>Ga0214923_10000003_pt1 | contig 458813 bp, 649 predicted proteins | sample LL1510_MetaG_FD_177993 | JGI IMG/M metagenome (GOLD analysis project Ga0214923, IMG submission 177993) | Freshwater microbial communities from Lake Lanier, Atlanta, Georgia, United States - LL-1510 | ecosystem: Environmental > Aquatic > Freshwater > Lake | place: USA: Georgia | collected... | reverse complement strand
ATCAGCAGTTTACAATATTGCTGCCACCGGTGGCTCACTTGCCGGTGGTGCTGGATCAGAGACAGCAGTTTACAATATTGTTTCTACTGGTGGTTCACTTGCCGGTGGTGTTGGATTAGAGACAGCAGTTTGCACTATTGTTTCTACTGGTGGTTCACTTGCCGGTGGTGCTGGATTAGAGACAGCAGTTTACACTATTGTTTCTACTGGTGGTTCACTTGCTAGTAGCACTTCTGAGATTGAATTAGAATATAATCTAATCTCGATGGGCGGGGTGATCAATAACGGATTCTCTTTAAGTTACTTTGATTATAATCTAGTTTCATCTTTGGATTTAACTGCCAATGGATCTGCTGTAGTTGATTTAATATTTTTGGCATCTGGGGGACTAATTGTTTCTCCTTTTAGTTTATTAAGACAAGATATACTCACTTTTGGAGGAGTAAAAGTTTCTATATCTTCGATTGTTTCGATGGATTTTTATAATTTTTTAAGAGATATAAAATATTCATTTGAAATAGGACAAAAAGTTTATTCCATCAGCAACAATTTAAGTCCACAAAAAACCACTATATCAAGAATTATTTTAGAAAATAATGTATTTAGATACGTTACGCCATTAGGAGACTTTTATTCAAATGAGATATCTCCCATAGAAGAAAAAGATAAGGTGTTAAACCTCAACATAGACAATATAGATTCTAATTTAAAAACAATAGAGAGCAACACAAGCCCACCGTTATCTCAAGGCGGGGTTGTTAAATTTGCAGACACAACTCAGCAAAAAGATAAAATTTTAAATATAAGCGATAAGATAAATAATTTAAACAAACACAAGAAGCCACCAAATCCAAAAGGCGGAAAATTTGTGTTGACTTTAAATAATTCAAACAATTTGATTACAAACAACCGAGAAAAAATAATGAAAAAAATTAAACAATTAAGTGGTGGTTAAAATGATTATAAATGAGAACTTTTCGGGCGGCATAAAACTAGCAGGGTGCATTGTTGAAGAATTTTTAAAAAATTACAGCACGCTGTATGGTCCAGGGGATGTCGTTTATAGTTTAATCAAAGCAAATCGTGGAGTTTTAGAAAAAGTAGTAATAAAATCACAAAAACTAATTAAGTCAAAAAAAACATATAATCGATTTGTCGTTTTGTACACAGACACATTAAATGGGCTTTGGAACGAATCTGATTTAATAGAATTCGATGATGCGAAATTAATTGCCGAGAACTATTGGTTTGATAAACTTGTTGATATAGAAAATATCAAAAAATGTTAAAAACAAACCGGCCCAAAATTGCAAAATTTTGGGCCGGTTTTCTATTTATAACTATTTACTTTTGTAAGATCAGATGGCCAAACCAGCTTTGACAATCACAACGTTGCACTCTGTCGAGACTGGTCCTTTAAGAACCAAAGTTGTGGCATTAGCCGATAAGGTCAACGAAACAGCACAAGCACCAGCAGCAGAAACGCCTGTTTCGGTTACCATTGTTACGTAGTTAGCGGCAACACCCGGAAGTCTTGGCAAAACCACGGTAACGTCTCCGCTTGCATCGGTGGTTGCTTTTCCAGCATAAACCACTCTGGGTCCAACGATTTTTGCGGCTCCGAGGCTAACATGCTCAGATCCTTTTTGTTTCTTTACAGCCGATCCACGACCGACACCTGTTACAGAACTAGCAGCCATAATGATTCTCCTTAATATGTTAAAGGGTTAAAATTCACAATTATTTATAGTTTATAAATTTCTTTCCTACAAATTTTGGTGCATGATACACATTAAAAAACTGTGTTCAAAAAACATACGTGAACTACCCAACCCCTAAAGGGATTGGGCTTCAAGTTTCATAGCCTTGTCTAGCGACAACGACTCCACTTGTTTTTGTTTATTGAGCGACTTGGTTCCCAAACCACTCATATTCAAGCCTTGTTTTAGTATGTTGAGACTAGCGTTGTAGTCTCGGTCAATGTTCTTACCACAAACGCATTTCCATTCACGGTCTTTCAGTGAGAATTCTTGATTGATGTATCCACAATCAAAGCAAGTTTTACTGCTCGGGAAGAACCTGTCTATTTTCACAATTGTTCGTCCATACCATTCCGCCTTGTAGGATAGTTGACGAACAAACTCTCCCCAACCGCAATTTGCTACTGATTTTGCCAACTTATGATTACTCATCATGCCCTTCACATTAAGGTCTTCTACGCATATGACTTGGTTTTCGTCAATCAACTTTCTGGAGAGTTTATGCAAGAAGTCCGTTCTGCTGTTGGTGATTTTCTCATGTATCTTGGCTAGTTTTAGTCTTTGTTTTCCTCTGGTCGGTCCTCCTTTTGTCTTTTTGCTCAATTGTCTTTGATTGTACTTCAACTTTTTCTCTAGTTTGTGGTAGTGTCTGGGATTATCAAAAACTTCACCATTAGAACAAACAGCAAAGTTCCTGATGCCCAAATCAACACCTATTTTGTTCTTGTTTTTTTTGAGTTTATTTTGTTCAACCTCACAGGTAAGCGAAACAAAGTATTTGTTGGTCGGAGTCTTGGATATGGTGATGAACCTTATCTCACCAAATTCACGATGAATGTTTAATTTGATTCCTTCCTTGAATTTTGGGAAATATATTTTGTCTTCTTTGACTGCAATATGCTGCGGGACTCTGAAACTTTGCTTTTTGTGTTTTGATTTGAAGATTGGAAACTTGGTTTCTTTTCTGAAGAACTTGTTGTATGCCGTGTCCAAGTCACGCAATGTGTGTTGCAATGTTTGGCTGTTGACTTCCTTGAGCCAGTTGTATTCCGTCTGCTTTTTAACCTTTGTCAGTTCATTGGCACAATCGTAGTAGTTCAATGTTTTCTTGTTGTCTAAGTATTCTTCTTTTCGTCTGTTCAAGAAATAATTCCACACGAACCTTCTGCAACCAAAATGCTGGCTCAGTTTTTCTTTTTGGTCTTTCGTGGGTAGTAGTTGAAATTTGAACGACTTTAGCATACAGGGTTATGTATGCAGGTCAATACAAATTTATACGGGAATTATGGTTTTTGTAAACAATCTATCAATCTAGCGTTCTTATGTCTCTACCGCCAAAATCCTCTGGCTTTTTTCCAATCATTTTAATGCCGTCGTAAATCTGGTCTATTTTCTGGTCGTACCAAGATTCTGGATTGCGAAGCAAAAGCATGAAAGAATTGAGGTTGGGCGGTTTTCCTGTGTGTATGTTTTTTGCAGAAAGTTCACTATTATCTATGGACTTAAGATTGGGAAGAGTTATTACGCTTGCCGAATTATCATCCATCACCTCGGGTTTTCCGTCTACATAATTTTCTTTTGCATAATAGAACAGGGGCTGGATGACTTTGGCTCTAATCATTGAATTCCAATCCCAAGGAAGGCTAACGAAGGCTTTTCTATCGTAGGTGCGAGAGAGGTTTTCCTCGCTAAAAAATTGATTGTATTTTAATCTTTCTTTTATCCACTCATTAAAACTTTTCATAATTTCACCTTTCTTGAACGACATCATATATAGTGCGTGTGTGATTTTACCGCCATTCATCCCAGCCCCTAAAGGGACTGGGTTTTCTGGCGGGAGGCGTATAAATTCTAATGAATCATAACTTTCAACTTCAAATATTATTAGGAACAATTTTGGGCGGATCTAGCTTGATAAAGCCTCCAAAAGGAGTAAATTATTGTGTTTCCATGAGAAGCAACAATAAAGAATGGCTAGAATACAAGATGTTAGAAATGTGTGATTTTTTTGATAATTTAAATTTAAAAAGATATGGAAATACTTATAGGTGCAACTCAAGTTGTCATCCTAAAATAACAGAGTTGCATGAAAAACTATACGAAAACAATAAAAGAAGTATAAAAATGAGCGTTTTAGACACCCTCACAGACACTGGTTTGGCCACGTGGTTTTTAGATGGAGGGAGCAAAACTGGGAGAAACAAGAAAAATGCTTATATAAATACAACCAAATTTGGCGAAGAAGGAACCCAAACAATTTTAAGATACTTTCAAGAAATTGGAATGGATTGTACCGTCAATCACGACAAAAACAGACTAAAGGTATTATTTTCCGTCGATGGTACAGAGGTTTTTCTTAAAACTATCGCACATCGTTTTCCAAACTTTATGTTTCACCGCATTTAACTTTTCTACAATAATCGTACATTGCCACAGATGATGCACATCCGACATTAAGACACCTCACGCTCCCATATTGTTTAATATAAACTAATTCATCACACAAAGAAATTATTTCATCACACAATCCGCCATTTTCTTGTCCAAAAGCCATAACAACGTGTTTATTTGTTGGCCAAACAAAATCTTCTATTGGCTTTGAGTTTTTTATATTATCAATTCCAACAACAAAGCAATCTTTGAAATCAAGTTCTTCTACAAATTTAACACGCTTTATTTGTAAATAATTGTGGGTGCCAACACAACCACGACGATCAAAAGACCGTCTACCGTAAATTATTACCTCTTTGGCACAAAAAGCGTTGGCGTTTCTTATAACGCTGCCAATGTTAAAATCGTTAAATTTATTGGTTATCAACACAGAGAAATCATTATGTTTTGATTGCAAGTCCGCAAATATGGCCTCTGTGTCCCAGTATTTGTAAAAATCAATTACATTGCGGTTGTCGATCTGCATATTTTGATCCTAAATTTCGACAAAAAGTAACTATATTTCTTATGCGATCTTAACAAATTCAAAGAACAAATCAATATATACACGAAATGAAGAACAAATCAACCACGAAGGGTTTTAGAGATTACATTGAAACGTCAAGCATGATTCAAAAAGATTTTAGCAATTTGCCTATCGAAGACAGAATGGCTCAAGGTCGTGATATAGGTGAAAAATTCATCATAGATCAACTTGGCAAGCACGGAATAGAAATAACCCCTGCATCCGACTACAGAACAGACGCTAAATTTAAGATAGATGGTTATCTTGGCGGAAATCAAAAAGATCCAGTTCAAATAAAATTAAGAAGAAGTTTTAAGCCAGGAAGAAATGACATAGCCTATGAAGTGTTGAGAAACCACGACAACACTCAGTTGCTTTCAAAACAATTGGAAAATTATCACCAACAAGGCCGGGATTTCAGGGGTACAAAAGTAGAACATTACTTTGTTTTAAATCAAACAGAAACAGAGATTTATTACGTCCCGGCATCTAAGCTAAAAAGTGCTGTTCTTGAATCAATACGTGAAATGAACCTGAGTTATTTTGGCGGAAGACTAACAAGACCATTTAAAGCAGCCAACGGAATTGATTTAAGGCCAACACGTGACCCAGATCCTAATAGTTTTACTCCAAACAAAGTAATGGCTTTTATTCCTGTTGAGAGCGTGGTTGAAGAGCGTTTTCCAATTGATAAAAAGGTGCAAATATGAAAGATTTTAAAAATTGGGTCTTTGAAGAAATGACCCAGGAAGATTACGAAAAAAGAAAAAATAAACTTGAAAAAATGTTAGCAGCAGAGCTAATTACAAAAGAAGAATTTGACAAAAATATGTTGCTTTTAGACTTGGATCACAAAAAAGGAAACACATAATGGCTTTGCAATCATTCACACAATGGCTAAATGAACGTGGCAAACGCACAGCACTGGGAATATATCCGCCACTCTACGGAAGCGGACAACTTCCTCCTCTTGCTTTTGCTCCGAGTGTTGCTGGACATTTAAATGCATTTGCAACAACGCACAGTGATGTTCACCCAGATTTGTTAAATCCCGAGATAAAAAAAGCATCAAAGAAACACAAGAAAAAGAAAATCAAGAAAAAGAAGAAGGACAAACTCAAGGATTTAGGTTTGTAGATTCTTGTTTTGCTTTTTTTGTTGCCTCATCGGCGGCTAGTTTTTCTTTTAAAGTCTGTATCTGTTTTAAATAATCTTTGTTGGCCTCAGATATTATTTTGATTTCTTCTTTCATTGATAATATTTGAGTTTCACAAACTAACAATTTTTGTTTATTTTCATTTAACAAATTTTCTAAATTTTTAAGATTGTTTTCTAATGAACAATCTTTTTCTTTATCAATTTCACGATTTTTCTCTAAACCAACAATTCTTTCTTTTTGAGAATCCAACACCACAGATAGTTCTTTTATTTCTGTCTTTAAAGAAAGAAAACTTTTATCAATATTATTGTTGATGTTATTGATGTGTGATAAAAACAACACAAAAACCACACTCATCATGGCTCCGCCAAACACATTCCAAAACCAACTTTTGTCTTTTTCGTTAAGCATAATGTTTCCAATATTTTGGTGTAAAATATCTACAATTATTACTATTATAATTTGTTCTTTTTAAAGGAAAAAATATGAGCGAAGCAGAGTTACTTCTAACAGACGAGTTTGTTGCTTTTTCAAAAGAAATAGCTTCTATACATGAAGAAAAAAAAGTTGTCGAAGAAGAATTTAAAAAGATGTTTGAAGAGTATAAATCGAAGAAAAAAACTTTTGAAACAAGAGTCTCGGCGGCAAACACAAAATGGGAAGATTGGAAAAAAACCCAGCAAAAAAAAGAAAAATAATTTAGTCGAACAAAAATCCGTTTTCTTTATTACCAAAAGCATCTTCGATTTCTTGATGGTTGATTATTTTCTTATAAGTTTCATTTGAATTAATTCTACCATTCGATAATAAATTCATAATTTTTTGATTTTCATCAAATTTTAAATTACAAAAGTTAAACATATTTTTTAGTAACAATTTTTGATTTTCAACATTGTCAAAAAAAAGATCTTCATAAACAACTAAAAAATATTTTTTTTCTTTCAACTCTTTAAATAAAAGTTTATATTGAAAATTAATATAATTTAAGGTACTTCGAACTTCATTTAAAGAAATTCTAATGCCATCTATTTCTTTGTTGTAAACATCTCGGTCTTTTTCCGTAGGGTGCCACATTTGTGAAGTCCTCGAAAAAACATGTGAAATAGCTTGTTTTAATTTGTTTTTTCTGTAAATTACAATTTTATTAATATTTGTGGAAAAAAAATAATTTCTTACAGCGTTGTTGTGTTTGTCATTAATTATAATCTCTTTAAAAACATCGTACCGTTCAAACATATACCTAAAGTATAAATTTATTTGATGCTCTGTGGCTATGCTTAAGTCTAAGTTTTTTGAATTTAAACGAAATGTTTCAAAAGATAAGCCTTTTAAAGAAGGGTGGCTTATAAAAATTTTTGCTAGTTGAGAAGTTCCAGATCTACCAACCCCAACAATAAAAACTTTTTTATCACAATCAGAGTTTACGAAAAGCATAACTTATTTACATTTTTAAATTCGCATTTTTTCAAACTAAAACTCAAAGCAAGATAGTTTGATTCAATAAAATCACGATCTTCTTTTGTAAATTTTCTTTTTTTGATTTTGGGGATTTCTTCAAATGGAATGTAAATAAAGTCTTTTATTGTAAATTTGTCGCAATTAACTAGGCACACCGCTAAAAAGTCAAATCGCTCATTAATATGGCGACTTCTTGTGGACCACACTTGCCCCGATGGAAGGGTGATTTTTCTAGGGTCTTTATATCCGACATCGACCGACAAACTTTCTTTTATTGTTTTTACTTCAAAGGTAATTTTTTTATTATTTTTGCTTGCTAAAAAATCATATCTTTTAGATTTATCATGATCTTTAATTTTGTTTAACTGGTAGCCATTGGCTTTCAGTTGATCTATAAAGTTTAATTCGACAATTGATCCTTTTGCAAAAGAGGAAGCACATGATTGATCAAACATGTATTCCAAAACTTTTTTGTGGTCAATATCTTTGAAGTATTTTTCTTTTGGGCAACTCACACTTTAAAGGAGTGCTGGCTATAAATTTTTAAACCTGTTTTCTCTAATTTTATTTATAAAAAAATACCACCAAGAATAATGACTTCCTAGAAAGTTTTGACTATTTATACAAAGATAAAAATCAATAATGCTGTGTGCGAAACTTGTGTTTCTTGTGTTTCCTTTAACATCAATTATGTTAGAATAAAACACTAAATCATTGCCGTATCTTTTTTTGAAATTTTTTTGTGTATCAGAATTATCTGTGGCCAAAAATATCTTTTTATTCTTTTTGTTGTCGTCAATAAATTTAAAAAATTGTTCATCTGTTGTTACATTTTTAATTTTCAACTTGGGGTCCATTTTATCAGTTCTTCTCACATGCACGGCGATATAATCAAAATTTAAAAATTTTTTAAAATCATATATTTCTTTTTCTATAGATTTTTTTAACACCAAATCTTTCCAAAAATTTATTTTATAGATATTTTTCCAAGGAACTTTTTTGAACTTGGTTATATTTAATGGATAATTTAGAAATATTACATCTTCAATTGGTTCAAAAACATCTAAAAAATGACCTCTGCAAGCATAGTTTTTACGCCAAAAGCAATGAAGAGATTTTTGATTTTGGCGTGCGATATCTAGCAGCACAAATAAGTGAACAAAACGATCACAAAAACCAGCAGCACGATCATTGTACAATAACTCATGCAACATACGCCCTCCGTGACGTTTAAAATGACCATCCTGATCATTTGTATTTATGTTTATTAAACCAACTCACACAACTTGCTAAATCTATCAAAAATGATACCACCATCTTTTTTGTGGTATTCGTGATTATCTATAACTTTTTTAATTTTGTCTTTGTTTGAACAAAAGAATATTACCACATCCTTAGACTCAGCATCTTCTTCAAAAAGTTTTTTATAAATAGAAACCTTCTCTTCAGCCGAAGTGAAATAAGGAATTTTTCCTTCAAACTTCATGCTCCATAAATCGTTCAACATCGATCCCACAGCCTCAGAACTAGTTTCTTTTTTAATCATTTCAATAATTCCATTAACATTACCTGATTCTTTGTATCCATGTGAAACATAACGTCTGTTGTCAGGTTCTGGGCTGTCTTGGAAAGCATCCAAAATATCTTGCCATTTGTTGTGCCAAGCAAGCCAAATAAATTTTCCTTTAACATTGTAATTGCGATCAAAATCTTTACCGAATTGTGGTTGGGCAGCAAGTTTCATCGACACATCCCGGATCAAAGGTTCAAACCCGTCTGGGTTATCGGAATACATTTTTATTAACAGATCGGCATTTCTTTCACGAATTTGAGGTTGGCTGTGAGTTAAAATAATTTTTGCCATAGTTTGAGCATCTTGGAAATCTTCTTCTTCTAGTTGCGATTCTTGCTCTTGACCACGAGGAACATATCCTCCCTCAACATATGCATTCCAAGCATCTGGTTTAATTGTTCCATTTAAAGATTTAGCAGGCACCGAAAATCCAAGTTTTTTTAAAGTTTGTGCATCTTTTTGTATAATTTGCTCAATAGTCATTGATTTCAAACTGCCCCTATTGTGCCTATCAAATACGTTATACCAACCCCCTTGAGATCCATTAGGGCCAGATTGCACCGGCACTGTGCCCAAAAGGATATATGCGACATCTCTTGGATCATGATAGTTTTTTGAATTGATTATATCGAGTAATTGATCAATTTTTCTTGATTCATATTCGCCGCTCATCACATCAAAATCATGTGCTGTAAATTCATGCCCCCCAGCACCAACCATCTTTCCAGAAGCATCTGGAACATATGGATTGGGCTTAATTGGGTCAAGGTAAACAACGTTTCTAGTCTCATCAACGCCCGTAACCACCCAATACGGAGTTTTTCTGATTGCGTAATCTGCAATTTTTTGACCAATTTTTAAAGTTTTTATATCACGAATAGTATTTATTGATTGATCTAAGTTTGCATAATATTTTTCAATTGAATCAAACTTAACATCGGCAAATTTTATCATTTGATATTCTCGCCCAGCATCGATGGCACGCAGCCAATCATCGCTTGAAAAAATATCAATTTGTTTTTTCACACCATCAGGAACACCATCGATCCCTAAATCACGAATAGTTTTAGGATCTTGATTTTCGTTTATTTTGTTTTTGAGCCAATTTAAGAATGTTTTCATTGTTTATCACCAAACATCGTTTACTTTGATTCCAGAATCAGGAGGTGCTACGTAAGGTTTATAATTTCCACTGGTCAATTCACGTGAATAATCAGCACTGCCGTTATCGCCCAAAGACAGTCCTGTTTTATTGCATGCTCTTTCGACCTTTTTAATGATTTCTTGACCAGCCTTCGCTATCTCCGGGTCATTATAAAACTCATGCTTTTCAAAGAAAAAATTATCAACAAGCATGAGTATAATATCTCCGCCGTTGTTATTGTGTTTTTCATCTTGTAATGGATTTAAATCCACAATATTAAATCTATCAGAGCGTGGATCGATCAGTAAATTACCTGATTTGCTTGAATCTACTTTGTATCCTTTTTCATTTAATTTTATAATTTGCATCATCAAACGCTCATAGGCACCGTCTGAAAGATTTGCAGCATCAAAAATTCTCTGCCTATAAGCCTGAACCGCACGATCATCGGCTTGAGCATCTTTTTTATTAATTCCATACGGCTTGCCAGCAGGTGAACCATGCTGAAGTCGTAATACCTGTACATTGTTTCCATAATGAGCCACAGGTTGGCCAAAGTTTTCCCCATCAAAAGGATCATGAGCAGCCACGAGTTTTGGATGCGATGTGTCACGCACGCCCCAAGAAGAACTCACTTCCCGAACGCCAAACTCTGTTCCGGGTATTCGATAAAATTTAGCATTGCCACCCACACCATCAGGACGACCAGAACGTAATTTTTGCAGCAATTGCTCAAATGTCATGCCGGTATTTCTAAGATAATTTTGAAATTGCTCAAAATTTTCCTCAGTTAGAAAAAATCGCTGGAATGTTTTCATAAAATCATATCAAATCTGCTGGAGGGTTTTTTCAATATCAGACCAACCGTTGCTATGAAACACTACGTTGCCCTCATCGTCTAATACAGCAAATCTATTTGGTGACTCTTTTGAAATGGTGAGACCTTTACGATCCAAAAGATCCTGTATCCTTCTCACTGTGTCCGTACTCAATGTAGGAACGCCATTCTCATCACGTGATAGTTGGTCCACACTCATTTCTTTTTTTATTTTATTCCGATCCGCATTAACAGCACTCCAATTGGCCAACGATCTTCCGCCGTAGGAAAGGCCACTGGTTCTTGATTTGGCCAGTTGCTCTATGTTGCCGCCACCATAAGCTGGCGAATAAGTATCACGGTATCGATTTTCGTTCAACCACTCTTGAAATGTTTTCATAAATCCCTCAATTTAATAGTATTTATAAGTTTTGTGATTATTTTAATAAATAAATTATAATAAGCAAAAGGATTACCATGAACGACCCAATGCCCCTACAAGATCTACCAGAATACTTAAAAAATCATAGAAATAGTCAAGAAAACTCACCTGTTGTGGGCATGGGCCAAATCGTTACCCCAAGAAGCAAATGGCCTCAACGTATTGTATGGGCCGCAGCATTTTGCGTGTTTTTGGGAGTTGCCGGTGTTGGAATAGTATCATTATCACCAAAAGACATCACTGTCGTTATTGCCGCCAGTGATGTTAACCCAGACTTTATCGCAGGTATCGTGTCAGTCGGCGGCGGGCGTGTCTTGAGCGTCAAACAAACAGAAAACGACACTTATGAAGTTAAAATGTCATTAAGAAGAAACGTCAACTCGTTCCTCGAATGGTTGCGCAAAAATAAAGACGTTAAAGGGGTTGAGTTGGGGGAATAGGGAAGTTTGAACTTAAAAATGACTTGTCTTGAATTTTTTTCTAAGTTTTGTACAATGCACTAAACGAGTTCGAGTTTTGATTCGAAAGGTGCAAAAATGCAAAATACTAGTTTTAAATACCACATTCCCGGCCTAAAGACTTTAAAATCGGACAACGAACATGCCAAAGGGATAAGAAGCTACAAGTTTTTCGAAGAAAATAGACTTGAGCATGTTGATTTTGTTAAAAAATATGAAAATTGCTCAAGGGTTATTATCGATGCTGAGCCAAAAGTTGGCAAAAGAGAATTTAAAATAATCGAATGCCTCAGGCAAAAAATAGCGTCAAATATAGATCTTAATTTTATAATGATCACTAGCTTGGATCGAAAAGACAATAAAGAGCAACACAAAGAAATGAGAGAATATGGAATAGAGTGTTTTGTCGCAAGAAAAGAAAAAGAAATTTTAAATCATATTAAAAAATTGTACCAATCAGAGAACAATATGATTTTTATATTTTTAGATGAAAGTGACTACGGAACAGACTGTAGACAAAAAATGAATAAATTATTTAAAAAACTGTGTAAGACTATAGATGATTTAGAAAAAAATAACACTAAAAAGAAAATCTTCTTAAGATACCTATCTGGATCGAATGAAGAAATTTTACATTCAAATTATGGGAAAAACTGTGATTTTTTCAAGTTTCCTACGCCCCATTTTTACAGAGGGGCAAAGTGGCACTTGGATAATAATTTAGTTCATGAAGCCGATCATTTTTTTGTTTACGATGAAGAGGTAGATATAGTTCCATCTCAACAAGCAGTTTCATTGCTCAAAGAATTCACTAAATCAGACAAGCCTTTTTCTATCCTTAGAGTGGCTAATAAAAATTTAAAAATTGGTCCAGATTACAATTCTCTTAAGAACAGTAAGAAAGTTCAAGACTGGCTGTTTTTAAATTTTAATATTAAATTTGTAGCAGTAGATCAAAATGACAGCATGAACTGGGGTTGGCAGAACAGTTCTTCAAAAAGCTGGTCCGACTACTACGGTGGTCCAAAAAAAATATTTTTGATAAATCAGACATGCACCAGATCAACCGAATTAGGTTTTATACCTTTGATATTTTTTTGGCATGATTTTAGAAGTTCAGAGACTCCTTATAACACGGTAATCCAGTCTGCGTTAAGAGTTTCTCATTATCCATATAAAACAAATGAACTCTATTGGAACACGCCCGAACCGCACACGGGTGTTCACATTTACACAAGCGTTGATTGCATAAGGTATACTGCTGGAGAAATTACTTTAGAAGAATTAAGAAAAAAAAGAAAAATTTCTTCCAGAATTCAATCGAGTATTAGTGGGACAAATTTCAGGGCAACTCCTGAAATGATAGATGCTAGAACTATAGAATTTATAGATGTTCCCCAGTCGGTTTTGGGCGAAATAAATCATAGTGATAAAATTAAGCAAAAATATCCAGCTATAAATAAATGGCTTTCTACTCATCCAAAAGTTAAGGAACATAAAGAACAATACGGACTAGTGACCAAAGACAAAACTGTAAGATTCTTAAGAACTATTAGTGGAAATCGTAAAGCAAATATAGCCAATTGTTTAGTTACTAAAAATCACCACGTAATATTGGCCCCCATTTTCATTGATGGTCCAAATGAAAAATACTCTAAAGATTTTGATGAACTTTTAAAAAAATATGGAAATGTTCAGTCTAAAATAGCTTTAGTGAGTGTTTCAAAGCAAGAAATAGAGGCTAGGAAAAATTGGCCCAGAGAGGGGGCATTGAAGGCAAAAAATTCTATGTTTGATGACGAAGCTATCTCAAAACTAAGTTAGTGGTAATTTTAGGACAAAAAAACACTTGTATCTAAATTACAAGTTTTTTTATCCTTATATTTTTCCTTATATTTCTTAGCCCTACAACTTTTGCAAATATTCTTACCAGCACTAAACAGATCCAAAGCAAGAACAGATTGGCAGGCATTGCATTCTTTCTTACCTTCTGATTCATAGGGGTTAGTCTTTTTAAGATGCGGCTTGGGTTTGCTGCCAGCTATATGTCCACCCTCTCGTTCACAAACATATCGACCGTTACGAACAATATTTCTGTCATAAGTTAAACGAAGTGGGTTGTGGATTTCTTTGCAATATTCACAATAAACTTCGACTTTATCGTTGGCAATACGAGACTGATAATATTTTTTGGCCTTGTTTTTATTGATTTCTCTTCTATAAGCAGAGTAATCTACTCCTTCGGTCTTGGATCTGTATTCGTCAGCCCAAATTTTTATCTCCTTATAGCTCATGCCCAAATCATCCTCTGTCATTAATTGAAAATCCCACCCATTCTGATTTGCATATTCTCTACTATCATTAATTTGTTCTTTAAATTCATCTATTCTTTTTTTTGGTTTCATTTCTATTGCTTTTTTATTACCCGCTTTGTAAGTGATAAGGCAATCTAAGCACCTTCCTCTATTGTTTATTTTAAATACTAATTGAGTTTCAAAATCCACCACAGATTCATCTGAATCTAACATCCAACAAAGCAATAACTCATAAGAAGAGTCATATGACAATTTTTTTCCAGTCTTCTTGGATTGAAAAACCCCTTTTCTTTTAAATTTATCAAATTTATGAACCGTGTGATTTTCGGCTGTTGCCAAAGATAGTTTGTTTTTTAATTCTTGACCCCGCTCAGTTTGGTAAAAAGATTTTTTGGCTTTTGACATTTTTTCACATGTATCGGGCGACCGTTCGTAAGAAGTGGCCTCTGATATTCTTTTTTTACCATCGACTGTGTAGCAACAATTTCGGCATTTGAAAATTCCATATTTTTTTATGTTTCTAAAAGCTGAATCTTTGTTTACGTGAGATAATCGATGACAACCTTCAACACCACAATTAATGTCAATTTTGTCTCTATAAAAATTTTTTTTAAATTTAATTTTAAATTCTTCAATGTTCATTAATTGTCTTTCTTTTTTCTTAAAGTAGTTTTTAAAGAATCCGATATCTTTTTTCTAATTTCATCAGAGGTTTTGGGCATTTTCTTGCCTTTGTTCCATCCGGCAGATTGTCCAAATATAAGGTTTTCTTTCCAAACTTCAGGGTGGTCTTTCATAAACTGGCTCTTTTTTTGAAGCACTTCTTCAGTTTGAAGAATCCTGATTGATTCCGAAAGTTTTGACCGCCACTCCGGAGTTTTTTCTTTGCCTTTTTGGCAACAACTCTTGCAGATTTTTGAAAACGGTGGCTCCCCTGACATCCAAGGTTTTTTAGCCCTGACAGATCTTTTTTGACCACACACAGGACATTTTATTTCGTACATGAGATTTCTCCTATCTCAATATAGTATCACAAATTAAAATTTCACGCAATAGTTTTTTGCTCTAAAAAAACAAATAAAAAACCCTTGGCATTTCTGCCAAGGGTTTTGTTTATTTTATCCCTAATTACTAGGGTTTTACACTACACGATGAAATTTGCGATGCTCATGCGGGCGTAGAACTTTGCTCCCTCTCTAAGCAACTTTTTCCCATATCTTGTTAATATTCCTTTGCGAGGACAAAACGACTCTGGGTCGAGTACGACTGGGGTTTGGGTGAGTGGCACGTATGGGCAGTAGAAGTATCCGCTGTCCATGTAACTGTCGCCCTTGTAACCCATGAGGATTTGACCTTGTGGGAACAGTGGATCCTTATACAGTCTCCAACGATTGTTGATTGTGCCAACATATTGGATGCCGAGCGAACTTGTGAAAGTCTCACTTGGGGCTGGTGCAAAACCGGCTGTAGCAGTTTCGAAAACTGATGCAACTTCAGGTGAAGTCACGAGCCAGTTGCAGCCACCACGAAGTGTCTTACGATGCACAACGTTGCTGACTTCAACAACCTTCACATAGAGTGATTCATACTTCTCTTTGATGGTGTCACCGAGAGCAGTATTGAAATCCCACACAGCCACTGTACCAGCGTTATTACGAAGGTCAGTTAGCACCTCTCTATCTATCTCCAAATTTATTTCCTGAGCGAGAACTGCGGTGAGTTCGGCTTCGGCGTCGAGGTTATGCTGTGAGCGAAGATCTTGTTGGGCTTCATAGCTCCAAGCAGCCTTCAACTTACGAGTCTTAGCAGCAATTTCTTCTGATTCAACAACGAGGTTGACTTCAGGCAGATCTTGATTGCATTCCATGTTGTATTCATATGAAACAACAACATTGTTAGCACCTGGATCGTTGTTCCAAGTAAGGGTCATTTCGCCAGTCACAAGATCAACGGTGCCGCCAGTTGCTTTAGCAGATGGGGTTCCGATGTCGGTGAAGGTGAAAGTACCATTCTCGGCAACAACAAATGTTTGAACAGCAACTGAGCCGTCATAAACGGTGCCAGTCACGGTTCCGGCAAGAACTGGAGTGTGCTCAAGTGGAGCATACACTGAAGTTGTATCTCCGCCAGCATCAGTCGAACTTGTTTCATTTTGAACAAATTGATGAGTGTAGAAGATGTCTAAATTGCCATCACCGCTAGCAAGTTGTTGTAACGATGTTGCGTCGTCGCTTGGAAAGCCGCTATTGAGGTCAGCACCACGCATAGCACCCTTGTTTGAAGAGTATCTAAAACGGAGATAGTAGACCAAACCGGTTGGGCCAAGTAATGGTTGGACCGAAACGATTTTGTTGGCGATCAATTGTGGATAGATACGACGGACGAGTGGTATCGAAATTCTTTTGAATTGCGAAATGTCACCACTGTCGGTCATAGCTTCGTTCATAAGACGTTGATTTTCGAGAAGAACAGCGGCAGAAGCTCTCTCGTAGCGGTCGGTGATGCCATCAAGCATCGACTTGCCGTTACGAAGAGGCTTGGACCATCTGGTCTCGATCTCACGTGCTTCGTTGAGGAAACGTGCGTTCATAATATTTAATCCCTCTTTCTAATGAGTTCGATGTAATTTTTTGGTATCAGGTTTGTTCAAGACCTGAAAGAACCAGAAGATCGGCTAAAGGATCATGACCCTCACGCAGGTCAGCCTCTTTTGCCGATTTTTCAGTTGGAGCGGCATATTCACTAATAATTTGCTCGTTCACAACTCTTTGTCCACGCCCACTTGCATTCTCTTTCTTATTCAATCTATTCGTTTTCTCGGCTTTTGCAGCCTCGGTGATCACTTCGTGAGCCTCACGGACTTGCTCGGTCAACTTGTTGTTTTGAGTAGCAAGACGAACGTTTTTGGCTTCAATAATTCTCATTTGACCTTTAAGGGCTTCAACTTGTTTTTGCATTTCTTCAAGTTTGGCCGATGTTGCATTGTTGATGGTGTCGTCACCGATATAATCAGCAAGGACTTCAGCCATCTTCTCAACTGCAACTCTTTGCTCAAGTATGCTTGGATCGCTGAGAACATCACGTTTGGCTGACTCGTACATTTCTTGTTCTTGTAGCGACAAGAATTGATCAAGTTTGTCAACCATCATGCTCTTCATTTCTTGAAGTTTCTTATCTGCTTCTTCGTATATTTCTACTTCAAGAGTTTCGTTGCGACCTTTTTCTTTTTGTAGTTCGCTATAGGCTTCTTCAAAGCCTTCTTCTAACGCTGTTTCGAATTCTTCACGTTGTTCATCCAAACGAGCCATCAAAGACTGAATCATGTCATAGGCTTGTTGATAGCCATTTTCAGCGATGACTTCATCAGCCTTACGTTCTTCAGTAAGTTGCTCGTAAGCCTCGTCCAATTTGGATTGGAACTCCGCTTCGAGTGCAGCGACGTTTTCAGCCATCATTTCTTCGACGGCTTTGGCAACCTCATTGACATGCTCAGCAGGAAGGATGCTCTTCAATGCTTCAGTAATTTTATCCATTAGCCTAACCTCGACTTAATTTCTTGTGTTTGAGATTTTACAAAGCCGCTTAAGTAAGCGATTAATACCTCTTTGTTAACATTATGTATGCTGGAGCTTTCATTTTTCACAGCAATTTTTGATTTTTGTTGTGTAGAACGAATTTGCTCTTTAACTTGAGGATTAAAACTCTCACCTTTAGCAACGACTTTTTCTTGGAATGCAGCAAAAGTGCTGGGGTCTGCAACGGCGTCGAATGTGATAAGTTTATAACTCTCACCGATGACAAGAATGCCATCTTCGTTCACCTTTCCATTACCAACTCCCCTTGAACTGATACCAACTTTAACGCCGCCATCAATAAGACTTTTCAAAATCATACCAGACGGTGTGTTTAGGATTTCGCCCTCGCCCATGAGAACGTTTCCTTCCCACCATAGTTTGGTAACTACGTGAGATGTATTTGCAAAATGTATAATAGAGTCTGTTGGGTGATCTAGCTCTCCAACAAGTCTACGATCATCTATTGCCTCTTGAAGACGGCCAATGTTTTCACTTAGCACATCAAAAGGGTACATTCTTTTGTTTTTGTTTACTGCTTCAGCTTCTTGGAACTTGCCACGAAATTTAGTGAGTCCACCTTTCATAGTAGACTCACTAAGTTGTAGTTCGAATCCAGAGCTAGCACAGCAATCGATGAGTAACATCTGATCCATTGTGTCTGCTCCTTAATTATTATTTGTCAACAACTAAATCCTTTTCTTTGCCGTGATTCATTTTGTAACCTTTTCCGCCTGTTCCAACCTCTTCCTTTGGTACGTAAGGGTTTTTCAGGTTTGGGAAAGTGTCTTTGGATCCGCTCAGCAAGTCGCCTTTATCTTTATCAACTCCTTTTTCACCCTTCATGGTGTAAGTTCCGAAAGGAGTTGGCACGTAAGGGTTTTTAAGGCTTGGGAAAACGTCGTTTCCGCCTTCTTGACCCATGCCCTTATTTCTCATTTCTTTTGAGTGTTTGCCACCCTTGTAACTCATATCATCTGACCCAACTGCGGGAAGAGGATCGCCATAGTTTCCAGAGAAATCTTTTGATGGAGCATAACCATGAGCGGCTTTTTTGCTCATCTCTGGATGATCTCCATTAAGAGTTTCGTGTGGTTTGTTAGAAACAACCCAAATCCCCGATTCAAGGTTGGTCTCGATTAACGAAGCAAGATACTCCGCTGTTTCCTCGGCAACTTCTAAAGTTGGTTTAACTTCGTTGTTTAAAACAGCAGCCAAATCATTGAGATAAGATGCAGTTTCATTCATAACCGATTTGACGCCTTGACGTTCGGCTTTCTTGTAAACAACTTCAAGTGATTCATAGAGATCGCTGAAAACTTTGCGTTCCAATCCAAATTTTTCATCTAATGATGGGTAGAACTTTTCAACTACCGATTGGAAGAAAGCGTAAGGATCAACACCCTCTTCTACTTTATTTGCAGAAGCGAGGTGCAATACTTGAGAAACTTTTTCAGCGTAAGCATCGTGTGCTTTTCTCAAAATGCCCTCGGCCATGAATTCACAAACTTTATCGTCAAAATTTGTAGCACCAACGACTTCTAAAGCCTCTTTTACAACCTCGGCCAACTCAGATTGGGTTGCATAAAGAACTTCTGGGTATTGCTGAACAACAACATCCAAAGCCTCTTCAAGTCCTTGTGCGTCGGCAAAAGCATTTTGTCTCTTCAACACAGCAACCGCTTTGCAGAATTCTTGATTTTCAACAAGATCAGCAACTTTGTTTCTGGTTTCAGCAACTTTTGCATTCAAGCCTTTCCAGTCGCTTCGCAACATTCTGTTTTCGTTACGAACTTTGCTGGTTGGTATCTTAATGTTGGTAAGGTTGCCACTCTCGTCAGTTTTAACAACCGATTCTGCGAGACTTGGGCCAACCTTCATAAACTCAACATATTCTAAAACATTTTGAGAAGTGATATAGGCTTCTGCAAGATCTTTGTCAGATTTTTTGATTTTCTTGACGATTTCTTTCTTTTCTTCTTCGTCATGTTTTTTGTGTGCTTTCTTTTTCTTGTTTTTCAAGAAAGCTGGCAATTTCTTTTCTTTTTTGCTCTTCTTTTTCAAGAAAGCTGGCATATCTTCGTCTTCATCTTCGGAATCTTCTTCTTCTTTTTTCTTCGCTTCATTCCAACGAACCATTCCGAGATAATTTTCAAATAATTCACCGGCTTTATCATTGTTGTCAACCAAAACAGCGTCGATCATTTCAGAGAGCGTTGTTTTGCGTTTTTCTTTTTGTGATTCTTCGTCAACGACTAATTCTTCTACGTTGTTGAAGGTAAGTTGTCCATTTTTAACTTCATATCCAGCATGCACAAAAGTGTCCTCGGCAGATTCGTAGAGAACTGTTGATTCTGTGAATGATTTCAGACGAAGATAGGTTTTATCCACTGCTTTTGCCAAAATCGGCTCTGCTGCAACAAGCTCACGTTTAACTGTTGAAACAGATTCGTTTACGATTTTATCAAAGGCATCTTGCTTAATGAGTCTTCTTCTCATGTTTTAACTCCTCGACTAGTTTTGTTTTGGCACCAAAAACATTATGTTTTTTTGCTTATATTTATTTTTAATCTCTCGATTCTAAAACGAGCATTATAAATACACGCTGTCTACTACACTCTAGTTATGCAGAAACGTGCAAATTTTATAATTTGAAAGAGGAAAAAATGTACAACTTCACAGATTGGCTTAATAATAAGCGATTAAAAGAAAATATGAATGACGAAGAAAATTTTGTGGATAAGTATAAATTTAATGATCAAGACGCAGATTATGCAGATGATCACGACAAAGTAAAAAAAGACTTATTTGACGTTGCTATAAAAAAGTACCCTGAAGAAACTCTAGATTTTTTTCATACACTTGCACAACGTGGAGATAATGAAATTGTGGTGATGCTTAGAAAAATTGATAAAAATCATTTTTTGAGAATGGGAAAAAAACCAGAACACCCTGAAGAAAAAGAAGAAGTTAAACCCTCAGAAGCAGATAGTGGTTTTGGCGGAGACGCTTAAAACCAGTAATTCTTAATCTGTTTTAAAGTATCCATGTTTAATTCTTCGGGCAAAACAGTATCTGCTGAACAATTTGGGCAAATGGCAGTCTTGTTTTGATCTGTCCAATTTTTTATTTCTTTGGAATCGAATACAGAGAAACAGCTATAGCAACTACACTTGGTTGCTTTGGATATTTCTTCACGATTCTTTAACGCTCTTTTTGGAGCTTCTGTAATTATTGATTTCATAAATTTTCACTCATGTCAACTTCTTCTTCATCCATTTCTTTTTCAAAATCTTTAATATCCAAATTGTATTTTTGAATATCTTCCTCAGAGGCATCAGGTATGGCCACCCCACTACCAGATTTTGGAACCTGTTGATCAGCATTCATAAATTTTTTCATTCCTAAAGCCGGTTGACCAGCATCTGGTGGTATTTGTTGACCAGCATCTGGTGCCATTTGTTGACCAGCATCTGGTGCCAACATTGGGTTTGGCCCACCGGGATCTGTTCCTATTTCTGGCTCGTTTGGATTTGGCAATCCAACTCCTAATAATGTAGGATTTTGTGCAACAATTTGCAACTTAAGATCATCAAGTTTTTGAATTTTCAATCTTGCTATCATTTCTTTGGCTTCTTCTTCGCTATATTTAAGCCATTTTGTTAGTATATCATAATCACTAAGCAACATAGCACTCTTTAAGTTTGAAGCATTGTTCAAACGATTTGTAACCACTTCCGCTCTTGTGAGTTCACGCCAATCCGAGGGCGGAGTCATCTTAACAACAAGATCATCATAAGACTCCTCAGGATACCCTTGTAATTTAAGATGACGATTGCAGACTTCCCACAAAGCATCTTCGATATGACTTTGCAATCTTTCAATCATTCTAGCAAACTTTACATCTTGAGCAGACAAGGCTATTCGGGTGCTGTTGACATCTTCGTTGTTAAAATAATTCCTTGGAAAATTTAATGCTGTGAATAACTTGTTTCTAAAATAAAGAGCATCATCTATTTCTCCTAGATTGCTTGCCCCAGGAAGCGTTTCTACCCTAGTGTTTGCATTTGGGCGAATCGGAATCCAAAAATCTTCATCGACAGCAGGAGTTTGCCATCTCTCCTCAACAGACGAGGCCCCAGGCGCTCGACCGGTGCTGGGTACTTTCTTTTTCTTGAATTGATCTTTCATTCTTTCTATGAAAGCTTCGGCCTTGTATGGTGGCAATTGTTGGACATCTATGTAAAAAACTCTTCGCTCTGGCGATCTTGACAGTCTGTAAACAACCATGGCATCTTCCATCAATCTTAATTGATGTGCTGGACCACGTGCTGCTTCCATTAAAGAAACGCCATAAGGATAAAAAGTTTTTCTATCATCCCCAATTCGAATGTGTATAATTTGTTCGGGAGCAAATCGAATGGCTGTAGATTGTTGCAAGTCCGCATCTGTCGCCTGAGTTATATCAACGTTTGCCAAACTTTGATAATCGGGGCCTTCTTTTGATTGTTGAAATTCTAATAGTTTTCCTTTGGTGGTTTCCAACCTATACATCGAATCGGCAGGAAGTGGTATGAGATTATAAATGCCCTCGGAAGGATTCTCTGGGTTTATAATAACCTCATAAAAAAAGTCTCCATAAATAAAAAGTAATTTTGCTAAATTCCAAATTCTTTTTTGGTCAAAATTCAACATTTTTTTGTGAAAAAATAAAAATTCAAGTTCTTCTTTTGCATCGCTGTTTTTTGTGTGTATTTGAAATGCTCTACCAGAGTCGTCTTTTTGACAATTGTGAACTATGCCCCAATCTGTTGCAAAGTTTTCATGCTCGTCAACCGATAGGTCATATACATCCATTTCTTTATAATCAAATACCGAGACTACCCGTCTTGTTTTTGATTTTGTACCGAGCCATTTTAGTTCTTTGTTTGAAAAACCATGTTTCGCCAACCTATCACGCACAGTCTTAAATTGATTTTGTGTAATTTTTTTTATTTGTCGAATATTTAAACCACCCGCTATCATTCGGCAATATTTGTTTAGGGTTTGCAACTCCTCTGGTATCTTACCAGTTCTCCAATGATCAATAAATTGTCTTTCGTGTACCCAGCCATGAATAGTTGAATAGATTCTAGGAAATTGATTTACTTTGCTGTTCGACAAATCGGGATTTGCTTCAATTCTATAAAATGGCATCAACTCATCGCCTGTTTTTAAACTTCCGGCCAAAACCCATTCGGCCTCAGCATTTAGAATTCTGTGGTCTGGTGTGCATACGACATGATCCCCATTATCAAATATGATTTTTATAGTTTTGGCTGTTTTTGTTTTTCTGGCACTGTGTGCCCAACTTAATGTGTAGTCTTGTTTTTTAAAATCATAACAATAAACAAGGAATCTCTCTTTCTCGTTTTCTGCCAAATCTTTCAATGTTCTCATGCCTTGTGGAGTAGAAACTCTTGTATCTCCGGAGAGACAGGTCTCATCTGCAAACACAGTCATAGCCATCTCAATTTCTGGCATATTCCTGAGTCTTTCGTACTCTTTGTATCGATGAATCCTATTTGTTACAGTGGAGAGGTCAACGAAATCATTTGTGTCTCTTAGTCTAATCGATGTCCCACCGCCTATCGATCCTTCATTTCCCGATCTCAAATCAGGTATTGCATCAAGCTGAGAAACACCTGCACCTGTAAGCACATTTTTGTTCTTTTCAGACAAAGGATCTTCAGTAAAGGCATATGTGAATACTTTAAAAAAATCCCACCACATTAGATCTCTCCGTTCTTGTCAAAAAATTAATTGACTCAAGTAGTTATTAATTTAAATTTAAATTTCTATTATTGTATTAGAGTATGTACAACACATTGTTTATAATGACGCACCTAGGCTCTGGTTGGGAAAAATTATCTAAATTATTAGAAAAAAATTCTTATATTCAAGTCTTTCAAACCGGCAATAGCTACAAACACCCAACAGATGTTTCATTGCTCACATCTCAAATTCACAGACGCAACAGTTCTGTGAGCATTTGGGTGGACGTTATTTTTCATAATAAAGATTTTACAATGAAACATTTATGTGACTATTATAAAATTATATTTTGGTCATGTGATTTTAAAGATTGCGAAGAAGAATTAAAAAATAAATATAATTATAGCCAAAAACAAGCCGAGGACTACTGGTCCTATAGAGTGCAAGGATTGAAACAATACAAAAAAAGATCTCCATTTTCTTTGTGGAATCCACCCTTAGAGGAAAAATCCATATTTCAATCCATTTTTAGATGAAAAAACTGCGTGATTTGAAGTAAATTTAATATCTTTAAAAAAATCTTTGTTTAGTTTGTCCCAATTTCTATTTTTTTTAACATAGGCTATTGTAACGTGTGGTTTGTATGTTTTATATTTGTTGGTGTGTTTAATGTTTTTAACAATCAACTCATTTAATTTAAATAAATCTTCACTTAAAACATCTATAACAACCACATCGTAACCTTCGGGGTCTTTAAATATTTGAATTTCTCCCAAACAACAGTCAACCTGTCCGTAATCTTTTATTATATTTGTTGTTTTTTTATGGCAGTCAGAGTGTATCCCATATAAAATTGTCACGTGAATTTCATCTTCTCTTCCAAAATTAACTTCTTTTTTTTTAGAATAATGAAGGTCTTTATCTTGAATATTTTTTATCCCCCAGTTGATGATTTTTTTTGATAAATCACAAGGAACTTCTATGTGGACCGATGAGTATTCGTATTTCCCATTTAACATGGAAATATTAATGAATCAAAGTGTTAAATTTAACTTCTTTAACCGGGCGTCCAAATTTTTTGAGGTTGTTTTTGGGGTTGCTGCCCAGGGATAACAATATTCGAAGCGGGCGATGGCGATTGACTTCCACCGACATTCGAAGGAACGGTATTACCAGCGACAGACTTGCCTAGATTGCCATAAAAATCTCCAACTTTTTGTTGATGGCGATCAGTCAGCCTATTAAAATTATCTTTGTACGAAGCCTTGCCGTACCTGGCTTGCATTTTAAACTCATCCACAACAGGTTGCGCTACAGAAAGTATCTTTTTATAAAAATTTTGTGCTATTTTCCACATGTGGGGATCATTGCTTTGTTTCGCATCATTTGTCATAGCCTTTAAAAAGTCTTTCATCGCAGTTGAGAATCTCTGCTTTACAGTTTCTATTTGTGCGTCTATGTTTTTTTGAAATTGACCCAAACGCTCTGCTTTTTTTCTTTCTTGAGCATCTTTTTGCATCGCTTGATAATTTTGTATCAAATCAGGGTCATTTGTTGAAGACACGCCTGTGCCTGGGGCATTTACCGACGACACACCTGAGCCGTAAGGTTTTGGAGTTTGTTTTGGCTCATTTAAAAAATCAAAATTTGGTGAGTTGGTGTTATTATTTTGTTTTTTTCCTCCAAATAAACCAAAAAATTCATTCAACAGTTGTTCTTCGTCCGAAACAAAAGTGGATTCTAAAAGCGTTGGTATGGCATAATTTTCCCAATATTGTTCAAAACTCAAATTACTTAAAACTATGCCTTCACAAAGTTTGTTAAATTTGTGATCAAAATTACTTTGATCTCTTGTCTTTTTATACTCTGAAAATGTTAGTGCCATAGAATAAACTCCAAAAAAATAATACGATTTTATATATTATTCGCTTAGCAATTCTTTTTTTGTAATATTTTGTTTTTTAGAATTATCCAAAATTTTGTTTTGGTCCTGGATCAGCGAGTCTATTATTTTTAATTTTTGTAAATTAGAATCAGCATTATCAGACAGTTGATTTTTGAAAACCCCATCACAAACATTTGCCCACCACGACTCTGCTTGATTATTTTTTTTAAAAATTTTTTGATTTACCTTATCAAGACTTTTAATAGCATTCTTTACATGGAGTCTAGTTTCATTAAAATCTTTTTTATCTTTTGGCAATAATTGTAAAATTTGTTTCAAAAGATTGTTAGTTTTTTCAATATTGTTTTTAATCATTGCTACCATCCGAATTCTTTAAGTAAATCATCTTGTGGTCGTTTGGACTTATAATACAAAGAAGCATCAGAATCGTTTATTTTGCCCATAAGATAGTCGTCCCCAGATTCCATCCAATCATCCGGGCTGTCTTTGGATAGTTCTTTTTTTATTTCTTCATAAATTTCAGCTTTATAAGTTTCTGTATAGGATTCACCGGTCTCAGCAGACCCCATGGGAACGCCCCTATTTTTTGACTCTTTTGCGTATAGAGCCAAGCACAAGGCCATAATGGCATCGTCGTGAAAGCCCTTGGTTGCCTCTGCACGTTTCGTTGCTGTGTTCCAAATAAATCCCTTTAGCTCTTTAACGAGCCTTCTCGATCTAATCGCCATGCTTTTGTTAACTAATCGTGTTTGAATCATTTCTAAAAACTTAGGTCGGTTACTATGTGTTGTTTTAATTCCTGGTTTTGGGTTTTTGTTAGTTCCCTGAGAAGATTCAAAAAGATTTTCATAAAAAAATTCATGTTGTAATTTTTCCAAAACACTCGTTCCATATCCGCCATTGTCTTCAACAACAATTTGAGCGTTGTTATAAAGTCTCCCCACCATTGCAACAACTTGAGCAAAGTTATAAGGTGGGCATAAGTTGGAATAAAATTCAGCAACTTGCTCGCAAGTAACGGCGTCTATAACTTGTATAACAGAGTTGTCATTGTCTTCTCCTAAACCGGCCGAGCAATCTATCCCCATTATGTAGTCTCTTCCTTCAATTGGCTCACGCCAAATATGAAAGGCCCCCCTGGTCCAAGAGTCCATATCGGTAATTCGCTGTTCACGAGCTTCTTCCAAATTGTTCCATTGAGGAAACAACATTCTTATCGGCTCTATTTGCTGGGTAACCAAATCTAAATCCACAATCACATCTGTCGGGATGTACGAATCTCCAGCACCAAGAAAGTCACGCATAACTTCTTGAAGCCATCCTTTTTCTCCGAGTTGCGCTCGTGTTGCCTTGACCCAGTTGGCGTCGTTGTATTCGGGGTGTTCCCAATAATCTAATTCGATTACATGAAAATCATTTTCTTTTTTCTTTGCTCCTTGAAAAATATCATAATACCAATTTCCCACGCCGTTAACCGTGGATATTGTGATACAATGTCCACCAGTGCTTATGGTGGGAAACATGGCTTTCCAGTGTTTCTCCATCTGAGGAATAAACGCTGCTTCGTCCAAAACAAGATATGTAATAGAGCGACCACGAGCAGCCTCTGGTGTGTAGAAAAATAATTTACAACCTGTTTCATTGAATAATTTTTGATGGTCATTATTCTTATCCATATCTGGTCTCATCCAAGATGGCAACTCTATGAGTCCACGTTTAACTATCTCACCTGCTGCAATAGCCTCACGATCAGATTTTGATAAAACCATTATTGTTTCATCTAATTTGAACATACATCGCCACATGCACCATAAAACTGTAACGGTTGTAAGTCCCCCCTGTCTGAATTTTGATAATATATTGAATCGATGATTTTCATATTCTTGCACACACCTTCTTTGGTAGTTGTACAAAACAAATGGCAATAATCCTCGTTTGGGATGTGCAATTTTTACGTATTTGTGACAAAAATAAGAAAATGACAAAGCACACTTCATCAATTCTTTTTTTTGTTTATTGAAGTCATATGCTTCAACTTCTTCAAAACTTTCCAACGGATCAATTTCTAACTCATATTTGTTAAAAGTAAAATATTTTGAATCATATTCACTTTTATAAAATTCTTTTAGAGATTTATATTTGATCTTCCAGTTGGGATCTATATTTTCCCCAGCTATACCCATAAAATTTCTATTTAAAAGTTTAACACTATAATTTAGTTAGAGGCAAACAATGAAAAAATTAATACCAATATTATTTTGCGTAACAACAATCATCTTTGTATCAATACTATTGATTGAATATAAAAAAGAAAAACCAATAAAACCAAATGAACCAAAAGTTGAAAAAATAGATAACACACCAAAAAACACAATTGAACAAGCGATATCTGGAATTTCATCAAAAAATCTTAAACAAGACTTAGATTATTTATCTAGTAATGAACTAGAAGGAAGAATGAGCGGCAAAAAAGGCAATATAATGGCCGCAGAGTTCATAAAAAAGAAATTTGAAAGTTTTGGATTAAAAACTTTTTATCAAAAATTTTCTATAAGAAAAACAAATTTCGGACCAAAAAATGAATCGGGCGATGACTTTACCCAAAACATTTATGCAATAATAAAAGGAAATGACAAAAATGTTAAGGATGAAATTGTAGTGATCGGCGCTCACATGGACCATATAGGTTATGGGCCATCAATGAGTAGAACCCCAAATAGAAGAGAAGTTCATCCAGGTGCCGACGATAACGCATCTGGAACAGTGGCTTTGATAGAATTGGCAAAAGCGTTTTCTTTAATAAAAGAAGATCTTAAAAGAACGGTTGTTTTTCAAGCCTACTCAGCAGAAGAGATGGGTCTGATTGGCAGTCGTCACTATTGTGAAAATCCTTTATTCCCAGAAGAAAAACCCGATATAAAAAAACATGTTTTTATGATCAATTTAGACATGGTTGGTTATTTGGATAAAGGGCATTATTTTGCTGGATTTTCAGAAGGTGATAGTTCCTTCGATGTCAGTAGAATAATTAATGATTTAAATCAAAAATACAAATTTGCAAAAAAAATTACAGGAAGAACCTCGGGGGGATCAGATCATGCTTCTTTTTACAACAAAAAAATACCAATAGCTTTTTTACACACAGGTCTTCACTCTAATTATCACACCCCCGACGACACACCAGATAAAATTAATTATGAGGGGTTAGAACAAATTACAAAATATGCTTTTGAGTTGGGCTTAAATATTATCAATTCAAAATCTGCCCCCGAATTTAATTTTGCTAAATTTAAACAAATGGATTACAATCATGATCACGGCAACCCAGAGATGCCATTCAATCATCATTATCACAAGGAACAAAAATGAAAAATGACGATTTAATCTTGATGCTTCAAAATGATTTAAAAAATGAAAGAAAGCATATGCTTTTTTACCTGCAAGCAGGCACAATGATCCAAGGTCTCCACAGAGAGGAACTCTCTGAGTTTTTGATTAAAGAATCATTTGAAGAACACAAGCACGTGGAGGAATTTGCTCGTCTTATAGTGCAATTAGGCGGCATCCCACAACAAGAAGCAAACCCGTTCCCCATAGACCTGACCTGTCCTTTTGAAATTTTAAAATATGCTCAAGAAATGGAGCAAGAAGTATCAAACTTGTATGCTGTGAGATTACGAGAAACGTCAACTGATTCGGGTAACGCTCACGAATCTTACGTTCACTTATTCTACGAAGATCAATTGCAGGATAGCCAAAAAACAGCATTGGAACTTAACCAATTCATACTTCCATATCTTAAAGAAAAATGCGTTTGACAAATAATTTATTTTTTAATATAAAATGATTTATCGCCAAAAGCGTGTGGACATTAACACTAACAAAAGGGATTTCAATGAAGACTGTTAATAAAGTTTACGAGCCGGTTTCGAGACTGCCAGTTGCAAAGTTTTATTACCAAGGCAACCACAGTCACCCTGTAAGAAGAACTGTTTTAGTTGTTGAAGAAACAAAGGAACAAATCAGGGGTTACGAGCTAAGAGAAGGAAATGTGTCAAGAACAATTTCTGAAGTTGGGAAAAAGATCAAGAGTTATCGAAAAGACAGAATTGCAAGATGGAACGATTACAGCAGGCTTAAGGTTGCTGCAAAAGCCAAGAGAAAGAATGTTACTTCAACTACTTTGGAAAGATTCCCAATCGCAGCCATGTTTGTTGACTGAACAACTTGTTCGTTGTTGAAAACAAAAAGCAAGCCCCTAAAAAGGCTTGCTTTTTTTGTTTTTAGTTCCAAAGCAAATAGCCCAATAAAAATACAATTTGTAAAACTATCAATGATACTAATACAATATTTACAATATTATTGGTTTTATTCTTGTTTTCAACTTTTTCTTCAATTAAATCAACAGCCTTTACAACACTTTTTGTGACTTTTTCTTTTTTAGTCAAACTGAAAGCTTCTGGACTAATTTCAAAAACATTTTCATCAACAACGTTTCCATCCTTTAAAGTTTGATGAATTTCTTTGACTACTATATTTTTTGATTCACGAATAATTCTTTTTTCAATTTTCAGAACAGGTTTTTGCTCTGCAAAAACCTCTTCAACTTCAACGCCCTTTTCATCTATAACAACATGCTTCTCAGCACGCCTTCCATCCTCTAGTTGAAATTCTTCAATTTTTACATCCTCTGAATTGTTGTCGGACATTTTTCACCTTACCTTTTGGTTTAACTTATTTATGATTTTAATTTTAAATATTTAGATACCCCATCTATTTTTAATATTTTCCAGAAATTTAAGTTTATTTTTATTTATAGTTTCTTTTTGTTCTTTTTCTTTAATTAGATTTTTATCTTTTAATTTATTTTTAGAAATTTCAAATAAACGGTTAATTATATTTTCCCATTCATCAAAAGGAACGTATCCCTCCAGTTCGCCAGCTATTTCTAGATAAACTAGACGACCTTTATAAGAGACTTTTAATTGATTGCTAGATTGCCAATAAATAATTTCTAAATGCACGCCTTTACTTAATCCATCAAATAAGACTCCCTCATTTTGAATAAAATCAAAATCTAAATTTCCAATTTCGCCTTTGTCAATCAATGGCCCAGCCTGTCCGCTTGCTGTTGACTCATAGCTATGGTCATTATCTATTTTATTGCAATCTTCCAGTAAATTTGATTCATACAAGCCAGAGCCTTGTCTCACGACAGGGGTTCCAAAAACTTGCAAGATAACTCCAAATTTACCCGATGGCCCCATAAAATTTTTTTTTGTTGCTTCAAGCGTTCTTTTTTCACGTATTATGTTTTCTTTATGATTCGCCATAACTGGATATTAGTAATTATAAATATAAAAAAGGAGAATTAGATTATGTATTTATTTGAAAAATTTATTAATTATTTTAACCTTAAAAAACATTTTTCTTCTATATTAAGAAGCAGGGTTGAGACAAAAATAATTAAAAAAGAAAATGTTTCGAATAGTAAACCAGTAGACTACCTGATTAGTGACCCATCTACTCCACTTTTAACAAAAAAAATTATACCTCCTCAACAAACTAATGCTCCATTTTTTAACATTATAGGATACAAAGGTGGCGGGTATAATAGAATATCGGCGGAAGGACAAGCAGCAAATTGCTATATTACAATTTCAAATACTCTAAACGTTGTAAATTCTCAAACAAATAAAAAAATACCAAACTGGCCTGGGGCTTCTTCTTTACAAGTTTTTCCAAGAGCTGGCGTTGACTTAAATGCTTACTATGACCGTAAATCCTTGAGATTTTTTTATATTAATAATCCACAAATAGGCGGATCCTTATTTGCTTGCGATTCAAGCGATATTGTGGCACATGAATTAGGACACGCAATACTTGACGCCTATAGACCAGAGACTTGGAGTGCCATGTCTTTAGAAATAATGTCAATGCACGAAGCATTCGCTGATTTTATAGCGATTGTAAACATAATGAGTCATCAAGAAATATTAGAATATGCGATTAATCAAACGAATGGCGACATGAAAAAGCCAAACATAATATCAAATTTGGCCGAACAATTTGGACAAGCGGTTTATAAGTTGTCGAAGCCCAACTCCGGAAGAAATAAAGATTGTTTAAGATCTGCAATAAATGACTTTAAGTATGTTAATCCAAATTCTTTACCAGCAGAGAACACAGATGATAATATTGCGGCTGAGTGCCACAGTTTTGGTCGTATCTTTTTGGGTGCTTTTTATGATTTAATAGTTTTGATATACGAAGACAAAAGAAATTCCTTAGATTGTTTGGAGTCTTTAAAACAATCAAGAGACATTTCTTTAAAATATGTTTTAAAAGCAATGCAACACGCTCCTTTAAACTCTAAATTTTACCAATCAGTAGCAAAAACAATACTGTGGGCTGACATGATCTTGGGGGATGGAAAATATCAAGATAAAATACAAGAAATTTTTAAGAAAAGAAATTTATTAACAACACAAGTGAAAATGCTTTCGGCTCCAAAATGTGAAAATAACGAATTTTTTGTTAAAAAATCGAATCTCCTGAGTATAAAATTAAAAGATTATATAATTTCCTCACAATCCGAACAAAATTTTCTTTACGATGTTGAAGTAGAAATTCCAAACGAAAAAATTTATCTTTATGATCTAAACAATAATATTTACGACTCCCTATCAACAACCGAAGAAGAGGACATAGTGGGTGCAATGGATGCTTTAAACTATTTAAAAGAAACAAATCAAGTTTCCCAAAATGCAAACGCTCCCTTTGAAATTGTAAATGGAAAATTACAAAGAAAATTTATTTCTTGAGGTTAAAAATGTCTTGTTTTGACTATAGTCCCGGCAAATCTTCCCTAGAATATCAAAGAAGAAAAAAGCCCGAGAACAATAGCGGTTGCGGCTGTTGCCAGCAAAAATCAAACTGCAATAGTCCATCTTTGGCCTTAGGTGATTCTCCTTTAGATTTGTGGCAAAAAAAATATGGTAAATTGCAAACAATAGTTACTTTTAAACAAGATCAATTTGGAAAACAAGTGCAAGTTGTTGAGAAAAAGATATGTCCCATCAACAAAAACAATCTTAAAAAAGATTGTTTTTTAAGACATAAAATTTATTTTTAAGACTATGGACATATAAGTTTATTTATATAAAATATTTTTTCTCAAATTGATTACAACTTTGAGACTTTGAATTTTAAGTTAGAAAAAATTTGCAAAATTTTAAAATTTTTTCTAATATAACATTTGTCCCTTTAACCCGGAGTAGAAAATGATTAATTGCTTGAATCTCGTTGAGTCCAAAAGTGAATTTCTAAATATTCTTGGATATAAAGATGTACATGAAGATTATTACAATGGCGATCAAGATATATGCGACATAAATGACTATGACTTGTACGAAGAAGAGCAAGACTGGGATGATGATATTGTAAAAGACGAAATAGAAGATCCGGATTGGGATGAAGTTGGCGATGATGATGATGATGATGATGATGATGATGATGATGATGATGATGATGATGATGATGATGATGATGATGATGATGATTGGAATGATGACGATGATGATGATGATTGGAATGATGACGATGAGGATGACGATGAGGATGAGGATGAGGATGAGGACGAGGATGAGGATTGGAATGATGAGGACGAGGATTACGAGGACGAGGATTACGAGGATGAGGACGAGGATTACGAGGATGAGGACGAGGATTACGAGGATGAGGACGAGGATTACGAGGATGAGGACGAGGATTACGAGGATGAGGATTAAAAATTTAAAAAATTAACTTTTTTTGTCGTATCTTTTCGTTTTTATTTTTCGACATAAACTTTATTTTTTGAGAAAAATTAGGAAAAGCTCCGGCCCCTCTTGTTGAAATGTTTAGGTTTAAAGCCTCTTGATCTTCGGGAGAAAAACTTGGCCCTCCACCGGGACCAGCAAGATTTTCTTTTTGGATCCAATTTTTAAATTTCATAGTATTTTTTTAAATTTGCTATAATATCTAGAAAAGGATAATAAAAATTTATGAAAAACAAAAATTGGCCTGGAATAATGAAGATACAAGAAATCCAACACAGGGATTATCTTGGAAATATTCTTTGGGAAGAAAAAAATATTAAAAACATTTTACACCAAGAAGGAGAGCAATTTCTCTTACAGGCGGCTTTTGTGGGTGGAAAAAACAGTACTATTATTCCAAATTTCTATTATTTGGGACTAGACAGAAGACAGCAAGTCAATGTAGATGATGTGATGAATGATTTAATAGGAGAGCCTTTTGGTGGAGGTTATCAAAGAGCAGAATTATCCTCTTCGGGAGATTTTGCAATTAATTTTATTCAAGATCATTATGTTGCAACAAGCCCAATAGTTGCCTTTAGATCCACGGCAGGATCTTGGGGACCGGTATCCAATTTATTTTTAGCGGCAGAGGTTCAAAACACCTACAGGCTCATATCAACTGCTGTATTGTCTGATGTGATATCGCTTAATGTGGGCGATTCGGTTACTTTGAGAATTGGCATGCAAATACGTGATTGCCCATGAAATGCTAAGCCTTAAAAGAAATTAGTTAAAAACCTTGATTAAAAGTTTCTTCTATTTTTTCTAGTCTATTTATTGTTATATAATGCATAATACTCAAAGTTTTATCTTTTACTAAAACTTTGTTTAGTTCTCTGTAATTCAAAAACTCAGATCCTCCGTCGCATATATCCAGAAGACTTTTTGAAGAAATTTCTTTACCATCAATAGACTTTTCTTGAAAAGGCAAGTTTATTTCGTAACCATCCTCTAAAATTTTTATGGGCACTTCTTTTTTAGGGTTTTTTATATAATATTTACAAAAAACTTCTATCGCAGGCTCAGAAGAAACTTTATTATAAAACCACACAGGGACACTAGCACCTATTGTTGTTACTTCTTTTCCTTGATGAAGGAGATAAGATTGTTCTCTCGAAACATAAATATTGTGATTAATTGTTAGTTTAAGCATAAATTAATATAGTAAAGGAACGAATGACTAAAAAAATTTTATTTTTTTTATTTTTAATTTTTAGCTCTTTGGTTTTTCTATTTTTCACTAAATATTTAGAAAAAAATAAAATAACCAAGCCAGTGGAGCCAATGCCAATTGTTGGGGATGACCCATATGCACATTTGGCAATTGGCGGAGTTCCGATAGATCAAAGAGATGAAAAATTTAAAAAATGGTTATGTGTAAGTATAAAAATATCGGTCAAAAACGCATCCGGCTCTGGAACTATAATTTTTTATGACACAAAGGAAAATTATGCTTATGTTCAATCTTGCGGTCACCTGTGGTCTGGGAACATGAATGCCGAAGATGGTGCCAAAAAAAAATTAAATTGCGACGTAATAACTTGGTATCACAATGAAACTAAATTAGATAAACCAAAATCATACAAAGCCGAAGTTCTTTTTTATTTTAATGATAGAGGCAGAGATTGTAGTTTAGTAAAATTTAAACCAGATTGGGTTCCAAACTACTTTCCAATATCCCCACCAGATTTTAACTTTAACACAAACGTGAGATTGCATTCTCTTGGTTGCGATGGTGGTAGAGAAGTTGCCCACTACGATGTTCGTTATCTAGGCGAAAGAGGGCCAGATATAGTAACAACAGAGAATAGCCCAAGACCAGGAAGATCCGGTGGCGGTTTAATGTCAGAAGATTTTTTTGTTGGAATATGCTGGGGGACAACTGACATACAAGGAAACGGGAATGGTTTGTTTACACCATTAAAAGTGTTAAGAGAAATCAACGAACAACAAGGATTTGGGTGGCTAAACGAAATTGGATCTAGTTGGGCAAGAAAATTACCTATTATAGATAGAAATAATCCGCAGGGCATTTACCCAGAAGACTATATTCCTTTACCCAAAAATTAATTCCAAGAATTATCGTGTCCCAATTCCAACAAATCCCCATTCCAAGATTCATTTGATTGATTTTGGGATTTATAAAATTGACAAATGCTCGAATACTCACAGTTTTTGCAGTGCCACCCAACACTACCACGAACTGTTTCTGATTTTGTTTCTTCAATAGTCACATATCCATTTTTTAATTCTTTTTCAACCCTATCTAGTGAGTCTTGGTTGTATTGGGCAGCGATCAAATTTTCTCCATCTAAATAAAAAAGTGCCGCCTTTATATTCGACGCTGGTATGTCAAATATTTTTTGAACCACTCTACAGTAACATCTAAGTTGTAAGTCATATAAAACAGTTTCGTTGTTAAGTCGATGTTTTCCTTTTTTGGTTGTCTTATAATCAATTATAAAAGCTTTTTTTTGTTTTGAATCTTCCTTTATTATCAATCGGTCTATAAAACCTATAACATTTTTTTTGTTTGGCGGGTCCAAATCGTAAGTAAAATCATATTCAACATAACCATCAAATCCTATTTTTTTTGTTAAATTTTTAATTGCCTTTATGTCTTTGCCTATTTTATTTTGATATTCTTTTGGCAATTTGGGACATTTTTTGCCCTCTTTTAATTCGATTTTTCCATGCAGCACATCTAAGGCTATTTTGTCTATTGCTTTAGACCCCTTTTCGGCAACATACAACTCCGCTATTTTGTGAACCAAATTTCCATACACAAAGTAAAAAGGCTCTGGTTGCGGCGAAGGTGTTTTGAGATGATATTTGAATTTGTATAACTGCGAACACTGATCGAATGTCTTTTTTCTACTAACTGACAGGTGATTTATATCCATAAAAATTTCCTCAAAGTTGAATTATCCTAAAAATTCTGATATAAATCAACAGCGAGGAAAACAAAATGTCAGTTGATTTTGATTTGTTTTATGAATGGTCTAAACAAAAGTTTGGAGAGCATAACATAAAACTTAGAAACACAGCACACGGAACAGAAATATGTACTAATTCTCCTTGGTCAGAGGATAAACTCGGCAAAACAGACAACAAATTTCACTTATGGATGAATCCAAGCGGGGGAAAGTCTAAACATCCTGAATTCGGATCATATAGATGTTGGTTGACGGACCAAATGGGATCCTTGGTTGGCTTGGTTTCAGAACTAGATAAAGTTGACTGGGAAGAAGCCGAATACAGAATATCTGAGGGTTCTTCTCTTCGTGATCTCGAAGAAAAAGTTCATGATTTCTTTAATCAAAGCAACAATATTGTCAGACACGAAGACAAAGAAAAAAAAGTCGATCTCCAGTTGCCGCCCCATTCCTATTTGATCTCGGCGGAATACCCTCATCATTTTATGAAGAAAAAAGCCGAACAATACCTAACTGCCAGAAAAATAAATTGTGAAGGTTTATATGTTTGTGTTTCGGGCGAATACAAAAATAGAATAGTTATTCCATATTATGATAAATCTAGTAATTTAATTTATTACAACGCAAGATCCATAACAGATCGGAGGAATACACTTCGATATATGAAATGCCCCACCTCTGTAGTGGATCAAAAAAATGTTTTATTTATGACTAATTGGAATTGTTTAGGAGAAAAATTGTTTATAATGGAGGGAGAGTTTGATGCACTCACAATTAAACAAGCAGGATTAAATGCTTGTGCTTGTGGCGGTAAATTCTTATCAGAAACACAAATAGATTTAATTAAAGACTTTGTGCCGGTTTTAGCATTCGACTCAGATGAGGCTGGCTTGGAGGCAATGCTTAATATTGGCGAAAATTTGCTTTCAAAAGGATTTAAAGAAATATACTTCGTTAGACCACCTAAAATCTACAAAGATTGGAATGGTCTTTTAGTAAATAAAAATTTAGAAACACTAGTATCTTACGTAAACAAATACATTAAATTGTTTACAAAAGACACTCGCCCTATACTTTTGGCAAATAAAATTTAGTTGCAAGTGCAGTTTTCACATTTACAATTTTTGCAGGTGCAGCTTGAGCAATCGCCACTTTTGCAAGGTGGGCAATCGCACATACATTTGTTTTCTTCCATTTTTTCTCCTTTTTGGCTTTCAAGCCAATTTTTAAAACTCTCCAACCTCTCGGGCAAATCTTCATGTTTTGTGCTGGCAAAATCTTTTGCGTCTTTTTTACTAATATTTTGTATAATTTTTTTAATACTAGGCTCTGAGCATATCTTTTTCTTTTCATTCTTTTGACAAGAATGAATTATTCCAAACAATCTTTGTTGACTTTTGCTTTTTGATGGCATATAATTTATTTACCATTATTATTTAAAAAATTATGACTTCAAACACAATCAAAGAACTTCAATATTTTGTTGGAAAAGTGTGTAGTGTTGTGACCACATCTATGAATAGAAGTTTTGATGAAACTATTTCTCGTGAACACTTCGTCATTAGAGTTCAAACTATAAATTCTGATGGAATTTGGGGAACACACCCATACAACGATGACCTTGTGAGTTTTTTCACAACGCAACATATAATTTCAATTCATGAAGAAGTTGAATTAGATTCAAGCAATCCCGAACACGCTTTAATGATAAAAGAATATGAAGAAAGAACTGGAGAGAAGTTAGAAAGCGATATAAAAGCAAAAGTAAAAAACAAACCCCAACAAGAAACTCTTCCTATTATTGAAAAAAAAGAAGCAGAGCAGGATCAGCAAGGAGATGCTTCTTTTGTTGATATAGCAAGTTTAGAAAGTTTAGCTGAACAATCTAGAAGAACATTCGAAGCACAGGATCAGATATTTAAAAAATAATTATGAATTAACTAACTCTTTAAATCTTTTTAATATCCCCAAAAAACCCTCAGTTTTTCTTGTTTGAGACTCAAAACGATTTTTTAATTCTCTTAAATTTTTTATTATTTGATTGTCATCCAAATCTGAATCCAGCCACTCTGACTCTTTTCTCATTAAAATATTACGCATCACTTGATTATTGCTGCCCTCAATTATTTTTATTATTTCTTGTCTCAATGAATCGTATCCATCTATATTTTTTAATCTCTCAGGGATTTCTTCAAGTTTTTTATCATCGGGCTTAACTTTTTTTTCAATTGCTTCTTCTGGCGATGTCTTCTGAGATCTTGTTTCTTTTGGGGTTAAAAAATCTATTATTTCTTCCCTGTGTTTTTTAATTAAATTTTGAGTTTTTTTATCTAATTTATCTCTGTTTTTAATTAAAAGTTTCCCATCTCTTAGAGACAAACTGCCGCCCTGCAACTTAACATGTTTTGTTATGTCTTTTATAGTTTTTTCTATATTTTTTTCTTCACCTAATTTAGTTGTTCCCTCATTATCTCCCGAAGATGTTCGAGTAATTTCCCCTGAATCTCTTGCGATCCTATTGATTTCTTCTTGAGAATCTGACTTTTGCGAAGATTTAGTTTTATCTGGACTTTCTTCGGGGATTATGCCCAATTCTTTTTCATAATCTTGAACAATTTGTTTTATTGTTTTTTCTTGATCAAACATTTCTTTTGCATGTTTTAATGTTTTTTTATGCAATTCTTTTTTTATAGTTTCTTCATCTTTTCCTTGACCTCTCAACGAATCAACATATTGCTTTGTCAAATCTTTGTACTGCGTGTCTCTTTCTAATTTTTCAAAAGAAGACTCTAACTCCTCGGGCACATCCGAATTTTCGGGTACGGGATCTTTTTTGATTTTTTCAATCAAATTGTCTAAAAGACTTTCTTGCGTAGATAGAATGTCTTCAATTTTATCTTTGCCTTTCAATAAAATATCTTGTATAATTTTTTCGTCAAACAAATCTAGGCCATTTCTTAAATCATCTCCTTTTGAGCCTTTGCTAATTAGATAATTTTGATATTTTTCATAAATTCTTTGATAAACTTCATTCTCGTCCAGTTCATCTTTAATCTGGTTCTCTTCTTCTTTGTTTGAATTTATTTTTATTGTCGTAGTTTCGGGGTCAACTACATCTGAGTCTTTAGTTTTTTTTAATTGATCTCTATTTACTTTTTTTCTTTCCAAAGTTATAGGGTGCTTTCTAACAGCATCCATAACTTTTTGCCTAGCTTCTTCAATTTGATCTTTGTCTTCCAAATCAAAATCACTAACTATATTTTTGAGATCATCTAATGTTAGCGGCCCTTTCCCGCTGTCAATGAATTTGTTTGTTAAAACATCTCTTAAATCTAATGTTGACTTATTGTTCTCAAACCATTTTTTTTGCAAACTAAAAATAAATTCCTCATCAGTTAGGGATTTTTTTTTTAATTCTTGTGACTCTTCACCTGATTCTTGTGACTCTTCACCTGATTCTTGTGACTCTTCACCTGATTCTTGTGACTCTTCACCTGATTGTTTTTTTAGAAATTCAATAATTTGTTTTAATTCAGATTCTTCTCCTAAGCCCGCCTCTAAAACCCAAACTTCGGTATCTTTAATCCGCTCCTCTTCGGTTCCGCCTTCGAAACTATCAATTAACTTTTTATAAGCTTTAGGGAATTCTTTTTTAAATCTATTGAATTCTTCCAAATCTTTTTTTTGCTCAGGTGTTAAATCTTGTTTTTTTGCTGCAACCTCACCAGAGTCATCGCCCTCGGTTTTTCTAGGTTCTCTTTTATTGGTTTTAATATCTAACCCATACTTTTCTTTTTTATGCCATTTGAAATATGCCAAAATTAAAGGAAAATTTGTTTTTTTATTGCTATAGCCGGTTAATGCAATAGATTCAAATTTACCAAGCCATTCATTTATTATTTGTAGTTCAAAATCCGTGGGTCTTTTGATTGAGCTAGCAATAATTTTATCCAACCTTGCTTCGGCTTCATCTCTTTCTTTTAGATCTTTTGATTTCCAAACTTCATCTTGTAATTTTTGATCTTTTTGAAAAATCTTTAAAAGTTGCCTGATTAAAAAATTTCTCAAAACACTTCCCTCTAATTCTTCATTAGAATTAGAAGTGTAAAATTTATCGTCCCTATAAGTCAGCTTCAATAAATTTGCACCTTCAGATATGCTTTCCTTCTTTGTAAAATCAGTTTTTTGAATATTGGAATCGACGGAAGCATCATTTGATTTCTTGGGTTGAACATCACCTGTGGGGCCTTCGGCCTTATTATCGTCTTCGTATTCAACATCGTCGTCATCAACTTTACCAGATCCAGCATCAACAGCGGGCGATTGTTGTCTTGGACTAACATCGCCAGTTTTCCCGGCGACGGAATCTTTGGTTTTTGGCAAAGATTGAACATCTCCACTTAAAAAGTTTTTAATTTGATCAAAGTATTTATTTAAAACAATATCTTTCAATCTTGTGGTCCATGTGTCAATATCACTCATGATCTCCACAGCATTTTCCAAGAATATATTTTCTAAATTAATAAAATGTTCTCTAAACTCATCTCTGTGCCAGCGTCTTCTAAAGTTCCTGGTTTTATTTTTTAGCCAGCCGGTAGCAGGATCCCAAATTGTTCTTTTCAAACCACCTAGCCAACCATCGCTCGGTCTCATGTGTCCATATGGTGCTGGTTTAAACCCGTCAGGATATGTCGGTCTCTCAGTGCCATATCTTGTTCCGTATTTGCTTTTCCAATCATTTGGCAAAACATATCTTCCATTCATAACCTGTTGACTAGGAAGTGGAGAAGAACTGGCTGGCGAAGAAGTAGGTTCGTCTAATGAAAAATCTTCACCACCAGCATCCCCGCTAGTCGTTTGATTGGCGTTGAATTGAGACGAAGATGGAGCAGGCGATCCTGTTCTCGCTCCTATTTGTTTTTTTAATTGATCTATAAGCCTACTGGCTTGTAAAGGATTTAGTTTATCAAGATCAGACGGAGGGTTTCTTCCTAATTTTTGATACAAATCACTTATGTATTTTGCTTGATTTGCGGTAAGTTTGGGTGTTGGTGAATTTTCTTCACCGGGTTCGGTTGAACTTGTTGTTGCATCCTCAACGTCATTTCCGGTTGTTGTTCTTGAGGCAGATAATGAGCGAGAAACTAATTGTTTTAATTCGCCAACCATCGAGTCTATTTCATCCGACATTTGTTTTTTTAAATCATCAACAGTAACCTTAGGTTCTTTTTCAGCGGTTGCAGTCGCCTCCGATATCAATTGTGACCAAAAATTATTTTTAAATTCGGAAATTATTAATTCTATTATTTGTTTATTGTCTTGATAATCTTCTTTTTTACAAACTTCATAAGCAGATTCAGTGATTGCTTTGACTCTAGTGTTCTCAGAGAGGATATCCGGTAATTTTATAGATTTTAATAGATCTAATTTTAAAAGATCAAAGCATTCAATAATAGATTCTTGAATATTTAATTTATTGCCTTTAAGCAATTTGTTTTTTCTATACTCTATAAAACTTTTCATGGTCACCTTTTCGATATTTCTAAATATATATATCGAAAGAAAACTTTTCTTAAGGTCTATTCTTCGGCATATGTTCGCCAATTTTTTTCAAAGCCATCAAATTAGAATCATAAACTTGGAATTGACTAGGCAGATATTGGTAGCTCAATCTTTCAAAGTCGTCGCCACGACCCTCGGGGTGTTCGAAATATACATATTTTCCTTTTTTGCCGATAACCTTTAAGCCCATACTTTTAGGTCTATATTCATGCATCAACAAATAAGCCGCCACACCAAGATCACCGACAGTCTTATGTATTCTATCATCGATAACCTCTGGAACACTTTCGTTGATTTTTTTCAAAAACATGAGACAAGAGTCAAATGTGTAAAAATCATTTGGTGGTTGATATTCCAAAACTAATTTATCAAATTCTTTAGATGATTCAATATTTTCACACTCAAAATAAATAGATTTTGCTTTTTTGCCAACAACAGTGTAGCCGTGCATTAACACATAAGCGGCGACACCTAAATCATTTACAAATTTTAGAACAGTCATTTTACCTTTACTTTATATTTTCAGCGGCCACCAAGCAACCACGAGCAACACTAAATAATGGGTCGCTTGGATGAATAACACGGCCTATTTCTATCGGAAGTTTTGTTTGTCTTAAAAGTTTTTCAAACATTTTCGCAAAACCTGGAGGAGAAGACGTTCCCCCAGCAAGAACAAAATCAACAGGTGCATCTAACTTTGCATTTTTTTCTTTATTATTTTCCAGACCTTTTTTGATACCACCCACTGTTTTTTCAATCATTAATTGATATTGAGTGATTATTGCACGTTCCACTAAATTGGCGGGTTCTTTGTCTAAGTCTATTTTTGTTTTTGTTTTATTAATAAAGGCTATCGTCTCGCCTGTTGCCAAAGCGGCTTGTTTGTCTATCCAATCCCCCGAATTGGCGAGAGCAAAACTGAAAACAGGAGCACCAAAAAGACTGAATGCAACATTAACTAAGCCTGCTCCGCATGAAACCCCAATTCCAGTGAACATCTTGTCCTTTAGTTCGGCATAAACAAGAGCCATTGCTTCATTTATTGGTCTCGCATCTACGGTAAAACCTTTCTCTGACTTGTATGCTTTAAATATTGCTTCAACAATCTTTTGATGATAATCAGCATCAGTTTGTTCGTTTATAGCATTTGCGGGAACACAGTAAACTAGCACTTCCTTATCGTGCTTTATTTCATCCAAAAGATTGTGGATCATAATATTCATAATTTGAAAAGCATCTTGTTCTTTCGGATTAACACAACCATCTTTCATTGGTCTTTTTAATTCTAATTGAGTCATTGTGTAGGCCATATTAACGGCTGCTTCGCCAAGAGCGTATGCTATGTTTGCGTCTTCCCTGTGAATAAGTGGAACGCCAGCCTGCTTCATCATGTTAAAAACAAAATCATTATCAAGAGGCATTGACAAAAAAGCATTCACTTCACGTTTGTAAACAAAATCCCCATTGTCATTTCTTTTACAGCAAACCAGATTGTAAGTCCCGACATCCGCTCCTATTGACATTTTTTCTCCTTCTTTTTTTGTTTAGATAAACTTATTTTGCGTTTTGTTTCTTCAGATCTTTTGATGCCCAAAATAGAATTTCTGATTTTTTGTTTTGTTTTCTCTGACCTCTTAACACCTATGTTCCTTAAACCTCTCCTTTCTTTTTTTATTACTCTTCCCCCTGTTACATGGGACCACCTTGTTCCGTTAGAAATTCTTGTTACCACGGATCTTCCAATTTTAAATTTTTTAGCAATTTCTTTATCTTCTAATTTGCCATCTATTAATAATTTTTTAATTTCCAGAACATCAGTTTTTTTTAATTTGGTGTTTGAATTTTTTAAAACATTTTTGGTTTTTTGTTCTTTTGTCCATTTTTTGCCAAAATTAGGATTTTTAGCACCTATATAATTTTGTTTTTTCCAAATTGACATTTTCTTTTTGGATTCTTTTTTGTGCTTTTTACCAAAAAAAGGATTTTTTTCTCCATTTAAATCTACAATGTTATAGTTTATATTGTATAGTTGTTTTTTAGGAAATTTTTTTATCCACTCTTCTTCTTTTTTCCCCAAATCTCTTTTTAAACAATTTTCTAAAATCAAAAATTCAAAACAATCTTCTCCATATTTCTTATAAGATTTTAGCAAATGTTTATTTGGATGCCTACCCGTGGCCAAATCTGATCTGTGATTCATCCATCTACATTTAATCGACACGCTCTGTCCGATATAAAGTTTGTTATTAAATTTATTTTTTATTGCGTAAATTCCAATCATGCATTTTTCCCAAAATTTAATTTTAAACCCGAAGAAAAATCCGGAATAATATGAGGAACTTTTTCTTCTTCATCAACCAAAACATCAGCATTGTCCGCAATAGCAGAAACTTTTCCATCAAGATTTATGTTTATATTAAGAGTAATCTCAATCTCTCCATCTTTAGGAATAATTTTTACTTTTGTGCTCGGTTTTATGAGTTGAGGCATAACAACCCTTATTTAATATAGTTTATAACGGCCATTTTTCTAGCATCCTATTTACTGCTCCAGTTAACATTTCTTCAGAAATATCTGTTATGCAGGGCTTTGGACTAAGAGAAGTTTTTGGGCACTTGCACCAATCATAACAAGGGCCGCAAGTCCAATTTGTGTCATCTTCTTTGTGTTTTTGAAGCAGAACAAAATCAAAATATTTTCCATATACTTTTCCGTCTATGAAACTAAAAATCCCCGTTAGGGGCTTTTTTAACCCTCCAGCACAATGAAAAGCAGCAGTGTCTACACTTATGACATAATCAACTTGTTGCAAAATAGCCATCCAAATTCTAATTCTTGGTTCTATTATCGATGGAATTCTATTTTTTTCACAATAATCTATAATTTTATGATGCAAACAAAAAGGAAACAAATTTTGTTTTTTCAAGAAATCTACTAAAAAACAAACTTGATTTGGCAATAAATTTTTGTTCACCATGGCTGAGATTGGGCATATTGCAACGCTTTTGATTGATTTTTTATTGATTGACTTTAGCAAATCATAAGCAATGTTTTTTTCCCAATCGCTCAAGTTTATATGCATGTCATGATTTTTTAACTCAACCCCACAATAATTTGCCCAAATATCACTTCTATGAGGCGATTTATTAGGCAAATTATCCATCTCTGTTCTGCCGCAAACAGTTGATGTGTTATAATGAATTACATAATCATTTTTGTTAACTTGTTGACAATCCAAAATTTTATCAATAAAAGGGTGATCTTTTATTGCGTCGTGATAATAACTGGGGCAACAAAAATGAACTTCTAAATCTTGAGATAAATTTTTAAAATCTTCAAACATCATTCGATGCATGAGTATGTCGCCCAATCCACCAACACTTCTTATTATTAATATTTTATTTCTATTTTCTAAATAATTTAATAAATTAGATTTCTTCTTAAACTTCTCTGGTCTTAAATTTTTAATATTTTTTTTTACAATCCCCATTGAAAACTTTCTAAATCAAGTTTTGCAGTCACTCCTGACCGATGCGATATATGTAACACTAGGATTTCCTGAGTCACTTTTTAATCTTAATTTAGTAATAACAACGTCACCCTGATTGAACATCATTGTCTCGCCAGGGCCGACAATAAATGTAACTCCAGAATTTCCATTTAATTCGCCGGTTACGGGTGTTGAATTATCTATATTTTGAACCATTAAGAACCTTGCTGGAGAACCATAAAGATCCATAAAATCAATAGCAGTTGCAGAAAAAGACGTTGTTACGCTTAAAGTGTTCCCAACCGAGTAGGTGTTTTCCGCTGAATTTTCGCTATAAACAGAGCCGTCATCGCTGACTATCTCTATAAAAGCATTTTCTTCGCCCATGAACTCTTTTGTGAATCTTTTCCAATAGTTGCAATCGGTGAAGACATCGCCATCGCTCAATATCCTTATTTTTCTATTGGGGCCAGCCACATAAATTTGTCTTTGTTTGGAAACGCCAAAAGCTGTCCCTGTATCGGGATTTACATCTAATTTTCCTTGAGTTCCGTTGTTTAATTTTACCTTAAATACAGACATGGTGCCTCTTTTGTGATATAATATATATTATTTTATAAACTAATTGTTTCAAAATAAGGAAACATTTTTTTAAAGAGATTCAAACCCAGCCCTGTATCGAATAAGCAAGTCTCAATTCCAAGACTAGCAGCCTTGAATAAATCAAAACTTTCTACACCCATAACCAACCCAGCATTGAAAATACTTTGATCGACAACGACATCATATCCTTTTTGTTTGGCTATTTTATTTAAAAAATTAATTTGGTCACTATTTAAGTTTTTTGTTGGATAGTTTCCTTTTGTTAATAAAACACAAAGATTTGTAATTGAATCTTTTTCAATTTTTTTGTTTTCTATTTTATCAATTGATAATAGTTTTAAGAAATTGTCAATTGGGTGATTTTGTCCATCAAAAGTAATTTCATAAGTAAAACCAAATTTATAATTGCCTAAATCGGATGATGGCACAAAATAATCCTTGTCGGGAAATAATATTTTTTTATCATTTCGGCATGATATAAATATTGAGATATTTTTTTGTTTTTCAATAAATGGCTTTAAAATATCTAATTGTAAAAGATACTCGTCACACCAACCATTATAAATCAAACAAATATCGTTCTTCAACGCAGAATATTCAGTTAAACCAATCATAACTATAAAAAATGAGTAAAGATAAAGAAAAAATTGACTATGTTAATAGAGAACTCGTAGATTTTTTTGATCTATGGGGAAAAGATGAACATGCAAAAATTTTTTTAGAAATTTTATTTAAAGGTTTAATGAATGAAGAAGCTTTATTTATATTTGGCAAACAGGAACAAAAGGGGAATAAAGGTCATAACAACAATTTTGAGTGAGTCAATTGTTACTTCAAAAATTAGCGATATTAAAGACTTAAATCTCCCTGTTTTTGCGGAAAAAAAAATAAATCAAATTATTCAAGAAAACAAAATACTTTATGATTTATGGATTGAAACTTGCAACAATTTTGATGAGTTAAAAACAAGACTAAGAGGAAGAGGATACACAGATCTCCCCGCTGTTTTTAATCCTTTGGTTGAGTCTTTTGAACACAACAATTTTAATACAAGTTTTAAAAAATCTTTTAAAACTTTAAGAACCATGATCAAAAAACAAAACAAGCCCAGTTTCTAAACTAGGCTTGTTATTTTTTAAGAGTAATTTTATTTTTTTACTTTTTAACTTTTACACAAAATATAGGAAGGGTAAAACTACCGCTGTCCGTTTCTATGGAAAATCTTTTTTCATCTACAGCGGTAATAACTCCACCACTCTCTAAAAACTCACGAATTAAACCCTCTACGTCTTCGTCGGTTTTTATTTTTTCTTTTAATTTTTTCTCGCTTACTTTACTTTCGCAATGATACCCAACAAATTTTTCATTTTCGTTATCTTTAATTTTGTCTCGATTTAAACTAAAAATATTTTTTAAATCTTTTTGGTTTTCAAACCAAGTCTTGAACTCGTTTAAAGATATTGGTTTATTTTTCATCAGAATCCCTCCGATTAGTCATTGAAAAAGGATGTTATATCCTTTTCATGTATATATGTTGCATACTTATAATCTGCACCGCTAGAGTGGTCTACGATTTGAATTTCTTCATTTTCTTGATTTTTTAACCAATATAAATTTGCATCAATTATATCTTGAGATCTTAAAAGCGAAGAATAAGTCCAAAGTTTATTCGGCAACTGGATCGCTTGTTCTCTTGATTTTTCAAAAGAGTCATCACAACAAAACAACATTAATTTTTTAACACCGAACTGGTAAGCTAAGTTTATACAAGCACATATTGGATTTCTATAATCATCTATAAAATACTGCTCAGCAGCATGGATTCCAAATCCAGCTTCGGAAGTTGGACAATAAGTATAAACGTCACCTAAATATTTTTTTAAAAACTCATGATTTGTTCTTAAAGAGGCAACACACACAGGGTAATATTTTGAATTTTGAGGAGGTAGATAATTAAAACATTCTTTGAAAGGATTGTTTACAACATAAGCGTTTATTGATCTTTTTTTATCATCATCAATATCTTTTTTGAATAGTTTCCACTTATTCAATGCTCCATTTGTTGCAAGAATACAAACATCTTTTGGTAAATTGGATAAAATAGATTGTTTTTCTTCAAATTTAAAACCATCAGACACTATTACCACTTTATCAAATTGCAACACTTCATCGGATATTTTGGGAAAATTTAAATTTAATTGTTGGTTCTCTATTACACTTCTAAAGTCACTTTGAGAAAACAAACTAGTTATCTGTAATGGGGATACTTTTTTTTTGGTAAAATTTCTAACCCAAACATCCCCGGCGTAGATATACTCATTTCCACTATCGTGTTTTTTAATATACATAATTTTACTTCTTGCAAGGAACTATCATAACACAGTTTCTTCCATCCGCTTCTTTATCTAAAACTTCATCCAAAGTAACCTTAACTTCAATCGGACTACCCTTCCAGACCAGTTCGACTTCAGGCATCTTGTCTGGAAATTTGACTGGTAAAACAAATTCATCTGGCAAGATTAAGGGTATGCCCTCTGGACCTTCTAATATAATTCTATCAGGTATTTGGCTTTCAACAACAATCTTTTCAGGTATTGGGTTTGGCATTTCGACCACTATTGTTTTTGGAATTTCTTTTTCCAAATCAATCTTAATTGATTTCGGTATGCCTGATGCGTCCAACTTTATTGGAGGCGATGATTGCAGTCTTTCTATAGCTTGAACGAAGTCAGAAGCATCGAAAACTATGGAATCGGGTATAGGACTATCGGGGCCATGAATTTGAATACTTTCGGGCAAATCAACTGAGGTTGCATCTATTTGAATTTTTTTATTGTCTAAATCACTTGTATCAAGTTTTAAACTAGTGTCCTCTGGTAAAATAACTCGTATCTCTGATGGTATGCCAACAGGTTCATATTCGATTTTCATTGTCTGTTTGGTTTCAAACAAATCAGCAAATTCTTCACCAAAATCTGCCATTAACTTCTCATCTGCCGCAAACCTTTCAGGTATTTTTACTTCACGAGCAAAAGTCATGGCGACTTCCATCTCTGGAGGCGTTCCCCAATCAACTGCTAGTCTTGGCATCTCAGTGAAGTCAACATCAATAGCGATATTAGATTGCGGAGGAACTATAACAATTGTTGGAGGAATAGGAGGTTCAATTATAATTGTGGGCGGAATAGGAGGAGTATCCACAACTATAACACTGGGGATTGTTACTCCTGTCACAGTAATTGTGCTAGGCACACCTGTTAATCCTGTCGCCGTGATTATACTCGGAACATTCAAGCCCTCAGTTATAATCACAGAGGGTAAAGGCCCAACTTGTCCCTCGATAGATATACACGGAACAACAAGAGGCGGAACATTGATGTCGGCCTCTGGAACATCACAAGGAACAAATGTAAAATCTGGAATATCTGGAAATTCTGGTATTTCAACTTCAAAAGTGGGAGTGTCATCCGGTGGCGGCTCTGCTGGATTGTCTCTCTCAATTGGTGTTTGTATAATTTGACACTTTTCGTTGGAAACACGTATAACAGGATCTACTCTTGCGTTCACCGGATATCTGTGTTGCCCCGACAATTCTGTAGTTGTAAAATTCCCATCGCCAAAATCTAATCTAAAATCACCTACTGTTCCCGGCGGAGATATTTCTATCAAATACTCAGCCAAAATACCTGTCACTGGGTTGTTTTCTATGATATTCCAAGTAAAATTTATATCAGGACAGTTAAAGTCATCGAATATTACCTCTAAGGCTTGTAAATTTCTAATTCTCCAATCAAGGGTTTCTCTTCGAGGGTCAAAATTGTAACCTATAAAATTTTGTGTTTTTAAAACACAAGAAACTAATTGATTATGATGCTCGGCAACAACATAACTTCTAATCCAAATTCCTTTTTTATTAAATTTTGTTTTTTCTCCACCTAAATTGCGTTCACAATTTTTTAATTTATTAATTTTTCCATAAGAGTTTCGCTCAACTGAGTCATAATAAAGCAACTCCCCATCTATGTTGGCAAAGCCATTGTCTGCCCATATCTCTGGTTTCTCTGGCTCTACAGGAACTATTTCAATTTCTTGAGACCAAGCAACATTATCCACAGACAGTCTGGTTTCGGTTGTGTCAAAAACAAGGTACAACGTATAGTCGCTGTCTATTGCCTTCGGATAAACAGGTACTGGAGGAAAAGCCATTAAAACACTCCCATGATCCACTGCTCCCCACTCGGTCTGCTGCCCAAACTAGAGAAAGTAAGATCTATTTCGCTAAATTTTATAAATGCATTCGGACTGTAATCAAAACTTAAATAAGCACGCTTATCGCTATCTGATGCAAGCAACAAAGAGTTTGCGTCCTGATCAAAACCGACGACTGATGTGTCTTGTAAATTTCTATACAATAACGAATTGACTCCAGGCCCACCGCTTGTCCAGGCACTTGTGTTTGGATCAAACTTAGACACTGAGCCAGAGTTATTTAGAAAATAAACGCCTGAACTTAAATTTGTTAATTGCCCCTCTGTTTTTGTTGGGCCTTGTATATCTTGAAGTTTTCTCAAGAAACTAACCGGCTCTCCTAGGCTACCCTCTGTTCTATAGAAACTTTTTATTCTAAAGAAAGGCCCCACACCATCATTTCTTGCTATGTAACCAGTATTGTCTTTCCAAGTCGTTTTATAAACGCTATAGTCGCCATAAACAGATTCTCCCAAAGAATCATAGATTGATACGTTTTGCCCGAGTTCTTGAGCGCCATTTAAATACATCGAAGGCTCTATTGTCGAATTGGCAGAAGTTAAATTTAATAAATCAAATTCAACTTTAGTTTCATTTGTCGGGGAGGATTGAGGTAGATTATTAGGATTTGTCCCAAAAATGAAATAAGACTTATTGGCAGAGTTTAAGTTTGCCCAATTCCAAGATCTCATTATCGAATTTCGAGATATGTAAATTCCAGTAAATCCCTCAAACTCTGTGACCTTAATTTCCTCAACGCTGGAAGGTTGAGACAAATTTCTTCCCCCTGCCCAATACAGCAGGCAGGTTCCTTTTTGACCCGATCTCGTTGTGCCTCTTGGAGCAAATCCATTATTTCTAAGAAATTCGAATTTCATTTTGTGTCTAATATTCTCTTCGTGTTGATCTAAAAACGAATGATTTCTTAAAACACTTAGAGTTGGATTGCTCGTTAATTTATAAGTTTCACTTATTAATCCATATTCATAAGCACGAGCTAAGTTGTCCTGGACGGTCCAAAGCCACAAATTTGTATTTTCTACAACATCTATTACGTTTTCATAATTTGATATTCTGTATGCCCCAAATTTGGTATCAACACGTAATTTACAATCATATATGCCGCCAACACTATAAGAGGCTTTAGTAACAGGGGAATTTGGATGAGTTAAGTCATCTCCTAATTGCCAACTCCAAGAAACTATAGGATCAATGGCTGCGCCGGATTCATTTAGTTTTTCGCCACCATAACTAAAACCAGGATTTCCTAAAAAGTTTTCTCCATTTTCTATCTCAATATTGATCAAAGTATTAACAGGAGATCTTATCTTTGGAAAAGTTTCAAAAGGTCCATTCGGAGGAACGCCAGCCTCAGATGTTTGAGTAGAAGAATCCTCAACAAATCTTAAAACAGCAACATCTGGTGCCTTAACACGTGCATTGATAAAATCTTCAAAAACACAAACATCTTTTCCAAAATTATTCTCCACAGTTAGTTTGACATCGTACAATCCCGGCTGGTAATAAGTTTTTTTAATAACGCCGCCATCTGTATCACGAACTATAACATTGACGTTGCTATTTGGGGTAACGCTGTCCGCACTTATAAGTGAAATGTCCGATATTATTGAAGTCGTTTGGTCGCCAAAATCCCAAGTAATTTTCACCTCATCAGCGGTACCATCTGTTCCCAGCCTAAAACTCATATTTTTAAATTCGACTTCTAGCGGAACGTTTCCGGTTCTTATGTTTGATGTGAACCAAGCTTTGGGTTGCAGCACCAATCTTCTTAAAAAATTTATTCTTCCTTCTAAAGTTGGACCAAAGGGTTCCAAATCCTCGGTGCCTTTTACTCCACAAAATTTTTGAATTTCTATTAAGGCGTTTTTTAAATGATTGTGATGCATAGCCATAACGTTCACTGTTACGTTTGTGATTTTTTTAGGCTTAAGCACATCAACAAATGTTGGTAGTATTTCTAAATCTGAGAATGTTTGTGTGTCAAAATCCCATGTGTTGTAAAAAAAAGAAACAGCACGTTCATCAACGTCAGAGCATTGTTCTGTAAGGGTGATCAAACCTGTCGGGGGAATGCTATTGGCAACATCTGGAATCATATCAACTTGTATTGATTTATCCCCTGGGTTGTAATCGTTTATAAGAATTCCTCTTAAAGAATCATGAACTAAAAATAAATTACTGTCTGAATCAAATTCATTTGGATATAGGGAACTATAAGGAATCATAAATCTCTTTTCTTATAAAACTATCAAAGTTTCCGGTAGTTCAACACGCTTAATCCTACCGTTAGCAAACTGAATTAACTGTGTGACTACATATTCTCCAGGATTTGCATAAATGTGCTTTACTTCGTGTATGTTCGGGTCTTGCTGGGCAAAATTTGTTCCATCTCCAAAAATCCAATTCCTTTGAACTATATCCCCGTCTGACTGATCCACAAAAATAAATTCTTTTGGTTGCAGACCCCTCTCTGTTGCGTATTTTTGAGAGTAAGGATTATCGATAGAATCAACATAAAAATACGGGATGGACTCGTCTGCATTGACTTCTATGTATCCTATTTTTGAAGCAACGCCTTGAGCGCCACTAGAAGTTATTACATTTAGTTTTACATTATAAATACCCTCGTTCAAGTAAACGTGAACAGGGCTTTTCTCTAACGAATTAGATCCGTCGCCAAAATCCCAAAGATATCGTGCGATCCAACCAGTGGAGAAATTTTGAAATCTTACTTTCAAGGGAGGCGGGCCTTTAATGGGAAACGCACGAAACAAAGGCTTGGGAGCAAGAAATCTAGTTTCTTGATATTTCAAAATTCCATTCAAAGATTCAGGCTCTGGAAATTCTTTCAAACCACAATTAACTTGCATATTAATTAAAGCGTCTTTTATAGCATTGTGGTGTTCGGCCACGACAGAGTTGGTGACATAATTTCCTTGAGTGGACCATTTTCTTTGTCTTGAACCAGCAAAGCCTCGACTTAATTTTTCGAAAGTATAAGGCGTTTTGTATTCATAAAAAATCATTTCATATTCGCCATAAGTCCCAACATCCGGACCTACTCTAACTATTCCATTTGGAGGAAAAGCACTTGTGTCCTCTACTATAATTCTTGGAGAGTTAAAATTCAAAGTTTGCTTTAAAGCAATCTTGGTATTATTTGTGGCCCTGTATAGTGATTCAAAATCATCTAAAGCCTCAGGAAAAACAGACAGCATCCCTGTGGTGTAACCCGCATCTAAACTTGATATTTTTGCCATAATTTTAATTAGCCATGATCTTTGGCTTGCTTTCAACTTGAGGTTGTTGGTTTGGACTCCTATCAGCAATCATTTTTTTTTGAATATTTTCAATTAAAGTTACGACTTGTTTTTTTGCAGTAGATTCGTCGTGAAGAGACAATACTGTTCTAACAAAATCTGGGTCTAGGGGTCTTTGAAGTATTAACCTTAAATTAAATTCTTCTAACAATTTTTCATTCCACATTTCTTTTTGCGATTGTTCGTCATCTAAATCCTTTAATTCTTCATATTTTGATGTAATTTTTTCATATCCAATTAATAAACAATTCATTTCCTCCAAAACACCTTTTAATTTTTTGTTTAGTTTTTGTGCAGATTTTATTAAACTTTCTTTTTCTCTTAATAACTTTCTTATATTTATTTCGTATTCTTTAATATTTAGCCCTGATTCCTCCACATTTGAAGAAGAAGATTCGTTTTTTATCAACCTATTTAATCTTTCTATTTTAATATCAAATAATTCCAGGTTGTCCTCGGCGTCCTTAAGATCTTTGTGAAATTGTTCGACGGTTTCTTTCCTTGACTGCAACTCTTTTAGAATGGCCCATAATTGAGATTGTGCCGTTGGCTCTTTGCCAATTATAAATTTTTCTATCTGAAAATACGTGTGTCTGTCCGGTATTTTTACTTTTTCCAACAAATCATTTGTTTTTTCTAATAATTCTATTGACATTTATCCTCCGATTTGAGAGATTGTTACAACTTTAAATTAGTAAAGGAGTTTTTGAAAAATGAATGAACTTTCTAGGGGAAAACTCGATCAGGCTTGTTGTTACCTTTCGGGAGCAATGGAATACGCTGCTGATAGTGGGGTTTCTTGGCGTAGGCAATTTATGAAAATGATTTGGGATAAAGGTTTAAATATTGATTTTATAGATCCAACAAATAAACCCGGTGGCGAAGATATAAAATTAGGAGAAGACAAGGAATATCAAGTTAAACTTCAAAAAGAAGGGAAATATTTAGAACTAAGAGATTATGTTTCAAAATATAGAAGATTTGACCTAAGATTTGTGGACCTTTCCGACTTTCTTGTGGTTGTTATAGACCCCAACATTCATTTGTGCGGAACTTATAACGAAGTTTTTCTTGCAGAGCAGCAACACAAGCCTTGTTTTTTTGTGTGCGATGGGGGTTTATCAAAATTACCTAGATGGCTTTATGATGTTGTGGATTTAGAAGACTCTCAAAAACAAACTCGCTGCAATGTTTTTGGAAGCCTGGAAGAAGTTGTTGAAGAGTTGTTAAAAATAGACTCTGGTGAAGTTAAAATGTCAAATAAATGGGTTTTGATTAGAAAATACCTTGAACATATTAGACTTCAAAACCCTAACAGACTCCAATTCACTTTTTGATCCCGGTCTAAGTTTAAATTAATAAATCCCTCATTGTACACCGCTTGAATACCAATATTATAGTTTGAAATAGACGTATAATAATCAGCTACTTCCCAAATCTGTCTTGTATCAACATTAACAGTTTGTGGGAAAGACTCATCTTCAAGATAACTCCAATTTGCGACAACATGCATGTTTGTTCCTTCCAATTTGTGAGTCAAACTAATAAGAGTTGCGTCTAAAATATTTTTTTTAGACCCTTCATAAGGCTCACAAATCATGGTTATGTCAAATTTTTGACCCAACATAGAGGTGCCTTCGTTTAACAAGAGGTTACAATTATCAATCGTAACCTCTATATTGCTTGCGATTTGAGAATAATCATCGTTTTCACGAGTCAAAGAAAAAGATCTAACAGGTGACTGAAGTAGTGTATCTTCCTCATTTTCTTTTCTTAATGTTATTGTCCAGCCGCTATGTTCTAACATCTTTATATCACCTTCATACCAATAATTCCTTTAAAACAAGCGCCATTTTTCAAGGCATCAAAAGACCACAAAAGTTTTGCAAACTCAAAATCATTTAAACCTTGTTTTTGCATAACATGATCAGGAAAGTCTCCGCATTTATTAAAAAAATCGGTGTTGATTAAAACCCCATTAAAAGAGCCTTCTACAAAATTATACTTTTTTTCAACTATTGGATACAAGACATCGTTTTCATTCTTACAAAAAAGACTCCATTTTTTTTCTATGCCAGCCGGAATTCTACTTCCGCTAAAAACAATACAAACCCATCCTTTTTTAATTTTTTTAAAACCAGTATTTATTAAACTTGTTATTGTATTTTTGCCTTTAAATGTTGGACACAATTCCTTCATTTCTTTTAATTCTTTAGAACCCGTGTTTTGGCCAACAGCACAAATATAATCTCTATTAAAACTTCTTAATTTAATTGATCCAATTGTATTCTTTAAACCGATGTAATTCCCATCAGGATTCAGAATCAAGAAACATACTTCCATTATGGTCTTTCTATATTTTCAAAATTATTCAACCAAAGATATATCAAAATCAATTCTTATAATATCATCTTCGGTTATAGCAGAAGACAGTTCGAATGAACCATCGGATGAATTTGAAGTAAACGATAGTAACGTCCATGCGTCTTCTAACATCGCTCCCGGCACATAGACCTCATCATCTTCAAAAATTCTAACTCCATTTATGTAAACACGCAACGAACCCTCAATAAAATTAGTATTCGCACTAACAACTCTATAGTTCTTGTGATTTGGATTTACAATATCCTCATGGACAGGCACTAAACCATAATAATGTTGATGAGCGGAGGATGCTGGGAAGTTAAGATTGAATTTCACTACATCGGGGGCTTCAAAACTAGGAATTAGGGTGCTTGATGGTTTTATTTTTAGAACCCCTTCCGAAAAACCAACAAAAGAAGATTCGTTAGTAAAAATTTCAAAACTAACGTTTTTTGCCTCATCGGCAATATTTGCCAACTTCTCTGATTCTTCACGAGTCATCCTTACATAAAGATCTGTGTCTTGGTGATCTTCAATACTGTGGAGAGTTTCATTAATAGATTCAGTTTTTAAACTACCATCTGGATTTATTGATTGATTTAAACGATTCGACAAACTCCCTTGTGTTCCTATTGCGTCACGAATTTGTGCAATGACGTTATCTAAAGCTAGATTGATTAAATTTTGCCTTCTTAGAATTGCTTTAAGTGGCAAATTGTCTATTTCCCAATGAATTGGATCCATTGGGCCGTATAAAACTTCGGGTATAAGTTCGATTCTTGGCATTGCAAAACCTTCTTTATTGTTGTTTAAACAAAATTAATTCTCCAGTTGAATGTAAGCTGCATATCCTCTGTTTTATTTAAATCAGGGAATGTAACCATACTATATAATTGACCATTCGCCATTTGTAAAGCCATTTCGTTTAAAGTAACCCCAACTACTTCATCGAATTTTATTACAGATGTGAATATCACTTGAGCGGGTATAGAATTATCTAAATTCGATAACGCTGGTTTTGATAATCTTGTGATGCCAAACAAACCTTCTCTTCCAGCATTTACAAATTTTTTAACACCGTTATTTGTTCCCCCATCTCCAAAAACCATATTAACTATATTAAATTGAAATTTATCACCTATTTGATTCGCTAAACATTTAGCTAAAGCCCTTCTCCCACCCAGTAAAACGGTGTTTTTAAAATTTTTAATCTCAGAGGTGCCGCTTCGACACTCTAAAATAATCTCAACATCCCCAATTGGTTGCATACTGTCAGAAATCATAATTCACCTTCTATTTTTTCGCCGTTTTTAGACTCAATTGTAACCAAAATATTTTCTCCGTTTGAAACACTTTCTTGAAAACCGCTACTTTTTGGCATGCTCAAAGCAACAGTAGCCGTGTTCTGATCTATTTCAGATTCGATTTCACGAATTACAGGGTCATATCCACTTCTATCTAGGCCACTAAACACAGTAAATCCTACGTTTATTTGTTTTTTAGGAAACTTAATTATAGAATAATCCACTGGTTCTCCGCCAAAATTCAAAGTAGTCCAGTCTTGTTCTCGACCATTTAAAACCACATCTGTTTTATTAATAGAGGTAATTTTATAAAATTCTTCTCCAATTTTAAACATAAAATTTTGAATAAATGAATTTTCTTGTAAGATTTCGTTTTCGTCAATCGGCCTGTTTTTGCCATTCATCATCTCAAACTCTGATTCATGATCAAATTGAGTTTTTAAATTAAGTCCTTTATAGCCAAAAAAACCAACTCCGTTAACAATTAACCTTCTTCTATTGTGTACAGAAACTCCTACTGCATCGCCACTTAAATAATTTTTAATATAAAAACTGTTGTCGGATATTTCAGATATGATGAACTCTTGTTGATTGTAATATAAAAAATCGCCAATTTTTACAAAATCATTTATATTCAAAATTGCAGAATCGTTAAAGTTTACTAGACCTCTTTTTTCTACAAATAAATTGCCAAAATTACTATTGAGTATCACTTCTCCCGAATCATCAATTATAGAATAATTTACGTTTGTTGCATTAGAGAAAACAAAACTATCATTTTTGATAATAATGTTTCCGTCCAAAATTTGTTCTATATCAAAAGCTACGTTTGAATACGAAGGAATTAAAATTTTATAAACTTCTCCTTCATAATCATCAAATTCCCTATGCCAAACAGTCTTTATTGAATATTTTATTATATCATTCTTTAAATCATTTAATTTTACTAAATCTCTTTGAAATATTGAAGAGTTTGTGTTTCCGTAAATAATATTTGACAAATTAAAAGTAAAGGCTGTTTTATCTAGGGGTTCGTTAACATAAGATGTAACTTTTGCTGTGTTTCCCTCTATTTCATCAATAGTATATGTCCCAACATTAACGGATGGGGATAATACTTCCAAAATATGATTTTGGACATTTAACCCTAAACTTTTAAGATTGTAATCGGGGATTATTATTTTTATATGATCATTATAAGCCACGCCAATCTTACCAGACAAAACTGTGACTTGATCGGTAAGGTCTTCTCTTGTAATAAAATAATTGCTTGATCCTTTTTCTAAATTTCTAGTAAAAAATGGGTTTGAGTTCCCGGATAAAATAAATTGAGAATAATCTAATGTAACCAATGTTTCTATCTTCTCAACTGGCGATTGAACAAATTCATTTACCTCTCCTGTAAATCCAATTGAGTATAGTTGAGCGTGAAAAGGAACATATTCTCGAAGTATATCTTGTGCTTCTAAAATTCTGTCATTGGAGAGTTCTTCAATGCCGACATCCAAACTATACGAACTACTTAAACAAGCCCTGCATGGATCTATAAATTCTTTATCTATACGACAAGCATCAAAAGAAGGTCTAGTGGAACCATTATACTCTTCTGCGTTATAAACATTTTCAGAGTAAGCAAATTCAGTTCTGACCCAACCGAATTGGAGAGGGTCAGCAAATGGATGCCTAACAGGAATTAAAACCGAGAACATCGGATCGTCTTCGGCAATTAGTTTAACGTTCCAATTTTTGGGAGGATAATCCTGATCGTCTTCGTTTCTTTGATCCATCAAAGGGAGCATTTGTATATAATTTTCTATATTTTGTTCATTATTAGAATTTATTGGATGATATTGATATTGCAATTTAATTTTATCATTTTCATATAAATCCAGCCTGTTTGTGGACAACTGATCCCCAACCCATGTCATTCGAATTAAACCGTCTTCTCCAGAACTAAACGATACATTATCAAAGGAAACTTCCGTGTATTCTTGCCCTTCTCTTTTTAACCATAACTTAAAATTTTGACTATTAAATGATACGATATTATCTTTTTCTAAAATAAAACTTACACTGTCTTTTACCTTAAAAACTTGAATCCATGTATACGGAGAGGTAATTTGCCAATATTGAACATACGAATTTAAAACCATCCCGGATTGTGTAAAAGCTTGTTTTAAACCGTCTAAAGTTCCCTTTTTTTTGAATAAAGGGATTGCTTCTTTTATTTGTCTTCTCCACAAAGTTGGATCACTCGACCTCAGTTTGATTGCGAAAAGATTGGAAAGATAATTTAATAAAGATTCGTGCAGGGCATTGGCATCGAATAAATCTATTAATTGATTTGCCATATCCTCCAAAAAAGTAAAACCTTTAGCAACAGACTGATTGAGTCTTTCTGTTACTTGGGGGGTTATATCGTTATTTGAAAGAGTGTATTTGTAGACTTCTGGAAGATAGCGTTCCAATAAAGTTTCATATTTATCTTTTGGCGTTACGTGTGCAGGAGTGGCGGAAACGGCTGCTCCATCACCTTCAACAAAAAAATGCAAATGAGCAGATAACTTTTCTCCATCTGGAATTGGGGTCCAAGTCCAACAAATAAAATAGTCGCCTTCTCTTGCGTGACCTTTTGGATCCCATTCGTAATAAAAACTTCCATATTGATTTTCTTTTAATTGCAAATAAGCATTATCGGTGTCAGTTGACAACCAAGCTGGGAAAGATGGCGAACCAACTTGCTTTACAATTGATCGGTCTTTGTAATAAAAAGTATTTCTTTGTGTGGCGGAGTAGATCTCCGTTTTTATTTTTTCTAATTTATTTAGATTATCTAAATTAGGGTTCCCGCAAAATTCCTCTTCGGCTTTTTTTAACTTAACTTTTAAATTATCATCAACAACCTCTGAGGAGTATTCCCCAAAATTATCTCCCATGAAATCACGTTCAACATAATAAATTGTCAAATTATCCACTTTATAAGGGTTATTTGTAAAACACCCGTCAACTCCAGGTGTTTCGATCTCAATTAGAATAACGTCGGTTATTTTTGGATTTTCATTTATTTTTTTTAGTGCCATTTTGGTCCGTTATTCGTAAATAAAGTTGATTTCTATATTGGCTGGTCTTATAATTTCATAAAATTTTGTTGTAACAACAAGACCTGAGTTAGATTCATTTGAAGTATTTAAATTTACCTCAACCTGTCTTATTTCAGGAACATCCGAGGTGGTTTTAATCAGATCAACAGCGTTTAGAGTCTTTCCATAATCCCAATTATTTAAAAGAAAAAAATTATTAACACGACGATTTATTTTTTCTAAAAATTCTTCTTCAAATTTTCTATAAAATTTATCCATAGTTATGTCAATCGCAACATCAACTTCTATAATAGATCCATCTTTGATACAAATAAGGTCCGTCATCATTTTTTTATTATCTAAAGATTCTAGCAATTCAACTTTTAAACCATTATCTGAGATCACAAGATTGTCTTGATCTTGTCTTGCTAAAATATAAAGATCAATCACATTTGCGGCACACCCATAATTTCTCAAAACTGCTTTGGCTTTTCCAATCTGTCCATTATAGTCAGTTGAAAACTGATTTGCAAAAGCTTCAATATCGTCACCGGACACAACCCTATTTTGTGTCCTAAGCCAGTGTGGTAATTTTCTTTTTATATCATCGATTCCATCACCAGCATAACCAAATTCACCTTTGGTGTAATTTCTAAAAGTCACAGGAACTCTAAAATCAAAACCTGGAACAATATAATTTTTTTGAACCTCAACCGACCCAGTGACTATATTTCCAACTACACCACCTCCCACTCGATACGAAACACGAATATCTGCGTTCAAAGAAGGTATTTGTCCAGCACGATTGTTTCCAAAAATTATAAAAGCGTTGTAAATTGTGTTATACTCAACTCTAAATTCTTTTTTGGGTTGAGACTCTGAAAAATACTCGACCTGTGTCCACTCATTGCCATCCACCGATACCTTTATGGAATTTGAAAGAACTGGGCCTTGTGGCAAACTAATAAATTGATTTGACTCACCGGTTCCTCTTGCATTTTGCTCAAAAGTTTGACCTTCGACACCTACTATGGCTGTTGTCAAAAAAGAACCTGCTTGTATGTAAATGTTTTGGCCAAAAATAGGTTGGTTGTTCTCATCTGCTGCAAAAAGCTCAATATATCTTTGACCCTGTTCTGAGTTAAAAGGAATCTGCAACGGGGTTGGTATGTCCAGGTCTGTCTCTAGAACATTATTTATTGTTGCAGACCATAAGGATCTTGATCCTATCGGCGGCTGAGGTTTAAATCCCACCAACAAACTTAAACGAAAGGCGTTATCAACCTCGCTCACCGTGTCTATAAATATTTCATTCGCTATTTGATCCATCTTAAAACTCAGGGTATCAGCAATAAAAGCCCAATTTTCAATGAGCATAATGGCCAAGTCTGACTCTACAAAGTCATTAAAAGAATCAGCAAACTTTTCTTTTATGAAAGAAACCAGTCTGGATTTCATTGACCAAAAATCTTGATTTGTATAATTCAAGTTTACAAGATTGGGAACTTTAACCAAGTTAGATTGATCATAAGGGGTTACATCAAAAGGACAATTTTCATAAGCCATAATTAAGCACCAACGGGCCTTTCTAACACTAATTCTTCAACAGATTGGATATTTTCCGGGTCTATAAATTTTATGCTTATATATAAGATAGCATCTTTTTCATCAAAAGAATCATATTGATTTAACGAAGATTTGGGAGCATTTGAAGTCACTTGTATATCTGATACAACTATTCTAGGCTCCCAGGTGATGATCGATTCGGCTATTATTTGTCTTGCTTTTGATTCTAGAGTTTTATCATTTGGTTCAAAAAACAATTCCCTTAAAGGAGTTCCATATGTTGGCAACATAACTCTTTCTCCGGGATTTGTTAACAAAAGTTGCAATAAATCAGCTTTAATTTGATCAACACCAGTTTTTTGGGCCATGATGCCTCTTGGCGTTTTTACAAGTGGATATTGCAATCCTAAAAATTTACTACTATTTGTCATAATTTAATCAACGTTATTATTTACTTCTATTATACCTATACCTGTGTCTATCTTTACATTCGGTGGCTCTGGCTCTGGGTGTTCACATCCAGGTATCCTACAAGGCAAACAAGCAGGACACGGATGCCAACCAGAGGCAAAAACTCTTTCGCTCATTGATTTTTGGGTCCAATGAACGATACCAGTTAACGGACATATAACAGGACATCGTGCTATTATAACACTATAAACACATGGACCTTTGCATTTTTTAGGAGGCTTGGGCGGGCAATCTCGTCCAGCAAGTAATAAAATTCTTTTCTCCGCAAAAAAAACGTGTCTTTTCCCGGAATATCTAAAGTCCACATCTTCGCAACCCCTAATATGTTTTCTTGAAACATAAGTAATTTTATCGGAAGGATTACATTCTTTGTCGCCAACTAAAACAACGTCAAAATCATAAGTTTGACGAACCGAATGACCTCCAGCCCGGAGATAAATGCAACCAGCTTGACCCTTGGGGCGACCTTGAAATCTTAAAATATGCGGTCCCCTGTATCCACAACTCGGTAGAGAATTACAAGCCTTGTCGGACTGAGGACTAACACATTGTGGGTGCAAAATTTGTATCCATTGTTTTTGTGTTGTTTGTTGACTGAAGTCGTCATTATATCTCATTTCCAGTCCGTACCCTGATCTTATTTGAATATATGCTCTTGTTGCATTTGGAATTGGTTTTCCGCCTTCACGCCTACAAGGAGAACATTGACTAACTAAATGATCGATCATTTTAATCACATGGTTTGATGTGCTTTGCATGTGAATTCCACGATCTTCTCCGCCCCTACACACCGGAATTGTGTGATCGTTTAACTCTATTCTATTTCCCGAAGCAGAGAGAAGTTTAATATAATTTATATTTGGCCTTCCTGGCTTTCCTCCTGTGCATAAGCCTTTTTTCTCAACATCGCTCATCATTATCGAATGACCAGTTGCACTTTTCCAATATGTTCTTCCTTGAAATAAATCGCTACAACCAAAATCAAAAGGTTGCATACTTCGCTCCCACTCAGGCTTACCCTTGGGTTCCTCCACAGAGTCGTCCATTACCCAAGTGTGACCAGATATGGATAAAAATTGAATGCCTGATTGCGGCAAATCACATTTGTTGTTTTGTGGAGTTTGTGGTCCCTTATATGGACGACATTCATTTTTATGTTTAAAAAAAGGATTCGCACCACCTTGAGATTTGCAATATTTTGTCTCTGGGTCGCATGGAGTAGAAGTGTGTCCTCCCAAAATTCTAGAACATTGAGTTTTGCTTTTTCCTTCGCAATTTGGTTCGCAACCAGCACCCTTCTCGATAGGTTCTCCATGGAAATTACTAAAATAAGGAAGTCTATCTTGGTGTATAGAACAGACATCAACATTACCCCCACCAGGGTCCGGAGGGCAACTTGGATGTGCCCACTGGCCACCGTAATGAAGGTGATCATCCTTGAAGATCATCCAATTTCCACAACCCGACATTATCTCCAGTCTTTTCCATCTCCTGTTACATTTTGCGTTCCCGTCAACCATTTTTAACATATGTTTTTCGGGAGTTTTGAATCCATAAATGTTTGGATAAGTTGTTCTTTTTTGTTCATTGGGGTCAAAAACAAATTTTTTAATATCGTAAATGTCGCTTCCGTTGTAAGATTCTGTGTTCCAGGGAGGGTAAACTTGAGACTCGTCGTCTGGTCCAACCAAATATCCCTTTCTGTGTCCTTGATAAACACGCTGCCATTCACGAGAAGGAAAAATGTCCATTATATCTTGTCCACCGGGCCTTCGATCTTTACTCCAAGCTGTTCCTAGATAAAATGCAGAGTCAACGTTCCCAGATTCAAACAAAATCATAATAGTACTACCAGCAGGTGGAACCCAGTTTAAACCACAATCATCAAAACCACCCATGGCAGAAATTGGTTTAGCAAAAGGTAGGGAAAACAAATTTGATTTTGGGTCATGAAGCAGAGGATGAAAGTATCTCACACGATTAATTTTCCAAGGATCAACAGTCTCGACACAAAGGGCCCTGGTTAAATTTTGCACAATGTTTGCTTGTCTACGTTGGGGAAATCTTCTTTTTTTTGAGGCTTTGCTGCTATAGCCAATTGCATTTACGGCTTGTTCCAAAGAAAACAATCTATTAAAAACGCTATCCATTAATTTAGAAAAATCTGCCGAGTTGGATTGCGATGGCGTGAATGGACTATTCTGGTTTAGAGACATAGTATTAAATCTTTCTTTTGTTTGTAAAAATAATATTAACAAGTAGGCGGCTTCCAGCCATCGGTCCAAGCTCCCAATCTTCCCCCATCATTAGATTTTTTGTGATTAAGGCCGGGTACGGGGAGCGTTACACTTATTCTAGTAGAGTATTTCCCTGCTTCAATTGTGTGTCCGACACCTTTTATTATCCAAGCTTTATTACTAAGAATTGGATTACACACTGGTTGCGACAACCATTCGCCACAACTAGCATTTGCTGGGACTATATGATAAGGATTAATTAATATTATAGATATAGACATAACACCAACAGCTTGAAATGCAGGGCAAAATGTTGGATCTCCTACAACAATTAAATCGGCATCAAAAGGACCGTGGCTGATTTCAAGAGTTTTTTTATGTTTTGCGTCCGTCTCAGCTACTTTTTTATCATTATCGCCTCGGTCTTGTTGAGACTCTGTTTTATTAGTGGTTGTAGAATTTCCAGATCCTTTTACTTTATCAGCAGATAAAGAAGGGCATTCAAGACCTGGATTTTTTGCACCCTCTGTTCCCATTGAATTTAATCGATCATCACCGGAATTTCCGCCATTTCCCGTAATTAATCCAAAATCCCATTTTATTTTTGGATTAAACTCTAAAACAGGACTTGATTTTGAGCCGTTTACAATATAAGACCCCAAGTTATATCTGTCCCAATAGTCATCAGATTGGTTTTCGCAATCAGATTTTGATGCTTCCCAAAAAATTAATTCTCCTTTTTCAGATGTACTGTCATACCTTGGCACCCAGGCTTTACCATTCTTAGATAAACTTTCTGTGACCCAAGCGCAAGCAACATCTAATTTATTTCTTCCTTGAGGCAACCATTTGCCAGCGGGACCACGTTTTTTTTCATCGGGATACTCTGCTTGTGGATTGTCAATTTTAAATACATCATCTCTACCCGATATTTCATAATTATTACGCCCTGTGGGTATTCTGAAGCTAACAGAGCCGATATTTGGGGGGTCTCCTTTACATAGAGTTTCTTGTAAAGCGTCTAGAAGATACATCGAAGACGCTCCCGTCCCTCCTTTTTCCCCAGAAACACTGCCGTTAAACATATAATTGCAACTATCCTGCCCGGTTAGTTCAAACATGATTTTGCCCTCGGCAAAATTTGCTTCGACATTTGAAACCATTATAAAATAACAAGGGGATCTCGACACGGGAATCTCATTTTGGCAATTACTTTTAACCCAACCAAATTGCACTTTCATCAACAAAGCTGCTGGGTTTGCGTCTTTTAAACAATACCAGTCCTTAACAAGGTGCTTCATAAATTCTTCAAAAACACCACCTTGTGTATCGTGAATTACAACTCGACAATCAGTACCGTCTGTGTGTCCCAAAGTAAAACTCTTAATAACAGCGCAATTTTTTGGATTTGTAACCTCAGAAGACCTGTTACTAACTGTAATTGCCGCTCCGCCTCCTTGATAAGATTGGTCAACAAAATCAATTGCGACCCATGGGGCCAAAGAAAAACCAGTCTCTGGAAACTTATAAGGTGATCCTGGAGATCTATATTTCTCTATACAATCGGTTCTTGGCACTAAGCCAGCCGTGAAATTTTCGCCACCTCCGCACAAAATTAAACTCATAGCAACCTCAGTAAATTCTATTGGGCAGAATAATGGTGGTGCCTGCTTTAAAATCCCATATATCTTTCATATTATTAACTTCAAGTATCATCCACCAATTATCCACAAACCCATAAACATCATAAGAAACCAAATCTGGCCTATATTCAACACCTTTTGTGATCAACATAACCTGTTCATTGCCAGTTTTATTATAGTTAGACCTGTTGTAGAGATCAAAAGTAATTATTTTTTTTTCTCCATAATAAATAGGGGTGCTTTTGAGATAGCGACTACCTGGAGCCATAAATTGTTTTGACTCCACGCCAGTTGACTCTACTATTTGACTCATATTAAGTTATCCTATCTAGTCGAATTGAATATTCTTGAATTTTTTGCCATTTTTATAATGTCTTCTTGAAAAGGCAAAACTTCTGATGTGTAAACAACCATCCAACTTAAATCAACGCTAAATCTAAAAGGGCAATAAGTTTCTTCCTCCCAAGCCACTTCTGTAGGGAATTTAGTACTATATGATTGCAAAATAACACACAACTCGTTGCTATCAAGAAGATCACCACACCTTAGCCTACAAATAGGTGGAGGTTGATAAGGAGCAATATCATTTAAATCTTTGCCGCTTCTTGGATAGACCGCACTTTGAATCATTCTTAAATATAATAAATTTTTTGCTCCATCCCCAGGATTTACTACAAAAAAGTGAACCGTCATACTTATGGTTCTATCCGCTGAATGGGAATAAGTATATAAAGGAAAACTTCTACCTTGTATTGGCTCACCGTTATAAACAGCATTCTTGGTGTCCCCTATGTCGGGCAAATTATCTATGGGTATAATTCCTTCTTTACTGCCGCTAACAAGACCGGCCCCCGGTATCACAATATAACAATCGGGAAGTTTGTTTAAAGATCCATTAATAGTAGATTTCATTGATCACCTATGTCTAAAATCGCCCCTCTGTGTTTACTGTTCCAGATGTATAGTCTCCATACGGTAAATCCCAAGAGCCACTTACAAAATCACGAGCTATAGATTTAACTCCAGTGGCATCTGGCGGTTTGCCCCCAGAGGCGGCAGATCCAATTACATTAGAGTAGGAAGTTGTTTGCGTTGATAAACGATCTCTAATTTCCTGCAAATGTTTTATCATCATATCTAATTTAGTAGATTGCATCCCTGTTAAATAGTTTGCGATAGTATCCATGCTTGGCAACACAGATGAATTGCCTGTAGGTTGTTCCCCGTATTTCGATTGCATAACAGCAGATTCCATGCCATATCGACTTATTCCCAAGGTGCCTACTTCGCCTTTCATCTGATCACGATAATCCATATAAGTTGGATTAATAGACTGATCGCCCATATCATCTGTGTAGTCCATTGGGTTAGATTCTATATCTCCCCTTTTATCAGATCGATAATCTAATTCATTAATCTTAGCCGAATCAGCAGCCTCCGAGGCTTGACGATCATAATCTAAAGCACGACTTGTTTCCAAAACAACATTTTTTTCAAGATTTGATTTATTTTTTATACTATTTTCTATGGCATTTAAATTGTATCTATTTAAATCAAAGTTTTGGCTTCCTTGTATCTTTTTTAACATCAAATCAGATTCGCTATCATTGGCCTCGCTGGGTTGGCTTGGGTCAAACATGCCCAAAGAAGACACCCCGACAGATCCTTTTGTTGATCCGAATATTTTAGAACCAACATTTGACAAGAGATTGATAATGTCACCAACAATTGGTATTGGAGCAGTGGTCATAAAATCTTTTGGATCCACATAGCTCGCACCCAATTGTTTGAAATAACCCTCTTCGGCCTCTCCAGTTTTTTCAAAATCAAAAACACCCAAACTCTGAGGGTTGGCTTCGATAAAGCCTTCCGGTTCTTTAAATTTTTCTTTTAATAATTCACTTGTTTCAAGATTTTTTTGGTTGGGTTGACCTTGCATTAATTGGTTGATCATTGGTAGTGCGAATGAACTCATCCCACCTGTCACCCCAGCAAGTGATCCTGCAATTAAACTTGGGGCTATATTCTTAACACTGTATTCTAATGAAGAATCTTGTGCTTCGGCTGCTTTTTCATTATCGAATAAACCTAATTGATTGCTAGAAACCTCGGGTTTATTAATTTGTTTAGAAGTTAAAACTTGTTGTAATATATCACTTGGTTGACCTTGCATTAATTGGTTGATCATTGGTAGTGCGAATGAACTCATCCCACCTGTCACCCCAGCAAGTGATCCTGCAATTAAACTTGGGGCTATATTCTTAACACTGTATTCTAATGAAGAATCTTGTGCTTCGGCTGCTTTTTCATTATCGAATAAACCTAATTGATTGCTAGAAACCTCGGGTTTATTAATTTGTTTAGAAGTTAAAACTTGTTGTAATATATCACTTGGTTGACCTTGCATTAATTGGTTGGGTTGACCTTGCATTAATTGGTTGGGTTGACCTTGCATTAATTGGTTGATCATTGGTAGTGCGAATGAACTCATCCCACCTGTCACCCCAGCAAGTGATCCTGCAATTAAACTTGGGGCTATATTCTTAACACTGTATTCTAATGAAGAATCTTGTGCTTCGGCTGCTTTTTCATTATCGAATAAACCCAAACTTAAACTATTCAAAACTCCCTTGGTGTTTTCACCAATATTCGATATTGTTTGGCTTAAGGCATCTTGTATGTTTAAGTTGCTAGAAACGGTATCATAGACAAAACCAGCAGCGGCCCCAGCGGGAATTCCAATGGGACCACCCAAAGCAGCACCCAAAGCAGCACCTGCCCCGGTTCCTTGGTAAGACATTTTATTTTGTTTTTCAGATCTATCATAACCAAACATTCTTTTCATAGGTGATTTAGATTCAAGATCATTGAACTCATTATCTTTAAGTGTATTCCATTTTTTTTCAAAACCTGATCCCAAACTACTTGGCTCAATCTTCTGCCATTTGATGGCGGTATCTATATTGGAGGTCAAAGCCTCCGACGCCTGTGTTTTGTCAAAAACACCTTGCAGTGAGGTTGTTGTCTCCACTGGTACTGATTGTTTTTGAATGATATTAGAAGAATTTTGCAGACTAGACTCCATAGAACTTAAATCTTTAAGAGATTCAGGCATCTGCTCAAATGTGCGAATCGGCGTGTCTAAACCCTCAAATTGTCTTTTATTTTCTATAGATTTTTTTTGAGAATCAACAACAGATACATGATCAAGATTCATCATCGCCAAACTTGAATCTTTTTCAAAAATATTAGTTAAATTAAAAGATTTTAATTGATCAAATATTTTAAACAAAATCGACTCAACAGATTGGTCATAAACGGTAAAATTATTTTTATCTTTCGAATCCCCAGACAATTCTCCTGCTAGTGTTTGTTCGCTTGGCTCAATTTTTTGCCATTTGATAGCAGTGTCTATGTTGGAGGTCAAAGCCTCCGACGCTTGTGTCTTTTCAAAAACTCCTTGTAATGAAGTCGTTGCCTCAACTGGAGTTGATTGTTTTTGAACAACATCAGAAGAATTTTGCAAATCAGATTGCAAATCTAATGTTTGTTTTTGAATTGACTTATACTCATCAGTGTTTTGCAATCCTTGTTTGTTCATGTCGTTTAGCTTAAAGCTAAGATCACCCAATAAATCCTGTGGTGTTTTTGAAGATTGACTCATAATTTTAAAATTATTTTCCACCTCTCCAACATTAGTACCCAAAGCTTCAAACTGTCTTTGTAAAGATGTTGCTGCTTGCTGCTCCGCCTGACCCCCTTTTTGTAATTTTTGTATAACTTCACTTAAATTACCAACATCTATTGTGGCTGATTGAACTCCAACATTATTTAAAGAACTTTCAAATCCACTAAATATTTCTTTCACAAGTATTTCTTGTCCAGACATCAAGCCTTTCACACCGTCGGGCGTTTGCAAAGTTGTGCCTGTTTGCAAACTGTTGTAGGCTATAGGGTCACTAGATCTTAAAGCAGCATTTGCTAAAAATCCTTTTGCGTTAGAATCAAAAAAGCCCTGCTTGCTACCTAAGTCGCTCGTCACACCGCCTGAACTTTTGGCGTCACGTTTTTGAGATATAGATTTTATTAAAGACTCTTGCTCGGCCAAAATAGAATTAAAAACCGCTGAGTTTTGAGTTGATAAAGCTTTTGAAATTTCTTTTGAATCGCCAACATTGCCAAAACTAGCAACCATAGCATTTGAAAGATCGATATCTTTTTTAGAAGATGCTTCGCTTATTGCCTTGAAATCCTGCTCAGTTTTTCCAATGTCTAAACCAACCGCTGCTTCTTGTAGTTTTTCTGCTGATTGGGTCATGACATCTTGTTGTGTTTTTTGTGTTTCTTTATTTGCTGTTTCTGCAAGTTTTTTTTCTGGGGAAGATTCTGTTTCTTTGGCTGATGTTTTTTCTTTGTTTTTAAACCAACTAAATGGGTTTAAAGAAGATGCGGCACCTAAAATTGTCTGGCCTAATGCTCCAAAAGCCTCCACGCCAGACAAGCCTACTTTTGTTAATCCTTGTGTTAAGTTTCCATTAACAACATCGACGATGCCGCCAGTTACTTGTCCCAAAGCGCCAGAAAAACTAGCACCCTGTAACATTCTATCCCAGTTCTCTTTAGCAGTGCTTGAAAAACTCTCTGAAACAGAGTTTCCTAAACTAGAAGCAAAACCACCTATTCCATTTGCAACACTTGTAATTCCAGAAGTAAAAGTGGATCCTAAACTAGAAGCAAAACCAGTGATGCTTGCATAAATGCTGTGAGCGCCTTCTCCCAAATAAGAGCCAACAGTTTGGAATGCACCACCAATAGTTCCTGGCAACTCCATGATTGTTGAACCGATGCTGGAAGCAAATCCAGTCACAGCGTCTCGCATCGAAGATTCTTCGGCGGTAAAAACTTTCACTAACTCTGCTCCTGCACCAATCACACCACCCACAGCCGCAGCAACAGGAATACTAATGCCAGCAGTGAAGGGTGCCAACATAGTGCCAACACCAGCGCCTAACGTTGCTCCCCAAGCAGCACCACCAGCAATTCCCAGAGACTCGTCGGCCACACTTCCCTTTTGAATCCCTAAAGCTTCGCTAGCAAAAGATCCTTTGTGAGCGCCACCTGTTAGAGCGCCATAAGCAGCCCCTTCTGCGGTTGTTCTGCCAGCAGACTCTGCGTCCATGGCACCTGTGATTGCACCCGTAAAAAGTTGCAAGGGAGCAGCGACTTTTCCCAATAAACTTCCTACTCCTTTGGCTAAGCCAGCACCTGGAATTTTCGACAATAGCCCCGCACCCTTGACAACATCATCGGCACCACCGGCGACTGCGGTTACTGCTTTATTTCCTCCACCAAACATTTTACTTAACCAACTTCCACCCTTGGCAACATCATCGGCACCACCGGCGACTGCGGTTACTGCTTTATTTCCTCCACCAAACATTTTACTTAACCAACTTCCACCCTTGGCAACATCATCGGCACCACCGGCGACTGTGGTTGCTGCTTTATTTCCTCCACCAAACATTTTACTTAACCAACTTCCACCCTTGGCAACATCATCGGCCTTGTCAACAACTTGAGCAACATTTTTTCCTTTACCCATCATGCCAGCAACATCGGAAGCCATATCGACTGTATTTAATGTGTCCAAGGCAGTTTGTGCCATTCCTCCGTCACCCATTCCCGGTAACAATCCTCCCATTCCGCCCATTTCTCCAAAGTTACAAACCCAAACAGGCATGCAATCGGATCCAAATCCTGGCATTCCCATCATGTTTGCTCCAGAAGCAACAACATCCATTGCTCCGTCAGCGATTCCCGGTAGGCCACCAGCCTGTAAGCCTTTTCCTGCTCCTCCTAAACGACCAGCACCGTAACCAGCGGCTGCTCCTATGCCCCCTCCAACCGCACCCTCAAAAAGAGAGTCTCCTACAGCACCCCAACCTTTTTCATCAGACGTTGCGTAGCCATGCACTGCTCCTGTTGTTGCTCCTATTGCGGTTCCAGTTAGTGTTGGGTGTGCCATAGCGAAGTTTGCAATTTTTCCAGCAAGGCCCATCCAGCCCTTTCCTTGCGGAGCAACTCTTCGAATGCCACTACCTGCTCTTGGCCCAAAGCCTCGACCCGACTGGCCAGCGGCCCTTCTGGCATCTAGATAACGCTCTGCATTGGCACGACGATCTGATCGACTCATGTCTCTTCTTGTAACTTGGCCCGTGGCCGCATCTCTAACAGTTGGCGATTGATATTGTGTCCCCTGAGCGCCAGCCCAACCTCCGCCGCCATAATCAGGCCCTCCGGGTAAAACCGTAGTATTTTTTGGTCTTCCAGATGGACTCACAGTGGTCATCGGTCCCGTTGTTGGAGATGGCGGTACAACTGGCGATCCTCCTGTTGGTCTTCTTGGCATCATTTGACCGCCACCACCGCTTGGCGGGCAAACCGGCAAGCAGTCTCCTAGCAATCCACCAAGTGGGCCTTTGCCACCCTTTCCAAATATTTTTTCAAGAGGGTTGCCTAAAGCCTTGTTTAAACCTCCGAAGACACCAGAAATACCAGAGAGCAGCCCTGGAATATTTTGTAGCATTCTTAAGGCTAAGATCCCACTCGCCACAGTCATTAGTATCCCGCCCAAATAACCAGCTACATATAAAATTTTAACAATCATATCCGACAATCCAAAGCCCACATTGTCTAATTTTTGAGCAAGCGTTGTGTGTATTTCTTCTAAAATTCCTTTAATATCCGTTATCGGATCCTCGCCTTGTTTTTCTTTTTTACTAATTCGTTGCATTATTTCAGTCATGGCTTGATTAGATAAGGCATCACCCTCTAGTAAACCTTTTGTTAACTGAGATTCTCCCCCTGTGATTCCTTTTTCTTTTAGCATATCATCAAAATTTAAACCCTCAGCTTTTGCTCTTTCTCTCATTTGAGACACAGCCTCAGAGGCTTTTGCAGGAAGGTTGGATTGCCACTCTGCTGCTGCTTTTTCATCGCCCAAAACTTGTATTAGTGAATCTTTTAATTCTTTCTCTAATTGTCCCCCGGTTTTACCTTCTTTGTTGTCCATTACGCTTTTTATTCTGCCAAAAACATCCTGACTCTGGCCTGTTTGAGCCTCTAGTAATTTTTTCTGAATCTGCTTATAAGCATCTGTTTTTTCTAAGCCCTGAGCCTTCATACTTTCTAATTCTTTACTATATTTGTCAATCCTTTTTGATGAGGACAAAGTTTCTTCTTGCATTGTTTTTAAAGCACGTTCAACTTCTCCTATTTCTATTCCCAAACCTTTGAACCTTCTCTTTAAAGCTTCTGCTTCTTCAAGTTTGCCACCGGCTCGCAATTTATTCATAACTTCACTTAAATTTGTAACATCTAGTGTTGAAGATTTTAATCCAACGCTATTTAAAGCTGTTTCAAATCCAGACAACTGGGATCTAACAAACCGCTCAGCCCCCCCGAAAAGATTTTCCATACCCCCAGATCGGTTCATTGTGTTCCCAAGTACAAGATCTCGGACACCTTGTTCTGGTTTATCTGAAAATCTAGCCGCATTACCCAAAAAAAGTTTATATTTAGAATCATGAAAAGTTTCTCCTCCACCTAAAACATTCATCAATTCAGCCGCACCTTCAAACCCATGTTTTTGAGCAGCGGCCATAAATTCGGTTACTCTTTTTGCAGTATCAGTACTCACCATGCCAGCTTTCTTTAAATTTTTCATCACACCATCGGCACTTATCATCGCTTTCTCCAACTGACTTCCAGTAACCCCTGTTGATCTGGAAACATTTTTCATATGAGAGCCAATTTCAGCCAAACTTTGCTCTGATAAACCAAGATTCATGTGCCAATTCATAAAAAGTTCATTCATCGCATCTGAACTCATGTGAAGCGACGAAGCCGTTGACAACGCAGTGGTTTGTATGCTCTTTAATCTATTGACTTTTCTTTCTCTCAATGCACTTTCTTTTTGTTCTATTGTGAATCCTTTCTTTTGTGCAGATAAAGCATCCACGTACCTGTTATCTTCAGCGGTGGCCAAGCTTAACCCACGTTCAAGATTTTTAAGATACATTGTTTTAAATTTAGCAGATCCAACACCGGCAGCGTTTATTGATGATTCCAAATTTATAAATGTTTTTTCTATCTGTCTATTACTTGCGCCAAAACCTTCTTGCTCATGAATTAAAGCACGAATACTTTCACGAAAATTATTATGTTCAAGAATTTGGCCGTCAAATATTTTTTGAATTGGGTCTATATCAAGAGCTTTAATCACACTCCTGTGAAGATCAACAAAACTATTAGCCGCCAAACTTATCAAGCCAGTTATGGTTGACATTCTTGCTATCACACCAGTCATGTCCCCAGCATCAGGAAGTTCAAAATCAGAGGCGTCAGAAGAATCGCCTCTTCTTCTTGAGCCACCGTCACCACCATCATCGCTGTCGTCATCACCCCCTCCCCAATTTGTTCCTCTCCCCCCGCCCCCAGCTTCAGACAAAACAGTTTTTGAGGCTTCAGACACACCTGAATTTAAATTATCCAAACCTCGCACAGTGGCTGTTGCTTCTCCCAAGGCTTCACAACAATCAGACATACTAAAAGATTTTGATATTTCTTGGACGGCGTTGTTAGATAATTTGCTTATACCAACCCAGATTGTATTTTGAGATTGAGAAGCCACCCATAAATTTTGAATTGCTTTAGAAGCCAGATCCAAAAACCCAGTTTGTGTTTTTTGACCAGACTCGTCGGATCTGCTTGTGTTTCTAAAATCTTTATGAAAATCAATTATATTTTTGGACCAATTTTTTGATTCTTCTAAATCTTTTGATGCATTTGAGTCTATTTTTTCAGCAACACGATTAATGGCTTCGTACAGATTTTCTAACGCCGATTCCTTTTTATCAGGATCGTTATTAACTTCTTGAGCGTCTGGTCTTTTTGTTTCTTGGGTCGGTGAAAGTAATTGCTGGTTAACTTGATTAACCGATACGTTGTCTCCTATACTCCGACCATACAGGTCTGTCGCCACTTAATCTCCATTCACTTTTCATTTCATGAACTATTCAAGATTTTGAGAAAGTTCGCTTGCTTTCTTTTGAAATCTCTGCTGAATTTGGTTTTCTATGCTTGATCTGATTTTCTCAACTTCTCCAGCATCAAATGTTCTAACGCTTTGCAATACTGCTTTTAACCACTCACTATCTAGTCTTTTTGGTCTAATAATTCCCTGAAAGGCATACATTCTAAAAGCCAAAGAAACGTATTTATCTTGCTTTATATTTGAGTAACTAAAAGTTTGATTTCCAGCCCATGTTTCTAATATTTTTTTAATATAAGGGAAGGTTAAATAATGTAAATTGACTCCTCTTATATAGTTTGGCGACCAAACATCGGTCACTATTAACATCGGCCTTGGGTCGTGTATAGCGTTGGGAATAACCGCATAACTTCTAGGATATTCAAAGGAAACTAAAGATCCTTTTGAAAAAACACCAACCGATTGATTTTGATTATTAACTAAATTTTTAATATTAGAAAAATCATTGAATAATCCGACCATTTTAATTTTTATTGTATATTAAAGAGGCATAATCAGTACCTGTCGATCTAACTAAAACACTGCCGACACTATCTTTGTTATATGAAAGTTTTCTAGAAGATTCTTCAGCTTTTGAACTCTTTTCAAAAAAATTGTTTATTTCCTTGCCAATAGCTTCAATTAATTGTTTTGAAACTTCATTCTCATCACCATCACTGTCTGTCAAAAAGTCATTGAACATAGACTCCACTGGCAAAGGGTATGCCGATCCATACGGGTGGGTTTGTGATTCTTTTTGAATTCTAAAGGCCAATTCATTGCCTATTTTATAAACTCTAATGCCCTCAAAACTGCTGTTTTTTAAAGGATTATAACAAAAAATGTAAGGATCTGAGTCTTGTTCATTTAAAAAGTCTTTTACTTTAAAATTATTTTGTTCAAGAATTTTTTTCATCAATTCCAATTGACGAATTGACTCTCTTTTTTTCTTATCAACAAAAGATCCAAAAGATTTATTTACCACCGTGTTTCCTCAACAAATTACGTGTTTCTTCAAATTTTCTCGAAAAATATGCAAAATCCTCAGGATTGTCCTCTTTTGCATTGTGTTCTAACAATAATTCTCCCAAATATTTTTTAATTGCTTCATAATGAAGTTTTAAAGATTTTTTTTCTTCTTGTATTTCTATGTGAGTCATGTTTACCTTCTAGCATTGTCTTAAAAGCATCTCTGGAGAACTTGGAACGCAACGCATAATTTTAAGAATATCTGTAGGGTTTCCTTGCCACAAAGTTTCTCTAAATAAAATTCCTTGAAGCGTTGTGGAGGCTTCTTTTATTAAATCCAGTTGTGCTGTTAAGTACAGCACCCCGTCACGATGAGATATAAACTCTATCTCCTCTATTTCAGCGGAACCATCTGAATTTAATTCGGCAGACTCCTTTACATAATAAATATTCATATTAGGAACATTAATCACAGATCCTTCTTCATCTATAAAACATTCTTCAGCATCATTGCTTTTTGTCCTAACTACGAGTTTTCCATCAAGAAAAGCAGACTTTAAAGAAGTTCCCAAATCCCAACCAAGATGATAAACTGTGCCGTCTTGGGCAACAACATTTATGATAAAAGCCCTCTCCTTATAAAACTCAGCGATTGATTCTATCACCACTCTTCTTCTTAGAACATCTTTTTCTTCGGGGCTACCACCCTCCAACCTGTCTATTTCGGCATTTTTCAAATGACGTTCAGGGTCGTCTTTTCTTAAATACCATCTCCCAAGATTGACATCGCCCCAACGAGCATTAAATCTTGTGCTTACTCTTATTGAATAATCTTGTTCTTCAAAAACAAGATCCTCGTTTTGTCCACCGCTTCCGACTTGAACTGAGCCAGTTAGCGATCCAACAAATTTTCGGTGTTGGTCACCTTTGGCACCGCCCAACCCCAATAATTTAACATAGACTTCGTTTAATAAAGGGCTTTCGTCTAGTGTGTCGGTTATGTGTCTTACCAACGTCGTCGCCGGATTAGTTCGATCAAAATCTTGTTTTATTTTTTTTCTAATTTGGTTAGATGCCTGCAATACGTTTGAATTTTGTCTTAAAAAACATATATCTAAATTGTCTTCTACAAACTTTCTTTGAACCGGCTCTAATTCACGATTTCTAACGCTGAGTATTTTTTGTATTAAAGAATTAGCATCCCCTTTGATGGATTCTTTAATAAATTTAATTTTCCACACCTCAAACTCATCCTGCTCCTGGTCCTCGGGCATATCTGGATAATCAGGATCGTTTGACAGGTCTTGTTCTTCTCCCGGTTGCTGATCAACACTCATAGCGTTTGGTGCGTTTGCAGGGGTGAGATTTTGCCCCATGGGATCACCAGGAGTTCCAGGTTGAGTCATAGGAACTCCACCGGCTGTTGGATCTGCTGCTGCGCCAAAATCGCCGGGATTCTGCTCTGCCAACCAGATTAATTTATTAAATTTATGACTCATTACTTTTACCTTTTTTATTAGCAATTTTATTTATGGATTTTAGCAAATCTCTTTTGCTTCCTTCTATAACAACTTTATTATTTTGCTGTGCTGCAAGATATCTAGGAAATGTATCTTTATCTTTTAATTTTAACCGTGTCATCAGATCGGCAACTTTCGACATCTTATCTGCTGTGTCTGATTTTATTTTCATTAAATTAACTATAGCTTCTTTGCTTGCCGAACTTGCATCTCCATCATTAATAACCATTTCTAAAAAAGTAGATAATATTTCATCTACTTTGCTTCTATCATCTCTACAATTTGTTAAAATTTCGTCATACAAACCAAGAAGATTTTCATCTTTAACAATGCACTCCTTATCCTCAGGGCCGGATGTCAATTCTTTGCTAACATTCATGGTTGGCAAAATCATTTCAACATCCATGTCAAAATCTTCTTCTAATGGCAAGTTTTTGTTTAATGAATTTTCGTCTATTATTATGGTTTCTTTGGAATTCATATTAATATATATATAGTAGTTTTTTTATTATGAGAACCAAATGGCAGAAGATACAAGTTTCCAATTAATATCGCAATTAAGCGAAAGTGTTCAAAAACTTTTTGACTTAACCAACAGAATAGATGAACGTGAAAAAATAATCAATGATAAACAAAAAAAGCTAGAAGAAAAAATAGATTACCATAATCATAAGATTGTTGAGATTTTTAATAAAATATATAATTTAGAAACATTCATTCAACAAAATGATCTATTAGAAAAAAAAATAAAAGAATTAGAGTCTCAAATTTCTAAAGTCGAAGCGAACCAAGGAGTCCATAATGAAAATTGGAAAAATATTGCAAATTTTTTAATTCAAATAGTTTGGGTTATTTTGGCGGCTTATGTATTGACAAAATTAAATCTTGCACCCCCGCTGTAAATATTCTAAAAATACACTAAATAATCTAGTAAAAAATAGGTCATAATAATGAAAAAATCTTTTGTTGAATTTAAAATTTTAAAAGAATCACAACAAGAAAATATAGAGTCTTCAAAACCCGTTGGGTCAAAGGTTTCTTTAGGAGATGGAAATGAATTTTCTCCTTTTGTAATATCGGACGATCCAAAGTCAGAGAACTATGGTAAAAACAAAAATTTAGCACCCATCGTTAGAGCTTTTAAGCAAGGTGCAAATTGGGGTTGGTCTAGAGACGAAAACACAGGTGGAGAAAAACCTGTTAAGATAACTAGTAAAAAATTATTTTTAACCGGCGGATCTGTGCGTGATCATCTACTTAATAAAAAACCTAGAAATGTAGAGTTAGCAACAAGTGCTTCGCCTGACGAGGTTTACCACCTACTTAAACAAAATGGTTTTAGTTTTTTTAATAAATTGGGAGATTTAAAAACTTTAAAAGATAGCCCAAATATTAAAAAGGGAAACAACCAATACTTTTGGGTACAGAGGGAGAATAAGAATGGTCGTCCTTTTGTCTTTGGTATTAAAGTAAATGACGATGAATACACCTTAGAAGTTTTCACAAAAACCCCCAAGGGTCTCATCGACAAAGACCCTGAGTTGGGCACTCAAAAAGATGATGCAGCAGGGAGAGATTTTACAATAAACGGAATGTATGTTCTTTTGAATAATGACAATGGACCCAATAAAGATTTGTATGATTTTTTTGGCGGCATGCATCACTTAGCAGCCGGAAAAATAAATTCTATTGGAGACATAGAGAAAAAATTAGAAGAAGATCCTTCAAGGATACTGAGATACGCTAGGATGCTAACTTTGTATGGCGATGCCTCCAAGGTCTCTGATGAAGAGAAACAAAAAGTTAAAAAATTAAGTGAAAAATTGAGAGGGTTGGATAGAAAATACATGATGGATGAATTTAAAAAAGGAATGGACAAAGAAGAAGTTGACTCAAGAAAATATCTTTCCACATGTAATGACTTGGGAATTTTAAACCATGTTTTTCCGAACAAAATACTCGATGCAAATTTTCCCAAAGAAATATCCGAGTTAGGCGACAAGCAAATGGCTTTGGCTTATCTTTTGAGAATGAACGATCCAAAATCATTGATGGATTTAGAAATAGATCAAAAAGACCTTAACAAGATAGTCTTTTTGATTAAGTCTTTGGGCTTAAGTGGCTCAATTGAGGCAGATGAGTTGTCAAGTTTAACAAACGGATTCGTGACAGCCGGATTACCTCCAAGAAAACTAAAAGATTTTGTCGTAAAAATAGGTAAAGTAGAGCCAGATCTGGTGGATGCTTTTTTAAATTACACAAGACAACCAAGAATAAAAATATTTGTTTATAAAGATGGAGAAAGTGAAGTTTCCGATGATTTCTTAGACATTTATGATCCATTTACAAATAACGTCGATTCAACACTAGCAGATGAAAGAAAAAAGCAATTAGAACTTGATTCATTTCAAAATCAAATTCGCTTTATGTCAAAAAAGTAAATTTACAACTCCAGACAGTGCCTCATCCAATAAACGTTTTTTTTGTATTCAATATAATTGTCGTAGTACTCCATAGCGTTCTTTCTGATAAAATTAATTTCGTCATCTTTTAAATTTTCAAATCGGTATTTTATATTTTTTATTATATCTTTTTCTTCATCACCTTCCACACTTAAATAATGATAATCGGGAATTAATGGTATGTGATAAATGTTTTTAAATTTTGGACTCAACACAACCGTTCCTATTCCAAAACACTCAAATTCCCTGTGGCAACTATTGCCGCCTCCCGGTAAAGATAGAGCGATTTTGTGCGAGGCAAGTTCTTCGAAATAAAGTTTTGAATGTATTGATTTTTGAAAACTAGTGTTTAATAAATCTTTAATGGAGAATATTATATTCTTACGGTTTTCACGCAACGATCCACGCCAATAAAGTTGATTATTATTTTTTTTTATAGATCTTAAAAAAGATAATCTACTACTGAATAACTCGGGATCGCTTTTTTCAAAATAAAAAAAAGGTTTTAATTTTGGAATATTTAAATCTGGATTATATTGAGACTTTAAAACAAATTGACAATTTTCATTTTTGATAATTTCAAAAAAACCAGCATAATCTCCATCATCTGGGTCACTTAGATCTATTGCTTTAAAACGCTTGCTTTCGTGTTCAAAAACAATACATTGGGCCAAATGAACGCCTTGATATTCGCTCGAATGCTGTATTTTTATAAAATATTTTTCTTTTAAAACACTTAAAAGAAAATCAATTCTTTTTTGAAAATACAAACCACTTTCTTTCAAATCTGTTATTATAACTTTTAAAAAAGGTTTTTTAAAAGAAAATTGCATTATTCGTCTCTAAATGTTTCATCGATATTTTTTGGTTTCAAGGCTTGAACTGGTAGACGACTAGGATCAAGTTTAGTTGTGGGTGCTTTTTCTAAAAAATACAAAAAAGCATCATTAGTTCTATTGTATTCAAATTTTATTTCTTCTAAGGTTGGTTTTCTTTGATGTGTGCCAAATTCCATCACGACAGCAAAAGAATCATTGCGATAGTACCAATCCACCTCTGTTCCATAAATTGGCATTAAAGTTTTGTATTCTCCTTTAGGTTCTCCATAAGTTCTTATGGGGGGATTGTTTAATCGCCCACTTGCCATATACAAATCACAAGCTCTTATGTATCTATAGTTTGACAACCTACCCATCTCCGATACTATACCCATAAATTGATCATGATCAGGACATTTTTGCATTTGATCGCCGTAAGGTATTAAAAAAACCCTACCCCAAGTATGCCCTGACAGTACTGCTCTTGGTTTAATTTTTAAAAACAAGTCTTGAATGGAGGCAATTGGCTTAACAGATTGCTTATCAGAGTTGTTTAATCCGGGGAAATTTCTATTGGGATCAACCCCATCGACATATCGGCTATGAGGATAACTATCAGGAGACACCACAGGAACAAAATAAATATCTCTTGTTTCTAATAATTTTTCATAATTATTTTTATAATTTTTTAAAATATTTCCAAAATACCACATCATAGTTGCAGTTGATAATGGTTCATTTCCGTGAATACATGCTGTAACAAGCACCGGCAACTGCGCTGATTGACTGATTCTTTTATTTCTCAATCTCAAATATACTAAATCTTGATTTTTAGTGCTTTTTCCATAAACCCCAAACTCTGTGATGTCTTCGGATTGTGAATTCCATTCTTTTAACAATAAAACTATTTTGTCATAATCCAGGTATCCTGGGAATGGGTTAGAAATGTTTGTTTCTATTTGAGGAAGAGACTTTTGTTCTTGAGGAATTGGTTTTACATCTGGCTTTGGAGCGGGGTTCTTGATCTCAACAAAATATAAAAATAATTGAAGAGATAATAAAACAAAAGAAAAAAATATCAAAATTTTATTTTTCATACTACTCCTAAAAAACTGTGATCTCGCATGGTATTTTATTAAAGGTTATATCCTTAATTATTGCTTCAATTTTTTCTACACCATCTTTTATCCATGTACAATAATTAGGAATTGTTTTCATTTTTCCTTTCGGAAACAACATTTTAAAATCACGAATAGACTTTATTTGAAACATAGCGCTAATTGATCCCGGATGCCAGTTATACAAAGCAAAAACTTGATCTCTTCTATCCATAATTTTTAAACCCATATACTTGGCTATCTCTAAAGTTTTGCTATGGTTGTGCAAAATATTCATTGCTTTTTTGTAATCTATCTTTTTTAAAACATTTGCTTTAAAAAAATATCCATTAGAACAAATGTTCTTGTGGTATTTAGTCCATAATTCAAAATTAAAATTAAAAGCCGTATTGTTTACAACTACATCCCAACAACCATAATCATAATCCGAACCGTGTTTTGCTAAAAAATTTACCAAGTCGGGATGAAACCAATCATCATCATCAACGGGAATCACTATATCTTCATCATCAAGATCAAGAAAATTATCTCCGGTGACCTGTTCCGTATTCCAAAAACTTGTGGCCACCGTCTTCACCCTGTGTCGATATTCTTGCCAAGAAATAGAGCAGATTTTATTCCACCAAAACGGAGGCATTTTCCAAATTTCTGACTGCGAGGAATAAGCCAAAGATTCTTGTAGATTTAACTTTATCCAATTTTCGCAAAAACCATTAGATCTCAAAAGATCTTCATTTGTTGCGTTTGCCCAATCCTCGGTTCGTCTTAAATAAAAATAAACTTTCATAATAATTTCAAAGGACTTTTTAGTTCCAAACTTTTTATAAGATCAATAAGTTTTTCAACACTGTGTTTGCACCATAGTTGATCTTTTCTATAACTTATAATATTGTTTTTTGGAAAATAATGTAAAAGCTCTATTTTTTTATTTATACTATTCAGGGATGTTAAAGAACCGGGGTGAGAATTATAAATCGATAAATACTTATTTTTTATTTCTTTGATTTTCAAATTATTTTTTAAAGAAGTTTCTAAAGCCCCGCAATGATTAAGTAACAAACTTAAAAAAAAGTCATATCCTTTTTCATACAATAAAGAAGACTTTATAAAATAGCCATTAGAAGCAAAATATTTTTTCTTTTTTACATTCCAATCATTTAATTTAAATGTAAAAGTTGAACAAAAAACTAAAGGATCCCAAAAACCTACGTCGCAATCCGCATACTTATCCAATATAAGATTTGCTAAATTAGGGTGAAACCAATCATCATCATCAACGGGAATAACTATATCGTCATTACTTAAATTATAAAAATTTTTCCAAGAAATAGTCTTTAAATAATGTTGAGATTTTGCAATTTCTTTTACACCACACCTGTAGCCAGTATAAGATAAATTAAATAACTCATCCCACCAAAGTATTCTATCAAATATATCTTCTTTCCAATTATATCCTTTACCAAAATCTTTAAAAAAGTTACTCTTTAAAAAATCTGAAGTTACGTTACACCAGTCCTCGGTCCTTCTAATGTATAAAAAGACATCCACTCAAACTCCCCAATGAATATTTTTTAAAGTCCAATTTATTATTTTTTCTAAAGATTCTTCAAAACCAAAAGGAGCAATCCATCCTAATTGTTTAATTTTAGAACCGTCCAACATGTATCTTCTATCATATCCTGGACGAGCGGACTCGCTTTTTATTAGTTTGTATTTTAATTCTTTTTTCATAATCTTTGCAACAAGTTTTGCCATATCCAAATTATTTATTTCAACATCACCGCATATGTTATAACGATCAGGTCTTATATCATAACTTTGCCTCTCTGTTAAAAGACTTTGATACGTGGCTGGTTTTTTGTTTGATAAAAAAATCAAAGCATCAGCTACGTTTTTCGCATATAAATAAACTCTAGAACCTATATCGCTCTCCGAATCTGCATAAATTGGCATTTCTTCTTGTAAAAGAATTTTACGAATTATTTTTGGCAAAAACTTTTCTTGATCTTGTCTTTCCCCAATAATATTCATAATGTTGGTAATCACAATTGGTAAATTATAAGTTCTCCAATATCCGATTGCCAAAGACTCTTGTGCTGCTTTTGAAGAGGCATAGGGATTTGATGGCAAGATCGGATCCCACTCTTTGTGTGATTTGTTTGGAGCAACCTCGCCGTAAACCTCATCAGTGCTAATTTGAATAAATTGTTCTAAGTGACTACATTTTCTTGCAAACTCAAGCATATTAATAGCAATATCATAATTATTTTTTAAACAAGCGACAGGATCTTGGGTGGATCGTTCAACCGCACTCTCAGAAGCCATGTTTATAATAATATGGATTGGCTTGTGTTCTACCCCATAGGAAATTGCTTTACGCTCTAAAATTAAATTTTCTAATTGAGCATCTATAGGAACTGAAAGATCATGTTTGTAAGTTTTTACTCTAGGATTGTCGTTCGATATCTCTACAACCCTTCGACAGGTTCCTTTGTGTCGAAAACTATCAATACAAACAATCTCCCAATCAGTTTTTTCAAGAAAATATTCTAGACAATGATGGCCAACAAATCCTCCGTGACCAGTTAGTAAAACTCTTTTTATCATTTTTATTTAATCATTAGAATAATCGGATGTTTTATTTTCACTATAACAATGAGTCATCAACCCAGCCGCACACACAACGTGTCTCAAATCTTCCCCATTAACATTTTTGAGTAAATTTAAAACTCTGTTCCATTCATTTTTTTGATCATCATTTAAACTGTCGGGGGTGTTCCAAGACCAAGATTCGTCTTCTTTGAGATCATAAGATATCTCTGTTTGCCTGTGGTTGATTTGGCCATCAACTTCGATTTCTTCTATAACCCAAACTTTTCTTTTCATTTTTTTCCTTAAATTAAGAGTTGTTATTTAATCTTAACAAAAAAAATTTTTTTCGTCTAGATGCTTGTTCGTCAAAAAATTCTTAAAAACACTATGGACTTTTATTTCTTAATGTTGTAAGATGGTTGAACAAGTTTCAATTTTTGAAACCAAAATTTTTGGAGAATTTAAAAATGACGCAAAAAAACAAAAACATGACAGCCAGTCAAATAAGACAAAAAGTTGCAGATCTTGCTGGTCTTACTCTACAACAATCAAAATTAGCTCTAGAGGCTTTGCAAAATTTGGTTGTAGAGCAAGTAAATTCAAACGGAACAGTCACTGTTCCGGGCGTTTGCAAAATCACCAAGGTAATTAAACCAGCAAGACCAGAAAGAAAAATGATTTCTCCTTTAACAAAGCAAGAAATCACAGTTAAGGCAAAACCAGCCTCTGTCCGATTAAAAATTAAACCAGTGAAGCAACTAAAAGACTCAGCAGTCGTTTTATGAACGATTTCGAAGACAGAGTTTGCAAAAATTGTAGGGGTTGTGGTTGGCATCGGAGTAGCGTATCCGGTGCCAACATAAAGTGTGCAAAATGTCGTGGGCTAGGAATCGTTCCTTCGAAGAAATCGAATTTATTTCTGAGCAATCAAAGAAATGCTCAAGATGAAAATTTTTGGCATAAAATTTTTAAAAGTTTGGCGAAGCAAAGATGAACGATAAAAAAGAAGCAGTGGGTTTGATTGCCAATCAAATAGATTCTTTTTTTGAAAAAAACGGACCAGATTACTTGATTGGAGAAAACAGATTTCAAAATCTTGTAGATTTAGAACACAAAAAAGGAAGACAACTTGCTTACTGCAATTCTTATGCCGCAATATTTGAAGATTATTTAATAGTTTTTGAAAAAAATGAAGAAAAAAACATTTGGCTCTTGGATGAAATATCCAAAAGCCAAATGAAAAACAAAAATGGCGATGAAGTAGAGATTAAAAAAGTAAAGATAAACGGCAACCAAGTACAAATTGTTTAAAAATTCTTTGATTCATTGAGGGCGGTGCGTCACTAAAACGTGAACAAAAGCATTAGGCTTACTCCCTAACCCACTATTTAGATGGTGCAAATCGGTCCCGAGGATTCCGGGGTGCATTTGTTAGCCGAGCGACCTGAGATCAAAGATTTTTTACTAGACAAGCAAAAAATTTTTTGTAGAATTTTTTAGTTAGTTTTTTAAACACCAGAAGGGAGTCTGTGATGAATTACTTATCAAAAGCTTGCCGGATGAATTGTGACACTTTTGAAAAAATTTTCTTGCCATCGTTTAAATCTTTTTGTTTCGAACAAGCAATCACAATAGCAAATCGTATTATGCAATCTCAATCTCATGAGAGCATAACGATGGAGACTATAAAAATCTACCAAAAAGAAAGAATTAATAATAAAAAATTAGATTTGACAACTTTTTTGAAAGAAAACAAAAAAGAAATTCAAATACAATTTATGATTGAAGAGTTAATTAAATCCAGTGCCAATCAAAACAAAAATTCTTACGCTTGTGTAGACGCTGGTATCGATGTTTTTATTTACAAAAACAAGATTTACGCAGTCCCACTCAGTTTATTTTTGGAAAAATACACAATCCCCAAAGAAACAGAAGATTTCTCTTATTCAGAGGATGTAGTTTCTGAAAATTGGGCCATTAGACGAGATGTTTGGCAAAATTTACACCAATCAGATAAGATGCGATTGGAGATAATAAACGCATCTAAAAAGATAGGGTTAAAAGAAATTGAATCCCATCTAAAAGAAACTTTTTCCCAAGAAAAAATACAAAATCCGGCGGCATAAATGTTTTTAAATCTATTGCACTTTTTGGGAATTTGCCCTTGTTCCCATTCTCATTTAGATCTTTTAGATCTTTTGGTAGCTTTTCCTTTTTTGTTTTTTGGGATCAAGTCGGTACTTGAAAATTGGATTTTTAAAAAATGAAACGCTTAATTTTTATATTGATTCTTTTTGTTTTCTTTGTTACTTTTTTGTTTTTCAAACAAAACAAAAAAGTACCACCTTTAAACACATTAGCAAAAACTACAGCCGAACAAGAAAACACAAAATACACATTGAGCAATCCAGAACTAACAATCACAACAGAGATGTACACCGCTGATGGCATGAATGTGGTTCAAGTTAAAACTTGCAAGTGTCAAGGTTGTCATTGGAAGTGTTCTGAATAAAGGAATTCTAAGATGAAAAAATTTTACATTTTAGCCGGTTTGTTTCTTGTGGGTCAAGTTGCAGTGTTCCAGATTTACGAAACGATTAGTCTAAGAAGAGAAAATAGACTCTTGCAACAACAAATAGGTCTCTTAAATGACCAAATCTTTGAATACAGCAACACAATAGGCAATCTAAACTACGAAAAAGAGAATGCTGACTTAAAAGGATTCATGACCGGAATTTTAAGTTCAGATTTAAAAAAAGAGCGTGTTAGTCAAATTTGGCATGAAGGATACAATAGTGGAACTCAAGCAACAGAATATCTTTACACCACAAACATAAAGGAAGAAAAAAATGACTCCAGAACTTCAAAATAAATTAGTGAACGACTACCCTGAATTTTTTAAAGGCATTGGCAAGACTCCTCAAGAGTCTTGCCTTGCTTTTGGTTTAGAGTGCGATGATGGTTGGTATTCTATTATAGAAACGTGTTGCTCTTTGATTAAACATCATTATAAAAACAAAAAAGAAATAGACTTCCAATTTTTACAAGTTAAGGAGAAATTTGGAACTCTTAGGTTATATTGTCAAGGTGGTGATGATTTTGTATCTGGCGTAGTTGATATGGCCGAGGCTTTATCTTCTTGCGTTTGTGAAGTTACAGGCAACCCAGGAAAACTTCATGTTCGAAATATGTGGTATAAAACTTTGTGTGAAAACGAAGCAAATAAATTAGGCTTTGAAAGATATACAAAATGAATAAAATTTTAAATGAAAAAATAGTAGAAAAATATCCTGATTTTTTTCCGCTTCCGGAAGAACCCAGGACATTAAAAGATACTTTTTTTTATTTTCGTTGCGGCGATGGATGGTATGACCTTATCGACAGGTGTTGTTTTGCTATAAAAACCCACATACAAAATAATAAAAAAACAATACCTTTTTACTTCACCCAGGTTAAAGAAAAATTCGGTGGTTTGCGTCTTTATTATGAAGGCGGGGATGAATTTGTTCATGGCGTGGTGCGAACAGCCGAAGCAATTAGTTATAAAATTTGTGAAGAAACGGGCAAGCCCGGTTGTTTGTATGCTAAGAAGAATGGATGGATTCAAACTCTTTGTCCAGAGTTGGCAGTCGGTTTAGAAAAATATATTTCGAATGATGTGCTGTAAATACAGCATGAAATTTAAAAATTTTATAGAAATAAATTTACCACACGTTAATGATATCGGCTTTCAGTTTGCTGATAAATTGAAATTGATTCGTGGCGGAACAACAGCCATGAATCAATCTGAAAGCAATTGTTATGAAATAGCAGCAAATTTAGCACAGCATTTTGGATATGAGCCAGCATCAATTCACGAAGTTCGAAATCTTCGTGATAGAATAAAGCAATATTTTTTAAATAGAAAAAGAAACAAAGAATTAAAACCACCAGTTTTACCAAGACCCGGTTTAGCAAATTTTATAATAAGAGATTACGAAGACTCTTTTGCGGATCATGTTACTTTTGAATATCGTGGAAAAGAATATAACTACAGCGGTGGTGAATCGCAAATATTATTTCGAATTCCATTAAAAAAGATGACAAAATCAGTATTCTAAAAAATAAAATACTAATATAATGCATGAAAGATTTACTCACTATAATCATACCGTGTAAAAATGAAGAAAACTATTTGCCAAATCTACTAAATGATTTAAGCAAACAATATCAAATTCAAGATGTTGAAATTATAGTTGCAGATGCAAACTCAACAGACAACACATTGAAAAATATAGAAGAATATAAAAATATATTAAATCTTAAAATAATCCCAGGAGGAAACGTTTCAGTTGGAAGAAACAACGGTGCGGCGATATCGACGAAACCTTATATGTTGTTTTTGGATGCAGACGTTAAGTTTTTTGACAACAAGACAATCTATGAATCGCTACAAGTTATTATAAAAGAAGATTTAGACTTAGTAGGTTTGTCGCCCAAAAATTACGGAAAAGATCCAAGAGCTTCCATTTTGTTTATTTTATTCGGTCTGGTGAATAAAATTTTTACGAAATTTACACCATTTGCGATAGGTGCCTTTTTTTTAACAAGAAAAAGTAAGTTTGACGAACTGGGAGGATTCCCAAATAAATACGAAACAGCAGAAGATTATATCTTGAGTTCGCAATATGATGTTAAAAAATTTAAAATAGCAAATTATTATTTCGGACAAGATGAAAGAAGATTTAAAAAATTAGGTTATTTTGGAATGATGAGGTATATGATTTCTAACTTTTTAAATAGAAATAATCTAGTTCATTTCGAAAAGTCTAAAGTAAATTATTGGGATTAAATGAATTATTTTATTTATTTTTTGATATAAAATCAATTAAATTATCAACAACTTTTCTAGATCTTTTAAATAATTCTTGCTCCAATTTGTCATCATTTGTTGGATAGTCTGTACCGTAACCAGATATTAAACCATCTACACATCCTTCTTTTACATAAATGCCAGAGTAAACCATTTGCTTTACAATGGGTTCAATACTTCGAATAGGATCAGAGTTCAAGATTTTGCCTTTGGTATATTCGATGTAAGAATCTGGTTTTTTTATATCCACGTAATCATCTGCACCATTGTCGCCTTGCATAAAAAAGGCAGCGTGTTTTCCTTCCAAGTGATTTTTCAACAATTTGTTATATTTCCCACTTTTGGCTAATGGTCGTGTCACTTCACTATTTTTTAAATCATCCCCCAATATTTCATTGGCATCTTGTGTGGTTAGAGTAAGGCTGCAACAAACCAATCGGTCAAAAAAACTTTTCACCACGCTACTGGGAGCATCCCAATTAATCGGAGAAAAAACAACAAATCCGTCGCATTCTTCTAATTTTTTATAAACATCTTCCTCGTGCATGAAATCTTTTACTTTACTGCCTTTACTATAGCAATCGCAAGGAAAATGGCAATGAATGCCCCCGGCTGTACTTATGCAAGCTTTGCAAGGTTGAATAACATTTCCGTCACACTTCACAGAAAGGTCTATTACATCAAAAATCACATCTTGTCTATCTTTGATTGCATTTTTTAATAATCGATAACTTTTAGATTCGTGATCAGGGCAACAATTATCGTTTCTGGCAGAACCTTGAATGGCTAAAATTTTTATTTTAGCATTTTTATTCTTTGTTCTTTCTTCGGATAGAAATTGTAAAAAATCTCTCATAATTTATACTATCTATTGTATCTTATAATATTTAAACACCTAATATCTTTTTAAAAGTAAATGAATTTTAAAGAATTTTTTAACCAAACAACGCTAGGAACAGAGAACGTGGATTCGTCTCAAATAGAATCTATTTACAATAAAGCAAAATTAAGTATTAAATTAGTCCAATTATATGGAAGATCAACTCAACAACAATTATTAAAAAATATCAATACAATAGCAAATCTTAGTTCTGGGGTTTACGGCATGTACATGAGTCGTGAAAATCGCCGTACAATAGGCAAAGATATAGTAGACAAGTTTAAGTTGTTGTTTCCAAAAGATATGATGATCAACCAAAAACTTCAAACTCTTCCGACAGTAGTAATAAAACAGTACTTCCCAGATATCGATGAGAGACAACTACAACCTTCCGATACCATAAGAGTAAATGTTGCTAGGGTAGTTCGTGAATTGGGAGACACAAAAGAAGCAATTGTAGAGATTGCAAGCACAATTGTTCACGAAGCAACACATGAATTAGAAATGCAAAATTACGGAAAAACCGATGAGCGTGGTCCAAAAAATGCTGAAGTTAATTTCCATAATTGGGTTCAACAAAATTGGAACATGATCAAACAAAGGATTCCAGAATTTGCAAGTATGTAACTACTTTAATTAAGGCGGAGAAAGGCTCCGCTATGTACGAATACAGAAATATTGATACTGATGCAAAGTTGCTTAAATTTGCAAAAAGATACCACTCAGAAGATATAACTCTTAATCAATTAGAATATATTGCTGGTCTTGAAGGATACAGCAAAAGAGAAATAGAACGTGCTGTTTATGACTATTATCTCGTCTATATTCGTCCAGAGGAGTTGGTAAAAAATTACATTTTACCGATTGGATTGGCACTTTTCCTTATTTCTATGCTAATCAAACTACTTAATTAACAGGAGCGTCGGGCAGAGTGTTTTTATAATATTGTTTTAATATTAAATACTCCGGTGTAGGTCTCATGCCTCTTCGCATTTTCGCTTCAACATCTTGTACATATCTAACTTGGTGTTTCCAAATTTGCAGCGGGTTGGCTTTTTTGTTTGCTGGTTGCGGTCCAATTTTTGGATTAAATGGCACTTTGCCATGATTTTGTGAGTAATTTGCTTGTGTTGGATTGGCAGAAACTTGTTGCATTACTGGACGGTTATTATCAGCAAAACTTTGATTAGACAACAGGGTTCCGCCCAATAAACCAGCCGTTGCAACTGCTGCTTTTCCAAAATCGGCTAGTTTTCCCTCATCTATAAAATCAGCGTGATTTTTTTGTATCCACTCTTCAAAAGTTAACATAAAATTATATATAAATATAATTATGAGAAATTTTAAACAATACCTGACTGAAGCAACAATGGAAAATTTTCCAGATGATTTTGAAAAAGTTTTAAATTATTTCGATATGGGAACTTGGACATTAAAAAATAAAGAAGAACTTCCTAGTTTGTACGGCGGTGGTGCCAAGATGGGAATTGAGGCAACTTATCGTGGCATGAGCGAGAGTGGTCGCCACTATCTGTTAACAGTTGGTATTATTGATCAAATGTATGCTGCCCGAGAGCCTGGACCTATAGAATATGATCATAAAAATGGTTCAAAAAATATAGTTTTTAATCTTAGTTCTTTAGATGAACTTGGCGGTAATATGAAATACGGAAGTGAAACTCTCACCGCTTCTCATCGTTTGCATAGACCTGATCAAGATAGTTTTTTTGCTACACCCGTCCAGGTTGCCAATGCGGTTCGTGAAAATATTAGAAATCACGAACAAAAAAATAACAGCCCTGATCAAAGCAACTCAACTCAGGCTTTTATTCAAAACAATATTTAATTTTCGTTACATCTATTGAAGTGTAGCCCACATTTATTATTTAAAAATTAAAGAGGAAAAATGTCAAATATTAATGAGATACTGTCGAATCTAAATTCTAATTACGAAGAAATAACAGATCTCGTTCCAGATCTGAGAGTTTTTACGGACGACTTTTCGTATGCTAAGAACGAGTACGGAGATAATGTAGATTATGATCCGCTTGGTAGCCAATTTTATCCATTGTCCAACGGAAAATACATTTGGGTTGGCATTGACGGTGGCGATAATTTTGGAAAAAACGTTCGCAGATACAACAGCGACTTTACATTGGACGAAACTTTTACATGCCCAAATTTTCCTACATCAGATAGTGGTTTTGTGAGATCAGTCGCTACTCAGTCTAGTGGCAAATTAATCATTGTTGGTCATTTTAGCAGTATTGGAGGAACATCCTACGGAAAAATAGCCAGACTTAATACAGATGGATCGGTTGACACAACGTTTAATGTTGGGCAGTCTGGGTTTAACAACAATGCTTTGGTTGTAAGAGTTCTTTCTGACGATAGTATTTTGGTTGGAGGAGCTTTTAATCAATATAATGGAACTTCTGTTGATAGAATTGTAAAATTAAATTCAGATGGTGTTTTGGATGGAACATTTACAAGCAATGTAACTGTAGCCAACGGCCAAGTGCATGATATTCTTGTTGATTCTGATGGAAAGATTTATATCGGTGGAGAATTTTCAGGAAAAATAGCAAGGTTAAACAACGATGGGACAACAGATGGTGGTTTTTCAGCTTCGTCCAACAGCAGAGTTGCATCAATTAAAAAAGACTCTAATGGAAAGTTGTTGGTTGGGGGTTGGTTCAGCGAATTCAACGGCTCACCCTGCAACAAAGTCATTCGTTTAAACAATGATGGAGGTTTAGATTCAACATTCGAAATAGCAGGCTCTGGTCTCAGCGATAATGTTCAAGCTGTTGCTGTGCAAGGCGACAACAAGGTTGTTGTCGGCGGATGGTTCAATGAGTTAGATGGAGAAAGATGCGGCCACATAGTCAGATTCAACACTGACGGCACAAAAGACACATCGTTCAATGTAGGAATTGGAGTTGGAGACCATACAAACGATTGGGAGGGTGCTAGAATACAAAATATAGTGATAACCTCCGGTGGAGATGTGCTTTGTGTTGGCGGCTTCAATTCATTTGGTGACCGTGCGGTATATGGTTTTCTCAAGCTAAGTTCTACAGGCCAAATAGATACCAGCAAGAGGTTGTTCGGTTATGTTTCCTTCGGAATCGGTGATGGCGGAGATGACATGTATGATGGTTCAAATTTCTTGAACACCAATCTGACCCAGGCTTGGGAGGATGTTCAAGGAAATAATGCAGATAGAGGTTCTTGCATTCCTTACACCCATTCTGCCTGTTTGGATGAAGATAATTTCCAAGAATACGAAAATAGCGACCCTGTTTATAATCCTTTTATGGACGGACAGGTGTCTTCTGGCGATGCTTATTTCGGAGAAGGAAGTAGCTACTTTACTAACCTTTATCCAGGAATGTTTGTAATGATGGCCACTAATGTGAACATAGAAGAGTTCTCTGTCACTGGAAATCTAGGCTCGGACAACAACACTCAAAATGAATCCGCCGTTATAGTGGCCCATCAGGGATCGACATATACGGTCTTTATCAAAGTTAACAGGGAGGGCGATGGCGGAGAATCGGGAAGCGATCCTTCAGTCAATCAACTAATAATAGTTCCAGGAGACTCTACTGGACTAGCACAACTGATTAATGAAGATGGCGATGATAGTGATGATCATTGTGTCCAAGGATTGTCGGGAAGGAAGTCGATTGCATATCTTGTGATTGCAAGAAAGGATAGTCAATATCTCTCCAATGAAGATGCAGAAAATATTGCGTTGAAGTTTCTTGAGGTTGCAGGTGGTTTTACGTCAGTTCAGACTTATAACTATGATTTTTCCCCTCAATCGGTTAGTTATTTTGGAGAAGGTGGTCTAGACACTGCTATTGTTATAGAAAATGGACAAAGAAGATCGTTACAAAGAGATGGTTATTTTGAAATTATAAATAGTCAAGGCAAAAGAAAGGTTGCTTTGGTTAAAGATGGGGAAACCATAACAGACGAGCCTGAATCTTTGAGTTCTCCAATACCATCGGGCAATCCAATTGTTCAAGGAAACCCTCTTGGTTATAGTTGATTTAAGCAACTAATGAAAATAATTTTTGGCAGTTGGAGCCGGGAGATAGATGATACAACATACACCCCTGAAAACTCAGGAAGTGGTTATGAAAATATTGCCGCTTGTTTGGACGGTGAATGGCATGTGTTGTCTAAAAAAACAAAAGAACCTTATGATTTAGTTCTCTGTTGTTGTCCAACCGGAACAGATAACGTTTTTAAGCCTGATTGTTGGAAAAAATTAATCATTGTAGAAGAATCTGGCTTTGGTGTTTTAAACACTCATTGGTTTTATGAAAAATTACAAGACATAAATTTTGATGGTATATTTGTTCATTCATCTAAGCTAAAACCGTTATTTCAATCACTGAACAGACCTGTTTATGATTTTTATCCACCTTATCCTTTTGAGCGTGTGCAAAAATTAGAAAAAAAACAAATTATTCAAAATAAAATTTGTTTAAATATATCTCGCTTGTTTACTTTTGAATCAAATATCGCTGGAACTTTAAGACTATGTCAGATAATGCCTGAATTTCAATTTGTTTCTTATTGCAACAATACCAAAGAATTGAATTCAATTATAAAAAAGGCAAATGTTAATAATTGGCAAATTTTTCCTCATTTGGGATGGCAAGATTATTTAGAAAAATCAGCCGAGTGTTCTATGTTTGCCTCTCTGGATAACCGTTATACATGGGGAAGGTTCCAATTAGACGCAGCAGCATTGGGAAAATATTGTGCTGGAGCCTACACCGAATCTCAAAAACTTTTTTATCCACAAGAATTTTGTATAGAAGCAACAGATGTTGAAAAATTAGCAGATTTGATAAGATCCAATGCTGGAAAGCACTACGAACCTTCTTTTGAATCAATACAAAAAGTAAGCCATCAATATTTTTCAACATTCCTTGAGAGTGTCGTAATCTAAAACTGGGTGTTTTAGACATTCTTGCAATCGTTCAGGTTTTTTGCAAATCTTCTACGCTTTCTTCCATTATTCTTATCGGTTCTTCGGTGATCGACATTACCGAACCGTCAGGGTTGTAAAAAACTTCGTGTATTTGAAATAACATTGTATCATCACGATGAACGTGTTTGTAAAACTTTCTCACTATTCTATGATTCCAACTCATTTTTATCGCCCACCTCGCATAGTTAAATTAATAACAAAAAATTAATCAAAATTAACTTTTTGTTATTTAAATTCTCGTAAGTGCTTTTTAATTATCACTCATCACCCTAGAACAACTTAATAACAGATTATTTTCTAGCCACTTTTTAAAGCTCATAAAACGACCCTTTGAAACTCCGCCTTTTTATCGTGCTGGTAGGCTATTTCTTTGGCTTTATTATACAAATTTAAAATACTTTGTGGAGTTCCTTCAAAATGAACTGTGTTGCCTTCTGGGGCAACTCTCAAATAACCTTTTTTGTACATTTGATTGTAGGCTATTTGCTCCAAAGTATCGTGTAGATTATCATCATCTGATCCTTTTGCAACATTTAACTTTTCAAGAGCATCTTTAAATTCAGGCGTCATGAAATTTTCAAGTTCCGGGTTGGTTAGTATCACATTCAAATGGTCAAACATGTATCTTTGACATGGATAAAAACGCCCTGAAGGTGACATCCACCCAGACAATACATTTGTAGCAATGTTTTCTTGCAAATTGTTTTTTAGCCAATTTTTAAAGCTTTCGGTATACCTGCCCCCACGCCGTTGGCGTTTGCAGTAGTTCTTTTGGCTAAAGCCTCGTGGATGGTTGCAATTGATGCTTATTTTATATCCTATGCTCCAGCGACGTTTCATACCTTTGCGTGGTTTGTTTGATTCGTGAACGTTTTCGCTAGTATTCTGATTGTAACGGGTTTGAATATCGGTGAATCGTGGCGATTCGCTTCCTTTGGGGCCAGAGTTATTCGTTGGAATAAAGATGGGTTTATTATACGTGGTATTGGGTAGTATATTTGGTCGAACGCCCGAACCGCCCTTGAGTTCTGCAAGTGTAGCATACCAACTTCTTTTTGTTTTTTTATCAAATAAATGCAGTTCTATTTCTTCGTCCGGGTCTTCTATGCCCTCTTGTTCTAATATTTCATCCAAACCTTTAATAATTTCTTGTTTTTTATTATTGTCAAAACCATAAAACTCTACATTGTTACTACGAACAGCAATCCAACCTTCGTGTTCCATGCAATACAACCCAGGATCTCCAAATCCGATCATGGTGCTATATTCTTCATCACTGATTCCTAGAGATTGTTGCAGATAATGATCTACACTTTGTAAAGGCTCCACACCATCAGGAAGATTCCATTCGATCTCTTTATCTTCTACAGCATTTGTGAGTTTTTTTCTGATTTCTTCGATATCGCCAGCCGGGTATTCTTCGCTTCTGTGGTGATCAAGTTCAACGCCCAAATCAGCAGCGATATTCAATACATCGTCTACATGTTTTGATGCGAGATACTGCAAAGCCTTGCCTTCATGGTTCCATTCGCCAATATCGCCATCAGCAAAATCCACAGAGCCGTCTGTTATCCAGTATTCGCCTTTTATTTCACTCATAAAATTATTTATAATGATAAATTTGATTATTGATTTTGGCCGTTTTGTTGGCCGCTTAGAATATTGGAAAAAGCAATACTTTTTACTTATTTTGGCCGGTTTGTTGGCCACTATGCATTAAAAAATAACATTTATGAGAAACGCCGTCGTTCGTGTCGTCGTAGCACAACGAATCATAGCCGATATCAAGCAAAATTTGATTTAATAAATCAGGCATTTGGTCAAAAATACTGCATTTTTGACAAATTTCTAAATTGTCGTTTCGGCTTTTAGCTAATTTACATTCCCGATCAGTTCCTCGTTTAGCGAAACTTCTTTGAACTTCTTTGTAGAAGCGTTCGCCGCTAGAGGCCCACAAGCCCTGTATTTGTTTTAAGAATAAATCTTTTTTATCAGGAGTGAACTCGGAGAGGTAAGGATTTAATTTTTGTTTTATAAGCGAAACCATGCGTTCTGGGACAGGTTCGTAAAAATTAAACGATGTGCCACTGTAGTTGATTGTCTTTATAACTGGATTGTTTGATTTTTTGCCACCTTTGTATCGTCCAAGACCATAATTTCTTGCAACCTCTGGGCTGGTGGTGAAACTAACGCCAGTTCCGTATCTTGCTTTGTGGGGTTTTAACTCAAATTCACCGTGTGTGCCATGATACAAGGATACTTCTTGAATATATTCTTTGAAACTCATCATATTATTAAAACTACAACATCCATTCCCATATGAAATTCAATATAGTGCATATGCCCGACAACAAGCAAACGATATACATGATTGTTAAAAAGACTCCGGTAACCAAAACGAATTGAGATTGAATTTGATTAGATCGTTTTTTTCTTGAATATAAGATGTAAAGTAACGAAGCAACGAAAACAACAAGAAAGATCATAGAGTTTGTACCTTTTTTAATTAAGTTATCGTATTTATTGCATATAGCGATTAATCTTCCATCTTCTTGGTCCGTTTGGCTCAAGTTTGGCCTGTTGTAGGTTATTTGCTAATTTAGAAGTGTGATTATTATCAAATTGTATATGCACAGAACCGTCTTTATTAATAAGCAGATATCCTTCTAGCATAGACGATAACAAGTATGTTCCGTTGTCTTTATAGAGGTTGAATATTTTTAAATAATCGCCATTTCTAGGTTGTTTCGGATCGGTTTGTGGAGCGAAAATTCCTTTGGCACGATTGAGCATGTTGCCAAAGAATCCTTGTTCGATTAAGTGTTGTTTGAATTTTTTCATACAAGTATGTAGCACTTGTGTTTTAATCATTAAAACACAAGTGCTATAACACATAAACTTACACATTAGCAAACAAAATTCTTTGTTTTTCAACCACAGTCATATCTTTTACTCCTCGTGCCCTGTTTTCTATTGCGTTTTCGGGCACAGTTTCGCCTTCTCCGTGTTTTGCAAAACTTTTTATATGACTATTATGAAAACCAGCCACTGGTTTTAAATTTGGCTTTTTCCTACAAGGTTTGTTTGATTTTTCTTCAAGGTTTATAGCATCCAAACCAAGACTTGTTACATAAGTATTATTAAATTTTTGTAATTGTAAATTTAATACTTTTATTTGTCCTTTTTTATTTGTATAAGTTAATTGTTGTCCGTTTTTTTGCTTGATAAGAAAAGACTCAGTGAATTTTCTTGCAAATTCAATGCCTAAATTATTATTATTTATATAAATAAATGCTGCAAACCACCACCGAATAGCATTTTCATCATAATTTATTTCAAATTCTTGAAATTCTTTTTGTTTACAAATTTGCTTATAGAAAGCAAAAGCATCTTGAGCAAAACACTCCCATTTCTCAATTTGTTGTAAGCAATAGTCCAAGCTATTATTTTTAAAAAAATCAAATAGTTCTGGTTCTATTTTTTTATGTCCGCTTTGCCCTCGTCCAGTATTGTCTGAAAAACGGCTTCTAGAAATTCCGAAATAAGGTGATTGGAAAATATTTTTGTTCACAAATCTTAGAAAAGAAGCACGACTATCTCTTATGGTGTTTTGTTTTTGTTTCTTTTTAACATCGCTATCTCCAATCAATATTGCCCCAACATCTTTTGGTTTAAATCCCAAGAAGATCAATCTGTCTGGTGTGACATTTTCTATTCTTTCTTTTAAAGAAAGAATTTTATCTTTACCAATACCCCAGTGTTTTTCTATTTTTCCTTCCATTATACCAGTTAAAATTTCATAAGCCGTGGCACGAGAACCTTCCGTGTTGAGGCTTACAAAGTCCTGCATGGCGGCATCTTCATCTTTGTAAAGTTTGAACTCTTCTCCAATTAAAACTTCATCTAACATACTTAAAAATTTTTCATAATTTTTTTGCTGTTGGTTGAATTTTTTCAAGTTTTTTTTCTTTAATTTGAGGTCTGGTTTTGTTTTTTCTAAATAATCCTTAATTGCGTGTATTGCCCTATGTGCGCCGTCATTGATGAATTTTGGTTCTTGAATATTTCCAGACATATTTTGGGAGTTGTTCTTTTCAATTTGATATGTTGTTATAACTCCCCCTATTGCTTTTTGATTTGATGGAAGATTCTTATCACTTGCCACTCTTTTAATTCGATTTATCCATTTTTTCTTTTTTCTATCGTTCCACCCCCCAGCTAAAAATCTGGGATTTTGATGAGACGGAAGTTGAACTTGTCCTTTAGTGTAATCTCTATAGAAACCCCCCAATGAAACTAAAGAAAAAGATAAAGTTCTAAAATCTAAACCTTTTTTATTTTTGTTATTACTAGTATTTTTTTTTGTATTTTTATCCATAATTGTCCTTATATTTTTAATTATTTTACAAATTTTAAAGCGAAATAAAATACTTTTAAGTCTTCATTATAATCATAGTAGTACTTGCAAAAATTTTTAACGGCGATTTTTACAGAAAACGGCTTTTAATAATTTTTTGAGCCTAATAGAGGGTGAGAAAAATTCGGCGGCGGAAATTTTTGCCGCAGAGTTCTTGAAAAACAAAACCCTATTAGATAAAAATAAAAAATTAAAGGGTTATAAACAATAGGGTGGTGCGGTATCCGCCAGCAGTGGCATAGGGTACCCACCCCTCTAGTTGGTATCACTCAGAGTTTCTGAGTTTCGAAAAGTGCCGCAGGGTCATCGCTCGACCCTGCGGCACTCCGTTCGACAGTCGGGGGGAGCGTGGCTCTTCACCACGCTCCCCCCTAGTTGGTATCACTACCGCATCACGACCTTGCTGACACGTTCGCTGCTGACACGGAAGCCCACGTTGAGGTACTTGCCGTTCTGCTTGATGTCGCTGTGAGCGACCTTGCCACTCTTGCTGATGGGCAGCAAGTTGTAGCCGTTCGTGTCGGCCCGGAAGATGCAGTAGGTCGCCGTGCGACCAGCCTTGCTCGTGTACTCGCACGTACCCGCCGCACGATTCATCGGCAGATAGAAACGACCGCCGCTGATGTAGCCACCGGAGGAGAGCAGTTCCTTCTCGGCCTCGACCGGCCAAGCGATGCTCTTCGTCTCGACCGGGGCGACCGGCTGCTCGACCACGGCCTCCGGCTGCTTGACCTTGCTCTTCGTCTTGCTCATGGCATGACTCCCAAAGAAACCTACCGAACGTCGGTGTGTCACACGTTGTGACTCACTCGACACCACCCTAGTTGGTATCACTAGGTGGAAGACTGGCGACGGCCAGTTATCCCATCCCCCGACTTGAGTCACTCGAAGCGTATGAGTGTGGATGACTCAGGGGTCGAGACGGGGACAGGATGGCGGGCCGTCAACCCGCTGGGGGGTGTGAGCGACTTGCATCACTCACACCCCCCTAGTTGGTATCAGATCACGTGGTGGGTCGCACGTGATCGACGACGATACCCTGCGTCTTGATCCAGTTGGGGATCACCACGTTGGCCAGCAACCTCGGGTCGGCCTTGCTGCCGTTGAGGAAACGGCTGAGCCGTTGGCCGTAGACCGGGTGGCTCATGTGGGTCACCACCATCGTGCGGGCCTTCTCCGTCTCGGCCATCCGCTCGGCCACGTGTCGGGCCTTCGCCTCAGCGGCCTTTTCGACCACGCCCTTGAAGGTGCCGTTCCGAAGGGCGGCGTTGCGGGCTTCCCAGGCAGCGATGTTCGCCGCCCGCTTGGCCAACTGCTTGGCCGACTTGGGCTTGGCGGTGCGGGCGACGGGCTCGGACTTGACCTTGGGCTTGCTCATGGCGATCCTCCTGAAAGAAACCTACCGAACGTCAGTGTGTCACACGTTGTGACTCACTCGACACCAACCTAGTTGGTATTAACAAGGTGAAGCCGTCTACGGCTGGCGGAGCATTTACGATCAGCCCCTATGATCCGCACCAGACAGGAAACGACTACGGGGATCGAACCCGCATGTCGGCCCACGCTTCCGGTTTGGCACCCTCTACGCCTGCAAGCAGGGGGTGAGGATGACCAGCCGTAGACGGTGTTCACTCGTGTGGTGTTCTAGTTGGTATCACCGATGCTCGAACACACTCGCAACGGCCGTACTGGTACTGATGAGCAGCACCAGCAACGGGAATGGGGCCACGCTGCATGTGTACAGCGTGACGTAGAAACCGAGAAGCGTTTCACCCGCTTCGGGAACGTAGTTGGGGTGGAAATACCCCATGGCCGTTCCGACCATCACGTAGCCGCAGATGATGGCGGCGAAGCACGATCCGACCAGAACAGAGCAGAGGAGCAGCTTGAGGAAGTTCTTCATGTGAAGAATCTTTCTTGTTGGAGGGGAAACGAACCTAGGGGGACACAGGCTTGTGTCCTGTGTCCCCCTAGTTGGTATCAACACCACGGCAGTTTCTGTCCCGGTGTTCCTTGAACTGCCGATGTCGGCAGTTGGTAGCCGTTCATCTTTTTGTCGGGGTCTACGTACAAGCCGAATCCCGGCCCGTCGCAGTAATCTTCTGCCCGAAGATAGCCGATGGTGACCCGTGTGCCGCCCCACGAGATCTTGACCTTTCGGTTCAAGTATCCGGCTCGATAGAGCCGTTCAAGGGCAGGCTCCATCCTTCCGGCATCATATCCAACGTCCACGATGGGGACGTTACGGCATGATGCCGCACCCGGCACACCAGCATCACGCAGCATCTTATCGACGCTCCGCTTGCTGACGCCCTCGGGCAACTCGACGAACACACGAATGCCCTCGGCGCTCGTGGTCGTCCACGGTTGACCATACTGCCGCAGCAGTTCGATCACCATATCCTGCTGCCCACGCTTGGCGTGGAAACGGAAAACTTTCTTTTGCACCTTCATGGGGAAGGCTCCTGTTGTTGAGGAAAACGAGCCTAGGGGGACACGAGTTGTGTCCTCGTGTCCCCCTAGTTGGTATCACTGAGGCGATACCAACTTCACGATCATTTTTTCGAACCAGTCGTTGTGCTCGATCTTGCAATGATCGAGTGTGGCACCGGGCCACTTCTTGCCGATCCGTTCGATGATCGAGGACAGGCTTTCGCCGTCTTCAATGAAAAGATCGTTCGGCCCTTCAGAAATCATGGCGAAGTCTCCGGGGCAGGAACGCAACTAGGGGACTACAGGCCGTTCCTGTAGTCCCCTAGTTGGTATCAGGGCTGCATCCCGAACGCCGGGTCGATGCCGTCCATGATGACGGCGTTGACCGCATCGACGGCCCTGTTGTATTCCCGCTTGGCCTCGTCCAGCGTGAACTCACCGCTCACGCTCTCCCGCAAGTGCGGGACGGTGCCGTGCAGGCTCACGCCCGTGGCACCCCGGCGTTCGGCCAGTTCGATCAGCGACCGCATCGTGTGCGTGTCGTGAGCGATGCCGATCAGGGAGTCGTTGTCGAGACCCCCGAGCTGGTAGATGTGCAACTCCATTTTGTTCTCCTGAAGGAATCGAACCGTCGAGGGGGACAGCACGTTGCCATCCCCCTCGACACTGTTCTAGTTGGTATCACTCAGGCTGAACCTGTGCCTTGTCCTTCCAGTAGAGGACGCTGGCCTTGAGCGATGCGACGAAGTCACTGTCGCTCATCTTCGTCGCCGTCCCGCCATCCAACTCGAAGTGGTTGGCGATCAGCGTTTCCGGCGGCATGGGAGCCGGTTCAGCGTCCACGCTCGGGCTGGCGTTGACGCTGACCACTTCCCAGTCGGCATCGGTCTCGTTCTCGTTTTTCTCAGCGAGAACGTGGTGGGCGTAGAGCACGACCCACACCGTACCGGCGGGCTGCTTCTGGCCGATGGCGGCGAGACTCTTACGAGGCTCTTCGCCGGTGCGACGGCTGGCGAACTCGCCCACCAGCTTTTGGCCGTTGGTCAGCGTGACCGTGGCACTGAAGAAGCCATCGGGATCGACCGGCACGAGCACCACGCCATCCCGGTATCCGGGTTTGGCATTGGGCAGACCGGCTTCGATCCTTTGGACGAGAGCATTGTCGTCCAGCGTCCAGTGGCTGAACCGACTGTCGGCGGTTTGACGCCGAACGAAACTAGCGATGTGGATCATGTGATCCTCCGGGGTGGAAACGAACCTAGGGGGACACAGGCTTGTGTCCTGTGTCCCCCTAGTTGGTATCACGCCGTGCGGACGAAGATCGTGCTGGTGTGGATGCCGTGACTGATCGTCACGTTCCAGCATCGACCGCTACCACCCTCTGCCTCGATTTTGTTGACGAGGCCAGTGATGGGATGGCCCCATGCTCCGATGACCGTGATCTGTGTACGATTCTTCATCGCACGACACAGTTCATCGAACGAGGGATCGACCTTCGGGGTCATGCGGGCGGGCAAGTTTCGCCATTTGATTGTATCGTTCATGGAAAAACTCCGGGGTTAGGAGAAACGAAACTAGGGGGACACGAGTTGTGTCCTCGTGTCCACCTAGTTGGTATCACTGTGCTGGCTCGAACCAATCGCCGGTTCGGGGCACTTCGGTGGTGGCCTTGACCACCACGTGTTGCCCTGCGGCAATCAGTTCCAACACCCTCGCTTTCATGGCGTCGCTGAAAGCGTGGAATGTCAGCACTCCGTTGCTAGAAGCGTCGAGTCCGGACTCGACAAGGGCAGAGGCTGTGACTCGGCCCGGAATCTGAACTTTGATCGTCATGATGGCCTCTCTGGTTTGAGGGAAAACGGAACTAGGGGGACACGGTTGTTCCCCGTGTCCCCCTAGTTGGTATCAGTTACCGCCACGATTGCAGATGCTGGCGAACCGTCTGCGGTCGGCAGGCTCCGCATCCCGCCACGTTTCGGTAACACTGTAGCGTCCATCTGGCAGAATCTCGATGCTGATCGTCTGCTCCGGAGGAGCAAACATCAGTGCCTCTTCGATGTGTTCGAACATGTACGTTCTGTTGACGAACGTGCATGTCCTACTTCGCATCTGGCCTTCGTTTTCCATCGTCGTTCTCCTTTCAAGAGAAGAGGGGGGTGTTGTTCACACCCCCCTAGTTGGTATCACTGATCCTGCACAACACTGTATGGAGGATTGAGCCAGATTGTATCGACTCGCCACCGTGGTGTGTCGTTGACGGTGATTGTCACCGTGCCCACTTGCAAGCCGAACTGTCGTGCCATGTTGCGGATGGCATTTTCCGCAGCCCACGCTTCTGCATGGGTTTCGCAATAAACGGTGACCGTTTTGTCACCCACCTGCGCCTCGACCATCATTTGAAAATCAGTGTTCATGATCGGCCTTTTTGTGAAAAGGAAAGGTGGGATGTGACTTTCATCACATCCCCCTAGTTGGTATCACGCACATTCCTTCACGACACCGTGCAGAACGAACGGTTCGATGTCAGTCCATTCCACGATGTCGTTCGACTGCTTCGGTTTCCAGCCATTCGGCTTGTCGTAGCACAAGGTGATGTGCTTGCGGTCGTTCTTGCTGGGAACAACCGTCTCGACTTCGACAGCCATGATGCCGTCGAGACGACCGAAACGAACGACACGCATTTCGTGTCGCTGGCCATCCAGATCGCAGCCCATGCTTTTGGCGATGGGCTTCAGATCGACGGTGCAGTGGTGGCCGACGATTTCGAAGTGCTCGGGCACTTCGTGATTGGAATACATCCACTCCACGAGCGTGGTGCGGGATGACTCTTCGAGGACGCAAGCGGTGTAGGGCATGATTGCCTTTCAGGGTTGGGGGTTGAAGGACTAGCAGGGTGTGGCTCATCACCACACCCTGCTAGTTGGTATCAGTTGACAGAGACGACGAGCCACTTGATCGTGGCACCCTCGGGCAGCGTAGTTGCACCCTCGGGCAGACGAGGGCCACTGTATTGGCCCACCAGCACACGATCACCAGACACGAGACTGACGGTTGCACGATTCATCGGAACGGGCGTACCGAGAATCGAAGCGAACACCGCCGCCGTATCGGGGTGGCCGACGCCACTGGTGACACCGTGAGCCTCGACACAGGCTTCGTGGGTCGAGACTTCCTCGACCGTGATGGTCGCCGGAAATGTGCCGATCATGTTTAGAGAAAACGCATTGAGGATGAACTTCATGACAGTTGTCCTTTCTGGACAGGAGGGTTGTGGGCGTCGAGAGCCATTCTCGATACCGTTCTAGTTGGTATTACGCACGGCCTGTCGAAATGTGACAGACTAAAAAACCCAGACCACGGAATCTTTGCTTGGCAAAGAAGCGATTTGATCACTTCTGCCGTACAGAAATCCTGTCCAGAAGTTTTCGAAATCGTTGCCGAAACCAGCGGCCTTATCGATCACGGTTTGGGCATCGTGAGATGACATTCCATGCAATCGGCAGTTGTTGCCCATCGCATGGAAATATTCCCACCGATACATTTCTCGTGGAACCATGTTTGCCTTTCATAAAAGAACTAGGGGGACATGGGTTGTCTCCCCATGTCCCCCTAGTTGGTATTAGACCCCATACACTCTCTCCCCTTTCGGGGTTGTAGGCGTGGGATAGACGCCTCGTTGTTCGGCTTTTGGCCTACAGTGTATGCTGACCCCGGCGGGTATCGCACCCGCATTTCCGTAGTGTGCTGATCGTTGCCGTGTACTTTGGCAACGATTGCCGTGCGGTGGCCACCGCTTTGGCATGACACTACAGCGTCCTTTCTGTCTTGAACGACGAGGGCCGTAGTTCGGTATCGATCTAGTTGGTATCAACCAACCATCCGGTAGATCGGGCCGCTGACGAACCCGCTACGGAACGTGCGTCCAGTGTTCTCGAACTGCGGACACTGGCGGATAAGATCCAATGCCCACGGATCGTTCTCGCTCCACGTTTTCACGCAGAACTCGTTCGGGGCGAGTTGCACACCCTCGACATTGGTCGAGAGCATACCGAAAGGCCCATCGGCACGCAGAACTTGAATTGCCAGATTGCCGTCTGTGTATCGCATGGCAACCGGCTCGACGTTGTAGTTCTCACCGAGGAAATTGATCTGCATGGCAGACTCCTTTGAAGAGGGGAAGGGAACACTGGTCTAGTTGGTATCAGACACGGTTGGTTCATCGACCAACCGATTGAACGCTTCGACGAGCGTAGAACCAAATGCGTGATAGTTTTTACCGCTGTGTGTGTCGAACTTGACACACCACCGATTCCAGCCATTGAAGTGAATCATCGGGCTGTCAGTTGTTGTGGCACGGGGACTGTTCCCCGGCGAGAGGCTATCCATGAACGTCATCACACGCTTCATGGCATTCCGCATGGCCTGTTCGTGATCCATCATGTTCCTTTCTGGAAAAAGAACTAGGGGGAGTGCTTATCACACTCCTTCTAGTTGGTATCAGAAGGGTCGCTTCGATTGGAGAATCTTTGCCACTGTCACATCGTGCTCGAATCGGTCGAGCATCCGCTTTACCACTTCGGCGGGCAGAGCCTTGTTGCTGTCGGCCCGGTTTGCCTGCCGCTGCATCAGTTCCTCGAAACTGACCGGATCGGGCTGATGGATTTCGATAGCGTAGCCGTGCTTCATGGCCAACTCGACGTAGGGTTTCATTTCCCACGCTTGTGTGTTCGTGTTGTCCACGATGATACACGCACACCGTTCAACCATGAACTGTTCGGTTCGGTTCACGTTAGCGGAGTGATACTCACCGAGACGCTTCGGGTCGAATCGGTATTCACCATCGACCATGAAATAGTGATCGGTTGAAACAATTACAGCAAATTCCTGTTCGCTGCAAATCTTTTCGGCCAGCGTGCTTTTGCCGCTGCCGCTCACGCCACGCATCAGGATGAGTTTCATGTTTTCCCTTTCTGGAAAAAGAACTAGGGGAGTGTAGGTGATTCCTACACTCCCCTAGTTGGTATCAGGCGATCTGCTTCATCGGGACACGAGTTCCGTTGCGGAACTCTTCCTTGCCCATGTACCAGACATGCTTGTGCTGGTGAATCCCCGTATCACAAAACGAACCCAAAACCGCATTCAGGCGGCTTTTGGTGGTGTTCGTTGACCAGCCACAATTGCTGACAGCCACCGCATTATCAGCCCACATGAAAATGCAAATGGGATGATTGTGGAGAAACACAACGCTGGTGGCTGTACCGTGCTTGACCACGGTGTTGTTGAGGCTCATGTCCTTGCGATTCTGAATCGCCTCGATCATTTTCTTTTCGATCTTTCGCATGGTCAACCTTTCTTTGAAAGACTAGGGGAGTGTAGGTGATTCCTACACTCCCCTAGTTGGTATTACTTTTGCTTGCGGGCGAGTTCCATCACACACTCGTTGCAGAGCAGATTCGTGCCCCACACGAAACCGCCACACATGCAGCGGTCAGCCTCGATTCCGGCGTGCCGCTCGGCGGCGGTGAAGTGTCCCCGGTCGTGCAATGCCCGGAGAGCCTCGGCCTGGATCTGCCGCTTGATTCGATTTGTGACTTTGACTTTGGTTGCCACGATAAACCCTTTCATAAAAGGACTAGGTGAGCGTGAGGAACAACCCTCACGCTCACCTAGTTGGTATCAAGCAGCCTCAGGGATTCTGAATATTCCCTGTGGCCCTTTGCCAAACTCTCCGGGGAAGAACCGTTGCAGAAGTTGCCATAACTGGCGCTTCTGATTCACAGGAACCACGTTGGCGTTACGGTTGCGGTCATACCGCCTGCCGGGAATGTTTCGCCACGCTTCGATGAAGCCACTCGAATCTTTCCTACGGAAAGGAGTTTCAACGATAAGCATATCACCATTGTCAACGATGGTGATTTTGCATCGCTTTTCGGCGTTTACGAAACGCTTGCGAATCTTGTTTGCCAGTTCCGAAAGACCGAGCGATTCGATTGTTTCGGCAATCTCTCGAACACGCTCCACGTTACCACTCTGAGCGGCAACAGCAGCGGAACGAGTAAGCCGGTTGCAATCATCCTGGGTGGCAGCGTCGATACCACCAGTATCGCCTTTGCGACATTCCGGGCCGATGCCCAGTTCGACACTAACACTATCGACCAGCGGACGACCACAGCAACAACAATGTGTTGCCAACAACTGACAGGCAGGGGCTGCGGTGTAACTCATTGTGAGTTCTCCGGGGTTGTGGTTGGAACATCCACCTAGTTGGTATCACAACATCAACAAAACGAACCACATGATTGTGAAACCAACAAGAACTTCAACCAAAAAATGCCAATCGGCAAGTTGTCCTACAATCCGTCGAAACATCTTTTCCTCCGTGAAAAAGAACTAGGGGGGAGTGTTACCTCCCCCCTAGTTGGTATCAAGCGGCAGTCTTTCCCTCAGAGAGATTTGAACACTGGTAGAAGGCGTCACTGAAACTATCAGCGTCACCAAATCCCATTCGTGTCAAATCGTGGATCTTGCTTGCCCACATCTTGCAGATGGGATGCGTATTTACCGCATCGGTTGACAGGTCTCCGCCGGTTGTTCGGAGGATTTCCCGCAACTCGGTGATCGCACGGCTGAAACCGTGAACCACACCGGAAAGATTGCAGGCGTCCTGAACCTGGAGGGCTTCCTTTGCCAGATCTTGAATCGTTCGCATGATCGACCTTTCTGTTAGAGGGACTAGCAGGGTGTAGGTTTTTCCCACACCCTGCTAGTTGGTATTACTCGAAGTACCCCGGATCTTCCGCCGTTGCACCGTCATTCGAGTCGATAAACTCGATGGCGGCTGCAATGAACGTGCCAGCCTTGACGCCACAATCGGGGCAGTCAATCGTGCCATCGGTGCCACGGTGATGACACTTCAACCCGTAGTAACCGTAGTTCTGCGGCTGGACTTCGGTCATATCCCAGCCGAACGTGCGGGCCACGCCCGGAGCATCATAGTCGGTTTGGACTAGGATACTCCGAGTTTCCCGCTCGTTCAGAATCTTGCAAACGCAACCCGGAGCGTTGCTCAGGTCGGTATCGAGGATGATCATTGTGGTCCTTTCAGAAAAAGACTAGGGGAGTGTAGGTGTTTCCTACACTCCCCTAGTTTGTATCAAGCGGTGGTGACCACCGCACCGACAGCCCGCATTTCCGATGCCATCTGGAGTACCGTGGCGGTCGGAGCCGTGAGCGTGTTGGGTTTGCCGTTCACCCACTCGTATTCAAGCGGCAAACACGGCTCACTATCATCCCAACGGTTCCACGAATAGTCATCCGTGCGGATGGCATGAGGATTCGTGCAGACCCGTTCGCCTTGCACAACTTCGACCCAATCCTTCGACTCCTTCAGACCCCACTGCATACCGTTTCGAACGGCTTTGATGCAGGCGATCTTTCGCTCCGCAGGAAAACTGTGGAGTGTGAGGGTTCGCTTGCCCTCGCCTACCTGCGATTCCAGAACCGAGAAAACTCGCTCTCGAAGCGTGTTGCCTTCGGGCAGGTTGTGCAGCAGTTCCACCGCCTCACGCACCGTCATTTCGACGTTGATCATGATTTCCTCTTTGGGTTGTGTTGTAGCCACAGTGACTACACGCTACTAGTTGGTATCATTCAGATGTTGAATGATCTTTTCTGCAATCTCCACAGTTATGCCACGATTCTCGTCGGTCTTGAAGAACGATCCTTCAATACAAGCCTCTTGAAGATCATCAAGAATAGCGAATCGAGATACAGGATTTTGATCAAGCCATAACTGTATTTCTTCGTGACGCTTGGGCCAGTTCCATGTTTCCCAAAGTTCGTCAAGAAGATTAGATGGATCGTCGGGTGGCTTACGGGTAATTACCGGGGTGCAATCATGGATAGTCAATCCATGCTCGGATAGTTCACGGGTAGCAACAAACCGATCTTTTTCGTCAATTCGCCATGTTGACGATAATACGATTTTGCACTCGGTTTCTTTGACGATTCTTGCCACGAGAGCCACAAGAACAGTGTCAATAAAGTCAAAACCGAAACGCCCAAGCATTTTTGGGGTGTTGAGAACTCCGTCGATATCAAGAAACAGAACCTTCATGTTGTTTCCTCCAAACTAGGGGAGTGTGAGATTTGTTTTTCTCACACTCCCCTAGTTGGTATTACCGGCAGTAGGTGGACTTGAGGCTTTTCCAATCCTCCCACCCGGCAAGAGCCGTTACCAACTCGGCCAAACGATTGGCAAGATCGGCAACCGCTTCCATTTGGCCGGTTGTGAGAGTTCCATCAGCATTGCAATCGTCCCAAATCCGGGCGATTTCAAGAGCGATGCTAACTTGTTCGAGTTTGTTTGCTACCGGATCCATTTGAAACTCCTAAAAGGAACTAGGGGGGAGTGTTACCTCCCCCCTAGTTGGTATTACCTACGGGTCGCAGCCAGATCGACCAACGCACGGCCAAGTGCCTGATAGTCGATCTCGATCTCGCTGTAGTCGATCTCGATATGTTCCCTGACCTGCTCTGCGATGTCATCGGTATCAATGGCATCGACAACACCCTGAGTGACGCTGTCCATATCAATCTGCTCGACTACCTTGTTCTCGATTTCGCCGGTATCGACATTTTGAGCGATCTCGTCAGCATCAACGTGCTTGGCGAGTTCTCGGTAGTTGATAACGTCTCGCTCGTGCAGTTCTTCTGCGAGTCGTCCATAGTCGAGGTTGTCGAACTGGGTCTTGACCGATTCGCCAACCATGCTCTTGAACTGCTCATCGGCAAGAACCTTGCGAACAACCGTCTCGATGCAATCCGTAAAAAACTTCGTGACGAACTTCATGTCGTTCTCCTGGATTTGAGGGACTAGGGGGGGTGTGGCACATCCACACCCCCCCTAGTTGGTATTAGTACTCGTCGTTTCCATGGCAACCATAATCTTCGTCAGTGCCCCAACCGGCGGAGGCTAGACCACTCTCGTGATCGCCGTCCATATCGTCATAGTTGTCCTCGTCGCTAGGGTCGCAACTCGGGTCATAGTCCTGAACATCCAGTGAATCGTCGTCAATCCACGGCCACAGGATACTTTCCATGTGCATATCATGCTCATCCATATGAATCTCCTTTCAAGAGATAGAGGGAAGGAACACCGATCTAGTTGGTATCACTCGTCTTCATCGAAACCAAGATCGGCCAATATTTCACAAGCACAATCACGGGCCGCTTCTTTGGCGTCCTCGTAATCCATATCTTCCTCGAAATAATCGCAAAAAGCGAAATCAGGAAGATCATGCACGCTCATGCCAGTCTTGCGACTCACTACCCGATCAACCATAGCGATGAAATCGTCAATCGTTTCAACTTTTCCGTTGATGATCATGGTTTCCCTTTCGGTTGGTGTGAAGGAACAGCGGCCTAGTTGGTATCACTCGTAGTGACGACAACCCCGTGAGGCGTGTTCGCCCGGAACTTCCTCAACTACCACAAAGTAACTCACCTCGCCGTCCACTTCGGGCAGGCTATCACTATCGAGCCCCCTTGCTTCAAGCCATTCACACTGAGCGAGACAAGCACGACCAAAATCCTTTCGGGCATCATCGCTCAGTTCACGAGCATATTCCTCGACCTTGATTTTGACCGCCTCGGCTTCGACTTCGTTGCCACAGTGATGATGAGCCACCAGCACCGTATCGCTGCCCCACCAACCGCCCTCCTCTGGGCCACCGTAGTAGGGAACATTCATATACAGGCTGACGTAGCCGCTCACAGCAGGCTTGGCATCCCGGCAGATACTGAAGAAGGCTTCGTTGATCATGTTGATTCCTTTTAGTGAGGGTGATCGAACAATGCTCTAGTTGGTATCAAACAAAGTGACAAACGCCTTTCTGAATATTGAACAACAGTGATCCACCGATTCGAGATCATCACCAAGCACAACCAACCCCCTGACATCTGAAACTTGATATTTCCAAACGAACATAAAAGCCTGTTTGGCTTTACCTTGAGGATTGTGCAGTGTGACACTATACAGTCCCGGTTCCGGGCGAATCACCGGATAAGGAGTCAAAAGCACATCATGACGCATGAAATCTTCGGCTTCACCGTGGGCGTAAATCCACGAAAGAGTGTGCATGGACTTTGTTGTGTGGTAATCGGCGGCGGAATAAAGGTTCATGATGTTCCTTCGAAAAAAACTAGGGGGGAGTGTTACCTCCCCCCTAGTTGGTATTAGGTGTTCTCGAAGTCCTGATCGGTACTTTCGAGTTCCATGGCCTTGATCTTGCCGCCGTCCTCATCAGCGATGACGAACTGATGATTCCTCACATGGGCGAACGTGAGTCCAATCGCACCGGCGATGTCCTCAAGTTCCTCGGCAGCAACTCGACCGAAACTATCGTCATAGTTGACCACAACGATGCCATCACGCTTCAGGCGACGAAGAACTTTCTTCGTGAGCCGGTGGATGCTGTGCGGCACTTCATAGCCGCAAAAGTCGATCAGCACACCTGGAACACCTTCATTGGCAAGTTCACAACAACGATCAAAAGTCATAATCGCTTCCTTTCATAAAGGTAGGAACAAGGTGAGTGATTCACTCACCTTGTTCCTAGTTGGTATTAGAGGCTTTCGATCTCTTGAATCAGTTCGGCCTTGACAGACTCTACCGCCTCACGGTCGTAATACTCTTCGTCGATCTCGATAAGATCATCGCACGAGTCCGTGAAGTTCAGCAGTTCCTGCTGAAACATCGTCGGATCACATTCCTCGATTACGGTCGAGGCTGTAAGATGAAACGTCCGGAGGAAATCATTCTCAGCCCATGAATCATCGAGCATCTCGACAAATCGAGCACGGACATCTACCGGAGCGCATTCTTGCTTGATTGTCTTTCGGATCAGTTCGTTCAGATTGCTGCTGGTTGCAAGATCCATTTGAAACTCCTGTGAAGTGAAGATAACACCCACCTAGTTAGTATCACCACTTATTGCGGCGACACTCTTCATCCCACGCTTCATTTTCTCGGCGTTGGGCTTCGGTCATAGGTTCGTCACCGAGAACCCAGTTTTCCTTCAGATAGTCGTACTCATCGTCGCTATCAGGATCAAACTGGGGCTTTTCATCGTTGCGCATCTTTTTCCAACCTTTCTTCGAGAGTGATGTAATCGGGAGGAATCGGGCACCAACCCTTGGCGTCTTTTTCATCGTATTCACGCCAGAAGGGGGCATCATCAGCATCAACCACACCAAAGTTATTGTTGATGAACTTGTTGTGGTTGATCATGTCGATAAGTTTCTGCGACATTTCTTCGTAAACAATGTGGCCATTTTCATCCTCGTGACAGCATTGAGTTTGTATCGTCGGGTCAAATCGGCCGATTCCAATGCCGATGTAAGGCCCGAAGTAATAAACGATTTGGCCCGGTTCGGGCAGTTGATCTTTGCACCTAGTCCAACCGTGATCTTTCATGTGGTCCTCCTGATATCCTAGTTGGTATTAGATATTCACAGTTTCTAGTTCGTTGAGACACTGAAATACTGTGCCACGATCTGTAAGAATTTCACTCGTGTGGTGGTGACCAAAAAGCCACAACTGTGGCCGATGAATCTCTAGCATCACATCGAGCAACTGTGCTGTTCTGCTGGGATGATACTTGGATGGATTGGTTACAAAAAAAGGAAGAACATCCGCAGGACAACCGTGACTTATAACAATATCAGGCTGAGATGCCTCATATGCCGCAACAGCGTTATATGCCGTTGCCATGTCAAGTTCTTCGTTACGCCACCAACTAATGTTTTCTGTTCGCAGGTGGGCGTCAACGCTGCGCTCGCCTCTCACGAAAAAGAAAGTTACTCCTCCGTGAGTGACCAAGCCAAAATCCCCAAGATAATGAGGAAAGGTATGAGCCACAGAGTAGTTATCATGATTGCCACCAATGATACGATGCTTTGTTGGATCGACATTAGCCTTAGTTAGTATTTCCCAACTAAGTCCAAAATCACCGACCTGCACAGAAGTTTCGACATTATCAATCAAGTCGAGATAGTCGGCATGATGACCGTGAACATCACCTATAACAAGCATGACATACTCCAGAGTACCGAACTGGTGTTCTAGTTGGTATCGGGCAACTTTTTTTGAATTCCTCAGGCTTATATATGCTTGGGGAGTTCAAGTGTTATGTATGGAGAATTTAAGAATAAAATAATCGAACTAAGAAGTCAAGGTCATTCTTACAATTATATCGAAAATGTCTTGGGGTGTTCAAAGGGAACTATTTCATTTCATTGTGGGGCAGGCCAGAAAGAAAAAAGCCTTGCTCGCAACAACAAAAGAAGAAAGATAAATCCTCTACAGTTCAAAATAAATCGTTTTTGCTCGCTTGTAAACAAAGCCACAAATGAACATTATAACTTATCAAAACAAGACAAAATTGATAATGAAAAAATAATTAAGAGATTGAGAATTAAAATGGCCCGTTTTTTTCAAAACAAAGACACAACATATGGAGAATTTATGTTTTCATCAAAAGATTTACTTGAAAAAATAGGAAAAAACCCAGTATGCTATTTGACGGGAATACCTATAAATTTAAATAAACCCAGGTCTTATCACCTAGATCACATTGTCCCCAGGTCTAGAGGGGGAGATGATTCTTTGAATAATTGTCAAATTGCTTGCAGAGAAGCAAATCAAGCCAAAGGCGATCTTTTGGTAGAGGAGTTTTTCGAACTTTGCAAAAAAGTAATCAAACACAATCAAGTATAAAAGTACCCCGTGCCGGTAACGCTCCGGCGTCTTCGGGATGAAAGCCCGATATACTAACTTCTATACGAACGGGGCATTTAAAAGTTGAGCAGTCCTCTAGTTAGTATTTATTCTTCAAAATCCGGTCTGGGGTAACCTTGCTGCCATAAACCTTCCATAATCAAACGAGCCGATTCAGGAACGGTTTTGCCGCCCCAAGGAACACCATCGGTCATGGCTATGGCGGCAGGACTCAATAGTTTTACATGAACGCCATATTCAAGTTCCAAATACATTAGAACTTTATGTAGATATGGTCGTACCTTTTTGGGGAACTTCTTTATGAACTTATCCTGGTGATTGCTTTTATAGATGTAATCACCATAAGGCCATTCATTCATTTGATTTCTCCAATAAAAACCGATTATATCCCTTATATCGGTTGTGTCAAGTTTTGTGTTCCAAAGTTCTGTTCTAGTTGGTATCAGAACATGGAACTCATCGGGTTTTTCTTGGTTGTTGACTGGAAGTTATTCATGACCGATTGAATAATCGGCATGAACTCCTCGGGATCTAAACCCGCTTGCATACAAGTGTGTTCGGCACGATACATTGCAAGTTTGATACAATCACCGCTCATGATGAAAAATATCAAACCTTCAACCATGCTTTTGAGAGCGAAGTTCTCTAAGGATAATCTGTCGATCTCGGTTGCCGATGGTACTGCTACATCCCGCCCCAAAGGCTGGAGACATTTCCCAACCGGGCTGTGTGATAATGAACGCTGCGATGCCACAAGTGTACCGGGGGTGTCCTTCATTATTCATTGGTTCCAAGTGTTTACAAACGGTTTGGTTGGGGAGAGTTTCGCCAAACGGGCAAGGGCGTTGTTTGCAACAATACCCGCTATTTACACACGGCTGGGCTGTTACTCCATCTACTACGGCGAGAGGTAGCATATGTTTCCACTAGGGGGGTGTTATTCACACCCCCCTAGTTGGTATCAGGCAACCTTCCAAGAGTACCAATCAACTCGTGGAACTTTTCGATAGGGCTTTTTATACAGCGCCGCTACGATACGACGCATCTTGCCCTTGCGAAAGATGTAAGAACGTCCAATGATAGTATCAGGAGGAAGAAATGGCTGGATTACTCGGTAAAACATGAGCATATTTTGATATGGCATTTCATCCAAGCCAAGTTTTGCACGACGCTTGTTGATAGAATCCAAAAGATCCCAAGTTGTAAAAGCACACTTACACATATAAGTCCTTTCTTATGTCAAGTTTCATAAAAGAAACTAGGGGGGTGTTATTCACACCCCCCTAGTTGGTATCAAGCCGCACGCCGCCGGGGTCGATTCGGGTCAGTCTCGCCAAGCACTTCCAGGTGGTCGATGTTGACCGTGATGCAAGGCGGGTCATTTTCCATCGACTTGGCATCGCTGGGAGTCAAGAAAGACTTGAAAGTGTCACGATCCACTTCCACTCCATCAACCCAATACTGAACAACCAGTTGGGCATTAGCCCAACACGGCTCCAGTTTGCCCTCGTCGTTCCGGCGATACGGAGGATACAGGCGAATGTACCGATTACCCTTGTGGGCAATAAAGTAGGGAAAACCATCTTTCTCCCACTCGCCCCACGGCAGTTCGCCAACTTCACCACGTTCACCGTCACGAATCGCCTCCTCGATCATGCCGAGATGGCTAAAGTCGATACCAGCCCGAAAGATTCCGCTGGTACGCTTGACCAACTCCCGGCTCTTGTGAGCAGCCGCAGGCTTGACCGGCTTACGCCAAGCAGCCGGGAGATACTGACCCTTCGTGCTACGAAACAGATCAAGATTGACACTCATGGTTTTCTCCATAAGAGGTTATCGAACTCATGCACACCTAGTTGGTATCACTGCTCGTCGTATTCCTCACCGATACTCCAGTGATGAACCACTTCAGGCGAATCATCACCGTTCTTCATCAGAAGAATCTGGTCGAAATACAGACCAAACTCTACTTTCAGATAATCGGCAACAGACTGTGGAACATCAGTGGCAACACTACGAGAAGCACAGAAACCTTCGTGTTCAGCACTAAAACCCACTGCTGTAAAAGCCATTGATTTCTCCTTTCGTGCTTCTAGTTGGTATTAGGTGACCATTCAAAATCTTCGCCGCTAATAAAACCGTCTGGATGCACTGTGACTGGGACAGCGACGGCATCACACTCGGTGTCCAGTTCTTCTCGATCACCACTCACAAACTCGTCGATGCGAGTTGAAACATAATCGGCAATCTCTAGCAGAGCCTCACGCTCTGTATCGTATACCGTGGGAATACCGTCGTAAAAAGGTTTGCCTTGACCGTAATCCCAAAGTATCCAACCATCTTTGCTCATATAGGGTTCCTTTCGGTTGTCTAGTTGGTATCACTTTCGGATAGGTTGATTAGATCAGTTATTTGGTCGTGGGCGTCAGACCAATCCATTTTATCTTCAACAATATCACAAACAGCACCCCAATCATCATCATCTTTACGACCAAAACAACTCGCATCCCACCATGCAAAAATGATGTTTTTGGTGCCGCCTTGCTTTTCGCTTTCAAGTTGTTTGATAGCATCGTCGATGGTCATGCAACTTTCTCCTTTTCAAGAATCTTGCTCAACTTGACAGGTTGATTCATCCACGGTTGGGGCTGAATCTGGATTGCCCAATCCCCGAACGTGGGGATGAATCCACAATCCTCAATAACGTGCTGTTCGCCTATCCATGTCACAGGAACTTTGCGTCCCGTGCTTACAGTTATTGTATGATCGTCCGGGTGTCCAAACAGTAGGATTGCCATTTGGATTCCCTCGGCATGATGCCGCAAGGCACGGTGACGAAAATCGCCGTGTAAAGCCTTGCTGGCGTCAAACCATTCATGGATGGCGAGATAATCTTTGACTTCGCCGCCCCACTTTTTCACACTAGATAAACTGTGATGATATGCAGTTGCCATTTGTTTTCCTTTCGGGTATGAGCCTAGTTGGTATTGTAATGTGCAACTTGCTTGCCATCTTCGGTTTCAACGATCATCAAATACTTGGCAGCAATAAGCATCTTTACAATCTTCGGTTCTGCTCCAACCAAATCCTCAACCATCAGACCGGCAAAGATGTTGGCAACACGCTCCTCGAAAGTATCAACGAAAATCGCAGCCATGATGTGCTCCTTAGAAAAGAAACTAGGGGGATGTGATCGCTCACATCCCCCTAGTTAGTATTAGGCAACCATCATCATCATATCAAGCAAGGCAGGCTTTTTCTTGCGAAAATAGGCTCGCAAAACGTCATTCAAAAGGCGAAAGTTCCCCTTTTCAACGTCGGTCTGGATCAAACTCCAAATCAAACCTGGATTCGAGTAACCACGAGAGTTGATCGCTTTCCATAGGAGCGAAGGAACGTAATACTTTTCCTCGAAGTGGCTCAAAAGATGATCGACTCCCATAGGATCATCCTTACCATCAGTGGTAAAGTGACAACCCCAGCAATCGCCGCTATTAGGTTGCTGCAAACCATTTTCAAAAGCGTCATGGGCAAATCCGTTGATATATTCCCGAACCATCTTATCGAGACGGTTCTTATATCTTTGGATTTTATTAGATTCCTTATCGGCGTTGATGGCGATGCCATTAGCGTCAACCTTGATGCCATCGACAAAAGGATATTCACCGGCGTACCAAATGCCCTTGTTTGAAAAAACACGAGCGGGTGAAAACTTGTTGATACGATCCTTAGTCGTGACGGTACGCCACCCGCCCGTATTGAGCGTGTAGGTATTGTCCGGGTGAATAACAACCACATCGGTAGCGTGAAGTCGCACGGCGATACCATCATTCACGGGATACAGATAGGTATTGTTGTCTACCTTGCGGCGACCATTCCGGCCACGATTCAACTCGTTAGATGCAGTCTGGTAGTCCATGATATTTTCCTTTTGGGTAAGGGATGACACAGCCACCTAGTTGGTATTAGTTCTCCAGATCAACGTAGACATCAGGCTCAAGAGTATCGAGGATTTTGACAACTTGCTCCACCTGCTTTGCTTCATTACCGACGTTCAAATCGCTTTGTTCCAGAGCGTTGATAATAACGTCAGCAGTTACCATAGAGCGGTTATTATCGCCCCATGTGCAGGCAGGATCACTGTTGATAAAAACGTCCCAAGCAAGTCCGAATCCTTTGAAAATCTCTGTTGCTTCAACGTACCGACAGGTTTTGATGTTCATGGCGTCTCCTTTGATTTTCTAGTTGGTATCAACGTCTACAATGAAATCGCCGTAGAAAACACCATTGTGTTCAATGAAACCGTCTTTGTCCCAGTGAAACTCGATCAGATCGTCACCGGCAATAACTTTGACATGATCGCAGTAGGTGACCTGGACAGCATCGCATTTGATCGTGTGTTCTTCCGGCTTCCAATCGTCAATAAACTCTGGGCTCTCGGGATTCCAAGCCTCTTTAGTTTTAGCGCCGTTGAATAAATGAAAAATCATATTTGTCTCCGATAAGGGGGGAGTAGATGTCCTACTCCCCCCTAGTTGGTATTAGACCTCTTCCTGCAACATTTCGTGATAAGCGTTCTCGGCACAGTTCTCGGAGCAGAAGCAGTATCCATCCGAAAACTCGTGACCGTAGTTTTCGCCGGTCAGAATGTCGCCACAATGCTCACACCGGGGCAAATCAGCGTCAAACTTCTCAGCCTTTTCGAGAAGCATATCGAAAGTTTCATCATTCAGGGTGAGAGCATCAAACTCCATCGTCATACCATGGGTAAAACCGACACCGATAAAGATTTGATCGGTGGTCGTTTCCTGCCAAGCCTTGGCGATACCGATTGCAGCCTCGACAGCAGCAGTCATGCCGGTGTATTCGTCAAACTCTCCCTGCCATTTCTTGCAGAGAGCATCAGGATTGGCATAGTCAACGCCGCCCTGCGAAACTTCGACAATCTTCAAACCATCGCTCCAACGGTGTTGGCGAGTAACAGTAAACTTGGAACGGTTCATGGTCTTCTCCTAAAAGGAACTAGGGGGAGTGTTGTTCACACTCCCCCTAGTTGGTATCAAACAATATCAAAGATCGTCGTCGAAACTCTCGTCGTGACTAACCTGCTCTGTTCCGTGATCTCGCACCTTGCGATTCTCAACGTCCCATGTGATAGTTCCATCGACGTAAAAATCACCGGCAAAACTACCGTACTTGTCATACACCGGGATGCAAAGCGCCTGTGAAAGACGCTGTTCGTCTGTAGGAGCCTCGGCCTGCTTCCAACCCTTGGTTGCTTCATCCCAAACGCTACTGCCGCCGTAATACTCTTCCATCGAACGAATCTTCTTACCATCAGCATCAAAAAGGTCGATCTGATTCACTCCACCCTCATCGTTTCCACCACTGTAGAACACTTCAACCTTGGCAACATTCATGCCCTTGAGTGTGGCGAAAACCTTATCACGACTCATAACATTCTTTTCGTTAGACATATAAATCCTTTGTGTAAAAGAGAACAACAACCTAGTTGGTATCAAGCAATAGCCAAACCGTCATACTCAAACTCAACGCTATCGTCGTTGACCTTGTACTCGACACGACCAGAAAGCAAATCGTGAGCACATTCAGGGGTCAGACCAAAACTTTCTGTGATGATCTTGACCATATTTTTACGATCACGAGGAAACTGGTAGCCATTTTTTGCCCATGCGATCACACCGGGAGTATGAATCATCGGGGCGGAAGCGAGACGAATCTTGCTCATGTGAATCTCCATAAGGTAGAGGAACTGATGCTTTAGTTGGTATCACTCAACGTCAAAATATTTGGTCATGGTGGCGAGGAGATGATTATAGTCGCCGGATGTGGCCTCGGCCTGAATAGCATTCCAATCGAGGTTATGCTGGATTGCAACACGACGAGCCTTGCCAAGGATGGCAAAAGCATTGCCATCGGTACCAATGATTTTTAGAGTAGGTTTTTCAATGTTTTTAGTGGTCATGAGATACTCCTTTGTTTACCTAGTTGGTATCGCCAGATTCTTTTCGGTGAAGCAAAAGCGATTGAATATAATCCTTCAACACTACGGCATTTGATTCGAGATTATCTGGAGTTGTTTTATCACCGATGATTGCGTCAAGAGCGTATACAATAACACGCAAATCGTTAGAATCGACTTTATTGAAGTAGTAAGTGCCTAAAACAAGATTTCGATTCATAAAAAAAGCGTAGCCGGGGGAGTTTTTACGCTCCCCCGGCTACCAGAAACTACTTGGCCAGAGCCTTCTTGATCCGGTCGTTCAGGGCAGCGGCATCGACCGACCGGCGACGAACCTTCTTCGTCAGTTCCGGCAGTTCCACGCCGTCATCCTCCTGAAGAACCTTGGCCTTCTGGGCAGCGCCGCCATAACTGCAACCGAGTTCGGCTGCAACGTCATGGAGCGTGCCACCCGCCTTGTAGTGCTTCAGCCACACATCGACGAACTGCACATCGTCGATCCGAACCCGACCACGCTTCGCAACCTTCTCGACCTTCTCGACCTTCTCGACCGTCTCTTCATTCTTACTCATTACGAGTCTCCTTCTTTACTGGGACAATGATGGACAACACATCCAACACCACCCTAGTTGGTATCATAAACAAATCAACAACAACACTAAGAAAGACCAATTATGGGATAATCCATATCAACAATCCACTTGGTGCCAATCTTGTCGCAATCATCCCAACTTGTTTTCAAAACACGATCTATTTCGTTTTTCTCAACACCAATCTTCGTCAACACGTAGTGCAATCCCCTCGGTCCTTCTCCACCATATCCCCAACTCAGGCCCATGAGTCGCATAGTACCCTTGTCGCCCTTGATGAGAACAGCAGTGTCAGGTCCGTGCTTGCTGTTATAGGTATAGCCCCTCACAGTTTGTACAAGACCTATCTTGTGCAAGTGTTTGTTGACACTTTCGATGCTGACATGAGTGACACCAGAAACATTATCACGAAAACGATACATGGTTTTCTCCAGTTTTTGGGTTCGGGATCTTAGTTGGTATTAGTTTATCACAGTAAGTGCTTTGCACTTACTGTGATAAACTTCAGGATCACTCATCATAATCCTGATTTTTCGAAACCTGAAGCTCCATTTGCCGCATCAAGAGCGGACAAACCTCCTCCAACCAATCCAACACATCCCGCAACTTGTCCGTCCGGGCCGCATAACGACCATTCTCGAAGTTGAGATCGTCGTAATACACACTCGATCCAACCCCGGCGAACTGGCACGCCGCCCACTGCTCCATACGAGTCTCGCCGTCGTTCCAGCGATCACGCTCGTATCGAACATCCTCCAGAGCTTCGTAGGCGGCGAGGACATATTCCCTCGTTCCCACCTTGTAACCACACTGACGGGCGAAGTCGGCAGCGGTTTGCTCCAAATCCTTCCGGCGGTCTTCCAACTGCTTGGCCTTGGCTTCAGCAGCGGTGCAGAGGCAATACACGCCACCGCCGTCGCCTTCACGCATATCGCAGAACATGGACGAAACATCACCGAGCCAGTTGATCTCGCTCATGTCGAGAACAGCGTCCCGCCGCTGGTAATAAAAATTACCATTGGGGTAACGATCAGTCGGCGGAGTCTTTACCAGAATCTCCTTCTGGTAAATCACCATGTCTTCGAGGATTTCCCGAAGCGTGGTTTCGCACCACCGGCTCCCAGCATCGTAGGAGTTGTCGTCGTACCGATCATCACTACCGTGCCAATACTCCATGTAGTGGAGTTCCTGATCGCCTCCCAGACGTTCCAGCGTCTGCTCGACCTCACGGGCCGCACGAATCGCCAACTGGGCCTCGCCATAGCCTTCGCCCATGAACTCACAAATGTCGTCGCTCATACGAGTCTCCTTGTGTGGGGGTGAATCGAACTGACGCTATAGTTGGTATCAGGCACAATCGTCGTTTGAAAAAGACTTATATTTAACATATTCTCTGGTTCTTCTCCACTCAGGAATATGAGGGGAATCCACCATTTCTACATAACGATTAAAGGGGTCAACAGCAACAACGTTGTTCTGCAACTCAAATAAAACAATATCGGAAACCCACTTCACATCTTTAAGAATTCTTTCCCAATCAATGTCTGGCCTAACTCCTTTATCGCCTTGGCGAAAGACTGGATTGCGGCACCGCTCAGTTATCTCATCTATCTTTGAACCCATCCTATACAGATTGTAGTAGGATTCATTTCCTCCATTTAAACTTCCTGCAATATGACCCCAATCAGTAGCGGTTTTTGCAAGAATTTTTCTAAAACTTTCTCGTAAAAGAATCCCATTATCTTCGACAATCTGTTCGAGACACTCAATAAAACCACTTCCAAATGAATTCGGAACGCTAGCAATCCATCCCATTTTATTTCTCCTTGCAGTTATTTGGTTACCAGTTGCCGCTATTTTTAAAGTCTTCGTGTCGTTGAAGCTCAGGATCATCGTCCTCGCCCCAACGGCAATTCAGTTCCTGTTCTACAGCCAGACCACAGAATTCCTGGACATCGTTAATATTCTCGAATGTTTCTAGAACGAAATCAGGATCGAAACATTCGACAACACGATCTCCGCCGTGTTCGTAATGCTCTTCGCAAATCGCATAAACCTGATCGACAAAATCAATCTGCTCAGGAGTAGCAGCAGCAAGCCACGTTTTATAAATCGGAAGGGTTGAACTTTTCACAACGGTCTCCTTTCGATTCGCTAGTTAGTATCACCCAAAATACGATTAATGGTGTCTCTAATTTGCACTAAATCCTTGTGGGTTACACCAATAGTGCATTGTTTGGTACTAGGATACTCCATCCTGACGATACAAAACATCGCTGTTTCGCCTTTTTCAACCGTCCAACTACCATCTATATCAATCTGGATTAGGTCGTCGTTTTCTGTGTCGATATTGTAGCGATTCATATTTAATCCTCAGAAAAAATGGGTGGCCCCTATCCGGCATCGGGGCTACCCTATGCTTCTTCGAGACGGCACATGTCCGTCTAAACAGCCGGTAGCAAGTACGACCTTAGTTAGTATCAACAGTTTCAGAGGTATCAGCAATCGTGTCATCACTATCGACAACAACGCCCTGAATGTTACATTTCCGGGCATACCATCCGACACAATGACCATGAATACGCTTTGCAAGATGCTCATCAGTAGACTCTTGCTCGTTCAGGATGCAAATATTTAGACCAGGATAATCCTGCGGACAAATTGTAATTTCCATCCTGATTTTATCGCTGACGTTGACCCAAATCACATGATTGCCGTCATCGTCCATCAACCAAGTATTACCACGCTCGTTAGCAAACCAATCATTTGAAATTTGCATATAGATTCTCTTAGAAGATAAGAAAAACCGACAGTGGGCCCTCGGGGACTCGAACCCCGAACCTAAGAGTTAAAAGCTCCTTGCTCTGCCAATTGAGCTAAAGGCCCAATAAAACTGTGTCCTTAGTTGGTATCAACTAACACCAGAGGTAGGACTCGAACCTACAGGTCTTTCGACGGTTGATTAACAGTCAACTGCGTTTACCATTCCGCCACTCTGGTTTACAGGTCATTATTTATTTTACATATTAATTAATGTTTGCCAAATTTTATGAGATTAGCAAGCCACCTAGAGGATATTGGTCTAAAAATAAAAGTTAAATTAAAAATGCCCGAGCAGGAGTCGAACCTGCAACCCAGGGAACCACATACTACTATAGTTTTCACTACCCTTTCGGTTTGTAGTCTGGACTTTGCCTTCACCATTACCTTGTGGTTTTAGGTGCTGCCCGTCAAGTCTCTACACCTTCCGGTTTCCCGGCTTGGCTCGGCATTGGGTCGTTTCTTGCGAAACAGGCCGTTCACCGAATTTGAGCAGTTCTACTTTGAAAGTTTCCTTTTAAGCATCCTAGTTTTTTGTGTTAAATCCCTTGCTCTACCAGTTAAGCTATCGGGCAAAATCATCACGGCTGACTAGTTGGTATAACTTATTTTGGATTATCGAACAATAGCCCTGAAACGCCAGTTTTTACCCATTACTTGCTCTGCTAAATTAGCCGCTTGTGTTTCATTTTTTGCTTTTACTTCAATGACAATAGTGCTGACGATGTGTTTGATTTGTCTTTCTAATTTTACTCGAAACATTCCGCCCTCCGTACATAACTAGGCTAATTTACCTAATTATGTACGATTATTAGCCGATCACATCATCGACTAAATCTTGAGCCAAACTACACATAGTCGCAACAACTTCTTCATTGTTAATAACGTCGTAAATCAAACCTTCACTTGTTGCAACTACATGCAACTCGGCTTCTTGATCGTTTTCAACAATGTCATAAATGATGCGCACATCATTTTGAACCTTTACCGATTCGCCATCAATGTAAACCTTCATAATTACACCTTAAATGTACCGTATTCACAATAAGGTTGACCGTCTTGAATACAAATCCAACTCAATGCTTCATACAAACGTTTTTGACGTTGCAAATACCTTACGTTATCCTCAACATGAGCAAGAATAAATTGAGCGGCTTCAATCAATTGTTCACGAGGAGCAGTTGCGATTAATTGAGTGCAATAACTGCTATCTTCAATATCAAACCACTCACCAATTTCTCCATCTTGAAAATTTTCGTGGTTTTCACACTCTTTCGTAAACTTGCGACTCACTCCATAACGAAGCAGCGGAACATCCTTCGGATCATTTTCGTCATAGTCGCCGTCAATTCCCTCGCCAATCCAATCGAGATCAACTCGAACCAGACCGTCTTCGGAATAAACATAGATAGTTTCAAATTCAAGCATAATTATAACCTTTCGATCACCTAGTTGGTATCATCAATATACAGTTTTGCAAGTTCTTGCTCTGATTCAAATTCGATAGCGGCTTGCAGGTTACTAGCAAATACTTCTTTTGCCATCACGATGACGGCACTTTGATAAGTGCTATGCGTTCCAAACTCGACGCACTCAACATCATCAGGATAGCCCGGATCACCGTTTGAAAAAGTCCTGATTCCAGGAACAACCTGCTCTGCAAAAACACCGTAACCGGCCATTTCCATCACAGAACCGATTGTACGTCGCTCGATAATCGCACCAGCGATATAAAAGCCGCTTCTAGTATCACGAATCATCTCACCATCAAATTCCAAGATGCTATCGGGAAGAGACTTTGCAAACACTTTCTTGGCATACTCAAAAGCATGAGGAAGTTCAGTCTGCCAAGTTTTTTCAGCCTCTTCGTATGGCAACTCGTGAAAGGCAAGAACCTTATTACTCGCAAACCACTTTTCGTGATAGTTATAGTAATGAGGTTCTCCAACACCAATCTTTACATCCTGATTGTGACCGAGAGCAAGGATAGTCCCACGACGATCTGAACCACTTTCGGTTCTAACAATAACCTTATCGCCAATATTAAGTCGCATGATTTGGTCCTCCGAGATACTAGTTGGTATTGAGCAAACTCTTCACTCTATCAATAATATCTTGTGGATTATCGGTGGAATAATCCGAAGTAACACTATTAATTGCCTGAACAGTCTGCCACTTTTTTGCAATATCGGATTGATCAGGGGTCATATCGGGAACACTCAAATCAATCGGCAGCAGGTTGGCAGGGTTTGCTCCCTTGCGATTAAACTCCCAAATATTGGTAGCATTAGGTCGCATGGAAACTTGCTCATTGATCTGCCTTGCATGATAACCGTATTCAATTTCTCCATTGATTCGACGATGAGGTAGGTCGTACTCTCTCCAAATGCCCACGAGCGCAACCGGAAGCAACCTTTTCTCATTGTTCTCTAAAACAACCTTGCATCGAACGTATTGACTAAAACCATTATTATAATGAACAACGTCATCAACACTCAGGTTGTTGTAAAACTTATCGCTTTCATCATGAATGTTTTCGAAAACATTTTGCCAATTCAATGACCGCAAAATTTCTTCACGAAGAAAAGCCTTTTGAACACCAGCGTAATCACCGTCGAGAATACGACCATCGTACTCGATGGGTTCATTCACAATTTCGCAAAGATAAGTTCCCTTACCTCTCGGAGCAATCACCTTCCAAAGAGCATTACTATCAGCATAGGTGCTACGAAAAGTAGTTTTGCCGGAAACGATACGGATATTTTTAGTAGGCATTTTTGGGGTTCCTTTCGACATCCTAGTTGGTATCAATCAGGCCAATCATAGAAATCAAGCCAGGAACGGCACGCCTCGGTAATGATTTTACCACGGGGACGTTCCTCGGGTTTGGTAATCGCCTTGTCGATAATATTTTCGGCCGACTTAAACAAACGATCTAAATCGCTTTTGTTTAACTTGTTACCGCTGTGGGTAATAATTTCCTGATCGGTATTTCTATTGTCCAAAAGAGCCAGAACGATTAACCAAACTTTATCTTTAGTTGTCATAAAAATGAACTACCCAACCCCTAAAGGAATTGGGTTTCTTGCTTCAACCTCAACTACCATATAGGTTTTATATTGAGTCCGCAAGCGTAAATTCCCGTAGTACCTACGGTATGTTTTAATGTAGTGTGTCTTTTTCAATTTTTTCACTTTTTGCCAATTCAAACCACCCGCTAAAGCAAGTGGGATTTCTTGGCGAGATAATTTAAAAATCTTTGTATAAATAGATTATTATGGCATTACGTAGTTTTCAACAATGGTTTAGCGAATCACAAAAGAATGAGCTGGACTGTCCGCATCCTGATGATCGTGAGTTTTGCCGTCAATGGAATTTGTATATTCGTGGAAAAGCACCCATGCCGGTTTATCAAAGTCGCACTTCCATAGGTCATTATCAGGGACCAAAGGCAAGACGCATGTTGACAAACCGTGATAAACAACGTGGCGGAAGCGGTAAAAAAGGTGGACGATACGACTGGCGTAAAGACCACTAATTACTCACCACTAATTTTTTGCTGGAACCATATTTCTGCAAAATCACCAGGATCATCTTCGTCTAAATGAAAGGCTAGATTCCTAATAGCGTCTGTTCTTTCAAGTCCTTTGTTTATTTGATCTTGAACGAACGCTTGCATTTCATAGCGAGTCATGTCAGCCTCCATTGTGATTCTGACAATATTCGACAACACCCTGAACATTCACCCGAGTCCAATATCGACCAGTGGCATCGCTGTAATATCGCCAAACATTATCATTTCCACGATAATAATATTGAATGTTCATCTGAGCCTGTTGAGTAGCACGCTGTTGTGCTGCAACCTGCTGTTGATGAATTAAAGCCTTTTGAACAAGAGGGGTTCCCTCTTTAGCAATTTGGGCAAAACCGACAAGCAGACTAACGATGCCGATAGCAATTTGAAGATAAAACATTTTCACTCCTTTGAAATAATGTTTCGAACCTGACCTCTAGTTGGTATTAAGTTTTATTCACGAGCGCCATTTTGAATAGCGGCCATAATGCAACCCATTACAAGTTCGGGTTCTTCCCGCCATTCCTCACAGTTATAATACAAAAGTTCGTTATTGTCTTTGTCGATAAATCTTACGTAACTTGTGCCGCCAGGATTTTCTTCGTAACTTTCAAAAACCACTGACTGACCTTTGACCGTGGGAACAACACATTCACCTTTTTCAATATCTGATCGTCTTGTGTGCATAAAAACCTCCAAGAAAAATCGGTAGTTTTCTAGTTGGTATTAAAAAAACAGGGGTGTGTGAGAAGCGCATCTCACACACCCCTGCATTGTCCCTCAAACGAAAGGAGGAATTTGAGGAATCTGACAAGATCAACGACGACGAGTACGAGTCACTGTCCGCTTGTACGACTGCTCACAATCGGTGCAGGTGCGTTCAACAGCAACGGTTCTCTCGTACCGTGGAGTGAGCCAACAACGACCGTTGGCACAGCAGCGGCCATTCTTGCAATCCGAAGCAACAACAACGGTTTCTACCGGAGCGGCTACTACGGTCAGGGCTGCAACCGGGGTGGGAGTGTTGACCAAAACACTCTTTTCCTCACCGGCATTAACAAAAGCCGAAAACGAAACAACTGCAAGAGCAGCAAAAACAAAACTCTTCATAACTACCTCCATGGGGTAACAAACTCAACGGAACCATTCCATTGAACAAACACATTATTCACAAAAAAAGAAATTTGTAAAGAGCAAAAATTGTGAAAAATTCTATCTATTCTTCCAATTTTTTGCCCTAAATTACCATCACTCAGCAGCAGCGCAGTTTATTTCGATAACACCAGCGCTTTTAACGTCGCTTCCAAATTCTCCGTCATCAATTAATTGATCAATTTTTTCAAGTTCTTTTTCAGCATCGGCAAGATTCTTGTAGGTCTTGTGCAAACAATAACCTGCAACTCCGCCATCATAATAAACAATAGAATAAACTATCACTGGATAACTTCCTGTTTGGGGTAATGAACTGCCAGCATGTCACGAGCAACTTTTCGGTCAATTTCAAAACTCTGCTCGATCAACTCGTCGCCACTTTCATTATTGATGCAGATGTCGAGAGTGGCAGAAGGCTTTTGTACGGGTTCATTGTTAAGAGTAACCCGGAGAAAACCACCAAGCCCATCTTCGCCAATTGCAAAGTGATAAATGTAGTCTGCGTACTCGGCACTGCTACTGTATCGGTCGTATTGAAGTAGTGGTTTCATTATCGTCCTTCAATAAACTTCATGGCTTTGCCAATAGTCCCGCTGATCAACTCGATGGGATAACCATCATCATTGGTGGTATCACAAGTGCTAACAGTCACCTTGCAACTGTTTCCCCGGTCGCAAAAGTTCACATAAAGATCTTTACGCTTATTCAAAAGGCTAAAATCTTCACCGCCAAAACCACAACCATGTCCTGAGACTTCAAAGCCTAGTTGGCCACACTTACGCATGGCTTCAGCAATAGGTTTGCGAATCCTATACCAAATAATTTCCTGCTCAATATTTTTCATTCGCTGACTTTTAGTTTTCTTGGTAGTAGCCATAGTGTTCTCCTAGTTGGTATCACCAACAGATATCTTCGCTCAGTTGCCAAACGCCACCGTTGTATCCCGTGGGCTTAAACGTGTAGCCCTTGTCCAAAAACATTCGCCTGATTTGATCCTCGTGGCGTGTTTCGGGGCAAAAACAAATACGGGTAAACCCCTGAGACTTCGCCCATTCAATGCGGTCCATGACATGACGAATACTATTATCTAAAGATGTCATGTACTCGTCGTTACCCAACATCTCATCTCTTACTTGTGTTGCAGACTTAATCATATAATTTCCTCAAAAACTATAGTCGTAATAGTGACGCCGAACACCAATCAGCAAGCCTACGCCCTTTGACTTCCAACCGTTCTTGGTCTTACGGAACACATAAGTAGCACCATTCGGATCAGGCTCGTATGAGTAAGTCTGCGACTCGCTCATGCCATTCGTGTCCGTCCTGATCGCCTTGTCCTCCTGCACAGTAACCGTGCAACGAGTCACCTTGATGATCGTACCCGCATGTCGATCAGTCCACATGCAGATCGTGGCACCATCACCAACCTTCGGCTCACGCTGGTTGCTACCAGTCATGACATGATTCATCAGACTACCAGTTTCAGATCCAAGTTTCATGTTTGGTCCTCCTGATGTGCTAGTTGGTATCACCATTTTCTTCAAATGGTTCTCCAAGATCCATCAAATGTCCCCGATTGGATACTAAAAAATATCCATTATCTTCGACGACCCAGAATTTACAGTTTGAGTCGTAGCGAAAAGCTTCATCAATAAAATCTTTTAAAACTTCAATATGAATTGCCATGTTTTTTCACCACCAGCTATAGTAAACGACCGTGTATCCATCATTAATGTACTGACGGGCCTCCTCGATGAACTGCAAGTCCTTGTCCTTGTAGTAATCATCGCTGTTCTCGCCAAAGAAAAACCCACAGGTTTCCGGCAGTTCCGTACCAGTGATGGCCGCTTCGAGAGAATCCAGATCCTCAAGAGTCAGTTCAACTTCCTGACAATTGAACTCCTCAGTACCACCATTCTCCCGGTACAAATTCTCCATCCAGCCCTGAAGGTTCGGGTGCTTACGCCAATAGGCAAGCTCCACCTTGTCGGGATATTCGAGTTGACCGTCCTTCTCGACCGGCTCACCACGACGAGCAAATGCGTACTGATCAAGTCCCATGATTTTCTCCTTGTACTTAAATGCCAAAAACGTCACTTAAAAGCGATTTATTTGAGATAAGTGCCAGTTTTAGCACTTAGGGGGCAACTGTTAAGCGTTACTTAACAGTTGCCCCCTAGTTGGTATCAGACAGGCTCAAGATAACTGGCGTCACAAACTCCCCAGTTATTGGGCCAGAACTTGCCTCGCTTGTCGCCGCTCAAAAAGTAGTCGTAGTTCACATCGTCACTACCACCACCATAAGCGTTGCGAACATACTCAATCACATCACCCTCAGACAGTTTGACAGAGCGAAACTCTGAGTAACCGTAATGCGGGATCTCGTATTGAAGAAAAGCACCAGCCTTCATCACCCGATACTTCTGACCAGCAGTTAGTTGTTTACGTTCCATTGTTTGCCTTTGTGATTAAGCAATTTCAAAATTGCACTTCCAAAGTTCCTGCCCAGTTTCCGAATCTCTAACTAGTATCAAATACCCGTTACGTTCAACGATTTCTCCGTCACGAGTATTCCACTTTTCGTCGTAATAACTAACCCGCTCCGGGGATTCTTCTTCACGATGATAGTTCATGTTTTTCCCTTTAACCAAACTGAACCCAACGACGCTTCTCAACAACCTTCTGGAACTTCTTGCCAGCAGGAGTCAACTGCACCATATTGCCAACGCAGAACACACACCCATCCTTGTGTTCCACGCTATCGTACCGATCACCTTCATCTTCGTTATAATGATCGAAAAACAACTCCAGACCGCCAGTACGTTTCTTGAAGGCGGCACACAATGCTTTTGCCAACTTCTCGAAACCCTTGCAAACCTTCACAACCTGAGCATCACTCAGTTCTTCCTCGCTATCAAAGACGCCTTCGCCAATAGTCTGGGTGTCGTTGTAACTCATGCCGTTGGCAAGCGGACCCCAGCCAACAAATTCCCAATACTTGGCAGTCTCGATGGCCTCGACTTCCTTGGGACACAACTTCTTGAGATTGTCGTAACTGATGACGTAACTATCGCAAGCAAAACTACCCATTCCCATTTTTTATTCTCCTAATAATTGAGTGACTTACTAGTTCGTATTAATTAAAGAGGATAAACAGCACTGTACCAACAAGTACAAGCCTCAACATAATAACCAAGATTCTTCAAACAACTATTGATGCGCTCCTGGCCACGATAGTAGGCATAGTCAAGATTGCAATAAAGAGCCAAGTCACCGCCATCGTGACACAGAATCAACACGCTGTCTTTGCCATATTTTTCACCACGCTCTCGCCAATGCTCTGGTGTATAAAAAGCAGTACATCCGCCACCATGGGGATCTTCACCCTTATCATTCTTGATCATTTCTGAAATTGCACTTGCAATCTTCAAGGCTTCGCCAGAAAGATGATCTGTTCTAAAGTCATTCATGTAGCACCTCCACGCCCTTAGTTGGTATCAGTCCCACCAAGCGTACAGTTCGTTATCATCGGCAACAAACTCGTCAGCATCACGACACAGGTGTACAAAATCAAGAAGCATTTGCTTGTTCACATCGCCAGCAAAAGCCAAACCTTCAAGACTTACACGATAATCATCTCGGGTGTGACTCACGGCGTAACCGTGGGCCTCAACCTTCGGATACTTTTTCATGAAGTCTAGAAAAGCCTCGACAGTAGGAGAGCAATTCTGGCAATCTTCAAGATCAATAAAGTCATTTTGAATCAAATCATTCAGTTGCTTAAGACTGAGCGACTCGATTCGCCTAACGCCACCCGGCCAATTATCCGTATTGTTGTCACCAAAAATGATTTGGTTGCGAGCCTTATAGTCTTTGTTAAAAGTCTTCATTGTTTTTCTCCAAGTTCTTAGTTGGTATCAATAATCGTCAGCCGGATCGTACTCTTCAACTTCGGCTTCGGTAATCGTCACCACACAACGATTACCCTCAACCTCACAACGGTACGAAGGATAAATATGACCGCCAATATCACACTGATCTCTCACCCAATCGCCAATCCAATCATCAACATTATCAAGTTCTTTCAGTTCCTCGTCATTTTCAGTTTCAAAAACAAACTCGCCACCAAATTCACAATAGGAATAACTCGGCAGCGGACCCGCAGCCAAGCCATTCGGGTAATCGCCCGGATCGTCCCACCGCTCAATTTGACAATACAAGTCGTTAGAAATGATTTTCATAGAAACCTCCTGGGTCGCTAGTTGGTATCAAACATTATCCAACTGTTCTTGCAACTCGTCGCTAGCAAAGGTAGACGGGCCACTTTTACAAGGAGAAGTCTCTATAACCTCGTAATCAATCGAGTCTACTTCCCCTTCATCAAACACGTTATCCATCTCATCAAAACTAACATCTTGAAGTTTCTTCTCAAGTTCCTCTCGACTAGCCGCTGTAACATAAAACACTTGAGACTGCACCTGTGTGCGTTGAGCGTGTACTTTAAACTTCGGCATCATCTTCCTCCATGTCAACAGACTCGTCGTTATAAATGCCAACCATACAAATGTTCTTGCGAAACTTTACGTTAGCGTAAACCCAATCCAAAATCGGACTAGGATTACTATCCTTCAAGTATCGGGCATACAACTTTTTAGGAAACGAAATGAAGTCCGTGTCCCAAGTGTAATCGTCGCCCAAAAGATAAAACTCAACGCTAACCATCTCTTCAGTGGCGGTCATTGTTCCTCCGATTCGTTTTGTTCTTCAAATTCAATTCGTTCGCCATTTTCAAAAACGTCACTGTCAGCAGCTTGCTCACCCTTCACCTGCACAGGACCAACGCCAAGTATACGACTGTACTCTCGGGCAATATCGTCCATGTCCGCTTCGTTTCGGTACCACTCACACAAAGCCTCCACAGCCTTAGACTCAGCGACTTTGGTAACCTTGTCATGGTTCTCAACCATTTTCTTGACAAAACCACAAATCTCTTCCAAGTCATCCACCCGCACGCCTTCCAAATCAAACAAATGGGCAATCTTATCCGCAAGTTGTAAACGCTCGTAAACTGAATCAAATACGCTCATGACTACCCTCCAAGACATTGACAAGATTAGTGATTACACGAGTCCATTGCCGCTCGGACAATACCGGACCAGCCAGCTTGTCAAGCACAACGTCAAAAGAAACACCATCATTCCCGCCACGAGTATTCTGTGCCAGAAAACACGCCACAACGTAACTCGTGTGTTCCATGGCCTCATGAAGATAGTCGCTGTTCCTCGGCCCCCAAGCCGAGATGTCGCCACTATGATCCTGAGCATATACACAAATTTTTACAAGGACTTCTATAAGTTGTTTGGTATTCATATCAGGCTAGTTGGTATCGTTTCCAGAGTCATCCAACATAAAGAATTCAGGATCACTCCCTTGTGCCACGAGCAACTGTGCCATCCGGGCACCATCACACGTTTCTTCCTGAATCGTCCGGGCTACCCCGCTGCAATCGCCCGAACTAATATCATTGGCAACATCCACGAGATTGCCACTAAACGTATACGGCTCTTCACTCAGCACTTCAACGTGAATCACCGTGCGATAAAATTTACGATCAGTCATTCTCCCTCTCCACTGGAATACTAATATCTCGAACCCAATCCGTGTTGTACTTGCTTGCAGGCTCCGAACCGATAGCGGCCTTAACCATCTGGTAATGGTTCTCAATCAATCCACAGTACCAGCGAACATTTTGAACAGCCGTTAAAAACCTGCCGTTGTTCGTTCGAACAAGTACCTGGATAAATCGGTCAATCTTTTCCAAACGATCTACCTGCTCCAACGTCAAGCAACGTGCCTGACTATCAATCTCAGCCGCCAAAATAGCATCAACAGCGGCAATACGATTCATCACGCTACTTTTATAATCAACACAAAAAGCCTTGGCAGTCATAATGGTCCTCCAGAAACAGTAGTTGGTATCGTAAATACAATATGAAATTTAAAGACTGGTTGCTAAAAGAGAATGCCACCCGGACAGGTGCCAAACTAGGATTGTATCCTAGTATTAACGATGCCCTAGGTCAGTACCCACCATTATACGGCATCCCAGTCGCAGCCGACCTGATTACCTATATCGACATTATGTACAAAGGTAAAATCCCCGGCAAAAACGGAATCATCCGCTATACTGGCAAACAACCACATAAACCATCCTAATTGTGATGGTGATAATCCACATTCGTGACATTACGGTCCCAACACCAGCGGCACGATCCACAACGCCCATCATTCGAAGGAGCATTGCAACGGACGCCGGTCACAGGCGACCCAGTGCTTACCGTGCTAGTTGGTATATCAAAATCAGGCGGCATGCCATCAACCATATGGGCAGACAACCGCACGCACAGATTATCAGGATAACAAAACCCCCGGACAATAGCATACTCCCGAGTCGGTAACCAATGTTTTACCGAAGGAGTATACTCGCACACAGTCATGATATTCTGGAAATGATTGTGGTCCTGAATATCGCCACTATCATGCCACCGGAAATAATCACTGCCCTTACGGGCATAGTGATTGATAGCGTAAACCATAGCGGGAACCCAAAGCGGATCGCTCAACGATTCAAACCGCCGCTGCAATGCCCGCTGTACCGTGTGCATCGTGTAACGAGTCAACGCCCACTTGCCATTAGCAGCATTCTTACGCTTCACCCACGACAGTTCGTCAGCGGCGTAACAACCGTAGCAAACACTGCCCGGAACCGTATTCAGTTTGCTGCCCATCTTACAACGACTTGCTGGCAGATTGTAGCAATAACACGGCATTTTATCAGGCTTGCTCAAACCGCCAAAAATACTAACGGCATGAGTCAAATTACGAATCAAACCAAGGTCAACCGTAACGTCACCCGAATACAAACTGACTTCCGTGACAGAGTCGATGATAGTGAGCATATAAATCCTTTATAACGAGTGAGTGGAACACTCACTCTAGTTGGTATTCGTTACCAATAATGCTTGAACATCAACGGACCAACACGCCAATACTTATAGGGCGCAGCACCGCCCAAAAAGCCGCCGCCATTAAGTCTAGAACCCGTAGAAAAAAGATTCGTTAAATCCCAACCAACATAATCAACTCGCCATTTCTTGAACATTTTATACTCCAGCCAATTCGGCTACTTCTTCAACAACATTGTAAATTGAAATGCTGGCAGAATCGTATCCCATCAACTTTAGAATCTCAGCAGCGTCTTGCAGATTATGAAGCACATCATCCACATCACGCTTGCTGTTGAGTTCAAAAACAAAAGTGTTACCAATCTTGGTTTTTACCTTAACGGTATTGCCATTAAAAGAAGCACGATGATTCGTAAACTCTATAGAATCTCCGCCACAAAGGAAATAACCAGCATCATTTTTAATGCACAGAGTACCGGCACTATCAACCATGTCCTCAAAATCGCTATCGCTCGATTCGACCAACGTAGCCCGGAACGTAGTTTTGTTCATTCCATCCTCCCGTTAATGTCCCAGTGATAACCGTTAATTTCATCCAAAGAAGTCAGGTTGTCGTCGGACACATGATAATCATGCTCAATCTCTAGTCCCGAATAAATTGCCCGACAAATCCTGAGACGCAGATTTTCCAGATCCGAAACCCAGTTCTGTACCCGAACATAGTCGGTATCACTCAATGTCGTATCCTTAACAACCAATCGACACGTATTCTCGTGCGAGTAGTGGTTATCAATTCGATCAACAGAAAAAGACAGCCCTTCAATAATCTTCGATCCTAACCGCTTGATGCCCGAACAATAACCATACTGCCCGCCAATCTGACTTACCAGCCACGGAAGAAAATCCTCATCTAGTCCGGTACGCTTTGTAGGCTTAATGCAGTTCTTGCCAACAATCTTGTGGGTACTGTACCAAAACAATCGTTCAGTATCACACGAGCTAGTAAAACTTGCACCATCACCCTGAGAGCCAAAACCACTAAAGTTAATCTCAGGACGGACAAAACCAACTTGCTCTAATGCACTCTTCCATACCGAAATCTCATATTCATACCAATCATCACTGAGCGCAATTTCCTTCAGGCGGCATCTAGCACGTTCGATAGCAGATTCTTTTCCGGTTTTGAGTAACTCAGAAAATGAATAAACAGTTTTAGTAATTTGTGAAGGCATATTAATTCTCTTTATGGAAATTAACTTTTTTATTCCAGTATCGCCACCTACGCTTGTAGTTGGTATCAGGCGATTCTATTTCTCTGCCACATTTGCAAACATTGTACTTGGTGCGTGTTCCGAGAATCACGACATCAAAATTGGAACGAGTCGCAACACTCAGTTTGCAAACCTGACAGATTATACTTAAACGCATCTCAAGTTTTGGCTCTTGAACAAAGCCCATGAGCAAACGCATGATAAGTTCCTAAGACGTTTTCAAGTCAATATCAGTAGGCATAGATTCGTCAACAGAGTCTACGCTCCAAATGTCATAGTCACACGGAAAACCACCATGACCTTCCATAACTTCTTCCCAATCTAATTCAATATCATCCAATAAAGCAAAATCAAAATTGTCTTCAATATCTTCTGCACAATCAGCCTCTACTACCACAGTAGCACGTTCACGATAACAAGGAACTTCTCGCTCAATAGTAACTTCAAACTTAGGCATTTTATTGCTCCTTTAACCTAAAGTATTATCAGACAAAGACTTACGACTAGAAAGTTTTTCCCATTTGACGTAAGTTGTTTAATATCAAACACTTAAGTCAAATGACAAAAAATAGAGATAACGAGAGTTGAACTTTTTTCTGAGTCAAATTGTAGAAAATAGGGCGTGAAAGAATCGAACTTTCTTGACCACCTTATAAGAGTGACATCTTAGACCATTAGATGAACGCCCCAGAAATAACTTAGAGTTTAAGCCATTTTCTTATCGCATTATCTGATACGCCATATTTTTTTCCAACTTGAACATAATTACTCTCCGCTAGTTCATTTATCAATTGTTCTTTTGAAGGACGATCTATTTTCCTTAGACTTTTTTTATGGCACTCGTAAGAACAATACTTTTGTTTTTTATCTTTGGCTTCGTAATCTAAATTACAAAAAACACATTTGTTAACACAAATTGTTTTGCGGACTTTTATTTTATTCTTCTTTTTCTTTTTACCGCAAAACGAGTCAGTCTGACTGTGGCAATTTATTTTATTTTTCTTTATGTTTTTGCCGCAAAACGATTCGGTCTGACTGTGGCAGTTAGGACACAAAATTCTTAGGTTGTCAATTTGATTGTTACAACGATCACCATCCTTGTGATCTAATTGAAGTGAAATAAATTTACCATTCCATTTGGTTCCTAATCCGCAACTACTGCACTTCTGTTCTAACAAACCTTCTTTAAACAGTCTATGTTTTAGTCTGTGGGTGGATGTGTATTCGGAGTCCTTAACCAATATTTTTTCAGTAGGTATCTTAACAAAATTTTTAATTAAATGAACATGAAAATCGCCAGTACACCAACCTTGACCTGTAATATGTTCTGTATCGAGTCCTAATTTTCTAATATTTAACTTGATATTGGCGTGAGTTCCCCCAGAAAGTTTCAAGCCAAGTTTTTGAATAACTTGCGAATAACTTTGAGATGTTTTAACCGCCTCTATTAGTTGATCATCTGTCCATTTTCGTTGTCTTGCCATACTCTATAGTAGTGTGGCAAACACAATTTTTTACAAATAAAGGTTCGACATTAAAAAGCCTTTTTTTCAAGTACCTAGGGCGAGATTCGAACTCGCACTGTGATCATTTTGAGTGATCCGCCTCCTGCCAGTTGGGCTACCTAGGCATATATTTAATATAGTATCTAATCAAAAGTCCTCGGGGTGGGAATCGAACCCACAAATCATAAACTTGCTTCGGCATATCCGCCTAGTTGGTATAATGTAACTTATAAGTTACATTATACCAATCCGCAAATCGTTGTCAAGTTTAGAAATTCATGAACTTAGTGCTTTTCTATAGAAAGTGCGTGTTCCCCGTATGCCTTGTTTGAAAGTTACTCGGCCGGTCAATTGTAAATTGCGAATCAAGTCGGTTCCGATTCCACGTTTCCGGTATCCTGGTTTCACATAAACCATTAACCGCCGTTCGTTCTTTAACGGGTCTAGCCAGATGCTTAAATAGAAATTATATTCACGACGACTCAAAGAGTGGATTTTATATTGATTTAATTTCTTATGGTCTATTAGGATCGCCAGACCTATTGCCTGTGATCCATCAAATGCCAAACTTATTCTTGATATTAAATGAGGATAAGTTTGTAGTATGCTCCGCACAGACCATCCGTTACGATACACACGATGATCTAGTGCTGTTTGACGTAAGCAATCTATATTTTTCTTATATTTTCTTGCAGTATAGTATTTTATCATTATGGGAACAACGAATAGTTCCCATAATGATAAGTGTTATTGAATTATACTGCAAATGTCTAATACTGCGGGAGGGACTCGAACCCTCAAGGTCTTGCGACCAGCGGATTTTCAATGAGATTGATGCTTTCACATCATGATTACTCATTTGGACTATATCTTCACCTTCGACTTTACTCGTTAAGGTGCTGTGAGCATAAGTCTCTGAACCTTCCTCATTTTAAAGAGGCTCGGCTGCTGATTACCCAATTTCCCATAGTTTTATAACTTTCGCACCCGTCGTTTCCAACCATGCTGTAGTCATGGGAACTATCAGGGCTTTCCAGCAATTTCCACAGTTCTCATTCATAGATTTCTCTATGATGACTCGTTGGCAATCAAGATATTGATGTAGCCTTCCATGTGTCCTTCGATCCATTACCATTAAATTGCTAATTTTATTGTTTTTAGGATTATCGTCTACATGGTGAATAACCATGTTATAAGACAATTTATATCCTAAAACATTTTCAGCAATAGATCTGTGTTCATTTTTACCACCAATATTTACATATTGATTGGTACTTTTGCTTTCTGCTGCAAACTTGAGTTTTAATTTATGGCAGTTAGAACAAAAAATTTGTTTCTTACGCCATGCCTCAAAACTTGTTTGACAAGCAGCACAGGTCTTTTGGTAATTATTTCTTCCATTATCTTGATAGCGTTGTTTTTCCAAAGAACGCTTGTATTCAAGATAGCATGGCCGACACATTTTTCTGCCAACATCACGATCTTGACTGCATTTAACGCATTTTAATGTTTTTTCCATACTTTATTATAGTATGGCAGAAACATTTTTCAATACATTAAATGCACAAGTCCGCTATGTTTTCCAATTTCATCACCGCAGCAAATTGTCAAAGAGCAACACGATCCTAGGTAGTATACCTTACTTGATCTTTATCGTCACCGTAGCAGGCAACTTGGGACTCTTAAAGTTCCTAGGAGTTTCTTCGATTCGATCAGGAATTTGCAGATCACGCTGCAAATCTTCGATTTCCTTAGCAACTTCAGGATATTCCTTTGTGATTTCGTCACGCATATTGCTGCCGCCACGAACAATCACCTCTTGCATACTTTCGATAATAGCAGATCGAATCAGTTTCCACTGATTAAACTTTCGCAACTTTTGGATCAAAAAAGCCCACAGTGCATAACCGTAAAGATTCTGCACAGCAGTCTTCAGTACGGTTCCATCCCCATTTTCACCAAGTTCACGCTTTACAATGCTGTCTGGTGGCAGAGTAACACACACTGAAGATCCACTAAAATCACGCTGGTATCCTGGCGGAATAACTCCATCTTTTGCCAGCATACGCTCCAGCACCTTCATAGTCGCATAAGCGCAAGCACGTTCATCATCAGAGCGGAACATAATGTTTCCTAAAAGGGAGGGTGGGGGCGAATTAGTTACTACTAGTAACTAATTGTACGCTTGAAAAACTGGTTGTCAAGGGGTCTAGTTGGTATCAAAAATCTCTAATGCGATCAGTGTGGTTCGCATCATATTAGCCACTTTTTGGTCATCACAAGCATCTAACAGGGCAATAAGCGTATCGCTTACCGAGTCTGGTTCGATGTCATTTTCCTTAAGCCATTCTATTGCAGACATATCGTATCCATTTGTTGGGTGGCTAGTTGGTATCAAAAAACTATGTCAAGTGATGCTCTGGCAGGTTTGGATCATCAACAACAATTTCCTTTTGCACTTTTTCAACAAACCACTCTAAGTCATTTTTGCCGATATTTTCATCACCCCATTTCTCGGCAATTTCTTCATTCACAAATGGTCCGTAAACATTGAAGTGCGTGAGGTTCGTAGAAGCAACTACAACGTACATAGAAAATTCCTTGTTTTGAATAAGAATCTAAGGACTGAACATGGTGGCTAGTTGGTATCAAAAATGCAAGAGTCGCTGATTTCACTCAACGACTCAAGATCACTATTCACTCATGGTGGTAGTGGCAATTCAATATAGTCACTTTTAGTCACTTTTGATTTGATTTTAATTGCATACAAATTGCTTTTTGACTGTTGGTTTCGTTGCTTTTTCCTGGTTACATCGAATTATAAGCATCTTATAATCGTCTATAAACATCAAAAAACACGCAAATAAAAGGCAATTATAAGCAAATTTTTTGTGAATAAAGAGTGACTCAAGAGTTGGGCAGACCAGACTTAATTTTTCAAAAACTCAAATAAAACTCAACTTTTATCTTCCATTAGGAAATTTCTATTCTAAAATACATAGAAACACTTTTCTCTACATTTTGGGCCAATAACCCACCACAACAATCATATCAAATATCACTTTGGGCAACTAACCCACAAATCTACATCTTATTATTAACCGAAGCGTCTTCACTATTGACTAGCACCCCTTGGATAGTCAATATATCAAAAACCAACCTAGAAGTTCTATTAATATCAAAGCCACTAATTCTACAAACCTCAATAAGATTACAAACGACGTTATACATTTGTTCATAAAGAATTTCTTCCCTCGTCAACTCATCCGAATCCATATCACCCTTGCCGAAAAACAAATCATGAAACGCATCAGTCTTGTATTGCGTCATCAAATAATGTTCAACACTATCCTTGTAATTTTCTATCAAAAACTGCTCAAGGGTTTTTTTCCTAATAACAATATTGTGCTTTTCACTGAACGGTAACAAATCATTATTGTGAAAATTCAGGTAGTCTTGATAATCCTTGAACATTCGTGTTATCCTAGAAGTTAGTTGGCGTCACAACACCCGTAACTTTACTACGCACCGACCGACATTTTGATTCGGATTAATTGTATCCTTTAACAAAGTTTTCTTCTTCTCGCACAGGCAAAGATTCAAAAGTTCCCTTGAATAAAACGTAACAAAAAGGCCAAGGAAAAAGATCCTGTTCTACCTTATAATGATAAAGTCTACGTTTTGTTCGCACCATAAAATGAGGAACTTTTGTATTCGTTCTGTATCTGTAAATAAACTTTGGTTCAGTTTTTCTTTTCTTCCAGAGAAGATACAACGCCCCTACAAGACAATTTCCATATTTCACGCTCGAAAACTCCGTTAATAATTTCCATCGAATCCGTTCATTTCAGGATCAATTAAACTCATACTTTCTTCTAGTTTATCAAACACATTGTTTTGCATTTGATGAAACCTCTCTTGGTTGCCCCAATAAACTCCACTATCAATATGATCCTTGACAATTTCCATAAGGTACTGAATTTCTGATCGAGTTAGTTCTAAGGTTTCAGTTTTCATAATTTTTTTGTTAATGACTAAAACAAATCCGCATATCCGTTCCACCAATCGTAAATGCGTACACTAGCCATATAGCCCAACAACACGAACAACAACAATCCAGCCATTGTAGCGTTTTCTTAGATTAACGACCTAAAACACAGACTCGATCACCAGCAAACAATGCTAATTTCTTTTCGTACCTATCCAATTCACTTTTCACATAAACATCTAAATCATGAATGCCAGTCTGGTGAGTTCCAGTCACCGTGTAAACTTGATCACCCACCAGAATATTGTCTCCTGCTTTTAAAGCAGCAACTTTATTAATTGTCATATTCTTTGAATGTTTTTAAGGTTTTACTTTCAGCAGTTCGCCAATGATAACCGTTTTTGATCAATGATTCATAATGCTTTTGCATAACACAATCATTGAATCTAATCTTCCTTAATAACTGTTTGGTTCGTTGTTTCGCAACGATCTTAGATTTTTGGGTGGCGTGTTTTTCTGCTAGTTGTTTGAATGATTTTGCCATCGTGCCACTTTAGTTGGTATTACAAATCCTTCATTCCTTTTCGAGCAAACCCGAACGCCTCAAACACATCCAACATTCTACAAACTTCTTTCCTAGATAAAAGAAATGTTGGTCCCAACTTGTCTAATTTTTCTTCTAAATCTCGGAGAAAACCGATAGCATAATCGAGTTCTTCATCGCTAACATTTTCACAAGCACAACACTTGTCCCAAATTGATAAAATGTTCATAGACGAGTTTTGAGTATCACGTTTTTCTTTGCACACCCAAACACCATCCTTCACTTCACATCCAAAAATGTTCAAATGCTTTGTGTTATACTTTTCTTCACACTGCTCACTGCACACCCAAACACCATCCTTCACTTCACATCCATCACGGTGAACATCACAAACATAATTGTTATTAACCGATTGTTCTTTGTCGCAACAATATACTTTTTTACCGCACACGCAACAATTCTCGGTAACGTCACAACTCATTTGTTAATAATCCTAAAGACGATTTTCTTCCAAAAGTTTCATGAAAACATCACGCTCAAAAAGCAAACGAGCCTTACCTGTTTTGTTCCATTCTAACCAAGCCTGACACGATCCACAGTACGGCTCAAATTCTTCGCATCGTTCTCCGTAATAACGCTCCATCTCATCGGCAGTCAAATACAACTCTGCTTCTCCCCACTTGGCTTGTGTGCCTCGTCGGAGAATCATGCTCTCATATTGCTTTTGTTGTTCTGCGGCACAATCAATCTTTTTCTTGTTATTGACTTTTTTCTTATTATCAACTTGCTTTTTATTGTTTTTCATACAAAATTCTATTTGTTAGAGAAATATTAAAATTATGTTAAAAAAATGTTAGCATAATCATATAATATGTTATGCTCAAAAGTCCACCTAACTTTTGGATATACGTTCTATTAGCCGTGTGGGTTACTTTTTTACTTTGGTACGGTCCACAGTTTAATCATTAAGAAACTTCTTTACTTGATTCAACAAACACACACTTTTTCTTAACCAAAAACGTAGTTCTTTATTGGTTGAATCAGCATCTAATTCACCATAGAACTCTTCAAAAAAAGATTCAATGTCGGCTTGAATCTTTTGGGCATCTTGTGTTTTACTGTCTAAATCACGAAAGATTTTCAAAACGCTCATGTTAATAATTTACGATAAAACGACCGATTAAAGTTCCAGTAACAAAACAACAAAAAACAAACAATGGCACAAAAACAAAGATCAAAATAAATTCCTTTTTACTCTTCGCCAGTGTGGTAATCTAAAACACTTTCACGCAAACACTTTTGCATTTTATCAATATGGTTGCTCAATTGTTCGATTGAATCGGCACTCAACACACTTTCTCCAATATGAACAACATCATCATTTTCATCAACAAAAACTTGACGCAACTCGTAGATGGTATCCGGTTCATCGACCAAGTGCTGACCGGTTTTTTTAAAGATGCGATACTGCCATCCGTGAGTGGGTTTCATTGTTTACGCTTAGTTGGTATTTTTTACTTTAAACTTTGTTGGCTGTCAACAGCAACCCGAACTGCCACACGACAAAACATTTAATCCGCACTTTTCGGGTGCCAAACAATTTGTGTGTTTGGTTCCCAACCTAACCACCAAACCATCATCAACAACCACATCCACAACAGGATAAATCGCTACCGTAGTATCATCAACACATTTGTTTTCTTTCACCACTGTTAATAATGGCGATTCGTGTTCAACTTCAACCGGCAAATCACCACTAATAAATCGGGCCGATTCAATAATCTTTGATAGTTTTTGAGTTTGTAGTCGATGGTCTGTGTCGTTAGCAACCCACAGTTGCAACACGCACGTTTCAACTGTTCGCTCCGTACCACCACAATCTAAAAATCGCTTAGTAACCTTTCCTATTTCAGTCACATGATAATGGCTTGGCACTTGTAAACCATCGGGCAGTTGCCATCTTAAAGTTTGATTGGGGTTTTTGGCTAAAATCTGGTATAACTGTTCAACATTCATGTTTAGATCCTTTTTAAATAGTCGCACGTTTCACAACGATCTATTATACCACGATTGCATTCAACGCAAAATTGTTTTGCGTCTTTATCGTTGATAACTTTGAATGTTGGAATTTGCACCTTGGCTACAGTCATAATCTGCCATGTTACATCGTTACAATCAGTTACAATGTAACCTTGTTCCATATCGTAACTCATAGTTTTGATGCAGCGTTTTGCCTTTCCAAAGTTTCGCATCGCATCTTGAAAAAGACACTTTAAAACTTCGGTAGAAAAACTATGATCAAGAAGATTAATGTCAGCCATTATTTTCTCCAATCACGACACGTAATCTTCAAAAGACTTTTTAGTTGCTTTAATAAGTTGGATCGGCTTTTTACCAATCCAAAAAACAGCATAATACTTTCCGTCGCAACCTACTTCTTCAAACTTATAATTTAATCCCACCGTCGTTTTAAGAATATGTTGAATATTTCTAAACTCATGATAATCGTCTACTTGAAATTCAAAATTGCTCGGAATCTTTACAGGAAATCGACTGGCTTTGTAGTTGTCGAGATTCATTTATTAACCCTTGGCAAGTGTGTAAAAGCGATTCGTCTCAGGAACATAATTATACAACTTCGGTCTGTGGTGTTTGTCGTTAACCAATATAACTTGCGCTCCGTTTGATTTAAGAGCATAATATAACGAAAAAATCGAAATATCTTTCAAGTCTTTGCCTTGCTTAAATCGTTTGTAAATTTCTTGATATGTCATATTAATAACTACACTCTTTCTCGTTTCTTTCGATTGTTTTTTCAATCAATTCGTTGATAAATTCCAAATCATATACTTTCATTTTGTAACTTTCCATCAACGCAGCAATCTTTTCGCTCAATTCGTAAAACTTCTGTTTTTCCATGATAAAGCCTTTCAAAAACTCAAAAAGTTTTTCGTTAGGTACTGCTGTAGGGTGGATGTCTTTGTCGCTTTCTCCAGTATCACTATAAAACCAACCTTTCCCGCCTTCTCTTATCGGTTTATCAAATTCTACAGATCTTTTAGATTTATTGTCTATTGTTCCCAAAGTTTCTATTAATTCAAGATCGTCGGGAATTTTAAATAGTTCTTGTTTTGGAAAAACAGTTCCATAAGGCATACCAATATCATAATGATATTCAGTAAAAAGATAATCATCTCCAAACTTGTTTCTTATTCCAATAAACCCCTCAGTTTTTTCATTGTAGATGCCGTAGGATAAATTACGGCTGTGTATTCGATACAAATATCTATTTTTGCACTCACTTAAAGGAATGTAATGAATTTTCATGATGCAAAACAAATATAATGATTGTTCAAAATAAAAGATTCAATCTCAGCGATATTGTATAATCCAGCATCGACAACAAACTTTTGGGCTTTTTCTTGAGAATCAAAAATACCACCGATAATATTAAAATTTTCGGTTCGGTTGTCTAACACTTTAACAACCCACAAATTTACATCGCATTGTTGTTCCATCGTTTACTTTCCGTCATCGAAAAAACTGCGCCACACCAAACTCTTATCAACATTTAAGTGATATGCTATTTTGTCGTTTAAACGAATCGTTGAACCAACAACATTGTTCCAACGACTCAAAATCCTTTCAACCAAAAAACTGTACCTGGAATCTATAGAATCGCTTTCAATCGGATCAATGCTACACAATCCCATAAAATCGCATTCGTGCCAACGAACCACAATCTTCGATGTTTCACCTACGGGTTCTTCAACACCTTCACGAAGCATATCGAGCAGTTGGCGGAAAGCAACAACCGATTGACGATACTCTGGTTCCAAATCAACAAGATTTAAATGAGACATTTTTAAGGCTTAGTTTGTAAAAGTCCTAAATCCACAACTTGTTTTTCTAAACTTTTGATATATTTTTTTGTTTCGATATATTGCTTTGGAATTCTTTTTTTCTTTTTACTTTGAGCAGGAGAATTTCTTACTCTAAAAAGAAAAAAAACATGAGCGGACAAAGCGATCCATAATAAAATGTTAGTCATAGTAAATTAGTAATACTATGATTTTACCATTTTACTATTAGAATTTGATTAGATGAATTTTACTTCACCTCAACAAGTTCATAAACTTTGATTTCAACAATAGGAATTTTATAGAACTGACTTGCCCAATCTCTAAGACCACCACCACTAAAATTTTTCACTGTTCCTAAAAATTCTTCATTCTTGAAAATTGCAAACAGTTTCATTTCTACGACTCAATTCATTTTGTAACTCAACAATCAGTTGAGTGATGTTTTCACTTTTTAAGACAACTAGTGTTCTCTGACACGCTAGATGGTATCGAATGAGCGTTTCGGTGGGGTGATTTTCAAAACGACTTTTCAAGATATGTTCCACACATTGCGATTAAATCGTTCGATCTATGAGTTTTTCAATGCCGCCTTTTGGGCCTTCAATTATCTCCATCATCACTGTATTGCACTCTAAAATATCTTGATAAATTTCTTGAAAATCTTTTGGTTGTTTGCAAGTAGCATACAACAAAGGCATTAATCTTTGTATGCTCTCAAACTGTTCGTTAAGAACCGTTTTTAGATTTTCAATATCTTCTTGCGTTAACTTGACCATTGATGCTCAGTCCTTGTGAACGTGTTCTTATTTTTGGTAACTACTGTGGCCCTACAAGAGTGAATCATCAAATTAGCAATAACTAATTCGCCATCTATGTTAAATGATTGAAAAATTTTTTCAAAACAATCTATTTCGTTATCGTTTAATTTGACAATGGATTGTTCTTTAAAATTTTTCACAATTTGTTCACGCTTAACATCATCACAACCATAAAACAATTCTTGTCGTTCGGTTGGTGTTAGTTTGATATTTTTTCTTTCATACCAACCCGAGGGCGTTTTTGCCACAACTCTCATCATTCACCTTCAAAATTTACAGAGGATACATTGGGCATACGATTGTCTAGTTGCACATTGGTGCGATTATCATTAGTTGTTTTTTTTCTTAATATGCTAAGAAAATCAAACAACTGCTTAACTGTATATTCTCTTAAATCGCTTGGAACTGGTGTGTTTGTTTGAAGACACAACATCTCTACGTATTCTATTTCATCTTTTGTGATTTTATCGCTCATAATCTTACTTGTAGTTAATGAAAAGGAGATTATAGCAAAAAGGGATAAAAAATCAAAATAATCCACTATTATAGAGTATGGAAAAACATATTCTTGAAAATTATATCAATCAAAATTTATCATTAAATCAAATTAGTAAAAAAACTGGCAAGTCTTTAACCACTATCCGTTACTGGACTAAAAAACATGAACTAAAATCAAAGTTTGTCACATTTAAAGACAAGCCCACAGGGGAGTACGGGGAATTCCGCTTTTGTCCTCGATGTAAAGAACAGGTTCCTACAGAAGATTTTTATTCACGAAGAGGAAAGCCAAACTCTTCTGTTTATTGCAAAATATGCACCAATGAGCAGACAATCGCAAGACAAAGACAAATTAAATTAAAAATGATTAAGTACAAGGGAGGAAAATGTGAAAAATGCGGGTATAAAAAATGCAAGGCAGCTCTAGAGTTTCATCACAAAGATCCATCTAAAAAAGACTTTACAATAGCCCACGCAAAGCAACGGTGTTTTAATGAAGAAATGAAGCGAGAATTAGATAAATGCAACTTGTTTTGTTCTAATTGTCACCGAGAAGTACATGAAGAAATAAACACAAAAAAATACATTAGAAAAAAGTAGCCCTGCCTCGAATCGCACGAGGAATAACTCTTTAGAAGAGAGTTGTGATATCTATTTCACCACAGGGCCAAAGAGCCGACGAGAGGATTTGAACCTCCAACCTATTGATTACAAATCAATTGCACTGCCGTTGTGCTACATCGGCAACATTTTCTTACTCTGTATCTTTTGTAATTTCTCCGACTACAATATCATCTTCTTTAACCCCCTTTTCCACCAGTTCGTTTACTCTTTCTTGCATTGCATCATAACCAGAAATTACTTCCCAATGTTTGGCAATCGCACCAAACCAACAAACAACATAATCACTCAATTGTACAACTCCAAGAATAAACTCGCCAGATCTGAAATCTTGCAACAATATTCACTCAAATCCGCAGTTTTTGCATGATCTAAGCATTTTTCGCTCACAAAAACACCTAAACCTTGCATTTCTTTCAATTCTAAAATCAAATCGTCACGTTGATTGTTCATAAAGTCTTCTGATCTTCTGTTAAGGGCGGATCAATTTTATTACAACCTTCATTTGTGCTGTAATAAGGAGTGTTTGCTCTCAACAAATTGATACAACCATAAACTGTTTCTTTTAACGATTCTGGCTTTTTGAGAGTTTTTTCTAAATCATTCTTAACAGTTGCCAAAATCTTGAACAACTCACAGTTGCGGTCAACTGTTTTTTGATGATTCGCCTTTTCTAAAATGTATTCGCTTTCAAGTTGATGCAACAAGTTTTGGATATTATTCATAAATCACATCCAACTACAAATTTCTTCCTTGTTAACCTTAAAATACTTAGTTGCTCTTGTGTTAAACTCAGCCAATTCACGCTGCACATGGCGAGGAAGTTTGCTAAAATCTTCGTAAGGCTTATCTTCTAACGCACGACCAAAAGCAATCGTCAAGGCGGTGAACTTGTTAAAGCGATCAGTCTTCTTGTTGCAATATGAGTAATGAACACTCACCGTTCCGTCAGTTCTTCTTGCGGCAACCAAAACTCCACAAGGATTTCGCTTGCGATCACGAAGATACTTGATGATACACTTCTCTGGGATATTAAACTTTTTCATTTTTACTCCTTTGTGAACTGGCGTGGTCCTAGTTGGTATCGAAGTTTTAACCGGCGTGAACGATTGTGTCAACAGCCGTGGTGTTGATATTCAACTCATCTTCTCGTTCGTAAACAACAAAATTACTAATTTGATTAAGACGCAAAACAACCATTTCAGCATCGTTGTCCTGTGCGATTTTCTCAGCAAGATTTAATTCAAAAATCCTGTCGGCAAGTGCTTCATCGGTAAAATTTTTCACAGGCCCAAAATGATCGTCAAACCCATCTTCAAGAATAAGTTCTTTTAAATAATTGGCGTCATTTACCAAAGTTTCGTAAATGTTCTCTGCGACCAAAATTTCGGCTTCTTGACGAGACAATTCAACGCAACGCTTGACTTTCGACATTTTTAAGTTCCTTTTTTTAGTTTGAAATTACGCTTTGCTAGTTGGTATCAAAATCACTCTTCTAACATTTCAAAATCGAGACGATCATACTCTAAAGCATAAAATCCTAAATCATCCATTTCTCGCTCACTGGTCACATATTGCATATCGCCGGTCTGTTTGTTTTCAACTTCAAGAGCAATTACCAGCCTAACAGATCGACCGTCTGGTAATTCAAATCCAATAACATTGTTGAGACTGCCAAAAAAGGGCTTTAACTGTTTTTGTATAGACCAACTTCCGGTTGCGGTAAAACTATAATCAACAAAATTTTCACTCATTGATTTATCCTTTATACACACTCTTCATTTTCAACTATATCACTAAAATCACTACTAGCGTATGTTCCAATCTCAAGTTTACCATTCACGTTGTCAAGCCAAAAATGACTATTGCCATCCAGCCCGTTTTCTTTGACGCTAGCACGAACTGCTTTAAAACGTGATTGTGGAGTTTTGTAAGGACCGTGAATCTCTGGTTCAACGTCGCCCCAAACAAACACGAAATAATATTGATTGTTACTTTTTTTAGATGTCATAAAACCACCATTTAATTCCACATTTTTCTAATCTTAAAACCGAATTAACATTATCAGCCCACATAACGAAAAACAAACCAATGGCAACCCCCCAACCAGCATGATAAACAATCAGACTCATGCCAAAAATCCAAAATAAAAAAGCAATGCAACTCATTACAACTTTATCGTCTTTCATAAAAATCTCTTGCTATAGTTTCAGCATCTTTTTGAAGAGCCTTATTATCATCACGCTCTATCCAAGGATGATCGTTGTAAAAATCATCTAACACTTGATCAACACGATCTTTCGGAGAAAGATCGTGAAATGAATCTATCCAACTAAACAAACTCATAAAACCTTTAAGAAAACTATTCATCGTTTTTCTTTTTAATCAAGGTTTTAAGTTCTTTTACGTCTTTAGAAAGAAACTGCACTAATTTCTTGAAAAACTCAGGTTTTGTTTCTGCTAGACGTTTAGTTTCTTCCGAATAAGGGTTTAGTTCAACAACACAATTTCCCATGTGAACATAGATGGTATTATCATCAGCGTGACGACTTCTTTGCACCCTAATTAGATTAACAAATCCGCCAATTGCAATATCAATAGGAGCGTTTCTAAATTCATTTGCTGCCGAAAACACACCCTCTGCAAAATCTTGAGGATGTTCTTTGATTAAATGTATGCCATCATTGTAAATAGTGAATGTTGTAAGGTAGCCCATAATTTTTCCTAGTCAACACGAACGGTGAAGGTTTGAGTGGCAGGCACACCGAAAGCATTTTTTGCCGTCACAGTAAGACTAACATTATTTCCCTGAACTTGGGTTTTCATTTCATGAAAATCAGCGGTGTCTGGGAAATTAATTTTACTCAAAACAATTTGCTTTGCTTTGAGTATCTTGTCAACTTCCGAGTTAGCATTATCACACCCACTCATCAAAACAAACAAAACAAAAAGAATCTTTTTCATTATATCACCAACAATTCCTGGTCAACAACTTTGCAAAAGTAACTATGAGAAATTCTCACACGATTGATCTTGTGAATCTTGTCCTCAAACTCAGACCAAACATTTACTCTGTAGGCGTTGTCAAAAACATTTACAACTTTGATTTTGAGATAATTTTTTGGCTTGCCTTTTTCTCTCCAAAGCATATCCAAAATTTGATTCTCTGAAGTTTTTGCCGTTTTCTCTATCTTCTTTTCTTCTAAAATAGCACTTGACATTTGTGTTTCCTTAAAGGTACTTAAAGTGTTTTTCAATCAAGTTGGCAATTTTCTTAAAAGTAACACCTCGATCATTTAAACTCGATAAACTATCACGATGTATGTAATCTTTAAACAATATCATGCCATCGCTTGTTTTTACACCAGCCCAACGCCTAACCGTTGTTGGTAACAATTCGGCTGTGGTGCCAAAACGAACAAGATCATAACGATTTGAGATGTCTCGCTCAATCTTCTGCTTAATCGGTGGCTTATTCTTTAATTTTTGTTCTTTGTTGTAAAGATCGCAGAGAACTCCCAAGCAACAATGCTGTTCTTGTTTCTTGGTAATCTTTTTTAACAAATCTTTTCCTTGCTTGTACTTACCAGACCGAAGTGCTTTCACCCACTTTTTAGCAATGGTTTCTTTCATGGTTTTACTCCGTTTCCTGTCCGTTCATAATTTCGTCATAGATTTCGTCGGCGTTCTTATCATACCATTCACAAACCTGTTCGTGAATGTAATAATAAATCGCAGCCATGCCGTCATTCTCATTAGGGTTGCTGCCCACACCTGCATTTTCATAGGCTTCGATAAGATCACGCTTATGGAGATACCAAGCGTCGTCAATTTCTTTAGTATAGACGGGAACACAACCATCAACGATTTCGTGGATTGAACCGCTGTAATCCAGATCGTTATGCAGATCGGGGGTGCTGTCGGGCTTGTTTTCCTTGATGTATTCAATCAGTTGTTCACGCACTTCTTCAATAGCGTTTTCAACCCGATCCGGCAGCGTGTCGTCAATTTCAACATTACGCTTCATGTTGTGTTCCTTTTTGTTTTAGGGAGGGGAGCGAATCACTCGTTCGCTCCCCTCTAGTTGGTATCATTTGTAATTTTTAACCAGCCACCCAATTTTTATTTTGTTCAGCGAGTTTCTTATTGCTGTAATAAGTGGGTTGAACCCTTCCATGTTCCCATTTATAAACAACATACTTTAATCCATCAACAAATCTCTTTAGCGTGTATACAGTGTACAGTTTCCTACTCATATTTTTTTTTGCTCCTTTCACTTCTAGTTGGTATCATTTAACCCAAAAAGCACTGATCCCAAAATTCGGTGCGATCAACGCCAAGTTTATCGGCAACGCTGTCAGAGAAATCTAGGATAACCTTGATTTCCTCATCAATTTGTTTCTTGTATTTTTTCGTTTCAAGATCAATTGCCGATTCGTCATCGGGATAATAAAAATCTGTAAAGCAAGTTTCTCCCATTGCCCAATGAGCGTTAAGGTTTACTTCAACAGTGATGGTAATTTTCTTACTTACCCCTTCGGTAAGTTCGCCAACTCTATTCTTTAATTCTTTGATTTTTTTCTTAGTGGTCGCATCAAGTGAACTAATGTCAATCTTTGTAGCCATTTTTTTATTTTAGGGGCAAGGTGCAGGATTCTAGTTGGTATCAAACACGTTCGGTGTAAAAAGTCACGCCTTGGTCATCCACAAAAACCTCAATAACACCTTCCTTTTCGTTGGTGAAATTATGTTTCACACGAAAGTCTTGAACAATATGGCAAATGCTTTCCCAAGGAAAACTAAAGCACACACCACTAGGGGGGTTTTTACGTTGTCTTGATTTGGGGGCATCTTTAGTGTAAACGGTTTTCATTTGTTTGATTCCTAATGATGTTGATTCTAGATAATTCCATTTTCAACGTCGGCAACATTTTGAAACATCCCCTCAAGATCACGAATCATTGGGTTATCATCGGGCCAGTATGATTGTCTGGTGGCAATAAAACTTTTGAGCAGATCTAGAATAGTATTATTGTCCCAGCCTTGTTGAGTTTGAAAGCGATCAATTAAATCTTGCATTTGTTTACCTCCGATTTCTTAGTTGGTATCGTCGCTCTCTTCTTCGTCTTCATCTAAAGAAAACATCTCATCGAAACACTCACCGCATGTGCCACTAATTAAAAGTTCTCGTTGAGCAGCAGAAAGGTAGTGCAATAAGTCTTGAATATAACCTTCACCATTTCTCCATTTAGACAAATCCTCTTTGTTACACTGTATAGAACAAACTTTGCCACAAGTCCGACATTCTACATGAACGGTATCATTGAGAGTCATAGTCGTCTCCATTATCGGAAATTTCTAAATACATTTCACAAGCATCTTCAAAATCATTATCATTCAACTTTTCGAAAAACAAGTCGATAGTTTGGCAATCCATCCGGCTAATACTCATAATCAATTCGGGGATGGTAACATTATTATCTTGGCGAATCATCTTGTTGAGTTCAAGAATGTTACGCCAAACCTTGCTACCTATCTGAATGTAACGAGGTTCATCCTTTCGAGCATCAGCAAAGTAGTAGATCTTATCAAGATCTTCCTTGCTAATGTTTTGCAAGCCGTGCAAACAAATTGTTTCAAATGCACCCTTTACAAGTTCTTGACACAATACCGGAAAACTCTTTGCATTAGCAACAACTTTAGGCTTGTTCTCATCATATTCAACCTTCACACTACCTAAAGCAGCAAATTGAGCGATCTGCTCATTGTCAATCAAAGAACTGTAATCAACACTGTAGTAGGTTCTTGCTGAACCGGCAGCAAACTTATCATACAACGGGATCAACTCGGGATTGATTGCATCAATTTCACTCTTTACAACATGATGCAAAGTGTAAAACGAATGAATGCTTGAACCCTGAATGATACAGTTCAACAAAATACGCTTGTTGATTTGATCTTTGAGTTCTTGCGACAAAACATTGTAATCGTAATTCTTTTGCTTTGTGGAATTGTTGAGTTCCACATCGCTATTCTCATTGAGATTGGCCTCTAATAAATCTTCAGGAATATCAAGAGCCTCACTCACAGCCTTGATGGCAAGATTTTTAAGAGTTTCGGTATGTCCCTGTTCGTGTTCGCTTAGTTCAATAAATGCTTGGCCTATACCGGCAAGATCATATTCAACATTTAACTTTTGCAAACGCTCGGTAATATATTCGAATGAAGCCTTGCTGAGACTATCACCAAAAAACACCATGTTGCGATTGTGCTTGAAAACATGGAACGGCGAATCATTCTTTTTGAGATTACGCCAGAAATTACGAATCGCAGGGTTTACATACAGGCTGTTTTCGTACATTTTAGTTTTTAGGTTCGGGTAACTGTTCTGGTTTAGGAGGATTGAACGGAGCCGGTTTGGGTCTGGCTGGGGTTTTTGTGGGTGCTTTAGTTGGCGTTGTAGTTGGCATAGTTGGTATTACTCCTTATAAATAAGATTCTTGTTACGCAGGAATTCAACGATAGTATTGCGATCTTCAGCCGAAGGTGCTTTATTGTATTTGCCAAGACATTGAGATAAAGATTTTCTACGAATATCAAGAGTATAAAGCATTTCGTTAGTGGTCTTGTCGTTTATCGAAAGAATCTGACAAACTTTGTTTTTAACATCTTTCGCATAAGTAAAACCGCCAACGCAATGGTGCATAATTCCGCCCCATGCGATCAAGTCATGATTGGTCTTAGGAACCATAACACGAAAATTAGCAAATTCAACTTCATCCAAAGCCTCAATCTCAGGATCATTGTTAAGCATAAAAATTGGATTTTGGATGCGACCATACTCACGTTTCATATAAGCGTGAATCGTATCGCAGTTATTGACAAAATTTAAACCCTGAATATCTATGCTAAACTGGTGCTTAACAGCCGTGTAGAAAGTACCAATTTCAACAAGTTGGTGTTTGTCGGTGACACTTTCCAAGAAGTTAAGCATCTTCTTTTGACTATAGGATCCATTCTTTTCTACACAATAATCTTTGAGAAACACCTTCAAATCCTGATAGTTGTCGATGTCTCCCAAATCAGTATTGAGAAGTTCGTGTTCAATAGCATAAAGAATATTATCTGTGGCGAGAATATCTTTGAATGCCTCGCCATAGAAAAGCCACTTATAATTAAAGAAGTTATCCTTGGTGTTAAACACTTTTTGAACAGCAAGGTTTCGCAACTTCTTAGTGCAGAAACCAAACACTTCTTGAATCACACTGCTAAAACTACGCTGTTCTTCAAACATAGCAAAATACTTAGCAGGACAGGTAGCATAATTATAGAAGTGAAACACTTCATTTTGATTACGCTTGTTGAGAACATTATTGGTTTGATCAATCTCCTTATTGTTGTAAAGAAGATAGAAACCATCCTCAGTAACAGCATAGGCATTCCTGTGGACAAGTTCATTGATAATGTTTGAAGCCGTATCATCATCAACCCTGGTCTTCATATTGAACCAAAAGTTGAAGATACTACGAAATTCAAAACTATCCTGGCTCATGCTCATGAACCGATTTCCCAACACGGTGGGGATAGGATTGTCTTGATAAAAGACAACACCATTACGAATTACAAAACCTTCTTTGTTAAGACTATAGTTAGGGTCAATCAACGAACGAACAAAATCAAGATTGTTACAAGCAATAGCAGCCTTGACTTGTTCGAATCGGTAATCGTTGTTGCTAATGGTGTGAACATTATTGTCAACAAACACAACAATGCTGCTATTCAACAGATAGTACTTCATTGAATTACTTCTTTCTGGACTCATACTTGGCATTGATATAAACAACGTATTCTGCAATCATGCGTTCGCTATGACAAGAAGACAACAGTGGGTAGTCGGTATAGATTTTGCTCTCCAACTTTTGAAGTTGAGCAAAATCCTTACGAAACTTCTTGTGACTTGGGTAGTAAGTATCAAGAATCTCTTCATGAATATCCAGGGGACTTCTATCAAGTCGATCAGGATACAACCCAAACAATTCAGCAAACATAGGGCAAACAATCTGTTCACGGAACCGCTTCAAGTTATAAAGGTAAGTGTTCACCGTAGAAAGAATCTTAGTCCGAATCACAGCATCGCTGATAGGAAAATATTCAGGGATGTTTTCCACAACCTCATCATATTCATGAAAGTTATCAAGTTCACTAAGCAAATCGTAATCACGCTTACCACACTTAACAACCTTCCAACCACGGCCACGAAGAAACTGCACCATCCGAAAAAAATCAGCGTTGTTGCTATTAAACTTTTCTTCGTTGCGAGTAAATGGAATCAACACATAGTTGTTACCATCATCGGTAAGATCTTCAACCTTATGGGTTTCAATACCCTCGCTCTCAACACAATCGTAACTAGGGGCCAGACAACGAATCTGAACTTCATCATCTTCCTTAACACGACCAGTGGTACGATTATAGGTCTTCTTAGCATACTGCAATTCACTCATCAACTGAGCCTTGCAAATTGCTTGAATCTTTGATTGATAACCCTCCTTGCAATCAACCTCATAAACCGTATCGTAATTTTGACCAAGCAGCGCACGAATTTTCTGCGACTTGACAGAGTTGGCAAACACCTGATCGTTGATTACAACAATAGACTTGGAATCAGAACTGATATGAGAGTTCTCATCAACTTCAAGGTGATGACGAACTCGCTTCTTCCTCAAACGATAACGCCGAATCTTTTCAAACTTAGCACAGGTGTAGTTATTAGTCAGATCAAACGTGAACTCGACCCCATTCTCCGTATAACGAAACACCATCTTCTTCTGCTCATCGGTGAGCGACAACTGATGATAATTAACTACCTCAGCAACACTTTCATAAGTATCAACATAATCCTGGAGTGAATCAAACGAACGGTTAAACTCATCAAGAACAATCTCGACAATATCAGCAACGACACGATCACAGAATGCGGTGACAGCCTTGACGTTACTTTCGTCGCTACTGATTTCTTCACGAGAAGCAGCCACACTGATATCGCCATTATTTACAGAAATAAAAGTGATATAGTTACCCTTCATCATATTGGTGATACGACGAGCGGCAGGAATAGAACCAACAACCTTCGACAAATCGTAGGGAATGCCGTCAATAAGGGCGAAGATCTTATTCGTGTTGTAACCAGTGTTAAACAACAACCGAGTAAAATCAGATTCCTTGACAATCGTAGTCTTGTTCTTCTGAAAATCGTACTCATTGTGGCTATACACCTTGGGAACTTCCAGTTTAGTGATGCCCTGCAACTCAGGCTTCGTATCCCAAAAGAAAGTAGTTCGGTAAACAGCATTAATGAACTTGAAGATATCAGACTCCTTAACAGGAATCTGAACCTCGACACCATTAGGCTCACTGGTGCTGCACTCATCAATCAATTCAAACGTACCGTTCTTGTTCTTGCCAGTGTGGGCAACATAAGTGTATCGAACACCATCGTAATAACTAACCACACAGAAAGAGTCCGTATATGCCCATGCACTCTTGGCACCAAGACCAAAGCCACCAGTCTGCGTATTATCGCTACGCTTAGTGCTAATGCCATAATTCACAAACACATCACGAACACGCTGCTTGTCAAGACCAACACCATAGTCACGAATCTTGAGAACACTATCAAGTTTAGTCGGCAGCGTGACCGTAATCGGACGCTTTTGATTCGATTCACGGTGGCTATCACGGGCATTAGAAAGATACTCTTGCGTCAGCGTTTGAATAGGGTTGCTATACAGACGATTACGCAGAATGTCGATGATCGTGCTAACATCACCGATAGAAAAATTGTGGCTCTCAATGCTGGTCGAATTGGTTTGAACGGTCGAGTTGTTGGTTGCAATCTTCATAAAAATCTTTCTATAAAAGTGAATCGAACTGGGTTACTAGTTGGTATTACTTGAAACGATACAGTTTTACTTTTTCATCTTCGCCGGTTCTGGCATCGACTTTGATATTGGCATGAGTGACAATTATTTCTAATGTTATTCCACCTTTTTGTTCTTCAACGATGCGCTGTAGATCTTCATTTTCAATATGAACCAAAACAGTTCTTGCTTTTTGAGTTTTCATAACAATCTTTCTATAGAATTAAACACAAACCAAAAAAGCGTGACCAAGGAATTGCACCTTAGTAGTTGGTATTCTAGTTTGAAGCATGACGCATCAAACACCAATGCCGGTTTTACCCAAGCACACATCGGCCTGTTGAATAGTATACCCCAATCCAGTCTGCTAGACTCACGCAAAAAGCAACGTCACGGCTTTCGGTTGCATCGCCACATTATTCCCGCAACAATTTTCGGGCTGTCCGTAGGGATCGTTAGTTCCTAGTGGCTATTGTCTAGTAAGTATCAAGAATTACTTATTTTCAAAATTTAGCATCTCTTGAATTTTAATCAATCCATTTTTGAGACTGCTAAAGTTTTTTTCACGCAGACCTACTTTAAATCTGCCAGATCCGTTCCCATATAGAGTCATTTCAACATCACGATTTCTTTCATGAAGTTCTTGCATAATAGAATAAATAAGATTAATGGTGTTATCTGCCGATGGTTCCGACACGAGAATTGAATCCTTTCTATTTATTTTAGACAACAATTTGTTGTTGTCAAGTTTGTTTTCAACGCTAGCTAGTATCAATCAACCGTTTCAATATTTTGATCAATCTTCAACATCTATACCATCTTTTAGAAGCTGGCATCGCTTTCTGCCCGAATATCTAAAATCTCTCCACTATAGCCATTTAATCTATTTGGAGCCTTATGCCATCCTTCTTTTAATTTCTTGATTGCAAACTTTTCAAGATCATCCGTTATAGGCATAAGTTTGCCATCTAACTTGGCTTGCTTAAGTTTAGCACCAACAAATTCTTCTAAAAGTGCGGTCGGCCCAGCATAAACATTCCAAATATCACTTGTCCAACTTATTGTTGATTCGTCCCATTCAACCTCAACAGTGAAGTCTATTTCATCACCATACTTTTCAAAAGTTTCATCATCGCTTGCAACAACGATAATTTCGTCTTTATTGTTGAGTTTCATGTTTTTGTCTTTCTCAGGGGTCATGGTTCTAGTTGGTATCAAATCTAGTTTACCTCTATCCTGCTTTTCCGCAAGTTATTAAAAAACTCAAACTGACTTTCTCGCTCGGTTCTTTCTAATAGGCTCAATTGAGGGTCGCTCATCAATAACTCAGAACACATTGTACACAAAGTAATTTCTTCAAAACTCAATTGATCGACAAACGAAACAATATCATTTTTTTCACAATATTGCCTCATTAACACCATCAATTGCTGTGGGGTTCTTACTTTGTTTTTCATTGCGGCAAAATCACATTGTTTGCTAAAGCCCAATCCATGACCATAGAAACAGCATCGGATACGCTAATATATTTGTTTTCCGGAACAAACCTTCGGTCTTCGATATCATAAATATCAACTCTAATTTTGACATCATTTTGATCAACAACCGAAACAAACCGGAAACTCCCAATCTCTGGATTAAAGTCTCCACTATCAAATTCAACAAAAGAAACAGGGTCTCCTGAATCAGAGTATGAAATCAGTTCGGAAATAGATACCTCGGCTGATCCCTCAAAACCTTTTGCTCTAAAACGAAGTTGCTCAATTTCTTTGCAAAAAGAACGCACAGAATTAAGAGCATTATGGCATCGCTCTCTAATTCTTTTATTGCTCAGATTTTTTTCAACTGCGTAATCCACCAATCTCTGAATTGACTCATTCATTATAGTTCGAATCCTTTTTCTGAAAGTAAAGGTGTGGGCCACCCTGTAAGTAAAAAATCAACAAACAAAGTAGGTTTTTCAAACAAGACTCCATTCTTAATTAGTTTGATCAAAGATCAACGAATTCAAACTCTTGATCTTTAGTTGTGTAAACTAATCGCTTAAATCCGATTTTGTTTATCATGTCCATGCAACCATTACACGGACGGCTAAAATCTATTTCGTTTTTTCTGTTGATTCTCGTGTTGATTATAGTAAGTCCACGACAATCCTCTGCCCCGATCTTCAAAACAGCACTTAACTCAGAGTGTGTGCCTACTATATTTCTTATATTGTGTTTTTGTTTGTTGATATAATTATATTTTAAATTAAAAGGATGCGTTTTCGGGCTGTTCATTCCTATAGAAAGTATTCTATTTCGGTCACATATAAAAGAAAAATGCCGACATCTTTGTGTTGTATTTCTCTTGCCAGATAACGCAAAACTTATTTCTATAATCTTATCAAGATTCATAAAGTACAATCCCTTGAGTGCCATCCTTTGCGGCTCTAGGTAGTATACATTATTTCGTTTTTTACCTCCAACCATCGTTTTTCGTATCGGCTTCAGATTTTAAAAGATTCTGATACCAAATAAAAAAGTATCTTAGACTATCTTCCCAACTATAGTCTTCGTTAAAATCATACAAAATAAATTTTTGCTCCGAAAACTAACCGATTTTTGTTACGGACTCTGATTTGTTTTTAGTGTGACAAACATAATTATCAAGTCCCACTAAATGAGCAGGACACACGTTGTAAAACCACAATACATAAAGATGTAAAAGTGGCAAGTTTGTGCTGTCGGCTCTTCCAAAAGCACCCTTTAGATCATTGCAGATGACGGCTTCTAAAAACGAACCTACAGGCTTGTTTTCAAACACATATCCAAGCATACTTTCTTGCATATTTTTTGGAATTGCCGCATATTCTCCCGTAAAAGCAATTTCACGTTCAAACATTGTTTTAATCCTGGAGGGCTGGTTTCTTTTGTAACTCTACACAAAAATTCACATTATATTCGCTGCTTTTTTCAGAGAACAACAAGTTCCCGGCATCTTCTAAAGCCTTATACTGCGCTTCACTTTCATTGGCTGCATCAACTAAAACTTCGTTAAAACCGTAGCCAACTCTGCAAATTTCGACTCTAAATTGTGGCATATATTTAATCCTTTTTCTTATTTTGTTTATACCCAAGATGCACCATATAAACCAAAACACCCATTCCTGCGAATGTTGATACTATTGATCCACAAATGAATAACACAAAATTATTCATCAAAATACCTTCCTAAGCACAAAATGCTAGGAACCCAAATTCCAACAAAAATACCTTGTAGTTGATTGTCAAAAACAAACCACAAAGTAACGCTTAAAACAAAACTGAGGAAAGCCCCAGTAATAAAATAATATCTGCTACGCATCCGATTCTACTTTCGTCTAGTTGGTATCAAATGTGTGCGTTGGCGACAAAACGACTTTTTTATTGTAAAGTGTCGTTTTTGTTTTTCAAACTAAAAATTTTGCCAAAGCACTTAAAACTTCTTGAGATGAAAATTTTTCAAACCTATCTTGATCCCAAAAATCTGGATCTGCTGCGTCTATATCGAAATGAGCGATGCCATCAATAATTGAAAAAGTACATGAAAACGTAGTGTCGTCTAACCATTTAGCGACTTCTAACAACTTATCTTCATGTTCTTTATTTTTTACTTCGCATATTTTGATTTCAGAGTGCATAGATTTATTTTGTTTGAATTGGGGGAAAATGCAATAACTCAATTGGTTAGTATTTTTTGTTTAGACCACACTACATTAAGGTATGAAATATGAAGAATTAAAAGATTATCTTGATAGGAACCTGACAATTAGACAAATATCTGCTGAGAGCCACAAGTGCTTTAGTTCAATTCGCTATTGGATGAAGAAGTATGGATTGAAACCTAATTTTAAAAGTTTTAAGGACGGACATGACTACAGCAACAGAATAAAGATCATAGGAGAAACACGATACTGCCCTCACTGTAATACATACAAAAAATTCATTGAATTTTATGAAAGAAGAGGAGATAATTATTCTGGTCACTGCAAAAAATGCGTAAAAGATCAAACTGTAGAAAGGGGTAGAAAACTCAAATTAGATTGTATTCAGTATAAAGGCGGAAAATGCCAAAGATGCGGATACGCTAAATGTCAAGCCGCTTTAGATTTTCACCATAGAAATCCAAAAGAAAAAGATTTTTCTTTGTGCAAAAAATATGGCTGTCGTAAATTAAGCGATAGAATAAAAAAAGAATTAGATAAATGCGATCTGCTATGTGCAAATTGCCATAGAGAAGAACATTGGGCTATTAGACTTGATAGTTGAATCCGAGAGGTGGGACTTGAACCCACAACATCCGCTTTATGAGAGCGGCGCTTCTGACCAATTGAGCTACTCTCGGAATTTTGTCTTTGCTTTCTTGTTTCCTTACTTTTTATTCTATTTTCACTTCCAACGATTTGCTAAAGCAAAAAATGTTGGAGCCCAAAGCCCAACAAAGATACCAAATCGTTCACCGTGAGCAGCGTCAGGTTCTTTGCTCAAAAACCAAATAGCGATGCTTGCGGCAATCGAAACAAAGCCAAGATAAAAACAAACCTTGCCAACCATTTTCTCGTCCATCTTATTTCTTTCTTAAAAAAGTAAACGAACACCAGTGCTATTCTACGTAAAAAAAAAGAAAAGTCAATCCCCGATCTTAACAATCATCTTTTCGATTTTCTTTTTTGCAAATTTTTCTAAAGACAATTTTTGCGTTTGCATTTGTGGAATAATTGTGTTTCTAATCCAGTTTCTCCTACTGCCTTTCACAACAGTATTTGAAGAATCTTCAACAACATACTTCATCCATCCATTCCGCTCAAGATATTGTTTAAAATCTTGCTTTCTAGTTAACAAAAAAGGATGAATAATTTTAAAATCAGTAAATTCGCTCTGAAAACTTATCGGCTGATGATTTGGGTGACCACGCAGACAGTTTAACAAATAACTTTCAACCCAATCATTAAGATGATGAGCCGTTACAATAGTTCCGCCTTTGGCTACTCTTGAATAAAAATCTAATCTTGCCTGTCGGCATTCGTTCTCGGTTTTCAAACCGATACCAATATCACTTTTACACTCAAGATTCAAGTCTTTGCAAAGTTCAAGAAATCTTTCGTGCATTGTGCCGTTTTGCGCCCGCAAGTTATGATTAAAATGCAAAGGAATAATAGAATAACCTTTAGACTTTAACCAAAACAAAGCAGCAACACTATCCGTGCCCATACTTACAGCAATATGATATTGCTGCTTTTTGCTCAACAAAAATTTAGCAACTCTGATCATATTAGTTCTCGTAATATTTTCGAATTCGGTTTAATTGTTGAATGGCACGTTCACGTTGCATTTGTAGTTGGAATTCTGCGTGTTCTCGTTGTTCTATTTCTTTTCTGTAGAGAAACAGATTATACCGGTAATATTGGGCAATTTGATTTGCAAACGCAATAATTACAATGAAAAACAAAAATAAAAAAATCATAACTTTCCCACTAGTTGGTATCAACTACTTGGTTTCGCCACGTTCTTTAAGATCAAATTCTTCCATCTCTTTGTTGTACGAATCTCTAGCAGATAAATTACTAGCAGGATCTGCTAGTAGCATACCAAATCGTGTTGGATAATTTTTGCTTGCAATCTCTTGCCAAATTGTTTTAAGAGAATCTAACAACAAACTTCTCTTTGTTTTTTTGTAGAAATCAACATTCTGTTGTATGCGACCTGAGCCAGTTTCCAAAGAAAGATTGTTAATCGAATCCCAAATTTTTTGCCTAAAAATTTCTGGAAAATCTTTGTCGCAGCACATCAAAAGAGTTTGTTGCTTGGCTACTATCTCAGCATCTAAAGCACAAATCAAATTTATTGCCGCTCTTGACTCAAGATCATTCCAGTAATCCTGCATTTACAGTTCCCGTTTTTCACCGTGTAAATATTTGAAAGTTGGAAAACGAAGACTCAATCCGCCTTGTTGATTTTCGCTTTCCGAGAAATATTGTACAGTGATTTGCTTGTTTATCAACCTATCGGGGTGTTTAAAAAATTCTTGACGTTGTTCAATCGTAAAACCGCTTCCTACCCGAACTTTGTGGCCTTTGTGTTCAATCACGACACAACTTAACATTTTTTCTTCGACCTCCTTTCCATTTTTCACATAACGGAAAGGACCGTTTTCAACATCTAAAACAACATACTCATCATCACAAAAACTTTTATATTTTAAAAGATCTTTACTTCTCTTGCCCTTATAAGGTGTGTCAGCACGAAGTATCAAGCCTTCCCATTGATTTTGACTCGATCTTGTTGCCCACTCTATAAAATGATCATCACTTTTAATTTTTTCTTGTTCCAACACACTTAAATAAGTATTGTTTTGAATAATAGTTCTCAAGTTTTTGTACCGATGCGAATAAGACTTTTGAGAGTCGCCTTTTTTCGAATAAAATTCTTCATGACTAATCATATCAAAAATTTTATATGAAGGATTAGCAATAATGTGATTTTTCTTACGAAGTTCTTTCATCACGCCTTGAAAGTCTTCGTTGCCATTCTTGTCAATAAGACACAACTCTCCATCAAATACTACATTCTTAATGCCAAGACTCTTAATGCCACTAGCAACACGATCAAGAGTATCAAATGTTTTTCCCGCACGGGAATAGAAAATAGCGTTACTGTGATCGTCAATAATAGCAATACATCTACAACCGTCCAGTTTGCGGCTAACATACCAACCTTCTTCCCAATCAACCAAATCAGGCTCGTATTTTTCGGCCAAAGCAACACTAAATTCCGGAATCCAATCTGGGATGGCCTTGTTAATTATTTTGTCGCCTGCCCGAGTTTTAAGATCTTTGTCAATGATGCAATGAATGAGTTCCTTATACTCTGCGTGATTGTTCACAAAAGTATTCACGGCACCAATAGCATCATGACCTGTAACTTGACGATCTTTCAGTGCGTTTAGCAAAAAGAAAATGTCACCAAAGTCTCTACCTGAAAGTTGATGTTTCTTCTTTAAATTATCACTTGTTACATTATATTGCCACATTGGATGGTAAACATATAGCAAAATATTTTTAGCAAAAACAGCAGCCGCAGTGTTGCGATTGCAATACTCGCCAATGATGCTTTCTTTCTCTAACGTGCCACTTGTAGCACGAAGATCACGAACCATTTTTTCTACATAATCAAAATGATGTGTTTTCATTTCAAAAATTCTTTCAAATTTGAACGATTGTTTTTAATCCAATTCTCGGCATCGCTTTGGTTAACATGGCACTCAAAACCAACAATATCTCCGTTTAGCATCACCGGCTTATCATCAAAATAAGAGAAAAAATCGCTTAGTTCCTGATTAAACACGGAAAGATTTTCGGCAACACGATCAGCAGGGTAATCGCCGCCAAAGTCACAATTAATCAAATTAATTATTTCTTGATCAGAGGCGGATTCAAACCATTTAGTAGCGTCAAATTTAACTTGACGAACATAATCATCACTATGAACTTCGGCACGAATCATAAAAACCTTTCATTCATCATAAGCAACATCTTCGGTTGGTAACTCATCGTACAAGTCTGATTCGTTATCAAACCACGGCAAAACATCGGGATAACCAACAGACACAATCAAACCTTGAAAGTCGATGCGGAGTCCCAAGCAAACAAATCAAACAAAGGCTTAGGAGAATCATTTTCATCAAATGCCACCATTGGCTCTTCGTAACCAGATTCTGCCGCAGCCTCTTTTGCGCAATCGTAATGATCGCCATTCTCGTATTGTTCTTCGGTGCATTCGACTTTGCAAAAATAAAGATCTGGTCCGTCAAAGCCGCTTGCTGCAACAACCATTTTAATCGTCATGCTTTTCTCCTTGCGATTCATAGTTGGTATCACTTGAAGACACCACCTTTTGAGTTTTCCAACCTCTGCCTGTCAATTTTTTTTGATCATCGCCTGGGTCAAATTTGTTTGCCGAACTCTCGGCCCCCAAAGCGGCACTTCTGCGGTTACTTGCCGATACATCCATAGTAAAAGTGCTTACTACTTTTCCCACCCGTCTAACTAAAGTTACTTGATACTTTTTCATATTGGTTTTCTTGTAAATTTCAAATAAATCGCTTGTCAACAATCCAATTTTGAACTTGATTCTCAACTAAATTTTTAATAGACACATAATCTTTTTGATCATTCCCCGTATCAATATCTTCAATTCTTTGTTTGATTTCTAAAACAATACTCGCATCTTCAAGTTCTTCGTAAAATTCTACCAAACCAGCAACGGCGGCAGCAAACAATTCATCGAATCTTGAATTAACCCTTTCTTCAAAAAGATTGTAATTAATTTTGCCTATTACCCTGACCTCTTCGTTTAAGTCACTCATGCCAATTTGAAAACTATTCAAACAGAGTACATTGTACTTTGTGCCAAAAACACGAACGTACTTTCCTCCTGTGCCCGGTACAAGAGGATGAACATATTCAAAAACTTCTCCCGATTGAACTTCGTGAAGTCTCTTAATAGTTTTTTTACTCATTTCAATCCTCAATGTCGCTTGAAAAAATTTCATTCATTCTAAGTTGTGAGTCAATAATATAGATGTGTTGATTATCTATATCAAACTCACCAGATTCGCCATTGTTGTTGCGAATGTATTCCAAAGCCTCGGCCTCAGATAAAAAGGGACCGACCTTAAAAATTTCACCATCGGCAACGTAAAGGATATCGTAATTCATTTTTTTCTCCGAGATATAGAGGAAGGATTTTCTAGTTGGTATCTGATAAGGGCTACGGATAACAAAGTATTTGATCGCCTTGATTTGGATAGGCCGAAACAAATCCTAGTTTTTTGTACCATTGTATCAACTTTTTTTGGGTAATGTTTTTTGATTTGAGAGAAAATTGATGTATCGGACAGGCTTCCAACATAACCTTCATGTTTAGAACATTGGCAATTTCAAGAAAGTTTTTTATGGCTTTCGTACCATAACCTTTTCTTCGAAAATTTTTATCAACAACTACTGCTGCAATAATAATTAAATCATTTCTAATATCGGTGGGGTCACCCCTCCATACATTCCCATTATGGTAGTAAACAATTGTGTGGTCTAAAGCAAATTGCACAAGACCATCGGGGCTAACAATTGTTGCGTATGTTCCGTTATTTAAATGAACGGCTTCGGGGTTAACTTTTCTTCTGCCATCATCCGCAACAACGACACAAGGTATATATTTCCAACCTTGCTTTTGAGCAATTTCAACAAAACTTAAAATAGGACCACAATTATTTTTGCTTTTTTTCATAGTTTTTTTGGTGATCAACCCACTTATCATTTGTTATTTTGTTAAAGACTGATTTGGTTAAATCTTCTAACGAATAACACTCTCCAGAATCTTCTGTGGTGGTGTTTGTCCAATAAAACTTTTGTTCTTTGCGGCTAATTTTGTAGCCGTGGTCTTTTGCCCACTTGCTAACTTCACCCCAAGTAAAAGACATTTAAACGCCCTGCGGTTGTCTAGTTAGTATTAGATACGATCAATCGCTCGGCCAGCAAACTTTTTAAGCCCTCTATAGTTTGCTCTTTTGAAGGAGGTTCGTCCTTGTTTATGTTGTTTATGTTTTTTATGTTGCTTGTAAAGTCATGTTGAATTTTAGAAAAGATTGTTTGAAAACAAACAGGATGGGATTCTTCCTTGATTTGATTAACTATCCAATTGTAAATTTTCACAGTGCGGTGTGCTGGATTAAACTCTGGATGTAGCGAATAACAACCTTTCTCTATTTCACTCATTGTTTTCTTTTAACTCCTTTTTTGATAGCACTTTTTCTCGAAGTTGCTTTCTTTGTTTTCTTTGCAAATAAATTTGTTTTATTTATTTTTTCCTCTGTGTGTTTTGGAATTTTTTTTGGTACGTGTTTTATATGTTTTATCTCGCCATTAATTTCAACAAGATCGTGCTTAAGAAGTTTTTTCAACCCTGCCACTAATTGGCTCTTAGAAGGTTGTTCAAAACTTGGACTTTGACCAGCTTGTTGCAATTGTATTTTATTTAGTAGTGTATCAAAATAAATTGGTGTACCATGTGGTTCTAAATTATTTACAATCCAATCAAACTCTTGAACAACTCTATGATCGCATCTAAAATTGAAATTGTGAGCAAGATGATAATATAAATTTTCAATATCTAAATTTGAAATATTCATTTTACTCCTTTACTATCCCTATAGATCGTGATATCCAATCTACATCGTTAATTAATTTGCCCAAATCATCAACTTGATTAACACATAAAACGGGATGGTTGTGTTCTAAAAAGTCATGTTTGTCATTGACTATACGAAACTCTGCACCGTAAGTTTCTAGAGAGGCACCATCCCAAATATCAACACTAACTTCTTTGTCTTTTTGTTCTTCGCTAAGTCTTTCAATTAATTGCGCAAGTGTTCGATATGTAATTTTCATAAGAATCCTTAACAAAAATAACTCGACCCCTACTAATTAAAAAATCAAAATGAGCATTATCAACATTTAAACCTTGCTCATTTTGCCAAAAAGGGGCTACTTTAGGATTATAGTGAATTCTAGAATTATTTTCAACTTCCTCTGTTGTTTTGCTAATTTCGATGGTTGAACAATCAATCCAAGCACAAACTGTTTTATTTCTTCCTTGAAAAATTTTTGTTGCTGTTTTCGGTTGATTCCTCAGTTTGCAATCAAACATTTTCAATTGACAAACATCGGGATCAAAATATTCTACTTTTGTTCCTCGTTTTACTTGCCATTTTTTGTAATTTTTACCTTTACCCAAATTAAATCTTACTTTAATCATTTCAACTAAAATCCTTAATATGGGGTGCTTTCGATAAAATCTTTTTTGCTTTTGCTTTTGTTGTCTCTACAGGAAAAGCAACAACACAAAAACCCGGAGACGCTCCTTCAATCATACAATTTTGAGCGACAATATAATCACGTAAATCCGTAAAATTACTTACGGTTTCTTCATGATTTTCACCTATGTGATATGATGCCAAACTTTTTCGACTTCCACGACTCACTAAATTTACAAATTCTTTGATGTAACTGTCTGAGTTGGTTTTAATTTCAACAATGTCGTTGATGCTAACATTATCTACAAAGAAAGGTATATTGTTTATTTTTGCGTATTTTTTACCAATTGGTGTGGCCCAAACACTTTCTCCCACTGGGCCGCTTTGATCTTTTAAAGTAAAGTGGACTTTAATTAAACCTTCCTCTAAGCATTTTTTTGTTGCTTCTTCAAAGTTTTCTTTATCCATTTTGTCCCTTTAAAAATTCAGTGAGTTGATCTGGAGGTACAAACCAAAACTTTGGACGATCCTCTTCGTAATGCAAAACGAAAACAACATCAAGTTCTTCGCCTTTAATGTGAGCATAAAATTCTGTAACGCTTAAATTAAAATTTTCTGTGGCTGATCCGACAAGGTACGGACTAATCTTCATTTGATATTTTTCAGACCATTGCTGACTCAGCCTCTTTGCATCGTAGTGGTTTAATGCAATCACTAAACCAGCAACCTCTTCTCCATCTTGTCCTTTTTGTTTCCAAAGGAGAGGCACGCCTTTTTGCAACAAAATGTAAACACCATCAAGGGTATTCATATTTTAAACCAAATAAACTTTCTTGTAATTGCTGATTGCTCGACATTTTTCTTTAAGTTCAAAATCTAAACAAAAATCTAAGCCATAAGTGTCGAATACCTGAGTAGCATAGTCTGCGTGTTTTCTAGGATTATTGCCGGGAGCCGATTCACTATAATGAAAAAGAGGGATGCAATCTTCCCAAGTATCATAACAAGCACGAATAGCAAGTTCTTCGCTATCATAGGAAGGATTACACTTATCGTGTAAATAATCATAAGTGATGGGAATTTTAGTACGTGAATAAAACTCTTCGACTAATTCTTTTGCACTCCACCCTGATGTCTTATCGTCTTGTTCTACAGTAAGTCTATTTTGACAATTTGTATCTAGTTTAGAAAAACTATCCATAAACCTAGCGATAACATCTTCATAACTTCCATCTTTGTTGTTGATGTGCAAATTCATCGGACTTTCATGGTTAGGTGGGCAACCAATTCTGTCCATAAAAGATGAATAAAAGTTAAGTTCATCAATTGTTTTTTTAACGGCGGTTTCGTTTTTGCTTGCAAGAACATTAAATTCTGAGGGATGCGCAGATATTCTTACGCTGGTTTCTTTAATTGTATTTTCAATAGAATCAAAAGCATCTTGAATATCATCGTGATTTGGCAAATCGGTAAGTTCAACTTCTGCGGCATCATAAGTAATTAAAGGAAACAAATCTGAACTCATTCGATAGCACAAATTATTCTCTGAGCAATATTTAATTGTTTCATTGGTAACAATCATGTTGTTTAGAATACGACTGCCCAAAATTTCTAAAGCCTCTTCTCTTGGAAGAGAACTAAAACGTTTAAAAGTCATTTTCTGGAACTTCAAAGGCGGATCACGCTCTTGAAGGTTCAAGGATATACAGCAGAGACCTAGTTTCATTATGTTCTTTCAATTGCAATTTTAAGGCAAAACCCAAGTTTTAGACTTTTTAATTCTCTTAAAACCATGCTTCTCATAATGTTTGCATAGTTTTTGAAAATCGTTTTTAAAATCGGATCTTTTGGCTTTTTTATTTCTTCCCATTACCCTTAAATTATCTTCACCGTTTGCGTGTTGCAAAGGACATGGAGTTAGAACTATTGGAGAGTCGTTTAGAGTTTGAATAATTCTTAAAATTCCGCCCAACAAGTTATTACCTCTAAATTCCAAATCAATAAATAACCTTTGAATTTCAATAACGGAACTTGGATATTCTCCATCTAAAATGTCCAAGAACTCACCTGAGTAATCGCAATTTTTTGCATCTATAATTGGCTTTAGCGTAGCTAGGGTATCATCGTTAACTTCATCAATTAAATCAATCCAAGCATAATTAACTTTAAAAAAATTAAATTGCACTAACTCTAATTTGCCAATACAGCCATAATCACATTCGTTGATATCGCCTTCAATTTTGATCCAACCTTCTTTGGGTCCAATTGAAAGTTTGAAATCAACATCAATAAAATCTTTATCAATGTTGATTTTTTCCACAGTCTCCTCTGTAATTTTCATAACATCCTCCTTGAACCCTAGTTGGTATCACTTGAGTTTGAGCCGAACCTGCCGAGGATACCGCAGCAACATCAGATATGCCGCCTGGAGTGTCTCAGGTTCTTCAAGACCAGCGGCGTAAAGCCAACGGGAAAGCATAGCATCCGGTTTGTTAAAACCTACATTGTCACGCTCTCTGGCACCGTCACAAACACCCAACATTTTCGCCAAATTGTCGTGAATCGAACAAACCAAAACAGGTGTGAACTCAGGCATCTTGAACTTTTTCTTACCACCGTTAGTCACACGATTCATTTCACGATCAACAATCATATCGACTTTTTTCTTTGCAATAATTTTTTGCTCTTGTTCGTGCTTTGCTGCCATTTCGGCCTCACGTGCATCAACAGCAGCCTGCAAAGCGGCCATGCGAGCGTTATATTGCTCATCAGTCTCACCTTGATTAATGTTCAAAGAAACATTGCCAATATCTTTGTCGATAGCATTGTTAAACAATTCAATTTTTTCCGCAATCAAAGCATGAATGTGACGATCTAGAACATGATCAGACACCATGCGAACAATTTCACACGGCTTGGTCTGGCCGATTCGGCAAATGCGATCCTCTGCTTGAGCATTCAATGCTGGAGTCCAATCTAAATCAACAAACAAAGCCTTCCATGCTCTGGTTAAAGTCAAGCCAACTCCACCGGCAGAAATTGTTAAACCAATTCCCTTGAGTTCTCCAGATTGGAACTTACGAACAATATCTTGTCGATCTTCTGGTTTTGTAGAACCAGTAATCGTTGCCCAACCCTCACGCTCCGCAAGAGTATCAATAGGCAACCTATGAGCAGAGAAAACAACGAGAGGAATTTCTTCTTCTTCATGGTTTTCTACCATCTCTAACATCGCTTCCACTCTGCTTTCCGCCAAAGCGGCACGAATTTCAGCGAACATTTCAAAAGGAGGAAGTTCCTTCATTTCAAGCAACAATTCAACTTCATTATAAATTTCATCAAGTTGTCGTTGAAGGCTCCTAGAAACACTATCGACTGTAATGGTGGAGTATGATTTTTTAGGCAAATCGGGCAGAACTTCTTCACGGCGACGACGCAGCATAACTCTGCGAAGCAACTCGGGTACTAACGGCGAAACAGCACCGAATGTATAACCACCCCATTCATTTTTATATCCATTAAAAGCACGAAGAAATCCTGCCCAATTACCAAAGACTTCATTTTCAAGATGAAGCGAAGACAATACACCATAAAGATCAAAAGGACGATTCATCAACGGAGTTCCGGTGAGTCCGATTGTCTTTTTTGCTATATTAGACAAAATTTTAACAGCACGTGATCGCTTTGCTTTGTAGTTCTTACAAAGATGAACTTCGTCGCAAACAAGAACAAAATTTTTCTTTTGAATTTCATTTAAGTCTTGAGGAAGAATATCATAATTTACAATTACAATTTCACCCGCTTCAGGCAAACGAAAACTTTTACGACCATTCAAAACAACAGGAGATAGATCCGGTCTCCACTTGGCGGCTTCATCACGCCAATTGAACTTTAAACTGGCAGGACAGACAACAAGAGTGCCAAACTCCTTGGGCAATGCCGCAAGAGTTTGTACAGTTTTGCCAGTACCCATCTCGTCACCAAGCAAGCAACGAGACCTGTTTGCCAAAAACGAAGCGCCGGTAACTTGAAAAGGAAACAAGCCAACCGTATCAAAATTAGTTTCTACTTTTTCTTCGGCTTCCTGCTTTACATCACTGGCAAGTTCAAGCAACTCATCTGCAATTTTTAGCCCTAACTGCCGACCAACTTGAATTACACGATTGATATGCTCGGGTTCAATAGAAACTCGCCAAAACTTTCCTTCACGATTAAATGATGAATAATAGAGACTTTTAACGAGCGAAACAGCATCGGGGTGGTAAGGAAAATAAACGTGACCTTCCTTGGTAATTTCGGCACGTTCCGGCTCAATTTTCACCGGGACATGAGCCTCACAATAAGTAGCCCAACCAGTTTTGTGTTCGCAAGCATAACCTTGATTTGCTTCAACAATAATACTACAAACAGAGCAATTTTTAGAAAAACGATTACGAATAGTGCGAAAAATAGGATTATCGGTTGTGGTGGTCATTTTTAGTTCCTTTCCACCATCCATAGTTGGTATTGATTAAGAGTAAAAAACCTCTCCGTAAACACAGCATTGTCCAAAAACATCAGCCGTAATTGCATCATCATCTTTGTAAATAAAATTTTCCCAATGTTCTCGATATTTTGTAGCCATTACTTGTAAGCCACGATAAATAGATTCGCAATCTAAAATAACGTCTTTTTCACCACCTTTGTCGCTATCGGGATCATCCACAGAGAGGGTTAAGGAACAACCTTCTGTCACGGGTATGATTTGAGACCAATGATAATAGTCTTTCATATCTTGCATCTTCCCGCCTACTCTAAAATCGGTAAACGTGTATCCTTCTGCAAAATTCTTTGATTTAATTTCTCTTAGCCAAGGCGAATAGTTGTTTTCAAAAAGACCAACAAGCAAATTTTGAACGTCTTTTTTTTGGACATCGACCTTGGTTGTAATGGTTGCAAAAATCATAGTGAATCCTTTCTATAAAAACAAAAAGGCACGGAAATCCATGCCTTTTTGCAAAGTCCTAGTTGGTATCAATCATCATCGACTTCGAGTTTTTCTCAAAAGTTTTTTTTGTTTTCTAAGATTGATAAGAGTGTGCCACAATTCTCTATGTCCGTTTTCATTTCCGAAAACTTGATGGAATTGAAAAACAATATTATCAAACTCTGGGGTGTAAGGAAGTTTATCAATTCCTAGAGACTGTTCGTTATACAACCTCATTAGAAAAGATATTTCTTTACTTGTTAATTTAGAAACTGTTTTTCTCATAACAAATTTTATACCGGGGGCCGATCAAAAAATATTCGTTCAAAAGAACTATAGTAATTTTTGGCTTTACTTAGAACCTTTTGAAATAAAGGACTTTTATTTGCCAAATCATTAATATCGTTTTTTAAACGAACCGCTTGTCTCGATTTTAAACTTATAGTTTGAGTAGAAAAATCATTTTTATCAAACCTAAAAGTTAAAAACAACCGAGGTTTACCGTCAACTTTCCCCACACTGATGGAGACCAGTTCCGCATCCTGCGAAATAATTTTGTGCTTATTCATCTGACGCCCAATTTAATTCTTCTCAATTTTACTTCTGAGTTCCGCTATGTCTTTGTAATGCAAGCCAGCAGCACTCTTTACGGCTCCAGAGACCATGCCTTTCGTACTAAGAACAAGATACTTCTTGCCACGTTGACGCAAAACCTCAACAATTCTCGCAAAATCAGCATCGCCGGAAATTATAACAGCCATATCATAATTTTCCATTTGCACCAAGATATCAATCAACATATCTAAATCTACACTACCATCGAACCCTTCATCAGAATCTTCATAAGAATCAATAGGCTTTGCATCAACTCTAAAGCCCATGTGATTAAGCGCCCTGATGTAATTTAGTTGACCTTGATTTTGATTGTCAACTGTGGTGTAGTAATTCGCATCGGTGATATCCCCAAATTGATTTATCCAATTTAAAAGTTTCTTTGGATCAATAAACCAATTCAAGGCATCCTTCTGCATATAAAAGAAATTTGATCCATCAAGAAAAACTGCCACTCTATTTTTCTTGATGTCTGTGTCTTGGTTGGTTTCGTTTCTGGATTCGTTATAATATTCTTTTTGATTTAACTCTTTCACTTTAGAATATAACCCACTGTTTGAAATTGTTGAAAAACTATTCGTCTTGACCGGCCTATTAGAAGAACTCACTCTTTGCGAAGAACCAGAGATCACTTTTTTAACCCTTATTTAAAATTTGATAAATTCTATTCCGTTCGAATAATCAAAATGAAATTAAAACTAAAAACATCCTAACTTTAGTATACACAGCGCATCGAAATCGTCTAGCCAAGAATCAAAATTTTTTCTAGAAATTTTTAGATTTTTTAGTTTACCCTAATCATGGTTCTTCCATCATTTGGACACTTTTTTGTGCCGATTGAACCATACTCTTGAATTAATTTGCATTTGGGGCATTTGTATCGGTAAGTTTTGCTGGCAGCAAAAATTGGGGTGTTAAACAAACCAACAAAAATTGCCGAACTCAAAAAAATTCTACGCCTCATCTGTTCTCCAGTCAAATTTTTAGACCCATTTTTTTCATCTCAAGCAATGCTTCGGCATTGCCTATAGCGTCGTTCACTGGATTGTGGTCGTGAACTGTTTTTCTCAAATGTTTCCAAGATGCTCTAGCGTCACCTTTCATTCCACAAAATAAATCGCCAATTCTTCTGCCAGAGTATCCAAAAGGATTTTCTCCAACAAAATAATGAAAATAATAGTTTATCCACTGCCAATCATAACATGGATTATCGCTTATAAAGATAGGTTTACCCCTACTGTTTTCTTTTATCCAATAACTAAACTTCACCATTACATCATATGGATTATCAAAATTTTCATGTTGTTCTCTAGTAAATCCACTTATTTTTAATGTGTCGGGTTGATAGTTTTTAGAAATAGGCTTTGTTTGTCCATAAAATGTTTCATTTAGATTTTCGTCAAAAATTACCGCACCGAAACAAATCATACTATATTCACAGGGAATAGGTCCATCGCTTTCAACATCAACAATGATAAGAGACATTTTTAACCTAATTTGTAAGTTTCTAATTCATCTAGGCAAACAAATTGAGTTCCATTTAAAGTTTGATTGATTGTCCTAGAAACATGAAAGTGACCAAATATCCATAACTCTGGCTGATGTGCATTAAGCATTGATTCCAGGAACATCTCTGTTTTACTTTGGAATAAGTGACTACCAGCAGGCAACAACTGAGGCACAATTGAAATTGGACAAGTGTGTGTTAAAACAATTTTTGGCTTTTTTTCAACATACAACTTCATTGCCTCATTAAAACTATCGTTGTTCAATTCTTCTTCAGGCCACCAACTTCTACCGATTACTCGATATTGTTGATCAATAGAAAAAGCACCACGCAAAAAGAAAAAATTAACATTGTTTAAAGAAACGTTCCCAAAATCACCCAAATAATGAGGAGTATCAATAATTTTATTATAATTGTCATGATTTCCACCAATAACCTTATGATTATTGGCATCAACATTTTTTAATGTTTCATACTCAAAACCAAAATCGCCAATTTGAACAGTGTGTGGGTGACGATCTTTTTGACGCACGATTTTGTGATATCGTGCGTAATGGCCGTGAACATCACCGATAACTGTAATCGACATATTATTCTTGTAGGAGAAATTCGTTATTTATGGCTTTGAAACTAACTGATCCGCACAAACTTCGAATCACTATTCCTTCACGCTCTTGATGCTGCTTTGCATTTTCAAAATGTTCACGATACTTTCCTTTTGCTTTTTCAAGCAACTGTTCCATATTGTATTTGAATGAATCGCCTTTTTCCAATATTGGAACAAAATTCATTTTGAGTTCTTTTACGACACTCAAAGAATCTTCAAGAGATAGTCTTTTGCGAGTAGAAGTATCAACTACATTAAATATGTAATAATCAATGTTAGGTAATCCAAGTTTATTTTGTTGAATACCTGGGCCAACACATTCTCCCTGCAAGGCTAAATTTTCACCAATTGAACGCAATCGTTCTTCTACTTGGTATCGTTCATTTATTGTCCAAAAACTATGATTTGGTTTGTTTTTATAACTATAATTTCTTCCACAAACATGAAATTCTTTGTTTGACGGATCTATGATAAACGAACAACTCGTTCCGTCCAATTTAAGGCTTAAATAATAAGGCTTGCCGTGAAGGGCACCCAACAAGTTCAAGCCCTCATCGGTCTGAACTCTGACCTCATCTGTTTTCGCAATAGGCCAACTAAAAGACTTTGCATCGCCCGAAATTTGAGCCGGAATCGGAGGCTCATATTTTTCTACATTCAGCAGATCGGTGACATCCGCACACGCCTCTAGGTGGTATAGATCGGGGAATAAACTCAAAGGCAGGGCGAGACCTTGGCTAAGTTGACCACGCAATTTAGCGGTTTTTAATCTAAACTTTTTAAGATCTTTTCTATAGCAATTTTTTCTTAAAAACTCGAATGTTTCTGTTTCTGGTAGCAAACTGTCGATTTCAAAATAAACACATTTATCACCAACTTTGAATTCACCTTTTTTTGAAACACACTCCCAACCAAGAACACCGACACATTCAATAGCATCTGCATTAGGGATAGGCTTAATTGAATTAACAATTTGTATAGATGCTAATTTTCTCATGTTATTTTTTAATTGGGCTGGTGCAGAACTTGCATCTTGTTGCGTCAACATGAATTAAACTTAGACAACGATTGCATTGTTTCAAATTACAATCTTCTTCTTGTTTTTTTATTGACCCTAAAATTTTAACGTAAATTACATAAAGAACAATAGATGTTAGTAAAAAATCTACAAAAGTTCCTAAAAGTTTTCCTAGTTCAAAATCCAAACCACTCACTGGCGAAAAAACAATAGTTCTCCAATTCTCTCCTGTTTGTGTAGTTAAAAAATTAACCACCGGCATAATTAGAAAACTGCTAATTCCACCAACCACATTATTGAAAGAATTGCCTAAAATAAAACCTATAGCCAATTTGAACATATCGTCTTTAAAAGCAAATTGCTTATAACGATTTAGTTCTTCTTTTGGTAAAAGATTTTTTTCCATCTTTTGTTTTAAGCACTGAAATCCAATGAGAACTCACGTTGTCTAATAATACGCCACTTGACCTTGACATACTCATCTTTTGTTTTAAGTACTGCAATGGCGGGTTTTTGCCTTGGTCATCTTGACATACTCATCTTTTGTTTTAAGTACTGCAATTTTGCCGCCCTGGCGATGTTTTTGGTAGCCCATCGGTACTTGACATACTCATCTTTTGTTTTAAGTACTGCAATCCGTTTTTGCCTCTTGCGTCTATGGACTTGGGTTTCCTTGACATACTCATCTTTTGTTTTAAGTACTGCAATCTGCTGATGGTCGGTGGCTCGTACTGCCGCTAATTCTTGACATACTCATCTTTTGTTTTAAGTACTGCAATTGGCTACCAACAAACCTCCACTAACGCCTGAGCAGCACCTTGACATACTCATCTTTTGTTTTAAGTACTGCAATCCCCCGAACAAGATTCCGAGTACCTTCTCAATGTCCTTGACATACTCATCTTTTGTTTTAAGTACTGCAATTTGGTTTACCGAGACGCCAACGATGCCCTCTTGACATACTCATCTTTTGTTTTAAGTACTGCAATTTGGTTTACCGAGACGCCAACGATGCCCTAGAGACCACTTGACATACTCATCTTTTGTTTTAAGTACTGCAATAGCACATTAAAATTATACAAAAAACCACAACAAAAAACAAGACCTTTGCGAGAGGTTGTTAAAATTTAGATCCATCAAATATCAAAAAACAAAATAAGAGTTCTGTAAATCATTGACAACACAGTATTTAAGTAAAAACGAGAGGTACGGCGGTTTTTAACGCCACCGTACCTCTCGCAACAAAAGACGAGACCACGACGATTTAAAACTATTCCGATGAGGGCTGTCATTCTAAATCGCTCGTAGTTTCACGGACGAGGTACTCTGACTCTTTAGGTGTTTTTCTAAAAAGTAGATTTTTCGGCAAACTAATTTTTCAATTAGAGTGAGTACTAGTTCTTCGCACCTTTTTTAAAACTAGCCGATGTCGTCCGCAGGATCGGTCCTCTATCCCGAAGAAGTTTTTTGGCTTCTTCCACATCGACAGTTTGAGTTTTCAAATCAACTGTACACGCAAGCATAGCAGAATTCAAGTCTCTTTGAACTGGAAATTTCTTACCGTAACCGCACTCTTCGCACTCGTGCCAATCCTGACTTCTTTCTTTCTTTTTTTTGCTTCCGCAATTGGGACAAATTTGCGAAAGACAAGATTTAAAAGGATCAATTTTTTCAACCTTACCGCCGGTTTTTTTGAATGTGTTCTCTAAAGTTTTACTAAATAGTCCGGGAGAGCGTATTTGGGATGATTTGCCCATGCCGCCTTTTTGCCACGAAAAATAGTTGAGATCTTCCATTCTTAGATTGTCGGCTTTTGAACGTAAGCGAATTGCCGCTTTTTTATGAGAAATGCTACGACTTTCTTTGAGTTTTCTATAAATTTCCTTCATCTGAAGTAGCACTTTTTTGTGCCTTTTGCTAATAAAATTTTTGCAACCCTTTTTTTGTGATCCAAATTTCTTAATTAGTTTGCCATTGGGATTTTTTTCCCAAGTATCAGGCTCAAAATTGTTTGGGTTGTTCTGTCTGAGCATACGAGAATTTTGTTTGTGTAGTTGCTTTAACTTTTTCTCAACACCTAAATCAAACTCCGGAAATAATTTTGTAATTTCCGAGTGGTTCGGTGCTGAAAAGGCAAAGTCGCTTGCTCCAATATCAACTCCACAAACACCTTCACCTAAATATTTTGGTTTAACTCCCAAATAAAATTTACTCATTGAATCTATGCTACAAGTAGCCTGCATAGAATAAACCCACTTTCCTTTAATTTCTTCACGACACAATTTAATATGACCCACTTTGTGGTAGTTTTCAATTAAAAAGTTATGATAAGGATCAATTGGGTCCAAATTTAAAATAGGCCATATTGCTTTTTTGTTAATTGTCCAAACGACATGAGGAACCCGAATTGTTTTGCTTTCTAATAAAAATTTAAGAGAAGATTTTTGGCTTTTGCTAGAAATGCTAAGGATTGGTTTTTTTACACTCTTAAACTGAACCGATGGTTTTATGTAAGTGTTTTTTTTCTTATTAAATACCCATCGAGCATTTAAAACTCTTTTAGATGCTTTAAATGCTCGATCCATTAAAGTCATACAGGTGTGGCTATCCAACTCTTTTTCAATATTGGTTCCATTTCTTACATTCGAAACCCATTGTTCTAAAGAATTTGTCATATCATTTGTGGCACTAGATCTTAAATAAAAACCCGTCTCCCTCTCAGATTTTCGATAAAGAGAACTATAGAGTTCTTTGTTCTTTTTAAAGTCATAAGAACTTCTAGTAATTTTTTTTTCTTTAACTTGTTTGTCTTTTTCTTTTAATTCTTTGTATATTCTATTGGCTTCGATACGATTAGGATGAACGACAAGAATTTTCCTTCTTCTTTCGCACTCTGCTAAACAAGAATTATAAAAAACTCTAGAAGAATTAAATCTACTTTTAAGCAATTTAATTTGCTTTTGGTTACAAATCAATGGAACTTTAATAACAACACAATTATTTTCTTCTTGTTCTAACATAGATTTAGTTCTTCTTTTGGTAAAAGATTTTTTTCCATGAAAAATTAATTTTGCATAATTCCTTTTATAAGTTCCTCTTTAAATTTATCTTCAAAGTCAGAGTTGATGATTCGATTAATTTTTTCAAGAACGCTATCGGTAGAAGGTTGCTTGACACTCTGATTTCGTTCTTGCACATGGTTTTCTTTAGTTTGCTTAACATATTCTCCCAAACCTTGGCTCTTTACAAGTTTGCCGGTTTGGCACATGTTAACGCAAGCTTTGCCGAGTTTGTTGCGATCAAGATGCGGATACTCACGAGCAACATCAGCGATTGTAAAATAAAAATCAACACCGGGAGAAGCATGATTTCTTATAAAAGCCTCAACAGCCATTCGCTCAGTCTTTTTCAAAGAAGTGCGAATTTGCTCAATGTCTGTGTCGATTAAAGTTGCCTGTGTTTCTGGAGTGGTATCTGTAGTTGAATGCGATTGATCTTCAATTATTTCTCCGACAATTGAAGGGCTAACTTGGTAAATGCCCTTGCCTTTGCGGATAACTATTCCCTTGTTTCTAAGCGATGACAAAATCCCGCTCATCTGATTTTCATTGGTTGGATTTGCTGAAACTTGGTTAAAGTCTCTGCAAATAGTCAACAAGGAAAATCCGGACGACTTGTTGCGGTGCCAATCGTGAAGAAAGTCTGTGACAGTTCTTGAGGTTGCTTTTTGATAACGAATTTTTTCATCCATGACATGAACCTCTTCTTTGTTTGAAGAAACTTTAGTTTCTTTTGATTTTTTAGAAAATCTTATAATCGAACGACTATCTTTTCCTTTTGAAACAACAATAGACGACCTGTATGAATCAAAATCGCTTTCTTGTATAAACCACTGGCCTTCAACAAGTTTGGCTTTTAATTTGTTTGCTTTGATGTGGTTGAGAACAGTATTCTGGCAAACGCCAAGTAAAGATGCGCACTGACGAACGGTAAGTTGAACATTTGTCTTAGACATATCTGACTTAATGCCTCCAAGGTATGCCCGAACAAAGTCGGGCTCTGTGTTTTCTATTGCTTTAAGAAAGTCAAAATCTTCTTGAGTGTCCACTGCGAAATCCCTTCATGTGTGACACAATCATGATACGTTAGAAAATGTGATCGTCAAGGTTTTAAAAATAATTAAACATTTTTAAATGGCAGATCCGGCCTGACTCTAGTTGGTCTAAACCATTTAATTTTTACTTTATTTTTGCCCTCACCATATCTGACGGCATGAGGATGACCACCACGTAAGTGGCTAAAACTTAATTGTTTGCCGGTGCTATCGTATTGTTTTTGATGTTCAGATTCGTTCTCTGAGACGAACATCTCTGATGTGCCGATATTGTAACCGTTTTTGCCACGCCTTTTTGCACGCTCAACAATAGTTTGGATTGCCGCCGAATCTCCACGTTGAGAGGCATCTTTGAAACTTTGTTTATCAGCACTCAAAATATCTGGGACAACCAAATCGTCTTCAGGACAATTTGCCAAAAAACCAGCAGATACGATCACACGAATTAGATTTGATAAACGATTACCCATAGTAACCATAACAGCCTGTTCACCAGCGGAGGCTTGTTCTACGGTAGTCTGTATTGCTTCTGAGACGCTTTGACCATGTTTGCAATTAATAGTGATCAAATTACACAAACTTCTATCAACGCCACGATCTTTAACTCTAAAGCCTTCGTCAACACACATTATCATAAAGTCATCAACATCTTTATAAAAGCCTTCAGAGGCCATATCTATAACAGATTTTACACTGTCGCTTAAAGAAGGCATGTTCATTAATTGAAAAAAATCTCCTGCGGTTTTCTTTATATTTTCAGCTACATTTTTTGAATGATCGTTTTTTATTTTTCCAAACAAAACTGATCTACAATAAATGGGAGAATGATGCACCTCATCTGCTGCCACAGTGTGAAATCCATCATTTGAGATATGGCGAATCGGAACATCCTCGGCAAATCTAAAAACTACTGCCTCCAGACCCGCCGGAACTTCGATCAAATTTGCTGGTATCTTGTCTAAATTTGTATTGCAAAGCGACCTAACCATTTGAGGGTGAATGTTGTAGTATGGCTTGCCAGCATTGATCCAAACATTTTCTCCTGTCAAACGAATCACTCTGCGCCAACGATTAGACTCTTTTTTAAATGGAGTAGTCAATATATTCTCCATTTCAATATCCCTAATCTGAGCATCAGTCAGATTACGAACTCTCTTTTTGTCTTGTCGATGAATCCAACGATGTTCATCAACCATAGTTTGCCAATGATAATATTCCATCTTATCCTCAAAGATAAATTTTTACTTGCAAGCCTCTTTCGACCCAACAATCAAATATCAGACTTTCAACCAATTTCCAATCAACTCCTTTTTCGAAACTACCGTAGTTGATTCTAACTTCAACTTTAGACAAATCAAAACTATGTTTCTCACAAAAAGAAACCAACAAATCCATACAACGAGAAAAAGAATTGTACCTAAGAGATCTGACTCCACCTAATCCTTTTTTGCAAAGCATATTGGCAACAAAAAAATCTAATTCATTAAAATTGCATTTTAGGAATTGAGTTTGACCAAGAACAAAGTTTTTGCAAAACCAAACATTATCTTGTTTCCAAACCCCTTTTTTGTACCAATCTAGATAATGCTTTTTTGCTTCCTCTGATTCAAAAGAAGAAGTAAAAACTCCACTATCGCTCAAAATATTAGGAACAAAAACAATATTATTTGAATTAAAATCATTTAAATAAAGATTTTTTTTCAAATAAATTATTTTTTTAACATCAAACATTTACTTTGCGAATTGACCTTTGATCTTCTTGAAAAGATCCATCCAAAAGTCTATCCCCGCCAGTAAGGAAGGCTTTAACTTTTCTTGGATCTGCAACTTTTAATTCACGAGCAAGATCCAAACATGGAGTTACCCATTTTTTGTTTCCGCCTTTAAGATCAATTTCTTTTTCTAAAATCTTTCGAAGTGTACTTTCGGCAGGTCGAGGAAATTGAATTTCATTTACACAGCGACTAGACAATGCGCCAGGTTCACCGCTACCGGTTCCCATCATGTTGTCAAAAGCACGTTTGTTATTGGCGGTGCAAAAAAACAATATCTGTATCTCACGCACTTGCGTTTGACGAAAGTTTACCTTTCGAAGTTCGCCACGATCATCCAAGGCACCTAACCAAATCTTTAAACCATCTTCGGGTGCCTTCTCTGCTTCTTCAAGAAAAACAAGCCTTGGGTATTGCTTTAACTCATTGAAAAACAATTTCTCAATACCAGCCTTGGTTGTGGTTGTGGCATCCAAATGCAAAACCGATCCAGGACCGAAAAGTTTTTCTACTGCACGAAGAGTGCTAGTCTTTCCACACCCAGGTTCGCCATACAAAACAGAGTGGTATCTACTAGCGCCGTTTGTATCAACTGCACGCTTGATAGCCGACAACACGGTTCGAATTTGCGGTCCCAAATCATAAAGATCACAAAAAGCAGGATGACCAGCAAGTGCTTCATCACCTTCAAGTAATTCTTCTGGAAACTTTAGATCCTGCCAATCCAAAACTTTATCAGAAACACAAGCGGCAACGGTGCTTACGCCGTCAACTGAGCTATTGTTTTCTTCAACATCCGATTCTGAGAAAGATTCGTTATTGTCGGTGATTATCCAAGGGCTATCTTGGAACTTTGAATTTTTGCCTGTTTGGGTTAACATGGCTTTAATATCTTGCCACTGTTTAAATTCAATTTCTCCACCAATTCCTTTGCCGCTGGTTTTTTCAAAACTTACATCACAAGAATATTTCCAACCAGCCGGTGTGGATTCTGGACCGTTGACGCTTTCGCACTCAAAGGCCCAACACCTGCCACGATTACCGTTCATGGCTCTTTGAATTAAAAAGTCTACTTGGGCTTGAATCTTTTCTGGTCGGATACGCTTAGAAATTGTGCGTGACAAATTGACTTGATATTTCATAAAATTCCTTTTGAGTCGGATGCATCCTGCTAGATAGTATCAAATTATAATCTTGGGTGCGTGACCATAAAGATCACGCACCCAAGATATTCTACAACAATGATTTTTGAAATCAAGCAGCGTCAGGAAACAACTTACGAACCTTCACGGCCTTTTTCAAGATAGATGACAAACGATCTATCTCTACATTTAAAGACTTGATTTTAGCCTTAATGGCATCAGAGCCACCAGACTCTAAAAGAAGTTTCATTATTTCCAAAGCTTCTTTGCTTTTTAAAGTTTGGTGTTTCTTTTTCACAACAACACTTGACAAATCCATCCTGTTCAGAGTTCGGTACCAGTTGTGTTTTGTAACATCAAAAATATTTCTTTCGTTACAAAAAGCACGATGAACAGCATCTTCTTTCATTATTGAATCTAACTCCAAGTTTGATAAGCCTGCTGCTTTTACAAACTTTTTGTAGTATTCAATAACTTCTTCTTCCTTTTTGGGAAGAGAACCTTTTCTTTTTTCTTCAAATGCCTTGTAATTCTCAGATTTGTCTTCTGGTTCTTTTGCTAATTTAAATCCCATTTTAAGCAAAATAGGACGAGCATCAGCATAAGTGATGTTGAAATTGTGTTCTTGACAAATCTTTCGAATCGCTTGAGTGAACTCACTTGCTTTACGAGACATTGCTGTTTCTCCTCTTCAAAGTTACCATCTTTGGTTTTGATTAAGTTTCTTAAACTTTTTTGGAGCCACGCCATTAATCTTCGCTATCGCAATTTCCGCCCTGTCAATCGGAATGTTTTCTGGAGCGTCGATTCCGATTCTTGCTCTATCGCCGTTGACGCACACCAAGGTGATGGTCACGCTGTTGCCAATCCGTATCTGTTCGCCTTCTTTTCTGGTTAAAACAAGCATTGGTTGTTCCTTGATTCCGTTCTTGAAAAGTAAAAACTTTAGGGCAACCCTTGCCCTCAAATCAATCCTTACACAGAAAACTCAAAAGTCAAGAAAATTTTTAAAGAAGTCGTCAATATCAAATACCGAAATTTTTTTTTATCGTTAACAACACGCTTTAAGTGGCTTAAAATCAAGCATTTATGCAAAAAAATCTAAAATTTTGACCCAAAAAATTTTAAGATTCTTGAAAAACGGACTGCTTTGATTTCAATTTTTTTAGAATCAGATCTGGGTGGGCTAAAAATTCTTCTCTCAAATTTTTTTCTGTTTGGTTTTGACCGTACTTTTTTCGAACATCAAACAGGACAGATTTGAAATCTTCTTGTTGAATTGATAGTGCAAATTCTTTTTGAGATTCTATGTTCTTGTTTTCTTGCCAAACTTTTAAGGTTTGTTCGTAAAAATTATCTACTTGATTTTTGATTGAAAAATATTGGTCTTTTACTTCTTCAAAATAAGTAAACAACTCGTCTGCTTCATTTTTTAGAACAAATGGAAGTAAGTATTTGGGATGAAATAGATTATCTCCTTCACCTTTAATCTTGTGTAAAGAGAGATAACTTGGATTCTTAATCTTCCATCTGTTTTTGTTTTTATCACAAATCACAAAACCTTCAAAAGTTTTATCTTTCACAGATTTTTCTTCTAAAAATTTTTGAATTTGTTGAATGCTTCTAAATTCAAAAATATCAAGATTTTGAAAAACTTTAATTCTAGAAACATCTATATTTTCTAATGCTATTTCCTTGTGTTCTTCAAAAGCAGTCAGTAGATAGACTTGTGGATTTTTGTAATATCTTACAACTTTATTCCAAGGACTAACAAACTCACAAATGTAAGTTAATTTGGGATCCAATATGGAGTTCAGATCTTTTAGATCGCTTATTCCTAAACCTTTGCAAACAGCTTGTCTCCAAGTAAAAGATTGATTCTGCATCATATCTGTTGCAAAAGAACCTTTTGTGTTTACATGCCATTCATTATTGAAAAAATAAATGATTACTAAAGATCCGTCTTCTTTGGATTGAACAACGAAATCATCAAAATCGAAGAAATCCATTTCTTCAGGAACTTCTCCCCAATTAAAAAATCTAGGAAAAGAACGAGCGACTAAAGACCAGTCACTACTATTTAGAACAAGACCTCTACACTCCCTAACAATAGGATGTTTTTTAGGAGAATTAATTTGGTCATAGTTTAAAATGACCAAAGGAAGATCTGGGTGAAAATTAGTTTTTATACAAAACTCATTACTCAAATCATCACAAGTCTTGCCTGACAGCAGATACTTTTGTGTACATAACATATCATCTTTTTGGTTGAACATTTGTGTAATTAAAATCTATATTTTTTGGCTTACAAGATTTGCATTTAAATCTTCTAGTGGCAACTTGTTGCTTGGCAAGCCCGCAGTTCCAACAAGGTTCAAAAGAGTTTACCTCCACTGCTCCGCACCTAGAACAACAACCTTGCTCTCCACACGATTCATATAAGTAATACCCCTGCTCTGGCTGAACAAAATTATTGATACCACAAGAACCATCGACCACACAACTGTTACCTTTATTCCTGACATTGCCATAAAATCTCTGTTGCATGGTCCTCTGAACCCTGTCTAATCTTTTGTTATCAAAACCCAACAAAGTCATAATTGCACGTGCCACACCTTCATTGGCAATCAAGAATACCCTGAACGCAAAAGCACAAACTGATGTTGCAAAAACTGTTTCCCATGCATTGAAAAAATATTGCCCCGTCAAAGTTTTTGAAAGTGGCATTAATGGCAATAATATCAAGTATGTAACAATCCACCAAAAACCAAAAGTAGGCAACATACGAAAAATTTCATTACGCCGAATATACCAATCTCTCAAAAAACTCAAAGCCAACATCGCAATAGCAAAATTAGTAGCAAACTCCGGGCTTGACACCTTAACCTTAACCATCGAAACGGCAAATATCACAATGCAAATTTTAGTGACTAATTCAAGAAACATTTTAGTAACTTTCCATTTCGGAGTATTCGATTCTACAGGTGCCGAGAGAACCAGCCACTGGACCATTTCCATGTTTTGGCGAATCAATCAACAACTTTGTTGCTTTGAAAAGCCACATCTTTAAGTCACGTAAAGGAATTTCTTGATCAGAGAAAACTTCTATATAAATAGGTGCTTTGTATCTTTTAACAACCTTGTTTTCGTGTTGGGTAACCAACAAACTATTCATATCAGAAAGAGCCTGATTTGAATCAGCATACATCAATGCGTTTTTATCATCTTTTTGCTTCGTCCAACCATCTCCCGTCCAATAACGAAGATATTGATCGGCTATGTAAAAACGAGGATACTCTGGTGTTCCCTGCGAAATCATCGACAAAACAATCGGCTGTTTTTCTGGCGTGTTCATTGTTGCTCTCCGACTTACTAGTTGGTATTAACTAAGACCTAAACTTCTTTCCGAACCTAAACTTTTTTCTACGTAATCCCTGACAATTTTGTATTCTGGACTGAACATATTAAAAAATTGATGAATGAAATAAATTACTCCAGAGATTGTTAGAAACTGTTGTTTGTTTTTGAATGACAATCTCACCTTGCTGATCCATTCATCTATTTTATCAGGTTCCGTACTGTCGAGTTTATGAGGACAACTTCCTGCTGGTGCGATTATTGTTGACTTGCACCCAACCATTAAAGAAGCAAATTCGGGACTTAATGTAAGTTTTTCTTGGGATTGTAAGTTCGCTGCTTGTAGTGCCGATTTGATTGATTGAGATAATGCGTCTTTTTTGGAAATCTTCGCTTGTTTAAAATCAAAGCCACAAACACATTTTGGCACTATTGCGCCAACAAACTTACGACAGTCAGGGCATTCTTTTCTACCCCTGCCTCCTGTCGAGAAGGTGGAAATTTCAGCCTTAAAATTTGTCTTTGCGGCAAATTCGGCTCCGCAAGCACAAATTTTTGTTACTGCGGCGACGTATTTGTAGCACTTCGAACATTGTTTTTTGCCTCTTCCGCCTTCGTAATATGTCTTAACTTCGCTTTTTAAAGATTCCATGTGATAACTCCACTTGTTGGGGTTTGAGTGAAGTCATCATTCTAATCAAATTAAAAATCTTTAACAACATTGTTTTCAACGCCTAGATTCAAAAAACTCTGCGGTAATTTTTGAACCGTTGTGTTCTATGTTCATTTTATCAAGTAGCGATATTCCGGCCTTGGTAATACAGAGACCTTTGCCAGAAACACTGATTACAAAAGGGCCACCTGCTGAGTATTGCATCAATGCTGGCAGTTCGTACTTTTTAATCTGAGCCAACCTGCAACGAGCAATATCCGCAAGGCGATTTTCTGCAATTGGTCGCTGTCCGAGTGCGGACAGGATGACCATCTGCTTCTTGGTTAAACCGAAATTGTTCATGCCAATATCATTTGCCACAACATCACAACACTCACGCCAAGAACAACTTGGCATATACATTTTATGTTGAACCACCTTTGTTCCGAAGCCGTGAATTGCCAAGCGAGGAACCTTCTGATATTTTGCAATCAAAGCACAAACATCATCTGGAGGAGCATAAGGCAACTCGCCAGTTTTAACTTTGTTGGTCAAACCATTCTTTACAATTTGAACCAACTCATCACCCTCGGCAGGATGCCATTCAATAGCAGTGCTGAGACGACTTTCAAACGCATCGAAAAGATCGCCCCGCTCTGTGGTTGCTGCGATCCAACAAACCTCCCAGCAATCAACACGAAAAGTTGAACCATTTTTGCCAGGAGTTTTCACAACCATCATTGCATCGTTCGGCTCCATGGCATTTAACAAAGATCCTTTTGTCATAGAATCTTTTAACTCATGCGCCTCATCAAAAAACACAATACAAGGAGGCAAATAAAAGTCTCGATCCTTGTGTTGTTCTTGAACCAAAGGAGTTCCAAACTTTTCCATAACCTCAGAGATCTGCTGAAACAGCATGAAATTGTTCTCTAAAGAACTGCTTTGAACAAAAACAAAAGGAATCCCAATAGTTTCAGCAAACTTCTTCACAACAAAAGTTTTACCTTGACCTGGGGGACTGTAAATTCCAAAATTGCAACCCCTACAGGTGTGGTTGTGATAGCAATATGAAGAAAAGGCGAACCTACGCAAAATTCGCATGTTGCCTTCGTTGGATGGGCTAACAACTATGTCATTCAGCGGACACTTAGAGTTATTTTGAGCAAGCATTGTCCGAATCTGATCGGCGTTTGGCTTGGGAGGCTGGATACCTTTTTGAGCCAAACTCTGATCTTCCGTCCAATCAAAAAAAGCTTTTTGTTGTTGTGTTCTCATTTTCACTCCTTGTGTTTCGTTAGTTAGTATCAAACTAAGCAGCCGCTCGTTGCTTGGTGCGATAAGTTTTGCGAATTTTTTCACAAGCCCGAATAAAAATCTGGGAAAGCCTTTGTTTTGTATACAACTTTCCCGTGTTTGGATTTATAACAGTTTCTGCCATTCTGGCTATGTGACCACGATTGCCGTTAATACAATTGTCTACTAAATTTCTTTCAAGATCGCTAAGTTGAGTTTCTTCTATGGCCCGCCACATCAAAAGCCTTTCATCGCCATCTTGAAAAGATCTTGATTCACCCAATAGTGAGGATTGAACTTTTTGAATTGTTCCGAAAACAGATTCGTCTGTTGAAGATAATTTTGAAACAGCCTTCTCAACGGTGATTCCTTGATTTTGAAGATCAAACACCTGTTGTTTGATTTCATCAATGTGATGCTCTACAACATCTTGTCTTTCTTGAGACCTATTGTAGTTAATGATGTTGTTCTTGATTACCCAAAAGCAATATGTAGAAAACTTGCTTTTTCCATTATACAAATACATTGCATCATAAATAGCACAACAGGCTTCTTGGAGATAATCGCTATAAGAAACCCCTCTTCTTTTGCTTCGATAACTTGGAGTTAAACCCATTTTCTTGACCATCTTGATATAGCCCGAGATGATTCTTTGTTCGTTGGCAATCATCCAGTCCATTAGATCTTTGGCCTTGCCATCAAGATCAACCAATCCTTTTTTGTAATCGTTCCTAAGTTTTTTAACATTTGGAAATCCATATCTTTCTTTTGCCACAGACTCGAAGCAAAAGAAAGCTTCTTTCATTTTATTTTCAATTTCGGCTTTTTCTTCTTTGGATAACTTTGTGGGAGCATAATACTCAAAAGTATTCATGTTTTCTTTCTTTGAAAATGAAAAGAATTATTTAACAAACTTCAAGAACCAATCATAATCTCTCAAAACCTCTGCCTTAAGTCTGGCACCTAGTTTTGTGCAAGCCTTATAATAATCTTCCGATAGATGGTTGGATTCAAACTCATGGGCAAGTTCATGTAAAATTAAATCATCAACGTTCTCATTGACCCCTGAAGAAAACCATTTTTTGCCAAGAGCGTGAATGTTGTAATCAAAATAACTGGTTGATAACAAGTGACCTCTGGCAAAACATGCACTCCAAGGCTTATAAGCATATCGTGAACAGTTAACGAATCTCACATCTACATTTTTACCCAACAATCTTTTTGCAACTTCTGTCGTGTATTCGTGAATCAAACACATGTCATCGGTCCAGTCATTTTCTTCGATGACTTCTACCGGAGTAGCATTTGGATCATCACTATACGCACCCTTGCCAGCCAAAGGAAAAGCATCACTACTAGAAACCAAAGTTCCTGCTGAGTAAAGATTCTTTCTTTGACCAGAACTCAGTCCCCTAGGTGGTATCAAGGTATAACCATGAGCCACGGCTTCTGCATTTGCTTCTTGGTTAGTCGGGTCAAAAGCAACCGATTTCTCACCGTATCTCTTAACACGAAAAGTTTCTACGGCATCTGGCAAACAATTTTTATCATCCGCTGCTTCGTTGACCCAAGAAGATGTAACGTCGCTTTCTTCAATTTTTTCATGCATGTTGTTGAAAACAACGACACGCAAGTTTCTTAAGTAAGAAGGAGTGACATTATCCCTGTCAACATTCAACGGAACTTTTTGCAAAACATTATAGTGCCACTTGTCTCCGGTTTCGACAACCGGGATTCCCATTTCGTACAAGTACGGTTCTTCTCCCGGCAACGCTTCGTAAATTTGAACCTCTGTCTGGCGTATTGATTTTCTAAGAATGCCATCTTCGCCAGCAATTTCCGTGGGTAGTTTTTCAACAAATTTAGTGAGTGGTTCACGACATTGAATTATTTCCCCGTTAACCGTCAAAGTCAATCCTGGTCTAACGATAATTTTTCTCATGTAATCAATAAATTGATCATAACGCTCTTGATTACACTCAATTAAAGCCCAAAATTCAGTGCCGACTTCTCTCTTTCTGCGAGTATATTCTTTTCTGCCTTCTTGATTAAATTCTACAAGACCTTTGGTTGTGTGAATTTTGGCTTCTTTGCAAAAAGCAAGAACCATTTTTTCGCCAACATTAAATCTTCCAGCCTTGGTGGGGTCGCTCTTTTTCAAGGAAGGAGCAAAAACAGTCCAAGCGTGAGCCAAATCAGGAAATCCATTGGGATCATTGTCTTCAACGCTTAACTCGGCCAAGGGACGACCAGCGAGTTTATTTAGAGTGATAACGCAAGAGGTTGCGTTGGTGTCCATCACGTTTTGATAGAGTTCTCCTCCTACAATACCGAACCCACGACGTTCAACTAACCTTTCCGCAATTTGACGCAATCCATCTTTATGGGCACTAAACCACTCAGACATTTTCGGTTTCTCCGGTTGGGGTACGCCGCTCTAGTTGGTATCAAAAATTATAGGCGGGCTGTTCGGTGTGTGTTTTTGGGCCACCAATACATTATACGCACTATGTCAAGTGGCTTTTTGTACAGTGAGAATTTTATGGGTTTTTTGTGTTTTCTTTTTAAGGGTTACTTTTTTCCCTTTAGACTCAAAATAGCCCATAACAGATAGAATAATTTTAGAAACAACTATCTTATTGCAGTCGCTTAAATCAATAATATTTGATTTGTTTTTCAAAAATACCTTTTTTGTTAGAATTATTTATCTATAATTAATAATTTTTTTATGCAACCTTTAGTAAGATGGACAATTGGAAAAACAAGCAAAGACGGATATGAATGTTTGATAGAATCAATCAATTCATTCTTAAAGTATTACCAAGCCGATGTGTTTATTTGCTATAATTGTGAATTAGGCCAACTCCCACAACAGTTGAAAAAATTTAACTTAGTAGAACAACAAAAAAATATCAACGGAATGCCAGAAGCAGCGGGTGTTGCTTGGAAACTGTATCCGCCGAGATTAGATATAAAAAGACACGAAATATCAATAGACAACGATATAATTTTAAATGAAAGAATCGAACAAATAGACGAGTTTTTCAAAAAAAATAATTTCACTTTATTATTAGAAGATTTAGGAAGAACTTATGGAAGATTTGAAAATCATGTTCCTCCAAAGTTTTGTATAAACAGTGGGGTTTATGGAATGCCACCAAATTTCGATTTTGAAAAATACATAAAATTTTATGTTGGGGAAAAATGGGAAAAAAATGCATTATATGAACATGATAAAAATGAAACTTTTGACGAACAAGGATTGGTAGCTCTTGCACTTTTGGATAATAAGAATTATATTATAATACCTAAAGAATCAATAACAAATTGCGAATATACATTGTGCGAAGGAAAAGGTTATCATTTCATAGGCTTAAACAGAACAAAGAATCACGAAGCTTTTAACATTTTTAAAAACAAAAAGAGAAAAATTCATTTATGAAAGAACGTGTGTCTATAATCTTAGGTAAAAAAAATGTAATGTTGGTTGCACCCCACGGTGCAGACGACACCAATACAGATGTTATTGCGGAAAAGGCCGCAAAAGAACTAAATTGTTATGCCGTTATAAACAGAGGTTTCGAGAGGTCGGAGTTGGTTGATGTCAACAACGATAAAGCAAATTGCAATAGAATTGATCATTGCAAACAAGACGTAGTTTACGAAGAGTTTCTCAAGCCGATAATTAAATTAAAAAATAAAATTGTTAACAAATTGCATAAAATAAATGAATTAAATATTTTTTATATTCACGGATGTGGTGATATAGTTCACAAAAGAGCCGGTGAAGAAGTTGCTATGGTGGTAGGTTACGGGTTGGGGATAAAAAAAGACAGTCTGACTTGTCAATTATGGAGGAAAAATTTATTTTGTGATTGTTTTGAAAATGTTGTTAAAAAAAGTGTGTTTGAAGGAAAAGGTGGTGGTAGATATGCCGGTAGAGATACAAATAACTTGAATCAATATTTTAGAAAACACAGCAATGATGCCATGGTTCAATCAATGCAACTAGAAATACCTTATAAATTTAGAAAAAATAAAGAGGAAGCATCAAACATGGGAACTGTGCTGGCTTTTGTGATATCAAATTATTTAAAATACAACCACTATGATGAGCAAAAATCAAGATTTAAGTTTTTATGAAAATTAATTTTTTGATATCATTTTTTCTCTTGTTTTATTAATAAGATCACGCAACTCTTTCTTGGAAAGTTTGTTGTCATTTTTATAGATTTCTCTTAATTCTTTAACATTGCAATAACTCAAGTCATAGTCGGCTTTTAAATTATTACAAACAGCACAACAGGTTTGGAAATTAGATAAATCATTAGTGCCTCCTTTTGATTTAGCGACTATATGATCTTTCGTCATCAAAACGAGTCTGCCGTTTTCTTCAGCATAGAAATTAAAATGAGGACACATATCGCTAGGATTAATGTCTAGTATCATGTATTTGCCTTGCAACCCGCAAGAAACACAATTTTGATTAGATTTAAAAACGTGATAACGACTTGAATTCATTTTGACAAAATAACTTTTTTCACCAACTATAAACTCTATTTTTTCTTCTTCGTGTGTAACCAAAGAAAAAATTTCTTCTGGCTCATATTTTTTTATATGAATTAACTTATTGCGATCTTTCATCTTGACAAGATCGACTTGAACAGCGAAGTTCTCAAAATCTTGACCGTGAGGAGAAGATTCTATAATTTCATCTATTTGAGATTTAACTTTTTTTAAACATTCTTGACGAGATTCAAGAGAGTCAAATTCCCAAGTAACTGTGACTATGGATTTCCAACATGACATTTAGACCACCAAATACTAAACAATATATTTAGTATTTGAAAATTTAAAACAAGCACTTGTCAAGAATGTTTTTGATGGCAAATCTGCCCCTGCCATATTTTTTTTGTAATTCTAAATGGATGTTACCTTTTTTAAAACCTTTTTCTAGCATTAAAAGATAATCTTTTTTTATAGAATCAATTTCTTCTTTTGTTATTTTTTTGCCTTGATTCAATGGTTTTAAATTTTCAACTTTTTTTAAATTTTTTAAGTCGCAACCATATTCAATATTTTCAACTTTTTTAATATTGTAGTCATAAGAATTTTTGTTAATTTCATAACCAGCAACTTTCCTGCCGAGTTTAATTGCGGCTAGTGCTGTGGTAAAATTACCCATAAAGAAATCGCAAACCACATCATTTTCATTTGAAGAATACAATATTAATTTTTTTATGATTTCTTCGGGTAATTTATTTTGATTTTTTTTCTCTCCAAAAGCGTACTCACGATTTACCACAAAAACGTCTTCTAAGTCTTGATAAAGCAAAGATCCATTTTTGTTGTCTTTTTCTTGAGAACCAAATCGACAAAAAGTATTAAACTTGACTTTGGAAATTTTGGATTTCTTGTAATAGAGAATATGATAATGGGATGTCACAAACTTTTTCTTTGTATAAACTCCAAAATTATATCTCCATATTAAATGATTTATTTCAAATAAATTCAGTTTATGGGCGGCATTAAGAAGGTGCCTAAGATTTGTGTGTCCCATAAAAACGTACATGGAACCATTAGGCTTCAAAACACGAACGGCCTCTGTTAGCCACTCGTGTGTCCACTTTTCATAATCTTTTGGGGCTTCTTTGTAGCCAACAAGTACGTTATTTTCGTCTCGATTATAATGTTTGTCAAAATTAGACTCACCCAAGCCAAAAGGAGGATCAAAAATTCCAAGATCCACCGATTCATCAGGAATTCTTTTTTCAACATCAATACAATCGCCCTGAAATATATTGATGTTTTTCATTTACTCTTATTTTTGTCTAAAGCACCTGCGGTTTCTGATATGAACTTTTGAAAATGATCCCAAACACCGAGATCTTTTATGAAATATTCAGCCATTTCCAATCTTTTTTCTAGATTCGATTTTTCTAAATTCTTTTTTGCAATTGCTTTTGCTGATTGTTGTGTATTTTGTTGATTCACAGCATCGCTGTTTTCGCCCATATCAAAAAGTTGACCACTCGTAAGTTTGCTGCGAACCATTAGCAATTTGGCTTTGAGAAATATAGCTTTTTCTTGTCGCATGGCTCTCCCGGCCAAAATATCTTTTTCTCTTGAGCGAAACACTTCTTTTATTTGGTGCATAACATCAAAAGCTTCCGAATCTTCTGGTGGCATGGGTGCATTTTTTATCATTTGCAACACGTGGAAATCATGGTTGCCCATCATTTCCCAGTCGCCCATAGCCTCTATTAAAGTTTCAATATCGTAAATGTTAAATTTAGATGTTAAAGCGTCCATAATTTTTATTTTTCCTTTTTAAAAAGATCCAAAGCAACGTTCAACTTGCATATTTTGATGTTGAATTCCTAAACTTTCAGCAAAGTCCTGTAAATCGTATGAGTGATTTAATCCTCTTTGTTGACGATAAACTTTTTTGACCGCTAAACGAAAGTCTTCCAGATCCACACCGGTGGTTGTTTTATTTTCAATATCTCTATGCAGTGCATTCATTTTAGCAATTTCTAAAATATTTGACAACATAGCTCCATTCACACAATTTCCAAGTGTAAAATCATATTCATTGTTGACCCTGTATAGGGTGTGATTTTTAGAAAAAACATCGGCTGTTGTGATGGTTAAAAGTGCCTCTTTTTCTTCTTCTTTAGAAAAAGGAACCCGATCAGAGTGAATTTTTAATATGTCAATCGATGTGATCTCGTTTGGTCTATCGATTTTGATATGGCGGCTGATTCTTCCTGGGCGAGTAATTGCCGGATCCAACACATCGGCACGATTGGTCATAAGAATCACAATTGGATTCTCTTTTGTTTGAACGCTATCAATGCCATCCATTTCTCCCAAAAACATAGGTACTATAGTGTCAGATATGTCACTGCTTCTGCGTGTGCCACGTTGGGGCATGATTGCATCTGCTTCGTCGATTGCAAGAATTGCTTTGTAGCCATGTTCACGATAATGCTTTCTGCCACGTTCAAATAATTCACGAATTTCTCTTTCGGTATTGCCAACCCATTTATCTAAGATTTCTGGTGATTTCACATAAATGTATGCCGAGTCTATTGCTTGTTTTCCATGAATTTTTGCAATTGAATGAGCACACACTCTTGCAAGAAGAGTCTTTCCGCATCCTGGTGGGCCATATAATAAAACTCCACGTAAACCCTCTATGTTATAATGGTCAAAAAGATGTGGATACAAAAAAGGAAATTCCAAAGCGCTTTTTAATTCTTGTTTTGCAAAGTCTAATCCACCGACATCATCCCAACTCACATTCAAATCTTGGGAAATTTTATATTTTGAATGATTTTCTTTTTCAAGTTTTTTTGTAACAGAAAAAAGATTGTAGTCCGTTAGGACTCTATCACCTTCTTCTAGGGTGAAGTTTTTAGGATTGAAAACTAAAAATTTATCTCCCTTATATAAGACTTCTATATTTTGATCCAACACGGCGGATACGATACAAATTGGGCCAGCAGGCAAGTCCTCTGCCTTATCAACTATGGCTTTATTATCTGGTTTTACTTTTACTGAATCGCCTACGCAAAGATCTAAAAATGGCAAACCTTGTATTTCCCATGGCTTGCCATCAATTTGCACTACAGCGTAGGTGCCATCGGCTTTTTGTGTTAGGCGAATTTGTGCGGATTGTCCTTGCTTTGAGCCTATAAAAAATCTTTCCTCTGTGTCGTCTACTAATCTAACGAGAACACTACCATGTTCATCAACAACACTATCGTAACTCGACGCAAGAATTATCTTGCCACCTTTTTGAAAATGTGGACTGTTTTCATCAACGACAATGATTTCATCGTTGTTTTTAAAACAAGCAGGATCCACTAATTTGTGGACTTTGAGCAAATAACCATAAACTAAAGGCTCAGACGATAATTTGGATATAATATTGTGTTGGCGAACCAAATCCGATCTGCACTGTTCGATAATTTTTTTTAGTTCAGAAATTTCTTCGTTGTGCTGTATGAGAAGTCTGCTTGTTTTTCTTTGAACTTCTCTTTCAATGTGTGATTGAATATCTTGTTGGTTTTCCATAAAATCTCCAAAAAAAAGCCCGATGATGTGAGGCTGGAGTCGAACCAGATCGTACACACCACCGGGCCATAAATATATCAAAATATAATATAATCAGCAAATCTGATTTTGATTTAAGTTTTTTGTTAAATTACGGAGAACCAAATCTTTTTTGGAGGTTTTATAAAATACTTCAATAAAGCTGGACAGAACCAACATTTTAAATTTTCTTCTTTCCAAGAATAAAGATTTCCATTTCTCAATGGCTTTTGAAAATCTAGATAAAAACGACCAAAACGAAAATCTGCAAAATGCACTTCAATATTTTGCATCAGATTGCTTTTTTGACAAGCACGAATTATCACCTCGGGAACACCATCGGTAAGTGCTTCTTTGACTAATCCATTTTTTAGATCATCAAAAAACCACAATTTGTTGAGTGTGTAGGGCTTAAAAGAAAAACAAAATTTTTGCACGGCTCCCTCCGTTGCAAATATTTTTTTGGGGGGCAGTTTTTGCCCCCCAAAAAAAATTTAGGCTAAATATTTTTTATAGATCCAACAAAACAATACACCTCCAACTATTCCCATAACAAAGCCTGATGGCGAAATTGGGCTACCGCCCGCACCAATTAAATAGTTGATTAAGCCACCGACATAGCTGCCAGCTATTCCGATACCAATTGTTGGAAGAAAACCTTGTGCTTCATTCCCAGGGTGGAATGCTTTTGCGATTAAGCCTACTAATAAGCCATAAAACAACCAACCAATTATATAAAACATAAATCCTCCTTTAGTTATGTTATATTTTATTTAGGATTGTTAACTCAAATGCTTAATTGAACCAACTGCTCAACAGTGGGAGGAACCAGATCAAAACATTTAGGATATTCTAATTCTACACCTAATTTTTTTGCCAGACTCGTCGCTTTCTCAGACTCTTGTTTAAAAAGATCAACGTTTTTTTTATTGAGCAACAAATCTCCCAATTTTACAATGCCTAATTGGTCTGAGGTGGGGATCATTGTTAGTTTTTCAACATTTAACTTGTGTGCTGTTTCCACCATTTTAGACATTTCGTGAACGTTTAACATGTTTATGTTGTTGTAAATAGAAACTCTGTGTTGTTTTTTGCCACCAAATTTTTCTCTCATTTTAATCCATCTTTTTAAATTCTCTATTACTTGGTCATACAAATCAAGTCTTCTAATTTTTTTAAAAGTAATTGGATCGGCAGCGTCTAATGACCAAGAGATATTAGATTTAGTAGTTGAATTAAAAAACTTTAATGATGTTTTCTCGTTCAAACAAGTTCCATTAGTATTTGTTGTAAATTCTATTTCATTTTTATATTTTTTAAAATCTAGTTTTTCAAAAATTCTAAAAACTGCATCCTTCCAAAAAGGTTCTGCTATGCCCAAAACACTTAAAAATCTTAAATAGGGCATTAATGATTTTGCTTTTTCGCATAAAAAATCTGTCATATCCGGCTGGTCTGGCTTGTGAAAGTTTCTTGCACACATAATGCAAGCTGGGTTATCCTCATCAGGTGTTTCTCCGCCGATATTGCAATGCTTATCCGGCAAACATATTTCTAAAAATATTGGAAAACGAGAATTTTTATAAGATTCAAAATAAAAAGGTTTTTTTAACTTAGTGATAAATGGACAAACATTCCAAGAAAAACAAACTGGGTGCAATTTTCCATTTTTTGTAAATTCTCTTATTTCTTTTGCAACAAAATTATTCCAAATATCCAAAATATCGGTTTTTTCGTCTAATTTTCCCAGTTGGGTATGTTGATGGCAGCACATAGAAACTTCGCCCCAACTGGTTAATATCACTTTCGTGAAAGGATTGGAGCAAAAAGCAAAATTGGTTGATTGGTTATCTGGGTTTTTTAACATAAAATAATTTAATGTATAATATGTATTTATAAATTATGCATCAATTATAGAGGAAGATATGAGATATTATGGATTTTATGGTGGTTATCACGATTCTGGAGTGGCTATTCTTGACGAGAGTGGCAATTTGGAATTTTACGCACACGCAGAACGTTATGGTAAACGAGTAAAAACAGAAAACAGTCTGGCAGAAATATTAGATTTTATTCCTCCTCCAAGTAAAGAAGATATCGTTTGCGTGCCACCCATGGGATTAAATTATGAAACAATAGAAGGGCAACATCCGGTTGTTGCAATGAAATCAACCTTCAGTGAGTGGATGAAAAAAAACATAAGATATGAGCCAAACTACTGCATAAGCCATCACTTATGCCATATATTATCTTCTTGGTTTTTTAGAAAAAATGACGAAACAAGATTTGCTTTGGCTTTTGACGGCGCTGGCCCAAACGCAGATGGCATGGTTTTAGGAAGTTGTTTTTGCGGAATGATTAATGAAGATGGGTTTTCTTTAAAAGTGTGTGACCCACCTATACCAAGCAGTTGTAGTTTGGGGTCGATGTTGGGTTTTAATAGTGCCGGTAAAGCTATGGGGTTGTCTGGTTTTTTAGAAGACACAAAAGAAAAAATTTCTGAGGATGATATTGTGAGATTAGTCGAATCTTTCACAAAACCTTATATGCCACCCCCAGCGTGGTTGTGGACCCCCGGACAACAAGAGTATATTCCAAGTTTTCCTTGGTTTCCCAATCCGTCTGAAGAGGATCTTAAATTTATAGCAAAATTTTATAAATTTTGGATAAATCGTACATGGGATTCAATAAAAAAGAATTTAGAAAATTTTATCCCAAACAAAGAATTAGGAATAGTGGTCGGCGGTGGAACATGTTTAGCTCTTGAATTGAACACTAATATAGCAAGTTACGTTAAGGATTTTGTTTTCGGACCAGCTATAAATGATAGTGGTTTAGTTTTGGGGGCCGCTTCTTATGGTTATTTTTTAGATAAAGGAAAATGGCCAAAAGCTTTAAAAACACCTTCAATAATGTATTTGCAAGAACCTCTGTCAAAAATAGGGCCACAAGAGCCAAAAGAAATAGCGAAGCTGATAGCCCAAGATAAAGTTGTGGGCTTGCTTCGTGGAAAAGCGGAGTGTGGCCCTAGAGCTTTGGGTTTCAGATCTATATTAGCAAATGCCAGTAAGTATGAGAATTTAAAACGTGTCTCGCAAGAGTTAAAAGGAAGAGAATATTATCGCCCATTAGCTCCGATGGTAACCGCAGAAAGCTTCGACAGATATTTTACTGGTCCCAAAGGAGAATACATGCAGTATCGTTGTGAATGTAATCTGGCAGCAAAAATGGAGTGTCCAGCAATTGTACACAAAGACAACAGTAGTAGGCCGCAAGTGGTTCACAAGGAAAAAGATCCTTGGTTACACGAACTACTTGTTGAGTACGGTAGAATAACTGGGAGTGAGTGTATAATAAATACAAGTTTAAATGGACCTGGGAAGCCTATATGCAACACTTATAGTGATGCTTTGTATGATTTTAAAGAAAAAGATGATATAGAACTAATTTCAATACCACAAGAAAATTAATTAAGTAGACAATAGAGTTGCTTATGTGACATTTTAATAATTAAATCAATATTGTAACTTGGAATTACAATATCATTTCTAAATATTTTTTTAATTAATTCAGCATTCAAAGATTTGCTAATTGCTTGTTTTAATTCTTCGATTATTAAGCAAAGTAAACCTCTTTTTGGCCCATTATAAATTAACATCGCATGAATAAATTTAATTTTATGTTTTAGTTTTAAAAAATTTTCACTATCAATTCTTCCGTAATTAGCAGCGTATATTTGGGTTTGATTGAAAACAAAACTCTCGGAGATGTCTAAGTTTTTTATATTATTTATTTTTTTTTCTTTGATCAAATATCTTAAACTAATTTCGTCATGAAGACTTTTTGTTGAATAATCGTTTATCTTTAAGCACACCTCTGTAAAAAAATCTTCGTCTATTAAACATTTATTTATTGTGTTAGCCCAAAGTTCAAATATTTCCTTATTTGATTCTAAGTTTTTATTAAAGTAAAAAAATCCGGTGTTGTGTGGGTAACAATAAAAATTTTTATCTAATTGCTCTTCATATTTCAAAGGAAAAATTTGTTGAAGAAAAAAAATATCGGAGTCTACAAATACAATATTATCTTCTTTTAAAAATTGTATATTTTTAGAAATATCTGCAATTTTTGAACAAAGTTTCCAATATCTTGGAGAAGAAGTATTCAAATCTGTTGTTGTTTTAACTACGTCGAAATTTAAAATATTTTGAAAGTCTTTCCAGTCCTCTTTTGGTCTTTCAAAATCACTAATATCAAAAATTGTTACTGGGACGTTTTTGTGAAAAGATCTAAGGGTTGCTATCGACAAAATTACTGGACTTTTTAAATCTTGATGTGGTTTAATATTGGGATTATCATTCCACCAGTAGTATATAATGTGCTTATTTTCTTCAAAACAAACGCTCATAAAGCCTCCTTGCTCGAATAACTAATTATTTATGATTAATTAATTTTAAAAATGTTCAAATATCAAAATCAAAATCCCAACTTCAAAAATAAAAAACAAATAATTTATAGTTTTTGTGAAATGCCATTTAGGCACATAAAAATAAATGTCACCGGCGATGTAACAATGTGTTGTTATCAAGGGAAATTTTTAGGCAATATTTTTAAAGATAATATCATACAAATATGGAATAATAGTATTTCAAAAGAAATAAGAGAAAAAACTTTAAATGGAGAATTGCATAATAATTGTCAAGAATGGGGTGGATGTCCTTATATAAACAAAAATTTAAAAGAAAATAATCAAAAAGTAGTTTTTTTAGAAAATTATCCAATATCTTTGGAGATAGATTTGCCACCAACACATTGCAACATAGGTGGAGAAAATCCAAATGATAAAAATCAAGCTTGTGTAATGTGTCCCAGAAATTTTGATGTTTTTCGAAAAAGTGAAAATTTTAAATTAAATAATACAAAAAAAATTATAGACTCAATAAAGTGTATTGTTCCAAACCTAATTTTATTCTCCGTTTTGGGTGTGGCTGAGCCCTTCTACAAGGACTTAATTTTTGAAATTTTTGAAGAAATAGAATTTAAAAAATATCAAAATAATATTAATTTTTGGACGTACAGCAATGGTTCTATTTTTAACGAAATTTTACAAAAAAAATATCTAGAAATAGTAAAAAAATCATTTATTTATTTTTCAATAGATGCTGCCACAAAAGAAACTTATAAAAGTATAAGGAGAAGAGATTTTTTTGAAATAATTCAAAAAAATCTAAATTTATACAACAAAATAAAAGGAGAAAACCATCGAAGTATAATGTATAACAATATAAATACTTTAAACGTGAAAGAAATGGAAGATATGGTAGTCTTTGCCAAAGATAATAATTTTAATGAAATTCAATTCAATCCTACTCACGACTGCGGATCACTAACATCAGAAAAAACTATACAAGATATAATGGTCACCAAAGATAACGTATCTGTTTTTTTAGAGAATTCTGAAAAAGCAAAAGAAAAAGCAAAAGAAATAAATATGCCCATTAAAATGGTGAGGGAATTTGAACAAGTAGTAGGGAACGACTTGATACAATTAACTATATAGTCAACTGTATCAGCCGTTCGGTATAACCTAAATCTAAAGGACGCAAAAAGTTAACCGGCTGTCCTAGTTTATTGCACTCTTCAATAATATCTTGTTGAGCTTTTGCAAACAAACCACAATTTTTTTCATTAACTAAAATTTTGTGATTAAATCCATTTGTTGGATTAAATTCAACGTGTTTATGTTGTTAAGAAAAACACAACTATGTGAATACATATAATTATGAAAAAATGTAAAATACAAAAAGCCTGTCAATTTTGTGGTAAAATATTTGAAATAAAACCCTCCGAGTTTCATTTAAGAAAAAATTGCTCAAGGGAATGCAAAAGCAAAGGTCTTGTGCCTTGTTTGCCTGAAATAAATGATAGGCAGATGGAGATTATTGTCGGTTCATTATTAGGTGACGCTCATTTAGATCGACCAAAAAAAGAAACGCACAATTCTCGTTTTCAAAAAGGTCAAAAGATGGCAATGCAAGAATATCAACAAAGTTTGCACGATGAACTACAACCCTACTCTAACTCGCTAAAAATGTACGAAAAAAACAGAAGTTTGAAAGGGAAAAATTATGTTGAACAAACAATGTTATACCATACCTGTTGTCATCCTATTTTTACCAAACTAAGAAATCAATGGTATGTAAAAGAAAAAAAGATATTGCCCGAAAAATTGAACATAACGCCTCTAACATTAGCTTATTGGTTCTGTGACGATGGATACATTGGGAAAAGCAACAACGCATTTATTTGTACCCACAATTTTAGTAAAATTGAGGTAGAACGATTAGTTGGTCTTATAAAAAAAGATTTGAAACTAGACACTCGTCCGGTACCGAGCAGAAAAAACAAAAATAATCAAATTCAATATGTGATCTACATCGGATCTATAGACTATGATTGTTTTATAGATATAATTCAACCACATATTCCTTGGAATTGCCTCCAGTATAAACTATTAAAATTTGAAAAAAAATTCAAACACAAAAAGAAATCATAAAGTGAGTTGTATCAACTGGTCGGTTAAGTTTAAGTCAAGTGGTCTTATAAAGTTAACCGGCTGTCCTAGTTTATTGCACTCTTCAATAATATCTTGTTGAGCTTTTGCAAACAAACCACAATTTTTTTTGTTCACAAGAATCTTATGATTAAATCCATTTGTTGGATTAAATTCAACAAATTCCGCTCTTGCTTTGTGTGCAATTCGACACATCTCAACAACCTCATGCACATTCATTATGTTAATATTATTGTGAATTTTCAAGAACTGCTTCTCACGAACACGCTCTTGATCAAAAGCATACATATTCTCCAAAACTTTATCAAAACAATCAAATATTCTTATAGCTTTAAAAGTTTCTGGTGTAGCGGCGTCTATTGAAAAATTAGTAATAGAATTTGGAGCACGCCTAAGATATTGCTCACGTACATTTTGTTTTAATAAGGTTCCATTTGTAGTGATGCTTAAAGTAATTTGCTCTGCATGGTTATCATATTCTAAAATATCCATAATTTCAAACAACAAAAATCCATCTTGTCTTGTTTGATAGAAAGGTTCCGCTATTCCCTGAACGTGTATTTGATAAAGGTTGGGAACGATGTGCTTAATTTTTTCAAGAACTTCAAAAAGATGATTTTTCTCTGGGCGGAAAACTGGACTTGATCGCTCACACATAACGCAAGCTGGAGAGTGTTCCGGGTGAGGTTTTAATCCGCCAACATTACAATGGGTATTCGGAAGATCTATTTCTAAGAAATTAGGATACTCATTGTAAATAAAGTTCTGAATCGGGTATGGTTTTTTAAGCGGCAAATAAGGACAACCGGGACATTGGCATTTTTTGTGCAAATTGCCCTTGAGTGTTTCGTGTCTTATTTCCTCGGCAATTTCTCCAAACCAAACCTCATCAAATGTATTATTCAAAACATTACCGATATAAGCGTCCTCCTCTGCTTTGAGAGGGTCTGGTCTCATAAAACAACAAAAAGAAGCATTGCCTTCGGATGTTATTCTTAGTCGATTAAATGGAAAAGCACAAAAAGCATCGCCCCACATAGAAAACCTTTCTGCATTAACTAATAATATGTATTATTTCCACAAACCATCTTCAATTTTAATTGCATTGTCTAGATTAGAATTAAATATGTAAGCATAGGCTTTACTACCGTCTTGTAAAATTATTTCCTCACGACGAAAAAGACCTGTACTTACACATTCGTAACGGTCTAGGTCATTGAAAGCACGCTCTGGAATTTTATATAATTCTCCTTGAACCCCGCCTTTTGTTGTTGAGTCGAAAACCATACCAGGAAAACTTCCAACATCATACAAGTGGTAGTCTTCATTTGTAATCACTTCGCCCAAAAAGGCTGCTGGGGCATTTTTTAATATCCTGTGGGCATTGAATCCTTTTTTTAAAGTTCCATAACAAAAAAAATCAGCCATGAATTTGCTCCTAAATATAAATTAATAGTAGTAAATATTGATGAAAAACATTGATGTTTTTCATATAAAATGGGGCAAAAATGCAAGGACGCAAAGGAACATCTCTTCTTGAACTATTGACAGCAACAACCATCGTAGTGTCTATGTTTATTGCTGTTAGTCTATACTCGCAAAATAAAAAAGAAAAAATAATCTCTTTTTACAAAGACTACAGTCAAAAAATTGAGAATATAAAATACGAACTAGATTTGACAAATTCATCAAAATTAATCGCAGATCAAATTTTATTAAAAATTAAAGATCAAATTAATTTTGACAATTTAACAGAAGAAGAAATTGATTATCTGAATAATCTGTAGCTAAGCAGCCTCGTTTTTGTTCATCAAAACGGGCTTCTTTTTATTCAAAACAACATCAACATCGACCAGATAAGACTTTCCAGAACAGTCGTCTGAAAGATCAAAGTAAAGATCTGTCATAAACTCGCCAAGAACACTTCTTAAAGCACGTGCTCCAATTTCTTTTTCAATAGCAATTTCTGCAATTTTTGTGACGGCATCGTCGGTAAATTGAAGATCAACGCCTTTGTAAGACATTTTCTTCCGCTCCTGTTTTAGCAGGGCGTTTTTGGGTTCTTTTAAAACACGAACCAAATCATCCACCGAGAGTTCTTCCAGAGAACTAATCACAGGAAGCCTGCCGATTAACTCTGGTATCATACCGAATTCAATAAAATCATCTTGGCGAACTTTCTTCATCACATCGTTGTATTCTTTTCTTTCGTCAGTAACCTGATTTTCAACATTAAAACCAATCGCAGTCTTCCTTAAACGACGACGAATAATGTCTTCTAAACCAACGAAAGCGCCGCCAACAATAAACAAAATATGAGTTGTATCAATCTGAATGTAGTTTTGTTCTGGATGTTTGCGACCTCCTTGAGGTGGAACATTGCAAACAGTTCCTTCTATCATTTTAAGAAGACTTTGTTGAACACCTTGTCCACTCACATCCCTTGTAATAGAAACATTTCCGCCAGTGGATCGAATTTTATCAATTTCATCGATATAGATAATGCCTCTTTGTGCTTCTTCAACGTTGTAGTCTGCTGCAACCAAGAGTTTCAAAAGCAAATTTTCAACATCTTCTCCCACGTAACCAGCCTCAGTGAGCGTTGTGGCGTCACCGATTGCAAAAGGAACATTGAGTTTTTCGGCTAAACTTTTTGCCAATAAAGTTTTTCCACTTCCTGTTGGTCCCACAAGAAGAATATTATTTTTTTCAATCTCAACATCTCTAAGTTCTGGATCTTCTACGGAACAATCTCCGGAGTTTTTAAAAGATTTTAATTCGTAACTATCTATTAGTCTTTGATAGTGATTGCTAACTTCTACCGATAGTTTCTTTTTGGCGACATCTTGGCCAATTACATATCGATTAAGGTGTTGATATAGATCAACAGGACTTGGAACATTTAATTTCTTCAAGTTCTCCGACCGCATGCTTGAAATTTTTTCAGCAAGTGCTTCCTCGCAACTTTTAATACAACTATAACAAATGTAAACGGGGTGTTCGTCACCAAGACCATTTCCTTGAACCAAAGGACCGGTCATTTTTTTAGTTTGTCCGCAAAAACAGCACGCACTCATTTTATTTTCCTTGAAAGTTTCGCTCATGGGATATCTTTATTTTACGGAAAAAAGAAGCGACGTAAAGGTTGGCCGAAACAATAATTATTTTTGATCCAAAAGAACTCGATTTTTAGACAAATATTCTTTCCAACGATTTTTAAAGTAGGAATGATTGTGATCAAAAGTTGCTTGAAGATCCAATTCACCTTCTTTTTCGACTTGTTTTACAGTTTTGTTTTGATAGTGGTGAACAAGTGGAGCGTAAAGTGAATAAATCTTTTTTCCACCTTCTTTCAGTCTCAAAGAAAAATCAGAGTCTTCGCAATAAGCGAATTTGAGATGTTCATCGAACAAACCAAATTGATCGTAGGTCTCACGTGGTATGCAAAAGCACCAACCTGGGATATAGTCAACACGTTCTCCATTCGCCCCGCCAAATCCACGCCCATCAGCATTAAGGTGTCCTCCCCAATAGCCAACCTGGGCATATTCCGGGTTGTTTTTTAAAAATGCTATCATGGTATTGTCCCAATTTTCAAAAACTTTGGTATCAGAATTTAGTAGGATGATATAGGGACTTTCCCCGAGAGCAATCATTTCATTATTTGGAACCACAAATCCAACATTTTTCTCTCTTCTTATAGTTGTTAATTTATAATGCTTATCTTTGTTTGGATCATATTTTAACAATAAATTTTGTATATATTCTTGAGTCTCTTTGCCGGATGCATTGTCCCAAATAAACAAATGGTAATTTTTTGTATATTTTTGTACCGAATCAACGCAATCTTTGATATAGTCAAGTTGATCATGAACAACAATTAATATGTCTTTCCAATCATCCGTGGCCTTTTCTCCCAATTTTAATTCTTTTTTTACTTGTTCAAAATGATCCTCAAAATTTTTATAAGTACCATTTAATTTTTGATCATTCCTATAGCGGTGCCACATCTCAGCGTTGCACTCTTCGCTACAAACGTTAACTTGAAAAAGAACATCTATCCATTTGGTAAAAGAAGAACACCAACGACACTGTCCTAGTTTTGGGCTTTTGGTCACATAAGAGTATTCAAATTCAAATCTCTCGTTTGATAAAGCCGTGGGGTACTTTTGTTCGAATTTCATATTGTGTAAGTAAAAGCAACTTCTCCTAAACTCTTAATTTTAACAATATCGTCCATTTGTATCAAATCAAAAGTTTCCTCAATCAAATCTTGCTTTTTTAATAAATCTTCTTTTGTATAAACTTTTTTACCCCATCTAATGTCCAAGGTTAATTTGTGGTGATCTAAATCATAGGTGTTAACGCCGTGATAAACATAAACATATTCATTGCCATCCAAGACTGGGGCTATGGACCCTTTTAACATCAACTTCTCAAGAACATTTAAATCTTCCTCACAACAACTCTGAGCACCACGCTCAGGATAAAAATTTTCCCACATATGAAAAAGAGATTTGTAAAACATCACCGAACCACACAAAAATCTGTGGGAGTACTCTGATTCGTTTAACCAATCACACCAATATACTTCTTTTGAATTGGCAAAATACTTTAAAAAATTTGAATACAAAGAAGCAACATTTCTATTATCGCTTTTTAAACACTTATATTGATTAGTCAGTCTGTTGGGGTGATACAAATCGTCATCGTCCCATTGACAAATTATTTCGCCGGTGGCCAATTCAATAGATGTGTTTCTCATGGCCCCTAACGTCAACATAGTTGGAGCAGCAAGAAAAAGAATATCTTCTCTTGATAAATCTTTTATGTATTTTTCTATTTTTTTATTAGTGTCATCATTGCTTTGACTCAATATGATTAAATTTTTATTTTGGTAATTTTGATTTAAATAACAAAAAATTGATTTTTTTAATAATTCAAAACGATCTTTGGTAACACAAACACAAGAAATTAATGGCAGTTTTCCTGAAATCATTTTTAAACCTCATGAGTGAATGCCAAGCCCTCTCGGCCCATAACTTTTATTGTTCCTTCAAGTTCCAAATAATTTATTGTATCGCAGATTCTTTGTCTGTTTCTATTGATATAACTCACAGGCAACGATCTGTTTTTTGATATTTTTAAATGGTGTTCTTCATCCCAAACATTATTCCCATGAAATGTGTACATTTGCATATATCCATAGTTGGACATTAAAACAACTTGATCATTATCAATATCATTCTCGCAAAGAGTTGTAGTTAAAACAGAATCTTCGCCAGCGGAGCAGTAACTCCCGGCAGATGGATATTTATTATGAAAATGTCTCCTATAAGCCATAATAGTTCCTGGTATCAAACTGCATTTTTTAATACCATTAGAACAATATTGTGCCCAATCTTCCCAAAATAAATAACCGGAATTGAAGTAATAATGAAGTTGATCCGACAGGAAACACACACGTGCCTTTGGATGTCTAGACAAGTAACTATATTGAACGGCTAATCTTTCTGGGGCATTAAAATCATCATCGTCCCATTGAACAAAAACATCTCCATAACAAAGAGACATAGAAATGTTTCTTAAGGCACCCAAGGAATACCATCCATTTAAAAAAACAAAATGAACATCATCCCTCCCTGAGAGATAATCTTTAATTTTTTTTTGATAATCTCTTGGTGCTTCGGTTACTATAACTAATTCACGGTTTGGGTAAGTTTGATCAACATAACATTGCACACTTTTTTTAAAATAATCAAAACGATTATTGGCTGTGACCATCAAGCAACTAATTTTTGGAAGTGATTCTTGAGCATTAATCATAAACTATCTTAGTAACTAAGGTACAAAAAGAAAAAAGCCCAACACAAGGTTGGGCTTTTCCCTTAAATAATTGTGTTTTTAAACAATTATCAAGCGTCGTATTCGGCACCTTCAACAAGGTGATAGCGACGATCTTCTTCGTTACGCTCAACCTTCTTGGCGTTGCGCAAGGCGAACAGAGCGTTATGGATTTGAGGCCCGATTTCACTCTCAGTACTCCACTTGCCTTCGTTCTCGATGATCTCCTTGATCTCGCTAACCTTTAGACCCTTGCCGTTCTCGGGATAGCCCGAAATCACCTTCTTGATGCTGGCAGCGGGACGGCCAAGCAATTCAAAAGTATACCGTTTCAAGCCAATCTTGCTTTCGCCGTTGGAAGCAGCACGCACACGGGTTTTGGTCTTGGCACCAATCTTGCGAGACTTTCTGCGACCATTCTTGACCACAGTAGCCTTGGCCTTTGCAGGGCGACCTTTTCGCCGCTTTGCAGGAGCCATGGTGGCAAAATCAACACCTTCTCCAACATTGTCGCAAGTTTCCGATGCAACCTCGGCCAACTTCCTCAAGGCAACCTGGGCTTCCTTGAGAGAACGCTGATACTCTTGAAACTTTTCACGAGCCTCTTGCTGAATCTGCTCAATTTGCTGAAACCGAACACCAAAACCACCCTTAGTCATCGTCTTCATTGATCAACCCTTAAACAAAGTAGCCAAATTTTTTTTTAAATGCCTGAAAAAACTGGCCACATTTGTTTTTTCCGGCATCACACTAACAGTATACGTTTGAAAAACACAACGACAAGACCTTTGCAAAAAAAAATTAAATTTTATTGGATAACTACTCTATTATTAGGACACTAGAGAAGGGAGGCCCAAATTGCTAGTCCTATCCAGAAAGAGGGATGAAAAAATCCTTTTGAAATTGAACGAAAAAGAACAAGTCGAACTGACCGTGGTTAGAATTGATTCAAACAAAGTCAGGTTAGGCATTCAAGCCTCAGACTCTGTTACCATTCTAAGAAGTGAATTAGTTGACAAAAACACTTCAAATCTTAACACTCTGAGTGATTTGACAACGAATTAAGTGCGAAGAAGTTCGCTTATGGAGCCGGTGCCGTTATGAATTCTTTTGACGGCATCGGCTACCATTTTTGAAGTATCTACAATATAAAGTTTGCTTTTATTCTCATCTGTCAGCCTAAAAGGCTCAACAGTATCGGTAACAACTACTTTTGCATCTATTTCTCTCAATACATCATTAGCTTTGCCGCAAAATAATCCATGTGTAGCACAAATAGACCAAATTTTACCACCATTCTCTTGAACTGCTTTTGAGGCTTTGCCCATAGTTGATCCAGTAGATATCATGTCATCAAAGGCTATAACATCTGCTCCCTTAACATCTCCAACTATTCTTCCACCTTTAACTTGGCCCTTTATTCTCAATTTATCAAAAATAACAATTTCAATATCATCCAACATAACATTTCTATCACGTAATTTTTTGAGAAGCGAATTTCTAAATCGTTCACATCTGCCTAAAGCCCCGCTGTCGGGACTGAGGACTTTGATATTTTTTGTTTTATTTTCTTTTATTAATTCTGAGGCACACCAATCGGCAATTAAATTTTTTGCTTCTAGATTATCTATTGGAACATTAAACGCATTTTGCTCGGCTGCTATATTGTGGCACTCAAAGAGTAAAACTCGACTTATGCCAACTGATTCCAAAATTCTAGCAATGTATTTTGTGGCAATTGGCGCTCTGCTCTCTGTTTTTCTATCTTGTCTTGCCCAACCAAGATGAGGAATTATTGGAATAACTTCATGGGAAGAAGCATCTTTTAAACTTCCGCAAAATATACACAATTTCATCATCTTGTCGCTAATCGATTCAGAGTTGTCGCTATAAAGAGATTGAATAACAAAAACATCGTGTCCACGAACATTCCCCACCGGACTGTCGCTATATTCAATTCCACTTTTTACGTAAGGCTCACCGTCATCATAATATTTTTCTGTGATGGGGGTCAGATCTAGGTGCAAATGATTTGCAACTTTTTTTGCATAATTCTTTGTTGCATTTAAACCAAATATTTTTATTGGTCGAACATATCTTGGAGAATTTTCTTGTTGCTCGGTCATTTTATCTAACGAAAATAAAGAGACAAAATCATAACACAAAAATAATTATTGCTCAACCATGTTTTCAAGAATTTTTAAAAATTCTTGAAAGTCGTAACATTGATCATTTACTAAATCGATCACAAGATTGGCATCATCCTCTGAAATTTTGCATCGATTTGCAAGATCTATTGGGTTGGTGATATTTTTTCTTTTCACAACCCAACTAGCAGAGAGGAGGGAGTTGAGTCTGGAACTATCAAACACTCTTTTACAATTGACACAAGAACATATTCCATTTGTTAATGGTTTAGATAAGTGATAGCCGCAATAAGGACACATAATTAGCATCATAATATATATTAAAATTTAAAAAAAAACGGCTCCGATGTTTTCATCGGAGCCGTTCATGTTATTAATTTGAGAGAGAATCACTCATCATCAATTTGCTCGTCTTCATCATCATCGTAACTCTTCAAGTGATTTTCAAAATCATCATCTTCGCTAATGGTTTCATCTTCTTCGATATCATCTTCATCAAAAGATATTTCTTCCTTCTTTTTCTTTTTACGCTTGGGCAATTCCCAAACACCAATTTCGCACATATATTCACGAATTGGGTGAACAGGATCGGAGATGCCAGCAATAATCGCTTTTGCTGTTGATAAAACAATAGCAGCATATTCTGCTGGAACTGTTTCTCCGGTTATTCCACAAACGCCTTCTCCCTCAAGGAACTCTTGAATTCCATCAACAAAGATGGCCTCAATATCGTTTTTGTCTAACGACTTGATCTTCTTGGGCTGCAACCCTTTCGCTTTGGCCCCAGACTTAACGTGACCTTGCTTGATGTTGCCCTTTTCACGCTTCACACGTTCAAGACGGCCTGCGGCCTTTGTTGCTTTCGAAGCAAGACCAGCGGCTTTCTTACGAAGTTTCCTGGCGGTTTTTTCGTCGCCATCATCATCGGCCTTGATTGCATCCGATATTGCTATTTCTTCTTCGTCCTCCAGGCGTTCCTTCTCCTCTGTCAGTTCAGCAATTTTTTCTTGAGTCTCTTGGGTTTCTGCCTCAAGTGTTGCTTCAAATAATTCTTCTCTATCGTCAGGAGAGTAACTCAAAAAATTCACGGCAACATGACGAGTCATTTCGCCTTTAAGAAGTTTATCAAATGCTTTATTTGGCAATTGAGATCTAAAATTGCCTGTTTGGCACACCCAAGTTATGTTTGAGCCAAGCAGTTCGGCAATTTCTTCTTGCTTTAACCCGGACCTTGAAAGCCGCTCAACTAAAGCAACTTCTTCGGCAATAGTCAAAGGCTCCGACTGGTCATTTTCTGTAAAAGCGAGTCTCAACGCTCTTTGATCAGAACAGTCGGTTACAATTTTGCAGGGAACGTTCTCATACAGTTCGCTGCCAGAAACCGTGGCAAAAACATCTTCAATCGGACAATTTTTTCTTTCTTGAGATCCAATGCAATCATCATCGAAATCCACGATGATTTCATCACTCAATTCTTTAACAACAGTGCCGAAGCGACCTTTATAAAGAACAATATCTCCTTTATCGTAAGAATCACGACGAGGATTATCTTCATCAAAACATGGCAAATCACTCTCTACGATGCTCTGGCATGAACGAATCCTTCTTTCGCCAGCGATCAATTCATAAGAATCTTCATTTAATCTTACAATCGGAGGTTGTTGAATGCCGTCTGTGCGGATTGAATACTGAAGTTGCATCATTCGATCCGGAGTAAAAGAACTCGGACCACGTGGATTGAAGAACAGTTTTTCATTTTCTTCGCCTTCCGCTGGTCTTTCCACGATAACTATTTCCGATAGCGGAATAAGGCTGAACTTGTTTGAGGCCGAATCGTTGCGATTAATTTTCGATTGCATGGCAGCATCCTTTCAAAAAACCCAGAAACACCAACTCCTGTTGGTAAAATTTCTTGGGATCCAAATCGAAAAACCAGCGTATGGCTGAGAATATTCAAGCCATCCAGTTGGCTTTTTCGGACCAAAAAATCCGAACTGGCGAACATTCTACGTGTAAGATACGAGTTGTCAACCTAAAAAAAAAGAGACGCACAAAAAGTGCGTCTCTTAACCATCTTAACAAAATTTTGATGATTTAGAAGAGTCTTTGGCGACAAACTACAGCAGCAGCCACCCAAGCTTCTGACAAAGAACTGCATTGAAAATTAATTTTTGGGCAGTTTACTCTAAATCTGCGCCATGTGGCACAGGTGTAAATTGCGTCACCATTAGCATCAGTGCCTTTTTTGCAAAAGTGTTTGCGAAGAACACTGCCATCGGTGTAAGATCCAACACATTTGTTTCCAGTAATAGCTGGAACTAAAATAGCAGCCATTTTATACCTCCTGTTTAGAATACCGGTTTCGCAAATATCTATGATTAATTATTTGCATTTCAAAATCAAAAAAAATCTAAGATTTGAGTAATTTCATGTCTTCTATGCACCTTTTTCGGTTGTCTTCTTCCATAATTTTTCTTGCTGTTGGATGCGACTTCCATATCTGATGAACTGTTGCTTGTCCTTCATGATAAACATAAGCACTTCTACAAACCGCTTGTTTAAAACTATATTTTTTTAATCGTGCTGCGAATTCTTCGTCTTCATAATAACCAAAAGGATATTCCTTAATAAAACCATCAATTTTAGAAAACAACTCTCTATGGCACATAAAGCAAAATAAACTTAAAAAACTATCGTCTTTAAGAATCACATCGTTTTCCTCTCGAACGAATCTTTCGCCTTTTTGGGATATATCACCGCCAACAGGATTGTTGGTCACAGCCGAAACGACACGAACTCCTTCCGACTTTAATTTTAGCAAACTTTCACCCATGTTTTTTAACCAACCAGCGTCTTCTATAATGCAGTCGGAATTTAAAAAACAAACATATGGACTTTCACCAGCTTCAAAACCGACCTTGCAAGCACCAGCAAAGCCTTTTTGCTCCTCGGTTCTTATTGCCCTTACAACATTTCTTTGTCGCAACCTTTGTGAATTTTTTTGAGCATTTAAATCTATATTTCTTATAAAATCTGGGTTGGGTGAACAATCGTCTACTAGAATAAGTTGATAATAATTACTTCTAGTCAACCTAAAAAGGCTATCGATCAGTTTCATTACTTTGTCATATTGACCGTAAAACGGCACTATGATATCAACTTGAGAGTTGAATAAGCTCACATCGTTCATCGGTCGTGCCACATGATTGGATTTTGCCATCCAAATACTCCTTAATTTGGGGAAATTTTAATTCTGCTGGATTGTTTAAATGAATATAAAAAACATTTTCTTTTTTAGCATAATTTTCTAATATATTTTTATTATAGTAATCGCCTACTCCAACTAATATGAACTTGCATCCTATTTTTTCTTTTTTATTGATATGAAAAGCTTTTTCTAAAGCAGACTTGTTCGCTAGCCTGTCGGTGACGAACAGTAGGTACTTTTGAAAATCCTCGTCTTCAGACATTAGGACATACAAAGTTTGACGAAGAGCCATCGAAAGATCAAACGAATATCCGTCTGTATTGTAATTTCCTAATGCACAAACTTGCTCCCCATGTTTAAAATAAGCATCTATTAAATCAGGGTTGTAAAGGTACATGCTATCCTCGCCATCAATTAAACATTTGCGAACAATATCGATCATGTTTTTTTTGACGATATCAACAATTCGTCTTCCTTCTTTTTCAAGCCTTGCCGATAAATCAAAAACAATTCCTAAACTTTTTGCTTCAAATTGAGAGTTTTGCATTTTTCCTCTTTTCACGGTGATAAACACGAATCGGATGATCGAAAGATTTTAATGGGTGTATTATGCTAGCTTCGGGAAAGTTTTCTTTTACGGGGTCGATTTCCGGCATCCAACGAACAGGAAAAAACTTATGAGAGCCATGCCAATTACCTGTTTGTTCATAGTGTGCAAAAACACCTATGTTGCCGCCGAGGTGTCTGCAAATTGTTGGGTATAAATGTTCACTTAGATCATACCCTCGATAAAAAGGAAAAAATCCTCCTGTAAAACCGTTGGTCAAATTTAAAAAACGATTAAAGAAATCGATTTCTTTTAATTTGTTTATAAAGTTTTTATGAAAAAACAAACAACATCCAAGCAAATAATAAATACTTTTAAAAGGTTTATCAAACATGGCTTGTATTAAAGGCATTTTTTCATAATCCACACGACCATCATTTCCTAACATCCATATTCCTTTTTCCTCAGCCATTTTTAAATTATATCTGAATCTCTCAGAAGCAAAAAGTACATCGTACTCTGTGTAACAATACCAATCTGACTCTGGGTAAACATCTGCAATCGTTTGCAAAGACAGTGCGACGTTTCTATATGGTGCTTTATGAGTATTGTGATAAAACCCCTCGACTTTAGCTGCATCCATTGGTTCTTTTTTCATTTTAGACCAACAAGCACCATCGACTAAGACAACTATATTTTTAGTTGCAAAGGTTTGTATGGATTCTATTGTGTCCCTCACCACATCCGGTTTATCGTGAACATTTAAAACAACTGCTAATTTTGTCACTAAATAATCCAATTTTTAAAAATAATCACTATAATAATAGAAACAAATTAAAAAATTTGAGGTAAACATGCCAAATATGCAAAAAGTTAATGCGACCATAGATTTGATAATGAAAGGATTGTTAGATCTAAAACAAGCCATTTTAGAAGATGGCGATTCGCCAATCACAACAACAAATCAATCTTATCAAAAAAATAATGTTTCATCTCAAAAAAACACAGAGGTTCCTCCCGAGTATGCTGGCGAAGATTTAGAAAGTTTTGAAGCACTTAAAAAAGCACTAGACAGTGAAAAGTGGCCCGAAGCTGTCAACCCTAATCTAATTTGCGACCCAGATAATGAGAATGATAAATTGGAACGTGGCCGTGGAATAGTAGAACTTATGATCGAACCAGATTTGAAGGGTTTAAAAGTTTTGGATATGGGTTGCGGAGAAGGTCATGTTGCTCATGTTGCAGCCGAGTATGAACCTTTGATTTCGGTTGGTTACGATATTGAAGAAAATAGCAAGTGGGAATCTTTGAAACGTGACGGCCTGCTCTTGACTACTAACTTTAATGAGGTTCTGTCGCAAGGACCGTTTAATGTAATTGTTATATTTGATGTTCTAGATCATTTAAAAAATGAAAACCCTGTTGACTTTCTCAAAAAGGTAAAAGATGCATTGGCCCCTGATGGACAAATTTATATGAGATGTCATCCTTTTACATCAAAACATGCAACTCACTTGTATCATCATTTAAATAAATCTTATATTCACCTTGTGTTTACTCCAGATGAACTTAATAAATTAGTTCCAGAAAGAAAATATGAAGAAGACAACATAGGAGTTACCACACCTTTGGCAACCTATGATAAATTTATTGAAAATGCAGGTTTGACAAAAGTTCACAGGCGAGAAATAACATCAAAAGTTGATCCTTTCTTTAAAATACCAAAAATAGCAGAACGAATAATGACAACTGTTAAAACCAAGCAGTTTCCGGAATTTCAACTTGGAATGGATTTTATTGATTATGTTCTAAAAAAGTAAGATAATCTTTTTTGGATATTTCTTGGAATGTATCATCACTCAAAAAAAATTTAACTTTTGGGAAAAAAGAAATATCAATTTCATGATACCACTTTTTGTACATGTTTTTGTGTTCTAATTGATCTAAAACTGGCACTCTGTATTGCGAAATAATTTTTTCATAAGGTGCCCAAAGTATGTACACGGTGCAATCATTTGGAAAAAATTCTCCTTTTTTATCGGCTAAGTTCCAACCGTCTATAACAAATTTATTTGCATCACAAGTTCTTTGAATATATTTAAAGTTTTCTGTGGCGGAGAGACCAAATGTTTCAATTAAATGCCACTGGAACAAGGCGTCAAAACAATAGTAGGTGTGGCTTTTCATTGTGTTGGCAAAAGTCGTTTTGCCAACACAACTCATACCCCAAATTACTATTCGGTTATCCGAAGGTTCAAAGTGCAAAGTAATTTACTCCTTTAAAACATGATAGGAATTGTTACAGTTAATTATAATTCTTACGATTTTTTGTGGCTATTGATGGAGTCGCTAGATCGCTACTCTACATTAGAGTACAAATTAATTGTTATAGACAACAGCGATCCTCAAAGTCGTTTAAAATTCGATTATCCAAATACTTATCAATTTGTTTTACCAGAGAATGTGGGACACGGTAAGGGGCTTAATCTTGGGGTGGCAAAAGCTGATGAGATTTGCAAAAGGTATCCCTACATGATGTTTTTAGATGTAGATTGCCACATTTTAAATTATGGCTGGGAAAAACTCTTTATTGAACAAATGAAAAAGTTTGATCTTTTTGGAGGAAAAGGAGTTCCATCAAAGCCGATAAGGCCCGCATGTATGTTTATGAAAAGAGAACTGTCAAAATATGATTGGGAGCCTTCCGAGGGCTTCAAGGGAAATAGGGTGACTCCAGGCGGTTATGACGTTGGAATAAAAGCGTATTATAAAATAATGGCTGATGGTTTTAATATTGGATTTTTACAATCATCGGAGAATCGATACGGAACACTTAATGGAGAAGAATGGAATATTGAAGGAATTCCGGTCGTTTATCATCACTGGCATGGTAGTCACCTAGAAGCAAGACAAGAAGATTTTCCTGATACGAATCTTTTAGAAGATAAAGCTAAACTTTTTCAAAAAATACCTTGGCGTTTGCCTTGATTTCTTTAACTTTCTTATTGACGTAAGAGGACGGCTTTTTGATTTCGCATCTGACGGCGAAACTCTCAGCCAAAGTTATGGGCAACTTCCATTTAATGCAATAATAAATAAAATTATCTAAACTTAATTTCCAAATCTGCTTGTCGGTTAGACTATTGCTTTGATTATCTATTTTTTCATGAGGAAAATGAAGTTCTGGTGTTCCAAAATCCAAAAAACTACAACCGGCACAAGCGGCCTGCATGTGAAAGTCACTATCAGCAAATGCTCCGTGTCCACAATACCACTGGTCAACACCACCAAGTTTTAAATAGGTATCTCTAGTAAACGCCGTACTTCCGGACATAACGTTTTTCCCAGGACCGTGGAAAGGTTGTTCGTGGCGTGTTTCATATTGTAAAAAAGAAGAAATATCGGGATTTTTTACAAACATTTGTTGTAGGTCGTCTTCTAAAAGAGATTTTTTACAATCGCCCAAAGAAATTTTATTTTTCATAAGAAAATGTTTAGAGGTGAAAGCAAAAACATTATCAACTACATATTCTTCAATCAATTTTAAAAAAGACCTCGAAAGAAGACGGTCAGAGTCTAGATAGAATATTTTTTCATATTTAGCAGAGCACACACCGGCGTCCCACATTCTGCCCCAACAAAAATCATCATTTATCCTAGGAACCTGTATGCATTCCCAATCATTCGGAATTTGATCAATTTTTCCATCAACAATTAATGTTTTTTGGCACTTTGAGTATAAAGGCATTTGCTCTAAACAAGAAATAGTATATTCCAATGCTTGTGATCTGTCGGTCGAATACATTATAAAAATGCTTATCAATTTTTGCCTCTAATTCAACGAAGTTTGTCTATATATTACATGAGAAAATTTCGTGAATTTTTTTATTTGAATGAAGTGTACTACAGCGGTCACTTTCAGTTTCCCGACATGGGCGACAAATATGATCCGACAAAAGCTCCAGTGGGTGGCTTTAAATCGCTAGGTCAATTACAACAATTTCAAAGAGAAACAAACCCTGAAAAAAAACAACTAGAGCAAAATAAAGATCTTCTAGATAAATTAGCATCACTGGCTGAGAATGCTTACGCAACTTGGGAAATAAGACAAAAAACCAAAAGTGATGGACGAGAAGAAAATGCAGAAAATTATATGAGAGACATAGATTTTGATCCCAAAACAGGAATTTTATACCAAATGCCGGAAAAAGATGTAATCGGCAGATATCCTTCGATAAAGTCAAATCAACTTGGAATAGCCATTAATATGAATATAATGAAAAGATATCAATCCCCAAACCCAAAAGGAGGAGGGATGTTAACTTTTTATAGTTTGGATACCAAAAAATTAAAACAAATGATGGAAGAAACAAAAAGAAAATCAATAGATTTAGAAAGAAAATTTGAAAAACAAAATCAACTGACCGGTGGTGTAGAAAACACTGTCAAGAATGTTGTCAATACCGCACTTTCCAGTTCTAATGTTCCTAATTTTGGATCAATGCCCTATCAATCCTAGAACAACATACTGGCTGATTTGGAAGTCGATAAAGGTGCCATATACCAGTCTAAAAAGGCATGAATTGCCCATTTTGTTTTTATATTATATTTTTTTGATTTTAAAGTTTTAGATTTATTTTCAACGGGCGATAATATTCCGTCCATCATACCAGCAATACAATGAAGATAGTCTTTATTGCCAGTTTTTGACCATTTTTTCATAAAAAAATCATAATGTGCTTTTGCGTGACTTCTTAAGTCGCTTCCGCCCATAAAAACCCCACTATCCCACTCAAAATTATAATTTCTATAAGTTTGATAAACATCTCTAAATTTATGATAACAAAAATGTTTTCCTGCTACTATGTGTTTTCCAATTGTTCTTTGATTTAGATAATCATGTATACAAGTATACCCCAGACTGGTCAATCTTTGATAATGTTCAACATCGGGCGTTGTGCTTTGTTTGAAAACATTTTTTTTCATCACTTTAGTTCTCAAAATCTTTAATGCCAGTATCCTTTTCTCTGTAAGTGTGTCATACAAAGGAAAAAGAATCGAATGCCAACTTGGATCGTGTTCGTTTTTATTTATCGCATTTTTGATTCTGGGATAAGCATCTTTATCAAGTACAATATCGGCATCTAAAGGAATAAAAAAGTCTGTCTTGACTTTCTTTATCATTTGATTCAAAGCTTTTATTTGCGGAAAAACATTTCTAACTTCAAAAAATTCGACCTCATGAAGATGGGGCTTGATAGCCTCTACACATTTTTTCTCCGCAAGTTCACCGCAGGTCATCAAAACAAAAGTTAATTTTTTTTTCATGATTTTTTGGGAACTAAACAAAAATCAACAAATTGTATCTCCATCAGTCTTAAAAAATTATCGATATCTTTCATTGGAATTTGTTGTTCATTTGCCAATAATTCTTTAAAAGCCGGAACGTGGAAAAAGCCATTCACTGGTTCTTTTACTTCTCTTTCTTTCTTGATGTCAAAATTGTTAAACCACCAGTGGTATGCCTCGACTGGATTTTTTTCCATACGTGTAAAATTTGGATCTTGCTGAATTAATTCTTTTAGTTCGTCATATGACATAAAAAGATGAACATATGCCTTATTTAAACCTTGTTTATACAAATGAGTTGCGTGTTTGCTGGTCCAAGGATGGCACCTCACATAAACAACCCCACCGGGTTTAATTAAATTTTGAACCTGACTCATTAAAAAAACGGGATCTTCGCAGTGATCGAGAACGTCGTATAAGAATATCACATCAAAATAATTAGGCTTTAAGTCGTTAAAGTTTGTCGTAAACTTAACATCTTTTAAATTAGACCAAGAATCATATTGTTTGATATCATAGCCAATCGACTCAATCGCACCACGTTTCAATATTTGCTGTGCTATCCATCCTTCTCCACAACCAAAATCTAGAAAATTCAACCCAGTGACATGCCTGTCTAGGAGCATGTCTAAAACGGCATTTGCCCGATTAACTTGATCTTCAAAAGAAGCATCTTTGGCAACCAAGAATTGAGGGACAGACTCGGGCCAACAATCAATCGCCATCAAATCGCCAATATGTTTCTTTCGTGCCAACTTTGCCGCTTCGTTAACTGGTTTTGGCTCTTGTTGAACTTGAACTGGTTGCTCAACTTGATTTGTTGGTTGTTGGGAAATGGGCTTGTTGGCTACAACCTGGGCAACAGCCTGTGCTGCTGCTGTGGCTACTACCTCTTGTATATTTTGGGGCATTAGCGATTCAAGCAGCCCGCCGTCATCATTATCCAACATGCCCTCTATCAAAGAAACGGCACGCTTAATCACATTCAAATATCTGCGAACTTCTACTTCATTCATTTTTTTGATCCTACTAGATTATAGTGTGATTTCCAATAACTTCTTGATACATTTTCCAAGCAAAATGGTTAGGTATTCGATTTGCTTGAGTAAAATGTATTCCTTCTTCGTGACCTGTGATGATGGCCTTGAAATCACGATTTAAAACTTCGACCATTTGTTCTTTTTTAATACGAATATTTGGCTGCTGGTCCAATGTAAACATTAGCAATCCTTGTTCGTCAGCCTGTGTTAAATTCATGTATTTTGAATATTTTGTCCAAACTTTAAATAATTCAGCACCATAATCGTAACCAGGAGGAAATCCCATAAAACCAGAATTTAAAAAAGTTGTGGCGTCTCCAAACAAACAGTCGTACCTTCCATAAAAACGAATGGGCTCTTCTAAAACTAAACATTTTTTTGTTTGATTTAAAAAATCATCGATTTGATGAAATTTTTTAAGTAAAATTATATCGTTGTCCATAACAATTTCATGTGTTTCCATTCGCAATCTTGGAGGGCAAACCTTCCACATGGTTCCTCCACAGCGATTGCCATTCCACTCAAAACTACCGTCTTTGCGACGAGGATTCTGGCAGTTGTCGTCAACCGGACAAGTTGACCAATTTTGAGCTATTAGTTGAATAGGTTTATCGCCTATTGCTTTTTGTAAAAAAGCAAGATCATCTCTATAAAGATTATTATAACATATCACCCAATCAAAATTGTGTATACCTAAACTTTTTGTTGTTCGATTAATAGATTCAGCAAGAATATCCAAGCCTTGCTGCAAACAACTGCCGCAAGTCCAGCGGAATAACGGTTTGGTCATCTTTTTACCTTTCCTGTGGCGAGAACGCCCCTACTTTCGTAGAAAGTTTGCCTATTGCAGATCGTGAGCGATAGCGAACGAGCAAAATAGGCAAACCTCTTTAGGGTAGCGGGATGAATCGCCGTATAGTCATAATTTAGTAAGAACCCATGTCTTTTTCAACGATTCCCCTAAAATTCGGTTCAAAAATCAGTTCTGGCACACTATATACAATGTATGAGCAAAGAGAACAAAGAAAAAGATATGCTGATTCGTGTTCAACCATCATTGTTTGAGCAATTCAAAAAAAAGTGTGAAGAAAACTACAAAACAATAAGCGAAGTAGTCCGTGATTTCATGGTCAACTACACCAAAGAGGACAATTGAACCATCTGTATTCCTACAAATTTAGGTTGTATCCAACCAAACAACAAGAATCGTTGCTGAATAAGCACTTCGGTTGCGGGAGGTTCGTGTACAACCATTTTTTGTATAAGCGAATACAAGAATACAAAAACAGTAAAAAGTCAATAAGTAGAAAAGACAACGAAAAAGAACTTCCGAATCTAAAGAAAGACCATCCTTGGTTGAAAGAAGTAGGAAGTCAAAGTTTGCAATATGCAGTTGAATGTTTGCAAACAGCGTATGACAACTTTTTTCGTAAGATCAAACAAAAGAATAAGGGCAAAAAAGGTTTCCCAAAATTCAAGCGTAGAAATGACAAACAATCATTCCGAGTAAAGCAGAACATCAAAATCAAAGACAAGAAACTCTGTTTCCCCAAGTTCTTGTCGGGAATCAACTTTGTTCAAGACCGTGAATTTAGTGGCGAAATCAAGTTTGCAACAATAAGCAAAAACAAAGTTGGACAATGCTTCGTTTCAGTCACTGTTCAAAAAGAAATTTCTAGTTTGCCGACTTCGTCGGAAGTAATTGCATTTGACCTTAATGTAAAAAATATAGTGGACAGTAATGGCAACAAGATACAAAATCCAAGACCCATGAAACAGTACGAACAAAGACTTAAACTTTTGAGTAAAAGTGTGAGCCGAAGCGAAAAAGGAAGTAATGGCAGGAAGAAAGCCAACCGAAGGTTGGCTAAACTACATTTGAAGATAACCAACAAGCGTGAAGATTTTCTACACAAGTTAACACGACGCATCATCAACGAAAACCAAGTGATAATTGTTGAAGACTTGAGCGTAGAATCCATGCTTAAAAAGGTTAGTCCCGACAAAAGAGAAGAAAAACGATATCAAGAACGCAACAGACATAAAGACATTGCCGATTGTGGGTTTCGCTCTTTTGTTGACAAATTGACCTACAAGGCGAAGTGGTATGGTCGTGAATTAATCAAGGTTGACAGATACTTTCCATCAAGTCAACTTTGCAATAATTGTGGTTTTCAAAACAAAGAACTAAAACCAACCGATAGGGAATGGTTTTGTTTCAACTGTTTTGAAAATATTGACCGTGACCAAAACGCAGCCTTGAATATACTTGACGAAGGAGTAAAATACAGAACGGTAGGAACTACCGAGTTAGCCGCTTGTCCTGATGTAAGACCCGCTTATGGTGGGCTGTTGGTTGGAGCGGAAACCCACCCGTCTTTAGCGGGTGGGTAGTTCATTCCTTTAATGTATTATAGTTTTTCTCTGGAATAATTGTTATGTTAGATATGAAAAGAATCGACGGAATTGCCTATGAAATAGATGCTCATTTGAGAAAATTAGAAAGTTTTATGGGAGTCCTCAAAGAAGTAAAAGAATCAATAAATGCACTTCGAGAAAGTCAAGAAAAACAACTTTTATTTGAAAATGCCAAAATTCGAAGAGATATGGCAGAACTTGCAAACAATCTTAAAAAATATGGATTGCCACAAGCAAGTGAATATGAAAAATCACTTGAAGAAATAAGAAAACTTTTAGAATCAGAGGAGTGGCCACATGCTGTGGAGCCGCATCTTCTTTGTGTAACAAATGAAGATAAACAAAAAAGAGCCGATAGCATAATGGATTTGCTAGTTGGCGAAAGAATGAAAAATAAAAGATTTTTGGATTTTGGATGTGGGGAGGGCCACACAATTCCGGCAGCTTTAACTCGTGAATGTTCTTTGGCCATAGGATATGATGTTGATGCAAGCAAATATCAATTTGACCGCAATCACTTCGCAGATAATTTTGATTTGGTAAAATGCAATGCTCCATTTGATATTATTTTGATGCACGATGTGTTGGATCATATTTCTTTAGTTGACCCAATAGAGGCTCTAAGACAAACCTCTGGGCTGCTTTCTGGTGAGGGCCGAATTTATATCAGGAATCATCCTTGGTCGAGCAGGCATGGATCACATCTATACACCAGCAAGAACAAGGCATTTATACATTTAATTTTAGATGATATTGAATTGATGCGGTGTTTGGGGCTACAAAGTGAACCCAATATAAAGGTTGTGAATCCACTTGAAACATACAGACATTGGTTTAAAGAATCTGGTCTTTTTGTAAAAAATGAATTTGTTAGCAAAACCAGCGTAGAAGATTTCTTTGTGAATTATCAATCTATTTTAGATAGATTGTGTCGTGTTTGGCAAAATGTAGATGTGCTACAAAGTTATATGGAAATTGATTTTGTAGACTATGTTCTGGAAGTGCCATCAGACAATGCTAATAAACAAATATATTAAACCATGAATGGAGAAACCATTTTATAGCCGTATCGTCGGCCCATTTTTATAAATTCATTTTTTATTTCTTTGCTTTGTATTAAATGAACATCAAAACTTTCTTTTGACCATTTTTTATGAGTGTTTATAGTGTTATCGGAGAAGTGTTCTTTTTTTTCTAAGTTCAAAAAATTAAACAAAACTTCAATTGAATCTTCTACTTTATAAAATAAATCGATATTATTTTTTTCTATCATATTGTTCCAAAGAACATAAAACAAACAAGCACGATCATATTGAGGCATTTTTGTTTGCAACTCTGGTGCTTTTTCATAGATAAATTTTTCAAATTTATCTTTAGGCTCATCAGATTTGAAATATTCAATATGATTGCAAAAAGAATGAATCACCTTAATCGGATCTCTAACTAAATGAATTTTTTTACAATTTTCCAAACAACTTTCCTGAAGAAAAGGAGCAGCCAAATAACTAGAATCAGCCTGTATTTTTTCTATTTCTGTGATCCAATCCGGAAGAGGCTCCCACTTACCACTTTTTAAAATATTTTTTGAACAGTAACTCAGGCAAGGTGTGGATAAACCAGATAATCTGTACTTTGCCAAATCCAAACCTTCTGGCCCAAAAATTGATTCATGACCACAGGGCGTCCCCACACTCGTTAAAAAACGAGCCAAAAAAACAGTTCCGCAGCGACCAGTGCCTGTAACAATATATCTTAAATTCAATGTTACACCATGGCTTCTCGGGATATTTTCCACATATCGTTAATATAATGCATCTTTTTTAATTTATTCTATAAAATTAAAGAGACTTGACTCTTATTTTTTATTTTTTAATTATAAATAATTTTACAAAAATGATAAAAATTCCAAAAAATGATGCTCATTTTTTCTTAAAAATAGAAGAACACATGGAAGAAAATGTTTTTGCATTGATGAAATCAATAGAATTTTTTAGCGACCTTGATAATTATTATTTTACAATAATGTTACCAAAAAATCAAAAAATAAAAAACAAGTACATTATAAAAAACTCAGACATTGTATACTATGAAAACAAGGACAATTTAAGGCCAAAATGGAGTGGAGCAATAAGATATTTTCTAGAGTCTAAATCATCCGTCTGTGTGATGTTAGATGCAGATGTTTTGGTGCTAAATTCATTAAAAGAAATAATTACACAAGTTAGATCTGAGGTTGGGGTTTACGGAGTTTTAGCACACGAAAGTCCTTTTAAAGAAGAGAAAATGAGTTGGGATATTGTTTTAAAACAATTTAATTTAAAACTTGAATTAAAATCATTCAAAAAACAAATAAAGAACAACGATTATTGCCCGCCGTGCTATTTTAATAATGGCTTTATAGTATTAAACAAAAAATTAATGCATAAATTGGCACCTTATATAAAAAAATATGTTTATTCTTTAAATAATTTAAAAAATAAATTCAAAGCTCAGATATGTTTTTGCTTATCTGTATTGGAGGCGGGTCTGCCATTTAAAAATTTAAATTATGAATATAATTTTTCAAGTAGTATGGTAGATAACTTTATAAAAAAAAATAACATAGATACAAAAAAAATAAAAATTTTTCATTATTATAATGAAAAAAATATTAAAAATTTATACAAAAAATACTATAATTGTGAAAATTACAATATTAAGTATTGTTTAGACAAAATATATAATTATAATAAAATAAAATACTTCTTATAATAGATGATAACTCTTTACCAACAAATATTTAAATGCACGCCAGAGGTGGAGAGCTACAACCTGTATTGTTTAAACAAGAATTTAAAAAATAAATTTATAAACAAAATAGTGTTATTTTTTGAAAAAAAATGTGATATTCCTTTGTTTGATAAGGAAAAAATTGAATTTGTAGAAGTTAACAAAAGAATTTCTTATAAAGATTGGATTGATTTTTCAAAAAAAAACAAAGGTGTAAAAATTTTAGCTAACTCAGATGTTTATCTTGATGAGACTGTTGGTTGTTTGCTCAAAATTGAATGGAAAAACACTTTGGTAATTTTATCAAGAAAAGATTTAACAAAAAAAGGCGAAATAATTGAGAGTGAAGTGTTCCACAACTCTGGAAAAAAAATTAACCCCAAATGCTCGCAGGACGCTTGGGCTTATAAAGATAATCTTCGTGAATTTTATTGTGATTTTAAATTAGGATACTGGCATTGCGAAAGTAGATTCAGAACTGCGGCTATAGAGAGTAATATCAATGTTAAAAATCTAACCAATTATATTAATGTTATACATGTTGATTGGAGAAATCAGGAACAGAAGAAAAAAGATCACTCTTATTCTTATTCTAATTCAAAAATTAAAAACTTACCTTTACATAGTGAAAAAATTTTTTTATAAATTAGTATGTCAATATTTTTATCTTTTTATCTAGGACATGATGCCAGTGTTGCAGTTTCAATGGACGGCAACATAAAATATAGAAAATTCGAGAGAATTCATGGGATTAAACATCAAAAAGGAAATTTTAATTTTGTTTCTAAAGCATTAGATGACTGGAAAATAAAATTAAAAGACATTAAATGCATAGCATACTCAGACGGAGATAGATCAGGACTTGGTAAGTGTTCAAAAAAAGAATTATTTTGCAAAGGACAACTTAAAAAATTAGGCTTAGATATAAAAAGTTTTAATATTGACCATCACTTTGCTCACATTTTGAGTTCTTGGCCAGTGATACCAACAGTAAATACAGATTATGGGGTGTGCATAGATGGAAAAGGCGATAATGAAAAATCAACAACAGTCATAAAAAATTTAACAACAAATCCCGAAGTTGTTTATGAAGAATTTGGTTCCTCTGTGGGTTTGGAATTCAGGGCGATTGCTGGTCTTATGGGATTTAGCGCTTCGGCAAAAGAAACAAGAGAAACAGGTGCCGTGGGAATTGATTTTGCAGGTAAAATAATGGGGTTGCAAGCGTACTCGGAGGATCAAATAAAAGAATTTGGTTTACCTAAACTTCTTGAACTAGACGTAAATTCAAATCGTATAAATGAATATGTAAAAAATTATAAATACATGTCACCAGAGATGTTCAGGTGTCGAGAAATGATCAAAAAAGGATTTTATAAAACTTATTCGGAGTGGCATAATTTTTGGCTAAATTATATTTTAAAAAATACATTTGCTTCTTTGGATAAAAAGTCTATTATAAGTTATTCCGGTGGCTGTGTTCAAAATACTGTATTTAATTACAGAATTAAAAAAGAATTTCCCAATTTATTTCCTATACCACATTGTTATGATGGAGGAATACCTCTGGGTTGCTTAGAGTTTTTAAGGTTATACTTTGGAGAAAACCAGTTTGATTGCATTGGTTTTCCTTATTGGCAAGATGATAATATTATACAAAGGCCAACAGATAAGACCATAAAATTAATGGCAAAAATGTTGAATGAAAATAAAATTATAGGTTGGATTCAAGGGTCTGGAGAATTAGGACCAAGAGCACTTGGGAACAGATCTATCCTTATGTCTCCAATAAACAAATCAAACAAAGATGAAATAAATAAAAAAGTTAAAATGAGAGAGCCGTGGAGACCATTTGCGGGATCTGTGTTGCAAGAGAACTCAAGTTCTTACTTTGATATGAATCAAAGCAAATATATGCTATATGCTTGTAAAGTTTTAGATGAAAAAAAAATACCAGCCATAACACACGTAGACAGAACCTGTAGGATTCAAACAGTAGAAGAACCAGACAACCCTTGCTTTTATCAATTAATTAAAGAATACAAAAATTTGAGTGGGGTTCCTGTTTTGTTAAATACTTCGTTTAATGTCATGGGCAAACCAATAGTTTCTTTAAAAAAACAGTGCCTGGAGATAAACGGAGTAGACGCAATTGTTTTCGGAAATGAGATAATTAAAACAAATATTAAGATATAAACCATGATATACTTTTGCTACAGAGATACAATAGATTGGAAAAAAAAAGAATTGAATATAGATTTTTTTGCCGACAGAAAACAAATAAAAAAGACTCCTATTGAACAAATTAAAAAATATAAAGAAATCATAAACAAATGGAACATGGTGAACAAAATTGATTATTATGAATTTAGAAATATATTAAAAATAATTTCCAAAAGAACATTTCATGATGCTCAAATTGAAGAAATTTCGACTAAAGACATATTAAAACTAAACAAAAAAGATTGGGTCATTCCTTTTGATGACGATGATTGGTTTTGCAAATCATTTAAAAAAAACATAGAGGAAGAGGAAGAAAAAATCGATTTCTTGTGTGGGGATGTTGTAAGATATTTTATACATGAAGGAAAATTTGAATTAAATGAAGGAAAAGAAGAGAAGTGTAAAATATTACAAAGTTGCCAATATGCTTTAAAGATTGAAAAAATTAAAAAAATGAATAATGATTCTTTAAATAATATAATAAAAAGACACTACACAGTTCGCTATGAAATAAAAATAAACAATATGAATTACAAATATATAGATAAAATTATCTCCTCAAGAATAATGCACAACGGGCAATTCAGTGTGCTTCACAATTCAAATTATTTAGAGGAAAATGATTTTATATTTAGAGATCCGCCCATTTATGCTAAGTGGTGTAAAACTTACATCAATATATTAAACAATTATACAAGCAAATTTTTAATCTAATATATAATCAATCGATACTAGTTTTTGCATCATCTTTATTTTTTAAATAATCATAAAATTTTTATAATTATATTCAAAAAAATTTTTAATATTTAAAAAATAATCATTCCAAATTTTTTTTAAATTATTTGAAACATCTGGTAAATTTTTTTTATCTAAAAAATTTTTAATTTTTAAATTTAAATTATCCTCATTAAAATTTTCGTTTAATTGAATTATAATATCGGACCAATCTATAATATTACTTAGTGGTAATTTTGTATCATTTGAAATTAATATGGGAATTCTTCCTGCGGAAATAGCTTCAAAAAACCTGATGGAGTTTAGGCCCTGACCTCTTGGGCATAGTACAAATTTACTATTTTCTATTAAATCGATATAAGAGTCAATCCATTCTTCCGTATGATTTTGAGGTTGTATAGATGGGCTTGAAACAATTTTGGTATTAAAGTTTAATCTTAGATTTTTAAGTCGTTCTCTGCATTGGTGTGTTTTAAAGTTGCCCTGAAAAGATACGTCTATTTTGGCTTCATTTATATTTTTTGAAAATATAAGCTTTTCACAAATTGAAGAAATATAATGCAAAGACTTACAAGGGTTATTTTTATGACAAGATTGCATAAAAAAATTCTCTTGATTACCAAAATCAGGTGTCAAGAAACTATCTCCTACCCAAAAAAAAATATGATTGTTCCCATATTCTTCAAAATAATCTAATTTTTTTGACAAATATATAAAGCATTCATTTATTTGCTCAATAGAAGATTCTTTTTTTGCTTTTATTACTATTGGTACAAAAAAATATAATTTTTTTTGTTTATCATTATTTGAAAAATTTTTTACTTGTGTTAAAAATTTATTACAATAATGACTATAGTGTTTATGCAAAGTAACATTTTTTGTTGAAAAATCTATTTTTTTAATCAATTCATCTGCGTTGTAACAATAAAAATTCATATGTTTATAATTTATTGTTTATAAAATCTGTTTTCTTAAAAAAGATTTCATTTGTTTTTGATTGGGAAAATCAGGAAATAATATTTCTGCTTTGAAAGTGTCAACCCTATGATGCGGCAACTTTCTTTGTATAAATGTTTCCTCTTCTAAATCATTATATCTGAAATGAGTTGTAATTCTTATTTCGTTTTTTGTTTTATTTAAACCAGATCTGTGTATTGTAAAAAAGTTAAATGCCAACAAATCTCCTAGTTTCATTTTAATGGGCGTAAATTTTTCATTTAATAGTTTATCTTCACCCAAAACAGGTACGGTTTGCATTTCGTGATTTAAACAACCTCTCCTATGACTTTTTTTAGCAATTTCCAAATATCCTAAATCTTCATTTAAATCCACAAGAGGAATCCAGCACGTAAGGCCATTTAGACTACCTTGAACAGATGGCCAGTCTTGGTGTGCCGGAACTTTCCAATTTATTTCTGTTTTTGCTGTTTTGTGTGAACTAAAAGACAGCAAAGGCTTGGTGTTTATAGAAGGAAATTTAAGACCCAAATGTTTGAGAAAATTTGTAACTTTTTTACTTGTTGACATTCGGTATAAAGATATCAAATTTTGACATGCTTTTGCACACCCATGAAATCCTTCAAAATCTGCTTGAAATAATTTTATTATGGCATCATCACTGCTTTTACCGCAATAATTTTTAAAAATTTTTTCTATATCTTTTTTTACAATTTTTATTTCTTTTTCATTAAAAAAATTTTTAACTAAAATAAAACCTTCTTCAATATATTTTTCTTTTAAATTTTTCATAATTTTCTTTTTCTATAAAACAAATGCTCGGGTAAAAATGCAGGGCGTAGATATCGTAGTCACAATCTATTTTTGATAATTTGTTTTCTAGCACTGATTTTTGTTTGTCAACTGCCCTTGCGTTGATTCCAAAATTATCTTCTGTGTACTTCCCAAACATATTAATTTTATCAATACTATTTTTTAAGTACTCCATTGGAGATATTGTGTGGTTTTGAGAACAACTTTTACAATAAGATGTATGTAAATCTTCTATAACATAAATTCCACCTTGTTTCAACAAGGGAAATAAGATTTTAAAAGAGATTACAACATCTTCCCAAAAATGACTACCATCATCTATTATAACCTCAAATGGACCGTATTTTTTTTCTAAATCAGTGAGAAAAGATTTGTCTTTTTGATCTCCAATTTCTATTTTTATCCTATCATCTTCATATCGTTTGCAATAATCTTTAATGTCTATCCCCAATATATTTGCGTTTGGGAAATAGTCTCGCCATGCAACTAGCGACCGCCCTTGCATTACACCTATTTCAAGTAGATTCAATTTTTTATCTCGATATTTTAAAAAGTGCAAATCATATTTTTCACAATAATTGTGCCTCATGCATTTATCGCCACCTTTGGACCCACTGGTGAGATATTTGCTTGAAATTTGAGATAAATTTTGCATATATTATATATGAGAAAAGCCTATTTATATGCAACCGGGGGACTTGCGGATATACTCAGGGAGCTTTATAGAACCTACCGTTACTGCAAAAAAAATAATTTTAATTTAATACATTTTGAAACCGAATACTATAAATCTTCTAATTTTTTTGATATTTTTAAATTTAATTTTGATATTCCATTCGCTTATGGTGAAAAAAAATTAAATGTTGAGAACTTACAATATTTTCAAAATCAATATATAAAAAAAATAAATGGAAATAATTATTGTTTTTTTTGTGATAGGTGTAGGAGTAACAGGCGTGTTTGTATAAAACAATACTTAAACAAAAAAATAATTCCCGAAGATGTTTTTAATTGTTGTTATGAAACAAACTTTGGGTCTTTTCTTGCATTAAAAAATTTAGAATTAAAAGAAAAATTTAAAATTAAATTAAAAAATTACATAAAAAAAAATAAACTCGATCAAGATTACATGTCCGTACACATAAGAGGAACCGACAGATCTAATGACTATAGAAAATACGGATTTAGTAATATAAACGAATACATTGAAAAAGTTTCAATACAAATAAATCAATCAAAAATTCCAGTGTATGTTTCTACGGATGATGCTTATATTTTAGAGTTACTAATAAAAAAAACAAATAAAGATTTCTTGTTCAATGAAGAAATAATTTTTCAATTAAACAAGAAAAATCTTCACTCCGAGGGAGATAAAAATCCTAAAATTTTAGAAAATGCGGTGATTGATTTATTTGTTTTGGCAAGAGGATTAGATATAATTCCCTCTGTTGGAGGTTTTTCTAGATTAGCTTTTCAACTATGGGGCGATCAACCAACAGGAGATTCGTTAAATAAAAAAATAGGAAAAAAAATATTATTAGTAGAAGATTTTGTTGATGCAAATTTTAAAGAAATATCAAAAAATTTTTATTATCAAAAAATTTTGTTTCTTTAAAATTTATAATCAAATTTTTTGATATCCTCAAAATACCATTTTTCTACAATTTCTTGAGTTCTAGTTGTGTAATATTTTTTGTAATTTTTGTGAAAAGTTTTATTTAAATGTGGTAAATTTTTATCAAATAATTTTTTAAAATCTATTTCTAAATTTTCAAACCTACCTATAAAATCAAAAAAATTTTCACCTACCCAGTTTGTTTGAGGCGATAACCAGAAACCGTTTAAATTTTCTAATCCTTGTTCTTTATTTTCGTGTTTAATAATCCAATCTTCAAAAGTAGTAACCTTTGACAAATAAACTGTTTCGTAACTACCCAATGGCTGGTGTTTTAAAGTTTTTAAGTTTTTTAAATAAAAAAAAGTAGAAACAAGTCTATCCCAAGGATTTCTAACAAAACAAAATTTAATTTTTTTTTCCCAATTTTTTATTTTTGTTTTTATTATGTCAACCTTTTCGCCAAATAAAAAATTTCCCGATTTCGTGTGCCAATGACAATTACATCCATGAATATCCAGAGATCTTTCTATACTAGTGCCGCCGGTTTTTGGTATGTGTAAAAAAATAAAATCACCGAAACAATGTTTTTCATCTAAAAAAAGCATAAATTTATATTTTAAATTTCTATTATAATTTTATGAATTATAAAAAAATAGGTTTAGTTTATAGAGGGCAAGCACGCTACCCAACTATTGATATAAATAAAAAAGAAATTATTCTTTATTTCTCTAAAATAAAGAATAATAAATCGAGAATATACAAGATTGAGTTGTGTAAAAAAAATCCAAAAATTATTAAAAAAAACATCTCTGGGCCGTTATTTGAATTGGGAAGTAATGGTTTTGATCATGACGGTCACGCCGCAAGATGCATCGTTGAATCCAGCGATAAAAAACTAATGTATCTAATAGGTTGGAATAAAAAAATTTCTCCACCCTATCATTTATCAATAGGCGTTGCTGAGTATCAAAATAAAAAGTGGATTAAAAAAGAAGCACCCGTTATGGACAGGAACATTGATGAACCTTATTTTTGTACTAGCCCTTGTGTTATTTATGATTTTAAAAAACACATATACAAAATGTGGTATTGTTCTTGCACCGGATGGATTAAAAATGATCCGATATACCTAATCAGATATGCTGAATCTCAAGATGGATTTTATTGGAAAAGATTTTCAGATCCTTGTATAAACTACTCAAAAGAAATGGGTGCCATCGGCTGGCCTATGGTTTGGCAACAAAAAAACAAATATAAAATGATTTTTTCTTATAGAAACTCCAAAGATTATAAAAAAAACCCAAACAAAAGTTATCGTTTAGGATATGCTGAGTCTACCTGCGGTAAAAAATGGAATATTATGAACGAATCTTTAAAAGGTTTAGAAAAATCGCAAAATGGTTGGGACTCGAAGATGGTCTGCTACACTGCTATGTGTGGGAAATATTTATTTTATAATGGAAACGGATTTGGGAAAACGGGCATAGGTTTAGCCGAGGCTGAGGGTTGATTATTTCTTAGGTCTAAATCTCAAAGACAGGTCTGGGTAATCGGGCTTCTTTATGTTTTCATCTTTTAAAAATGTTGACAAAATTAAACCTCTTGCGCCTTGCTCTGGTGTCATATACATATTCCAGCCAATAACCTCAAAAGTATTTTGTTCCATCAAAGATAATTCTTCTCTACCTTCATACCTAGCAAGTTTAAACCAATCTCTTGCAATTTCATCATCGGTGAATATCATACCGCCTTTGCCTATATTCAAAATTTTATTTGGACTAAAAGACACACATTGAAAAGTTCCCGATTCGTACATGCCTCTTGATAATTTACAAGCACTATCATAAATCGGGTATGGCTTTAATTGATAACTTCCAATCCATTTAATGTCTTCAAAAAAAACTGAGCCTCCTGCATGAATAATAGAACAGGGGACCGAGATATACGTTCTAGATGGAATGGTAACTTGTTGAACTTTTAAGTAATAACAACATAAAAACAAAGCATTGGTGCAGCTATCCACCGCAACAGCATATTTGCTGCCGACGTATTCTGCCATGGCTTCTTCAAAATCACGAACCACTTTATAAGCTATCGACATAAGGATCCCTAACAGGAAAAAAAATTTATATTCGAAAATTTATTTATTATTTTATTTTTATCAATTAAATAATTTTTAGATAAATTAAGTTTTTCTAAATTTAGTTGATAAAAAGAATCTGGTAAACAACTAATACAATTAGAGTAAAGGGTAATTTCTTTTAAACTTTTACAAAAACCAATATTATTTGGTAATTCTCTTAACTTGTTTTTTGCGAGCCGCAAACCGACCAAATTTTGCAAATTACAAAAATTTTCAGGTAGGTATTCTATATCATTTACAACCAAAGACAACCACTTTAAGTTTTTAAAATCACAAACCCAGTCTGGTAGTCTTGTGATTTTAGTTACACCAAATGAAAAAAATTCCAAATTTTTTAAATGGGTTATATCTGGTATATCTAAAAAATTGTTTAGGTAAAGATTTAAAAACTTTATAGTTTTAGGAATTTGTAAATAAGAAAACTTGTTTTTATGTAATTTCAAAGTCTCTAAAGGTAAATGTTCTAAATTTGGCAAATGTTCAAAAAAATTTGAACCCAAGTTTAAATACTTTAAATTTTTTAAACCCAACACCCACTCTGGGAAAACACTTAAATTATTGCAGCTTAAATCTAGAAACTCAATTTGTTTACTTTTAAAAACAGGGAGGTGACTTAATCTACATTTTCTTAAGTTAATTGTTTTTAAATAATCTAGATCAGCAAATTTTGTAACTATTTCGTGTTTATTTGGGAGGTGGCGTATGTCGTTTTCAAAAGGATTATCCGTATTAAAGAAACTTAGATCTGAGTTCTTTAACCACTCCATGTCAACCCTCCTTTTTTCAACCAACGATCACCTATAAAAGCATTTCTTCCATGAAGAATTAACTCATCATTAAAAAAGACAGCATCGCCTTTTTTAAGATTGATATTAGTTAAAACACCCATTTGTACTATTCTTTGCTCTAGATAAATGTGAAACTCTTCCGTTAAATCGCTTTTGGCTGCTCTAAAATAATTCCAATTACATTTCTTTCCATTTATAATTTTACTTGTTTTAAAATCATTTCCTTTTGAAAAAAGTATCTCAGTTGCTTTTAATTTTTCAAGCAGGTCCGGCTTTTCTATTTTTAAACATTTTTTTAAAAGATCTAAATCCAAACAAGTAGTAGATCCTCCCACTTTAGCGGGCTTTAGACAAAAGAAAAAAGTAACATTAGGAGCAAGTGATTCATAAGAACCATCTGTGTGTAAAGGTTGGCGTGTGTTAGAGTGAGAAAAAGTATGCGATAGCTTGGCATCATATTTAATATCGGTCCAAAATTCTCCCGTTTTGTTTCCTGTTTTTATATCCTCCTTCATAGGAACTAATTTCCCAATTTCGGAGGCTTGTTCGGCCCAAAAACTGTCGTGGGTTGGCGAATTTCGAATAATGACAACTTTATAATCATGCAAAAATTTTTTTATTTTTTTGCCTATTTTATTATTGCAATTCACTTCGATAATTAATTTCATAGAAAATCCTTTTTAATTTGATCGATCCAATCAATCAATCTTTCTTCATCGATTGCTGGCATGGAATCGACTGACAGAGAGGAGACTTCTTGCCAGCCTAATCTTTTTAAAATAAAATCAACTATTTTTCTACTACCAAAAAATTCATATTCAAAACCAAAATAATTTCCTATTTCGCAAATGTAATACTTTTTATTTAAAGTAATCAAATTATTTAAAAAATTCTCAAAGCACTCCGGTAACTCTTCATCGCCTCTATTGGAAACAACAAAAAAAAATTCATCATATTGATCTATTTTTGGATCATCTTCGATAAATTTAATGGGAATATTTAAATTTGTTGAAATTATTTTTGCAACAAATAAAGAATTCAACCCCCTACTGGTTATAATTATCGCCATACTCTTTGGCTGGAACTCCCGTATACTTTTTGTAGGGTTTTGTGTTTTTTGTAACCATAGAAGACATAGCAACAAATGTTCCTTCTTCTAAAACAATGTGATCTTTGATTGAAGAATTGACGCCTATCCAACAAAAAGATTTAATATGGCAATGGCCGCACACAACAACGTGCGAGGATAAAAAATTATTATCCTCAATTACAGAATGGTGTCCTATGTGATTTCCAGACCACATAATAATGTTGTTGCCAACCTTAACAAAAGGCTGAATTGTATTGTCTTCCATAATGAAACAATTTTCGCCTACGGGAGAAAATACAGAGGATTTGCTGCTAACATATGAGATCAATTCATATCCCTTTTGTTTAATTTCATTGCTTTTTTTTGACCTAAGTTGATTGTCATATATTGAAGCAAAAAATTTAAATTCACTATTTGGAAATTGTTTATCTACTTCCTCAAAAGAAACAACCGGAAGACCTTCAAAGTTAGTTTCTTTTAAAAAATCACCGTCAACACAAAAAGCCACAGGCTTGTACTGAGAATCATTTTTTAAATAAAAACTGGCCAATGACGATGTGTCTTCTGTGCCGAATATTAGGACTTCTTGAGCCATAATTTGGTTTCTTCTTCTTGTGTTAATATCAAATCTATTATAGAAAGTTTATTGCTAAATTTAGTAGGCTCTAAAAATTCTAAAAACACGCCTTCTTTTTCAAAATCTTCTCTATTGTAAAGATTGATTCCGCCACAGGCATTGATGTAATGATTACAATTAAAATGCTTGCAAATCTCAATTAATTTTTTAAAACCCGAATCTTTTGATATGTTTTCTGAGTTTTCAAAGATAGTGTTTAATCCCAAATAGCGAGATGTCCAAGTTATTGAATCACAAAGAATATCTTTTAGTTTTGCGTGGCCCGAAAGAGACAAAAAATAATTTAAAAATATTTTATTCTTATTTCCATAAGTGCAAATTATCTTCTTGTATATATGAGCATTCCAATTTGAGCAAGCAGGCGTTATTTCGCTAATATTGGTTTTTTGTTTGTGGCTCTTCACTGGTATAACTATATTTTCGTTTTCTTTATGCAAAGACCTTATTCTATTTCTGTTGATCCATCCTCTTTTTGTAAATTGAACATCATTCAAAAAAACAAAAATATCAACACTCTTGATTAATTCAAAATAACCTATATAGGGGAAAAAATAAGGTTGCATTATTGCAATTTTCATTTTATTAGAATCCTTCCTGTGGCCAAATCAATTTTTTTTTGCCAAATTTAAGTTCATCTAAAAAATCTAAAAAATCTAAAAAATTACTTTTTTTAATAAAAAAACATTTATTTTGAGAAATCAAAAAATCTTCTGCGGAATTCAAACCGATCCATAACAAAACAGGGTCCGTGTCTGTACAATAGAAACTAAAAACTTTATTTTTTGATACTATACTCGATAATTGATTTTTATTAATTGAAATAAATTTTTTATTCCAAGTTTTCTGCCAATCACGCATCCTGCTTTCTATTAAATAAATAATTTCAAAATCAAGTATAGTTTTTTGTTTTCTTATTATATCTTGTAAATTTAACATAATTTAAAAAAATAAATTAGTTATAGAACTTGAGTCCTTAAATATATCATAGATTGACATCTTAGGAATATCTTATAATTATCTATCTTGGAAAAAGATAAAAGTTTTACATCATTTAAATTTTTTTGACCCCAATACTTGATATTTTTACATTTATTTTTTATAGATTATTTACTTTCTTCTAAATTTGTAAAAGTAAAATATCTCTTGTGAAATTTTTTTATAATTTGAGATACTTCATCTTTTTAAAAAACAAATATTATTGTTAATAAAATTAACTATTTAAGATTTATAATAAATGAAACAAATTAGAATTTATGCAATGAAAAGGTCTGGGCATCATGCCATAATTAATTGGATTTGTAGGCAGATTGATGCTTGTTTTGACATTCAAAAAAATTCTTGCGAAAAATGGAATAAAAAAAAATTATCCTTTTTTCAAATGATATATTAAAACCTAAAAAAGTAAAAAATTATCTTAAAAACCCAAAGGAACATAGTGAAGTAAGTGCCTGTATTTGGGTCTACAATATTGAAGATGAGACTATCGAAGATTCGATATCAAAATTAAATTTTTTAAAAAACATATGCCCTTTTGATATGGAAAATGCAATAGAAATTATAGTTTTACGTGACGCATTTAATTTGTTTGTTAGCAGAGATCGGAATGAAGAAAAAAAATGAGAGTTAATTCTAAAGACTCTATAAATAACTTTTTAAAAATATGGAAAAATCATGCAAAAGAATTTCTAAGAATAACAAAAATACTAAAAAATCCAATTGGCATAAACTACAACGAATGGTTTAGTAATTTCGAATATAGAAAAGAATTATGTAAAAAAATAGATATTGATTTTAATGACAATGGGATCAATGACGTTACTCTTTTTGGAGGAGGTAGCAGTTTTGATCGTGTGAAATATAATCAAAATGCTCAAAAAATGGATGTGTTAAATAGATACAAGAACATATCATCTTTTCCTTTTTTTGACAAAGAAACAATAGAATTAAATAAATTATTATTTCCAAATATAAACGTTAAATTATTCTTTTAAAAAATATATATTTGTAGTCAATTAAACACACGCTACCGAATTCAAATGAACATTTCTTTTATAATCCCATTCCACACAGCAAGATTTGATAATCTTTTGCAAACACTGAGATTTTTAACAAAAAATCATAACGAAATCATCAAAGGTTCTGAGTTGGTGACTGTGTGTCAAGACTCAATAGAGTTTTTAGTAAACAATCAAACAAAAGAACTATCCGATCTGTCGGGTGAATTTAAAGTCAACAAACACTTTAATATGGAAGAAAATGAAATGATTCTTGCCAAAATGATAAATGTAGGGGTAAGAAATTGTTCTTTAAACAAAGTTATAGTTCTAGAAAGTGATAGAATTCTTCCAAAAGATTATTTTAAAAATGTAGAAAATGAAATAAAACCAAAAATTTGTATCACTTGTAAGTGTATGAAAAAACTAACCAAAACTGCAAACGACGAAGAAATAACAAATGAGTCTTTTGAATACAACGATGAATTTAGAAGTGAAGAAAACCACATTGGCGTAAGAAACATGTGGTCTGGCAACACGGCCTTTTGGCGTGATGATTTTTTTGAAGCTGACATGATGGATGAAGGGTATGTTGGATATGGTTGGGCAGATAGCGACATGACCAACAAAATGAAAGAAATTGGAGTAAAGTCAATTTTTAGAGATGAAATCGAATTGCACTTATGGCACCCATCTCAAACATACGGCAAAACAAATCAAAAACGCTTATTTATAAATAATGGAATCAGGTACTGTAGGAAATGGAATATTGAATATCCCGATTGGTTTAAGGAAGAAATAGAAAATCATAGAAAGTTAATGTGAAAACAACAGCAATTTACCATTGTTGGTCACTAGATCACGAACCCGATCCTTATAAAAATTTAAGAACCAGTGTGGTTCCTTCGATAGCCACACTACGAAGCGTTTCTGATGTAGATATTGTAGTTTTAGATTGCAGCCCCGAACGGCCTCATAGATGGGGTTATTTGCAAGAAAAATTAAATTTTCAAGTAGTTAAAACTAATTTTTATCTGGAACAATATTCAAATTTTGTGAAGGGCTACAAACACCTTTCAAGAATTTTTGATATCCACAATTGGTGCGAAAACCAAAATTATGTAGGTGATGTGATTTATGTTGATTCGGATGTATTCTTTTTAAAAAACCCACTGCCATTAGAAAAAACTAGGGATCGCTTTTGTTACGATGGATGGAACACAGGCTATTTTTATTTCAATCCAAATGAAAAAAAATACCAACAATTCTTTGATTTATTTAAAAAATATACAATTGATGCCATACAATCAAAAGAAACCAGACAGTCCATGAAAAAATATATTGGATATGATGATTGGTATGAAGTTTGGGATGAAATGGTTTTAGGATACATGAAGAATAAACATCCTGAGTTTTTCAACCTAATTTCGGTGGACGAACACTCAACGAGTAGGAATTTGAGCCAATGCAAAGTTAATAACTTAAAGGTTTTTCACGGAAACGGATCTTACGTTCCTAGTCCAACTTGCGACGAAACTCACTCAAGAGGATTGTTGTGTCTAATGGTTCAAGAATTCTATGAAAACATTACAAAAATATTAAGCAAACAGGATCTTGTTGCTATTTTTGGTGAAAAAAATCTCGATTATTTTGAAAACAAAAGATTTAGTTTATTAGATAATGTTGATTATCTTGAATGGATAAAAAATGAAAAAGGTCATTATGAATTAATGAAATTCACAAATGGCCTACACGTTATTTGAGAAATTTTAATTTATAAAGAGTTTGATAAGTTAAACTCAATATTTCATCTAAAATGTTGTGTAAATGAGTATCTTTTTTATCAAACAAATCACGAGAATTCATGGTATCCTCGGCAAAATCGTTCAAAAGAGAAACTGCATTTTTTTCTTTTGAAACAGCTACATCAACTTCAACCAAGCCATATTGACCTTGATAGGTTTCAATCAACTGGTCTGTAAGGTCTGTTAGTTGCTCGTAAAATGAACCTAAAGCCTTGTGTTCTGCATAACTTTTGGAAGATAAATGCAAAATATGAGCATTTTGCCTTACAGCGAATGATTTTCCAAAAAAAGAACCAATGCTATTTCCCGATTTATATTCATTAAAACTTTTCATTTGGATTATATATAATGTGAAATATTAAAATATTTGAGGAGATGAGAAATGTTATCTTTTTTTGAAATGTTGGGATTGTTGGAAGCCAAAAAATCAACTGTTAAAGAACCAGCAGTAGAACCAAACGCTACAGTTGAACCTGCCATCGAGCCAAAGCCCCAATATTCAAAAGAAAATCCTCATCCTGAAGCTGGCACAATTCGAAGTCATAATTCAGGCAGGGTTGTAAACGGCAAATGGATGGACTATACACCAGAAGAACTAGAAAAAATGAAAGAACCATCGAAGCCCTCAAGAGAGGTGGATCCTTTGGTTCAATCACAAGTTGATCAACGCAGCGAAAAAGAACTAGCAAAGCAACAAGAGAAAAAAGCAGCAGCTATAGCGGAACTTCAACGCACAGAGAACTTAAAGAAATATCAGCAAGCCTGGGAACGCTTTACAAATTTAGTTTTAAATGCAAGAAAAAAAACAAAAAGTGTGAAAAAGATCGCCATCATCTTGCAAGCAGAGAAAGTGTTGGTGGATCCGAATACAGGAGAGGAAACAAACGACAAAGACAAAGGTGTGGAAACAGACCTGTTCTCTTACTTAAATGACAAAGCAAGAAAAACCGATCCAAGAAGTGTTTATTCAAGCGTAGAAGAAGCAATAAAGGATGCACTTCCAGCCGAAAGCGAAGAAGAACAAGGAAATGATAGTGCCAATCCAATCGAATTAGATAAAGACGCAATCGCACAAAACACGCCAAAAGGCCCAGATCCTAACGTGGCAATTGCCAAATCTAGAAGCAAACCACTTTCTCAAAATGAATTCCGCAGAATAGCGGAGAATTTAGAATTTTATAATGGCGCTTTAAGAGGTACGGCATACAGTTTTTATACTCGTCTTGCCATAGAAGAGTTAGATATGCCTTATGTCATGCCGCCAGTTAAAACATTATACTTTGTCAACAACAAAGAAGTAGATTTGCAAACATATAATAGTGCGGAAGGTCCGAAAGAAGCAATCAAAACTGGAGAGTTTGAAGTATCTTTAGAAGGATCAAGAGGCGAAGCGGCAAAAGAAAGAACAAGCAAAGTTCAAGAGCTTGTTATGGCTGCTGTGGACTTTCAAAAAGTTTTCAGATATGTTCTTAACTTATTGAGAATATCAAGAGACGGCGAAGAGCCAGAATATAACATTACTTACAGACAGGCTCTTGCTGCTCCTTCAGAATCTAACCCTGACATGATTCCTGTGATTGTTCGTGCCTTGAAGTTTGAAAAACAATTAGAAAGAGTCCAAGGATTTAAAGGAACAATCGAAGCACTAGCAGAGAAACTAACAAGTTTAGTGGACGGTGGACTAAAGGGTGGCCTTGAAGGAAAACTAGTAGATGAAGTTGATTTGGCGGCGGTTTCGTACATGATCAAAGTTTCAAGAACACGCAAAAAAGCAGATGAACAACCAATGGGTGCCAGACCTTTCGGAAGGCAACCAATGAGAAACCCAACAAGAAAAAGAAGCAGTTTTGAGTTGGGAGACCCCAACAGAAGCAGGTCTTCTGGCATTGGCAAAGAAGATGGACCAGAGATGGTTCAAGCCTATCAAAGACCATTCAACTTTTTTAAAGTTGAAAAAGGTGCAGACATCACAGATCCAAAAACAAAAATCTACGTTAAGACCAAAGATGAGTTAGCTGAGGTAGACAGAAGCGATGATGGAACGCCCACTGGAAGCATGTACGGAAGCAAGTTGAGTACCCAAATGGCCAGACTCAAAGCAGCACAAAAAAGACGAGAAGAAGATCGTCCTTTGTTCGGCAATCCCGGAGATTACCCAAAAGAGTCAGTTGATTGGGAAGATGTTTTGGGATTGTTGGACTACTGGGACAACAAATAATTCACTTAGAAGCTAGCATATACAAACCGATATTTGAAAAACTGTACCCACTATATGCTATAAACATACCTGTATTCCCTTTGTATAACTGCTCTAAAGCAACATACGCATATATCAAACCAGTTACAAGAATAAGCCAAGCACTCATACTTTTCTCCTAATCAATGTTTTTGTTTTCTAATTCAACAAGCCAATAAGCCTGACCTAGGAAGGCTTGCCAAGATTTTACAGGCTTGCAGTCACTAAATCTAAATGAGTGTCCTTCTGGCTTTTTTGGTTGCTTTAAAAGTTTCATACCGGCTTGATCCGGTGTTCTATCGGCTTTTTTTCTATTACAAGAAACACAGGCTAAAACACAATTTTCCCAAGTTGTTTCGCCACCATGAGATCTAGGAACAACGTGTTCTATAGTTAACTCCTCTGTTCCCGGTTTACAACCGCAGTATTGGCATTGGCTTGAATCTCTTTTGTATAAATTTCTTCTAGAAAAATTAAGTTTTGGCTTGGGTAATTTTTCATATCGGCTTAACAATATAATTTCAGGAATTTTGAAACTATATGAACTAGCGTAAATTCTGTCTTCATTTTCATTGGGCTCTAATCGACTCCAATCTGCCCAGGTGAAAGTTTGATAAGTTTCAGGTTCTATTATTGTGGCTTTGGGGGTGCCGTCAGCATATGTGCTAAAGACTTTGCAAATAGCATCGTCTAATCCGATTGCGGAAACAGGTCTCCAATTTTTATTCAGCACTAGACATTTTCTTTGTTGTAATGTTAAAGTCATTAAAAGCCTTCTTTTCCCCAATTTATGTTTTTATTTGATCCTTTAATTTTTACTAAATAATCACTTGAAATATAATGATTAATATTATTTAAAACATTGTGAGAATTATGTTGTTGTGTTAAAAAAGTATAACACTCAACAAAATACAAAAATAAAACTACCGAAAATACTAAAAATAACATATCTCAAGTAACAGGCAAAACATCAACATCGCCCAAATTGTTGGCAACCTCAGTAATTATAACCTTTTTATACCTTATTATCAAAGTGTCTGTCGGGTCTACGGTTTTATTAAAAGAAACCTCTGTGCCGTTGGACTTTCGAACAATTATTTCAAAAACTTGGTTATTAGCGACATTGCCGCCTTCGATCAAAACATGAGGATCATTCATCATGTCAACAATATCAGGATGGGGTAATCTAAGGTCATAAGTAGAGACCAAATTATCATTTTTTACTTTTATAGCCATAAGTTCTCCAATTTAAAATCAAAAATATGTATGAATATTAGTAGGGTTAATTTTAAAACTAAAAACTAAATATTAATATGAAAAGTTTTAATGAATGGCTTGTTGAATCCTCGCTGAGACAACAATTAAAAGTACCACAAAATCCTAAGCACCACCCCGAAGGGTCTGTGGATCGCCACACAATGATGGTGCGTTCGGCATTGGAGCCAGCTATAAAAATTTTACAAGAAAAACAAAAAGACGACCCAAATGGTCCATTGTCTAATCTCGATTTAAGTTTTACCTCAGAAGATGTGAATATATTGCGTCTTGCTGGTTTGCTGCACGATATAGGTAAGGGCGACACACTAGATCCGAAAACGTTAAGTGCCCACGGTCATGAAGATCCAGCGAACTTTGAAAAAGCCATGCAAAGACTAGGACCAGCGTGGCATAACATGTACAGCAAAGCCAACTCGATTGATAAAGAAGATTTATGGTGGGTTATAAAATACCACATGAGCCTCAAGGATGAACAAGGTTTTCAAAACAAATCGCTTAAAAAAGAATTATTAGATGATCAAGGGAAATACAAATCAGATCGTAAAATTAAATTGTTATTGGTGTTTTTATTGATGGATCGAATGGGCCGTGGTGGGGAAAGCAGAATACCTTGGCAAAAAGCAAAACAATTTGCCCAAAGCAACACACCAGCAGCGGAGAAAGGACTAGGCGGTATAGACACCACCGCACACTTGTATAAAAAAGATCTTGATAAAATATCTGCTCGTGCAAGCAAGCCTATGTCTAATGACCCTGTTGGCTTTGTTGCAAACATGCGTGAAAAAGGCAAATCTAATGAAATAATCAAATCAGCTTTAAAAGGCAGATTTCCAAATTTAAATGATGAAGATATTAAAAATCTACTGGGAGAATCGAGAATAAGATTTAAAACATTCATAGAAGCAACAGAACACGAAATAAGGGCAAGACTACCTTTGGAAAAAGATGTTTTTACTTTGGCAAAAGTTTTTAAAGAAAACGGACACCAGATATACGTAATCGGCGGAGCCCCAAGAGACTTTTTAAGACACTATTTTACAAAACCCGATGAACCTTTTGATACAAACAAAACAAAAGACATAGATCTAACAACAGATGCGACTCCGGATCAAGTAGAGGATATGTTAAACCGAGCCGGAATTAAAAATTTTGATAAAGGTAAATCTTTTGGAGTGATGGTTGCAAACATAAATGGGGAAGATTACGAGATAGCAACTTTTCGTGAAGACTTGGGGTATAGCGATGGTCGTCGCCCTGATAAAGTTCGGTGGGCAGATATGCACACAGATTACAAGCGTCGTGATCTAACCATGAATGCTATTTATTATCAAATTCCAGCATCGCCCAATGAAGAAGGTGTTTTTGTTGATCCAAGCGGCGGTCAAGGATTTGAAGATATCAAAAATTGGCGAGTTAGAATGATTGGCGATCCTTTTGAAAGGATAGGAGAAGACAAACTTAGAATTGCCAGAATTCCTCGTTTCCACTCTTATTATAACAATGATGACATAAGGGGCGTTTTAGATCAATCAACACTGGATGCTATAGATCAATATAAAGACATGAGAAATCATGGCGTTACAGGCCCACGTATACAAGCAGAATTTTGGAGTGGACTCAAAAAATCTGCTGATACGGTTTCATATTTAAAAAATTATGAATCTTTGGGTCTGCTGTCAACTGTGTTCCCAGGAATGGAACTAGACATGGAATCGGTTGATCGTTTGAATCACGAAGAAATTCACCAAACGAAAACGAATGGATTCAATCATGCCGTTCTAGTTCTTGCTTTGTTGTTGAGAAAAAACGGATCTCCAGATAAAATTCGCTCAGAATTAAATAAACTAGAATGGCCAAACGAGGTGAGTGACGGCGTGGCGTTTATTTTAAAATCTTGGGAAGCAGCAAAAAAACCCTCGCCTGAATCGATGAGTAGGGTTGCCCAAGAAATATCTAAAAAGCCAAATAGAATTGATTTATTGTCACGTTCTCGTCATATAACACACGATGATGTCGATAAGGACCACCTGCATCATTTGGGACAATATGAAATGCCAAAATATAATGGCGAAGAAATACAAAAAGAATTAGGATTATCAAAACCGGGACCGGAGGTTGGCAAAGAAATTGCCAAACGTATAGCCGATCATTACTCGGATAGTTTTTTCAAATGGAAAAATCGACCACCAATGGCTTAAATCTTGACGAGCAATATTGGTTAAAAAAAACTAAAGTTCCAAAAATTCTTCAAGAAGCAATCAAAAAACACCAAAACAAAAAATCAATTGCGATTGATTTAGGTTGTGCTGGTGGTAGGTTAACAAAATACATTGAACCGTTATTTAAAAAAGTTTATGGAATAGATTTATGTAAGAGTTTAATTGAAAAAGCTTCTGAGTCGAATGCTTCGATTGATTTTGTGTGTGGGGATTTTGGTGATCCAAATCTGTGGGGCGAGATAAATAAATCATTTGATGTGATAGTGAGCGATTGCGCTATCAGGAAAGATTATGTTGATTTAAATTGTATGGCTGATATTTTCACCAATAGACTAAGCCCAAACGGATCAGCAATATTAAGAATTCAAGAAAAAAATGATTTAAATAATTTATTAAATTTAAAAACTAGAGAAAAAATATTTTTTTCTAAACAAGAAATATTTAAATATTTTTCAAAATTTGAGGTAGAAATAAAGGAAGAAAATTATAAACAAAAATTTTCTAACACAAAATACATTGAAGATTATCTCGAAAAAATTAATATAAAAAAAGAAAATAAAAATTATCAATTAAAAGCAAATAGAAGTTATATTTTAGTTATTGCAAAAAAAATTGAGGCATCCTTGCCTCTTTTGCATCATGCAAAACCATCCATGAAATCCCCATCCTGGGGAGATTATGAAAATTTTACGCAAAGATAAATCTTGTATATGATTCTCTTTTTATACGATATATTTATGATAAATAATCGCAGAGATTATTCAATCGTGTATCGATTTAAAAATTAATTCAAAGAATCAGTAATAACGACTTCGATACCAAAAGCATCTGCTCTAAGGAAAGCTGCGTAGCCCATTTTTTTTATTTTCTGCAAAAGATCTGAGGGCTTTTGTCCATCTTTAACAACAACATTCACAGAGATGTTGTTGATATCTTTTTCAAAATCAACCAAATCATCACTTAATTTTTTAATATCTTGTATAAGCATAGAATATATTAGTTTTTAGATTATATTTTTTCTTTTTCTTTTCTTGGATCTATTTTCTAAATTAATATAAAATACATATGACCTTTTATTGGGCACCAATAATTTGCTGCGGTCAACAGATCTAAAGATGAGTCTTAGTCTTGTGTTTGGATTTTCATAAGTCAAAATTTGTTTTAATTTCCCAAGTACAGAAATTATAAACTCATAGGATCCTGAGATTCTTATTCCGTCTTCTCCATAACTTGATCGTTCGACACCTTCGGGTTTTTCTGTCATGGGGTGGATAACTATGGGCATATCAGGTTTGAGTGCTTTCCAAAACCTAAGAATCTCTGCTTTTTTAGCAGACCAGGGTTTTTCTTCAACTTCAATATTTTGCTGCTGCGGTGATAATTGATTTGACTGAGTTTGATTGTTATCAAACTCATTTATTATGAGGTCAATAAAATTATTAAATTCTTTGAAGGAAGACATACAATATTTATGAAATTAGTGATAAATAATTAAAAGGTAGATTATGATAAATAAAATAAAGTTAAATATTGTGTTGGACAAAATACTGGCGGGAATTGCGTGTCTCGCTTTATTAGTTACGCTGGGAACAATAGGATATAACGAATTTGCTCAACAAGAAATCAAAGTTGTGGTGAGTCTAAAAGATAATGAGGATCCCTTTTTTGCTTTAAAGCAGATCGTACCTGTAGATTGCCGACTCAAAGAAATACGTCAGGTTGATAAAACAAATAATCAATATGAAATAACGCTCTTTACAAGAAGAGAAAAAAACAATCTTCTAGAATGGCTACTAAAGAGTTCAAGAGTTGAAGAAGCAGAAATCAAAAACAAAGTTTTGAAAAAAAACTAAATAAAAGACTCAAGAACGGCTGATGGTTTGCAAACGCATTCTTTTTTTATTTTTTTGATAATCTTCTAAAAATATTTTTATATCTTCGCTCACCTCCAAGAGTAAAGTTTGCCAGTCGTCTTTCTTTCTAAGTATTTGTAAACTATCGTACCAAATTGTTTTTTGATCATCTCCCCACCTCCATTCGCCAACTTCAGGGTCCGACAAAAGCCAAGTCTTCACACCCATAGACCCCGCTAGATGAGCTATCGATGTGTCCACAGTGATTACCAAATCCATACTTTTAACTAGGTGTGCTGTTTGGTTCCAGTCTGTCATTGCATTTCGATAATCGAAACAATTTTTTGGAGGATCAAAAATTCTACATAAACTAAAAAATTTAAAATTTTCATGAATATTCAAAATGTCTAGCAAGTTAACTGGTATTGATCTTTTATAATCAAGAGCATTAAATGGATTACCGGACCAGCAGACTCCTACTTTTGGAAATTTTAACAAAGGTAAAACTTGAATTGCCGGGTTTAAAGTAACGGAAGAGTTTGGAAGCAAATATGGCATACCTTTTATTTCATTTTTTTTAATATTTAAAACTTTAGGTAAAGCCATCATGTGAATAACTTTATCGAAATCAGGAGGTTGCTTTTGCTTATCAACTACCTCTAAATCTTGAAACAAAATTTTAAATTCTTCATTACAACGCAAAATTACTTTTTTAACTAATTTTTTAGCATTTTCAACAAATCTAAGAAACTGTATGGTGTCGCCATCGCCAAAAAGAGCATCAATCAATAATGTAATATTTTCTTTTTGCCCATTCCAAACAGGTTTGTTGTAATTCGGACTCAAAGAAAAAATATTATTCCCAGTTCCTACTACAATATCATTATGTTCTGGCCAACCACTTTCATAATCGCCAGATCGCAATAATTTTATTTTTTTTTGCCAACTCATAGAAATATTATAACAAAAAACCCCACCGGGGAGAAGGGACGAGGTTCTCCACCCGGTGGGGGACGTAACGCTGTTAACCGGCTAAACAGCGGTCAACTTTGCCGGTAAGTTGACAACATCTAACAACCAGCAAGGGGCGACACAACAACTAACCCTTACTGGCAATAAATCTATATATTAATTATTTTATTTTTTTTGTCAATAGCCAGATTGGTGTTTTTTCCCAAAAAAGGAAGATAAAATTTTCTACAAAATTCATTAGCTAAATCAACATCGAATTCAAAATTTTCTTTCCTATTTTTAAAAGAAATAGACAATTTTTGAAGTGATTTGTCGCACATCATGTTCAAATAATCTTTATTATATTTCTCGGGTTCTGTTTTGATGGAAAAAATAAGATCACGAAATTGTTTGTCGATTTTACTTATATTAACCGGATAAACACCTGTTTCAAAAAAAGTTTGACCACAAAAAGAAAGTCTAAATAAATGAGAAAAGTTTTTAGGGCTAAAACCAAAAGATTCTATTGTGTTTTTTCTTTTGCTTCCCAAGCTGCCTGTTCTTTCTCCGTTTGCTAATCTTTTTTCGTTTTCAATATATCCCAATAAACTTTTATAGAAACTTTCGCTATTTATTAAATTGTACTTGTGACTGCGAATTTCTTTGAACTCATCTGTGATGAGAATAAAATCATCTTCATCAGCAAACAAAATTTCAAGCATTTGCGTGTTTGTTTTTTTTAAGCCTCTCAGATAATGAACAAGTTCAAAATAAAGTGAATCTTCGGAGGATTGCTTCAAAACATCAAATCGATTCAACCCCAAAATTTTGTCAAATTCCGTATTTAAAAAAACACCACGTTTATCCACATCCGAAGAAGGAGTGTCGAGACCATAAAGGTGACTACCACCTATAATTTCGGCTATGATTTTCAAGGAACGATCTCCGCCGTATTATCTTCTGTTATTGCTTCAAAATCAGAGTTTTTGGGAGTAACAACAATCCACACAGGCTTTGTCGCAGACCAGCCGCCACCTAGAACAAAAATTTTAGCACCTTTCAACTCTGGGGGAAGTTTATAGTTGGATGTTACATCTTGAAAGTCAACATCTGATTTAGAACATCCAAAAAAAATAGACAAAAAAACTAAAATTATCAAACTATATGATTTCATTTTTTCTCATTTTCTAAAGAGGGCAAAATTTTTTCTCTAAGCAATTTTTTAATTTTTAAAACATTCAAGCCCACCACCTCATCTGTTTCATGAGAGAGGTATAGTTCTATGGCTTCGTTCAAGGGCTGAACGTAAAAACTTTCATTTTTAAAATGAACCTCTATAGCATCCATGTCTTCATTGTGAAAAGTACCGGGTCTATATGGAAGCGGAGGATTTTTTTCTAAAAATTCATCAATTGTCATGTGAAAACTTTTTTCTGCTTCTAAAACATCCTGGATATTACTTGAAGAATTTGGCCAATCTAATTCAAGCTTAGATAAAACTAAATCTACTATATCTTCATTGTAAAAACAATCTAATTTACTCCCATTAATTTCTATGTATTTTTCAAACCAAGCATCAAATAAAACATTCATAATAACCTGACCGTATCGTAAATTACTTTTTTTATTAGAAATACTTATTTTTTGACCATAGTATATCTGATCTACTTTTTCAACAAATTCAGGGAAAGATATCATTGTTAAATCTCCTTTTTTAATCCCAAATATTTTTAATGATTTCATAAATTAATTCTTTTTGTTTATCGGTAAACTTCCATCTTATATTGACATTTTTATCTGCCCAATCTTTTGGATTGCTGCCTTTCTCTTTTGACATGCCCATCCAATCAGCACACATTTCTGCAATATCAATGTCTGGCATTTTTGTTGCGTCTACAATCTCTTTGGGTGGTTTGTCACGATTTTCTCTATTAATCAGCCCTGTTTTTGTTGGGCTATGATATTCAGGGTGATGAGAGTTGCTTGTTACATGATGTAAGGTGGCTTCTGACATTTTGTTTAAAATGTCTTGAGGAACTTTAAATTCTTGGTTTTCATCTTTACATTTGTATTGCCAAGAAATAAAAAGGTAAGGAGTATACTCTGGTTCTTCAAATTTGCTATCGTCATGAACTTTTTTTCGCTCTCTCAATTCACCAAATCTTTCGGGATCATATTCGGCAATTTTGTCGCAAAATTTACCTACTAAATTTATGTGATATTTAGTTCTTTTTTTAAAATGATCTTTCATTTCTTGTGTAATCATTTGATTATTTTTGCTTTCATTGAGCCATTCATTAAAGTTTTTCATGCAAATAAGGAAACGTCTATTCCCTTGTCCCTTTCTAAATTATAAGCATATGCGGTCAAAGTACCATCAGTCTTGGTGTCGTTGATTAACATTCTGGTTCCCGTGGGTAAACCGCATATTACCAAATCAAATCTAATGTTGTGTGATTTTAAAAAGTTTTCTATTCTTTCCTTGTCATCGCAAGTTCTTGCTGTCGTGATTATCACAACATCTTCTTCTTTGACAATCTCCGAGAAAAAAGGTTTTGTTCCCGAAAGAATAGTATCTTCGGAACGCATATGACTTTGTTGGGTTACAAGAGTTCCATCGAAATCTATAAACCAAGTTCTAGGTTGATTCTTTACCATTATTTTTACTCACAAAAAGGAAGTCCGTGTATCTTACAAGATGATCCAGTTACCTTGTGATCATCTAATACCGGACAGGTACATAATTTATTTAATCGTTCATTGTGAAGATTAACAATATATTCTGCTAGATCTTTATCTATTGCCCCGTCTGGGACTATACAATCAAGTTCACAAACTGTTTCGTTGCCACTACTATATTTGTGAACATATTCTATTTTTTGTGTTGGAAGTATTAGTCTGCACCAACATTTTTCCCCAACATTGCAAAATTCTAATTTCCAAAGAATATTCAAACTATATTGTTGCGCTTCATCATAATTATTATGAGCATGATTTATTTTTTTAAAATTTTCAAAAGATATTGATGGCTTTTTTTCAATAAAGTTGTTGTGGAGTTCAACAATATACTTTGCTGTTTTTTCATCTATCGATGCTTCGTGAATTACAAATTCTACATTATCTAATTCGCCGTTAGATTTTCTGGTGTATTTTATGTCTTCTGCTGGGCGTATAGATCTACACCAACATTCTTCACCAACATGGCAAACATCAATTTTCCAAATAGAATTTAAAACTTTTTGTTTTGCTTCTTCGTAATTCATTTAATTTTCGCCGCTTATTTTTGTGTACAAAAACTCACCAACATTATCTTTTACTTCTATTAAACTATGGTTGTAATCAATTATAATCGTATCTTCAAAAACACTTAAAGATTTTGGCTTTTCTTGAATCGTTTCTACAAATTTTCTGGCCGTTTCTACCGCAATTTTTGATGGTTTAATATCATTTTTCCAAACAACCACTTTTTGAAAAAAGTCTTCGATACTATCTGCCTCGTCGTACCCAAATTCATTTATCATTTGTAGATAATCTTTTCAAATAATCATTGTATTGATTTAAAGAATCTTGTTCAATAATTTCTTCTAAATTGCTCATCCTGTGTAGTTTTTCTAGTTGGGCGATTGTTTCATGTGGGATTTTTGCCAAGTATTTGGCTTTGAAATCATTGTAACTTAATTTTTTATTTTGTTTCATCTTTGATCCTGTTCCTAAAGGATCTTAATATACAAACTGCCTTTTCAATTATAGGCTTGCCCTCGATTGCTTTGCCGTCAGAATCCCGTGCAGCAACAAATGAATCGCCAATTAGCCTGGGCAAATCTTCAAATATTTCAAAATCTTTGTCGCTGATCATAAGAGCAACATTTAATGTCTCTCGTAATCCTCTAATTGCCCAATTTTTTTCTTTTATTTGTTCTTGTAGTTCGCTAAGTTTTTTAGCATATTCAAAATTTCTTTTGCTTAATTCATTATATCCTTGTAAAGAAGGAAATGTAACTAAAAGATTTTGATAAAAATCTAATTTTTCTTTTTGACTTTTACTTCTTTTTTGTAATTTCTTAATTTTCTTTTCTAGTCGTTGAACACGAACTTGGTCTTTATTCAAATTAACGGGACAGGCAGGCCATGCTGCTTCTAAATTGTACAAAAAGTCTCTTATAATTTTATTATCCTCTTTGCCAAAAGCCAAAGAAGGATCCTTCTCTGTTCCTATTGTTCTGTTATATTTATCAGGCCATATTTCCTGAAGTTTTTGCATGAGTATCTGGCCGTATCTTCGAGGTTTATTTTTAAGAAGACTTTCCTCTTGATGTTCATAATCAACGCTATCAATAAATTTTTTAAATGTCATTTTAAATCCATTCTCTTAGATCAATGATATTATACCAATCGTATATTTTATTAGTATCGATATGCAAATATTGTATCTCTGGTTCTTTTTTGTATTGAAGCCCATTCAGATCAAAAGTTCCGGATTCTTTAGCAATAACCGTGAAAGAATCTATCGCTTCCTCTCTTGAGCAAAATGTTCCTATCCAATCTCCATCACCGGATTGGGGATAGTAGTAACTGCCCATAGTTAATAGAAAAAATTTCATATTAATATATTGACTCAATTGGAAAACGACCATGACTTTTTTCTAGTTGTTGAACTTCCTTTAAAAGTTGCTCTCCAGTGACTTGTCTTGTTATTGCTGTGAAATTTCCATTAAAATTGTAAACATTACCATGATAATCTCTAAAGGTGTATTTGGTCAATTCTATTAAATTTCGATAATTTTTCCCGCTACTGTCGGTTACATCAACAATAGTATATGTTTTTTCAGGGTCTATTTTTTTAAGTATTGATTGGCGTGATTCTATTGAAGCCACAAATACAACAAAAATTGTTAAAAAAAATGCACAAATAGTCACCGTAAACCAATCGGTTTTGTTGTTGATTAAATTAACCAAGAAAAAATCTTTCTTATCAGGTGTTTTCTTCAATGTTATTCACTCTCCAAACTCTTCCTGTTTATATTTTAGACAACAGTAGTCGTCACAGAAATATCTGTCATTTATCTTGATTGCGTTTGTTTTTAATACAAATTTTTGACAATTTAAACAACGCTCGTAGTTTTTTCTATTTTCAATATATTTTTGCTTTGCTTCTTTAAGATACCCTTCTGCAAAATCAAATAAATAGTCATAATCTATATCGCCAGCCGTTTTAATCAAATGTATGTTTCCAACAACTGCATCTAAGCAATTTTGCCAAGATTCGCCATGTTTAGTTACAAAATATCCCATTGACTAGTCCTTTTTAATTACAAAATATTCTCGCACTGATTATATCGCAACAGTGGCAAAAAGCACATAGGGGAGACATGACCCTTTCATTTTTTTTATAGTCTAAATTTTCTCCATGAATATATTTTATTGCTAAGTTTTGTTCTTCGGTCAATTGTATATCGAATTGCTTGATAAGATTATTTCGAATAGTTTCTGAATCTTTAATTCCATTATAATCTTTAGAATATTTAATGGGCTTTTCTATATCGTGTAAAAATAAAACTAAAATAGCATCGGCTAGACTAAAATCCAGTGGTTCTCTTGATGATAATTCACTATATAAAAACAACGCATAATCAAGCACATCATTAATATGTTTGTAATATCCTGATTTGTATGCTTGATGATTATTTGAAGATCCTGGTGCATCTCTATGGTTGGTCGTAAAAAACCTTAATAAGCTTAGACATTTTTCTAAATTATCTCCTTCTATATGGTTAAGATACAAAATAATATTTTCTATATATTTATTCGTTTGTGGTTCGGGAATTGTAGGCAAAGGAGCCCAGTGAGTGACCGGCGAGGCATCATCGGGCACGCACCAGTACCGGCCCTTTCTCCACTGACCGATCTCGTGGTACGGTTGTGTAGACCAACACGGATGCACCACAACAAGCACATCGGATTCGTCTTCTGGAAGACGTTCAGTCACCGGGATCCAGAGTATTGACTTGTCAACGAGGTTAAGGGTTTCCATTTTTTAATCCCCAGTCTTTTTTATTAAAATTTTTATATCTTGTTTCAAAATACAAATACTCATCAGAGTCTATTTTATTCATCACCAGAACAGTTTTGGGTAATTTTTTAGAATCCTCCAAAACAGATACTTCAGTCACGAATGAGTCTTTGCCTAAAAGTCTTAGTCTTACATCGTAATTTTCACCATAAGATCTCTTAATTTCATCTGTGTTTTTATCCAAAACTTTAATTAAGTGATATTCATGATATTTTTCCACGACATTGTTCGGATTAATATCATTGGGACAAAATATAGCAGAATTCATTGTGTTTCGCCACGCATAATCACAATAAGCAAGAAAAAAAATCATTACTAAAAGTGCAAGCAACGTTAAAAACAATTGCACAGACTCTTGGATAGCTTTTCTGCGAATATTTGTCGGAGAAGGCAATATTGTTTCGTATTCGTTCATTTTGGGGTTCTTTCATTTTCTGGTCGATATGGCGGAAACAAATTAGGCCATTGGTGTCTGGCTCGTAATTCATAAACATCATATCTGATGTTTTTTACATCTTCACTTATCTTATATGAATTAAAGGTCATTATGAATAATGCGATCATAATGATGATCATAATTTTTAAAATAATTAATTTGTATAGCTTGTCGTCACTCATTTTGTTTCCTTTTCTATTGGTGAGTTCCATTCAAACTTTGTATTGCCTTCTTCGTCAACGACCCAGCGTGCAGCATTATTTTTAACTGCTTCTTTTTTGAATTCGTGTGTTGCGAATTTTTCTGCTTGGACTCCTAAAATCATGCCGACCATAAAAAGAAAAGAACAAAAAACAAAAAAAGGCCAATCTCTCTCGGTTACAAACATTTTTAATCTCATTGTTTGATTCGATTCAGTTGTGTGTTTTTCTTGCGGTTGGATCATGTTTCGGAAATCCTAGTGACCGCTTTCTCCCAATTAGTTTTATTTAAAGAGTTATGTGAATGATCTTCTTCGTAGGTGTGAAAGTTCACCACCGATTCACCCCACGCTTCTTGCACTTTCTCCCATTCTCGCAAAAGACCCAAAAGTCCTTCGCCAGAAAAAAGAGGATCCTCTTCTATTCTAAGAATACTGTCTTTTTCGTCAAAAAACACAACATGAAAACCGTATTGGTTGTCTTTTTTGATCACTCTGTATTTTTTAATCATTTAATTTGCATTTTCGGCAAGAGCAACTCATCATGTGGATACACGCACCCAAGCCATCTTTTCTTATTCCAGTTCCATCGCACATAGAACAATTATCGTGCAAACACTGACTGTTCTCTTTGCCGTAAATTTTGCCACTAAAAATTGTTTTGGGCTTAAAATATTCAACCCACGTTTTTGGATTACCTGCTTCAATCATTTCATTAACATGCTTTAGTCTATGAACTAGTTCTTTGCCGACATTCATTTTAGTTATCCTCAAGGGGAAAGACATCATTTCGATGATTGTGATCATTTACAAAAAAAGACTCGTTAGCTAAAAATCCTAATATAAACCCTGCAAAAAGTAAACAGAGTGATGTTTGCTGGAAATAGCAGGATATTATGAAAAATAAAGCGAACGAATAAATTAAAACTAATTTTTTAATTGCTTCGGGTTTCATTTTTTACTTTCAACGGTGGTGGTGGCCCTTTAGGCATAGGTCTTCCATTTTGTTTTTTTACATTTGAAAGCGAGTCGCCTTCGGTAATGTTCCAACTGCAATCTTTAGGAAGAGCCTTGGGTTCAGTGAAACTTATGTCTAATATTTTCTTTTTCTCACCCTTAAAACAAACCGCTGGGCCACTAAAAGTAGCCGTAGATCCATCGTTAAACGTAATGACCACACTCTGAATCATTTCGTCTTTTTTTAATTTCATTTCTTTTCCTTTTCATTTGTTCGGCATTATACGATCTTGTTGCGGCATTCATGGCAGTAGTACAGCCTTGTTTTATCGGTTCCCGGCCCGTTGTCTGAGCCTACAACAAGCCAACCATAGACATCGCTTCCGGGCTTAATTTTTACTCCGCAGGAATCGCATTGAATCTCATGCAGTACACACCGTCCGTCTTCGGTTGTGGCATAGATCCTTGCCATTGATTTCGCCCATGTGTTTGATGATTGAGTCTTAAGAATGGTTTGTTTTCTAAAGAACACTTAAGACTTTTTGTTTTGTTGTTGGTAGTTGATTTTATTCACTACACTTACACGCCAATTCATCATTTTCAAAATTACACTTTATCCTCTCTTTGGATCCATCTTCTTTTACAACGTCCTTAAAATACGTTCTTGATTCAAGATAATACCCACACTTTTTGCAATATTTTTTATTCAAATAATCAATTAGTTTAACCATTTGGTTGCCTATGACCAATTCGTCAACTAATTTAATCCAGGCTATATTTTCTCTAGTATCATTAAGTCTATAGTGCTTTTCTTCTATTATATTAACCCAAACATCTATTGGGTCTTTTTCATCGCAACCACCAATCCTAACACAGTCTTTTAATTGTAAACTTGATGGCAGTTCGATGTATCCAAATCTATCTTCTCTTTTAAATATGCCTTGTTCAATTTGACCCAAATCTAAAAATTGCAATTTGTCGCTGTGGTCATCGCCCCAAACACACCCAGAAACAAATCCATACTGTCCCTTACCTTCTTTTGGAACGTAAAACTCTATTGGACAAAATCCACACCCATCTCTTTCTTCGCCACAAATATCTACACAATCAGGCAGACTCATGACTCTTGTTCCGGTATAATCTTTAGAATACAGGGCATAAATCTTGCCATTTTGTTCAAAAGGACAAAATGTATCAAAAAAACTAGAATAGTTTCTTTGATAAGAACCTATTTGTTTTCCTTCGTAAAGTATTTTAACATTTAAATAATCCCAACAACCCGGTTTAGTTGGCACTTTTTCAACTTCGACGGTGTATTGATTTAAATCAGTCATCGGTCTGCTCAATTTGCTTTGTGTTGTTTGTGATATAATCTAATGCACTTAACCCAGCGGTGCTGAAGTCTGGATTGAAATAACCGACAATTTCTCCATCTTTGCTGGTTCTGACACAGATCCATTTACTCATAGGCTTTGGAGCGTTTTTGTCGTAACAAACATAATAAGTCACTAAATCTTTTGTTTTGTTCATGATCTAATTCCTATAGTTTCGATGTGCAAAACTTTCAAAAAACAATCTCTACAAAAGCAATTTTTCCCAATTTCTTTGATGTTAATTACGCCATCCTTGTCAGCTTTTTGAAAATTGCAACCAATAAGACCGCCCAATCTTTTTTCTGCAACGTATATGTTGCCCTCGACGACAAATCCATTAGGGGGAGATTTGTCGTTTGGCGTAGGCATTATCATCTTTTCGCATCTATCACACAGATAGACTTCAATCATTTTCATTTTTTATCCTTGTCATGTCATCCAAAGCCTGCATGTGAGGACAGTTCCACTTTTTAGGGTTCTTGTCCGGGTGTCGGGCATTCACATCGTCCAAGAGTCGTCTGACGACACAGCGGAGTTCAAATTGTTTTTCTAACTCCTTTGATGCCTCATGGCACAGTCGCCCCACTGGAATGCTGGTGCTGGACGGAAAATTTCCTTCCCCATGGATGACCAACCGGTGGTCTTCCGGCACAGATGCCAGAAGTTCGTATAGAGGTACTTGTTTTTCAATCACAATTTACTTTCTAAAAAAACAGGTCGCCCGTGGTTTCTGTGACACCAAAAATGTTCAGGTTTGCCCACACCTAGCCACGAGATACGGCAAATCTCTGCCTGTCGGATTTTATCATATAATTTTTAACTAAAAAAATCAAGACTTCTTCTTTCCACCCACAAAAATCCAATTAGGAGTAATTTTAGGAAAAACATCTAAATCAATCAAAGGAAGATTTTTTTCTTGACCTTCTGGGGCAACTGCACAACCAACATCAAGCCACCAAAAACCTTTATGCAAAGATAACCGAATTCCATTTTGAAAAACTTTTCCATCGGTTGTTCGATATGGCTTTCCAGACTTTACATATTCGATTTGCTCTTCTTTAGTCATTTTGTGTTTTCGCTTATTTTGTTTGAAAATTTTATTTGTTGATTGAGCCAATCCAAGAAATCATCAATTTTTTCTTCAGTTTTATGAAAACTAATCTGATAAACTGTTGTCAATTTATCGTTAAACTGAACTTGGTAAATAACTTTTCCATCAGACGTAAAAGCATTTTTTAATCGATTTTTACCTTCTGGAAATTTGTTTTTAAAAAAATTTTGGTTTAAAAAAACATACCTTAAATCTTTAACGTAGTCGTAAGTGTATGGTGGCTCACTTCTAGGAATTCCGTGAGGCCATTTAGGATCGTAGCAAAAATAATTCAATTTCAATTCATTCTTGTGAAGGGTCTGGTGGTTACGCAATTACCCATTTTGAAATTACAACAAAAATTAAACCAATTAGTAATTCCAAAAACAACCATTGTACAAAATAAGCAAACACCATGCCCCTCGGATCACCATAAACTAACCAACAATACTTTTCACCCACCAATCCAGGAATAAAAATTGGAAATATTTTAAAAACAAAAAATAAACCCAAAACAAAAAATAAATAATCTATAAAAAGTACCATAAAAATTAAACTTTAATTTTTGAACCGTAAAAAAATTTTTCAAACCAAAGAAACATATCCTCTCGCTGTTTCGTGCTTTGATCAACGTATTTGCGTTCTTCGTAATTTAGTGCGGAGTATCTTTCGATAGCAAATTTTTGCCAATCTTTTACATCAATATCGGTTATTGGGGATTGAGATTTTTTATTTTCGTCGTAAAGATGTTCTAGGACATCACGAACAATAACACATTTTGTTTTAGTGTCTAAACTTTCCCAGTTCTCGGTGACCCAATCTTGGGTTGCCTTTGGAACATAAGTGTGGCGACCTAAAGCGTACCTTAGAGCACCAACAACCATAATGCCGCCATTAACATCGCAATTGAATTTTTGTTTTTTATTCTTCATGATTTTCTAATTTCTCAAGTCTCCTATAAATGCCCCTTAATCGGAAAGCAGTGTCCCAAGAATCAACATACAAATACCAAACAAGAATACACAACCAAAGCAAGTGGTCTTCGCTCATTAATTTTTTTCTTTCGTGTCCAAAAAACGATAGTAAATTAAATCACAATCTTCTACAAGCCCGTACTCATGTTTTCTCTCTTTCATCGATATAGAATCAAAACTTGAAAAACTCAAAATCTTTTCTAAATTAGGCAAATAAAGAAATTCCCCATCTTTAATACCTCCAAAAAATTCTACAATCATTTTGGTCCAACATCAATAGTTTTAATTTCTGGATGGAGAAGATAGTAAATTAACTCATACAAATTATAAACAAACAACAAAAAAGAAACAACAGATCCTAAAAACCAAGGAGCAACAGCCAAGTAAATGAATAATGTTTTCATTGATCGTTTATTGCATCTTGTTGAAGTAATTTAAAACCCTTTTCACATAGATGCACTGGGCCATCTTCCCCAGAGATTGCTTTAACCGAGCATTGTTTACATTTTTTAGCATGCTCTGTGAATAACGGGTGTTCAAAAACTTTATTCTCTCTTTTAACAACAGGATCGTCCGGAGTCCTCATTCCTTTTCCGTCAAAAAATGCTTCGTAACCGGCAATTTCACTCCACTTGCCATCTTCATATGCATAATGTTTAAATAGTAAAGAAACAGGCTCCTCGTCTTTGAAAATTATATTTGCAACTCTAAATTCACTCCAAGCCTTAGTCTCACCATCTTCATCATTTTCCAAATGCGATGCTTCAAACAACTGCGTAACAGGTGGTTTGGAGACCTTCCAATTAAAGTCTAAATTTCCACTCAATACAGGCATAAAGTAATTTTTTCTACCTATTGGTTGAATTATTCCTCCGTTTGGAGTACCTCCACCCAACACCCATAAATTTTCTTCATGAAAATATCTTGTTAACTCAACTTGAACTACAGGAACAATTTCTCTTCTTCCTCCAATATGAATGCTTTGAACGGTTCCGTTGACTTTTGAAGAAAGATAACTAATAGGTTCAGGTAATTTTTTTCTAGTTTTTGGAATTAACACTGGCGGCGAGTCTTGTGGCATTGGTCTTATTTTTTCTTCACTCATAAAAAAACCAAAACAAACCACCCAGACTATTATCATTGCGATAAAAGAAGCGGAAAAAACCCAATAGGCATCTCGACCATAATTTAATTTAAATAAATTTACAATAAGACCCAAAATAAACAACACACACATAGCAATAACAATTGAACATGTGGTTGCTGCCACTGAGGATACTAAAAATTTAATCATTTCGACCCCGCATCTAAAGAGGGTTGGTCGAGATTAAATTTTTGAAAAATAAAACCAAATCCTAAAACTTGCATTTTTACTTCCATATAGAAATCTGTTTTTGTAAACTTAAAACCTGTGTCGATTTTATTAAAATACAAACCATAATTATTTTCTTTTTCTCTTGGCTTTGAAAAAAATAAAAGAACCTCTGGTGAGGTAAATCTTAGTTGATTAGATTTTATTTTAAATATAGAAAGAGTTTTGTTTTTAATGAATTTTTTAAATCTATAAGATATTTTATTGCGTTCTTTTTTATCTTTTTCTAAGAATTTTTGCATCTTTAATTTAATAGATTCGTGTTCAATTTTTTTATAATCTATTAAATTTATCGCATATAAAACCCCATCTGTGAACTTGGCTTCAAAATCTGCGCAAAAATCCAAAGTGTCTGTTTGTTCGTATGCGTAAAATCTTATTTTCCCATGATATTGAAGATTTATTTTTTTAACTGGTTCGTTTGATTTCTTTTCACAATCCCAAAGTGCATCTAATTCATACAAATTGCGATCATCTGCTATAAGATAAGTGGACATGGAATTGTCGAGAGACTTTGTTTGAAACTCAATATTAAATTTCTTCATTTCCTCTGGTAGAGGTAAATGAATAGATTCATCTATTTTAATATAATCAAACATTCCCATAATGTTTCTCCTAAGTATCTAGCCAAGTAACCAACAACAACTCGGCTTTAGGATATTGTTTTTTGAGCGTGTCGTAAACAAGTTTACCACTTTCGTTTAGATCTTTATATTGACAACGCCAATAATCTTGGTGTTTCCCTCCGTACCCACTCCATCCGGTGCTGCCCATTGTGATGCAAGCAAGAAGTGGTAATGATTGATATCTTTCAACATTTTCTTCTTTGCTGTTGTGCATGAACGGAAACAGTTCTTCTTCTAAAAAGAATCGTTGTCCAACATTGTTCTCGAAAACTTTAGATAATTCCTCTTCATTCATTTGGCTATAATTATCGTGGTTGGGCTTTTGCTCTGTTCCTACTAGAGATTCGGCATAGTGGCTTGTGATGTTACCGTAGCCGCAACAAGCACCGCATTCCATAAAATCTTGTTCAACGACCCACAATTCAACAAACATTCCACCTTCGTTGGAACATTTGTATTCTTCTGAGTCAACAGGAAAGTTGACCATGCCGACAATTTTTTTAGTTCTTCTACTCATACAAACATTTTACAATCGGTTGGAAAACAATCAAGAAAAATATTTCACTTTTTTTCTTTAACAAAATAAACAGGCTTTGAGGAGAAGACCCGACCCATTAAAGTGAGATTGTGGGCTGTTTCGTAAGCCTCAGATTTGTTCTCCGTTTCTAAAACTGTTTCGTTGAATACAGAGACAACGGCATATTTTTTTAATTGAATCGCATCTGGTTGAGAACAACCAGATAGTGCAAAAATTATGATTATTTTTTTCAAGTTCCTTCTCCGTGATGATCGAAACTTACGGGTTTGTCTTTAAATTTACTTTTTATTTGATGAAATGAAATAGGATGCGAACAGTTTTCTACTCCAACATCGATTATTCTAGCCTGATAAAGAGTTTTTCCCAATTCAGACTTGTACAAATTTCCATGAGAGTGGCCATGTATCATAAAGCCACCTTTGCTTTGGCCGTTAAAAGAAGCAATTGCATAATGACTCAATGCACAAGGAAAACCATTGATAAAAAACTCAACATAATTTGGGCAAAATATAACTTGTTTCTCAGAGTTCACATCAAAAACATTTCCTTCGATACTTTCAAAAACTTGCTTTGTTCCAGCCGTGTGATTGCCAAACAGCAAATACATAGTTTTAAAATTTAACATTTCAAAATAATTAATCAATCTTTGAAATCCATTGTTGCCAAAAAGCATATCACCAAGATTAAAAACAATAGAATCGAAAGATACTGTTTCGTTCCATCTTTTTACAAGAGTAGCGTCGTGTTCCTCCACCGTGTTAAACCCTCTTTGTTTGTATAAGGGATTATCCCAATGAACGCAACGATGACCCAAGTGCATATCGGACCAAAAGAAGATATTGTCTTCTTTGTCTTGTATTTTTATTGGCTTGTAAAAAAAGTCTTTCATTATTAAAATTGGTCCGTAAAGTAATTGATCACAACATATTCTATGGCTATTCTCAACAACAAAAAAAAGACAAGCGAAAGCCGTGATTACTTTGAACGTGAGCATGTTTTGTTTATACCTTTGAGTTTCGAAATAAAACTCAAAGGTATTTCAATATTATGTTTTTCGAAATAACCCTCATCTAAGCAATAAGCCTGTAGTTCATCATTTAACACTTTTTTATGATACCCCAGTTTTAAGATATGATCAAATGCTTTTTTCAAGTGTTTCTTGTTAGAATCTATCAAACCATCAACTTGTTTTTTGTAATCTTTGTTTGTGTAAAAAAGAGCATGGTTCAATTCGTGTTTTAAAACATCATCAGTATTTGAGCCTATGATATAAAAATCGTCATTTCGATATTTAAAAAAACTCAAAATTCGCTGTTCATTTTCCGTCAGTGGGTCGAAGAGACCTTCTTTAAAAGATTCTAAGACAAAACTAGGAAAGTTAAACCCGTGCCAATCAAAACGATAAGTGTCTGCGCCATACCGCTCAGAATACCATTTTTTTACTTGTCCAACAGTGAAGATTTTTCCGGCCCAATATGGGTTTTCATAATGCTCTTGAAATCTCATAAAAGAGTCAGCCAATTCTTCTTGAGAATCGGCTGATACTAGAACTGCGTTGTGTTTTTGTTTTTTCAACTTTAACATTATCAAAATTCTTCCGGTTTCACTTCCCTTAATATATTTGTGTGTATCATGGTTAACAATTTTTGGGTTTCAAGATCAACTATAACGCAATGACCGGGGGCATTTTTGATTTCGCACAAAAAAACGAATCTTTTGATCTTGTCAGATCTGTATCCTAAGAACCCATAATTTTTAACTTTTTCTTCTTGTGACATTCGATTCCAAACAAAAGAATTAATTAAATTTTCATCAAAAACCACGACCGTCCCTGATTCAATTTTTTTAATTTTCATCTGAATCCGGCAAGGAAACCCAGTCCCTTTAGGGGCTGGGAGGAATTGCCGTTACCTCCCTAATAATTTTCGTCACAAACTTACTATATAAGTTTGTATGAAAGTTTTGCGAACATACAAACTCAAAATAACAAGCGAGCATTCCAAGTTCAGCCAATACGCCGAATCCTACAAGGATGCCGCAAACTGGCTGTCTAAGATAATCTATTCTCGCAAGAAAGTCAACACTCCGGGTCAATTGAGCAAAGAGTTCTACGGCATGGTGAGAGAAAAATTCAATCTTCCCAGCCAATTGACTTGCTCCTTGTTCCGCCATGTGGTTGGAACATACAGAAGCATGAAAAGCAACAAGAATTGGAGCCTTGCGACATACAACAAGACAAGTTTGCCACTTTGCTGGAAACGGGATTTCAACATCAGAAAAAAGGGAATGAGCATCTGGGGCGAACTGGTTTCCTACAAGTCACGACCGCTTCCTAAAGGCAAATGGAGTGACTCAAAGTTGAAATTCAGTAAAGGTCAATGGTGGTTGTGCTTGACAGTTGAAATTGACCAAGTTGAACCAAGAGTTGAAGGCGGAATAATTGGGGTTGACCGTGGACAGAAAAACATACTCGTTGCAATAGACCCTAATTCAAACAAGACACTTTACATCAAGGGAGGTGAACTAAATCACAAAAGACTTTGCATCAGACAAACAAGAGCAAAAGTAGCCAGTGTTGGCACTCGTTCAGCACGCCGTTTACTAAAGCGGTTAAGCGGAAGAGAAAAAGCCGTAACACAGAATATATTACACATTGCAAGTAAGCAATTGGTTAATTTTGCAAGTTTGAACGATGCAAGAACCATAACATTGGAAAAGTTGACCGGCTTCAAACAGAAATTTACCAAGGAAAACAAAAAACAACACCACAAGCAGAGATCAAGGAATAACAGGTGGCCCTACTTTATGCTTGAGTTTTTTGTCACATACAAGGCTAATTCTGTTGGGATAACCGTTGACAATGTTCCTGCAAAAAATACGAGCAGGGGTTGTCCTTGTTGTGGTTGTGTTGATAAGTCCAACCGAAATGGACTGGTTTTTCGGTGCGTTGCCTGCAAGTTCTCGGACAACGCAGACCGTGTCGGTGCTAAAAATGTAGCACTCCGGTCGCTTCTTCAACGGCAAGCTGTTGAGGAACGAGCCATGTGTCAATTGGCTTATAGTAGACACTGTGGAGAAGGCTCCGGTGATTTACAAGCCCACTCCCTTTAGGGGGTGGGTAATTGACGATAAATTTATTCAAATTTTAAAAAAATAAAAAATCAAAAAAGCTATCGCCAAGAACACAGAGCATTCGAATGCTATTGATATTATAGCCTTGATCCAATTTAAGTCCATAAACTCTTTCTTACCTTAATTAAACTAATTAACATATCTTCATCTTCTTGATCCATTTGATTTTCAAGTTCTTGTAATTTATTAAAAGCAATATCTTTTTCTTGCGGATCTGGGTTTTTGGTTTCACATATTTTTGACCAACCGCTTTCTTCCATTGGTTCTTTTCGATTGGGTCTGTTTTTCCACCAATGATAAATTTTTAATATTTCTATTGCGGACTTTGCTTGAGGTGTAAGTTCTTTGGCAACTTGTGATTCTTTCTCTTGATTAAAACCACAATCCTCATAAGTCAAATTAGAAGCCCAACCCAAATAATCTAAACCAGCTTCGATGCATCTGCCTTTAACAAATTGGTAATTTTTATTTCTATCGTCCTGCATTAAAGCGCAGTCGCATTCAACAAACTCGACCAATTCATTGAACAAACCATGAAGGATTCTATGGTCTAAATCATAATAATTTCCTGGTTCAAGACCAGTTTTTAGGTAATGAGTTTTATCGATAAACCTATTACGAAAATAGCAACGAATATTTTTATAAACATCTAATGGAAAACAAAAAAAATTTTGTAATTTTCTTAAAAAAGTATCCGCTAACCAAAATCTTATTGGTCTTTGTTTTTTTTGTTTTTCTTCCCAATCATCCCATTCTTCTAAAGTCAAAGCATATGGCTTCTTTTCTCCTCGCACCCAATCAGCAAATTTGCCACAAGTCCAATGGTGAAGTCGGTTCCTGTAAAACATTTTATTTTTCCTGGCAACTTAGTATCTCAACTATATTATACTTTGAAAATTGATCAAATTCAATCCAGCCTACGTTTTTTAATTTTATGTAATTCTTAGATGGAGACCACTCTTCAATAACACTTTCTATCAAATCTTTAAGATAAGTATTGGGCTTGTGCAAAAATCTAACGCCAACCTGTAGTTGTTTAAAGTCGCTCGGTACTTCTGCTTTCGATTTAAAGCATTGTTTGTGTTCATCTTTGTTTTTGTTTTTGCATGACAATACATCATAGACAGAGTTTACTGAGTTTTTAATTTGGGAACAACTGCTACTTAAATTTTTTAATTTTTCTGAGATCGGGTTATTGTAGCTAAAACTTTTACATTCTCCGAGATAATTTTTATTTAAAGATAATTTTAATACATAATCTTCTAAATTTTTGTTCTCTTGTTGTAATTCTTTTAAAATTTTAGAAATTACATTATCAAAAACCTGAGACATTTGTTTATACAAAAACTCACGTTCTTCTATGGTCATACCAGAAAACTTGTTCTCCGGAGATCTCATTAAGTTGAAATCGTGTCTCCAGGTAAGGCACATAGATTCAATAATTTGCTCACGGGTTTTTTTCATTTTTTCTCCTCAAAGATATTCTTTTGTTGTTTCTTGCTGGGTCTCTTTTTTTGATTTTAATTTTTTTCTTTTTTTTTGTATTTTCAACAAATTTGTTAAAAAAATCTGCCAATCCTTTCATTTCTTTTTTATTCAAACTAATGTTTACATAAGAAGTTTCACTCCAGCCAGTTTGTATTTTTAACAAAAAGCAATGATTAGAAATATTTTCATTGTAAAAAAGATCAAAAAAAGAATCTTCGGTTTCAAATGTACTCTTGTTTAACATTATTCAAAATTTGGTTCTAGCGGATCGGGTTTGTGTTGGCTTGTTCTTTTATTTTTTAAAAATCTTATTGTTTCATCAAAGCAATTTTCGCAAAAATGAATATCATATTTTGCTCCATCTTTTTTAGATGCATAGCCCCAGTCGGCCATTAAAAAAGCATATTCGTTTCCGCAATTTATATCTTTGCAAGAACAGCCGCAAATATCACAAATTATTTCATCGACTGTTTTTACTTTTTTTGTTTTTTCTATTTTCATTTTGCTCACAAAAATTCTTTAACGATTCAAAAAATAAAAACCCCCAAAAAAGAACAGCAATAAGAAAAACAAAAATAAGTAAAAGTAAGAAGATTAAAAAAACAAAATTATGCATAATTCTATTTTAATAACAAAAATATTTATAGTCAATCATTTAATTCAAAATCGGGTTGTGGTTTTTTTAATTGTGTTTTTTTGAGTTTGCTCAAATCAGATTTTTTGATTGCTTCTTTTACCGCACGAACACAAATTTTTGCTTGTTTCAAATTGTCGGCAGATCCGATATCAACAAGTTCTTGCGGAGAGTGTAAAACTTTATAACTATAAAATGGACCTTCTTGGGAGGTTAAAAATCCCTCTTGGTCATAAGAATCTATAAATTGTTTTGGAACTTGAAAACAACCAAAGCAAATTTTTGGATAACAATTTCCATCCACAAAAGGCTTATTTTTGTGGCTTAATACAATTAAATCCATTTGCTGTCCGCATATAGAGCAAACACAATTATTTTTAGCCATGTTTTTTAACCATATAGTGGGCCTGTGAATTATAATAATCGATCTGCTGGACAACTTCAAATCCAAATTTTTGCCAAAAACTTGCTGATCCCATTACGGCCACAAGAGCAAAATCAACAAAAAATTTATCAAATATTTTTTTCAATAAGTTATTCGCTACGCCCATTTTTCTAAAATTTGAATTAACACAAACGTCGTGAATATAGTGGCAATTTGCGTTTTCGCACTTTTTGTAAATCTTGTTCAAAGGTTCAACGAAATTTATTCGAGACGGGAAACTAACAACGTATCCAACTAATTTTTTGTCAACTTCACAAACAAAACAACCGTCTGGAAATCCTAGAATTTTAGAACTAAAAGATTCGGCTGATTCAAAAAAATTATCCGGATAGGTGTTATTTGCCAATTCTTCAATTTCTTTTAAATCAATATGATCAATTTTTCTAATTAACATCATAAACTCCAGCGTTGGCATCTTTATCAGATAATATATAATTGTCTGCGTTTGGCCATTCTATAGAAAACAGAGGATCTTTCCAGTGTATTTGCTTTTCAATGCTTGGAGTATAAGGAAAATCTTGCTGATAAAGCAAAATAGTATCGTCCTCTGCTGAGTAAAAGCCGTGAGCGCATCCCGCTGGCACATATATTTGTTTATTGCAATTTTCATCTAACCAAATCCCAAACCAACTACCAAATGTTGAAGAATTTCTTCTACAATCCGCAACCACATCAAATAATTTTCCACGAATGCACGTGCATAATTTACTAAAAGGAGCAATGTGCAAACCTCTTACTACATTTTTTTTAGAAGAACTTACGTTTACTTGTGCTGGACGCCAACACTCCGTGATGTATTTGTATACAGAGAATGTCTCTTGAAAATACCCACGATTATCTTCGTGCTTTTCTATTTCTAAAATGAAAGCATCTTTAATTTCTTTAATCAATGTTTTTTTCATGCGGTTCACTTTCGAGCTTGTAAATAATTTTTATTAAACCAATCTACGGTTTCTTTTATCCCATCTTCAATTTTTGTAAAATTATAATTTATATCACATGCGGCCGTTTTTTTGAATTGCCCATCTGATTTTGTTGAATCAAAAACAATTTTATCTTTATAATTAAAGTTATCAGATATTATTTGTGCAACTTCTCGAATGCTGTTTTCGGTTTTTGGGCAAATTATTTTAGATCTTTTGTCATCTTTGTTAAACTCATTTAATATAATTCTAGCAAAATCTTCTGCATACATAAATTGTCTCAATGGTTTACCTGTGCCGAAAACAACAAATTTTTGGTTATTTTTTTTAGCAACAAAACAACGATGAACAAGAGAAGGTATAACATGAGCTTGTTCTAAGTTAAAATTATCATTTGGCCCATACATGTTTGTAGGTATAAAACAACGAAAATCACAATTATAATTTTCTCTATAAGCTTTACAGTGAATTTCTAACATTCTTTTGGCATAAGAATACCCATAATTAGAATTATGAGGAGGTCCGTTAAATAAAGATTCTTCTGTGATGGGGTAATCCACGTTATCTGGAAAAACACATGTTGACAAACATCCTACAAACTTTAATTTAAGAATATAACATATACGAACTATATTTGTGTTTATTAGAATATTATTTTCAAATATAGAAACATTGTTTTGAATATTTTTATACAAACCGCCAACATCTGCTGCCAAATGTATTACGCAGTCAGGTTTTTGTTGTGCAATTTTATCTATAGAATCGTCAAATTTAAGTAAATCGCAATCTTTTCTAGAAAAAAAAATAAAATCATGATCATATTCGTGTTGAATTTTTTTAAATGCACTTCCAACCAAACCTGAACTTCCTGTGACTATTATTTTCATTTTAAGCCGCATAAATAAGTTAATAATACAAAAAAAATTATACCATTTATTTAATCAAAACTCAACCGGATGAATAAACAATGATAAATTCAAACAAAGATTATTCTTTTGCAAATTTTGTAAAACTAAAAGAACAAAACATTATCAGCCCAATGAGACTGCTGAGTAATATAAAAATAAGTGAAAATTTAAAATATCATTTAGATAATAATTTATCCTTGTGCGAAAACATATTTCGTGTTTATAGTAAAGCATATTTTGATTTAATAAATGAAACCCGAGAACTTTATAATAAAAATTTAATAGAAGTTAACGATCAAGATGCCGATTTGTTAGAAACAGATGTAGGGATGGTGGTTGAGCATAACGGAAAAACAATTTATTTGGATGCTCCATTCTTGGATAAATCAAAAAATTTAAATGAATCTAAAAAATCAAAATCAAAAAAGAATCCTCCATTAAACAAACCCATGAGAACTCCAGGCGGTCCTAAAAAATTCAAGGTGTACGTAAAAACACCAAGTGGAAGAATTAAAATGGTTCGTTTTGGAGACTCAAAGGCATCAGGTCTTAGCATTAAAAATAATAGTCCCGCTCGTGCAAAAAGTTTTCGTGCAAGGCACAAATGTCACGAAAAGAAAGATCGCACAACACCCGGTTACTGGTCGTGCAACGTGGCACGATATTCAAAATCTTTGGGCCTCAAGAGTAGTCGCCCTTGGTAAATTCAAAGATTAATTTTACTTGCAATCACAAGTGTCTTGAGGTAATCCATATATTGGAAATCTCTTGAATTATTTATTTGTCGCACCTCAGATTGTTGGACGTTCTTATCTGGGTGATATCGTCCTTGCATTTGATAACGAAATAAATCTTCTTTATCTTTTTCTATTTTACTCAAGAGGTCATCATGTTCCTTCTCTGTTTGCAATTTTAGTATGGTGTCAAAAAGTTTTTGCTCTTGTTGTGATCCGAATTCAGATCCCCAGTTCTTCTTGAATTTGTGAACGGTGGAGACTCTTTTCATTGCGTCTAATCTTGTTTTTTGATTTTGAGACACTGGTTGTGTTGCGGCTGCTTGGAGGGCAGATGGCGGGGCCGCTTGAGCATTAGCCATGGGCAAAAAAGAAGCGGCACCAAGAGCAAAAGAACCCAATGTCCTTCGCCAGTTTTCGTCCAATGATTCTGGGTAGTTTTTAACCAACCACTCTTCAAAAGTTTGCATAATGGTATATACGGTTCATTTCGTTATCTCGTATTTGAGAAATGGTGAAAACCAAATAGTCATTGACTTACGCAACCCTTTAAATTCTGACACCATTCTTCTTCGATTTACAAATTAAAAGGCAGCGAAAATGAACCAATCAATATATATATTTATATGAGTCTGCCATTTAAAGAAAAAAAAGTATCAACAAAAGAATATGTAAGAACATTTTCTGGGGACGTTCATTCACATGAATTAAAATGGCACAAAGATAAGGAAGATCGCCTAGTGATTCCTTTAAAACAAACAAATTGGTTGTTTCAAAGAGACAATCAACTCCCTGAGAGTATTCAAAAACCAATAAAAATAAAAGCAAATGAATGGCATCGTGTCATCAAAGGTGATGGAGACTTAGTGGTAAAAATCAAAAAATTATAGAGGGCAAAAATGGAAAACTATCTTTTAATAGCAGCAATCGTATCTTTACTTGTTGGTGCTTGTTTTATAGGAAGATATCTTTATCTCGACTACAAGGCAAAGCAACAAAAATCTTTTACCATAATAGCACTCGGTCTCCTGGCCTTCTGGTTTTTTGGTGGAACTACTTTGATGATTGTTGGAATAGTTTTGTTTGCATTTTTGTTTTTAAGGTGGGTATTTTGAAAAGTTTTAAAGAATGGTTTGAGTTAAATGAAGAAAAGGATGCTTGTTATCACAAGGTAAAAAGCAGGTATTCCGTTTGGCCTTCAGCTTATGCCTGTGTTCCGGTAGAGACTTCCAAAGCTCTTACAAGAGAGGGCTGGAAGACACACGAACAGCTTCAAATTGGAGAAGAAATTCTAACATTTAATCTTGAAAAAGACAGCCTTGAGTTTAAGCCAATATTAAATTTGTTTAATTACAAAGATGCTGAAACTTATGTGATTAAAAATGGCAATACTGGTTGGAAATTTGAATGCACCCCAAATCATAAATGGGTTGTAAAATACCCTAAATGCAAAGGCAACAGAGGAAGAAAAAGACACACCGACCTTGTAAATGATATGAGGTTGTTAACAACTGAAGAAATTGTATCGGGATCTGGGAGCAACAGAGCGTTGGTCATAAGTTCAAAATACCATGGGGGTAATCCAATCAGCTTAGATAAAATTTATAAATATCAAACAAATTGGATTGAGTATCTTTTGAATTGCTCGCCAGAGCAACGTGAAAGTTGGCTTTATAGTGCCATAGTTTATGATGGAAATCAAATCAAAACACAAAGATTAACTGTGCAGAAGAATGAGAGTAATCATGAGTACATGTATGGTTCACCACATGGAAAACAATCTTTCGGATTTAAACAAAAAGATATAAATCACAGGGATGCATTCCTAATATCTGCTTTTCTAAATAAGGGATTGGTAACATTTAAAAAACACAAAACTACCAACGTTTATGGTTGCCATTATGTTGCTTATAATGGCACCAAACATTTAGAAAATTTTAAATTAATAGAAAAAAGAAAAGCGGATGTTTGGTGTCCTCAAACAGAGAACGGCACTTGGGTCATGATGCAGGAAACGGATGGCAACGGGCTGATTACTATAACTGGCAACTCGGGGGCACTTGTAAAGTGCCGCAAAGTTGGTGCTAAAAATTGGGGCAATTCTAAAAAGAAAAAAAAGCACATGCAAGAACAAGTTTTTCATCTTGATGAAAAACTAAAAGAACCAAAGCAATACAGTGATGCCATGAGCGTTGCTATGGCTTTAATGTATCAAGGCATGGATGTATCTCAAATGTCTAGCGAACAAATAATTCAATCAATGCAATCTTTAGGAAAACAAATACCTGAGGGTGTGGGGCCAGGGTTGTTCGCAGCAAGAATACGATCTGTGGCGAAGGGAACCGTAAAACCTGAAGACTTCAGAGAAGGAGCATTTGATTTAGAAAAAGAACGTGGACTTAAAGGGTGGTTTGATAGAAATAATGGAAAGGGCTGGATAGATTGTAAAAAAAGCCGTAAAGGTCATTTGGTACCATGTGGAAGAAAAAAAACAGGCAAGGGAGCCGAAAGAAGTTATCCGGCATGTAGGCCAACTCTATCTGCTTGCAACAAAAAGGGAACAAAACGTAAAAAGAGCAGCGAGCCAATAAGTTGGAAATAGTTTACAAAAGTTTAAAATATTGCTAAAATATAATAATGTTATCAAATATTTTAGCAATAATCGCATCAGGATTTGGAGTTTGGGCTGTTTTTAAGTACTTAATATTGATAGAAATAAGGATAGAAGAAAATACATTTAAAACTTTATTCGATTTATTTAAAAATCAAAGACAAATAGTTTTAAGTGAAGAATTTGTGTCCGATGAACGCCATCCGATTGAATATTCTTCTTTTTGCTTTTTTAAAGACGCTCCTTGGTTCTATATTTATCACAACGAACGGCTGATGCAAGCTGGTTTTAGTAGCAAAGATTATATAACAACAATTTATTGTTTAAGATGGCAATACAAGAACATAAAAAAATTTCTAAAAGAAAAGTTAAAAGAACTACAACTAATTAACCTTGGCATCCCTGTGGAGTTGATGATGCCATACGGTGTTGACAAAATAGGATCTTTAAAAGAAACACCGCCACCACCAATAGTGAATGAATTTCTTTGGAAAGATTTTGAAAAAGAAGTCATAGAGGTTGTTGCTGGTGATAGAAAAAAAACATCGGCACTTTTATATGGCCCTCCAGGGAACGGAAAAACTTCTTTAGTAAAATATCTGGCAACAACATACAGATTGCCGATCATGATATTTACACTAAATCCTGATTGGACCAATCATGATTTGCTTCTTTTGTTTGCGCAAATTCCAAAAAAATGTATAGTTTTATTTGAAGATTTTGATAATTATTTTGATGGTCGAAAGTGTATCCTTGGAGGAGGAGAAAACAAACAAATCAAGTTTACATTTGATATCATACTAAATGGATTAGATGGTGTGTACAACACATATGAAAATGTTGTTTTTATCATGACAGTGAATGACATAAACAAAGTAGATGATGCACTTAAAAATCGTCCAAGTCGTTTTAAATTCACAAGATGCTTTGATAATCCCGACATTGATATAAGAAAAAAAATATTATCGGAGGATTGGGCACAAGAAGCAAAAGATTACAACTTGGATCAAATATTTAGATTAAGGGAATGTCAAATAAAAAATATATCTTTGAAAGAATCCATAAAATTAATTCAAAAAATATCTAATTAGAAGGTATTTTATTGTTTCTAACAAAAAATAAATTAATAAAAAATCCACAAAAAGCGCTTAAAAAATTACTTATTATCGGAAAACAATACCCTTCTGCTGGATTAATAAAAAAACTAATTGCTAAACTTATCCAAAAACTAGAACACTCGTGACAAAGTAAAACCTTTCTTAGAAAAGGAAATCTGGCCACATAATTTCTCAGAGGAACACTAACCTCTGTGTCGCTCCAAGCGTAGCAAATTCCCAAAGTAGACATTAGATAAATTACAAAAATCATAAAAAATAAACAGCTACTGTGTCTTCTCTTTCTGCGACACTAAACATTTTAAAATTTTTACCAACTAAACTTTGAGTAAATTGTTTCCAAGAAGATTCATTTTTTTCAATAACAAAAACCCTACCGGCGTAATTTTTTTCTAATTTTTCTTTTGATAAATTATCTAATTTTGTAAAAAAATCATTATCTTTTATATATTTATCAAAAAAATTTGAATCACTATTAATTTTTTCTATAAAAAAATTAATCAATTTATTTTTACAACTACAGTTATTGTTATTTTGAAAACTAACCAAATCTGCTAGAATATCGGGAAATTCTTTTTTTAATAAATTGAAGGATTCTACATTTTTTGAAAGCAAAATTAAACAATCTAAAATGTTTGCATTATTTATCATAATTTTTTGGTGGTTTAGGAATATTTTTTAATTCTGGGTTGTTTTCTAAAAATTCATATTTTTTAAAAACTTCCTCAGCTAATTTTTCATAATATTCTGGGTTGGACTGTATTTTCTTCTGCCAATAATCTAGTAAGTTTATTCCCATTTCGTGCATTCTTCTAAAGCCTTTTTCAAACCAAAAACTTTGTTTATCCTTCCTGTCTCTTAGTGTCAAAGCGTAAATTATTTTTGATAATTTTTCAATTTCCATTTTTATAATCTTTCAATTTTTGTTAAGAATTTTTAAGCTGGCGCACATGCACAACCTGGGCCGATTGGGGCAAAGCCAAGTCCGCAACAACAACAGTCACTTCCGCAGCGGTCGCCGGTTTCATCGGGACAACAGCAACCTTTGTCTTCTAAAATACTGTATATAGGACCGTCTTGATCAAAATAATCATCATTGCTTTCATAGTCTGTCATTGTTCTGAGTCCATTTTATAAATGTTTATTTTATAATCTTTTAATATTTCTTCTAATAATTTTATTTGTTCACAATCCATATCTTTGGATACATGTATTTTAGCATTAAAATTTTCAAACTGAACTTGTTTAATTTGAGATTTAAAATCTAATTTACTTATTTGTTTTTTTATGTTTGTAAGCTTTTCGGTGCCTTTTAATGCAAAAGGTCTATTTTCTAACATTTTAAATTCTCTAAATAATCTTCCACAATCACATCTTTTATAATCGTCTGAAACCAGACAAAGATCTCCATTCCAATAATTTATAAATGGAGAAGGTAAAGAAAAATAATCGGTTGAAATCATTTTTTTATCAAAACTTTCAACAAAGCTAAGATTGTCCATTAAATGATAGTTGCCATGTTTGCAATTAAAAAAAGTAGCGCCACCGTCCCAACATCGCATATGATCGCAAAAATTTTCAACAAAATTATTGGACAATAAAAAATTTTTATCACTTTCTATTAAAAACTGCCCAGTTTGGCTAATTAATTTTGACAATTTTTTCTTATAATTAAAATTTTTAATATAGTAAACCATGTTGTGTAAAATTGGTGAACTTATTAATATTACGTCAAAATTAAATGTGTCAAATAATTGAAATAAATTTCTGTGCCACTCCTCTGGTTCATGCGAGTAATTTTCAAAATTAACAAAGAATCTATTGCTTTTCAAAGATTGATGAGTATGCATGGTGTAAGGATGACCACTATCGTCTTGAATATAAAAATCTTTAAATTTTGGATTATAATGCAGGTTGATTAGAATTAAAATATTCAATTTATTATCAATAGATCTATTTATTTCGTATTCATCTAGTATCATACCGTATTGATTTTTGTCTTCAATAAAATCAATATATTTTTTCCAAACATAATAAAAAAATTGTTTGCCCGATGTGCTACCGCTGGTATTAAAATTTGCAACTTCATTTTTTAATTGTGGCACAAGCCAATTTACATTAAACTTTAAATCTTCTCTTGTGTAAATTTTACTATTATCAAAATTAAAATACAATTTACTATTTTTTACAGCAAAATCTATAACATTTTGTTTCATTTTGTCAACGATAGAGCGAACTAATTTTTCATTCAAGAAAAGTAAATCTGTGCATATAGTGGATGCATATTTTTCAACTAACTCGGGGCCAGTTTCTGTTGAGTCTAAGAATTTCTCCGCTTCGTATATTAATTTACCAATCATTTTTCAAAAAATTTCTTCCAATGGATAATTTATGTATGAGTTATCTTTTCTAGTTTGTATTTTTATATCTTTTATAAGAAAAGAAAGATTTCTTATATCTTCACTTTCTTTTATTAAAAATGGAACGTAACTGTCGGATTTGATTTGTATAGTTTTAGGATCTTCAAATTCTAGTTCTATTTCTTTTTGATTATTAAAATCAAAAAGAAATTTTTGATTATTTAAATAAACTTCAAAGTAATTTAATCTTAAATGACATTTATTTAAATTAATTTTTATTTTTTTAATATTAGACAAATAAAAACTATCACAACCACACAACCAAGATCCTTCTTGTTCTTTTTTTAACTTGTTTAAAGTTGAAACAATAATTGGGGTATTTTTTTCTACAAAAAAATCATCATCTCTAGATTTATAAAAATCTAAAATTTGATGATTTAAATTTTTTGAATTTTTAATTATGTTAAAAAATCCATCAAAATTTATTAAAAAATAATCATTGAAATTCAAATCGTTTATTATTTTGTATCTTTCTTCATAACTTCTTTTTTTAATTAATCCATGAAACATATGAAAAATATTAATATTTTCTAAAAAAGTATAATTTTTTTTATTTAATTTTTGAATAGCCAACAAGCATTTATCAAAATAATCAAATATTTCAAATCTAATATCTTTACAAACTCTATCAAGAAATTTTAATTGAAAAAATTTATCATAACACAATGGAATTATGTTAATGGTGTCTCCGCCCCCAATTAAACATTTAGAAAACAAACCTCCGACAGTTTCTAAGTAGTCTCTTCTATAAGCTATTAGAGTGCCGGGATTACCACGATCAACAATAGAACTTGAACTCAAAAAATTAAAAATAGAACTATCTGTGTATTCTACAAATGATTTGTCCCAATTTAAGTAATTTATTTTTTCAAAAGGTTGCAAACAAATATAATCATTTAAAAAAAAATTTGTTTTATCATACCAATTATTATTATCTATTTTTATATCACAATCAGCTAAAATTATTCCATCAAAATCATTTTTAACTTTAGTTAAAAGATAATTGATAGCTGATTCTTTGTGCCACAAAAAATCTGGGTTGGTTATTTGATAGTAATTGTCTATATCACTTATTTCAAATTGTCCATCATGAGAAATTTCGCAAACATAAAGCAAATCGTTGAGTTTTTGTTTTTTTAAAGAATTATAAAAAGAATGAAAATTTTTTATTTTATTCTTTGATTTTGTTGGATTGTAAAATGTTGTTAATATACAAGATTTCATATTAATTATATTTTTCTATATCTATATCTTTATATTTTTCTAAAAATTTATTTCTGTTTGTTTCTTGATGTTTCTTCATGGGTTTATTTTCTTGCTTTTCTTCATGGTGGATGGCCACACACTTCGGTTCATAAATTGTCTTGTATCCTCCAATGTGACACCGGTATTGCCACTCACTATCTTCAAAGTACATAGGAGCAAAATCTTTATCGAAAACGCCAAATATATCCAAAGCATCTCTTCTCATGTACAACAAACAACCAGAACAATATCCTACGTATCTCCGTTTATTTAAAAAGTCTATATTTGGATCTAACCCATAACCATGGTGGCCACCAAAACCTTGATTGTTTAGTTCGGAACCGCACTCAGCGACTTTATTATCAGGGTGGAGTATCTTACCCCCAACAGCACAAATATCGTATTCGGAATAGGCGGCTGAGTACAGGTAGGATAACCAACATTCACTTACTATTTCTATATCGTCATTTATCAAAACTACATCTGATGAGATAAAATCTGGGTGATTAAATATTTTGTTATTAGATTCTACAAAATAATCATTTGATTGATTTTTAAAATATACTATTTTTTCTTTATGTAATTTTTGAATATCCAAAACATAATTCTCTACATCTGGATTAAGGGTATTGTCGGTCAGTGCTATTTTATAATTTGAGTATTGTGTTTTTTTTAGTATTGAATTTAAACAATTTTTTATTATGTCTAATTTGTTAAACATAACAATGCTTATTATTATGTTTTTTGGGATTAGATTAGACACAAGAACATTTTTGGCTTTACTTGGAGAAACTAAAGAATCAATTAAATTTTGTCCATTTTTAGCTATTGTTTTTAGTTGATCTAAGGGCATTAAATAAACATTTTTTAATTTTTCTAAAAACTCATCTTTCGTATTGGCAACAAAACCACTTTCATTATCTATTAAATTTATTCCTTCGTTGCCAATATCCGTGGTTATAGCTGGAACTCCTCTGATGCATGAGTCGCAAATTTTTCCTTTAATTCCTGCTCCCCAATTTATAGGAGCCATTAGAACTTTTGCATTTTTATAAAAATCATTTAAGTTGTGAACGTGTCCTTCAACCACAATATCTTCAATATTTTGTGCTTTTTCTAAAATACCAAATTCTAAGTTTGGACCAGCTATTCTTAGTTTGGGTTTATAAGAAAGATTTTTATAAAAATCTGTGTTAGAGAATTGTTGAAATATATCGATACAATCAATTACTGCATCAACATTGGGAGTGTGATTATAATTACCTATAAAAACAATGTCTTGCCCAAGTTTTTCATTGTTTTTTAATTTGTGAATATTAGATAATATCTTAACATTGGCGTCTTCTCCTAGTTCTTTTTTTAATTCTAAACTATCTTCTTGAGTCACAGCCAACAACACATCTGCTTTGGAATAGACCTCAATTTCAATATTTTTTCTTTCAATAACCTGCTTTTGTTGAAAAAATCCTTTTTCAAATCCTCTAAATTCTCTTTTCCAGTGGACATCAACAGTGTCTATTATTGTTTTTATGTCAGGGTATTGTTCTTTTGCAAAATCAAAGTATTGATGAGCCGAATCGTACCAAGAAAAAATAGCAACTTCAAAAACTAAACCTTCTTCCTTAAATTGTTTAATATAATCTTGAATGAAAATTCTTTTAGAAAAATCCGCCTCAAAACAATTAATTTTCAAATCTTTTAAACAATTTATATGTTTAATATTTTTTGAATTATTGCACAAAAAGTAAACATTAAAATCAGACTCTGCTAGTATTTTTAAAATTTCATAAAGTCTATTACCGCCGCTGCTGCAATCAAAATCTGGTGCCTCTGGGGAAAAATATAAAACGTTCTTGCATAAAGGAAATTTCTCATAACTTATATCTTTATTTGGCAAATTAACAAAATTCAGATCAGACAGACTCTCTATCATTTTTTTGGCATAGTCTGTCTTGGTGATCTTGAGCGATTCACGATAAAGATATAATTTATCATCTACACTATCGGCTATCTCTGCCAAAAAAAAATAGGGCCAAGGTTTGTCGGGCTTGAGCAAAATTGCTTTTATAAACGAATCCTCCAACTCTATTTTTAAATTTTTAGAACACTTTCTAAATTGATCCAAAAAAACAGAGAGATCAAAATCTTCATTTAGTAATTTTGCTATAGACTGGCCGGCGAAATTTACCCAACTCTTGTTCTGCGGAGACATGAATTATAATAGTTTCAAATCGCCAGTTACTTCATCTATTTTTTCAGACAGGTCTGGTCCGAGGGCTAAGCACGTTTTTGTTGGAATGCCGCCAAACTCTGTCTTGCCATTGTCGGTTATTACATGACATTCTACATTCATTTTTTTTGCTTTTTCGGCAACGTCTAATAATTCTTGTTCTGTATCTACGCCAACACATATTTTAGTGAAACTATTATCAAGCCAATCTTTTTGAACTTGTGTAATTGGTTCATTTTTATCTAATCTTCTTGTAATAAATGCCATTGAAGCATGGCACGCTTGGGCAATCATTTTGCCTTTTCTCAACCCGGTGGTGCCGCCTTTGCCGTCAGGGTATTTGCACCTCATAACAATTACTTGTTTTGTCATTTTTTTCTATATAAAAATTTAGTTAATCTTTCCATGTCTTCTTGTTTATCCCAAGGATAATTTGTGAACATTGGAGCAACTAAACTTCCTTTCTTCATACTTTTGTGAACTAAAGATTCAAAATTAAAATAAATTTCGGGGTTAAATATTGGTCTATAGTAATATATTAAATCATAATTTTTATATTTATCAAATTTTAAAGCATCGCAAAATCCAACACGATTTATTCCTATTTGGTGGGCTTTATCTACATATTTTTGATCATAATCAATCCCATAAGCATCAAAAAAAGAACAAGCCAAAACCACCTTTGTGCCAATCCCACAACCAACATCTAAAAATTTTTTTGAACGGTCTTGTCCTAAAACAAAAAAAGCCTCGATCAACAAATCGGCAAATGCACCACAAGGAAAGGGAACAAAAGCAAAATTGTCTCCTTCGATTATATCCCCCGAAGCCACCTGGAGTGCTTCGAAATTATGAAAAGCAACATCGAAAACATGAAGTTTTACCAACAATTGCTCCTTGGATTTGTTTTCATCCAAAGAAGCACGAGACTCTGGGGTCATCAATAAATTGACTTCTTCGCCGTTCATTTTTCAGTTGATATGATAAAAGATTTGTTAGAGTATTTGGAAACCAAATCTGTGATTACTTTTTGATTGTTGTCCAGCATAGTTTTAAGAGAATTTTCAATATTGTTATAAATTTCTTTTACCATTTTTTTGGGTACGGTTCTTTCGTACTCTATGTAATTTTTTACAAAAAATTGAGTTTGTTTTTCTTTTTTTGAAACAAGCATCTCAGTCTGTAGTTTTTTCATAAAACCAACAGGTTCCATTAACTCTGTGCGGGATATTATTTTAGACTTATCAATATGCGTATCTTGTTTAAATCTTAATTTTAAATCACCCAAATAGTGGTCATTTTTTAAAACTAAAAACTCACAGCGAGCATCTATGTCTACGCCGTCTATCAAAGGACGGTTAGATGAGAATACTAACTTATTCCATTTTTTATCTAATAACCGGCCTTGCTCATAAGATATGATTTCTTCAAGAACATCAATTCTTACTAAAATTTTTTTAACTTTTTCAAACTCACAATCTAAAACATATTCGTTTTGTTGGTTAACGTTAAAGGTGTGTTTTTCCAAAAAAATATTAAAACTTGAAAAAGCAAAAACAAATAAAAAAATAGCGATTAGAATTAAAAATTTCCATTTTTTGGTCACAAAATCACCTTTTCATCGTTTGAATTGTGTTAAAAATATGTCGTTGTTGAGGATTTTCTAAATCCAAAATAACGGCCAATTCTTCGTTAGAAATTTTTGCCATAGATTTAAGTCTTTTTGCTATTTTAAACAAGCCCTTTGTTTCTTCAATCGTGCATTCATAGCCACATTCGGCCATTTGATTTCTCAATTTTTGCAAATTGTTCATGCCTTGCCCCCTGGGTTGAGTTTGTATTCTAAAACAAGTAAGCAGTCTGGTCAACAAATTCAATTTTTTTTTGCAAAAAAACTAAGCACCGGTGAATCCGGCTGACTTTAGAGAATTGATAAATTCGTGGAATATTTTTTGAAGTTCTGGTTTGTTTAAAGAAACCGACTGGGCTTGTATAAAATCCCAAACTCTTATGATGTCTTTTTTGTATTGTTGGTATTTTTCTGGCATTTGGTCAGGTGTGTACCTTGCACCCGTTGAATCATATGAAGATAAAGGGCTTGGTATTGGTTGACTGCCGCCAACAACGGGTGTTTGCATTTCTAAAAATTGCTGAAAAGTTTTCATATAAATTTCACTTGTTAAATTTTGAAATTATATATATGATTTTGTTAGAAAAAAAGACGACAGTGGGACTCGAACCCACGATGGAGTTTCCTCGACAGTTTTGCAGACTGTTGCCGTCGCCACTAGGCAATGTCGTCACTATTAGATTGAATATATTGAATTGTATATTCTGGGTCCGTGTGAACGAATATTGGGGTAGTCGGGCCAACATAAGCGTCTACAACATTAAATTCCATCCACTCAATTGCTTCTTCGTGCGACATGCCTTCTCGCTCGATTAATATTTCTACACATTTATCATAATCATAGACCAAAGAATCTTCCGATCCTTTTTTGGTTCCGATGCCGAGAAGAGCATCTTCAAATCCATCGGCTTGAAGTAACATTAGCTTGATCTCCTTTCAAACTATAAGCAATTTCATTTAATTCACTTTCATCAAAAATATAATTTGAATTCTGAATATCTGAATTTATACCTACGTCTTTGTATGCCTCCGCCAAATGACGACCATCTATATAAGCCTCCATAGCTTTTTGATTTAATTCAATAATTGTTTCTAAGCACCACATAAAATCCTCTTTGATTTTAATAATTATAAATAAATTTAAACTTAAGTCAAAGGATTGACGCATGAAAAAAATAGCGAAAATATTTTTGATTTTTTTCATATTTGAAACAAAAATTTTTGCTCAATCACCAGGATTGCCTCCATTTTCGGATATCTACAGGAGGCCAGTCGTAAGCCCTTTCATCGCCTTATCTGGGGTTCCTGATCCTTTCTCTCCTCCGATTTATCACAATCAAGTTTTACCTTTAAAACAACAACAAAAACAAATAAAAGAAATTTTAAATCAAAAACAAGTGTTGAAAAATTTTTCAAACAAAGAACAAATAAAAAACTTTAATGTGGTAGGAGAAAAACAAAAAGGCATACGACCAACTGGTCACAATACCGGACTTTATGAAAGCGATGTGGGGATAAGACCAACAGGTCACCCAACAAACTTTATGAATTTGTCGCATTACTATTAAATTATGATTAAAATCGAAAAATGCCCAATTGTTGAAGTTATCACAAAACTGGAACCTGTTTGGTTAAGAGTATTTTTGAAAAGTGTTGTGAAGAAACTGGTTATGAAATTCAATTCACAAATAATTTTCATTCTTTAAAGCAAGAAGATTTAAAAGAAAGAAAAAGTTTGTCTATTATTCGTCATCCTTATGAAATAATAATGTCGGGAACAAGATATGACAAAAAATAATTTAGAGCATATTAAGAAAATACTACCTGCCGATGTTTTTTCTATTCTAGGTTACTGAATTTGGATGTAAAATTTTTATCTTTCATCATAACGGCGGCGTTTCTTGAAAAACCTGAGTGATGGCAAGAACAGTATAGTTGCTTTCCCAAAGATAAAAGTATTAAATCCAGGATGCTATCTGTTATGATCTGTCTTTTATTTAAAAAATTTAATCTATGAAGACCCATCTTGGATTTTTGTTTGTCTAATTTAGGAATGTTTGAAAATGTAAAAATTTTTGCTTTTACACTATTTTTAAAAAATTCTATAGTGTCAAAATTATCTGATGATAGAAATATGTTTTTATCAATAAAATTATTTATATTGTTGTTTAAAAAAGAAAAAACATCAGATTCTAAATCTGTGTCTCTTATGTGTACCGATATATAATCTTTTGGAAGTTTTAGAAGTCTATTTTTTAGTTCATTTAGAATTTCTTCTTTTAATTCAAAATTTTTAAAAAAATCATTGGAGTGAGTAAAGTAATGTCTTTTAAAAGAAGAAAAAGAAAATATTAAAATATCTTCATTATATTTTTTTTTTATATCAAAAAAAATTTCTTTTTTCAATTTTTCATCAATTTTATAATCGGGAAATTTGGTTAATTTTTCGGAAATTTTAAAGAATGTATCTAAATCTTTTTTGTAAATAAATTTGTTTTTTTTAAATTCAAAAAAATTATCAATATCTTCTTTTACTTTTGAGTGGCCACAATTGACAACTAATAGCCTTTTGTGTTTTTTGCAATATTCATAACACAAAATTATTTGATTTAAAACATCGTTTAAACCTCCATTAGCAACACAATAAACAAATTTATCGATTTTAATCAATATTAATTAACTCCAAAGAGCGGGTATTCGGTTATGCTCCGAAATCTAAAGTTTGGAAGACTTTCGTGTTACTACTACACCACACCCGCATTATTAAATTGTATTTCTAAGTTGAATAATTTTATCATGTGTGACAAAAATATTTTTATCTTCAACTAACTTTTTAAAATTATCTCTTAAATTTGGTTCATTGACAATTCTCTGCGAATGACCGTGAAAAACAAAATATTTATTTTTATTATAATAAGTTTGCCAAAATTTATTTTTATTATCAAAACAAGATTGGCTATCTATTCTTTTTGGGTTAAATTCATCAATAATTCTTGTTGTTCTAGTGTAAAGAAAATTTTGCTCAAAAACAATATCATCAATATAGTTGGATCGATGGCCATAAGGATAACAAAAACCAACTATTCTCTTCTGAAAGGTGTCTTCCAACAATTTTTGACAGTCTGATATTTCTTTTTTAATTTCCTTAAAATTACATTTCAAAAGATTGACATGATTCATCGTGTGGTTGCCAACTTCGTGGCCTTGATAAAGTTGTTTCCAATCTTTATTAAAGTGTCTCCCAACTAAGAAAAAAGTTGATTTAATACCAAGTTCGTTTAATAATCTAACTAATTTTTTGTCTGAGCGTGTACCATCATCCCAACTACACGATATAATCATTAAATACATCCAATAAATTTTGAATTATAAATTATAAATATATGTAGATTTCATTCTTTGCAAAGGAGAAAAACTATGGCAACTTATACAGTAGATCTGACCCCCGCAACCGCTGTGGGAATGGCTTCTGAGGGATCTTTAGATACCGTCAGAGACGCTAACGGCAATTCGCTCCAAAGAACCATGTTCGGAGTTCACGTTGTAACCAATAGCGGAAGAAAAATGGTTGGAAATGTAAAAGATGGCGGCACATTCACCGATGATATTGGTGGATTGTCCTCATATCCCAACATTCGTTAATTAAATTCTTAAATTTTTAAAAACAAACGGCTAGTGTTTTAAAACACTAGCCGTTTTAGTTTCATCAGGGCGAGAAGACTCGAACTTCCAACCACTTGCTCCCAAAGCAAGGACGCTACCAATTGCGCTACGCCCTGTTGTTTTCTTAAATTATAATAGTTTTTTATAAAAAATAATCTAAATAATATTTATGGCCAAAGAAATCAACCTGTCCGCACAATCAGAGTACTTGGAAGAATCCTCCGGAGGTTTATTTAACGGTGGCTTTTCAGGCGTTTCAACAATTTACAACACCGAATCCGCAACGTTAATCTGTTTGAGGCAGACCCTCGCAACTACCGGGCCAAATGTTGTTGTAAATAATGTTGAGATAAAAAATATAAATGGAGAAAATGTTTATGTTTTTGGTGGAGAATTCGGAATATATGGGTTGGCCATAGGAACTTACATATTCAATATACCAGAGTCGCACCCTATTGCTTTTTTGAATGTTGGAAGATTAAGAGTTAATTATATAGGATCAAATTTTAAAGGAAACAAGACTGCTTTAGATGGTAACAAATATGACTTTTTCTGGGGAACGGTAACTTTAACAATAACAGCCAACATAGGAACATCACCTTTAAGTTACCAGTCATACAATGATGGTTATTTGGGAGGTTTAAATAATCTTGTTTATTCAACATCTTGTCTTGGAGCAAACACAGATGTGGTGCTGAGTGGGAATTCGACAATAAGAAAAATAACAAGATTTATTGTTCCTGATAATTTGTTCTTCGCCACAGGAGAAGCAGGAGTTAGAGTTCTAAGAGACATTCCGGCAACAGGGGGCGTTGCTTTAGGTGGGTCAGCAGTTCGTTTGAACAATTTTATTGTAGAGGGTTATGGATTAAAAGCAGGCGGCAGGTCTGACGTTGTTGGAAGATTATCAAACCCAATCAAAAATTTTGCAAATACAGCAAACAATTTACCAACAGGGGTGAGTGGGGCTGTTAGTTGGAATAACTTAAATGGATCACTTTTACCAAATGACCTCCAGACAGCGATAGTGACATTCAATTCATCGGTTGGATCAAGTACATTTTTATATTTATCTAATTTCAAATTAGAAATTCCAGAGTTTAGTGTGGTACTTGGAATATCGCTTAAAGTTAAAAAATATGCCCCCGCAGGAGAAATATCAGATTCGTTTGTTGGATTGGTTTGGAGCAATAATGGAATCAAAGAGATAGTACCAACAAATAAAAAATTAAATGGAAATTGGACATCGTCATCTGTATTGCCGCCATATTCATATGGCGGCAATACAGATACATGGGGGAAAGTTTGGGATTATAACGAGGTTAACAACGAAGACTTTGGTGTAGTTTTAGAAGTTTTAGGAGACCCAGCACTTAACTCAGTTGGCTTGGTTGATTATGCAGAAATATCAGTTTTTTACACTCAAAATATTTTCGAATTTGGAAATGGTGGTTTGGTTTTAAACGGAGATACTAAGGGTGAGCAAGTAAACAACGTATCTGTTGATGTTTCTAAATCAATTATTGCTTCAGGTGCGTCACTTGTATCTTACCCGAAATTTGAGCCAACAAATGGAGTTGGCTTGTCTGGATCGGCGGTATTGGGTTTAGAAGTATCGACAGGTAGCGGCAATTTAATTTTGGGAGGATCTGCCGTTGGTGGAAGGGTTTTAAATGGCAATTGGCAAAATGTATCGTTACTAAGACCGTCACTAAATCCCAACAACCCTGTGATCAATGAAGTTCGTGTAAGACCAACCGGAATAGATGGTCAACTTGAATATGTTTTTAACAATGATCGTGAATCTAATTTCTACGGACTGCAATCTGGAACATACATTTTAAATGTACCCGAATCTTATCCGATTGCTTTTTTCAATGGACAATTTCCCGGAAGATTAACCTATAGTGCCAACCCTGGTTTTAGAATATTCCGATCTATAAGCACGCCTCCACAAAATGGCCTCTCAACTTTATTTGGTTTTGGGCCGATCACACTAACAGTTTCTGGTGGGAACACACCTAGTGCCAACTTCTCAACTCCTGGTCCTTTAAGCTACAGTTCGTTGAATAATGGTTTCTTGGGAGGAGAAAGAAAATTAGTCTGGGTAAGCGGATCGGCAAAAAATAATACCGATGCGGTGTTGGGTGGAACATCGAATACGGGAATGTTCAACAATGAAGTGTCCTCCGGCGGGGCGTCAATTAGTGGATCGGCCCTTGAGCAACTGATCTATAATAATTCTGATGTAAGCGGAGGGGCAACAACATCCGGAGAGTCTGAAAAATCCTTATCTCTCGGCATGATTGGCGGTTCTTTTGTTTCGCCCAAATCGGAAAATATTAAGTCGAACAATGTTGCCATAGACTCTTTTGGACTAATTGCCAGCGGCTTGCTTGATATAAAACTAATATACAATCAAAGCATCTTTGGATCTTCTATTATCGGGGGCAATTTTGTCATAGGAATTCAACCCTATATTGAAGGAGGAATAAGCTTAAATGGAGAAAATAAGGAAAATATACATTTCAATACATTCCCAACAAAAGGCGTTGCTTGCAAGGGCTTTCATTCTTTAACGCAATTTTACGGGCCTCCTCCAATTACGGGATTTGCAAAAACTGGCGGGAAGGCTAGAAGTGAAAACTTAAAACCTTTCTTGAAAAGAACAACAAGTTATGGCTATGCTTTAGCCAGCGATAATATCCTAAAAACACAAGTAATTAAAAAATCCAAATTAATAGAATTTAAAGAAGAGCAACCGCAAGAAGTTAACAATTTAAGATCTCAAATTGATGGCGGTTGGTGTGACGTAGGAGATCCTTGTGATTTTGCTTATGTGCCAAAAATTATAAAAAATAGACAAAAAGGCATTGTTCCAAAAAAACAACCAATCGGAAAAATGAGTCGTCAAATAGCAACCTTAACAACGAGTTGAAAAAATGTTTTCTTTAGCACTCCTTGTTTGTTTAATTTTTCTTAGTGTTTTAACTTTTGTTCCTTTGGCTTTTTTGTTTGATTACTTAAAATTTAAAATTTTATCAAAAATTTTTGCTGTTATGGGCTTAATTATATCAATATATTGGTTGATATTTGCTCCTGTGCCAATTTCTCTAATTTCAATTGTGTTAATATTTTTTGGAATTAAAGTTTTGAAGAAATAATTTCTTGAGACTTTATCGTATCAACCACATTTGGATGATGATATTTTTCAATACCGTGATATCCTGTTGTGTTTAATTCTAGTATTACCTCCATAGAAAATTTTCTACAAACTTCTCTAGGGGCCATATTTCCTATTTTTTGTTTGTACATAATATCACAGAAGAAGATGTCTTCGTTAAAATAACTTGTATCAAATAAAAAATTGGAACATATATCCCTCATAACTTTGGGATTCCTTAAAGACAAGCCGCCATTGCCACCATGTTCTTGAAAATCCCAGGGGGATCCAACATAATCATACTCTAAATAATCATCAATGTTATTTAAGAGCAAGCCAGAGTCGTGTTGACATATTAAAACTCTATCATATTTTTTTTTCACAAAAAAATTCCAAAAATCAAAACTAGTAAGCATTTTGTTGTAATCATTTGAATCTTTTATTTCGTTAATGTATTTAAATTTTAAATTTAAGCAATTGTAAAAACTATTCCAAGATTTTTTTGTAGTTAAAACAAAAAAATCCCAACCACACAAGTGTCTAAGGTGATTATTTATAGAATCAATATAATTATTACCAATCCTAGTTTCAATAAAAGAAGCACATTTTTTCAAAACCCTTTACTCCACTTTCTTTTAAAAATTCAAGAGATTGACCGCCCTCAAGAACAAAATCATCAGGAACAGCGTTTCCTGAGATGAGGGCCTCTGCATCGCTAGGTATATTAAAAATTTCTCTTAAATTTTTTCTAACTGATCCCACGGTCTTTCCTGCTAAATTGAAATATTCTTGATTGGCCCCATGAACAACTCTTACCTTAGAATCAGTTTTTGTTGCTTGAGAAAAAACAATCTCGGTTTTGTCTTTGGTGGAGTCTAGGGTATCTTTTTTGTTTGTTAGATCGCCTTGATCTGTTCTTCTTTCTTGCGACATTTAAAAATTCCTCTTTTCAATTTCTACCTCTGGTGAAGGTCTAGTTCTTAGAGTTTGTATATCAATATAAACTTGATGAAAATTCACATCGTTATTTTCGTATCTTCTAAAACAGTTCAGCATAGTGGAGGCAACGGCAAAATTTGTGAAAAGCAATTGAGGTTCGGATTGGGTAGAATTTTGGCAACCACTATTATTTTTCAAAGTTGAAGGATTGCTGTCTTTTGGGTTGTGTATTCTTGGATCCAAATCCGTTAAGGATCGTGTGATATCTACTGAGTTTTTTCTAATATAAATTATAACATTCCCATCTATTAAATCATTTCCTCCACTTATCAAAACAACATTATCTAATTCTTTGCACCTATCCGATACAGTTTTTCTGGTGGAGTGATTATCTACACATAAAAATATTATATCATTATTTCTTATTAAAGACACCACATTGTCTTCGTTTACATATTCTGGCTTGTATTTAAAGTGAATGTTTTTAAAAACGCTTTGCATTCTCTCGAATGCATCCTTTGCTTTATTTTGAAATAAACTAAAGTTTTGTCTATTTAAATTTTTTTCTTCATAAAAATCACCATCGATAAAAGTTATCTCATATTGTTTTTCGGAGCAAGACAGATACCTAGAGATTGGATCTAAAAGATAGGAGCCAATTCCGCCCAGACCTATGATTTTAATTTTTTCTATATTATTTTCCATCTTTTGACCTTATTTCAAAAAGTTTATTTGATAATTCAAATGCACCACCATTCAATGATTTAAGTGATATTTTGTCTTCTTTTTTTGACAAAACCTCAAAAGGACCATTGCCAAAATGGTTCCTGAGGGTGGAAGAAAACATACCGTCTTTCCAGTGTGCGTATTGTTTTTTTAGATACTTATTATTTAAAGGTTTTACATTTTCTAACCAATCGTTAACTTCTTGCAACAGTTCATCCTGTTTTTCATTTTTATGATTAATAAAAATGAATCTTTCTTCAAGGTCCGAATTTTGAATTCCTTGTAAGAAATTTAAAGGATCTACTTCTTTTCTAAATCCATTTATAACTATACTTGCAGTTATACTAAACTCTTTTTTATCGTTATTGCCAAAAGTAAAATGAACACCATCCAGATGTGTCTCATCTTGAACATCCGTGTGACTATGAAATGAATCAAAGTCACTATGTGAATGAAAAGTTCCAACAAATAAATAATCTTTTAAATCCTCTGATTGGTTTGAACTCCAACGTTTATATTTCACACTAGTGTGGCTAACAATTTGCTCTGGCACATGGATCTTAAACTTATTTTCTTTTTTATTAAATAATAAATTAACCTCTGCCTCTGACGAAAAATTATCGAAAACAATTTTGAAAAATTGTTTAACTTGCCAAACCAAATCTGGTGGTATTTTTGGCAAGTTAAACTCTAATCTTAGGTCAGTTTTAAGATCGTCTAAAAAACTAATTCTATCGACTGGTATAAAACACTTACACAAACCTGTGTCTTTGTGCATCCAGCAACCATTGCCAGCAATCACAAAATAATTGCCACTATCCGGAAGTTTCATGTCTTTATAATAAACATAAACTGGAAAATCTGGAGTCCATTCAGTGTTCATTTTTTCTCAAATATTTGAAACGAGGTAGTCTGCCAATTGATCAACTAAATTTTCTGGAGGTCTGTTGTTGAGATTTTCTATATTTTCATTGATTATTTTAACAACTTCTTTCAAAAAATCTTCAGATAGTTCTTGGTATAGTTCTTCTTGTAGTACTATATTTTTTTTATCGTTGTCAAACATTTTCACTATAGTGTCACCATAGTTAAAATCTGAATTGTGCGTCCAGTTAACGCCATCTATCACGAAAAGTGGATCGTTCATAGAATTGGACTGCCAAGAATCCAAATTTGACAAACGAATATCACCTTTCTGAAAATAAGAACGATAATACCAATAGTGATCCGCCCATTCATTTGAAAAAACAGAGTTCCAAAAATAATTTAAAACCAAAGCTGATTGTTGGGTCACATTTCCCTTTTCTAACATAGATTTATCAAAGCCAGATCCCAGGCAAACATTTAAATTAGAATCTATATTTGGCAAATAAGGTTTTAGTGGTTTTTCTTGTAAATTTTTAAGAGGTTTGTCTAAAAAAGAACACTTAACCTCTACAAAAAAGCCATCAACAAATTTAAAAATAAAAACAACATAGGGAAGAGATAAAGAATAATTAAAAACTTTAGCTAAGTCAGTTTTGTTTTCAATTAAATCAAAATTATTTGACTTAAGAACTAAATCACTTTTAAACTTTAGAAGTCTAATTTGAGGAGCAAACTCTTGCACAAGCACCTCGGTGGTTCCTTTTGTGTAATATATTCTAGTAAAATCCGGCATAAGAATTGGTCCATCATTATCCCACTTGCACCAATGTTGTGATTTCTTCCAAGAACAACGTGCAATTTTTGTTTTGAACTGTCTCAGCAAACGATCTAGGAACTCTTCGTTATCGCCTTGTAATTCTTGACTCAATCTCTTCCCAGATTTTTTGAGTATTTCCAAGACAAGGTTTTTTGCTTGTTCTTTTGTAATTGACTTAAACATAATCGTGTACCGCTGTGGAATATGATTAGTTGATAATACTAAATATTAGAGTATTACACAAGGAGGCTGTAATGAGAAAAATTTTAATTGTAATCTTTTTTCTTTTTGTCTCTGGTTGTACACAAAAAGAAAAAAATTTTTCCCAACTACCTGTTTGGGATTCAAACTATAGCACAACTTACACACAAGAATACGACTCTGGAACCCCGGATGAAGATGAGTTAAAAGATGTACAGTGTCCTATACCTATGGATTGCAGAGTTAAAAATTACACAGGTATACAATGTGTTTTTTCATCTTTAGAGTGTTTGGCTCGTTGGGGAGAGATAAAAGAACTTTTAGAGCCAGATCCTTTGACTAGCAGGCCGGGTTGCAAAAGTTATTCTGGCCCCAAAGACGCTTCTTCTAAATTAAGCACTTTTGGGGTGAAATTTGAAAATGTTTATAATAACAAAATCAAAGCTATAGAATTATTAAAACGTGCAATGGCTGAGGGTCGTGGTGCCCTAATGGACGTTCCTGGTCATGCCATAGTGATTTGCCACTACGACGAAAAAAATAAAATTGTAAAAATTATAGACAACTCTGACAGAAGTCTAAGGATACAAACTTGGAGCATGGACAAGTTTAATAAATTATGGGGAGGCTGGATATTGGTAATTTATGGAAAAAAAGATATTTTCCCCGATAAGGTTGAAGGTTTACTAGGAAAAATACCAATAGTAGACAAAAACAACCCACAAGGCGTTTACCCAAAAAATTATATTCCAAGACCGCTGGATAATTAATTGTGTCTTGCTTCTTTGAATCTAGGACAAACGGTGGAATCGCCTGCTTTATGATATCCATCGACATAAGCTTTGGCAGATATTTTTTCTATTTTTTGTTTTTCTTCCTCTGACATCTCTTCAATTATATTTGATGTATACATCTCAATTTTTTCATTATTGTTGCCGTTGTGAACAAGATCTGGTCTTCCCACTTGTCTCATAAAAGAATTGTATCCTCTTTGATAGGCAATCTCATAAATTTTTGATTCATCTATTTTATTGTTTATTTCAACAACAAAATTATTTTCTTGCTGAGTTTTTTTATTAATCAATGAATTAGAATTAGATTTTTTGTTTTCTAAATTAGAAATAAAGAAAACAAAAAATAAGCCCAGAATTAAAGAAACAACAAGATAAATTTTATTTTTCACAATTTTTCTCCAAAAATGAGGACAAAATTTTGAACAAGTTCATTAAACCTTTTGATGTAGACCTGTTCGGCATTCCTCAAATTAAACAAAAAAAATAGCGGACAACTTATTGTTATAGTCATCTTTCCAGTAGTGATGTGGACCACAACGGCATTCCGCTAAAAAGACAAGACAGGAATTGAACCTGCAACCTCCGTCCAAAGGTGCAAACCTTCTTACAATGACGGACTCTGCCATTGAGCTACTTGTCTAAATTTATTTTACGGTAAATTTTCGAATTGTCAAATTAGTCCAAAGATATTTTATTTATTTCTTCAACCCAAAAATCTTTGCTTTTAGATTGAGAAACAAAAGAAGAAACGACATCAAAAACTTGATCTGAGAATCCTCCGACTTGAAGAACATCTTTTCTAACAGAAATTTGAGAGTTATCTCTAGGGGTCAAATCACAACAAATTAATTTAGCGTGATTGTTTCTTTTCTTAAAAATGTCCCATTCATAGGACAGACCCGTTGAGTTATAACCGTAACCAGCAGATGGCGAGTCAATCCAAGACTCATAGTCTGATACATATAAAATCCAATCAGCGTTTTTGAAGTCTGAATTGAAACGGTGCATTGGTGCCGATATATTGGTTCCCCCGCCAGCACGATTTAATTTTTCTGTGTTTTTTAGCACATTGTCTTTAAGGTCTAATTCAACCATGTTGGCACTATCCGAAAAAGTCCAAACCTCAACAGATTTGTTTTTTCGATGTATGGCTGAAGCTAAAAGTCCAGCAACGTCGCTGCAAGATACACTAGAGTTACTCCTGTGGTTTCTAAAACCGGTTATTGGTGAAGTCATGGATCCAGAGCAGTCCACACAGACCAGACCCTTTCCAGGGATTTCTGGGACATTGTCGATGGCAACTTCCATAGCCTCTTCGAGTGATGATTTAATTATTTCAGGTATCCAATAATTAACTTGATTCTCAACTTGTCTCCAAGCAGCGAATAATTGGTATGGAAACGCACGAGACTTTTTAATTAATTTTTTGTCTTTTAATTTATTTGCCACGATTTGAATAACATCTTCATTTGCAAAAACATTATGTCTAGCAAAAGTTAAAAGATTCATCCTTGTCATTTGCCAAGGAGATTGAATAGCGATTGTTTCCCACTCTTTTTGACCAAGATTCAAAGAGTCTAAAAATCTAAAATCGACATCAGGGATATCTTTTGATTTGCCTGATTTAAATTCTTGAAGTTTTTTAACTTGATCTGGAAGTTTTTCAAAATCGAATTCTTTGCCTGAGAGGTAAGCGAACAAAGATTGTTTTTCAATTGAATTTGGTTTTGGGTGCGACATTCTTAAAATGTCGTGCATGGTTGGATTGTTGCCTATAGAAGCTTTAAAAATACTAGAAGAACTTTGAGTATTAAACCACTCTTGTATGGCGTGCCTCCAACTTCCTGCCGATACATTAACTTTTTTTCCGGTTACAACTCCACTTCGAGCCATTTGAATAACATTTCGAAGCATTTTCCCATTATCAACCACACGACGAAAAACTTTGCGAAACAAAGGCTTGCTAATATCCGAGAGCAACACCGTCAGGAAGCAAGGCATGTCTTTCATGTAGGACTTATCACGAGAATAAATTGCAACTTTTGCAATGAATTCTGGGTCGTGTTTCAAACGCAATGCAGATTCTTTGGCTAAATTAAAATTTTGCTCTGCGGTTGCATAAAAAGTTCCACTAAATGTGTTTGTGGCAGCGATTTGAGCCAAACAATGTTTTGGATCAAATTCATAAGCATCGCCTCCAGCATTGTTTTTTGTATTTGTAGAAAACCCAGTTTTTTTGGTTTTAGTTGAAAAAATATTACTATTGGACATTAGTTTTTTCTCCACAGTTGGTTGTATTGTATAATTTTTTTCAAAATGTCAATATGGAATAATTAATTGTCTTTTTGTTGCTCAAAACATTCGAAACCAGCTTGATGTTCCCAAGTTAACAAACCAGATCTTGGTGATTTTGGATTTGAACAAACACCCCAATCAAAATTAAAAGGTTCTTGAAGTGCGACAAAGTGCTTACAACCACTAGAGCAGTCGGGGTAATTTTTGTCATTATGCTCCCATCTTTTGATATCTCCACCATATTCTTGGTAGTCAGATGGGAGTATCTTTAAACATTTAAACAAATCACTTGGAATACTCATTTTGGCAACATGTCTCCTAATACTCAAAAGCAATCAAAAGAAATCCCAATCCGTTCACATTGTCGGTGCATTTTTTCCAAAGCCCTTGTTTCAATTTGGCGAATTCTTTCTTTAGAAAGCCCAAACTCCGAGGCTATATCAATTAGTTTTTTAGACTCAAAAAATCGTCTTTCTATAACTTTTTTTTCTCTTTCGTTGCAAAGATTCAACAATTTTTTAATAACTAAAAGCCTATCTGTTTGTTCAAAAACTACTTCAAAATCATGATTAAAAACGGCTTCTTGGGTGCCAGATTCGTTCAAACAAGTAGAGTTTCTTTCTTCAAAGTTGCGCCACGATTTTAAGGCTCTGTAGAGATTTCTTTTTAGAACCCAAGTTGCGTAAGTAGAAAACTTAAAACCCCTGTTTGGGTCAAAGTAGTCAACAGACTTCAGGATCAAATCGCAGCCTTCTGAAAATAAATCATCAAGTCTTTGGGTTTCTCCCATCTTTTTGACAACGGGAACACACAATCTCAGGTTTGCTGCGGCTATAGTGTTTCTAACGTCTTCAGCCAAAACAAGATCTCTGAGAGAGTCCGTGATTTCTTTTCTGTGTAATCTTTTTTTTGCTCTGTACTTGTAAAAATTGTATTTTTTAAACAAATGAGTTTCTTGTTCCTTCGTTAACAAAGGACTTTCATAAAAAATACGAGATTGAAAATTGTTGCCGCCAAAACAATATTTTGATCTTACTGATCTTAATTCTTCTGCGAAGATTGAGGAATCTGGCATGGGTCCAAGAATTTTTTTGATCTCTGCGGGTTTTTCAAAGTCTTCGTGAAAAAATATTCTTTTTAGACGCTGTTCGGCTTCAGTCAAAACAGCATGTTTTTGATTTTTCTTTAATTTATTGAATTTTAAAGTTGCAGAAACCATAAAACCTCCTTGAAAAATGAGTCTTAGGTCATTCTACAACTAAAAAACAATTGGTAAAGAAAAAATTTTCCCAAAATAATAACTATACTTGGAGAAAAAATGAACAACAACGTTCAATGGGAAACTTCTGATCCGATAACGATTTTATCTAGCGAATTAAACAATTTTGCCGCAGAACAAACCGTTTTAAGTTTAGAAATAGACAATAGTTTGGGTTCGTATTTATTCAATGATATTGAGTTGTCACTGAACGATTTAGACACACAACCAATTGAAGACGCAAAAGTAGAACTTTATTTAATTCAATCAATAGACGGGATTAATTATGAAAGCGGAGTTTCGGACGGCTTAGATATTTCTACCAACAATCTAATAGGAATTTTTAGTTTTAAACAATCGGTGGTTGCTCAAAGATATAGTTTGAGAAAATTTATAGTTCCTCCTAGAAAATACAAATATGCAATAAAAAATAAAACTGGGGTTAATTGGGCAAATAGTGGAAATACGCTTAAAATATTAGGATATAGATACAAAAATTAAGGATTAAAAATGGCTTCAATTTTGTGGGATTCAGCAGATGTTTCTACAGTGATGAGTACAGAGATGAACTCACTTCAACCAGAGTTCCGGTGTGTTAGCCAAGAAATAAACAACTCGTCTGGTTTGTACTTGTTTAATGACGTAGAGTTATTTTTAAACGCTAACAATCAAACGCCAAAATATGGATCAGTCGTGGAGTTATATTTGCTATCTGCGATAAATAACGCCAATTTTGAAGATGGAAGTGCTACAATAAATCCTTCTCCATCATCTTTGGTTGGCGTTTTTAACATAATGCCATCGGTTAACTCTCAAAGACAAACACTGAAACAAATAACTATTCCTCCTTGCAAATACAAATATTTAATAATAAACAAAACTGGGGCCGACTTACCTCCTAACAACAATACACTTAAAATAGTTCCATATAGATATAAAACAATTCAATCGGGGATCGATAATCTTTATTCTAAACAATATATTCTTCAAAGAACAACAACAAACTCTGCCCAATCTTTATTAACTTTAGACGGCAATGAGCCAAGTAATTTGAATATTTTGCAAATTTCTACTAAAAATACTTGGACAATAAAAGCACAAATTAGTTTATACAACAACACCGATAACGAATCTGCTGGTTTTATTGTAAAGGGTGTTTTTAAAAGAAATAACTCCGGTGTTATAAGCAGGGTTGGAAATTTGTCTATAGAAAGTTGGTATGATGCAACTTTAGAAAACACAAATGTCGATATAGTTGCAAACAACTCGACTGGTTCCGTGGACGTTGTAGTTAACGGCGTTGCCAGTAAACAAATAAAATGGATTTGTGTTGTAGATTCAACCCAATCTAGTTTTTAAGCAAGTCTGTTAGCCATTTTGAATTAGACGTTAGAAATACACTCTTTATTCTATAAAACCAGAGATCGGAATACTGGTTCTTTGTTGACCTTAACACACTCTGCAAATAATTAAAGTGATGTTTTTTATCCTTTAGAAATCTTATTGATTGAAGAACAAAAAATTGTTGGCGAAAGTCAAAATTATAAGTTCTAGATAAATCGTCACCGGCTAGATCTAAAAATATTTTCCAAGCATCAAAAATTTGTTGAGAATAAGGTCCGCAATAAAAATTTTCTTGTTTAATTATTTGGCAAAAATCTAATAGATTATCTTCGTATTCTTCATAATGCCAAATATCTGATAGTAGGCTGTGGAATAATTTTGTTGTGTCTATTCCGCTTTTAATTGGTTCGTAATAATTTATATCATAAAAACCTGGGTGGTAGTCTTGATTTCTCCAAGTTATCGATAAAATCCGATAATTTTCATTTTTTTTATTTTTTAAGACAACACAAGACTTTTTTTTAAAACAAACCACCGGAACTTTTATTTTATTTCTTAAAATATATTCTTTAATTATGGAAGTTTTCATGTGTTGTCTTTTTCAATTGTGCTTGTGTTTTTTGAAAAATCACCTTGCAATAAATCATTGGTGTGAACCCATCGTCTTTTTTTATTGTCCCAAACAACAGGAAATTTTTTTGGCATATCCTCTAATATGTCAAAAAGATCTCCATTTGTCAAAGATTTATCCAAAGATCTGTAAAAGATAAGAGACCCGAATTGATCATATCGTTTTTTTAAAGCTAATTGTGTTTCGTCCATAGTATATAATAATTATGAGATTTAAGAAATTTATTGATTTTCAGGAAGAACAAAGTGCGTCTGACAAGGGGCTGATGGGTTTTCCTGTATCTTTATTTGCCCGAAAGCCGTCTGATGGATTGCCTTTTAAAAATTTAAGATCTGTGGGTGGTTCTACACCGAGATCCTCGTCTGGAAATTCAAATCCAACAAATGCTTCCATGATGAAAAAATCCATGAAAAAGAACTAATTATCTTTAGAATTAATTTGCAAATAATAATTTGGAGTTTTTCCTAATTTTACATCATTTGATAAATCTTTTAAATATCTTTGAAAAGATTTATCAAAATGTTCCAAACTATCAAATTTTAAAACATTTTTAACAGCGTATTCAAAATTTTCTTTTGAAGATTCTTGAATAAAATTTAGAAATACATCTTCGCCAAATTCTTTTCTGATCATGAGACAAAGGTACATAGAATAACAATCAAATATTTTTTTATCTTCATCTTTTAATTGTTTATATTTTTCATTATCAAAATCAACTAAATCTTTGACGACAAAGGAATTATTATTTTTGTAATCTTCTAATTTGTTTAAATTTTCTCTAATTTTTATAAGAGAATCATTTAAATGAGAAAAACCCTTGTAAATCCAAGTTTTAAAATCAACTCGAAATTTTTGAGAAAATTCAGCCAAACAAATTTGGGTCAAAGGGACTGGTATTGTTTGAGATGGGGTTCCATCTATCAACAAAAAAATAACGGTCTCGGTTATTTTTTTGTTTTCATCTCGACGAATTTCAACTTTTGTATTTTCGATATTAAACAACTTTTTAAACAACTCTTTGTCGTCAACACATATCAATTTGCATGTTGTTGAAAAGTCTATGTCCTTCATGCCCCAACGTAAAAACATCCAAGATTTAACAAGTTCTAAGTGTTTGTGCAAATATTGGGCTTGGGAATCGTTCAGGCTGCACACCACAAAGTTCTTGCTAGTCCATCTGTTCCAAACAAGATTTTCCAATTCTTTGGGAACACCACGATATTTTGAAACTTCCGTAGAAACTTCACTTGGGCTAGACACCCTAGTAATTTTTTCATCCGCCAAGGAGTTGGCCGTGAATAAAAAAGCTAACATAACAGACAAAAAAATTTTTAAAATCATTTAAACACCAAAAATTGTGAAGTTTAATTATCCAATTATAGTATAGTCTTTATTTTAGATTTTTAACTCCATCCCAATTTTGAGAATTTTTAACTCCATCCCAATTTTGTCTATCATTTATTTCAAAATTTTTACTATTTATTTTTGTTTGATTAAAATTATTATCTCTAAAATAAGAAATAATTTTTGATAAAGAGCCAGCTATGGCTATTAAAAAAAGTAAATTTAAAAAAGACAAAAAAAGACAAACATAGTTGATCATAGTGAGTCCATCATTCAGTGAGGGTTGAAGTTGGCATTCTAACTCTTTTTCTACTAGTTTCTGCCAAAGATTGAGTGACCTTTAAAATTAAATCGGGAGATTCTATCCAAGCTCTGTTCTTAAAAATTCCAATATTATCATAGATTGTATTTTGATAAATTGTAGCGGAGGGGTTTGAAACAGCGAGATCGCTTTGAGTGTCATAATTTATTTCAAATTCAAGCCTGTTGGATGATGTTAAACAATAGTTGTCTGGTAGAACAGCGATCACAATCCTAGTTTCATAGCTATCGCCCGTAAGTAGGTTGTTTCTGGAAAATTGAAGAGCAACTTTCCAGAGTCTAGATCCCAGTATGGTTCCTCCGATATTATTAGAACAAGAAATTTCAGAGACTACATTCCAGGATTCGTGGTAATTGCCTAGACCCGATATTCCTTTGTAGTGTAAATTATTTTGCCAAGAATCATTAACTTTATTATACCTTAATTCTAAATTTTTAGAAATAGCAAAATTATTTCTCGTTAAAAATTTAGCAAAAACATTATCAATTGCAAAATTATGAGTTAAAGTCATTGTTGAAGAAAGATCAAAACAACCACATTTGTTGAAAAAATCAACATTGCCTTCGGCGTCTTGTTTGTCTATGCCAGCAAAATACACATCCATCTTTAATAAATTCATAGAAAAATCAAAAATCTGGTCTGGCACACTAACATTTCCCGATTTGTTTACGGCCTGTCCTATAACAAACACAGCATTACCATCTGATATCCATTTCCAATTTTGCTTTTTCGATCTGGCTGAACCTAGGAGACTTACTCCACCAGCGGCAAAATATTCAGAAAATTTTCTTGGTACAAAAGACTCTCCGGTGACATTTATACCGCCAACAACTTGATATTTAAATCTTTCAAATCTAGATGCTGATCCTCGTGTTTTCAATCCGCCACTCATCGAGTGCCACCAAGGCAAAACAAAAGCCTCCCCACCAAAATTCAAATTTATAATTGGATTTTCCAAATAAGGAGTTACTTTTGAAGAAGAAGATAATAGACAACCTCCGCTGGTGTCTTCAACAACGGTTTTAAGCGAATCACCACCTATTTTGGCTCCAAAAGAAAAAACTTTAAATAACGTTCTTTTTGTGTATCGGGCATTAGCAGAGCCGTAGGAGTAAATTTTTCCTGTGGACTTAGATGTATAAGCCGGGGATTTAGCCAAAGCCCCGCTATTTGAAGAAACTCTTATGGTGGAACCATTTGGATCCTCATACTCAATCTCAATGTTTATTGAATTAACTCTAGCAATAGTTTGATTTATATTTAAAACAGATTGGACTCTAATAGCCACCCCGAAAGAAGAATTTTTTATTTCCTCAAGAGATGGAACTGTCGAAATTTCTCCTGGTTGGTTGTTAATATTTAAATTAATCAAATAAGAATCGTCCACATACTTATCAAAATCTTCTTTTCTCCAAACATCCAATCCATAAGATTTTGTAGTTTGTAGTAAAGGCCAATCTATATTTGTCACGGCCAGATTGCTTGTTATTACTTTGTTGTTTATAACCAAAAACAAATCTTTGTCTCGAACGCCACTTTTTGTTGCAACCCTATCAACATTAACAATTAATTTTAAAACTTTGCTATTTTCAGGTATATCAAAAGAAAAATTTGTCAAAACTAAAAGTTCGGATGTTTTTTTGAAACTAATGTCCGATGATGAAAAGAGATTGTCTTCCGAAATTGCTCTTTCCGGTAAAAGCCAAGGGGAATGCGTTGAGACATGCTTAAGGCTAATTGATTTTTTTGCATAAATTTTTGGAGTTTTGTTTGGCCAAACGCCTCCACTATAAGACCAACGATTGTGTCTAAGCCTAGACTTGCCGCCAACCACACAACCACCACGACCTCTAAAAGAATTTGTTCCAATTATAAAATTGCCATCAAAAAACAACTCTCCCTCAGACTTGAATTTAATATTGGGTAATTTTTTAACAAAAACATAACTAGATTCGCCTGATGTTTGCAAACTTCCTGATGCCGTGGATTGAAAAACCAACCAAGCTTTAAAATAAAAGCCAGTTTTTAAATTAATGTCTTGATCGACGCAAAAATCTGCACACTCTGGAATTGAACACAACTCAACATTAACAAGATTATTGCAATCTAAATTGACGCCATTTGATTCCTGTTCTTCAACAACGACAGTTTCGGCAGGTCTACTAAATCTCTCAACTGTGTCTATTGGAAATTTATATTTTCTTTTACTTAATTTTTGACACAACTCAGATAATGATCTTGCGTGCAAGTTAACTATGATTTTGCCGCAACAAACGTCTTGTGGAATACAGGGGTCTATAATTCCTTTACCAACAACACGATACCAATACATTGTTTGTTGACCTAAATTCCAATAAAAATCAACTTTTTTCTCTAATTTAAGATCTGTGTTCCATTTAAATTCTATATCTTTATTAAATTTAAAATTTATTAAAGTACCGTCTGATTTAAGGGATAGGCCACCGTCTGAAACGAACAGCGTGTCATTTATAAAATAAAAACCAGATCCCTCGGTGGATAAAGATCCGGAGGCTGTGACAAAAAAATTATTGTTTACATTTAGTGAATTTTTCCCCGATAGTTTCAAACCACCAACAACAAACCCTCTGACTTCCTTCATTGCTAAATTAAAATTAGAAGATGAAGAACAAACGGCACCTCCAAGAGAAACAAAACCTTCGGACACAAAAAAATCACCAGAAACTAAACAAAATCCTTCGAAATTGTTCCGATAGCGAGCCCTAATCAAAGCCGTGCCTTGAAATAGTAAGCCACCACTTTCTACAAAGAATTCTGTGGAGTGTGTGTTATTGAAATCAACATAGAATTTAACTCCACCAAATGAAATACAATTATAAACAAAAAACGATGAAGAGGAAGGCGAAATTGTAATTCCACCAGCGGCGATAATGGCGTCGGTGGCGATTGCATCCCCTGATAAGTTTATTTCAACAACGGCGACGATCACATTAATCAATGAATCTGATCCGGAGCCGCCAATCCGTGTTACACCTTGCGAAACAATATCATAAATCAAAGACTCTGATCCGGAGCCGCCATTATTCACGCCGCCAAGGGAGGTTCGAGATTCAAAAAAATCAACCCCATAAGAACTTCTAATGAGAAAAACGCTCGCTTGACCGCCTAAATTCATGCCGCCAAAAGATATTTCGTCGTAAATATTCATTCTTAACCTAATCTATCAATTATTTTACCAACTAAAGGATGTCTAACTATACAATCATTATTAAATTCTATAACACCAACACCATCTAGTCCTCTTAATTTTTGAACAACATCTACCAAAGCAACTTTGTTACCAATATCGCTTTGAGTCGGATCTCCTGTGATGATAATTTTACTATTTTCCCCAAAGCGAGTAAGAAATAATTTTAATTGCAAAAGAGAAGCATTTTGTGCTTCATCAAAAATACAAATAGAATTTAAAAATGAACGACCACGCATAAAAGCTATAGGAGCCACCTCAACGGCTTGGTCTATTTTTTCTCTCCAAGGCCCATGAGATCCAACCATTTGATCCATGCAATCATAAAGAGGTATCATATAAGGATGCACCTTTTCAGAAAACTCTCCAGGTAAAAAACCTAAAGACTCACCGGCTTCTACAATGGGTCTAGTCAAAATAATTTTATTTCTTTTATTATTTAATATTTGTTCTATTGCAAAAGCGCTAGCTAAAAAAGTTTTGCCTGTACCTGCTGATCCTAGCAAAAAAAGAACATCAAATTTTTGAAAAGCCGCCCAAGCTTCGTTTTGAATTTTATTCTTAAATTCAATATGAAAATTTGAATTGGATTGAGGAACTTTAATCGGTTTGGTGTTTTTTGCGTTTTTATTTTTTTCGTTTTTTAAATTTGCAGATTTTCTTTTTTTAAATCCCATCTATGTCCTTTCAAAAATGCATACTATATTTAGAATCCAACATTAATAATAAAAAACCTTGCCAATATTAATTGGCAAGGTAAAAAATATCACAATTCATTTGAAAAGATACCAAGTGCTAATCTAACAACCTAAATTCAACCCTGTCTTCATAACCTTGACAATTGAAAAGAAGATAGTTGTTTTTAAAAGAATCTCAACCAATTTGGATTTGTATTAAATACTTTACAACTAAAAAGTATTTAATTATTGAAACTTTTAATAATATTTATTGACAATTTTTGTCACCCCACCCTTAAATCTTTACTTTTTCAATGATTTTTTTAATACAAACTTGAAAAGATTACTGTTCTTTCCGGACTTTCCGCCCATTAGGTTAGGTTCGCAACCTCGCACCAAACATTGGTGGTATGTGTAATTTTATGGGAAATCACATGAACCTCTTTTCGACAAAAAAGATAATGCTAAATTTAAAGTCCAAAGTAGACTTGTTTGTACAAAATATAATAGAAAAAACTAAATACTTTTATGTTAAACTTTAAAAAATTTCTTCAAGATAACATGGAAGAAGAAAAAGAAGATATTCAAAAAACTCTTTCCAAGTTACCAAAAGCACACTCAGATCTTGTTAGAGGGTACAAATGGAAGTTTCATGCCGGAAACACACTAAATGGAGATGATAAGCACGTTGGCTATATGGACAAATACTCAAAAGAAATAGCAATAGCGGCACCTTGGAATTTTTCAAGAGAATTTACAATTCTCCACGAAATAGCTCATCTTGTATATGAAAGATTATCAAAAGAAATAAAAAATCAATGGTCTAGTGTTGTTAAAAAAAACTTTGAAAAACAAACACAAGAAAATCCTGAGGCAAAGGATTCTTTAAAACAAATACCCGAAGAAATTTTTTGTCATTGCTATGCCAATTTTTATTCCAAACACAAAAATGCAACCTACAACAACCCTGAGTGGATGGGATTTATAAGGACTTTGCACAATGCGATTTAAAATTTGGCTAGAAAACATGGAAAGTGCCGAAGATATCTTTAAGAGATTGTCTTCATTGATTTTATCCGCACCCACATATCAAGATGCAATAAAAAATTTGTCCAGTGCGGGGGTGATTCCTAATTTTAAGACGGACCAATATACTCAACTAGGACACAATTGGAAGGATGCTTTTTATAATTTAATATCTGGTGATACGAGTAGAGGAATGTTCATGCCAGAAACAAATCCAGAGTTGGCGTCTAAATTATACACAATTGCTAATAGAATTAAATCTATGGGTTTTGATGTCACAAATGACACTGAGGGATCTTGGTACTTTTTTGAAATCGAGGGATATAAACCCGATGATGCGAAAAAAAAGATACATGTAAAAATACCACCAAGTAATTTAGAGTATGCTGTGAATCTTGCTGAATTTATAAAACAAAATTCAGCAAACTTCCGCAAGTTCAAATTTGCAGCCAAAGGGGGCAGTTTTGAATCCAGGAGGGATAATTTTGTAATTTATTTATCGAAACAAGGCGAAAGCAAAATAGGCGAACTCACAAAAGGAATCAATGTTTTAGGATTGGCGACAGACACAGGAGAAGATTTTACAGGTAGCACTGGTAATAAACTTAGTCAGACCGAGCTTGTAAGTCTAAGATTATCTGCAATATTATTAAGTAAACCTGGTATTCCCAGACCTAATTTTGTAACTACAAAGTTACGGTTATGGAAAGATACAGAACTAGAATTTTTAATGTCTGACCCTGTCGCTTCTCCTTATTTAAGCGGGCATGGTCAATCGAAAACAAGCCAAAATCCACAATCAACTTCACAAGAATATTCTCCAAAAACCTTAACTATAGCAACGAACGGGGGGCCAATAAATATAAACATTGACGCAACTATAGGAGCAATACGGCTAAAACAATATTTGGGGCAGGAGGTGTCTCAATATTTCTCAAACCCACAAATGCTATTTAAAAAATCAAAAGATGGTTGGTATATTACTCCCGTTGCGACAGCGGTGAATAAAACTATTTTAAATGGAACATTGTTATCTTCGCCAACAAAAATAAAAATCAATGACCAAATTGGGATCGTGGGCAAATCTGGTCGTCAAATAACGCCTTTGAGAGTAACAAGCGTGTGAATTATTTCTTTTGTGCCGCAGCCATCAACTTGCCAACTATTCCCATGGCTTGTTCGCACATTCTCTCGTATTCGCTTGGGTCCATCCCAAAAGCCTTATAGTGATGCACAATATTATTGCCTATTGCTTGTGGAGTGTGTCCTTTATATTGTGCCCTTAGAGTCATAATAAATGACATTCCCACAAGAGGCAATTCCTCTGGCCAAGGGCCGATATCATCCCAACAACGACGACTCACCAACATACAGTATTCTTGAACAAAATTAACCTGCTGTTTTTGAATATAATATGCGTGAAGACTTGTTCCAACAACACCAGCAGATCTACTTTCTGACAGGTTAACCATAACATCAATCCAAGCAGGGTCTAAAACAACCGTATCTGCGTGCATAAAAATAAAATACTTTGAATTTGGATCAGCAACAGCAACACCTTGATTTGCGGCCTTTGACCAATACTCATTAGTTTTATTTTTAATTACCTTAATTCCCTCTTGTTGAAGAACCTCTAAATATTCTTGAGTCTCTTGATCCGAAGCGTTGTCAACAACTATGACCTCATAATTATTAAGATTACTCATTGCATGAATAGATTGAAGACATATATTCAAATATTCGGGTCTATTGTGGTGAACCACGATAATAGAAACTTGCTCATTGGATCCATCATTTAAATTAAAACTAAGAGTGGGCTTGTCCGATGGTGATTCTAGTGGATTAAACGGTTGATTCATAAAGTTTACCTCTTTTTAAGATAGTTTGTATAAAAAATTTTTCAAAAAAAACTAGATAAATTAAGAAAAGGAGATTTATTGTGAAAAAATCAAGCAGCAAACTCACACCGGCACAAGAAAAATTACCCCAAAAATTACAAGACGCTATTTTAAATAGCAAAAAAAACAAAAAAACAAAAAACAAAGATAATCATGATGATCATGAAATAAACAAAGAAAAAGCGGACTTGGATAAAGATGGGAAACTTTCTTCATATGAAAAGAAGAGAGGAGAAGCAATACAAAAAGCAATAAAAGAAAAAGATTGTGATTGTGAAGAGGGATGCGATTGCAAAAAAGAAGAGAGTCAAAAATACCATAAATCACTTCCAACTTTTCAAGAGTGGTTAAAGTGGAGAGAATCTAAGTAATAAAATGCCAATTAAAAACAAACTAAAACTAACAGACTATAATGTTACTGATTTAATTTTATCAAAATATAAAGAAATTTATACAAATTCGACTATAACAAGTGGAATTTTAAATATAGATTTAAATCAAGGTAATGTTTTTTTAATAACACTTAATGAAAATATAACCACAATAAACATTTTAAATGTACCTAATTTAGACAACATTATAGTTGCTTTTACTTTAGTGTTGACAATATCAGGGTCAGGTAGGGTGGTTTCTTGGCCTAGTAACGTAAAATGGCAAAATAGTGCATCGGCTGTCGTCACTCAGACGGATGGTAAAAAGGATTTTTTTAGTTTTATTACAATGGATAAAGGCGTTAATTGGTTTGGTTTTATTGGAGGGCAAAACTACTAATGTTTGGTGGTTTGATACACAAAATAGTTTCTAGAGGATCGACTTCGTCATTATTTCGATATTTTTTTGATTTTTCAAACTCAACAGGAATTATATTATCTAATAGCGCTTCCATATTAAATAATGAATTAATTTTAACTCCAAATATAAGCAACAGCACAGGATCGGCTGAATTTTCTAATATAAAATTTAAAGAAAAACGTTATTTTAAAATGTCTTTTGATTATAGGATATTTGATGGCGGCGGGGCGGATGGTCTTGGTTTTGAATTATCCGTGATAGCCGCTCAACCATTGTTGGGGGGAAACAGGTACAGGTCGCAGGGACTAAGATTTTTTATAGACACATATAATAATAGCGGCGATGGGGTTGGGATAAAATTTTATAGAGATGTATCAAATAGATTTTTCTACAGCAATAGTGGTCTAAGAAATAACTCTTATAGAAGATTAAATTTTGAGGCAGATAAGTCAAAAAAACAAATAAACTTTAGCATAGATGGGTTGGTATCCAAAACAATAATAGATTTATCGAGTACATCTTGTAATTTTTTTGATACAGCGGCAAGCAATCTAGACTTATACCGATTAAGATTTTATGGGGTTACTGGAGGTTTATCCGATAAACATTCTATTAAAAATTTACTATTAGAAATAGAATAGAATAGTCAATTCAAACCTTCAACTTCTACATTCTCTATAACACCATATTCTATAAAACACTCTATTTCTCCTATTTTGGTTGTTCTTGGAAGTTCATTTTCTCTTAAAAATTTAAATAAATTTTCACTATTTTTGTCGGCTTTTACAACACGAACAAAAACATACTCACCCATAACTTGGCGAGCTATACTAACCAGAATAGATACGCTCATACATCATCCAATTCTTTAGATTTTTCTTCTTTTGAATCGCAATTAGCATTAATTTCTTTTTTTCTTTTTGACCTTACTCTTTCGATCATTAAGTTGAAATTTTTTCTAAAACTAGGAAAAGCTTGTGTGGGATATCTTTTTGCTAATTCTATGAGTCCATTTGTTGTATATTCGTCCAAACCTTGCACCTTGATCCAACTTACGATGGTATCCAGGGTTAACTGCCTCTGTAATTTTCCACCAGACTTGCCTGGGACGTAAACTTGGGCTTTTATAGAACCGGCTTCACTCATATTATTTCTCCTATGTCTTGGTTCATTATCTCGTCAACAGTTTTCTCTGCTTCGGCCACCTCTTCATTAACTTCTTCAGAGGACGAGAAAAAGTCTTCTGGAAGAATATACATCGAATCTAAATAAGAAAAAATATGATCACTATAAAAAGAATCACCGGTTTGGGAGTAAACTTTTTTATTAACCAAATCCACATTGACCATCATAGTTTTTTCTTGACCATCAACAACCATTTTCAATTTTGCTGGTGTTAAGAAAACTAACTCTTTTATTTCTATTTTTTCAGACATAGATATTGGGGCTGCCTATATTTTATAAGAGTAATATATGTCCAAATTTAAACAATTTTTAATTAAAGAAGAGTTTGGATTAGGAGACATAGAACAGAAAATAAATAAAATTTTTGACAACAAAAATTATTCAAATTTTTTATCATCGGCAACAAATAACACTTATGATTATTCTCCATGGAGAGGAAACGATAGCATAAATAATCAAAAAGAGCCTGTTGATTTAGTGATTCCAAATATAGAAAAAACTGCAAAAATAATATTTTTAGACGTTAAAAAGACCCCAATAAGAATGCTTTTGTCGGATGGAACCGAGTGCTTGTTTTCTGAGGTTGAGTTTAGAAAGATAAAAGGAATTCCTGAAATAAACAAAACTATAACTTTGGTGTTTCAAAGAAACCCCAATGATTTTTCAAAAAATTTTTCAAAAATAGAAAAAGCTATCGTACTGGATTGAAGCCACGATCTTGTTCCCAATCTTTTTGCCAAGATTCAAATCCATTATAAGATCCATGGGCGAGATCATTTTTAAAAGAAATTTTTGAGTATAATTCGTCGCCCTGAGTGTCAACCTGCAAACTCTCAGGGTTCACTTTATCTGGGTCGAAACCTGGACCATATGGAGATGGAGAATAATTTTGTTTTAATTTTTCAATAACGCAATCTGTTGTGGCGTTGATTATAAATTTACTAAAAGCAAAACCTAGCAGATTGCTTGTAATTAAAAAAACAACTATTAAAAATATTTTATTATTTTTTAAATCATCCATTTTTTTCTCCTATTTTTTTAAAAATTTCTTGTCTATTTGTATTTAAACAAGAGTTTTCTAACTCCATTAGTTTAGTAAAAATTTCTTTTTCTTTGTCACCCAAATCATTTGGTGTGTAGAGCGAAAGGTTAACGTATTGATCGCCACGTTGGTATATAGTGTCACTGGTATTAAATATGGGCAATCCCAAGTTCCTCAGTCTTAGCTTTTGATTCGGATTCGATTTTGGAGGAATAACAACCATGGCTCGTCCTTCCAACGTAGGAACTTCTATTTGAGTTCCCAAAACAAGTTCAGAATATCCAACAGGCCAATTTATTAAAATGTCTCCTTTTGGTAATCTTTCAAAATATTCATGCTTCTGCACATTTATTGATATAAACAAATCGCCAAAAACACCATCAGAATCAACTGGAGGGTTTCCCAGACCTTTTTGAACAAATCTCATTCGATTGTCTACTCCAGGGAAAATTTTGAATTTTATTTTTTGTTCCTCTGAGTTGGTGTATCCTCCTTCACAATTGGAACAAGATTCACCTATAACGCTGCCGGTGCCACCGCACGCTTGACAGCCGGTTCTAACGGTCATCGCTCTCCCCTGAATTACTCTTGAACCGGTGCCGTTACAGTGTTTGCACTTTATCCTATCACCACCAAAACCATTGCACTTATCACAAATATTTTTTCTCTGATAAAAAAGATCTATTTCATCACCACTTAAAACCTGATTTAATGTTATGTTGGCTTCCAAAAATATGTCATCACCTTTGGAAACTTGTTGAGGTCTATTATTAAAAAATTGAGCAAACATATCTTCAAAAGCCGAGGAAAACGGTTTGCGTTTTTCAAAAAAATCATTTCCTTCAATTGATCCATAGTTGTCATAATTAAATCTTGAATTTTTATTACTTAAAACTTCAAAAGCACGAGAAACTTGTTTAAAATTTTCTGCTGCATCTGGATCGTTAGGGTTTAAATCAGGGTGGTATTTTTTTGCCAAATCACGATAAGCCTTACGAATATCTTCTTCTGAGGCACTTTTTTCAAGACCCAAGATTTCATACAAGTTTTTCAAAATAGTTCTCCAGCCAGTCTTTGGCAATTATTGTAATAAGATAAAAGAGATTCTTTGTGTGCATTCTTGTGCCATAACAATTGATAGTCATGAATGCCTTTATATTGAGAAATAAAATGAGTTGGGTGACATAACCCACATTTATCATATAAATTTTCAAAAAAAGAGCGATCTGTGTCTTTAATTAATGGTTTGCCTTGTATAAATTTTGTAGTTTCTGCGAACCAAGCATCAAATTTTTTACAACAATCGGACCTCCAGGCGACTTGAGTTGCATCTAATTTTCCAACTGGATTTATAGGATTTTTATATTGATTGTATTTGTGCGACAAAAAATCCGAGTCTTCACTTTTTTGGAACAAAGGATTATACGTTATAATATTTGAATAACAATAAAGAACTTCTTGATTTTTTAAAAAAAAATTATTTAAATTATAAAAATAATTAGGATAAAACTCATCGTCATCACAAAGAGTCACAACCAAATCAGCATCGGAGTTTTTTATGGCTTGATTTGCATATTTGCCTATCGCCAAACCTTCCTGTATTTTTTGTTCTGGGGAGGCGTTTGAATTAGCAAAAATAATTTGATTTTTAAAATCTGCTAGGATTTCCTCTGCTATTGGTTTTCCTGGATTGGGACTGCCGTCGTCGCCAAAGAAAAGAACCCAATTTTGATGATGATTATTGCATTTTATAATACTTCTTAAAGCATTTTTTACCAAAATAGGTCTATTATAATAAACCATCAATATTAAAATTTTTAACTTATTTTTCATGTTTCAATTAAATTCTAATTTAAAAATAGTCGCAACAATTTTGGCAAAAGACGAAGAAGATATTATAGGAAAAAATATAGAACATCATATTAATCAGGGAGTAAAGTATTTTATTGTTACAAACAATAGATCAAAAGATAAAACTAAAAATATAATAGAATCATATCCTGAAGTTTGTGAAATTATAGAAGAACAAGGAGAAGATCATAATCAATCAGAGTGGGTTACAAAAATGGCAAGAGTGGCTTGCAAATTGAAGCCCGACTGGATTATTCACCTAGATGCCGATGAATTTTGGTGTGGATTAAATAATTTAAAAAATATACCTGTTAAGTATGTGAGTTCTCCAAGAATGTTCCTGCACCCTCCCGTTGGTTGTGAATTTGACCAAATTAAGATGAGATATTATTTGGATTTTGAAAATTTTCACGATTTACCAGGAGAATGCAAGGTGGCACACAGACCCGATCCCGACATTGTAATCAAACACGGAAATCATAGTTTTGATGGAATAAATAATGTACACTACGCAAACACAATATGGAGACATCACTATCCAATTAGGTCATATTCTCAATTTGTTAAAAAAGCGGTGGAGGGTCACGAATCTTTACTAAAAAGAAGTGCTATTTGTGATCGTTGGAAAAAATGGTACGACTTGTATAATTTTGGTTTATTAGAAGATCTTTATAAGAAAGTATGTCAATCTTGGTCAAACATGATTAAGAAACCAAATAAAGAAGATTTAGCAAATTTATTAGAATTTTGGTCAACACCAGAGACCATTAGTTATATTATTGGGAAAAATCTTTTGCCAAACATAGGAGAGTGGCCAAAAAAAATAATAAAGAAGGAAGGAAGATCAGGGTAGTTTTCTAGAAAAGTAATTAGATAATTTTTTAAATCTATTTGGACTAAAATTTAAATTGCAACTATCTCCGTATTGCTTTACACGTTCGCTTTTTAACCAATCTTCTCTAAGCATACCTAATATGATTGAATCGTAATAATTTCCACATTTAAATACAGATTTTCTTTTTTTGCCCTCTACAACAAATCCCAACTTTTCAATTTCTAATTTCTGAGCTGTCACATGGTACTCCAGAACTTCTGCTTCCACACGATGAACGTTAAACATCTCAAAAGCAAAATCCAGACCCGCACAGAAAGAAGGAAAAGCCCATTTTGATCTATAATTTTTAAAAACAGATCCTGATATGTTGAGGGATCCGTTTGTGGTATCTATATTGGTTAAAGAGGCAACACCTATTCTTTCACATTCAACTTCTCCAATTAAAAACAATTGATTTTTGGGAATGTTATCAAACCAATAATTTTGATCATCTAAGTTAATTATTTGTGTAGAATGAGTTCCCCACCAACTTTCTTTTTTTAAATTCAAAAGATACTGGAGGTCACTTCTTTCAATTTTTCTTAACACTACACCGTCTTTATGATTGTACATTGTTTTCAAATAATTTTTTCAATATAGTCTTTTATATCAACTACAGGACTCCATTGAGTTTTTGCACAAGTGTACTCAATATCGGCAAGCGTTGTTTTTGCCTCACCTTTTCTAGATTCAATATACTCAACAGGCGAATTAAAAAAAGAAGCTATTTCATTAATAGAATAATTTTTACCTGATCCTAAATTAAAAATTTCGAAATTCCAATTTGTTTTCATTATACAAACGAGGCCAGATATTATATCATCTACGTGGGTGAAATCACGCCTTTGTTCGCCATCTCCTGTTATTGTAAGATTTTTATTTTGCTTTTTTTGCTTTTCGAAAATTCCCACAACGGTGGCATACTCTCCTTCTTCAATTTGTCTAGGCCCATAAACATTAAAGAACCTAGCAATAGCCACAGGAACTTGAAAAATTTTATTGTAAAGAACACAATATTGTTCGCCTATGCTTTTGCTAAAAGAATAAGGATTAGCATAAATGTCATGCAAAACAGAACTGGATCCAGCAAAAATTACTCTAGATTTTGATTTTTTTGCAAACTCTAAAATTTTAAAAGTCCCCGTGGTGTTTGAATCATGAACATTTGTTGTATCTTTAAAACTAGGCTGAATTCTTGGCAAAGCCGCCAAATGAAAAATAAAATCAAAATTTAAAAAATGAAAAGATTCTATATTTTGAACAAAACCATACTTGTATGTTGCTTTTGGATTTTCGTACTTGCACAAAGCACAATCTAAAGAAACAACTTCATAATTCAAAGAAACCAATTTATCAACAAGATGAGAGCCGATAAATCCCGACCCTCCGGTAACTAAACATCTCATAATACTTTTGACTTATTTTTAATTGGTTCTAAACGACAAACTATATTAGTTCCATCAAGTTTTGGCGGAGATTCAACGGCTGCGATATCATTTAAAGAATCCAATAACTTTTTGAAAACCTCAAAGCCTTGATTTTTATGAGCATTTTCACGCTGCCTAAATTTACAAACACACTTTACTTTGTAGCCTTTTGTTAAGAAAACTCTTATTTGATTAGATTTTGTATTAAGATCCCCATCAGCTATAACGTACCTGAAGTCTATTTCTTTTTCTTTAACTTGGTTTTGTTTACTATTGGATTCTTTTTGCTTCTTTTGCTTGTCATACATGTATTTTCCGTAATCTATAATATGACAAACTGGAGGTCTGGCGTTGGGAGCAACTTCAACCAAATCTAAATCAAAACTTCTAGCCAACTGTAGGGCTGATCTGCTTTGCATCACCCCTAAATTTTTCCCATCATGAATCACTAAAACCTGAGGTATTCTGATTTGTTCGTTGCACCTGACTCGATCCTTTTTTGAATTATCATCAAACTTTGAATACCTTCCAAAATTACCATTTATAGCCATTAGGGCTTTATATCCTTTCTTAGATTTCTGTTGTAAAACTATCGACTATTTGCACAATGAATCCTTCGTTATTAGAAGGAAATCTTCTGACCCACTCAACGCCTTCCCCTATAAAACAACCAAAATCTTCGGGTGTTAAACTGGGGCTTGTAAAACTCGGTATAACCGAGACGTTTTGAGAATTTAAAATTCCATTATTGTTATAGGAATTACTTTTATCTGATTTATCTTTTATCAACAACACAGAGCCGTCATTGTGATTTTCTCCAGTGTAGTGTTGATTATCTGAGTGGAGGTGGATCTCGCCGTTCCAAGGAATTTGTTTTAAGAAATACTTATTATCCACTTGATTGTATTCTAATCTAACGGATGAGTTGGATTCGGTGGAACCTGTGTAATAGAATCCGTCTTCATTATTTTTAAACACTTCGCCAACCCAAGCACCATCAGGAATAAAATAAACAACATCTATCATTTTTAAAACCTTGAATTCCAAGTAATAGATTCCTGGGAGACATGTGTCCTCTGGCTTCCAATCATATGTTAAAAAAGAAGATTGAATGACATCATTATCAAGTGTGCCATCAACATTTTCAACATCTTTAAAATCCATTTCTACTCTAGCTTGTTCATTCATTATTCTAAAAATTCTTATCTTGGTTCCTTTTTTATAAGAATTGGCATCTGTTCCGTGATAAGATCTTTGGACCTTAATAAATTTATTTTTTTCATCAAAACCAAGAACCAACATCTTTTCTGGTGATCTTACCTGATCCACTATGATGATGTCTCCCACCATAATCTGATTGAACCCTATATTATCGGCAACAGAAAAATAATCAGCAGATTCGCTCAGGTCTGTCTTCAATTTTGCAGCGGACCACATATTGATTTCAACAATTAATCCACGAAAATCAAAAGGTCCATTGCAATCCTCTATTGAAACACGAAAAGAGGGCCTTGTATCGTGTCTTTTTATAGAAAAATCTGGATTGATTTCCGATTCAATGTTTCTGCAATTATGATTGCAACTTCCTGTTTTTAGGTTATATTTTAAAGCCATGATATTATTTATATGTTTACTGCCAGAAAACTCCATCCAAATATTTCTAATTTTTTGGACGTTTTGAGGCCCAATCTTCCACCCAATCGATGTTGCCTATGAATTTTTCAACTTTTGTGTTGCCAAGATTAGCTATTTTAAAAGTTTTTTCACACCATTCTGTGTTTCTTAGACTTGATTCTGGACTGGATTGAAAATCCAAATAAACAACTCTGCCTATACCTCTACCGACAATTTGCTTCATGCAAGTTGGGCAAGGCAAAGCGGTTACATAAAGTGTTGCATTTAATAAATTTATATTTTGTAAATACATGTTACTCATCGCATTAATCTCTGCGTGAATAATTACATCATACTTACATAAATTATTTTCTTCGTTAGGAAACCTATCCCAGTTAACGTCTTCATCTTTAATGTTTCTCGGCGGGCCATTATATCCTCCTCCTAAAACATAATTATCTTCAGACACTATGTAAGCCCCGACTTGCGTATTGGGGTCTTTTGAACAATATGCCATCATCCAAGCAAGGCCCATGTATCTAGAATCTCTATCTGCGGTCTGTCTAAATTTTGCCATATTTTACCCAACAAATTGAATTAATTGTATTTTAAAATGTTGATCTTTATATTGACTTGACCATTTAGAAAAATTAGTAATTTCTTCTTTATTTAAGTATTTTTTAATTAAAGAAAAAGGCAAAGGAACATATGAATCCCAATCTGACTCGGGAGATATTATCCTGTAACTTATTGGAACAAATCCTATATAGGAAACATCAACGCCCTCAAAGCAAAACAAATCTCTGACCGTATCGTAAACTTCTGGCGTTAAACAGTTTCCAAAACTATTTTTGATTTCTATTTTTTTGTTTTTATTTAAACTTTCGTGAACACAAAGAGCGTACACAAAAGTACCAACAATATTTTGCTGAACGTGTAAGGATTTCTTAATTTCTTTTGAATCTCTAGAAATAAACTTTGTATATTTAAGATGTTCATTTGTATCGAACACAAAACAAAAATCATTTTGCATAAAAATATCTACCAACTCAGTCTGTCTCTGGCTTCTTTGTCTCTGGCTTCTTTGTCTCTGGCTTCTTTGTCTCTGGCTTCTTTGTCTCTGGCTTCTTTGTCTCTGGCTTCTTTGTCTCTGGCTTCTTTGTCTCTGGCTTGTTGATTAAATTTTTGACTTCCTTCTGTAAATCTTCAATTTTTTCCAGCCATTTATCAAAAAAATAATTTGGTGTTCTTATACTTTTTTTGGACTCTGATATCTCAGATCCTGAGTCTCCTTGATGATCTGCTCCTGTTATTTCTTCTCCACTATTGTCATCACTATAATAGGGATGATAATAATTTAAAAAATTTACCGCAAGCGTTTTCTTTTTATTTTTTCTTTTCTTAGATTTTGATTCTTTAAAAAGAAGCCATTCTTTCCAATTAACAAATTGCCCCATAAGATTTTAATTCCTTTTTAAGCAAAAACAACTTATTGGAATATGTATCGATGTCGGCTGATATTTGATTAATTTCGGTGGATGGGTCAAAATCTTCATTAAAAAAATCATTTTCAATTTTATTTTTTATTAAACAACACTTAGATTGAGCTTCATTAAGCATACCCAAGCAAGAAAAACCTTCTTGGATCAAACTTTGAATTTTTAAGAAATCACTCATTTTATTTCTCCTTTTTTTAATTTGGCTAAGTTTAATTTACCCGATTCAATTAAATTCAAAATTCGCAAACTTTCTTCGGTCATTTCTTTTTTTGATTTTTCATACAAAAAAGTTATGTCCAAATATCTTTTACGAAATCTTTTCAGCAAAGTGTGACTACAGTAAAGACCTGTGTGGTTTGTAAAATTTCGAATTGTTCCAAAGACCAAATAAAATCTCAAAAAAGCAACCTGAACTTTTCCGGTAAAATACTTAAGAAGAAACTTTTTTTCTTTAGGTATTTCCATCTCTAAAAATCTACCGGATATAAGTTCTAGATCTTTGGATTCCATCTCAAAAAACAGGCGGTTGAGGGATATTTATTCCCTTACAGAATTTGAAAAACAACATTAAAAATCCAGGCTGGAAATCTTTTGGCAAGCCGTAGATTTTCATTTCTCTCAAAAGACTTATGAGATAACAAACCTCCCAAGGGACACCTTCGTCTACAAAATCTTTTGGACAAGAAATTTTTGACAAACAACAATCATGAAAAAAACCAAAAGAACTTTCGTTAAATGGAGTTTTAAGAACTACATCAACACTACTATCCGAGAGCAGTTCGCATTGAGGAATTTTTCCTCCAGCAAACCACTTTTTATTTTCAAAGAAAATCTTAATTCCCTCCTTTATGATAATTCTAAGATCTTTTATATGACGACCTTTTTCAAAAAAAGGTTCTTCATAGGTTCTCTTTGGTCTTCTCGACACAAGTTATCTCCTTGGGGGAAGTCAGGATTATGCACAAGTTCTTAAAATAAATCAAGACCCCTTAAATAAGAAATTCATTAAGATTTCCTCTTATCAATAATAAATAATTTTGTAATCAAGGAGGCTTTATGAAAACTGCATATTTTTTAATCTTCACTTTTTTAGTCCTGGTTTTATCAGGTTGTGGAAATTTCTCACCTAGATCTCCTAAAATCAATAACCAAAATGGAAAAATAGAGGAATTAAAGAATAATCAAAACGGAATTATTGCAGACTTGGAGGCTTTAAAAAACCAGCAAAGCATCCAAAACAGTCGCCTGGACAAGATTCAACAAGGGATCATAAATTTGCAAAGTGTCTATGAAAATAGCGGAATTCAAGTTTTATCTGGTCCGGGCGGAACGATGGTGGCCATAATTGGGATAGGTTGCTTAACAATAATGGTGTTGCACTACAGATCTGAGTCTAAAAAATACGAAAAAACAGCAAATATTCTTGCCAAAGAAATAGTTTTTTCCGACAATCAAGAAATCGAAAATGCTGTTTTTGAAAAAGCTTTGAACACAAATTGCGAAGAAAAAATTCTTAATTTGATTAAAAAACAAAAATCACTAAAGGCAATGCAAAAATAATTAAAATATTTTTCAAACCAAAATTAAGAATTTTTGATTCTAAAATTCTTAATTTTTAAAATTTTGGATTATTTTCATTCAATTTTTAATGTCATACCCTTGAACTTTGTTTTTAAAAGGCATAAAGCCTTCACAATTATCGCTTAAAGCCACTGTTTGTTGTTTGGGGTCTTGCCCTCTCATTTTCAACATATTCAAAAAATCCGTAATCTCCGAGTCTATAATTTTTTTATCCGGCGACTTTTTTTTGCAAATATAAACAAGACCACCAGAATCGCTGGTGTCCTCATCCAAATATCTGCATTGCAGACTTTTGAGGCCCAAACAACAAACATCTTTTAATTGTTTTTTACTTAAAGACATGATTCACCAGATGAATATTTCTTGACCTTTTTTTGAAATTAATCCATCTTTTCCCATTTGATGATCAATTTCATGTTGAAAAACTATACCTTGTTGATCAAAGTTTAAATTTTCATTTATCTTAACAAATTCTAATTTTTTATCAAATAAAAATCGATAACCATGAATTCTAACACCGCTGTATCTTTCAACCTTGAAGTGACGAATTTGGTTATTTTTATTTTTTAAAGACAAGCAGCCTTCTATTGTAATTATATTTTTAGAATCATCTAAAGGTTCATAGTTACAGTTGACGAAACAAGCGTATTCATTATTTTTAATAAAAGGACAACTTCCATCTCCTTTTATTAAAAATAATTTAATAGGCAAACCAACTTGTACGGCTGATATGCCTATCCCTTTTTCTTTCTCGCAAATAAATTGTAAATCTTGGAAAATTTTATATTTTTCAATCAAATTTTCAAAATTTACATCTAAAATATTATTATATTCAGGTATGTCTTCTGGTTTTACAATAAACATCAATCTTGACCAGTCATGGCTTGTAGGATACCTTTAAGTTGTAAATCCAACCAATCTTTTAACTTTTCATGATTAGAAGTAATTGAAACCGGTATTTTTAATATAATTGGTTGAATGTCATCTTCTATTGGTTTGCCAATAACAACAACATCCTCATCGGGATTAACTTTTAAAGCTTTTTCTACCAAATCACCAACGTAAGTAGAAGAAGAAACACCTTTTCTTTTTGCCGCTCTTTTTAGATCTTCGTGCATCTCTGGAAGAATAGCTATACTCATTACTTTTTTGTTTTTCGACATATTAAACCTCTTTATTATATATTATTAATCCTCGTGATTATAATTCTTCTTCTTGCTATTTTTGTTCATATGAGCTAAAACCTTTTTTAAAAGTCCAGCCGAGGCTCTCACTTGTTCTCCGCCAAGTATTCTTTTTTCTAAGTTCTCCATCTGCAATTTCTTTTCCATAGCAATTCTTTTTTTTCTCTTCTTTTGAGACTTGGTTTCATAAAATTGATGGTCTTTATAATCGTGCAATATTCCTGCGTTGCTTACTCTTTTTTTAAATTCTTGAAGCATATCCTTAAAGTTTCTTTGAGGATCATTGTGCTTCTTTTTCAATTCTACTTTAACTCTTGTTACATTTGACATTTAAATCTCCTTAATTATTTATTTTTTGAAGTTTTTATAAAATGAGTGCCTAATCTTTTAGAAACTATATTTCTTATATTATCATGAGACACTACATCATAAGAACTAGCGGTGCTAGGAATTTTTTTATAGTCAATCTCAGGTAAAAAAGAATTTAATTTATTAAAAACATTATCCAATACCGTTACATCCCACTCTTCCTTAGAACAGGTTGTCGTTTGAGAGGCAAAAGAAAAGATATATTTTTTCTGCAAATCTTTGGCACACAAATCATCCACCTCATAAACTTTATTATAAACAAATAATTGTCTTTCTACAACAGCAAGATATGGGCAACGTGCTGCCACCGCAAATCTTGATATTCCTGAATGTATATCCAGTAACAAACCGGACTCCCTTATGCAACTTAGGATTTTAGAAATTTCATTAAAATTTAAATAAACGCACCTATCAGCAAATTCTTTAGAAAGGTCATGCGTGAAGTAGTTTTGATAAACAACAACATCAAAATTATTTTTAATTAATTTTTCAACCAAATATACCCAAAAATCTTTTATAATTGGCAAAGAAACACTAGCACCCCTTTGCCAAGAATTCATTTTCAAAGAAGGATAAATAACTACTTTTCTTCCTTCCTTCTTTAAAAATTGTCTTTTAATATCTTCTTGCAAAGAAGAAAAAGAATTTATTTCCGGAAGGAATCTTTTTATTTCTTTAAATTCTTGCCAAAAAATTGATGTAAATCCCTTGTTGTAAATTTTTTGGAGGTCTCTTGGCGTGAAAATATTTAAAACCTCTGACAAGCCTTTTGTTAATTCTGCTGATATATTGGAGTTATTGAAAAAACCATTTGATCCTAAAGAAAGATTAGATAACAAAGAAGGATCATCTATTGTCCAATATTCATCAACGCAAGGAAAAAGTGCCTGCATCCCTGGCCAGGAACAAAGAACAATATACTTTTCATAATTTTTTTCTTTAAAAGGTTTTAATATCAAAGAAGATAAAATAAACAATGACTCAAAATCGCCAAAAAATGGTATGGCTAAAATGTTACTGGGCTCTGTGGGAATGTTTTTTTCTATATAAAATTCCCTTTTAAACCCGGTTCTTTTGGAAACTCTTTTTAAAAAATCTGATGTATCGCTCATGTTAACATTTCATAAAATTCTTTTTTCAAAACTTCTGAGAAGTCATTATCTTCAACCAAACCAATTATGTCTTGCCAATTATTGTTGCCCATCTCATCTATGGCTCTATGAACTAAATTCAAGCACTCTTCTTGGTTTTCCACCACATTATGATAATGTGAAATTACAATTTTTTTATTTCCAAAGGTAGTTAATTCTAATCTTTTTCCTTCTTGAGCGGCCATAAGACCCGAATATGAGGAGTAAATTTGTTCTGGGCTTTCAAAAAGCAAAAAGGGAACGCCCATCATGCCGGATAATCTTGTGGAAGCCGTCCAAAATTGAATCGTAAATTTTAAATTACATATAATTGCCAAAGTTTTTTCAAGATCTCTAGATTCGTAAGTTGCCGAAAAGTCAAAAACACTTGGATCTGGGCAGGGTAGGGTGTTATATTTTTCCCCAAGCCAAATTATATTGAAGCCTTTTGATTTAATTAAATCTATTAATTTTAAATAAAATTCTTTTGGTAAATTTCTTCCGTAAGTCTTTCTTTTTCTTGCAAAAACACCCACACAGTTTTCGCCCACAATCGATTTGGCCCAATCTAACAAAGGTTGTTTTGGCCTAGGTATCTTTTTTGCAAAAGGCTTATAAGAATTTATATCAGTAAAAACAGATCTTACCAAAACTGTACTTTGACAATTTGGACAGTTGTCTGTTTTTTTTCTCCACTCGTGCCAAACTTTACCACAAGTTCTACAAAGATTAGAAACAACGTATTTACCCAAGGTGGCCGAGGGGACCACCGATCCAAATTTTGATGCCGAGTGTTCTATTCTTTTTAAGTTGTCTGAAACATGATGAAAAGCTTTGGTGTAATCCCTAAGAAACATAAATTTTTCATCTATTTCCCAAAACTCATCCACAAGATGTCTGTACAGATATTCTCTACCGTACCAACCCATAGCGATGACATATTTCCCAGGAAATTGCTTTAACAATCGAGGTATACAATACATGCAACCCAAAGTTTCGCATCCAAATTCGGAGAAACAGGATACTATGATGATCCTATCAGTTTTTGATGGCCTGGGTCTGTTGTTGAATTTGTATATTTTAAAATTAACTTCTTCAAGATTAATTTCATCTTTAGTTTGTTTTTTTTTAAAAAAAGCCAAAGGAGGGCTAAAATCAACTGGGGTTTTGAGTGAATTTATCATTTTTTAAGCGTTGCCTTTAGTTCTTTTTAAAACACAAACTCCGCCACACTTCGGGCATTTATACTTTTTTATTTTGCCACAAGATGAACAACCTGCGTTTAGTCTGGTTAGATCAGCGAGGTCTTCCTTTAGTCCAGTAGATTTTTTAGACCACTTACATTTTTGGCACATTAAAACAAAATTTTTTGGAACATTTTCATCCATGACAATAAGAGAGCCATTATAATTTATTTTTTTATTGTTCTCATTATTCTTTTTATTTCTCTTTTATCTATGGATTTATAAAACTCTTCAACATCTTCTTCTTCCTCATCTGGATCTATACTCATGCCGCCAAGAATTAATCTATAGGCTCCTTTCCCATGTTTGCCGCCGCCAGAGCCATGCTTGCCGCCAAGTTTTTTACAAAAATCTGAAACTGTTAGGCTAGGGTTCAATGATCTAACAGATCCTTCTATGCGGTCTCCGCCGACAACCCCAAAAGCAATAGCTGTCTCTACGCTTGTCCAGTGGATCATCTCCTCTGCCATATCAGCAATTAAATCACGATGTTTCTCTGGTATGATGCCCAAACCAACTATAGCATAACCATCGTCTGTTATTTCTGCTTCGGCAGATCCGAGTGCTTTTTTGTCTATCCAAAATTTTGGTCTTTTGAAAAAAACTATTTGCTTTAAAAGATTAGAATTTCTAAAAGGGAAAAGTTCTGAGAAGGCTTTAAATTCATGTTCTGTACTGTCATCTGACATTAAGTATTCTGTGTCGGTAACTATAGCGGCAATCAATGCAGTCGCTAGTTTTTGGTCACTGTCTGAGTCCTCGTCTAGCCAATTATTTTTATCAACAAGATTAATCATCATATCATAAACAATTGAAGCACAAGCTCCAACTTTTTTATGAATTAAAACACCATCAAAATTAACAGGTGCTTCTCTATGATGATCTATAACTATATCAAAATTCAAATTGAAAGAATCAGATCCAGCATTTTCTGGAACAGTGTCCACTAATATAAATAAATTATAATTTTTACTATTGAAACTATCATCTAATTTTTTCAATGAATCTGGATTTAATAAGTTCAACATCACTCCATTTTGAGGATGTGAAATTTCTCCGGAGTAAAACAAATTTGGTTCTATTCCAAAATTTTTTTTAAGAATCCAAGCAACCCCCATCATGGATGCCATAGCATCGGGATCAGGGTAACGATGAGTAAATATGGCTACTTTAGGATTTTCTAAAGATTTAATTTTATTATAAAAATCTTCGTAAATCATCAAAACAGAGTACTCTGGGTTTTCAACTATATTACCAAATTATTTTTTTACTGCAAACAAACTAACGTCTTGTTTGCCAATCCCCAGTTTGTCACTTAAATCATCAATATCTTTTCTAATAGATTCTATCTTTTTAAGAACATCTTGATCTTTTTGATTTTTGCTTTTTTGAGATTTTTTTTCAGGTTGGTTCATTCTGGCTAATTTATTTTCCATATCGAACAAACTATTTTTTAGTTTTTCGATTTCCGACAAAAGATCTTCTTTAACCCAACAAGGTTCTGGATGTTGATCGTCTCTTCCGGCAGTGTGAACTCTCACAGGGTTTTGTGTGATTGATTCTGACTCTTGAATTAAACCTGGGTCTTCTTCTTGGTCGTCATTTTCGAAATCTTGGTCACCAAAAATTTTTGATGCAAACTCTGACCTCTCGGGTTTTTGCAAAGAAGGATGAACTTTTTCTCCTTCCATTTCGTCCCACATAGAAGCCCAAACGTCAATTTGAGATTTGTAATCTTGATAATTATTATCGCTCATATTAGTATATGTAGCATTTTTAATTAAATTTTTAATTCAATATTAGATTTAAAAGTTTTAGTCTCTGGGTCATATTTAATAAGTTCTATAGTTTCCCAGTGGGGATCATTTTTTGGAACATATTCACGATTAGCATAATAAAAAGCTTCTATAATAAACTCATGTTCTTTTTTGGCAACATCATCTTCTGACATACCGGATATAAGATCCTCGCACATTTCTCTACAAATTTTATAACAATCAGGCTCTTTACAGCAGTGTATTTTTTTCATAACCATAGCAGCGGCTTCTGCTTTGTCTCGTTTTAAAACTTTTATTAAATCTCTTTTTTCTGGACCATCTCCAAAAATAGCAACCGCTGAAAACTTTGCCAAAATTTGCCCTTGTTTTGGGCCAAATTTTCTCACATCAAAAAAATAATCGTTAAAATTATTTTGATCTATCACCAATTCTGTGTCTTCTTTTTTATTTTCCATACTAAAATAGAAGAGTTTAATTTTGAAAAATTTCAAAACCACCAGTTTTAATTGTGGTGTTTTTTGAAGATTGCTTCTTGAGAATCTCCGTATTAAATTTCATGATTCTTTCTTCAGTGTCGGGCTTTAAATTTTCAAATTTTGGAGGCTCAAGAACAATACATCTTTGGTCACACTCCTTATCAGGAATTTCTTTGCGTTTGTGTCTTGGAATAGAGCAGAAGGTGAATGTGCTAAAACCACCAGATGGCGGCGTTACTTTTATAGACAACAACTCGCCAGATACGAACCTATCTTTAAACCTTAGATAATCATCTTTCCAAACATTGACAAAAACCTTTTTCCCGTTTGCATCCTCAACTTCCATGCTATAAAAATCTGTGCCTCTTTTGCTGGTTTTCTTCTTCACGGCTAAAACTTGAATTTGTATAACTCCGGACTTGTCGTTTTGATTTTCAATTTCTTGTAAAAAATTATCAATAGTTTTTCCGGAGTATTGATCACAAGTTTCTAAAATGTGCTTCCATTGAAAACCATAATAATTAGATTCGGCTTTTGGAAAAAACTTTTTGCCATCAATAATTAACTCATCATTCAAGATATCAATTTCTTTATCGTCTATTTTGATAGATGAAGTATTAAAAAATTCATAAGAATCCACACCATCATCTTCTTTTTCTTTAAGATGAAAGTTTTCAATTATACTAGATCTTTTTTTTGCCAAATCTTCTAATTGTTTTAAAAAAGTAACTTGTTTTTTTCTTTTATTGCCTTGATAATTGTAATCAACTTCTCTTGTAATTTTTTCAAATCGAGACACCCATAAAGACTGAGATTCCGGTGTAAATGTGCAAAGAGATTGAAAATCAGGATCGTTTTCATTAATTTCTTCCAACAACAAATCTTTTAATTCTTGTAATTTTTTTTCTAAAGATTGCTCGAATCTTTTTTTTCTATCTTTTCTTGAGTTTATTTTTCCCTTATAGTACTCTGTAAATTTTCTAATCTTGACACGATTATCACCAAAAACACCAAGAGAAACAAGAGCTTTGATGCAAGTTAAATCTGTGCCGAACCTATCAAGGAAGTCTGTTACGTTTTTATATGGCTGATTGGTCACTATTCTTTTTGCAACTTCTTCTCCTATAGATTTAATATTGGAAAAACCAAAATATATTTTGTTATCGTGAATAGTAAAATTTTCTTTAGAATAATTTATATGAATAGGCAAAACTTCAATTCCATGCTTCTCGGCATCGATCTTGTAATCTTTTATTTTATCCGTATCGGTTTCACACATCAAAATAGCAGCGTAGAACTCAAGAGGATAATGCGCCTTTAGCCAAAGAAGCCTTGCCGATATATAAGTGTATGCATAAGAGTGGCTATTCGATGTGACAACCCCATTTGGCAAAATAAAGTTATGTGTGCTTACAGCAACTTCAAGATCGTAACATTGTCTTTTGCCCACGGGCACAATTCGTAGAACTTTCCTATGCACCAAATCCCCGGTATTGGAGATCGGAGCATAGTCTGGAACAAATCCAAACTTTCCTTCTTCATTTCTCCTGTTTTTTTGTGAAAACAAGTCATGCTCAATCTCAAAAGCATTATATCTTGTCTCCTCAAACACTCCTCTTTGAGCATCTGGTCTCTGAGTTGAACATAGTTTAAATTGTGACCTCTTTTGTTCGATTTTGATCCGACCTGCCAAAAGTGGAACGGTCCGTCCACCTCTATCCAAATATTTTTCTTTACTAAATCCACAAATTTCCTGTCTTTCCCACAACATATTTTCTTCGGCTTCCATCCCAGATATTTTCTCAACCACGTTTCCATTTTTGATTTTTTGGGAGCATGTTGTGCCTTTTCTATAGATCTCGCAAACTCTTCTGGGTTGTTGTCCCTCCATCTTTTTAATTGTGCAGATCTTGCTTCTTGAACATCTTTCCTTGCCGAAGTTTTCTTGGCAGTTGCAGAAAATATAGCCTTGCGATCTGGAGACAGGTTGTCTTTGTTTAACTTGTCCATCCGATTTTGAATGTTCTCTTTTTTTATTTCCGTGCATTTCGCACAATGACGATGGTGTTCCGCCAACAAACTGTATCTCAAAAATTCTATCCCGCATCGAGATATGTGTTTCTTTCCTGTCTCTCGCCATTTCAAATAAATACAGTCCTGACATTCTTTCAAGTGATCTGCTAGTTTGTGTTTTGTTGGAAATTTCTTTCCGCAATGAGATTTGTGATTGTATTTTTCTGTTCTCTTTTGCAAATACATCTCTCTGCATTTTGTACAATTCTTGCGATGTTCTATAATTTTTTTTCTGTTGCCGAGAATCTCTCCGCAAATTGCTTCCCAATTTTTTCTCTGTGGCATTTTGTTCTCCCAACGGAGAACTAAGCACAACCAAATTATCTTGAATAATTTTCCAAAGTGGAATTTGCCCTTCTTCGGTTAAAAATTTATGATCTAATGTGCATTTCACCGAGTACCCGTCATCAAATGTGACTTCAACAACATCAATTACGCCATGATCGTGAACTGCTACAACTTCTGTTTCTGCTCGTTCTCCTTTTTCGTTTATGCAATAAACCTTGTCGCCAACACCTATGTGTTTAATTTGTTTAGAGCCATCAACACAATCTATTATAGTATCTTCGGTCAAAGTTTTATTAAAACCATATTCTGCAAAACTTTCTATAGTACTCCACAAATTCTCAACATATTCTTCGCTTTCTCCTAAATTTTTTTGTCCATTTTTAATAAACATTTCTTTGTATTTTATAAAATCTTTAATTTTCTTTTTAGAGATAGCTTTTCGGACCTTCTCTGTGTGCATGTCTGGGATTTCACCAACAACACGCAAGATGTCCATAACTTGTTCTTGAAAAACCAAAATTCCGTAAGTCTTAGCAAGAGACTTTTGCATTAAAGGGTGAATTTCATAAGGCTCTTCGCCTCTTTTTCTTTTACAATAATGAACGTCCATCGACATATTTAAAGGCCCTGGGCGGTAAATGGCTGAGTAAGCTGCTAAATCATCAAAACTAGAAACCCCACCACGTTTAACCAGATTCCTTATGCCTTCGCTATCAAATTGAAAAATACATTTTAAATCACCCTTGTCTGCCATGGCCAATGCTTTTGGGTCATTGAGATAATTTAAATCGGAGAAATCCCATTGATTAGGTGCGGCGCATATTTTTTCAATACTGTGTCTTTTTTTTATAAGGTCACAAGCCAAGGCTATTTGCATTAAATTGCTAATTACCAACAAGTCAAATTTAATCAAACCCACAGGGCCAAGATCTTGACGGTTCAAACCTTCTGTCCAAGCCGAGCAAATAACCCCATTTGGATTTTCTTTGTTCACCATTCTAACTTCAAGTGGAACAAATCCATCTAAACGACGATCAGCAACAATTAAGCCACCAGCGTGAACGCCCCCTGTGCGTATTCTGTCTAATAATGCTTTGGCTGCATCGGCAACTTCTGAGTGATCTTCACAATAAGATTTAAATTCCGGGTATGTCTCTAAAGCTTTTTCCCACTCTAAATCATGCCCATCTTCGTCCTTGTCGGACATCTTTGTTGTAATAGCCTGAATTCTATCTTTTTCAGCGTCATGGACTCGTGCCATATCTAAAATGGCCGATTTAATACCACTTGTTCCATATGTTCCAATCTCGCAAATTTTATCTTGACCAAAATTTTCTGCGGCCCAAGTACGTTTAATGTAATCACGAACATCTTTTAAATAATCGATATCAATATCTGGAAACTCACCTTGATACCAAGCATATTCTTTTTCAATATCAAAATCTTTACACAAATCTAAAAGATAATAAACAAGAAGATTATGTTGATTATAAGGCAAAATCAATCCCTTTGATTGAAATTGATTTTGTAAATTTAATAGATACTCATGCTCTCCTTGGGCATCTATTTCTTTCAATTCTCTCTTGAGCCTGTCTTTGTATCTCTGATCCTCGGAAAAACCTTTTTTTTCCAAAGAGGAAACACACAGTTTTAAAAGTTGCTGGCGTTCTTGTAGCACAATTAATACTCCAAATTAACCGTAGTAGTTCTTGGATTTTTTTGGACCACTAAACCCTATCTCACTGTCGAACTCTTTATCTTCAAGGTTTTCTTTCATACTTTTTAAAGTTTCTATTGATTCTTCATAAGTGTCACCTATAATAACAACTTGTATAAACAACTCCTTGAGATGGGCAACCGACATCTCGTCTGTGTCTTCGACCCAGCGATCCAAATCCAAATTTAAATCTGATATTTTTTGTTTAAGTTTATTTTCATCTCCTTCGCCAATCAAGTGTTCGAAATACATTCTTCTTGAAGTCTTTGAAGGGTAACCTATTCTAAACCTTTTATCGAAACGACTGGGTCTGTTTACTATTCTTGCTCCGAGTTTTTCTGGGTAATTAGTGGTAGCCAAAAAAACAACTTTATTGACTTCGTTTACTCCGTCTAAAACATTTAGTATCTCAGATTCGTTATAAATTTCTAAAAAAGAATCTATATCTTCAATTATGACAACCACAGGTGTATCTTCTTGTATCTGTCTAAGAACTCGCATGCCTTGGGTAAACAAAAAAGGATCTGTGAACTTTATGACAATTCCTTCTCTGTTCACCACATCTTCCATAATTAATTGAATTGTACACGATTTACCAGAGTTGTGGTGAACAATAAAATCATCTGTGAGGTATAGATGATCTCCCGACAGCGTGAAGCCATAAAAATCACCAAAGCCCAAAGATTCTATTAAAGATATTCCCGTGCGAAGTGGGTCTTTATTTGCACGACCTTTAAGAGCATTCTTTCTAAGAATTTTTGTAGGAATAATGGAAATGTCTCCAAAAATACTAATTCTTTGATATTCTCCTACAAACCCGGTTTTTTTAATTGTTTTTTTACAACTACGAATAGTAACTCCAAATCCAAGACTTCTTGCCAATTTTACAATTTGATTGGATAGATCGACCCTCTTTTGAATTATTTCAAAATAACCTTTATAGCCTTTATTTTTAAATTTTTGATTCTTCCTCCAAGAAGCCGTTGAATAACCACCGTCTGTGTCAATTATCCCTGCTAGAAGTTGCAAGCGGACTTCTCTTGAAGCCACAAAATATTCATTTGGAATGTGTTTTGAATTAAATACCCCGATTTTTTTCAAATCATTACGCAAGCCATTTTCGCCAATGCCTCCATTACTAGAGAGTGTATAACTGCAACAAATAGAATCCGTTTTCCTTCTCTCTGTTACGTGTAGATTATAACTACTTGCTATTTGATATAAATAATCTTTTATCTCTTTATCAGCGGTGTTGATTTCGGTTTTATTCTCTGAGCCGTCTCCTAACCAAACACCTAAAAAATAAGGATCTACGATTACTTCATTTGATAGATTCGAAAAATCTACAGCACAACGACGTAATTTATATTTGACTTGAGATGGCTTAGATAATTTTTTGTAATTATTTAAAGAAATATTTAATATTTCTGGCGTTGCGCAGTCTCTTTTGCTGCTTCTTTGTAAACTCAAAATGTGATGACCGTTCACAACAAAAGGTTCGCCACGATTTGGAGTAATTTTATACATTTGATCTTGGCCTCTTATAAGTTCCAAAACACGCCTAGGCCGACTGTCTGGTCCCATAACCTCGTCACCGACAACTATGTCTTCAACTTTTTTAAGATCGCCGTTGTACATCAAAATTTTCGTTCCCTTGGCATGGCAACCTGGGGGGCCGTATAGCAGGATTCCCCGCTTATACGTTAAACTATACGATTCAAAAACATCTTCTCTTTCCCAAAATTTTTGAATCTCTTTTACAACACGCTCTGAATTGGTGTCAGGGAATCTTAGGAGACCTTCTGAACGTACTGGTATTTTTTCAAAATATAAACCAATGTTATCGCTCTTGTGCATTTCATAAACGCCCGGTATTAAACTTTTAATAGTGGGCGCAGCAGGAACAAAAACCCTATAATCATCTGTTGTCCAATGTACATATGTTGAAATAGAAGTATTATCATAATCTCCTAAATCATCAATTCCCTGTAAAGTTTTTGGCATTTTATTGTATTCTGTTTTTATTTTAAAATAATTGTTCAGCAATGTTTTCGCTGGCTTCGACATGAGAATTCCTTGAGATTTTATTTTTTAGATTCTAAATAGTTTATAATCAAAATCTTAAGAAAGCACAATGGCAACATTTAACGAAGAAATTTTAGTTGGATTTGGTGTTCAAATTGGTGGCGAGTCGCCGTCTTACAACCAATACCCTTTGCGTTATCGAATCGAATTTAACCAAGATGAAAACACAAGATCGGATAGTGCGGCTTACATTCACATACGACAAATACCCCCAATTTACCAAACAGCAATAGATAAAGAAGACTACGAAACAAGTTTAACAAAACACCCATTCATTACGGGCATATTTAACATATCAGGTGTCTGTGAATTATCTGTGAAGGCTTATAGGATTTGGTTGGTGAAATCGCCAATATTCACATGGCAAGAAGTACTAACTCCAGTTTTGTTGTATTTGGCCAATTGGTTCCAACAAGATTCAATTGTAGCATTGCCGGGTTCGGCAGATCTTGATGGAAAAGGATTTGTGCTTCCTTCTCCTCTACAAAGAAGAAAACTTTAGACAAAAAAAAGAGAGGAATTTCTTCCTCTCTTTTTAGTGGAGTCGAGGGGAGTCGATATTTCCCCAACTAATTTCTTAGTTAATGGACTATATGTTCACCATAACCTTGCGGTTTTAGGCGTTGGACGCTCATGCTAGTTATTAAGGAAACTTTATTCCTCTAGTAGTCTCTACACCTTCCCAAGATGTATCTTGGGCTTGGCTCGGTATTGCCTTCGACTTTACTCGTTAAGGTTTCACCGAATTCATCCAATCATAATCAATAAACTTTCATTTATTGACGGCTCGACCTGAACCCCTGTCTTGCGATAATTTGAAAAACAACCTCTACAAGTTTGTTTCGTTTTTTATCAGACCGCCGAGACTCCAACGAACAGGATTCCTGACGGACTTTTCAACCTATTTTCTCGACTAGACGCAAGTTGACCGCACTAGTCCAGCGGGATTTGACAACGAACTTTTGAATGCTACCCGCTCGCATTCGCAGTCCGTGGTTGCTCTTTTTATCAAGCAGCCATTGCGTAACTATTTTTGCCAGTTAAGGCTTTGGTCAATTTTTAACGAGGCCATTGACCAACCTCGACTTGCCATTGAGTCTCTCGTTATCCAATCGATACCTTTACGACCCCAACTCAGTAATTATACACCTAAAAGGCAGAAAGTAAAAATTATTTTTTTACAATACACTCTATCGAAAATTCTCCTATAGCGTGTTCGTTGTTTTCAAGAGAATAATCATAACCGTCATCTAAAACCCTAAACTGGACTATGTTAGCATTTGGTATTGCCAAAAGAACTTCTTTTTTCAAATTTTTTGTTGCTGGCGGGTCTTCGTCTTCTGGTAGCCAAAAATATTTGTGTTCTGGATTCCAATTGCTTGGAGGAAATCGTTTTTTTTCATACAAATCACGGTGGGGAACAACGATTATCAAGTGGCCTCCAGGTTTTAAAATTTGATACCACCTGCGTATTGCTTTTTGGGGAAATTGAAGATGTTCCAAAACATGACTTGCATACACGGTATGAAAGACGTTGTCTGGAACACCCACCATATTAGTGGCATCTCCATCTCCGAAAATCACATCATAACGTCGAAAAGTTTCATTTAAAGGATCATCGTTACAACCAATATCAATACCTGTTTGGTTTTCAGGAGCAAACTTTTCAAACCAGTTTTCTTTTAATCTTCTATTACGAGATTTGCCAGTTTCTCCTCGGTAATTTTTTTGCTCCATATCCAAAGAAGCAGTTTCCCAATTTAAATCTTTTTTTTGATCCAAAAATATTCTCCTCAAAAAAACAATTAAACTACTAAATAATAACACAAAAGGTGTTTTATGAAAAGAGATCTTAAAAATAAACTAATTTTTGGAGTTTGTTCTGGGCTGGGTAATTATCTTGGTTTAGACGCCTCTATAGTAAGATTAATTTTTGCAGCAAGTACACTTTTGGGTTTCGGATTACCAATAATAATTTATTTAGTTTTGGCAATTATCATGCCAGTAGAGTGAGGAAAAAATGGCTTTTATGAAATTTGATGAATACTTGGATTCTAAAGGAAAATTACAAGACAAGCCCAAGGTATGCAACGATGGAGATAATGTGGACCCATCAACCTCACCTGATCGCCCAGAAGGTGGCAAATCTCCTTATGTTGCTAAAACAACCAAGGGTAAAAAAAATTCATCAAAAGGATTAGCAGGCGAAGGCGATGACGAGTTGGTTTATGAGCCAAAAACTCAAGAAGCAAATAATGAAAAAAAATCTGTCAAATTGCCTACTGTTGAGGAGTCTGCTCTTTTATCAAAAGTAACAAAAGCCTCTTCTAAAAACCCTGTTATTATTGAAACTTTAGTAAGAAACCTAAAACAGAGTGGTTTACTAGGCTGTCTTGTGGCAGAGTGTTTGAATCACCGTGAAACCTACAAACACATCTCTGAGGTTATGGCCCACGAATCATACGGACCAGACATGTGTAACAAGTTGGCAAGAGCCATGAACGAAGAAGTTGCCGCTCCTTTTCACAATCAACTAAGCCAAGAAGATCATGATGATGACCAAGTTGATCACGATGAAGAAGATGAGGACATGGAAGGCATGGAAGATGAGGACATGGAAGGCATGGGAGATGAGGACATGGAAGGCATGGAAGATGAGGACATGGAAGGCATGGAAGATGAGGACATGGAAGGCATGGAAGATGAGGACATGGAAGGCATGGGAGATGAGGACATGGAAGGCATGGAAGATGAGGACATGGAAGGCATGGAAGATGAGGACATGGAAGCCTCAATGGAAAAAGATGACCAAATGCCCGAAATGAATCCCGAAATGTTTAAAGATCATCCCGCTGTTCACAATTTGCAAAAAGCATTGATGAAATCATATATGCGAAGAATGATGAACAGATATTAATCCAAATTGATTGATTCATGAGATATTGGGTCTATTGTGTGGCGAATTTTCATTTGCTTGCCACCACGTGCTGGACTTAGAAAACGACTAAATCTCAAATCGTGGAATATTGGCTCCACATCATGAAGACGAAGACAATAGGCAACCAAAGAGCCAGCAACCGAACCTCTACCAGGACCAACGGCTTCTGATCCGTCTCCAAAACCTAATATCTCTGGACTCTTCCTTCGAGCTTCATCCACCATCATTTTTTGAATTAAAAAGTAACTAGAAAAGCCCTTCTCTGAAATTAGATCGTATTCTTCACGGATTCGCTTTATATAAACAGGAGTTCTAGGACAACCACGCTTCATAAAACCTTTTTTGATTTCTTCCCACAAAAGTGCATCTGCGTCATTTATTTTAGGAAGTTTTATTTCTTTATTGATTTGTACGCCTTTGGCAAACTCTGCAATCTTGACTGTGTTTGCTTTGGATTGTTTGAAAAGTTCATAATCGATAACATCTTGAAATTTTTCTTCCCACATTTCATTTAGTTCATCCTCACTCTTCAGCCATAGATTTGTGTCTTGTAGTTCAAATAGATCCTCTGCTTGGCCGGATTCTACAAGTGCCTCCATCTCAGCAAGCGTTCTTTTGTTTTGCTGCATGAGCATAAGACGTTGATTATGACTTTGCTCTTTAAGACAGTAGTGGCAGTTACTCACAGCGTAAAGATTAGCAGTGAACGAATGATCGTCCTTTACCTGAAAACAGTGAACTTCTTGTTCTTGGTGTTTAAGAGCAGTGATTTCTTTGATTGGCACCAAATAATAATCTTTAAATTCAATTACTTCCTTGTGCAAAAAAGGCTTACAATCTCCATTCGTTAAAAAAGACAACACTTGATCGCCTCTTCCTCCCGTGTAGGATATATATTTTTTGGTATTCCATGTATCTTTTCTATTTTTTTCTTCACAAGGTAAAGAAAAAACACCACAAGAATTAAAAACAAAAGCGATCTCTTGTATTAAAATTTTAGATGTGGATGTGAAAATAAAACCATCATTATTTGCAGCGTTGCCCCCATCGCCACGCCAATACTCACGAATAATCATAGAAAGTTGTCTTTTCGACCACATCTTTAGCCAAACTTGATTGTTGGGCTTCGGTAGATGTTTGTTTTTAGCACCAAAACCACACATTTGACCCAAAAGACGATTAAAGACAACTGAAGAAAAACGAATTGCTATACCGTTCTCAGAGACCTTATAAATCTTTGCAATAATATCAAAACGTGAAAAATAAGAAATTAACCACTCAGCTACATGTTTTTCTTCTATGTGAAAAGCAAAACCCACCTGATTGCTATTTTTTTCACTCCAACCTTCAGCGATATACCATCCCAACATTTTAACAAAATCATCATCTACCTTTAACATTCTGGGAATAGTGGTTCTAAATTTTCTATCCCAACCACGATAAGACCAAAATTCTTGAGTGTCCCTGTTGAACTGAAGGCGGCAACCCATGTTGCCTTTTCTGGATGATTTGTAGTCTGTTCCTTCTTGAAAATCTTCTTTTTTCAAGAAGGACAAAATATCTATTTCGCTTAAATCCTTTTCGGAGAAAACTTTAGATTCACTTATCTTAGGAACTGTGAGGTGGTGTTCTTTTGATTTCAATCCGTCTGTTCTTACCCAATCAAAGTTCCATTTATTTTTTTCATAAGTGGCCACATATACTTCGTGATTGCCCGTAGCTTCATAAGCAAATGTACCAGCACTAGTTGATACACGGTAAATTTTTTCATTTGATCTTAGTGAACGTGATCCAACATGTTCAACTAACCTCCACCTGTTTTTATGAGTAAAAACCTTATCGCCAACTTTAATTTCTTCGATATTTTTGAAACCAAAATTAGTTAGAACCAAAGTGCCTTTAACAAAACAATCGGTGCTCATTGTCAGCGGAACATGATACTTATCATGAGCACGAATTAAAAAAGCATCATAAGGCTTTTGATCTTTAAAATCGAGCATCATAAGTTCAAGATAAAAATGCTCACCAAACATAGCCATATATTTTTCCAACATGGCGAAGCCAGCCTCGTCGCCACCATCAAAAAAAGCTCTTGCTATTTCTGAGTTGGCACAGGCGGAGGTGAACACAATTCCTTCTTTATATTTCATGAGTGCTTCATGATTTACCCTAGGCTTTCTATAGAAGCCGTGTATCCAGCCCCAAGAAGTTAAACGAACAAGATTAGAATAACCCTCATCATTGTAGGCTATGGCCAATAAATGATAAGATTTATCAAACTTTTTTTGCGTTGCTTCATCTTCTAAAGATTTACGAAACTCCGCCGACTCTGATCGTGAAGAAACTTTTGGTTGCATCGGATTAACATAAAGTTCACATCCAAACAAAGGATATAAATTATGTTTTTCAGATTCTGCAACTTGTTGTGGAATAGCCCCCATCACACCATGATCGGTGATACACAAATACTTTTGATTTATTTGCTTTTGATACTCGGCATATTCAGATACTTTTGCAAACCCGTCTAAGCACTTTTGCCCACAGTTTCTTGTGGAGTGGACTATATCATCACCCCTAGGGGTGCTGGACGCTCTTGCTGGTAATTAAGAGGGCTAAACCTCGCCAGTAGTCTCTACACCTTCATGTAATGCATTACATGCTTGGCTCGGGATTACCCTCGTCTTTACGTTAGGGCTTCCCCGAATTCATCCAGTTTGCTTAATGACTTTCGTCATTAAGGCCCCTAAATTTTGAGGCTAAAATCGCTATGTCTATGAAGGTTTTCGTATCCTGTAGTTTCCAATTTTATCTCCTAAAATCATTTAATTCCGAAACGCAAGAACCATCGCTTACACCGTATTGATCTTTGCACAAATCTTGTTGAGTGTCAAGGAAAACTATTTTGACATGGCAATTTTAGTTTCTCTAAGAATCTTAGTTGCCGAAACATCCATTATTTTAAATTGCTCTTCATCCTTAAAAGGATCAATGCCTCTTTTTTTAGATTCTTTTAAGTATTTTTTAACATAACTAGGATTAATCCACCGATATATAATTCTTTTTTTATAATCCCAAGAATCCATCTGATAAACTTTAGAAGTTTTTGTATCAAAAATAATTCCAGTGGAGAAAGTAAATTCTTTTCCCCGTTTTTTGTCCACATCCAAAGAAAAAGCATTTTTGCCATAACACTCCCACATGTATTCTGAGGAGTCGTTTATTTTGTAACTAACGCTTTGAAAAAAATCTTTTAAAGTTACATGTCTCATTTTTCAAAAACCTTGTTGTGGGTGTTGTTGACTCGAACAAATGTACAACACTTACTAAAATCTTTCAAACTCTCTGTCCCGACATAAGTGCAAGCACTTCGAACTCCACCCATTATTTCAAGAAGAGTATCTTCCACAAATCCTCTATAGGGTACACGAACTGATCTTCCTTCACTAGCTCGATAGCCAGATTGACCTCCATTAAACTTTTCCATGGCTTCTTTGCTGCTCATGCCATAAAAAAGCAAAGTCTTCTTTTTCTTTTCGGTAGGGTACCCAGGATCTATTGGTTGAAAAAAACCCGATTGTGTTTTCCACTCGTATTCCCAATCTCCTTCGCACTCTTCGTGTCCGCTTAACATGCCGCCAAGCATCACAAAATCAGCACCACCACCAAATGCCTTCGCCACATCACCAGATGTTACGCAACCACCATCGGCCACAATGTGACCTCTTAATCCATGTGCGGCATCCGCACATTCTGTCACAGCCGTGAATTGGGGTACTCCCACACCGGCTACCAATCTTGTGGTGCATGCAGACCCGCCGCCAATACCAATTTTAACAATATCCACGCCACCAGAAAGAAGAAGTTCTTGAACCATTTCTGGAGTGCAAACATTTCCGGCCATCAAAACCGATTCTGGAAAATTATCTCTGATTTGTCTGCATTTTTCAACAAAAAACTTTGTATAACCGTTTGCAACATCTAAGCAAATATACTTAGGAGGCTGACCATGCTGATTTACAAAATGATTTAATTTTTCAAAATCAAAATCTTTAATGCCAAGTGTGTAAAAAGCTTGATTGTCTTTAAAAAAATCAACTAATTGCTCAACTGTGTAGTGTTTGTGTAAACAAACCTTCATGCCATGTTTATTAAACACTTTAGCCATCGCAAACGTGCCTATGGTTGACATGTTTGCTGCCACCAAAGGAACACCTTCCCAAGTTTGTTTTGAGTTCAAAAATGTAAATTTTCTTTTTAAAATTACATTTTTTCTACTCGGAGACTCGCTTCTTTTTGGACAAATCAAAACATCTGAATAGTCTAAACAAATCTCATTTTGTATCCTCATTTAACTAATTCCTTTGCTAATTTTTTCCACTTAGCCCAACGACCATCTTTTTTCCTGTAAACAAAATAACCTTTATTTACTGGGGTGCTAAAGTAGGCCGCACCGTTAGGTTCATAAATTGTTTTCTTAATCTTAGGCATTCCGCCAGATTCTTCAAGAGCTTCATTCATGGCATCTCTAGTAAGTAAAAAAGCAAAATTCTCACAAGTACTGATAACGATGTGAAGGTGTGCTTGATTTTTTGCTTTTCTAAAGGGAATATCCATGTCTTCATATCGAAATGGCCTTGAAGAAGACCATTGATTTCCCCACCACTTTTCATCTTTCATCTCTGGCTCAACTTTTAATTCTTTGCCACTGGGAAGACGATATTTTTGGTCCCAAAAACCGTCTGTGAAGTCGCCAGAATCTTCTTTAAGATTATCTGTGATTAACTTTGCCTTAACAATGTCTTGCATTATTTCAGCGGCTAATTTTTTACCGAGCAAATCGTACTTTTGTTTAAGACTATGACTAAATCTTTTATTTTTCACTCTCTCACTCCTTTGAGAGGTTAAAAATGTTATCTTATTCTCTTAAGGATTGAACATTAGGATATGTTTCACAACCTAAAATATAATCAGCCAACCCATAAAAAACGGATTCTTCCGCATTAAGATACCAATCAACCTCTGTTTTAAGTTTTTTATCAAAGAAATTATAAATCGAATGTTTGTTAGTCGATTTTTTATTCTTGAAGTAAGGCCCTACAATAGCACGTTCGGCAAATATCTGCAACATTCTTTTTGTTGCCCTTATTTGAAACTCTGCTTCATTTTTTAAACCAAAAGGATGAATTAGACCTCCGCCGCTCCATCCGTGATGCATTAAAAAATGACAATCTGGCATCATTATTCTTAAGTGTGCCGATTGAAGGATAATACCGCTCATTGACGATGCCTGAGAATAAGCAAGCATCGTCACATACGATTGACAAGCTTGAACTGAATTAAACATTGCCATTCCATCGTCCCAATTTCCTCCTTGAGAATGGATATGAACTAGTATGGGTTTGTATTGAGGTTGATCTAAAAATTGAAGATTTTTTATAAAAGTTGTTGCTTGCCGATATTCAACCCCAGGTTCTGATCCTTCGGTGTCCTCGGTGTAGTGAGAGTGCAAGTAAATATCTCTGGTGTTCGGATTGATGCAATGTGTGTGCAAATCATAAAGAGTTTGTTGTTTGGCTTGAGGCATATTTTTTGCCCTTTCTGGTTATTAACAAGAAACCATATTCTACATTATACATAGATATGTAATTTTTAGAAATCAATTTAGAACCAAAAAGTCTAAAAAATTAGATAAAATATGGCAAATATAAAAATTAGTGAACTGCCTTTAGGTATACCAGATGCAAATTATATTATTCCAGCAACTAATTCTGCTGGAAACACAACAGAAAAACTGACAATATCTTCAATTTTAAATTTAATTACGCCCGATGGGTTGTTAGAAACATATGATGCTATTAGTACTATTGAAGATCCAGTTTTGCGAGATAGCGTATCTGTCGAATGGGAATACGCTCCATATATTGAGCGTAGTCATCCTATGTTGGTCCCACTTACGCAAAGCCTTGGATTAACCGAAAATGATATAGATAGGGCATTTAGTGAGGCGGTGGATATCTAACTAGGGACATTATAATTTAACAAAAAAATTTTGCCATCAAAATCTTCATAAATTGCGGTGCATGATTCTACCCAATCACCAGTATTGGCGTAAATAAAACCATCTGATAACTGTTTTAGATCGGGCGTGTGAATGTGACCGCATATACAGCCGTCACATTTTTTTTCTTTTGTATAAGAAATTAAACAATTTTCAAAATCACTTATAAAGTTGACTGCGTGTTTAACATTGTGTTTAATAGCCTTACTTAGAGACCAATTTTTTAATTTAAATTTAGATCTTACAAAAGACACCAGTTTATTTAATCTTAAAAGTAAACTATAACCTATATCTCCTAAAAAACATAACCATTTTGCATACTTTGTTGCAAAATCAAAAATATCACCATGAACGACTAATAAATTTTTACCATCTATAGTTTTATGAATAAACTCATTACCTATGTGAATGGATCCAAAGTCTCCTATATGAAAATCTTCTATAAATATCCTGATGAATTCGTCATGATTTCCAGCGATATAATAAATTTCTGTTTCTCTTCTTAAAAAGCTTAATATTTTTCTAAGAACTAAACTGGCTTCATCGTTCCAATACCAATTTCTCTTTAATTTCCAACCGTCTATAAAATCTCCAACTATATACAATTTTTCTATTTTATGATTTTCTTTTATGTAATTTAAAAACTCTAATAAATTTTTAGTTGAAGAATGCCTGCTTCCTAAATGAACATCCGATATGAAAAGAGTTCTAATTTGAGGTATGTTTTCCATATCAATTATTTAGGAATTCTTTTTCATATTCTTCTCTAGTCATATAATGAACATTTTTATCTTGTTGAGACCCGTCACAAACATAAACGCACTCGACTCCATCTTTATTTTTAGTGGACAAAACCACAACATTTTTCCAAATTTTTTGTATAGATGTGATAGTTTCACGAGCGTAACTATCATAAAGAGTTCTACCGTCTGATTGGTGTTCCATATAAAACCAACCTTTGCCCAAATGATTGGGGTCTAAAAGACGTATATCGGGAAGACCTGCGTTTAAGTATTTTTGTAATAATTTCTTTTTAATACTTTTAAAGTCACGATTTACAATTTTATATTCGCCATTAGGAAAATGTTTCCATTCAAAAAATTGTTTCTTTTCACAAAATTCGGGTGTAAAGAATTCTTGAATCATAAGAAAGTCATTATAATTTTTTCTTACCTCAAAAATTTTATCCATCCCCAAACCTAATTTTTTATCCCAATTTTCTTTTTCGTGCATGTTATTGCAATTTTCCCAATCATCGCCAAATTTTCCTTTATTCCATCGATCTTCTATGTCTAAAAATAATTCAAAACCAAGTTTATAAGGATTTTGACTATATTTTCCGCCAAGAACTCTCATTTTGTGTTCTGCGTAGTGCCAAATACCGGCATCTTCGCTAGGTTGACCTAATGATGCCAATCCCATCCTACATAGGATGTGGTAATCTACAAAACTAGCCCAACCTTCATTGATCATTTTAGTTGCACGTTGTGGGCTAAAATACATTGCTTCATCGTAAAGCATAGAAATAATATCTTGTTGCCAAGGTTTTAAAGGAGCGTTGTCCTTTAAGTAACCAAGAATGTCCTTGCAAGATCCCTCAAAAATATCAAGAAAGTGGGCCGTTTCTTGTTTTTTAATATCTTCATTTTGTTGATCAATATAATCTTTGCTGTTGACCCATTCGTCCATATAGTTATTTTGTGATTTTAGCCGCTTGGGATGTTGATATTTTCTTTCATCACGAACAACCGATTGTTTGATCTTCTTTTTTTGCCAAGCCCGGTGAGGATCGATTAAAGTATCTAGCCTTAAACAATGATCTATAAATTCTGTTACGACTTCGTGTCCCCAACGAGCCATGTATTTTCTAATCCTTGTGCCGTGATTTGCCAACTTGTTCATCATATTCTCGTCTGTTGGCTCAAAAAAGATGTTATTCTTAAAAAAATCATTATGACCAATAGCGTGTGCAATAACATCAACATTATCAACTAAAGTATTTGAATCCATGCAATATATGTAACAGGGGCAGGCGTTGATCACCATTTCTGATATACGATATTGACCGTGTTCATAACCACGAGCCATCTCTTCATATTCCATGCCAAATCGCCAATGAGGATAGCGAACAGGAAACCCTCCGTAGCTGGCTAGTTCAGCCATTTCGTCATATCTTACAAACTCAACAATAATGGGAAAATAATCTAAGCCCATCTTGTGACAAGATTCTTCTATTTGTGGAAGGACTTTTAAGACTTCTTTGTGAATCTTTAATCCTGGAATATTATTATCTCCCGTTAAGATAGGAGATCCGCTCATCATTTTAGACTTGTTCATTTTTTGTCCTTTAAATTTTTATTTTATCTTTTATTTGATTTAGAGCAATAGACCAATCTTGATCATTGTTTTGTCTAAACAACTCCACTGATGGGTACCAAATGTTATTGGAGCCTTCGCCCCATCTGGGATCGTGATCAAAAGGAATTAATCCAAAAGTTTTTTTACCTAAAACTCCAGCAAGATGCAGTGTGACAGTATCAACAGATATAATAAAATCACATTGTGTTATGAATCTGGCTGTGTCGTGTAGGTCTTCGATTGGCAAACAATCGATCCAATCTGGGGTTTTGACCTGTGGTTGTAAACAATAAAATTCAAAATCTAAATCTTTAAAAATATCAAAAAGTTCAACATTTATTGATTTTTGTTTAGATAATGGATTATCTATATTTGTTTGCCAAACTACACCTATTTTATTTTTATCACTTAAATTTAAAGATTCAAATTCTTCAAAATAAATTTGAGGCGGCGGAGGCAAGTCTAAGATTTTATCAAAATGAACCGGGTAATAAATATCAAGTTGTATCCCATTAAGAATACAAGGTAAGCTCATTATATTTGTATGATAATCACACTTAGTGTGAAAAGGAGTAAATAAATCAATATAAGATTGATTTTGCATTAACCTTTCAAATTGATTAAAAAAAGCATAATAATTCAAAACAATTTTACAATTGGGATATTCTTTCTTTAATTGTTTTACATAACGAAGTAAATTTATTGTGTCTCCCATTCCTTGGTCACAAAAAATTTCTATACTTTTATTTTCTAGCGATTGACCAAGCCAATGTTCTCCAAAATAATAATTTAAATCGGGAGACTTGATATTAAATTGTTCACAACAAATTTTCTGAATAAGCAACTCAACAATATCATTATTCGGATCAACCTGTTTAACTGCTGACAGTATTTCTAAAGCGTTAACATATCTACCAGTATAAAAATAATTATTTGCTGCCGCAACACCTTGGTCAACAAATTCTTTAAACTTTTTATCACTCATGCTTCTACAGATAAGAGTTTTTTAATGGCATCCAGAATCTGACTGTTCCGATCATCTTCACTCATTTTGCCATTTCTTAGATTTGATCCAACTTCGGCAGTTCTGATGTGTTCTGCGTCAAGTTCATTTGATTTTATTTTTCTATCAATAAATTCTTTTACACTATTTTCATTTGAATATGAACAAATTTGAGTTATTCCTACGAAATTTACAACTCCTTGAGGAAATTTTTCTTGAATTATTTTTACTACTTTTTCATTATCATTATCCCAATTATCGCCATCGGTGAAATAAAAAACATAAATGTTAAATTTTTGAGGAGGATATCTGTTTTCAAATTGCTGGGATATTGATTCAAATGCCGAGGAGCATTGGGTTCCTCCCCCGTATCTATAAGTATAAAATTCTTGCTCATTAACTTCTTGAGCACGTGTGTCATGAACATAATAACAATGATCTACCCTTTTATAAAATCTTTTTATCCAACGGTCTATCCACCAAGCCATATCCGAAACTATGTCGCACTTATAATCATCCATCGATCCAGAGCAATCTCTGGCGAAAAATATCACAGCATTGGATGCTGGTATTTTTATTTCACGATATTGCCTATAACGAAAATCTTGTTTAATAGGTGTTATAACTTTCATTGGAACGCTGGCTCCGGGGACAAGTTGAACTTGGTCCAACTTGCCTCCCATCGCCAGACGCTTCAATGCTTCTTTCATTGTACGGCGTGTGTGCCGCAATGAGTTAAGACCAACTTTTGAAATATCATTATACTTGATCTTAACTTCTTCAAATGTTTCGTTCGGCTTAGGTTTCATAAATGGAAGTTTTAACTCTTCTTCCATAAAAGCAAGAACATCCTCCATGTCGATTTGAATGTGAATGCCCTCACCTTCTTGATCTCCAGCTTGATTGCCATTACCGGGCTGTGGGTCACGGCCAATAGTATCACCTTCTTTCCCCGGACCCCGACCAATCCCTTCACCTGAGTCACCATGAACAAAGTGTGGAATGTCAATTTGTGGAATGGAAATAGTAACCTTGCCACCTTTTGGCCTTTGCCGAACTATCGCACCTGATTTGATTAGACGCTTGAGTTCCCTTCTTGTTCTTCCGGAAACTACGTCCCTGAATCTTTTGTGATCTTCTTGAATTCTTTTAGGGATAGCACACCTCGCTCTCAATAATGTTTACAATATTAAATATAATTATTGATTATCTTTGAATGTCTCCTCTTGCAAAAATAGAACTACAATATTCTAAAACATCGGTTGCTGATTGTTGATTGTATCCGTACTGCTTTATCAACCTTGTTTTGATGGCGTCTATTTTTTCTTGAAGATCAGGATCTAGTTGAGAAGCTTCTTTTGTTAAAGAAGATAATTTAATAGTGTCCTTAACATCTTCAAAAACTTTAGACTCCAAAGCACGCTTCAACTCAGGGTTGCTATCCCACTTGAATTGTTTTTGACGAGTAGCAAGTGTGCCTATAAAAGCTGCCAAACTTCTTCTAAAATCATCACAACCTTGCTCTGGTATGCCTGCCTTTTCTTCAATAGAACGCATCAATCGCTCATCAGGGTCCATTTTAGATCCCGTGATTGGATGAATCATTTTTTCATCATTAACATAAGCTATTACGTTATCAACATACTTAGAACACATACGCTCTATAGCCTTCTCATCTGAAACTAAGGCACGTTGAACTTCATTTTTCAAAATTTCATCCAATTCTTTAATTGCCAACTCTGCACAAAATTCATATCTCTTAATGTCTTCTACCTTAGTTATCAAAGAAGATTGACTTAAACCATCTTTAAGTTCGCTCAAAACATGAAAAACATTCACATAATCTTTGTGACGAGCAAGACGATTTGCAATCTTATCTTGAACATATCTTGCCGAAAGACCGTGAAAGCCCTCATCTGGGAATTTATCACGCAATTCCTTGACAGTGTCTTCTGTCCAGCCTGGGAGTTGCTTTCCATCATAAAGTTTAGCCTTATCCCGCAAATCAAGTTTGCCATTACCATCATCTTCCAATCGAGTTAGCACAGCAAATAAAGCAGCTATCTCAAGAGTGTGAGGCATTATGTGTTGACGAACTTTGCCTGGGCCGTAAGTGTGTTCGTAAACTTTAATTTCATCACTCCAACGTAAGAGATAAGGAACATCCACCTTAACTGTTCTATCTCTTAGTGCTTCCATAAATTGATTATTCTTTAACTTCTCAAATTCTGGGTTATTAGTGTGAGCAACAATGACCTCATCTATATTAACCTGAGAAAATTTCTTTGGTTTAATAGAATGTTCTTGGGTTGCTCCTAAAAGGTCATAAAGAAAAGCATTATCAAGTTTAAGCATTTCAATAAATTCACAAACACCACGATTGGCAATTTCAAATTCGCCATCAAAATTAAAAGCACGAGGATCAGAGTCCGAGCCGAATTGACCTATCTTGCTAAAATTCATATCGCCAGTTAACTCTGTGGAGTCTTGGTTTTTTTCATCTTTAGGTTGAAAGGTTCCAATTCCAACCCTGTCCGTTTCGGAGTGGGTGCGACGAATTACTCTAACGTGGTTTTCAACAACCGCAGCCCAATCACCATCGTATCTCTTTAAAAGCATCGACATAAAAAGTTTACATCTTGGATTTAAATCGCCCTCACTATCAAGCACATAAAGAGTTTCTCGCTCGACTTCTGATGAGGAGTCTTTTAGTTTTTCATTTAAATCTTTCAAAAATTCTTTTCTCATTGATCCGGGCATGAGTTTGATTGGATTTTCGTTCATTGGACAAACATCTTCTTTGTTTACAAAAACAGCCGGTCCTTTATCATCCGCAACAACTGGCAAATTTACCCATTTAAATGTATACCAAGCACCGTCCTGCGTTTTTGAATATTGTTCCAAACCACGTTTAAGCCTGCGGCAAATTGTTGATTTTGAAGAACCGACTGGGCCATGTAATAATAGAACACGGTGTTCGGTACCGTAACCGCCTGCTGCCCCGTGAATAAAATCAACAAAACTTGACAACGTTTCTTCTAATCCAAAAACTGGTATCTCATTATCATCAAAAAAATGATACTTAGTATAAGTTTTTCTGTATCTTTCAAAGGTGCTGGTACCTTTTTCAACTATCATGTCGTAAACATATTGAAAAGCATTTCTGGCTAGTTTTGGGTTTTCTCGACATAGATCCAAATATTCACCAAAAGACATTTCTTCATTTAAAGACAAAAATTCTTTACGATCATAAAAATCAGAATATTTTTTAAGGGTCGATGATTTGTCAGACATTAGTGTTCCTTGCTTTTAATCAAGTGTGTTCAATTAATTATAACGTGTTTTTAAATTAATTACAAGACATCAATTTGAATTGCGTCTTTTTCAACATCATGCTTATCAGCGGAGTAGAACATGTCTATTTTTTTAAGTATTTTGGGATTTTTTTTCAAAAAGTTTATCATTTCCGCTAAACCCAAAAAAGGAAGACAAGAAAAAATCGTAGCACCAGGAATGGGAAACAATGAACCAACCAAAGCAGCAGATATGATCATTGTTGCTAAGGTGGAGTTGTATTTTTTTGAAAGTCTTTCGTGATGATCCTTGATTTTGTTTACAACAAAATCAACATTTTTTTGTAAACACGAATTTATGCCTTTATTTTCCAAAACAGACGGGATGACGGAAGGCTTATTTAAAGAAGAAAACACAACCGGCCTTGAAGGACTTCTAACTTTTCCAGCAGCCAAAGATCGCTTGACGGAGGTTGGGCCTTTCAAATTTATTGAACTATTTAAATTTTTTTTAAAATCCTTAAAAGTAAAAAAGTTTTGTTCAAAAAATTTAGAATTTAAAAAATCACAATCGACACAATAATCTTTAAATTTCATTTTTTGTTCATTTTAAGTTTTGTTTGTGCGGCAGTTTTTTGAATGGCACTAGCAACCTGCAAGGCATTTGTCCCCTTGGCATCAGAGTTCGGGGCGGTTTCGACGGCTTGTGCTCCTAATTTGATTAGATTTGAAGTGTTATTGGTTTTGCCAACAATTTTTGCAACATCGGATGCGTTTGCGTCTTGAGCTAAAAAACTTTGAGCAACTTTTCCAGCAGCCTTGGCGACTCCTGTTGGTAAATCACTTTTACCAGTGGATCCTATAGCTTGCGACTCTGATTTCAGCCAATTTTTAAAAGATAAACTCATAAAATATATATCACAAAGAGAAATATTTTATCAATCCTTTCCTATCGGCAATTTCAAAATTAGATTCGCCATATTTTACGCCGTCCTTACAACGATTAAAACTAACAGACTCAAACAGTGTTTCTTTTGGTTGCACCAGATGTATCTCAACACCTCGATAACCCGGATTATCCTCATTTTTCAAACAAAAATTTATGTCTCTCATCATTATTTCGTTAAGACTTATGTCCAATGCACGATAAGCCATTCTTGTAGCAGATAAGAAGCCTTTTGGTTTTTTCCATTCGTCAATATCAAATCTTCTACCCATAATAACATAAATTTTATTGCAGCCAGCCGATATGCACTGCTCTAAAGGAGCCAATTGCCTGCTTCCTGCGTCTACCCAGCCATCCCTGTCTTCAACAAGAGCGGTGATAGCCACGCTCCCCAAAACAGCCTCAACGAATTGCTCTTTATCAACTGATGTGTTTGAAACATAGTCCATATAACCATTTTCAATATTCATTCTTACAACAACGCTTTCGCATATAGGTTGATTTTGAACAGCTTTTCTTACAATTTTCTCCATGGGTTTTTGGTTAAGTAACCCAGACTTCCAAAAAAAGTTATAATTAAAACCAAAAACATCAAAAATATTTTTTATATCGGACCACATATCAGCAACACCTTGTGGTCCCAAATAAGCATAAGATGCAGCACATATGGAACCGGATGATATTCCGATAGTAAAATCAGCATCAATCCCTTGCTTGTGAAGCCCTAAAGCAATTCCAGACTGTATGGATCCTCTGGCACCCTCTCCGGTGAAACAAAAACCAATTTTATTATCCATAAATACCTCTAAATATTTAGAGGTTTAAAAAATGATTTTCATCAAATTATTTTTAATTTTTACTTTGGTCTGCATCTCGGGTTGTCAAACAAAAAAATGCAATGGTTGCAAGTGCAATTCTGGCAGAAAAATATGTTGTTGCAACAACAATTGTAGTATGGAATGCCTTTGTCAAGATTGCGTTTGCTCAGAGAAATAATTTTTAAGAATAATGCTAGTGCTAATATTTGGCACCATAGGTGCTTGATAAACTTCTTTAACAATATCGTGACCAACAATAGAATCCAAATTATATTCTGAGCCTTTAACAACAACATCAGGTTGTATTTTTTTAATCAAACTCAAAGGATTGTCTTCGTCAAAAAAAACAACAAAATCTACATATTGAATAGATTCCATAACCGACATACGCTGCTCAAGAGAGACAACGGGCCTGTTCGGTCCTTTTATAATTTTAATACTATCATCCGAGTTTAAAGCAACAACCAGTTTGTCGCCTTTGCTTTTGGCAAATTTAAGTGTCTCAATGTGGCCTTTATGCAAAATGTCAAAACAACCGTTAGTAAAGACCAATTTAAAATCTCTTGATCTTAAATCCTCTGGAAAAACTATTTTGCTGGCACAAAGTTCTGCCGGGACAACTGGACGATTTTTTTTATGTTGAACATAAACAGACCCTGCTGTCCAAGCAATCTCTGAGGATTCTATCGGGTTAAATCCGTGACCTACAGCCGTTGCAAAAAAGGCCATAAAACAATCACCGGCACCTATAACACTTTGAACATTGGATACTTTATTTTTAGGATAAAATTCAAAAAACTCTTCCTTGTAAATTCCAACTACTTTTTCTCCACCAAAAGTAATCACAACAGATTCGCACTCAAGGAAATCATATAAAAATTTTGCCTGATCACGCCAGTGTTTTTTACCTGTCAGTTCATTGGATTCTTTTGAATTGGGTTTAAAAACTGTGCATCCTTTCCACTTTTCTAAAGGTGCTTTTTTTGGATCGACTATAGTTTTTATACCTTTACAAAAATCTATTATCTTATAATTTTCACTTGAAAAAAAACCTTTATCGTAGTCCGACAGAATTACAACGTCTGGTTTTTCTTCGATTATTGCTTGTTTGACAAACAAGCAATAATCATCAATATCTTTGGCTTTTAAATTGCAAAAAGGAAATTCAAAATCATGTCTTGGGGCAACCTGAATGTCGTCGTCTAAATATCTTCTTTTTACTGGAATTATAGGTTTTACAGGTAGTTCTTTGCATTTTATTTTAATTTTATGATTTTGAAACAAATTTAAAGCATTCTCATCAGGAAAACACGTAAGAATTGAATCAACATTAAGATGCTTTAATTGATAGGCAACATTAGCTACGCCCCCAGGTCTGGAGACATGTTCGTTTTGACAAGACATAACAGGGACAGGGTGTTCGGGACTGATTCTGTCTACTTTTACATTGTAGTATTCATCTATAATTGCATCGCCAATGCAATGAATTTTAATTTTTTTGTTTCTATTATTTTTTAAAAATTTATCGACAACATCCACATTCATTTTTTTGAATACCAATCTTTAAATTTGATCCAATAAGGCTCAAAAGTTTTTACAAAAAATCTGCCCACAACAGCTTGAAAAATTGCAATAAATGTAATTCTACCAATATAAAATATTGTTGCTGCATCCAAAAAATCTTTTTTATTTTTTTTCATGTTTTTGTGTTCGCAATTGTAATGTGGTATGCAGATCTAAGTTTGCCCCCAAATTCTCTATCATCTCTAAATTTTGAAAGACCCAATTCTTCTCTTATTTTTCCGATATCTTCACTTAATGCGTCAAGCCAAAAATAAACACCATCTGTTTGTACATTGTTATCATAAAAAAAATCTATTTTTTTATTTTGGTATTTGCCCCAAAATTCCATATTTTTGGGGCTTTCTTTATTTTCACGAACAATTGTTATATGGGCTTTGTGTTTTTGAGGATTAACATTATAATATTTTGGTATCAAATTCCTATAAAAGTCAACAATTCCTTGATCTATAATAGCAACAACCTTCAAACCGGGTCCATATTCAACAACGCCGATTGAAGAATACATTTGTTCAAAAAAATATTTAAATTTAAAATTTTGCACTAATTATTTAGAATTATTTTTAACATATTGATAAACATTAAATTCATCAAACTCTTTTTCTAAATAACAATTCCATCCTATTTTTTTCAAATCAGGAAAAAAAACCGAGCCTTGAACATCTTGATATTCTTTAATTTCACTTGCTACAACCCTGTCAACTAAATTATTTTCAATAAAATATTTGTATATTTCGCCGCCGCCAATAACACAAATTTCTCTCTCAAAAACCCTAGCTGTTTTTAGTGCTGTTTCTACGGTTGGTCTTGCACAAACAAAAGATTGATCTATCTGGAAACTCTCGGGGTTTTTAGTAACAATAATGTTTTCTCTTCCTGGCAATGGTCTAAATTTTTCTGGGATTGATTCCCAAGTTTTTCTCCCCATAATACATGGCTTTCCCATGGTATACTCTTTAAAAAATTTTAAATCCTCTGCTATATGCCAAGGAATTTTTCCATATTGGTTAGCTATAACAAAATTTTTATTATAGGCAACAAAAATAGTTACAAGTTGCATAAATCACACCGCCACTGGAATTTCTATTTTAGGACCAGACACGAAATCAATTATTTCAAAATCTTCTGGTCTATAACTAAAAATATCTTTGGCCTTATTTATTTTTAATTTAGGGCTATTGATTATAGGTAGTTCTAAATATTTTTTAACACCTTCAATTTGATCGTCATAAACATGAGAGTCACCTGTGAAATGAACAAATTCATAAGGCAAACAATCAGTTTGTTGGGCAATCATCACCGTTAATGCGCTATAGAATTGAATATTTGCAGGAACACCTATTGGAAAATCGCAAGATCTTTGATACATGATGCCCGTCAATCTTCTATCGTCGTCTACTAAGACCTGATACATCATGTGACAAGGAGGCAATCTTGATCTTTCTAAATCTTTTGGATTCCACAAAGTCCAAAGAGTCCTTCTACAAGAATGATCACTTTTAATTCTATCAATGACCCACTTTAATTGATCAAACCCATCTTTACCATAGCAATTTTGACCTAAAACATTATCTTGATTTGTAAAAGATTTTCCGCCTATTCCGTTTCCGTATTCCCCGCCAAAGTGTCGTAGTTGGAAGCCATACACTGGACCAAATAGATTCTCAGCAAATCCATTCTTTGTTTCAAAATCCGAGTCAACCCAAGGCGACCAAAAATTACAACCTAAAGATTGAAGATCTTTATTGTTTGTTGACCCAGATAGGAACCACAATAATTCAGCAAAAACTGACTTGGGGTAAACTTTGCGGCGAGTAACAATAGGAAAATAATCGGTATCCAGTCTATATCTGTTGATCAGACCAAAAATAGATCGTGTTCTAATTTTGGTTCTTTTGTTTGTTCTATAAGTTCCATTATTAATTATTTGATTTAAAGATTCATCGTATGTTTTTAGTAAGTACATAGTTTTTTTAAAAAATTAAAAATAGGGATTCATTATGGTAATTAAACTAAAATTATAAAAATGTGCATAAGTTAACGTTTTTGTAAATATCCATAAATTAATTACCAAGATCGGCTCCCTGTCACCGCCAACATTTTTTTGTTGAGTTATCCTAGTTGTTATGATCAAAACAAGTTCAATCAACGCAAGTTAATTTTGAATTGATCATACCTAAAATTTATAACAAAACCTTTTAATTGTCAACGATTTCTTTCTATAATATTTTATGATTTCAAAAACAGGCAAAAATTTAAATATTTTAATAATGACGGAGAGCGGAGACGACTGGCAGAGTTTTGCCTGTTGGTACTCTTTTTACGTAAACATGCCTGAATCGAATGTGATAATTTATTGTCAAAGAAATAAAGAGGTTCCATTTTCCTACTTCCAGTGGGCCAAAAGACTTAAAATTCCGTGTTTAAAATCTAATCCTTTTTCTGCGGAAGGTCCATTTTTTTTAAATTGGTTTCACGCATTAAACGTAATCCAAAATAACAATATCTTAAAAGATCCTTTTTTGATCATAAATCCATTTGTTTTGGCAATTGATTGTTTAAATGAAAATATTTTAGATATCATGAATAAATCAAAATTTTTAATAGAAGAAAATGTTTGTTTTGTTCACAATATTGATATAAAAGAAAAAATAAATGAATACTTTTTAGAAGAAAAAAAAATAGAAATAAATTCAAACAATATTTGTTTTGAAGCAAAAGAAACACAAACAATTAACCCCCTAGTAAGTTACAAGAAAGGGTGTGGTAGATGGATAAATACAGCGAAAGGATGTCCTTTTTCAAACGCTGGTGGATTGGTTACCTCCGAGATGACAGCGAACGAAACAAGAATAATAAATTTATGGAGAAAAATGGTTCCGCTTTATCAAGTAATAAAATGAGGTTAAAAATGGAAAGATTTTATGATGATGACGATCAAAATGATGAAAAGGAATCATTTTTCAATGAAGAAAATCAATACTATGAAGAAGAGAACGAAGAAGAAGAAATTGTTGGCTACATGGATCAACAAGGCATCCTTGACGTTATGCACATGGATATAGATCAAAGCAAAATCAATCAAGGTATTTTAGAAAAATCAATAAGTGTTGCAAAAAGTAGTTGGCTTTGGAATTTCAAAAATATTGATGATAAACTAAAAATTATCGAAAAAATATTCTTTAAATTAATGGAAATAACCGAAAAGCATAAAGAAGAAGGCGACGACTACGAAAAAGAAAACAAGAAAGAAGAATAAAATGCCAATTTATAAATTTGAATGCAAAAAATGCAAAAAAGAATTTGATGAATTAAGTAATTACGACGAAGAAAACATATACCCGTCTGTTGAGTGTCCTTTTTGCGGATCTAAAGAAAAACTAAAATTAGCCACTAGTAGTAATTTTAGTTTTTCTAATCCAGTGGGAACAGATCGGTGGAATAGTTCGTCTACTGGTCATGATTATCGATTTAAACACAATATACCAAAAGTTAAAAAAGAGAGAGAAATGGCCGAAGCCTTGTCACACATGGGATCAAATCCATATGGTAAAAACAATGTAGAAAAAGATTTAAATTTAGGAGAGGGAATTCATGATCCAAAATCAAGATCTGGTTTGACATAATTGATCTTAAGAATATTTTGTTTTTCTTTCAACAGAATTATCAAAATGCTGTTTGCCCAAATGCGAGAACAGTCGTCGGTCTGGTTATCGACTAAAAAATTCAAATATTCACTATCAATAAGTATTTCTTTGCCAACTAAAAAACCTTTTAGTTGATTTAAATTTAATCCTTCTAAGAAAGCGTTCATAAAGCCTCCAGCTTTAGAGTCGAACTTTATTTAGATTTGTTAATTTTTGATTTTTGATTTTTTTGAGAATTTAGTAATTTTTGTTCCCAATCGGAAACCCACCATCGCCTTCCAAAGCCCACTCTTCTGGAAAAACCAGCAACACTTGATGTGTCAGTCATTTCTAGCCATTTTTTGAATTTCATGTTGGCGATAAAGAAGAAAAAGGTTTTGTAAGTATGTCTTGTAAACTTTCAGAGTCTATTATCTCTGTTTTATCTTCAATTTTTCCAGTGTAGGTGTTTATGTCGTCACCTGCTTTGTAGGACAAAATAAAAGATTCTGGGTTTAATAATTGTTTTTGAGTTAACAAATAAGTAATGTCATAATTTCCGTCTTTTCTTTGAGATAAAACCGCTGGACATGGACCAGCCACCAAAAATCCCCATTTTTTAGAATAATCGGGAACTTGAAAAATTGTAACGGCATCTCCTTCCAAAGTAGCACGCAAACCATCATTATCCATACCCATTTGTCTTTTTAACGAAGAAAAAAAATGCTTATTTGTTGTGGAGTTTTTGGGATTTAAAGGAGTTTCCGGAGCGGCTCCAATTGATGGAGCGGCATCTTGCTCTTTGAATTGAGCATTTTTTTGAGACAACACAAATTCTTTAAAACTACGCAACATATAGTCTATATAGTATCAGGATACTTATAATAGAGGCAAAATTGGAATCAATTGGTTTTTCTAAATTCAGAAGTTTAATGGATATTTGGGATCTGTGCTTATTGGAGCAAGAAGAAGAAAACAGAATTAAACAGATAATAAACGACAATGGTTTAATTTTGTTTTTTAAAAAAGATCAGGAATATTTTGGTACAAACGAAGAAGGAAGAATTATATTTGCAAAAATTAAAAATAACGATGAAGATTTACCAAAAGGTTGGGACGAAGAAGCCACATTCACTGTTTGTAATCTGAGCCGGATGGTGAAGGGAGAACCAAGCAAAAACATACTAGGGAAAAAAGACATTAAAAAAATAAAAGTTGTAGAAGAAGAAGAACTAATAGAAAATTTAAAAGATAATTTTTTTAACAAAGAAAAAGAAAAAAACAACATTGAAATATTGAGCAATAAAAACAAAGATAAAAAAACAAGCCTTAACCGTACCGACGAGGATTAGGAGAAAACTATGCCATCGATTTTAGAATTACAGGATCTCTACAACGAAGCTTTAGTAAGAGAAATAGTAGAAAAAACAAAAAGTTGTGGTTTAGCTTGGAGCCACCTTGGAGGAACGCAATTCAAATCTACCGAACTTGATGTTTCGGTAAGTCCCAATGTGACATGGGATTTATTTATAACAAAGATACAAGTGGGAAATTTAACTTACAAATATACATTAGACATTAAAAAAGACTCAGTTTCTTATATAATGATAAACGACGGACCTCTTACCCACACAAATCGAGAAAGCGTAGTAAAAGAACTTTATGAAATAGTAGAAATTTTAGTTCTAGAAATGGACAAAAAACTCAAAGAAACAATACAGTTTGTGCAAAAAATTACGGATTGCAGAACCTAGGAGAGAGGATGCCCTTGCTATTTGAAGACGCTGGACAACCAAAAACAAGAAGATATCAATGTTTTGTTTGTGGCAAAAATTATGAAAATTATGAAGAATACAAAGAACACATTGTATCTAACCACGATGAAGGTCGTGAATACCTCATATGCCCAGACTGCAAATCACCAGTTCGTTGTTTAAAAACCCACTATAAAGCAAAACACCCATCAAGGGTAATGCCAAAAAATACACAAACAAGGGTTGCTGTGTGGCATGATTTTAAAACTGGGCCGAATGGAAAAAAAGAAAGAAAAAAAACAAGGAAACCTTCATTTAGACAAGGTACCTTTTCTTCCAAAAAATGTTCAAGAGACTTTGAATATAAATCAGGTATGGAGTGTGAGTTTTTTGAGTGTTTAGAATCGGACATAGATGTGACTAACTTTAAATATGAAGATATAAAAATACCATATTTTTTTAAAGGAAAATGGCACAACTACATACCCGATTTAAAAGTAACATTTATTGACAATTCAATAGAAATTTGGGAAATAAAACCAGCAAACCAAACAAATTACGAACAAAACAAATGCAAATGGGTTGCAGCAAATAACTTTTGCACAAATTTAGGATGGAATTTTGTTGTGCTGACCGAGGTGGGGTTAGGTAAATTAAAAACTAAAATCAAGAAACAACAGGTTCGTTTTTTGAATGGATCAGATGATTAGATTTTTCACCCAAATTATTTAAAACATCAAAAATTTTTGAGTTATTTTTCTTACATTGTTCTATTTGCTCACTTACACGCCTTTCTACTAATTGGGCAGCTTGTGTTTGGTGTTTCTTGTACTCTTCGGGATCCACTATTCCTTTTTCGTGAAGTAAAGATTTTAAAGCAAGATTTTCTATTATCAAAAACTCAATCATATTAGAATTAATATAATATGAATCTTTAATTAATTTTTCTGTGTCAGACATCTTACAAATTTACTTTCTTGCCTAAAACTAAATCAGTGGTGTCTCTGTAACTATCTTCGTCAAAGTGCTGAGTTGAAAATTCAATCAACATTGTATCTTCAAGTGCTTGCATTTGATGTGTAACTCCAGGAGGCACATGAAAAGCGTAACCTGGAGTCATTTCAATCGATTCAATTTCTTCATTTAAGTTATGGGTAAAAACAATCCGACCAGATTCACAAAATAATACCTCGTCCTTTACTCCATGTTTGTGAAAACTAAGATGATGACCTTGTTTTATGAAAAGTTTTTTACCACAATATTTTTCATTATTACATATCCATAATTCCCAACCCCAACGTTTGGGAACATATTTCATGTCTAAAGGCTTTATGATCCCTGACATAATTTCACTCACTAACTGGTGTGCTGTCGATGTTCAAACTACCATCAACCCAAACGTCACCATTTTCTTCAATTTTTCCTTGCTCATAAGGAACTGTTTTGAGTCGATAAGTTTCTTTCATTATGTGGCTCAAAATACCTTTTATAACTAAATGACGACGAAAAGCCATGGTTGAATCTTTTTGGGAACCATTATTAACAGTCTCAACAGACTCTTTGATCTTTTCTAAAATACCATCTAAATAGGCTCTTATCCCATAACCTATTTTATGAAAGCCTTTGGCTTCACCTAAAAACCCCCACATGACAGAGGAGATGGCGTAATTTAAATCACCAGCACCCGCTATGGGATCAGATCTATTGATCAATGCCGCTATACTATCAGCGGCATTTGATAAAGATTTTTTCTTGGATTCATTGAAAAAAGCAGAGTTGAAAGAATTTTGAACATATTCAGGGTCGGACAAGAATCTTTTAACACAACGATTTACAAAATACGCAAAATATTCACCTTTGGTATAAAAATTATCGGTGTTGTCCGATAATACTCCTAAAACTTCTGAGATGGGTTTTGCAAATTTATTACGATCACTAAGTTTAATGTATGGCATAAAGTTCCTTAATTTTTAAAAACGAAATTTTCACAAAAGGGGACTATGTGATGATCCACTAAATTATAAAGATCATCTTTTGTTCCACAATTGCAAACAAACAAATCAAACATTTCAATGTGTTCTGGTGGTTGAAAAACTAATTTTCGGGACTCCGCCCAATCTATGTTATTCAAATTAATAACGCCAGATTTATCATTTCTAAATCTAGACAACAGGTAATTAGAGTATGGGCGAATTTGAGCCTCGGAGTCATTAGAGTCATAATTTATTTTATCCGGTCTAGCCACCAATATGTTCAACCCGCCCTCATTTTTTATTCTAGAAAATTCATTAACATATCTCACATCCGATACAATAGTGGAGACATGCTTATCTCTAAAAGCCAAATCCAGCCAAACACTAGATTTAATTTTTCTGAATCCGTCTCCAATAAATTGCAAAGCTTGTCGAACAGTGCAGTCGAAACCGGGAGGGTTCTCTGAGATGGTTTTCCATTTCTCGATAAATTCTAAATCAACATTAAATGTTTCGCAAAAAACTTTTTTAACGGCCGAGGCGAATGCCATTCTTTGCCAATTTTTTGGAGAAGAATTTAGTTTAAGAGCTAACCTATCGGCTATCGAATCTTTGCCGTTTTGTGCTTGCCCAGCTATTCCTATGATTTTCATATCTGATTCCAAAAAGAGTTGATAAATACTAAATTATTCTAATCTCAGACAGATTGTAACAAAAAAAAGTTTTTATGAAAACTAAAAAAATAGAAAAAATTTGTGGAAATTGTAAATTGTTTGATGAAAATAAAAACGAGTGTTCGATTGTAATTTTATTTGAAGGAGAAAGAAAAAAATTACCGGTATCTGCCGAAGATTTTTGCTTTTTCGAAGAAGAATTTTTTGATCCAATATTAAATCAAAAGGACAGATTTTCAACGGAGGTACGGGAAGTTAAATTTTGGGTAGAAAACGAAAAAGGAGAAAAAACAAACGGGAGCGGCACCGTTAAGATGGAATATCCTGAGGGTTTTTTTGGAAAAGAAAATTAAGTTATTTGATCGTTGGTGTGTATCTCTTTAGCTGCCGAAAGAGATTCTTGTATTATCTTTTCGCTACATCCAGTTATTTTACTTAGTGTTTTTATATCATATTTTATAAAATCTTCTAATTTATTAATATTTTTTAATTTTAATTTTTTGGCCCTAACTGCCCCTATATTTGGTATTCTACAAAGATCTACTAAATGAGACTCAACTCCGTATCTAATTCTCATATTCAATATTTTAAAATAATTAACTTTATCCCACTTGCAAGACATATTATCCAAATAATTTAAAACTTGAAAAGTTCTATCAAGGTCCGAAGATAAGGATCCGAACAATGATTGAAGGACTGGGTTGTCTCTTCTTCCTTTTAACATATTGTGATAAGCGCAGCCTATCTTGCAAACAGAGTCTGGGACTTTATCTTTGCCAATAATTTTATCTATTTGAATTTTATATTGAAAAATAGATTCTTTTTCTTGTTTATTGCAAATCGACCACCTATAAGAATCAATATTGCCTAAAGCCAAAGATACCATGTGATCGTTTTCTTGGTAATTGTTTTTGAAAACATTATTGAAATTTCTTCTTAAATCACTTACATCAAAAGGAGAAAAATACAAAATACTAGCAATTTTACCAACCGCAGTACATCTGTACTCGTCTTCTTCTTTTTTAATAGCACCACATTGTTCTAATAAAAAAATAGTTCTATCAATAATATCTTCATCAAAATTAATATTTTGATAATAAGCAAAACTATTTTTAAACCATTCTCTAAAACCTTCTTTTGTTTTAACGTTTCCCTGGTGAATTTCCGAAACTATATGAAAAGCTAAAGTTTTATAATGAGGATTGCTTGAATCTCCAACAAAATCTAATAAAGTACTTTTAATAATTGATTTATTCTTTAATTTTGAAATCCATCGATCCTTCTCTGATTCAGGAACAAGAATATAAGCATCTCCACGAGGATCGAACTTGGGACGACCAGCCCTGCCAATCATTTGTTGAATATCATAATTTTCTACTTCGATGAGACCACGATGAACACCAGCAACTATAACACGCCTAGCTGGCAAGTTCATTCCCCAAGCAAGCGTCGAAGTGGATACCAAAACACGAAAATCTTTATCGTTCTTAAACCTTTTTTCTAAGTCAAATCTCTTCTTTGCATCTAAATCCGCATTGTGAAATTCAGATTTAATTCCATACTTTAACAAAGAATCAACCATTAGCTGACCTGTTCTTTTTGTGTGAACAAAAATTAAAAATTTATCCTCTGAGTAATACTCGGCTATAGCACAAGAAGTTCCAATTTTCTGAATTTCTTTATCTTCATAATTTTTATCTCCATCATAATAAGTTTCATAATGAACATTTAAAGGACAGGGCCTATAATCGGACTCCAAGTAATAAGTATCTCTATTTGTTATCTTGCTTAGCCAACCACATATTTCGTCCACATTTGGCATGGTGGCCGATAAGAGTATAAGTTTTATGTTTGGATTAATTTCCATAAGTTTCATTAAAGCAACTTCAATATGATCGCCACGAGATGGAACGGTGAGAAGATGACTTTCATCAAAAACAATAACATTGGTTTCATATAAAAATTTGCTTTTTTCACTTTTATGATTTCTGCACCTTGAAGCCAACATTTCAGGGGTCATCACAATCAAACTGGATTCATCTAACTCATTCATTCTTTTTTTTGAAAACCCAAAATCGCCTGTTGCGATAAAGGTTTTCAAATCTCTAAAATGATGATCTTCGTTTGTCCAGTCTTCTTCTTTTTCTTTGGCCAAAGACTTTAATGGACCGACATAAATTCCTTTGCCTTTTAATTGTCTTATTCCATAGGCCAAAAATATTTCTCCACATATAGTTTTTCCTGCACTTGTGGCTGCGGCTATCACCACGTTGCTGTTTTGTTTAAATATTTTAAACAAACTACTTTGAACCGGATTAAATTTATCAAAAGACCAATTTGCATATTCGTATTCTTTTGTTTCAACTAAATCATTTGTGTCTGAAATTTTTATAACTTGAGGCATATTTTTATCTCCTAAGAAAAAAGAGGGGATGGAATTAATTCCATCCCCTCTCCCCCACACCCAAAATAAATAATTAGTTTGCTACAGCAGTGTTTTCTCTTTTTTTATTCTCTTTGTTGACAACATCTCTAACAGAGTCGAGAAGACCAAACAACTCCTCTGCTGAGTCTGTGTTTGAAAAAAGTTTATCCATTTTTAAATCTTTGGAGATCAAATCCAAGGATCCAGCGACATCTCCGGAGAGTTTCTCCGTGAGTCTTGTGGATAAAAAAGAAACATCTTCATTTGAAAGTGAAGAAACATACTCTATTATTACACTCTTTTGCTCTTTGTTCATTTAGAACCTCATGAAAAAAAAGATATTTGAAAAAGAAAAACTAGAAGAACTCTTTTTAAAACAATCATCCACTTTTCTAGATCATTTAGGATTAATGAAAAAGATCATGGAAGATGTACGTGATAACACATTTAAAGAAATAAAACAAGAAGATTTACCTCCTAAGTGTGTTAAGATTACCTTAACTAAATTCTTAATTTTAGACAAACAAATTGACAATTACAATTTCGAACTATGGGCAGAATACTCTGTTCCCAAAGAAAATGGCGTTGTAATTGGCACAAATATCTATCTAATTAGTTCAAACGGCGATGTTTATTTAAGAAATATTTTTGGAACTTTTTTTAAACCTAAAATTCTTAAACAACATCAAAACTCTTAACTATGCGACCGTTAAGATCACAAGTCTCATGTTCGAAAACCATAATATCATCATCCTGTTCATATTGCAAACTTAAATTAAAAGAATCCAATATAGCCTTTTTTCCTTGTCTGGAAGCAACAATACTGCAATAATTATCAGTTTTTTTCATGTCTCCGTTTTTATCTTCTTGAAGAATATCAATTTCCAAAGTGACGCCATCTGGAAGAATCAATTGAACTGAGCCTTCTTCAAGCAATTGGTTGATTAATAAATATTGTAATTTCCTGGTTTTTGCGCTCATTGTTTGCCTCTTTTTAATGTTGTAAAAAGAATTTACTTTTTAAAATAAATCAATCGATCCTGACTCAAGTATGTTATAAGTAAAACCCTCATAACTACCCGGCTTTGATCTACTGCCGGGTAAAAGCGACCGACCATCTCTCGATTTAATCGTCCAACAATAAACTTTTTTTCCGTTTCGAAAAAACTCTATATAAGACAAATTATCTTGACCAAGAAATGCTCGACCAATTTTACAAACTAAAAAAAATGGCAAAAATGGAGCATAACATGATTGAACTTGAATAGACTCTAAAAAATAATCACTATAGTCAGCCTTGCTGTAGCATAGCACTACATCATATCCGTCAACCATGGCTTTTCTTTGTTTAAGAGGCAACACCTCCTTTTCTTGATTAAAAGAAACTTTAGGAAAAGTATGAGGGGTAAGCATATTTGCCATCCCTTTCATTTCTTTAATTTTTTTTTGAAAATTATTATCTAACATTACACAATATGTATTGTTATTCGATATAGTTTTCGTGATACAACAAAATGTTTCTGTCTTGTTTTTGACTATTTTTAATTTTCAAATTATTAAAAAAATTTAAAGATTCTTTTCTAGATTTTTTTCTAGCCAACTCTGACCACACGCCTTGTTTAGAATTTTCACTAGAAAATTTTAAAATTCTTTCAAAAAACCAAAGTTTCATCTGCTCAAACCCTTTTGAGCAAGGTTTGTCAAATTTTAATATTTTAAATACGTCATCTGGGTCCAATAAACAAAGACCACTTAGTTTGTCATTTTTTGTATATTTTTTAGGCAGTCCAAGGTCTTTGGTGCAGTCTACAAAATGTAATAAAAACCTTACCCAATTTTTTATACTTAGTCCATCTAAACACATTTCGTTTTCGCCCAACCTAAACTCTAAGGTTTTTTTTCTACTGTTGAATAGATCAAAGCCTCCGCCCTTGAGAAAATGATAAGCATTTAAAGTGTAATATTTAATATTAGATATTTTTTCCAAAAGAAAAAAAGGATTTAAGGGAGAATTTACGCTTAAAGAGTCATTGTCAGCTATCATCTGGCAGTATCTATTTTTTTTTCTAATTAAAGGAAAAGCATCCATTATCACATGTTCGCATTTAATATACCAAGATATAATGGAAGCTATTTGATTTTTATCTAAATCTCCTACGTTCACATGAACGTGCAAAGAACATCTATGATCTGCCTTGATATTATTGAAGGATAAATTTTCGGCAACCTGAATTAGATCTTTTAGATCCTTCCAGCCTCTCATCACAGGAGTGCATATTTCTATTCCGCAACTAGAGTCTGGTTTTACTATCCAATAATTATTGTGAAAATTATAATCCCAACCTTGTATCTCTACTCTTTTTTTTATTGCTTTATTTATCAGCAAAGCAACACGGTCTGCCCCAAGTGGTATTTCATTTTTATTTAATTTTTTTATCCTGCCGTCTGCTGTGTTTACTTCTATTTCGACGCCAAAAAGTCTATTATTTTTACAATTTATTATGTTGTCCATAAAAAAGAATTTATGATATAATCGTAGTTAAGTCAAATTTTTGGGAAAAAACATGAAAGAAAAAAGATTATTACTAAAAACAAAAGATGGTAGAGAATTTGTTACTTATCAAAAAAATATTAAATATTTAATGAAATTCGTCGAAACATTCGACGCCGAAATTTTTTCTATAACGGTTTTACAAAAAACAAAATCTTTACAAATAAAAGATCTAACCGCTGCTATTTGTAATCAAAATTACAAAAATGAAAATCATTATAAAATAATTAAAAAAATATATCCTAAAAATGAAAAATCAAAAAATAAAGAATTAAATATTTCCGATTTTATAAATAAAAAATTATTATCGGGGGAATCTATAAGTTTGGATATTATTAAAAAACAATATAAAAAAAATACACTAGAAAATAACAATTTGTATTATTACATAAATAAAGTTAAAAAAGAATTAACAAAAAAAGGTTATAAGTTTACAAAAATAAAAGTTGGTGAATATTGTATAACATTGAAAAAATAATATATTTTTTAATTTTAGTATTTTTTATACCTGTTTTTATTATTTATTTATTTTTTTGTTTCACAATACCTTTAATTAAAATTGGTAAAAAACAAAAAGATGGAAATATAAAAATATACATATGCAAAGACCTTATACACTCAGACTTTCTATTTGAATCTGATTTATTTAAAAATATTTTTCCTGAGTCTGATCGTTATATCAAAATAGGCTGGGGGGATAGAAAGATATTTCTAGAAACAAAATCTTGGTCGCAATTAAAAATAAAAGATTTTTTATTTGCTTTTTTTGGCCTCAACAAAACAGTTTTGAGGATCGATTATACCAGCAGTGTCCCTGATAAATGTGGTTACGTGATGGTGGATGAAAATCAATTAAAAATTATCAAAGATTATATTTTGTATTCGTTTGAAAAAAAAATAATTGAAAAAAAACCAGAGTATTACCAACATGGTATATTCTATGAATCTAAATTAAATTATAATTGCATCACTAATTGCAATAATTGGATCAACCAATGTCTTAGAAAAGCAAATGCAACAAATAGACTGTGGTGTCCTTTAAGTGTTTATCTTTGAATTGGTCAGTCCTTAAAGGAGACCGTGTTTTCTGGCGGTGAGCATATAAATAAAAAAAGGATAGATTTTACTCTATCCTTTTGTAAATAAATTAATTTAAAAAATCAATCTTCGCTGTCTTGATTATCTGTGAAATCGCCTGTTTCTAAGGGGTTGCCATCAGCATCAAAATCAACAACTTTTTCACCATACTCTCCACTTTCAGAAGCGGCCAATCCTGATCCCCAACAATCCAAATAGTCCTGAACCTCTTGTGAACTTTCAGCATCTACAAGTTTTGGACAATCCAGGAGAACCTGAAGTGGGATACGATTTTCGGCCTTGGAGGCTTTAAATTTATATTCAGTTTTTCCTTCAGGCAGGTACTCGGGCATCAACTCATAATTGCCGCCACTCTTCATTTTGATTCTTTCACCAGAAAGCAGACAGCCGAGCAAACCAGACACAGGGTCAATTCCTTGTTCGAAATAAAGTTTTACATCGTCGGCCACAACAAAAGGTCTGAAGCCTCGGTTTTTAATATTTTTAACTTGCATATTTATGCCAGAGAATTTTTCAAGATTTTTGTGTTCAATCTTTTTCTTTGTTTGGGTTCTCATGCGAAGAGAAGCATAAAATTTAACAGCATTTCCACCAGGGGTGGTTTCTGGATTGCCGTACATTACGCCTATCTTATCTCTGGTTTGGTTAATCAAATACACTGTTACGTCTTGATCAACCACCATTGATTGTAATTTACGCATCTCCGATGAGATAATTTTGGCACGTTCTCCAGGTTGTTCCATTCTGCCAACAACCTTTTTCCAGTCTGTTACTGAGTAGTCCATCGGCAATTCGTTTTCTCGCAATTCACGCTCACAAGGAGGAACAGTGAGGGAGTCGAAAACAACCACAATAGGCTTACTTTCTATCTTCATTTCTTTTTCACGATCACGAATTGCCTTTGTTGTTACGTGAATTTGACGAAAAGCCTTTTCAAGAGAAGGCGGAGTGTAACGTAAAACACGTTTTAAATTTAAGTGAGAAATTTTTTCCATAAACTCACCGTTGGTTGCATTCTCGCAATCCAAAATAATAGCCCATCCACCTAATCGTTGTGCCCCATAAAGCACATTTGAACCAATAAGACTTTTTCCAGATGCCTCTGGTCCGAAAGCCTCTGTGATGCGACCCGCTGGTATTCCTCCGCCAATACAACGTCCAGAACAGGAATAATTGACGGCTAAGTTACCCGTGTCGATTCTAAATTTAACACTCTCAAGATCAGACAGTACATCGCCGCCTGTGTCTGCTGCGATATTACTAAACATATCATCCATGTCAATCTCATTATTATTAGATTTTTTCTTTGCCATTAAATTACTTTCTTTTTAAAAATTAAAATATTTATTGAAAAAAAGGGGGGCGGCACTATTGCCGCCCCCCGAAAAACTAAGCGGCACCTATCGCTTAGACACCATCAACCTTCCATACTTTCTAACTCTTTCAAAAACTCTTCATCCTCAATAGCCATATCTTCTGTCTTTGATTCTGTTACTTTTTCAACAAAATCCTCCTCTGCGGCCCCTGAAATTTTCTTGTTTTTAGAGGATGGGACACCTTCTGGAACAGTGACTGTAACTTTGGTTGTTGACTTCTTGGCAACTTCTTGAACTTCGTCTGAGTTCTTGCCTTTCCACTTGGCGTCAAAAGAATCAGCATCAAAAGATTCTGTTTCGTCTTGTACTAGCCCACGATGAATAGCCAATTCCTTCTCAAGATAATCAACATCACGTGGGTTTCTTAATTTAGTTAAATCATGAAGATTCTCTGCCCAACGACCAACCTCTTCGGGAGTACCAGCGGGACTAGGATTTCTAGCAAAGCCCGAAGAATCGTATTTTGGAAAACCTTCGCTGCCCAAAGTAACAGTCTTTCTAATGATGAAATCGTAGCCACTCTTTAGATCTGCAATATTGCCCAGTTTAGAATCAGGGTCACCTTGATTACCAACTATGGCACGAATGATCATGGTGTGAAGAATCTTGCCCACTGATAGGATTCTTGGACCAACGTTCTTAAGTTCCTTGCCATCAACAACCATAGATCTAACAACGGCATTGTAGTAGAATCTTTCAATTGGTTTTAAATTACGTGCTTCTTCCTTTAATGGTTGAGACTCAGGACAATCTTTACCATGCTGCTTTTCGATCTTATCGATCTGTCTCCATAGCGAACTATAGTATTCACAAATAGGGCAAGGAATGCTATTATCCCACTTGCCATTTACCAAAGGTCTTGGACAATGAATGCTTCTGTTGTTTATTTTGTGGGTTCTGTTGTATTGGAACAATTTTCCGCCACTAACAGGAGGTAAAATTCTTATAGAAACAGAACCTGTTTGTCCTGGCTTTACGTCTGGCATAGGGACAAATTGCTCTAAATAATTTCCACCGGAAGGTCCACCTTCGTTGTTGAGACGAGAATCCTCACCGACCATTTCTTCTAAGTTGAGTGTTCCGAAAGTTGGCATGTTTTTCTCCGTAATTTCTAAGTTTTGATACAAGTAATTTTGTAGTCAACTCATTTATTATAATTTTTTAAAATTATAAGTCAACTGATCAATTTATTTTTCTTGTTCAGTCTGAAAATCAGGTGCTTTGCAGACTGTTACTTCTGCTATATCTTTTTGATTAGCAATTTTGTGTAACTCTATTTCATCTTTCAAAACCTCATACCCAGCAGATTTTTGTTGTTCAACCAATTCGTTATGTAAATAATCCAACTTTTCCTTTAAAGTTGATAAACCTTTTTGTTCTAAATTTTGATTAAGGTTTCTTTTCTCGGATTTTTCTTTTTCATACTGTGCCTCAAGGGCCTTAAGTATTTTGGCGTTTTTTTCGAGTTGAGTTAAAGTATCATTGCTCATCCTGCACAAAACCTCATCTGCCCACATGTTGAGTTCTCCCATTTCTTTTTGCAATTTACTAACTCTTTTCATTTTTTTCTTTTGTTTGTTTTCTTCTACTTGAGGGGCTCTCATTGCCGCTCTTTTTAACAATACTTTTTTCTTAGCTTCTTTTTCACGTTCTTTTTTTTTCTTTAATCTTCTCGGTGATGGTTTTCCCATAAATTCCTTTCTTTAATTTTTTTTGGCTCTTATGTCCGGAACTGACATCAAGTGTTCTGGAATTGAGCCATCATCTAAGGGTATGTTTGTGCTGCAAGATTTAGGTCTAAGATCTGGCGTTTCTGCGATCATTTGGTCTTCAAATGATAATTTAGGTTTTCTTTGAATTCTAGATGCAGATCCAGAGAAATTAAGTTCTTTATCAGCCAACAAGCCGGATCCTATTATTGTGAAAAATTTTTCATCAACAACAACCACTCTACCAACGTCATCTGTTACAGCTATTTTTTGAAGTTCTAGTTTCCCGGTTGGGTGTTGTACCACCTTGTGAACTGGGTATTCTTTATCTTGAGAAAATCTCAATCCCAATCTTTTGACCTCATTAAAATATTGTATTGGTGGGTCAAATAACACCCTGTATAAAACTTTATTATTATTAATGTTTTCCTTAGATATTGTTGGTTTAATTGATATCAAATTTTGCTTTTGGAATTCAACTGGTTGATTTGTTGATTCCTCTTCTGTTTCGTCTGTTTCTTGTATATCGAATTTTGAACCTTCTATGAAACTAAATTTTTTACCTTTTAAAACTATTCCTTTTCCATCTTTAGATTCTTTAAAATTAACCTCTTTTTTTACTATCTCAAAAACTTCAACTTTAGTTACCCATATGTCTCTTCTTGCTAAATACGACATTATTGAAGAGGCGACTTTTTCTAAGGGTATGTCTTCTAAAAATTTTCCCAATTTTACGGTTTTTTCTTGTGATTTTTCTGTGTTGTATTGTCCGTTTTCATCTCTATCATGAAAAATATATTTTATTTCAAAGGCCATAAAATTCTCTTTATTTTTTTATTATACCAATTTTATATCTTGTGTCCAAAAAAAATGCGGACCTATTTTTGATTGAACAAAAATCTAAAAAAATGTTCTTTTTATCTTCTTTAAAAAGAAAATCTACAACTAAAAAAGAGTCAAAATTTAAAAAATCCCAAAAATAAAATAAAAATTTTTTCAAATCTTTGACTTCGAAATCTTCTGTTATTAGTATGAGATCGAACTTTTTAAAAGTTTGATCTTCCAATTTTTTATCATCTAAAAAAATATAATTTGTTTTTAAATTATAATTTAATTTCAAATTACAATCAACTATATTTAAATTTCTTTTTTTATTATCAACAATAGACCACTCCTCAACAGTTGTGCAAGATCTTGTAAAAACAGCAGCCATTAAACCTAAACTTGATCCTACTTGCAAAACACTTGATGGCCTTAATTCTGATCCCAGTTTATAATAAAAAGGAAGATATTTTGGGTCATTGAAAGCTGGGGAAAGTTTGGATGAAACATTCGCCAATTTAATTTTTGGAATAATGTTTATTGTAGAAATATTTGATTTTTCAAATTTATCTTTTATTTTTTGAAAAAATTCTTCCATAAAGTGAACGCTCCGACTCCCTAAAAAGAGTCGGCTTCTAATGCCAAAGCACAAAGATTCCGTCCCGAATCTCATACTAATATAGTGCCGAATTGAATTTTTTCTATACTTAACTGCCATTCATCCCAGCCTCTAAAGAGGACTGGGTTTTTGGCGGGAGGTGTATAAAAGAGCGTTAGAAAAATTTTTCTAACGCTCTAAAACCAATATCTAAATTATTTAATTTTACTGCGATCTAATGGGTATAGATCTAGTTTTTGCACGAGAAGATTTATCAACTTTCAATTTCCACTTTAAAGTTAAAATTCCGTCTTTAACTAAAGCCTCTGGATCTCCTTCTATATTTTTAGGAAGTTGCAGCCTTCTTTCAAAATAAGAAAGTCGTAACTCTCTAAGATGAACCACAGCTTCTTCCGGCAAGTGATAATCTTCCGAAACTCTACCAGATACGAGTAATACATTTTCATTATCGACTTCTACCTTCAAGTCTTTAGAAGTCATACCAGCTACAGCAATGGACAAAATTAGTTCGCCATCTTTTTCATACGCATTAATTTTTGGAAAACCGGTATTGTTTCCTAATGCATGTAAGTTATCTTTTTTGAAGAATTGATCAAAAAATTTGTCAAAGTGTTGTTCTATTGGAAAAAACAAATCATCTTTGAGTGGAACTATAGACCTATTTGGATTAATAAGATTCATTTAAACCTCCTAAATTGTCTCTATGTCGAAATGACCATAGAAGTGTGTCTTTTTGGACCACACATAATTATATAGTAATTTTGATATATATTTTGGAGGGTTGTTATGGATCCCAATTACGCACTGTATTTGTCAGGAATTTTGAATCAAGATGATTTAGAAAAAAGTGAAGGAATGGAAACAAAAAACTATATGTTTTTTTCTAATTTAAAAACTATCAAAGAAAGAGTGGACAAGTTATTATCGCTTGATCAAAAAACACTAGATAATCTTTTAGAAAAAGGACACGATTGGGCTTCGGACCATATAGCCACCAGCAAAGATGATGTTGAAGAAGTTTATAATTGGATCATGTCCGAGATCAACTAAATCACGCCAATAACTAATCTAAAGTTAGTGATTGGAGACCCCGTCTGATTCATCCAAATAGTGTAAAACCCACTAGACAGGGGTAAGGTTGCTTGTTTTGTTAATGTGTTAAGTAAATTAGTGTTTAAATTGGAGGCGGATATATGTCCATAAGCAAGCATAGAGTTAGTATTTAAGCCAGCCGACCAAAAAGAACCCGATTGAATTGCAAAAAAGGCAACGCCATCGCCGCCAGACAGATTCTTTAAATCAATATAACTTAGTTGTTTGTTTGAAGGCACGGAGAAACTAATGTACTTCGGCGTAGTGGCATTAATTGTTCCATAACAATTAATTTTATCATTATCATCAAAAACAAAAATATCTGGATTCGATGGCGATAATGCTTTACAAAATTTAATCAATTCAACAGATCTTTTGGGAGATACAATGACTGGCGTTTTGGAAACGTAAACGTTCCCGCTGGAACTTAAATTTCCTGGCCTAATCAATGCACCGCCAGACATTTCTCTTGTGTCTTCTCGCCCTGTTGTCAAATCCGCAGATCCAGATATTTTTAATCCAAAAGACTCTGGTGTAATGTTTATAGTTTCAAACCTAGGGTCAAAGTAATTAAAGTTATCGTTGGATAAATCAATAGCTGTTGTATTGTTTGATAAGTAATTAGTAACATATAGAACGTTAGCCGACTCATCCAAGTCAATATCCCATGGTCCGAATCCAACATTAATAAATTTTACTATTTTATCTTCCCATGTGTCTATAACAGCTATAGAATTTCCAAAAAATCCATATTCCCCATAAAGAGCCAAATAAGCCAAACTTGTTTTAGAATTTATTCTTATTTTTACTGGGTGGTTCCAAGGTGAATTAATTGTTCCAATTTTTTGCCAACTTGCCAATTCAAAAATTTCTATATTATTTGATTTAGCATTAACGCAATATAATTGATTTCTAATTATCTGTAGACTTATTGGCATTTCCCCTGTTTCAAATATATTCATTATTTGAAAATTACGAAGAGGATCTAAAGCATAAACTTTATTGTTGCCAGCGTCTGCCAAATATATAAAATTAGTATTTAAATCGACTATCATATCACTAAAACTACATTCTTCAAAATCAACTGAGTCAATTTCTTCTTCGGTTCTTATGTCTATAACCGTTAATTTACTAACTGAGGGTTTGCCTTGAACACCAACTGGAACATCCTGTATGGTTCTATAAGGCGGTCCCTCTGATAAAACCTTGGGAACTATAGGCTCAACCAATTCAGATCCATTATCTGGGTAATCTGGTCCGAATAAAAGATCCCATCTCCAATTTTTGTTATTCAGATCTAATTTTGTTTCGGCAACATACAAGTGATATATGTTTATATTGCAATCTATAGCACAAGCACCAAAATCTAAATCTATTGTTTTTGTTACAACTAATTTTTCAGTGTCTACTACATCTAATTTAAGACTATGAAAACCTATAGAGTATAGTTTTTTCTTTAAAGATTCTGGAACTCCACGCTCTCCCTTTAATGGAACTCTACAAAGAGAAAAACTAGGATGTGATAATTCTATTTTTTTGTTGTAATTAGCGTCAAAATTAAAACTTCTTTGTATAACATTTAACCATCCATTTCCCTCTACTTTATATTGATATCCTAAATTAGCACCTTGCTCGTCTTGAAGTTGAACAACCACGCATTCTGGATTGCCTTCATTTGCTATAAAAATCTTATCGTTGTGAACTAAAACGCCTCTAGGGCCATTCAGTTTGTGAACAGGATATATTATTTGTGCATCCGAAGATATTCGGGTAAATTTTATTCCACCAATAGAGAACTCATCATATATTCTCAAAATAATATTAGAAGAAACCAAACCTCCAGATGTTTGAATTGAGTATACGGTTGGTGTTCTGGATCCTATTTCATTTATTAAATTTTGATTATTTAAATCCAACAACAATAATTTATCTTTTAAATAATCATCATCCCCAGATAACTCATTGTATAGTTCGAATATATTTGAATCAAAATAAGAATCTATAGAAAAATAATGATTGTTATTTTTTTTAAAATCTAAAACAACTCGCTCAGATGTAAGATTTTTTGATTCTGCGAATTCTGATGTGCCTGCGTAGTTATCTTGTTGTCTTGATATCACCATTTCCCATATATCGCCATCTTGTCTTTGTATTGTTTTCCAAGAAAAGTTACCCGTTCTCTGCCAAATCATGCCTCCATTTTTTATTTTTTCTATCATCTCCAAAACGGATATTCGCCTATTAATATCTTTTAAAGAATTTAAGTTATTGTTGTATATCATTTAATTTTTTCATATTTTACTTTTGAATAGTAAAATTTTAATTTTACGTTAATGTCGTTATTTCTAAAATTAGGAAAAGTACTTATTGAATCAAAAATTAACTCATCTAAATCATAATTTTCAATAAGTTGAAGTTTAACATAATTTTTTAAAATACATTTCCAAGACCACATTTTGCTGCTACAATATGATAAAAAATTATTAAGCAAAGAATGATTTTTAGAAGATTCAAAAATAACCTCTAATTCGGCTGTGTTTTTGCCGAAATTAGATAATATAGGATCAAATTGATATATGTTATTTTGAATACCAGCTTTTTCTGGTTTTAATATTGTTAAATTATATATTTTATCAATAAATTCTATAGTATAGTAATTTTTATTTTTAATCCTGCTCTGTTCTAACCAATAATTTTTCATTTCGCTGCCCAATGTGTTTCAAAAAAACCAAAGATTCTTTTGTATTTATTGAAACCAAGAGCGTTTTAAATTCATCATTAACTATTCTTTGCGAGAAATAATTCCATATTAAAAGATCAACATCTTGAGCCGAAAGACCCGATTTTTTAACCAAATATAAAAAATCTTTTTCTATTTTTTTATATTTATTTTTTACGGGAGTGGATTTAGGAACATCATATCCTAAAATTTTCATGAATTTTAGGATATGGGTATCTAAACCGGCGTACTCGGCATTTTCTCTAGAGTGTAATAGAAAACAACGGCTTGTTTTCATGCCTATACCATATATTGATTCCAAATCATCCACATGGCAGTTTTTAAGATCGATATTAGATTTTGCTAATTCTAACATAGTTTTAGATTTGTTATTATAACAACCTATACCATGTTTTTTTAATTCTTGTGGCAAATCATCTTTGTAACTTAAAATTACATCAAAAGGTTTAGAACAACCAAATTTTTTAAAACCTTCTTGTAAAAAATTTTCTAAAATTCTAGAAATTGTATTAGCTTTTTTACCAGCAACACAAATCCAAAATAATATCAATTCTTGTAGTTCAAAATCACTACAATTATATTTTGTTATATTTGATGGATCGACCATCAGACTAGACCTTCTATTCCTAAAGAAGAATCAAATCCAGTTTCTTTCTTGATTTTTTTTTCAAAAGCACTCACTGTTGAGGATATCTCTTGGTCTAAGTTAGATGGTTGATAGCCATGATTTCCATAAATATTACCATCTAGTTTATCCATTTGTTTTCTTAGCATGTGTCCCATGCTTTGGGCATTGTCATGATTTTTATCCCAAGCCTTCAAGTGGTTTTTTAAACGATTTACAACATATTTAGCTTCTGTTATTTCTTCATTTATTTTAACAATATCTGGGTCGCATTTAGCCTTGGCCTCTGCTAATTTGTCACTGGATCCTAATTCCTTAGATTCTATGAATCTTTCACAATAAATTTTTTCATATTGATTTTCTTTATTTTGCAAATTCTTTTCGGCAAGGGCTAAATAATGACCAAAACTATCATAGAAACCTCCCTCTTTTTGAATATAATTACTCAAAGTATTCTCGTTAAATTTAAGATTTTCTTCTTCTAATATTACTTCAAATTTATCGAAGTTTAATTTTTCTTTTGGCAACATTTTTGTCTCCTTTAATTCTAATTATGGTTGTTAGTTTAATTTCAATTATCTTCACATTTTTGTTCGCAAACTTCTTTGTAACTCTCGTAATCTCCTTGGATTCCATCTATTACTTCTTCATCTTTTTTTGGCTTCCAATTTTGTTTTACAATATCAATATTAGTTTCATCCGATGCCTCTTCTTTATGCTTTTGTAAAGTAAACAAATACTCAGAGTTGCTTATTTGTTGTATTCGGAGGCTTTCTTTGTCGAATTTTAGATATATTGTAAATCTACTTTTTCCATCTCTTTGTTTGATTACATAGGCTCTTCCAATACCCAAAAATTTCTCATTATCATTTTGATTTAAAGATATGCAACCGTCTAAAGGTCTAATTTGACCGAAAGAATCAGCAAGGTGTTCATCATCTATTCTTCCAAAATCACCTTTAGTATCTTTTTTGCCATCTCTATTCGGTTGCATGGCCGTGGCAACGAAAACATTTTCCTCACTAGCCATAGCTCTAAGTTCACGAACTATTCTTTCACGAGATTCGTGAGTTTTAAGATCTGGGTGTAAGGCCATTTCTCCAACATAGTCAATGATAATAAAATCTGGTTCAAATCCATTGAATCTTAATTGAGAAACATACGCACGAATAGTGTTCACTGTTGCCGTGCCTGCGGAAAACTGTTTTATGATAAGTGGACCAACACCGTCCTTGGGAACATTCAATTTATTTATTCTGTCGAATAATTCTTCTTTGTGACAAAATAAATTCTGGATAGGTAAACCTGATAGTATTGCGTCCATTCTGGCAGCAACCTTATCCTCTGCCAATTCCAAGGATATATACAAACCTTTTTTGTTTCTTAAAAGATTGTTAGCTGTTACGCAGGCAAGCATAACCGATTTTCCAACACCAGAACCGGCAACAATTGATATAATTTCTCCACGACTATATCCGCCCCCTCCAATCTCTCGATCTATCTCATCAAGTCCAAAAATAAATCGATCTTTTTTCTCGTCATCATCGTCTTTTTTCTCATAACGATCAGATAGGCTTTTAAAATAATCCAATCCTATATCAAAATTTTGATGAGTTTGCATGGCGTTTCTCATCTCATCATAAACCATGCTCCAAGTTTCTTCTGATTCCGGCGCTCTGTCTATTAATTTTAAAGAATCGTGAAAAGCTTTTTTAACAGATTGGATTTTTGCAAAAAAAACTATTTTATCTTGCAAATAATCACGAGATTCCATCCCTGGTTGAAAATAATCAAAAAGTAAATTTAGTTCTGTGGAGTATAACACTAGTGTCTTAACATCTGTTATGTCTTTCTTGAATTCCTGAATAATAAAATTTTTAATTGGCAAAACACGATATTTTTTAAAGAAATCAAATACAATATTGCAAATTTTAGAATGTATCTTATTTGTGAAATAGTAAGGTTTGATTAAATCTATAGACTGAAGCAGAAACATTCTGTCCGATATCATCAAAGACATAACGTGCCTTTGAAAATTCTCATCCCAAGAATATCTGGAGTCGGTAGTTTGATCCGGATCTTGAAGATCAGGATCATTTATTTCTTGATTTTCTTCCAATTTTTACCCTTTAGTCGATTAACTTTTTGTATGTAGGAAACCAAATGTGTAAATCGTGATTGGGTCCATATTCCAGCATTAATCTAGATTCAATTACCCAATCATAGGCCCCGCCACGAATAAGAGGTATGATTATTCTTAAGTTTGGTATTAAACTAGGACAGTGCCACAATTTATCAAAACTCATCCACTCTGGCTTCTCTGTTTCGATTTGTCTAGGGTTAGATTCAATAAAAGGAAATCTAATGTCTCCTTTAAAAACATGAATTCCCATATGATTTGAAACGTCTTTTATAGTTCCAACATGAACGGGTTCTTGGGATAGTTCATAACCTGTCTCTTCCTTGAGTTCTCGTGCAACAGCAGAAACGGGACACTCATTGTCCTCTAGTTTGCCCCCAGGAAGATTATAATAACCCGCTTGGTTTTCGGGTCTGTTTTTTAAAATTAAAAGTATTTCAGACGTTCCGTCAAACAAATTTCTTTCGCAAAATATCAAAACAGAGTCTTTGATCATGCGAAATATTATATCAAAATTTTCAAAAAAAACCAAATATCGGAATCGTTAATTATTTATTCATAATCATTTTTTACACAATAAGAAAATGATATTTTTGGTCTTAAATCTAAAATAATTTTTTTACTTTGCATTGTTGGATACAAATATCGATCTGGATTTAAATTAGTTGTGTATGCTGTGTATGCTGTGGTTTGATTATTTTTTCTATTTTGTTTAGATATTGTTTCTCTAACTTGAGCATAATACTGCAATAGCGACATGGTAATTAAAATCAAACCTAAAATGAAGATTTCTTTTTCAAATTTTTGTTTCATTTGAATCGAATTATTGTTAGAGTTTTTTGATCCTGTTGTTTGGTTTCTTTTATTTCTTTATTGTGAAATTTTTCTAATATTTTTAAATAAAAAAGAAAAATAAAAAAAAATAAAAAATCTATTGAGGTAAATGTATCATTCATCTATTAATTTTAGATAGCATTTTTAAAGACTATCTTTTCCTTTTTATTCTAACGACTCAAAATAAATTTGCAAAGGAGTGATGATCATATCAAAAACCGAACTTTTGCCAAACAATTTTTTTTCTTAAATCCAAAGATAAAAAATTATCTAAATCAACAATATTTTGCCTGAAAAAATAAAAAAAATCACTTTGATTCATTTTGAAATACTTATACGAATATGCGCCGTTAAAACCACTATAGCAAACCGATATCCATATCGCCTTATTAGAGAAATTTTGTCTCAGCAGGAATTGACTAAAAGTAGGTATATTTTTGCCGGTAACTGTTGTCCAAAAAACAAAATTTCTTGTTTCAATAAAATTTTTGAACTCTAAAACATCAACTTTTTTGTATTTCCAAAACATCCAAATTTGAGAATAATGATTAAGCGGAACAACAAAAAAAGGAATTCTATGAGGATGTATTTTTAAAAATAATCCTTGGTATCCCCAATAATTCCAAGCAAATATAGAAAGGATCATATTAATGGTTTTTCACATAATCAAAAGCTGATTGCTTGTATTCTAGATTTAAAAAATTACAAATTTCTTTTATTGTTTCGCTTGTTTGTTGAATTAATTTTTCATGATCAATTCGTAAAAAAGGTATTTTGCATTTATAAACTTGTTTATTCATAGAATTAACATAAAAGTTTGCAAGTTTTAAAAAGTTTTGATAGTTATCTTGGTTTCCTAAAACATTACACATACTTTGAGCAATTTTTTCTTGGTTTCTATCACACACTATTAATTTAACTTGATCCTGTAAATTATTTAAAAATTCATCAAGAAACAAACACAATAAAGGATCCTTTAATCCCCATAATTCAAAATTAACCTGTCTACTTCGTATCAATTTTTCATAATTTTCTCTATCTTTTTCATTGAAAGATGATAATTCCATTTTTTTATGAAAATTTTTAAATTCCAAATCTTCCCAATAACCGCTTTTATTATGGGAAGTAAATTCATCAAATTCACTTCCCATAAAAACACCAAGATGGTGTAGAATTCCAGCAACAGCGCTGGTTCCACTTCTAAAGCAACCCATAACCACAATGCAACTCATCAAAAACCTTCTTCCCAACAAGTTTTAACATTTAAAACATTGTGTAGTTCAAAGAAATCATTTCTTGAAATTAAATAGTATTCAAGAAAATTATAATCTATATCATTAGTATTGTGATAACAAACACAAATATTTCTTTCTTCAATCTCCGTAAAGTATATTCTTTGTATTTTATTTTTTTTAATATTAAACAAAAAATCTCCTATGCTCAAACTTTGTAATTTTGGTAAATTTTTAAATAAATCACTTCTTTTTTCAACATGTATTATCATTCAAATATTCTCAAAACTAAACTCTTTTTCAAAATAATCAATTATTTCTTTTGTTATTTTTTCTTTAATCAAACCTTCACTTACTTTGGAAAAAGAAAATAATTTATCTTTCACACCAGTTCTTTCTATGAAAGAAGAAAGACTTAAATAAAATGGAGAAATTTTTTCTGTGGCTATCCAGAGATTGAAAGATCCTGATTGAATGAAATCCAGTATTTGTTCGTATTTTGGAATACCTTCGCATTTTTCAAACAAAAATTTCTTTGTTTTATCTATCTCAGCCAATTTTTTGTGATCTAATTTTACTTCTTTTTTTTCTAATTTTGAATTTTTCTCAGCTAATTTTTTATCATAAATTCTTTTCCAAACTTTGTACCGTATCCAACTTTTATCGCCATTAATGCAATTTGGCTGGATGTGTCCTTCATTTGTTTTTATAATAAACAAATTAGATTGAATATAATTTTTATACTCACTTGGTTCTAGTAAACCTCTTGTTTCTCTTCTTAACTTCCAACATTGCCTGAAGAGGTATGAGTCTCTAGGATCTTTTTTTCTTGGTAAAAAATTTCTACGGTAAGTTTGACCATCAATATTTTTAAAAATTTTAGAAAACTCATTTTCGTAAATTAAAGCCAACTTAAAAGTCTCAGCTTCTTCGGAACTCATTTTCAAATCAACAATTGTTTGTAAACTCAACTTTTTCATCTCCAAACCTCTTGGATTCTAACCTATTTAATGTCAATAATGCAAGTATTTTTAAAATGCGCATATTGACAATTAAAAATTTATAAAATAAACTAATGTTATAGAGATTATCTTTTTGAGATAATCATATTTTTCACAATGAGGTTAAAAGCATACCAAGTTAGAAAAATAAAAAACCATAGAAGCTGGGTGAATCTTACCAGAACCGGGCAGATGTTAACGGGCATCTTAAGCCTTCTTCTTGCGCTGAGGTGTGCCTTTACTTTGAACTCATCGACTCTTGGGTCCAATATGCTTAAATGCAAACTAGATGAGGGTTTGGACAAAAGTAAAGGTTAGCAGGCAAAAAATAAATGCTATAAAAATTAAAAATGAAATTAATGATATCAAATAAAAATAAATTTTTTCTTAAATCTTAAAGAAATATATTTATTTTTCTCAACTCATTAACCAAGAGTACCCGTATGCGCACTAGAGATTATGCAAATTTTTTAAAAAATATTTTTCCAAAAAACTTTTTTTTGTTAAGATCAACAAATCATGATTGACCAATCCTCAGTCGATGCGGTTGTAGATTTATTAAATAAAAAAGATATTGTTTTTTTAAAAACCATCCCAGAAACGCCCGACTTCACGGTTAATGCGCCTTTTAAAATAATAATTATTAGCAAGACAAAAACTTTAGAGATAGATGTTAATGATGATAATATTATTGAAATTATATCTCTATTCGATGCAACAATATTTCAAAAAGAAAATATTGATCGTCTATTTGTTTGGAATATAAAAGGTTTATGTTCGTATTTTTTTTATTTTTCAAAAAGGTTTTTAAACCCTACAACAAACATATTTGACATAAAAATATTAGAAAATTTTCTAGGAATCAAAAAACCAATCCCAGAAAACTACAACGAGTGCATATATAGGATTAAAGAGATTTTAAAAAATAAAAATTGGCAAAATCTTTTTAAAAACATTCACCTACCTCTCGCCCTGAGAGTTCTTCCAGAAATAGAGACTTGTCCTCTTTTGAATTTGGAGAAAAAAAGATGCGAATTCCCCTACTACGAAATAGAGGGTCAAATTAATGGAAGAATGAATAGTGTAAAGAAATATGTAAAAAGTTATTTGCCCCACAATATGGGGCCAGATGTCAAAAAATCCTTGAAACCTAAGGGGTATGACTTAAGATTCGTTTGCTCAGACTTTAGACATTGTGAGGTTACAGTTTTACAATGGTTATCAAAAGATGAAAATCTTAAAGAGATTTTAGATTCAGGAAAAGATTTGCATGAACAAATTTACAAAATAATCACAGAAGATGATTGTGACACAGATAGCAAGAGAAAGATATCAAAAAAAATATTTTTACCAGTAATGTACGGTTGTGGCTCTAATGGTTTGTCAAATAACTTAAAAATATCAGATGAGTTATCGAACAATATTATCGAAAGAGTTAAAAAGAGATTTCCAACGGCGTGGAGTTGGATGCAAGAAAAACAAGATATGGCTAAAAAAAATATTATAGAAGATTTTTTTGGTCGCCCTCGTAATTTTGAAGAAGGAAAATCTTATTTGGCTAGAAACTTTGTTGTACAAGGAGTAGCAGCCACAGCTTGTCAAGAAAAATTAATTTTGTTATATAATGCAATCGATAAAAACAAATCACATCTGGCATTTAGTGTTCATGATGGATTTGGATTGATTTGCGAAATAAAGTATGCTCGTGAAATTTACAAAATAATAAAAAATGTATGCGAAGCAGAATCCGTTATTTGTCCCGGATTAAAAATGAAAGTAGAAATAAAATTTGGGGCAAAATTAGATGAAATGAAAACACTTTGGAAAGATTAAAAAGGAGAAAATGAATAAAAGAAAACAAAGCAATCAAACCCTAGAAACTATATTAAATAAATACCCTATAACATCAGACGAATATATTTTGTTAGATAATAAATTTGGGAAACTATGTCACTATGTTGCCTGGGAACTTAAAAAGAAAAATTCTCAAAATTCTCTAACAAATGATATAGAGGATGATACACAAGAATTAAGAATAGCACTCATACGTGCTGGATCATACTATAAAAGACAGTGTTTTATAGAGTCCAGTTTCGAAACACTGGACAAATACGTAAAAGATAAATTTATCAAAGCAATTGTCAAAGAATTGAAAAATCTTTGGGAAAACAGGCGAAGGCATGGTGCAAATAGACAAAAATTTGGCGAGTTTCAGGAAATTATACTAGAAAAACTTGTTAAAAAATATGTCCCCAAAAATAATAGACCATCTATAAAAAATAATATTATCATAGATTCTAAATTTGCAACATATTGTAAACAAATTATATGGAATGCTCAAAAGTCTCTTGGTAAACAAATAACACGAGATAAAAGTTGGAGAACTGGTTTGGTTTCTCTTAGCGAATTTGACTATTTAGGTTCACCTTTGTGAAATTATTTTCCAAAAGGAGATCTAGAGAACATTGATTTTTTGGCTATTTCTTTAACCTCAGGAGGTAATTGTTGCCAATTTTTATTTACTAATTGTTGATAATTATTGACACCAGATAGGTAGCCCCCACGAACAACGCTATTGTTGGCACTCCATAAACCTTCGGCCTCTTTTTCGTCGTTAACGGGTTGGTTGTTTGTTTTTGGTAAAGAAGGAACTGGGGCTGGTGTTAGTTGGCGACCGGTGGCAACAGAACTTTGTCCTGATTTCCAAGTGCCAGTTCCTTGAACTTGAGATGCTGGGCCACCGCTCCACCCATAAACTTTTCCATCTGGACCCATTGGCCCATTTGGTCTCCCCATGTGCATTTGCCCTTGTTCTTTTATTTTAATCCACTCATTGAAAGTTTTCATTTTTACCTCTAATAAAATATTTAGTTGCCTAGTGACCAAAAACGATCAGCATTTTGCATGGCCACCATAATTTCTTTTCTTCCTGTGGAGTTCATGCTGTGAACACGCCATCTGATTGGCTTTAAATTATTATTAAAGGCTTGTTCTTCAATCCATTTTGCCAAATCTTTACCCTCCTCTGGTAAACCCAGGTCATTATCAAAACTAATAAAATTAACTCTACCAGTGCTGATTAATTCTTTGGCCTCGGGAACACTTTTTACCCATACCATACTAGGTCTTGATCCAAAATTTTGAATAATTATTGGATTTTTTGGATCTCTTTCATCGTCTAGCCATAAATCTATTGAATAATTTTTAAAAAGTGTTTTGAATCGCATTTTAATAATATTTCATGTGGACGGCAATTGTTTCGCTTATTTCGTTGCGGTCTTGCGTTGGGAAAAAATACAAATCCAAATCATTTGGCTTTAATCTCCAACTACTCTTGCCCCCAACTGGAGATTCTATATTATAATTGGTAACACGTATAGTCCCAGAACTTTCATCATACGAAATCATAGTTTGATTTTGTTCCACTCGCTGCCCGTCAGGTGCCTCTAAACCAGCCCCTTTTAGGCCAAATTTTATAATATAAGAATTTTCATTCATTTTCTTGATACCTTCTGGAACGAATATCGATTTTCCAGTTCGTATTATTTTTTTGTAAATGTTGTCAACTAAAAGACCGAGATTATACTTGTCTTCTTTTGGAGATTCGATATTGGAATAAGACAATTTTTCGATTTGCTCAAATATCTCTTGAGCAACAGCATCTTCGGTACCGCCATAACCTTGACGATTTAATTGAAACATTTTTTTTGTAACCCATCGTGGGTTACCTTGTTTGTCTATTCCTAATTGTTTTAAATAAAATGTGTAACCCGTATCCACTTCTAATTTCAAAGATCCAGGTTGATTGCCCCATTTGATTTCATTGGAAAAAGAACAATTTGCTTCTTGAAATCCTAGTTTTTTTTGAGACAAAATACTCATCATCAATTCGATATTAAATTGATTTATAGGATTACTTAGAAAAACATCGTTTTTATCAAAAGAATCTTGTTTGGTGTCAAAACCAAAAATATCCACAGATTCAAAGTATTTTTTAAATTTCATTAAATTATTTACGCAGGGATATAAATATTATTATGGTGAAATTTAAAATTTGGCTAGAAAATTCAGAGAAAGACAAAGTAAAAGAATTAAAAAGTATCTGGGCAGATACCTTTAGAGCTTTGGGAATAGAGGGCTTATCTGACGAGGATGCCTCTCAACAATCTTTAAGCAAAATAACTTTTAATCAAAGGAACACAGAGAAACCAAATAATTTTTTTAGAGGAAAACAAGCCACTAGAAAAAGATTAGAAAATGGCCAAATTTTTTCTCGTTTAGAGGGTTTAAACGACCCAGAGATGAAAAAAAACATCGAAGACACAAGAAGATGGTTAGACACAAAAAATCAAGAACAAACCGCAAATGCCTCCACAACGGTTAGTTTGCTTCTTCAAAAATTGTTTGGCAAAGAAGTTTTCGAAAAATTTATAGACGCAGATTTTCCAAAGGTAGACGACCCCAAACCAACACCCAAAACAGAAATTATGCCCCCAAAGCAAAATCCAGTTCAACAAAATCAACAACAAAACAGCCCAGAAAACCAACCAGACAATACTCAGGTTGATAGCGGTATGGCTGAGCCCATGGCAGGAATGATGGGGCAACAACCACAAACCAGCGTTAATCAAAATCCTCAAAGCCCCATGCCACCAAAACCCGCTGGAGCAGAACTGGGAATGTTTTAATGCAAAATATATTTTGTGAAAACAAAAAAGATTTTAAAAACATTTTAGTTTGTAGACCAACTTATTTTGGTATTGATTATGAAATCAATCCTTGGATGAGTAAAAATTCTAAAACATCCAAAAAAATATTTTTAAAACAGTGGGGCTTATTATGTAAGAGCCTGAAAGAATCGGGGGCAAAATTAAATAAAATTTTACCACAAAAAAATTTACCGGACATGGTGTTCACAGCAAACGCCGGTTTGTATTTAAAAGACACCAAGACACTTATGGTTTCTAAATTTAAACACAAAGAAAGACAAGGAGAAACCCAACACTTTGCTGATTATTTTGAAAATAGGGGAGACAAGGTTGTTTTTACAAAATATGATTTTGAAGGTGCTGGTGATTGTTTATTTTTAGGAGAACATCTAGTTGGTGGACACGGCTTCAGAACGGACATTCGTGTTTATCAAGAAATTAAAAAATACTTAAAAAAAGAAATCAAAATAGTACGCTTAATAGACCCTCGCTTTTATCATCTGGACACCTGCTTTTGTCCTTTGGAAAATATGGATTATTTGATATTTCCCAAGGCTTTTGAAAAAGAAAGTATTGGTAAAATACGCAAAATAAAAGGAAATGAGATAATTGTACCCGAAGAAGAAGCAATACATTTTGCCTGTAACGCTGTTCAAGTTTTTAAAACAATAATAATCCCGAGTAACTGCCCAAAAACTTGTGAAAAACTTTCTAAATTAGGATACACCGTGATTGAAATCCCGATGACAGAGTTTCTCAAATCAGGTGGTGCTTGTAAGTGTCTTACGTTGGCTATCTAATGCAAAAATATAAAATTCCTTTATTTAAAGTTTTCATGGACAACAATGTTGCTTGTCAATTGGCTGAAACATTACACTCGGGCTTTATAGGACAAGGCAAAAAAGTAGAGGAGTTTGAAGGTATCTTGTCGGATTATTTTGGCACCAAAAAATTAGTCACTTTAAATTCTGCAACTTCAGGAATTCATCTTGCTTTACACATGATAAAAAATCATGATAAAACTAGAAATGAAGTAATAACAACTCCTATGACTTGTGTTGCAACTAATTTCCCAATATTAGCGAATAATTTAAAAATAAAATGGGCAGATGTTGAGAGAAAAACCTGTAATATTGATCTTGATGATGTAAAAAGAAAGATAAGTTCAAAAACATTGGCACTTATAGTTGTGCATTGGGCGGGAAATCCCTGCAATTTAGAAAAAATTAATCGTTTAAAACAATACACCAAAAAAAAATTTGGTAAAGAACTTTTTGTAATTGAGGATTGTGCTCACGCCTTGGGGTCTTTTTACAAACAAAAGCCCTTGGGTAATAGTGAAAATTTTTGTGTCTTTAGTTTTCAATCGGTAAAACATATAACCTGTGGGGATGGCGGCGTTTTAATCTCTCCGTCGAATAAATTTTATGAGCAATCAAGATTATTGAGATGGTACGGGAGGGAAAGAACAGGGGAGTTCAAACCGAAAACGGAGATAAAAGATTGGGGTTTTAAATTTCACATGAACGATATCGCAGCAACTATAGGGATTGCAAATTTTCGACATCTTTCTTCAATAGTTAAAAAAAATAATCAAAATTATAATTGGTTAATTAAAAATTTAAAAAATGAAAAAATAAAAGTTGTTAAAGAAAACAAACATTGTTTTTCTTCTAGTTGGATAATGACAATATTTGTTAAAAATAGAGATGAATTTATAGAAGCTTTAAAATTAAAAGGCATACAATCTAGTGTAGTTCATACTAGGAATGATAAATATAAATTTTTAAAAAAATATAAAAGCAAATTGAAAAATACAAATTATGTTTCAAAAAACATGTGCTGTATACCTTGTGGTTGGTGGCTATCAACAGAAGATTTGGAACACATTAAGAATACAATAAATAATTTTTGATTACAAATCAAAATCTTCTAAGACAGACACGTTGTGTCCTTCTTTTTTCAAAACTTCTATTCGCCACTCCGAGTGCTTTCTAAGATAATCATTTATCACAAAATTAAAATCATGATAAGTTAGAAAATCCTTATCATCTGCTGTTCTCAATCCACGACCCATCAATTGTATTACATTATGAGCGCCCTCACCGCCAGCAGCATTTATTAAATCATGAATTTTAACATTAATCCCAGCAGTTATTATTTGTCTCATAACAATCACAATCGATTTTTCCCCCTTTTTCAAAGAATTTATAATGGGTTCTCTTTCTTTTAATTTGTTTTTACCTTGAATGAAGTTTGAATTAGGTATTATTTGATTCAAATATTGCCCTTGTTCGATTCTCTCCACAACTATTAGAGTCCTGCCTTCGCAACCATCCACTAATTTCTTGACCATTTTATGGAAGTGAAAATTTTGCTCAATTCCTAATTTAACAGCATCCTGATATGGTTCGTGATCTAAATTTGGACTCTTTACGGGATAAAAATAGCAATTACTTTTTGCTAATATTCCTCGATTTTGTAACTCTTTAGTATTTAAGACTCCTGTCGATGTCGTTGTTGTTTTTAAAATTGGTCCAAAATTACCTTTGATTTGCCACTTGTGAACATTATCTATTTTTTTCTTATCCCATTTAAATGCTGTTGCTGATATGCCAATTCGAACACAAGCACTATGCATTTTTTTGTATGCACTTGTTGGGACATCACTCATGCAATCATGAACTTCGTCTACAATTAAAACCTTAAACTTAGGTAATAATTTTTCTAAAGAACCAAATGTGTTTTTGTGATTGGTGACACACATTACATAATTTGGTTCTTTATATTTTTCGTACCATCTTCCTAAATTTTCTATCCCCCACAATTTCATCTCTTCGTAATTTTGATGAACAAGTTGTGCATTTTTGGTGAGAAAAAGTGTTGGAGTTTTTGGAGGCAAACATTTTAAAAGACTAATAAGTATAAAAGTTTTTCCGCTGCTTGTTGGCGATTGTATGATCCCCCTACCATATTTCATGCACTGATTCACATAATCTGGTTGATAGTCATGAAGATCAAAAGACTTCATCCCAGCAGGTAGACATTTTTTTAAAAAATCTTGATCTATTTTTTCGTACAACCAATTTATTTTGTCCCTATTATCAACTATGGAATAATTCTTTTTTAATTTATTTAGAACAAGTTGAACTTCAGGAAGAATGCCTGTGAGAAACAATCCATTTTTGGGATTGAAAAAATACTTATAACCGTCCCAAATTTTTCTTTTATAGGCAGAGCTGTGCCAATAATTTTTTGGTCTAAACCTTAATTTTTCAACTAAAAATTTCTTTAGTTTTGAATCAGAAGTTAGAAGCTGACTGTTGACATTGCTTATTTTTAAAACTGTTTCTTCCATAACCGTATTTTAGTTTTTTTTTTAGATATTGACAACTTTTATCAAAATATTATAATGATAGTAGTTTTGTGTTTTCATAATTAAAGGAGTTAGATTTATGGGGTTTTTTTCAAAAAACAACAATGAAACAATTGAAACCAAATGTTGTGGAGGCACAACCGGGTGCCAAAATACACAGGTTGAACAAGACAATGATGTTCGTGAACTTGCTTATTTTAAATGGTTAGCAGCAACTGGGGGAACTCCAGTAAGCGAGGAAGAAAGTCAAAAATTTTGGCTTGAAGCCGAGGCCGAGACTCAATTGTTTTTCAATTGATCAAATAGACCCAACCCAGTTCTCCGGAATCTGGCAAGTAAAAAGCGTGAACTTTAATAGTTCACGCTTTTTTTTGTTAATTTAGAAAATTTAGAAACTATAAACAATTAAATTTTTAATCTTTACTCTTGATTTTTGTGTTGTAAAATTAAAGAGGTTCGTGATTCAAAGACCCCAAAAGGAGATTTAAGATGAAAAGGATTTTTCTTGTTTGCTTTTGTTTTTTCGCATTGGCTTCAAATGCTTTTGCTTGGCCGAGAAGTAGAGGCGTTTATCAAACTCCAAACAAAACATATTCCTACACATCAAATAATGTAGGCTATGGAGAAAACTCCACCGCACAAGGAGTTGCTAACATTATGGCTAGAACCCGAAGGGTTGGTCATTTTGGAGGCAACACAGCCAGATACGAGGGTTGTGGAAGCGGCCCAACACAACAGTCGGCTTACAACAACTGCTGTTATGCGAACAGTGGGTTGACTACTGTGGACGTAGGTTACGCTCAAGACGACAGCGGTAGATGGTATTGTTGCCGCAGATATCGTTAGTCAAAAATTTGTTGTTTTTTAAAATCAGGCCCTGGCTGCATCGCTCAGCCAGGGCCTGATTTTTTAGGCTATTGATTTTCCAAACAAACGCAAATCAACCGCTGTGATTCTGATTGCTCTTGGAAGTAAATTGCTTGAATTAGTAAACATGCTCAGCCTAACTGTTAGATCATTTATGCTTGTGTTGCCCAAAGAAACATATTGCGACCAGAAAGAATAATAATTAAATTGTTCCACTTGCGTATTAAAAAAAACTGTGTTGTTTGAAACCACTTCCACGTTTAAAAAAACATTAGATTCTTCTTCTCGCCTGCTCACAATTCTTATAAATGCTCCATAAGGAGGTAAAATTGGTAAGCTAATAGTATCGAATTTAATATTTGCATATCCCCACAATCTTGGGGAAACACCAGAGATTTGTTGTCTTATAAAAGTTAAATCTCCGTCATGCAACTCCACATCAGGTTCATCGTCAATATCTGTGTGGTTACCAGACCACAAGAATGTTAAATTTGGATCAAAAGTAATATTATTTGGTAATAAAAATATTTCTTCATTTCTAAATTTTTCAACAGGAGCCGAACCACCCACCTCTGCTCCAAACCCAAAAACAAAATTATCATAGATGTTAACTAAACTACCAATTTGTTCTTGTCTACAAGATCCTTTTTTATATAAAAATTCATTTATCTTTTTGTACTTTTCTAAGTCGGCACCAATAGAAATTATTTCAATTGTGTTGAATAGTTCTTTTAAGTTTTGTAAAGATAAAGAATTATAACTTTTATAAAGATTATTATTTTTAAGAACATCCAAAACCACTGAGTTGGGGTTAGGTTGAGTTATAATAAACTTATAGCCATTAAAATTAGAATCATATTGTTTTATTTGTTTTTGTTTCCATATTACTACACAATTTTTTGTTTTTTCTATTAATTCTTGAATAATAGCAATTTTGTTCAAGGCAACTATTTCTTCTCTATTACTCATTTTTTACCTTATATAATTTGCAGTAACAAGCACTGGCTGCTATCATGGTTCCCATGTACACGACAATAAATGAATTTATACATGAACACTTTACAATAAAATCATCGAATTATTATAAAATAATCTACGAACCACCCGATAATTTACCAATAAATAACATAACCGGTTGTATTTATATAGATGGCAGGATGACACATACTTTTATGAATGAATCAGAAATCTTTAGTGTGTGTAAAATTAATAAAAAATCACCAAATATTTTAAGAGGATATGTAAATTTAAGTGAAGGTTTAATAACTTTTTTTTGGGATAAAATACCTAAAAATCACTTTTTATGTGTGTCTTATAATTTTGGTACTTTAGAAATTTTAAATAAAAAAAACGAAGAAAATTGGGATTTGGAGGGATTTTGATATCAACAAACGACACCACTATCCTAACAATGTTAAGCAGATATCCTTCTATTCCAAAAGAAGAAGCAGATTATTGGATATCAAAGATAGAAAATTTAGAAAATAAACCAATTTGTGAAGCAATTTTGGGAAGAATAAATGAAAATGAATTAATTGATGATGCAAAAATAGTTTTTAAACAATTTCAAACATGGTCTCAAAATAAAACTAGAAGAATACGTGAAGAACAACAAACCGCAAGAAGAATACAAAGAGAAACCCAATTAGCTCTAAAACTCAACAAGTTATATGAAAAAGGAGTTATTGGGGAAGAAACTTTAATTCTTTACGGAATATCGGGCGACTTACCCGACAGGAACACGTACATTGAATTAAATTTTGAAGAAAAACAAAAACTATGGTCAGAGAGAATGGAGAATAGATTTGGGCCTAATTGGAGAGAAAGATTCAACACTAACAATCCAAGATTGCCCTTTTTTGTTAAAAAAGTTTATGAGTTTAATTATACAAATTGGAATACCGATGGTTTTTAGTCATCGGATCTCTTGAAAATATTTTATTCCCGCTGGCGAATTTTCTTCAAACAATCTTAAAGTTTTTGATTTTTTTGCATATTCCTCATAAATGGAAAGTTCATCACTCTTTTTTAATTTTCTTCGATCTTCGAGATAAAGACGATCCATAGGGTGTCGAACCTCTATATCGTCACTTTTGTCATTTGGTGTGTTGTTTTCATATAAAAAAACTAATTCATCGGGGTTTTTTTGAAATATTGAAGCAAACATTTCTATCATCCAAGCAACATTCGATGGCTTGTAATCAGCCACAGAGGGCTTGGGAGAATTTGGTATCTCCTTTAAGGGAAAATCATATTGATACCAAGTAGATGGAACATTTGGGTTGTAATACATATTTCGTCCTATCTAAAAAAGTCTTTGGCGACAGACTGTTACTGCTGCAACCCAAGCTTCTGACAAAGAACTGCATTGAAAATTAACTTTTGGACAGTTAACACGAAATCTACGCCATGTTGCACATGTAAAAATTTTATTCCCATTAGCATCAAGTCCTTTATTGCAAAAAAGTTTGCGAACACAACTATTACTCGTAATGGGGGCCACATTCGTGTTGCCTTCAAAATCTCCATAATCAACATCATTCCAAAACTCGAAACTGTTATTCTTGTCATCTACTTTTGTCCAGATTAAGTCTTGCATGTTTAAAGAAGAACAAACAAAAACTTCTTCATCATCATTACCTGCGAAGAACTTGCCATCCCCATATCCAAGAGCATCTATATAGGTTCCTCTACTCAACTTAGCATCAGCACTTCCGGCATCATATGTCCCAGTTAAAGAACTGGCGTCTACTGGATTTCCTAAAGCCGAGTCCGAATACAGTCTATAATTGCCTGATCCTAAACTTTCGACAAAATAAGTTCCATTTATATCAAGACCAGTTGATCCTTCTATTTTTATTCTTTCATTGTTTAAAGGAAAATAGTTGCCCGATAGATTAATTTCTAGAGGGTTTAAGTTGCCCACAGAATTAACAACGGCAGTGTAAGGGTTTGGTATGCTAACAAAGGGACCAGCAGGAACATGCGGCCACCATATTATTTGTCCATTAGTAGTACTCACCATCCATGTTACATAACCTTCTAAAATACCTATAGTTGCCTCTGCTATATTTAGATCGTTTAATCCAGTTTGGTCGAAAAATACTTGTGTTAAATCCCATCCTTCGCCGCCGCTGCCCAAAAAATCCCAAGGTTGCGAAGGGTCATTGTTTGCTGTGATAAACCATGTTTTCCCATCATCACTGAATGCCGACCAGCCGTTAAATTCGCTTTCTCCGCCTTCGGGAGTCTCGGCATAAACCAACTGCTTAGCATCCACTGGAAAATTTGATGGATTCACCCAATTTGTTTCATTTAATTCTTGGGACAGATCGGTTACATAAAAACCACCAGCCAAACCCGCTCCAGAAACTCTTGATGTAATAAAATAACCCGTTCCATTATAGCCTACATCTGTAAATTCAATATTGTCACCTTCTCCACCACCAACCATAATATAACTCGGATCTACTTGTCCTATTGTCCAGTTAACACCGTTATTGCTATAGGCAAATGCCGGAAATTTTGGCGAGCCAATTTGATGCCCCACTGCAACAAATTTATCGCCTAAATAATGAACCTCATTATAGGAGTATTGATTAGTTTCTTGTGCTAAAATTGGAGTTTGATTCCAAGCAGATGTGTGATATAGGCTATATGGTCCTCCTTCAACTTCACCGCTAGCTGCGGCGTATACTATTTTATTTGGGCCTATAGCAACTTTTCTAATTTCAATTCCCGTATCAAATGGAGCAGTCCAGTTTGTTCCGTTTGTAGAACTAATAACATGACCGTCTACATTGGCTACAATATATAAGCCCATAAATTCTCCTTAATTAAAAATGTTTAAATTTATGTATTGTTGTTAAACATTTTTAATTAATTAGATCAACATAAGTCAAATGCCATTTTATTTGAATATTGTTATTATTTTCAATTCCAACATATTGGCTTAAAGCAGATAGAACCTCACTGTGACTCACGGATTTTAAATCAAATAACAATTTGCAATATTCGACCATCTCAGACTCGGATTGAAAGACCCAAGGACAATGTCGCTCTTCTATATCAATAACTTTTAAACTTTTAGGAAAATCTATTTTTTTCCAATCGTAATAATGACCCTTGTGTTCGCCTGTTGAGGTGTTTGGTCCAACAAAATCATCTAAAAATTTTGATATTTTGCTATCCACAGAAACATCAGCAATATGAATAAATCCATTTTTCTTAACATGTAAAGACAAGTTATGTAAAAAAGAATTTAAATTTTCAATATGATGCATAGCAGCTAAACACACCAATCTGTCAACTGGCTCTATGTCCCATTTTTCATATGGGGAAACAACATCTACGCCATTTATTGATTGAGAAAAATCTAAAAAAAGTACATTCGTATCAGGTAAACAATATTTTTTTAAATAACCACCCAAAGCAGGAACGTCTAATATTGTTTCATTTTTTTTTAGAGGAATTTTGTAAAATAGTTGTTCAAATTCTTTTTTTCTAGCATCAGGATATTTTTTCATTGCTAGATCATAAGACTCACCCCTATGTCTGAATATTTCTTTATATTCCATTTTTTCCTTTATTCATGTTCAAAATTTCAAAACAAGTTTTGCATTTTTTGCACATTTCAATATTGTCATTTTTATAAATTGGCTTTCTACAACTCCAAGTTAAAAGTCTTAGATCCTCTGGTAACATTTCATAAATTTCTTTTTTGGTCATCTCTCCGACCGGATATATTTTTTTGACATTTGGTGCTAAAATATTTAGTATTTTGTTACCTCTTTCGGCCCTTCTCTCAAAACCACTATCGGATTTTGTCCTCCCCACAGCCACTTCTTTTATATTTTTTGCAGAGAGGCATATTGTACCAGCAACAAAATTATAAATATCGCTATCCCACATAAAGTTGCCATTGTAAGAGGGATACTCGTGATAACTTTCGGTATATGAGAACTCTCTTATTTTTTTCATGTATTCTAAAATATTTTTTACAGCAACCGCCTCAGCTTCTGCTCTATTTTCTTTATTGGACAGGTAGAGATGATGAACGTGTAGTTTTTCCTTTTCTTGAATTAATTTCCAAAAAACACCAGTGGAGTCAAGCCCACCAGAAAACATTAGCAAAATCATTTGTTTACCTTGTCAAAATCTCAACACCAGCATCTGTCACAAGAACTGTATGTTCAAATTGTGCAGACAGTTTTCCATCTATTGTTTTGGCTGTCCACTTATCTTCTTCGCTTATGACTGCCCTTGGGTCTCCCAAGCAAATCATAGGCTCTATGGTGAAAATCATTCCGGGCTTCATTTTGGTTTGATCATACTTTTGATCGTCATGGCAAACCATAGGCTCTTCGTGAAATTTTAAGCCAACGCCATGACCAACAAATTGATAAACTACTCCATATCCTAAATTTTTTGCATATTTTGATATTTCTCTTCCTATCATTCCAAATTCATTATTTGGTCTAACTTGTGATATTCCTATTTCTAAACAATTTTTAGTAACGTCTACTAGATTGCGACACTCTTCCGAAACTTCTCCAATTTTAAATGTGCCGCAAACATCTCCAAAATAATTATCAAGAATCACGGCTATGTCTATTTTTACTATATCTCCTTCTTTTAAAATATCACTTTCTTTAGGTATGCCATGACAAATTGTTTCATTTATTGAAATACATGTTGATTTTGGGAAACCATTATAATTAAGAGGTGCAGGCGTTGCATTGTTTTTATATAAGAATTTCTCGACCTCAGAATTTATTAGTTCTGTAGAATTACCAGACACAGCGAACTGCTCAGCATACCTTAGAGCCTCCGCTGCCAACCTACAGGACTTTCTAATTTGATTAATTTGATGATTGTTTTTTAATATTATGCTCATTAGTTTTCTTTAGATATCACACCAAGTAAGCAACCTATATTTTTGAGTGCATCATCTATATTTTTACCGCTAACCTCAAAAGATTTTTCTCCTTTAGAGGCTATTATTTTGTATTTTGATATTTCGGTTTGCAGGGTTTTTTTATTTTTTGTTTTTATTGGTATTTCTAAAATTTTCCAACCCTGTGTTTTTATTCGATTTCTTATAGATTCATTACTCACTTTTTTAATTATCTTTTCTTGTTTAATTGTTTTTTTGTCAAAAATAATTTTAAATAAATATTTAAAAATCTTAATCATTCATTTCATGAACCCATTTTTATATTTGGAGCAATTTGAGACATAATTCGATGTCTTTCCATGGCTTCTCTCTCTAGATTCTTTTGAGCAACAAATCTAGCTATAATCCATTTTCTATAATCATTTGATAGTTTATCAACTTCACTTGGTTGAAAATTCATATGATACATTAAGAAAAACTTTTCCTCATCGTCCTCGGTGGCGTTGTAATTCAACTCCTCAGACTGGCTGTCGCTTTTTTGATTATCGTCCTCTGGTAAAATTATACTCATTTTAATTCTCAACTTTCTTTATTTTTTGATTTTAATGCTGATTCTACAAAGTCTTTTATGTCGTCTCTCCAAAGACCATGTCTTCTTACTATGCAAGAAAATTCTTCAAGATCGTGTGGTTTCACCCCTATTTTAAAATCTGGGTTCATTTCTTCTTCTTCATTTTCTTTTTTCTTTGATTTTTTTAACTCAACTACCGCATGACAAAGTTCGTGATCTACCAAAGCAATTTTTTTATCTTGCGGTAAAACATCCCAAATATCTTTACTAATTGTTATGACAAAAAATGGTTCGCACTCGGAATCTTCGCTTTCTAAGTAGGCATTGATCCCGGATATTTTTCTACAAGATCCCCAGACTTCTTTGCCCCCACTATTAGGAGTCTTATCTGTAAAAATGTATCTAATTTTTATATCATAGTCAATCAAATGTTGATGATATTTTTGTATTAAATCATCCGCTATTTGCTTGACATCGGGGGCTTCAAAATATTTTGCTTGTGACATAAATTAATTATATAATAATTTTGTTTTTTGGCAAATTATTTTTGTGGAAAATTATTTTGATTTTTACCCCATTTTTTTTGCTTAGTTTTTTTCATTTTTACATCGCCAGAGTATGGACTCCAAGGTTTATCAAAATTGCTGGCTAGATTGCCAAAACTAGGAGAAAACTTACCAAATATTTTATTCAATTCATCGGTTTTATCTAAAAGATTATTTGATTTCCATAAAACGGCGTCTACTTTGGAATTTTTCCCAACTCCAACAAGCTGCAAATCAGCATTTTTGTTTATTTTTAAATTTTTTCTTTCTTTGTTTTTGTGAACCCATTTTTTTTCATCGGGCATGGTGATAGACTCGACAGATGTAAATTTATTGTCTATTGTTGATTGGGGATCTAATCCATGAAACTTTCTACCCCATATGTCTCTTTCTTTTTTCCATCGACTTTGTAAAAACAAAAAATCTGCTGGGTAAGGCCACTGATCAGGCCAATCAAAAGCGTCTGATGGATACGTGCTGTTGCCGTAAAACCAATCGGAACCCGAGTCGCCCCCAGCCTCTAAAAATAAAAATTCTTTAAATCTCATAAATTATTTATCATTTTTTGTCCAAATTAATTCTTTATACATTTTTTTATTACCCATAGAATCGGTTAACTTATCAAAGGGCAACCAATCGGCACCCTCTCCTTCGCAAACGATGACTTGACCAATCCTTGATTCGCACCAAGTTGATAACTCTTTATAATCTATATTTTTGGAACTGTGTTTGTAGTATTTGCCAGCAACAATATACGGTGGGTCTACAAACCAAGTTGCTTTTTGATTTTTAATTTCATCGTAATTCCCAAGTTGTATTTTCCAATGGCGAATTTTATTTAAATTGTTTGCAATATTTTTTAGTTTATAATTCTGTGTGTTGGGCCTGATAACTGTTTTCCACTTAGATGCTGTTTTTTTTGGGACACAAGGGGCACCAGTAATTATAAAACCAACCAAATCTTTTTGCTCTTGACAATCCCATTGAAAGTCATCTGTACTTTCTCCAAATTTTAAACGACGTATTCCCAATATATCGTTTGGCGTACAATTTTGAAGCCATTTCCACAAGTTAACTATCACCTCATATTTTTCAATAAGATGAACTTCTTTTTCCCAATATAGTAAAGAATATTGAGCCGTTCCTGCGAAGGGCTCTATGATTTTATCATAAATTGGTTTTGGGTATTTGTTTGCAACTTTTGATTTACTTCCGTAATAGCCCCACATATTTTTCCTTTTAATTGTAAATTAATTATTTTTACGATTAAAGTCAATTATTTGAAATCATCAGGGGTTATTTTGATAAATTCTCCAGCAATATAGATTCGGCAACCAACTAATTTATCGCTAGAATTGCATTTAAAAATTTCAATTTTTTCATTGATTTTTTGTGTTTGAAATTCTCCTTTTTCAAACACAACATCAATACTTTTTAATTTTTCATTAAATATAAAATATGGTTCCAAATCAATCCTCTTCAGGCGATGGTATGAATCCTCTTGGTATTTTCAAATCTGGATGTTGCCTATCAATAATTGGTATTTCTCTCAAAAGTGGATTTTTAAACAATGGCTCTTCTAACATAGACTCAAATGGTATAACTTTATAATGAGGTTTTTGGTTCGTGTTTCCGTGTAAATTTGCAAATTCTTTGAGAAATTCCGCAATAGATATTTCTTTATTATTTTTTATTTTTTCAAAAGTTTTTTTCAATCTAGATGCAAAAGCACCCCTCATAGAAAGATCTTCCGCACTTGAAGAAGCAATTATTAAAGACTCACTATAGGCACCGCTCTTAGAGCCATAATCAACAAAAAAATAATCATCTCCAATTTTCTTAGTTGTAAAAAAACTAGACAAATAATCACCCTCCTCCTTTGGATAATAATCGGGCAGTTCGGGGAGTCTTGTTTTTAAATTTTCTATTTTTTTTTCTTTTCCTTGAAATCCTTCTTGTATTCCTCCAGATGCGTGGCAAGTGTCTATTAACACTATAAGTCTTTTAACTTTATTGGCTTGTGCTATTGAATTTAATGCTTTGCTGAACTTAAAAGATCCATCACTTGATGTCATCCCAAATCTGCTGCCGCTTCCTCCTCCGTGACTATTCAAATAAACCAACAAAGTTCCATATTCTCCAACTTGTTTAGATAATTCATTTAATTTGTCATAAATGTATTTGGATGGCTTGTTGTGGTGAGATTCAACTTTAAATCCTAAAGATCCATCTTCAAATATACTTTCCATCATTTTTAAATTTTCCATCCTCCCGCTTTCATTGGTCATTGTAAACAAAGCAGCTATATTATTTTCTTGCATATCAAAAGGAAGACCACAATTTTGAATTTTTTCGTTTACTCCACCCTGACAGCCCAATATTAAAGGAAACAAAAATAAAAATAACTTTGAGTAACTTAATTTATTCATAAACAATAATCTCCGATAAGCAACCGAGTTTTCAACTGGGTTTTGATATATAATAGTATGTTGGATTTCAAACAATTTCTAATTCTTAACGAAGCAGATCCACCAGCAGGCGGTCCTCCAGGTTTAGGTGGTCCTCCAGGTTTAGGTGGTCCTCCAGGAGGTGGCTTGGGTGGTCCTCCAGGTTTAGGTGGTCCTCCAGGAGGTGGCTTGGGTGGTCCTCCAGGTTTAGGTGGTCCTCCAGTAGGTGGCTTGGGCGGTCCTCCAGCAAATTCGGCCCCGCCTATTCCTAAAAATTTAAATGCTTGGGATGCATTATCTAATTTTTTAGATAAAAATTTTTCAAAAAAATTAGATGATTCAAATTCAAAACTAAAAGAAAAAAAACAAGAAAAATCATTTCTAATGAAGTGAACTTTTCTTAAAAAACTTGTTGTGATAGAATGGTTTTTTAGGAAAAGTTCATGAGCAAAGCACTTATTTTTAGTGATCTTCATATTCATTCTCACAAAGATCGTGTTGATCGCCTAGAAGATTGCATAAAAGTTCTAGATTGGATTTTTGAACAAGCCTTCGAGAATGAATGCCAATACATATTTTTTTTAGGTGATCTATTTCATGAAAGATCAAAAATAGATGTAAGAAATTACTTGAAAACTTTTGATGTTTTTAAGAAAAATCTAATTGATAAAAAAAATAATTTGAAGGTTTATTTACTTGTTGGAAATCACGATATGTACCACAGAGAACGGTGGGATATAAATAGCGTTAAGCCCTTGGGGGCGATTCCACAAGTTACAGTTGTCGAGTATCCTCAACAAACTTTGATAGATGATGTAAAAATAGATTGGATGCCCTACACCGAAAACCCCATAAATGATTTAAAGGAATTAAAAGAAAAGAACTCAGGGCCAGGAGATATTCTTTTTGGACACATGTCGGTTCATGGCGCTCTTTTGAACTTATGTTACGAAACAAAATCAGACGTTTTTGTAGAACACGATAACGATATGGTCCCGGTAGATGCGTCGGTGTTTTCGGACTGGGATATGGTTTTTTTGGGACACTATCATGGACCTCAAAACATTAATAAAAAAATAGAATATGTTGGATCTCCTTTGGAGTTAAGTTTTGGTGAATCTTTTCAAGAAAAACACATAATAATTCTTGACCTAAAAACACTTAAAAAGAAATATGTAAAAAACAATTTTAGTCCAAAACATTTAATTGTAACTCCCAAAGATTTAAAAGATGAAAATTATGATTTAGAAGGAAATTTTATTAGGTTGGTTTCTAATGGTTTATCGTCAAGAGAAATTATTGATATTAAAAAAGAAACCGAAGACAATAATAAAATTTTAAGTTTTGATATAAAGCAAAACAAAACAAAAACACAAGAAGATTCAAATAATATAGAGAATGCAAAATCGATCCTAATAAACACCGAAGGTATGTTAGAAAATTATATTAGGAAAAAAGGTGTTCCTAAAGATTTAGATTTAGAAAAACTTTTGTCAATTGGAAAAAAGTGTTTGAGCAACGAATCTGATGGAGACAATGCTTAATATGCGTAATTTAAAATTCAAGTCTATAAGAGCAGAGAACATCCTATGCTTTGGTCCAGAAGGTGTAGAAATCAATTTTCAAAAATATGGGAATATAGTCCAATTAAAAGGAATAAATTTAGATGCGCCAGGAACGGGAGATTTACCTGCCAGCAACGGTGCTGGTAAATCATCTATACAAGAAATAATTTCTATAGGCTTATTTGGCAAAACAATAAAAAGTCCAACTAAAAATAAAAATAATCGTATACTAAATGTTCTTGCTGATAAAGGCGAAATAGAGATCAAATGGGATGATTTTAGATTAATAAGAACATTTAAGAGAACAAAGGACGGAGGAGCCACACAGAAACTCGATATTTGGCAAAGTAAAAATGATGTTTGGGACGATGATACAAAAATTTCTTTAGGTAAAATTGATGAAACTCAAAATTTTATTGAATCTAAAATAGGATTAAATCATCATTCTTTTTGTAACGTTGCAATTTTTGATGATTCAAACAACTACTCATTTTTAGAAGCAGATGCCGCCACTAAAAGACAAATTGTTGAAAATCTTTTAAATTTAGATCAATACAGACAGTTTCATCAAAATTGTAAAGAAATTCAAAAAGATCTTAAGAAAAAAATAACCGAAACCTCGACAGAATATAGACTTCTAAAAGACAATATAGATGAAGCAAATAAAAGATTTATTTTAACCCAAGAACAAGAAAAAAATTGGAAAAAAAATAAAGAAAATGATCTTAAATCTCTGATGTCTAAAATTAAATTGAAACAAAAAGAACTAGAAGATTTTGATCAAAGTTCTCGTTTAATAAATTGGCAACAATCACAAGAAAATATAGAAAAATTAAATGAAGAAATAATTATTATAGAAGAAAAAATTAAAAAATTAGAGACCACATCCCAGGCAGTTTTAGAAAAGTTGGAAAAAATAAAAACAGACAAACAAAATTTAGAAAATATTATTCAAGATAATAATTTTGATTTAAATAATGTTAAACTTGAACAAAAAAATATTTTAAATTTGATAAATGATTTGGAAAATTTAAAAGAAGGAACCACTTGCCCAACGTGTCATGGCATAATAAACAGAGTCAATTATGATCATGTAACAGAAGATAGCAAACAGAGATTGGATTGTTGTGAAAAAACAATCCAAGAAAAAAATTTATTGATAAATTCAAAAAAAGAAAATCTAAACCAAAAAAAACAATTAATAGAAAAAACAGAGGCTTCCCTAAGAGGAGCCGAGTTAAAAATTAAGCAAGAAAATGCTTTGATTAAAAAATATAGACAAGAAATAAGTGAATTATTAAAAATTCCAAAGCCAGAGGGCGATGTGGTACAACAAATAATGGAGACTGAGATTGTTGAACTCAAAAAACAACTCAAAGAAAAAAAAGAAGAATTTAATGGCGATTCTCCTTACAAAGAAATAATCAAACAAATTGAAATTGAAAAAGAAAAAAAAGAAAAAGAATTAAAAAATAAATCTGACTATTTGGAAATTTTAGAAAAAGATTATCCTTATTATGATTTTTGGATTGACGCTTTTGGAGACAACGGAATTAGAAAATTCATAATAGATGGAATTATACCGTCCTTAAATGAAAGAATATCTTTTTGGATGCAAATACTGATAGATGGATTAATAGAATTAAGTTTTGACAATACATTAGAAGAAAAAATAATTCGTAAAGGTAACCAAGCATTTTACCACAACATGAGCAAGGGAGAAATTAGAAGGATCAACCTTGCAGTTTCCCAAAGTTTTTCGTATATTATGATGCTCAGTTCTGGTAGTTGTCCTAGTCTAGTTTTTTTAGACGAAATTACAGGCGGAGGGATAGACATAGCTGGCATTCCTTTTGTTTATAATATGATTTTGGAATTATCTAAAGAAAGACAAGTTTTTGTTACTACTCACAATGAAAGTCTTTGTAATCTTTTGCAAGGTTTTGAATCTATAACCATTGAAAAACAAAATGATTTTTCAAAAATAAAATAATTTTTTTATTATTAGAAAAATTTTATTTTGATAAGCTTATCTAAAATCACCAGAACTTAAAGAGAATAGATTAGGAGAAGTTGGTCATGATATTCGAAGAGCAAATCAGCAGAAAGCCAGATCATTATCCTTGGACTCAGACTTTTATTGAAGCGATGCATAACGGTCATTGGACCGATAAAGAATTTAGTTTTTCAAGCGATGTTCAAGACTTTAAAGTTTCTCTCACAGAACAAGAAAGAGAAATTATCATAAGGGCTTTAGCAACAATAGGACAACTCGAAATATCAGTAAAGAAATTTTGGGCTAAATTAGGTGATAATTTACCGCACCCTAGCATCAATGATATGGGCTATGTAATGGCAAATATCGAAGTTATTCACGGTGATGCTTATGAACGGCTCCTAGAATGTCTGGGAATGGATGATGCTTTTGATAAGATATTAGAGTTAGATATCATAAAAGGAAGGGTTAATTATTTAAGAAAGCACCTTCGTAGGTTTCACTCAGACAACAAGAAACAATTCGTATACTCCTTGATACTTTTTACCTTATTTGTTGAAAACATAGCATTGTTCTCGCAATTCTACACAATTAGTTGGTTTGGTAGATACAAAAATTTATTAAAAGACACTAACAAACAAGTTGAATACACTTCAAAAGAAGAAAATCTTCATGCTTTTATAGGCATGAAGCTAATAAACGTAATAAGAAAAGAACATCCAGAAATTTTCGATAAAGAACTTGAAGAAAAAATATTAAGCGAATCACTAGAAGCTGTAAAGTACGAAATGCAAATAATAGAATGGATAGTCAACGGCTACTCGTCAGATAAACTGAATTCCAATATACTAAAAGAATTCATTAAAAATAGAATGAACGATTCTCTAAAAAATATTGGTTATGATTCAATTTTTGAAGTTGATCAAGAAGTTTTATCCAAAACAAAATGGTTTGAAGAACAAGTTTTAGCAAATAATGCCTCAGACTTTTTTCACGCAAGAGATACCAATTACTCAAAAAAATCTCAAAGTTTCTCCGAAGAAGATCTCTTTTAATTTTTAGATTGGAACACAACGATAATGTCAGACAAAGAATACTATTGGCTTAATAGCCACAGTCGTTTATTTTTGGAAAGAGGATACCTTGAAGAAGGGGTTTCTCCTGAAGAAAGAATTAAGCAAATTTCAGACAATGCTGAAAAAATCTTAAAAATAAAAGGATTCTCAGCAAAATTTCAAAATTACATGAGCAAGGGCTTCTACAGCCTCGCAACGCCCATTTGGACAAACTTTGGTAATAAGCGTGGATTGCCCGTTTCTTGTTTTGGAAGTCTAGTCAAAGATCAAATGGAAGCAATTTTAGATAAAGCTTCTGAGGTTGGAATGATGAGCAAACTAGGAGGGGGAACATCTGGATATTTTGGAGATTTAAGAGAACGAGGAGCTAAGATTAGCGTAGGAGGAGAATCAAGCGGTGCTGTTCATTTCATGGAAATATACGATAAAGTTGCCAATGTTATTTCCCAAGGCTCAGCTAGGCGTGGATCATTTGCTGCTTATTTGCCTATAGAACACCCTGATATTGATGAGTTCTTACAAATACGCTCAGAAGGTCATCCTATTCAAGATATGAGCATAGGGATCACCGTAACAGATAAGTTTATGAAAGAACTTATTGAAGGAGATAAAGAAAAAAGAAAAATTTGGGCAAAAGTAATTCAAAAAAGATTCGAAACTGGGTATCCATACATTATGTTTGTCGATACGGCAAATAAAAATGCTCCACAAGTATACAAAGATAAAAAATTAAAGATAAAAGCTAGTAATTTGTGTGTAACCGGCGATCAAAGAGTTCCCTCAAACAGGGGATTATTAACTGCAAAAGAACTCCACAAACAGGGCGGAGAATTAAAACTTTTTGATAATAAAAATATAGTCTCAGCCTCAGAAATGAAATTAATAGAAAAAAATGCAAAAGTTTACAAAATAACACTTGACAACGGTATGACACACACCGTTACGAGACATCACAAAATTTGTGTATTGGATAGAAGAGAGCATCTAAAAAGTGAAAACAAACAAATAGTACACGTTAAGAGCGTCGAATGCAAAGATCTCAAAATAGGTCAAAAGGTTGCAATTCAAACTCAAAAAGGTCTATTTGGTAATAAAAATATGCCCAAAGAAGCTTTTTTGTTAGGAATTTATCAAGGAGATGGAACCCAAAATAAAGATAGAATTATGCTAGATGTTTGGGAAAAAGACTTTGATTTAATCAAAGAAATTCAAGATTGTCATAATTATATTTGTGAAAAATATAACACCCAATTCTCTGAGAGAACAAATAGAACATACGATAATGCAAACTTTACCGATTGTAAAGTTTTACAAAGTAAAGTTAAAAAGAAAAGGCTAAGCAGTAATGCTCTTAGCAAATCTTTGAATTTTAAAAAAGGTTGCGTCCCTAACTGGATCTGGGAATCAAACGAAGAAACTCAATGGCAATACATCAGGGGGCTATTCTATACCGATGGAACAGCATTTAAATCTAAATCCGCTGGTAACCCAATGACAATCTCTCTGGCAAATGTGAATAAAGAATTCCTTAGAGAAGTTCAAATTATTTTAGCCAATCTTGGAATGCAATCAAGTATAAGAATTTTAAGAAAAAAAGGAAAACAATTTTTGCCAAATGGAAAAGGTTCGTATCAATATTACGAAACTAAAGATTGTTGGAGATTAATTATAGGAAATAAAAATAATGCCTTAAAATTTAATAAAAACACCGGATTTTTAGATAGAAAAGGCATTGAATTAGAAGAAAAAAAATATCGAGATAATACAAAAAAATTCTATAAAATAAATTCTATAGAGTATATTGGAAGAGAAGATGTTTATTGTTGCAAAGTGAACACGCCAGAACACCTGTGGGTTTGCAATGGTTTTTTAACACACAACTGCTCAGAAATCCAACTTTTTTCCGATGAAAACAATAGTTTTGTTTGTGTCCTGTCATCTTTAAATCTCCTTCATTGGGATGAAATCAAAGAAACCGACGCAGTAGAAACCTTGATCTATTTCTTAGACGCCGTTAACGAAGAGTTTATAAATAAAACCAAAGACGTTAAATTTATGTCTGCGGCTCATAACTTTGCAAAAAATCAAAGAGCATTAGGTATGGGCGTTTTAGGCTGGCATAGTTTGCTTCAATCTAAGATGATATCTTTTGAATCAATGCAAGCAAAGTTGTTGAACGTAGACATCTGGAAAACAATAAAAGAAAGAGCTGACAATGCAACCCAAGAATTGGCAAAAATTTTTGGGGAGCCGGAATTGTTAAAGGGTTACGGTAGAAGAAACGTTACAACTCTTGCCGTTGCTCCAACGACATCAAGTTCATTTATTTTGGGACAAGTAAGTCCAAGCATCGAACCGTTAAATAGCAATTATTTTGTTAAAAATCTTGCTAAAGGTAAATTTACTTACAAAAATCCATATTTAAAAGAACTTCTTAAAAAATATGACAAACACAATGATGAAGTGTGGAAAAGCATCCTTATAAGAGGAGGCTCAGTGCAGCATTTGGATTTTTTAACTCAAGAAGAAAAAAATGTATTTAAGACTTTTGGAGAAATAAGTCAAAAAGAGATAATAATACAAGCCGCACAGCGTCAAAAATACATAGACCAAGCACAGTCTCTGAATTTGATGATTCCACCAGCAACTCCTCCAAAACAAGTTAATTCCTTGTTGATAGAAGGTTGGGAGATGGGAATAAAAACTTTTTATTATCAAAGAAGTGCCAACCCAGCACAAGAACTAACCAGATCGATTCTTGCTTGTGCTTCGTGCGAATCGTGAAATTAAAAAAGAAAGTGAAAATTAATTATGACAAATGTATTTCAAGATCAAACACGGTTCATGACAGCCTGCGACCAGACTGTTTGTGAGTATAATAAACAACAATTAGATATGTATCACAATCTCATCAAAGAAGAAACAACAGAGCTACAAGAGGCTTTTGATAAAAATGATAAAGTCGAAATATTAGATGCTTTAATAGACATTATAGTGGTCACAGTGGGTGCTATTAACAGCATGGGGGCCAACGGAGAGTCTGCTTGGAACGAAGTGATGCGAACTAATTTTGCAAAAATAGACTCAGAAACTGGTAAAGTTAGAAAACGTTCTGACGGGAAAGTGTTGAAGCCGGAAGGTTGGCAACCTCCAAACCTAGAGCCTTATGTGATTTGATTCAAACTCAAGCAAAAAAGCCCGCCAATTCCTGTGGTTGTTTGCATAAATATAGGATATGGCAAGATTTTTAATTGCTTTATTCTTTTGTTTTTGGATTCAACCAAACAATTTGTTTGGGGGAACAATTGATCCCAACACCCCGGACTCAAATTATGTTGAATATGGTAAAAAATTTTATTATATTCTAAAAATTTGCGGAGAATACCAGGATGGTAAAAAATATTGCGCTTCGGCGGTTGCAATATCTCCTAGATGGGTTCTTACCGCAGCACACGTTGTAAAAAACTCTAAATCATCTTTAATAAAAGTTGATGAAAAAATAATTCAACTTGAAAAAATTATATGTCATGAAGATTTTGAAGAAAATAAATTTGGTCACTATGACTTGGCAATATGCAAATCAGAAAGAGAAATAGGTTTAAATTTTTATCCAGATATCTATGATAACAATGATGAAGTTGGGCAAATATGCTCAATATCTGGCTGGGGGTTAACTGGAAACTTCTCTACCGGGGCCACAAAAGATGACGGAAAAAGAAGATCTGGATCAAACAAAGTAGACTATATTGATCGTCATTTGTTAGTTTGCTCCCCATCGGTATCTAATAAAACTTCTTTAGAATTTTTAATTTGTAGTGGAGATAGTGGAGGGGGTTTGTTTTTAGGAAACAAACTGGCAGGTATTAACTCTTGTGTTATGGCTGTTGACAAAATGCCCAACTCAAACTACACTGATGAATCAGGCCACACAAGATTAAGTTTGTTTAAAAATTGGATTAAAGAAAAAATAAAAAATGAATAATAATGATAAAAAAATAATTGTATTTGTTTTAATATTTTTGCTTTTTGTGCCACTTGTTGTTTTGGGACCAATATTTACAATATGGTCTATTCAAATTCTTTTTAAATCAAGTGAATTAAAAGTTAATTTTGAGAGTTGGTGTGCCGCTGCGTGGCTCACAGCACTTATTCACGGTATACGTTTAGGATCTAAATCACAATGAATAAATTTGAAAATTTTTTACTAAATGAAGATAAAAATTATCTAGGCAACAAAGTCAGTGATGTCCTATCCGCTTTGCAGGAAATACAAGGAGATATAGATAATTTGGGATCAAGACATTTATCAAAACTGTCCGAGAGTATAATTAACCAAATAAGAACAATACTTCATTCTAATTGGAATTTAAAAAATATAAAATATTTAAAAGAACTTCAAAAGATAGGAGTTTTTATAGCCAAAACAATAGAAGAAAGAGGCGATTTAAAACAAACTATTCCAGCGGCAACAAAAGCACTTGAAGAACTTGCTGGCAAAATTGGGGCAAAAATAAACGACCTGACAGCACCCGAGGTCGAATCTCAGCAGTTGTAGGTTTTATACACTTTACTATCTTTAAAATATTTCCAACCTCTTTGTTTGCTTAATAAATTGGGATTATAATCAAAACAAGATGTGTTCTCGTTTTTCGATATTTCCGGGTCATCTAAATAAAAATCATCACCCTCAAATTCATCATAATGTCTAGTTGCAAATTGTTTGTGATTAGAATTTTTTAATCTCTCAATTTCTTTTCTTTTTAAATATTTTAATAATTTATTTTGATATTTTGTTTCTCCATCTATTATTAAATAAACATTGATTGAATCATCTTCCATAATATGTGTTATATTTTGTAAATAACTAGATGGAATTTTTAACTGTAATCTTTTTGAATTATAATTTTGACAAGTGTTTAGTCTTCGATATCCTAAATTAAAAGGAGATTCCTCCAAAGAAACAATTAACATTTGGCTTATCGGATCCACTCCGGATATCTCACCTTTTTTATTAAAAACATCGTATAAACTTAACTTTGGCAAACAATTATCTTCACGATACCTTTTTGAGAGATCGTGAATCCCAAAATAAACAATATCTCCTTTAGAAAAAGGCATTTCAAAAAACTTATTTGATAATTTTTCACTCATATTGTTGAAAATATATACGAAATAGAATATAATTAATATCGGAGACAATACAAATAATGTGTGGAATAGCCGGTTATATAGGTCATTCTAAAAGACCCAAGTTAAGTTTTAAATTAATAACGAGTATTTTTGATCATTTAGAAATTAGAGGCACAGACGCCGCTGGTGTTTGGGGAACAGAATTCGGAGAAGACGGAAGGATCGTTTATCACAAAGAACCCACAAGATCTAGTGAATTTATTCGAAAACCTTTTTGGTATAAATTAAAAAAAATAAAAACAGACATGCTTTTAGTGCATGCTAGGGCAACTTCAAAAGATGGAGGAGACCCCAACAACAATATAAATAATCATCCTTTTGTAAGCAACGATAGATCCATAGGTCTGGTTCACAATGGAACAATTGGAGAAGCAAACGAAATAAAAGCCATTTATGAAACCCAGTCAGACACAGACTCAGAGTGTTTATTGAGGATATTTGAGCATGGTTTGGAGTCAGATTTTGAAGCCATACAAGACACCCCGGATTATCTTTGTAGCAGAGTAGGTGGCATTGAAAAAATATGGTCTTATGTTCACTCTGGGGCTATGGCTGTTGCCATAGGTGAAAGAATAGATGAACACAAAAGAGGATTATTTTTATTTAGAAACGAGCAACGACCACTTTGGATAGCAGATTTGAGAAATGAATTAGGTCAAATTTTCTTTTTTTCTTCTCCCGATATATGGACTAGGTCAATATATTCAAATGATATTTTAAAAAATCAACTAAAAAATAATCAAAAATTAATAGAGATACCCCACGGAGAAATTTGGCATTTTTATATTGATGAAAAAAACAGGCATCCTTCCGATGAACAGTTGTATAGATTTAAAATAAATATAGAATCTAAAATAGAATTAGAAAAAAATGAATTTATTAGTATAAAACCAAGTAAATTAAATTTAAAAATAATAACAAATTTAAAAAGCCAGCCAGAGTCTACAAATTTGTTAAATTATGATGAAAATTTGTGGAAATTCAAAGAAGAAAAAAATGAATATTTTTGCGATAACAAAAATTATAAAAAAATATGCGAAGAAATAATACTAAAAACAAAAAATATAGAGTCTAAATTAGACTATATTATAGATAACAATATTGAAATAAATCAATATGATCAAATTTTGGATTATTTAATTCAAAATAAACTTGATTTAGATTATATAGAAAAAATTATAGATTAAAAGTATGGAGAAACATGAATGAAAAAGATTTGCAAATTGAAAATTTATTAGAAGATAAAAAAAAGCAAAAAAAAATCGACGGCAAATCGAAAGGCAACAGGACAGAACTTAATTTATGTAAAATACTAACCAGTTTTTTTAATTTAAGTTTTACTCGCTCGATAGGATCCGGTAACCGTTGGGGTCAGGTCAAACTCTCAGACAATGCGAAACAAGTTTTTACTGGAGACATTTGTGTTCCAGAAGGATTTAAATGGGTTATAGAGTCTAAAGGGGGATATGAAAAAGATATAGATTTAAATGGTGTTTGTGATGGTGGAATTAGTCGTTTAGATTTTTTTATAGAACAATCTTTAAAAGACTCTGAATATTGCGGCAGGAAGCCTTTAATTTGCTGGAAAAGAAATCGAAAACCATGGTTGTCTATGATTCTTTTGAAAGATCTTGAATTTGTAAATTGCGAAATTTTTGAATATAGAATTCATTACAGAGACTGGCTGATAATAAAATTAGAAGATTTGCTTAATTTTACAAAAAAAGATTTTTGGTTTAAATAATGTTTTTTGTCAATGATAAAAAAACCATAAACATTAACATGTTTTGGATTGGAGATGAATTATCTAATTTAGAATTGTTGTCTATTAAATCTCATTTAAAAGTTGGCCATAAAGTTTTTTTATGGTGTTATGAAAAAATAAAAAATGTCCCCGATGGTGTAATTTTTAAAAATGCGGCCGAAATATTAGAAAAAAAAGATATTTTTTCATACCAAATAGGTGAAGGTAAAGGAAGTTTTTCGGCTTGTTCTAATTTATTTAGATATCGTTTGATTTATAAATACGGAGGATGGTGGTCGGATACAGATGTGGTAGTTTTAAAAAAATTTAATTTCGACAAACCATATGTGTTCGCCTCAGAAAGGACCAGAAATCTTTTTTGCGTTCCAACAACTTGTGTTTTTAAATGCGAAAAAAACAGTGGGGTTATGAGTTATTGTTTAAAAACGGCAGAAAATATAAATAAAGAAAATTTAGAATGGTCAACTATAGGACCAAAATTGTTGTCAAAAGCAGTATTTGATAATTGGTTGGAAGATTGCGTTCTATCGCCAGAATGCTTCTGTCCCATCAATTGGTTTGATGCCGAGGAGAATCCTTTGGTGGAAAAATTTCCAAATATAGATAATAGCTACGCCGTTCACATGTGGCACGAAATGTGGAGAAGAAAAAAAATAGATAAAAACGCAAAATTTAGTGAAAATTGTTTATTTGAAAAATTAAAAAATGATATTTTATAGTCATCATCTAAAAACTGACATAGATTATTTTAGATATAGTAAAAAATATATTAATAGAAATATTTTTAACCCACAAACACAACCAATTGAAGAAATTCCAATAAGTTTTGTGACAAGATGTATGAATAGACTTCATGATTTAAAAGAAACACTGCCAAAAAATATAGAAGATAACAAAGATTATAAAAATTTAGAATTTGTAATATTAGACTACAACAGTAAAGATGGTCTAGAAGAATGGATTAAAAAAGAAATGATGCACCAGATAAATTCTGGGAGACTAAACTATTACAGAACAGAAGAGCCTGAATTTTTTTGTCCAAATCATTCCCAAAATGTAACTTTTAGATTGGCAAAAAATAAACTTATTGCCAACATCGACACAGATAATTTTACCCACAAAAATTATGCCAAAAGATTAAATGAGTGTGCTTGTCTTTATGAAAAAAACATTTTGGTGGTCCCCGACAATTTCCTTCTGCCAAACTCAACATTTCTTTATTTAAAAGGTAGATTTTGTTTGTATAAAGAAGATATTGAAAATTTAAGAGGCTTCGATGAAGATTTAGATGGCGGTTTTGGAAATGACGATGTAAACTTTGTTTTTAGGTGTTTTTTGCGAGGTTTTAAAATAATACGCTATGAAAGCAAATTCACAGAAGATAGGATTGACACACCCGATGATCAGAAGGTTTTGTATATAAAAAACAAAGATATTGAATTTACAAAAAGAAATAATGGGACAATAACTTGGGAAAAACTAAAAACAGGCACAACGATAGTAAATAAAAATAGACATTGGGGCAAGGCAACGTTAATAAAAAATTTTAAAGAAAAAATAGAGATTTAAAATGGAATTAATTATACTTATAAGATCTTTGCCAGACTATAAAAATTTAAATAATAATAATTTTTATAATTATGATAATTTAAAAAATTATTCAACAAAAGAAGATATAGATTTTTTAAAATCTAATGATTTTTTAAAGAATTGGAATGACTCTTTTTATTTGAATTTTTTCCAATATAGACAAGAGATAGCTGATATATGTTCAAGTAATTTGAGATCAACAAAATGCAATATAATATATGGGGAAAATGAATTCGACGAATGGTTTAAAAATGTACCAGAACATTTAGATTATTTTATTTTGCCAATAAATGATGATGATTTATTACATGATAATATACTTGAAAAAATATCAACAACATTAGAAGCAATGAAATTTTTAAAAAATAAAAATTTCATTGTTTGGAAAAAAACAATATTTCACTCTATAACCAAATTTAATTTAGAAATCTGCGAAGGTTTTTCTTTAAAATCTAATTCTTGGGCAATTAGAAAATCTTTTTTAAAGACCATTAACTTAGATCTTGTAAAGCAAATTCTTTTTTTGCCACATAAAAAATCGGAGAGCATTATTATAAAAAATGTACCAAAATATTCTTGGGAAATAATTGACGAAACTCTAAGTTTGTATTGCAGGCACGTGGGGGAAATAGATTTTTTAGTAGAAACAATCTTGAAAAGAGGAATAGATGAATTGTATAGAATATCGTCTAGAGAATTAATAAAACCAGATGTGATAAGTGGCCTAGAGTGGTCCAAAGATTATCTCAATCTCTTTTTCTCTGTGGCAGAAAAAATAAGAAGCCCCAACATAAGCATGTTAAAAAATGATAAATGATCTTTTATATTCTATAAATAACTATAAACACAAAGCAAACAGGGGGCTTTCAACAAAAGAAGGATATCAATGGTATGATATTGACGTAAAAAATAAAAATCTGATTCCTCACCCAAATACAAAACTTGATATAAAAAGAAAATTCATAGAACCCTTCATACAGTCGGAATTTAAAAATAAAAGCATAATAGATTTGGGTTGTGATAAAGGATATTTTTCTTGGTTTTCTATGAAATCAGGAGCCTCCACAGTTGTGGCCAATGATGTAAACCAAAAATTATATGATTATTTAGTTTTTTTATGCAAAACCATGAAATGGAAAAATATTATTCCATTAAACAAAAATTTTTTTGAGGAAAAAAATACTCCCCGATTCGATTACGTTTTATCCTTAGCTATGCTTCACCAAGTTGAAAATTTAAATTTAGAAGAAATAATAAAAAAGATTAGATTGATGAGCGAAAAAGGTTCAATTATTGAATTTTGTGAAGATTATCAATATAAATTTGGAGAAAATTGGAATAATAATTTTTTTAAAAACATTGTATTAAAATATTACACATCTATAAATTTGCTTGGAAAATATCAAGCAATAGCCGAGAAAGGCGGAATTAGATACATCTATGATTGCCGCTGTGACTAACTTTTACAACCCAGCCAATAAGCAAATAAAGTGGGAAAATTTTTTAAAATTTAAAAAAAATTTAAAAAATATACCCTTATATGTAATAGAGTGTGCTTTCGGAGATCAGTCTTTTAAAATAGACAAGGGATCAAATGTTTTTCATGTTAGATCTAAAGATTACATATGGCAACAATATAGACTAATAAATTTAGTAATAAAAAAAATACCAGAAAAATATTCTAAAGTTGTTTGGATAGACGCAGATATTTTGTTTGAAGACGATAATTGGTTTAAAGTTTTGGATGATATGCTAGATGATTTCAAAATAGTCCAAAACTATTCATCAGTGGAGTTGCTACACGCAGACGGTTCCGTTTGTGAGGAAAGAAGAGCGGTTTCAGCACAGGCTTTTGATAATTTAAAAAATCCAGAGGTGAAACAATTTTCTAGTGCTTTAAATATGGCGGCTAGATTCGGGACTGGTTTTTCTTGGGGTGTTCAACGTGAAGTTGTTGAAAAATTTACAATTTACGATTACTGGATTACAGGAAGTTCTGACAATGCCTGGGTTCTAGGCATATGGGGTGATTGGGAAAATTCTTTTTTTGAAACTAGATTAAACCCCGATATGACAAAGCATTACATGAATTGGGCTATAGAGTTTAATAAATATATAAATCAAAATGTTTATTTTAGAGAAGGGGTTATAAAACATTTATGGCATGGAAGTAGAAATTACAAAAAAAGATGGTTGTGTTTAAAAAATTTTAACCCAGAGTCGGACATCAAAACATCTGAAGAGGGTGTGTTTGAGTGGTCCTGCGATAAAATAGATATGATAAATTGTTGTAAAAAAATGTGTTTAAATTACGACATAGATATGAAAATATGATTTTTTTAATTACAAGAAAAGTTCACTCCAGATTTGATCAAAATCTTAGAGATTGGTTTTTGGGAGGCCCAAAAGAAGGAGGGTGGACAAGATTTGGTCCCTCTTTAGAGTATAAAGAGTGTGCAATTGTAGGTTACAAATTTGATTATGTGGATGTTGATGAGGCTTTAGCAAAAAATAAAAAAGAAACCTTAAGATGGCATATAAATTTTTTGAAAGGAAATAAAACTTATTATAAAAAAGAGTATTTGGAGACAAGATATGATGAAGAAACTCAAAAAAATAGAATGGAAACTTTTGAGAGCATATTTTTAGATATAAAAAAAAATGGAATAACAAAAAGAGTTTGGGTTGCTGATGTATCCTGTTTGGATTTGGGCTTTAAGTATTTTAGATTTGACGGCTGTCATAGACTTTGTTGTGCAAAAGTTTTAGGAATAAAAAAAGTCCCATCAATAATATTTCAAACTACATTAAGTACTTAGCATATTTTTTAATCACAACAGGCTCGTCAAGCCACGCAGATGTATCAAAGTCTTCTCCAACAAAATCAAAAGACTTCCTGCCAAACTCAACAGAGTTGTTTTTAGAAGATATGTTCGAGTGTTCTCCAATGTGCTCTGCCAAGGAGGGGGTATGATAATATATTGGTAAATTTTTTTTGCTGGCCCACTTTCCAATAACGGCATCTTTTATAGAATTTTTTGGGTTAACATTTAAGCACCAATATCTTTCTTCAAACTCAGGAAAGATATTTTCAAATCGATGTCTTTGAACGTCATAATCCGAAAAGAAATTTATTAACATATTTTTTTTCATAATAATAGCAACAGTTGACCAAGTCCTATGGTCTTTCAACTCATTGTGAAAACCTCTAAAATTGACTTTATGATAAATGCTCGGAGTATACAAAGATAAAGAAGCAAAATCTCCCAAAGAAGACAGAGAGTGTTCGATATATTTTTTAAATGATTTACAAAAAATTACATCATCTTCTATTAACAAAAAATAATCTGTGTCAATTTCACTATGTAATAAATCGAAAACTCCAGTTGCCCAATTAGACCAATCCCCATATTTTTTTCTTCTATGAACAACTTGACCAGAAAACCACCCCGGAATTACAGAATTGGGTTCGGCATATATTATTGGTTCTTCAAAACCGGCTTTAAATAAAGAAGATAAGGTTTCTTCTAGATAATATCCTTGCTCTCTTGGGCAGGTGGTGATTCCTACCGACCACTTCATGGAGCATCCACTGTTTGCCACTCTTCATCCGATTCGCTTTCTCCAGGATTATTTAAGTTGTTTTTTGGTTTTGTAGTGAAAAATTCTTCATATTGATATGACAAAACAATATTGTATTTTAATGAATTTTCAAAAACTTGTGAATTTTTTCTCAAATTTAAAATACAACTATGATCAACCAAGGATAAATTCTTCAATCTGAGTGTGGCTACATCATTTTCTCCATTATCCTGAAATATTAAATCTAGACAGTTGGCGTCAAGATCATTAAATGGAATTTTTTCTAACTCTTGATTTTTTTCTTTAATATAATTCATCCACTTGTAACATTCAAAAAAAGCAGTCTCCGAAACTTTCATGTATATTTTTTTTTCTACAGCTTTCCATTTAACGCACTTAATAAAATTGCTTAATTGTGGAAAGGCTCTAGGTTTGACCTTAAAAAAATTCTCTGACGGTCTTGGGTTTTTTAGGATATCGCATTTAACCGGAGGGTTTAAGTTTTTTTCTTTTATTTTTATAACCACTTTTTCATTTTTATTCATAAAAATCTCCTAATCGTAAATTTGAAATTTATACCTATCGGATATGTAAGTGTTCCCACCAAAATCCATCTTAAACCAAATATCATATATTCCACATTCCAAATCCTCAGTGTTTATTTTATAATATCCATATCTTTTTTCACGATAATCTACTAATTCATTGTCAATTATCAACCTTAGATCTTGCTCAATTGGAGTGCAACCGTGACACTCTGTTTGCTCCATGGATATTCTCACATCAGACACTATGGCTAAGTTTTCATAATATTGCCTGAGATCCCCCGCCGTTGGAACGTTTGGCAAGATTTCGATTACAATAAATTGTTTGGATCCTTTCCTCATTTTATTTGGTTGAAATCTAAAATTAAAATCATAAACAACAGGTATGGGGGTGCTATACCAGAGATTTGGATATATTTCAAATTTATTTTTTATAGCATGTGGCGGCTGATCAGGATCCACTCGCACTGTCCAAACATCATAATACTTACCTATAGTATACCTTAAATCCTCTGTACCTAAATTAAGCAAATAAGTTCCGGTGTCTTCTTGCGTTATTGAAGATTCATCAAAAGAATCTTTTAAAGTTAGACCATCAGGATTTTCAGAAGTTACAGAATTTTCATCTAGAAAAAAAATATCTACTTTTTCTATTTTATTTAAATTACTTAAAGAATTTCCATTATATGTCAAAAGCCTAAGCTTAATGACATCTCCTACCGATGGATTTTGATATCTTTCTTTAATATTTGGTGTCATTTTATTTTATTATTTTTTAGCTTTTTTGGCTCTTTCTATGGCTTCATTTTCTTTTTTCTTTTGTTCTATAAACCTTTGTATTAACCATTTTCTTTCATGCACTGGTAGACACATACAATCCTGTTTGCTCATGTGCATATGATATTGGAAGAAGAAAAGCTCTTCCATGAGCGTTTGCCAAAGTTCTACGCTTGGGTCTCTTTTACCTTCTTCCTTGGGAAGAAAAAATTTGTCTCAAGTGGCAAATCTATTTTGAATTCTTCCGTACAAGATGGACACAAGATTGACAACTCGGTGCTTACACCAAATGGTGGAGTGTTTATCTCATTTCTAAGATGAGCAACATCTTGAATGGGCAACTTCTTTAACAATAAAGCCAATTCTTTCTTTAAAGATACCCCTTCAATCTCATCTAACAACAACGCCGTTCTGTACAACAAGGTGTCGTCTTCTCCTTGATCTCCCCATTGTTGTATTCTTTTTTCACGATAACTTGATATTTCTTGTTCATCTTGACCAGAAGCAAGTCGATATCTATATCGGAATTTGCTCACGGGCAAAACACCTGTCAAACTTTCTACACTAAAATCATCCGGACAAGATTCAACCTCTAATTCATTTAAATCCACAACATGTGCGAACTTTATACTACAGTTTGGGCATTTAATTTCTACGTCATACTCAGGCGTGTAAGAAATGCCACGAAGATATATTAAAAGATGAGTCCTATCTGACGACAATAGTTCTTCGGTGTTAATTGGTTCTTTTATGCAGCGTCTAAATATCATGTCGATTGCTTTGCCTTTTCTAACCCAACGTGGAGTTGCTAAAATTTGCTCCTCCTCGCCAGTCATTGCTCTTACGTGAACTACTGCTGGTATGTTGTTGTAAAACTTTCCTTTGGAAGGAAATTCAAACTCCTCCCAAGAATGCTTATCTGCAAGTTGTGATAACAACCCTTCCAAGGCATCGCTTCCTTGAACACGAATTTTTGCATCAGCACCTTGTTTTGATTGTTGTGGTTTTTTTCTTTCTGGGGGAGATTCAAAAGAATCAAAACCATCATCTTGTGGATCCTCCGGAGTTTGTTGGCTAGCATTGATCTTTTGCTGCAAAGCAGAGCGAAACTCAGGTGGAACATTACCAGAAATAGCAAAAGGAGCTTGTTCAAAAGGTTTAGCCATATCCTTCCCGGTTTCTTTGGCCACCGCTTCTTGAACAGATCTTATACTTTCAAGAGGTCCACTACCTGTTGTTTGCTCATCGCCAACTTCTTCTGCCGTTACTTTTTTTCTATTTTGTCGGAAAACATCATCTGCCATAATATTTTTCTCCTATTTGCTATAATATGATGGTTTAACTTTCAAATGTAATAGAGTATGCTTATATTGAATTTTTCAAACGTTGAAGAATTAATTTTCTATGATGAAAATATTAGACAATCTTTACCGCATGACATGTTTGCTATTTTTGAACAATGGAAAATGTCAAAAAGGATTCCTTATTTAAAGTCTTTGGGGCAAGCAGCCATCCTAGATTTTCTAAACACAGTAAATGATGATCATATTAATGTATTGGAAAAATATTTTGATCAAAGAATTTTTATAGAAAGACTGAACTATAGTATTGTAGATAATTTCAAGATACCCATAGACCAAAATAAAATTTGTGAAGAATTTTGCAATATAGTAGATTACAATTATTATAAAACATGGAGAGATGAAAGTTTTTTGTATATAACTTTTTGGAGATAAAAGAAAGGCAAAATGTCAGAGAATAAAAAATTAAAAGGTATAATGGTTTTTTTCATTAATCTTTACCCAGATTTGGGTCAAGATGTGCATGCGACTATGAATTTAGTGAAAGATATGCACAAGCCCCTTGTTGACAGTCTGAATGAAGATGGCAGATATCTGCCAGTATTTATTCCAACGCACAAAGAAGCCACTCGTGTTGAAAAAATTGACTACGACGCTCCTTTTCCTCGATACATGGCAAAAAGTCATGATATTATGAAAGTTGGACTACAAGATGGAATCAAAAAAGCAAAAAATAATATCTTTAAACAACAAAATGATATTTTAAAGGGTGTTATTTCTATATTTGTTAATTTTCACCCAGAAATGAACTTAGATATACCAGATATTATGAATATGATACAAAAAATTAACAGTGAATCATTAAGTGCAATTCAACAAGATGGGCAATACCAAGTTTTATTAATACCCACAACAAAAGAAGCAAGTAGAGCTGAAAAAGTTGATTGGGACATGCCTTTCCCAAGATTTGTACCAAAAATGCAAGGAAAAAGAAATACAGTTCCCAAAAAAGTTGTGACTGTAATATCAGATGAAGAGGAAGAAAACGAAGAAGAAGAGGATGTTAAGAATGAACAATCAAATGACCTTCAAGATTCAAGCGACAATATAGACAAGGAAGATGAATGATGAACTTTTTTATTTTTTTATTGGCTTGCATAGGAATGACTAATATTTTAGTTCATGGAAAAATATTAGATGTAATAAAGGTGTTTGGAAAAAGTTTAAGGAGTTGGCTCACTACTCCAAAATTTTTAGCAGAGATGTTGAATTGTTACGAATGTGCTGGTTTTTGGGTTGGCATTTTCTTGGGTTTAATATATTTTAAAACTTTTGATTGGAATGTACTTATTTATGGATTCGCCACAAGTCTGGTGTCTCAATTTTATAGCGAAATTATATATTTAATACGAAGCAAAACAGACTTTGTGTTGAATGAGGAAAAAGATGATTAATTATAATCAAAAGTCACAAAAAAAATTAATTTTTTGTGACTTTTGTTCATTTAGAAAAATATTAAACAATGCTGATGATTTAAAAAATTTTAATATTATTAAAAATGCAAAAATTCAATCCAAGTTACCAGATATTAAAAACAAAAAAATATCTACAAAAAATAATAAAGACATGATAAAATGTCCTAATTGTGGTCGTGGCATACTTGTAAAAAATTTAAATGGATCTCATCTTGAAACAATTAATAAAATAAAAGAAAAAGAACAAAAAGAAAAAGAAGAGAATGAATTTAAAAAAAGAATAGAAGATGGCAAGCCAATAAACAAAAAAGAATTTGATCATGAAGATTAATATTAATACAATTAAAAAATTATTAAAAGACAAAGAGTTCACAAAAAAATTGCCAGATAAGTTCTCAGAAGGTTTAAAAAAATTTGAAGAAAAACCAGACTGTCCATGTCATCATAATTTATATTTTAAAGTTTTAAAAGAAGCACACGATCAAATTATTGAACATTTAAGTAAAAAAACTATAATCCCACAAGTTCAAAAAAAATAGAAGAACAATACGAAGAAACAGAAGAAGAAAAGATGACTGCGACAGAGTAACAGTTGCTTAAGGTCTGGGTTTTAATCACACACCAGCCTATTTTTTGAGGTTAAAATTGAAGAAGCGAATAACAATACACGATATCAAACAAGCTCTATTGGATGAAAGATTTAGGTCTTCTTTGCCAGAAGAACTATCAACGGACATTGCAAATTTTTTAAAAAATCCATCTTGTTCTTGTAATCACCCAATATATCTTAATGTTCTAAAGAAGGCCACCAAGCAATTATCGGAATATTTTCCTTCGAAAGAAGAGCCTTCCCTACCGGATTTTGAAAAAGAAATAGAGCAACTATCTAAAAACAACTGGGAAGTTATAAATTGTAGCGTGTCCGAACTGGGAGATAAATTAAAAGATTTGGGACCGGGCAGAAAACAATTAGAGATAGCAAGATGGCAAGACCAAGTTACCGTAGTCATCAATCATTTAGACGGTATTTTTTAGTTTCTTGTAATTAGATTCTTTTTTTAAAATTTTATTACAACTATCAATCATCAACTCTGGATATTTTTTATATTTTTTAATATCCATAGGAAAAATATCTTTATCTAATCTTTTTGATCCTAAAACGATAGCATTTTCATAAAATTCTTTTGCAAAATAAAAATTATTCATTAGATGATAATAAACATCTCCCAATACACACCAAAACTCCGCCATTAATGGTTTTTTGCACAAACATATGTTTATATTTTGTAAGGTTGGAACTACCATTTTTTTTTGTGTTAAAAAAACAATCGATAAATAATATCTTATCATCAAAGAAGACACACTATTGGTTTTATCTAAAAATAAGTAGTATTTAGACATTTCTATAAATTCATCATACCTACCCTCAGATAGTAAAAAACAACATTTGTAGTAGTAAGGACTTTTTGATAACGGGTCAAACGATATCCATTTTTCCAACAAATCAACATGTTCCGATAGATTAACACCACCAATTGAAGAAAAGATCCCTGATGTGAACTCTATTTTTTGTTTTGTCTCTATAGTTTCAAAAACTGGATTTATAATTTTACACTTTTTATTCCAAAGTCTTATTTCCCAATTTAAAATATTGTTTTGAATAATTCTCACATAACCAAAATTACTATCCATCATTTTGGTCATGTCTATTTTTTTAAGTAAAATTTCCCATGGTTCTAACCATAAATTCCACCCAGAATCGCTCGAAGCCATAATTCTGGCTTCGTTTCTATCAATTCCAGAGGCGGGTATGATTTTTGCTTTAAATTCTTCACATATATTTAAGGTATCATCAATGCTGCCGTAATCAATCACAATAATTCTTGGCTTCAAAAACAAAACCGACTCTAGTGTTTTCCTAATTGTTTTGTCGTTATTTTTTGTCAATATTTGTATTGTTATCATTAAATTTATTTTTAATTAAATATTCGAAAGCAGCCGACTCATTATTCATGCCCAGAGATTTGTAAACATCAATCAGCTTCCAATAGATTGCTTTGTTTAAAGGGTTTTTTTGTATTTTTGAGTATAATTCCGTTAAATTCATACTATTTTAAAATAGTCAATTAAAGGATTTTTTGGCCTATTTAATATGAATTTATAAAAATTAGGAGATTATGGCCAACGAATATATTAATAATAAAACTTTTGAATCCGTAATTCATGGATTCCAATACTTCCAAAGACAGAAGTTGAAATATGAATTAATTATAAGCGATTTAAAAGAAACAAATGATAGAAGAAAAAAAAAATATAAAGACAATCTAAAAAAAGAGAAATTAGAAGAAAACGAAAAACTTTATAGAGAATCGTGTGATCGCCATAAAGATTTTCAAAATCAATTAGCATACGCATTTTATATACTCTCAGAGAATATTGCCAATTACGCAAAATTTAGTGGCATAGACATAGACGATGCAATACAAGAGGGCGTCCTCATCTGCTTTGAAAAAATAAATAGATTTGACGCAAGAAAAGGAAAAGCCTTTAATTATATGACTACTTGTATTTTAAATCACTTTAGACAATTGTATCGTAGTGCAAGAAACTATAACGAATTAAAGAAAAGATATCAAAACTTTATGTCAGATAAGTTTGATACTATTTTCATAAGAAATGGAAAAGAGACGGTTATACATAACAAAAAAAATTGACAAAAATTAAAAATTTAATATAATAATATTTATTATGATAAGATCAAACTCAAATCCAACCAATGCATTAGAAATACAAGAAATTCTTCAAAAAATAAAAGACGCAGGTTATGCGGATCTGATAGAGTGTCTTTTGGATAACGAAAAGGAATGCTATACAAAAAAAGGAAGACTTAACAAAAGCAGCACTTGTCGCAGGCTAAATTGGAAGGGGAAGCAATTAGAAGATGCTCTCCAACATCTTAGAGAACTTTTAAAAAATGAATTCGACTTCATTAATTTAGAATTAGAAGATGAGGATGAGGATGAGTGATCGGAAATTAATTAATATAAGCTCTCATGTATCGTAGCGTTATTTCGCACATCATCACCCCGTTTGAAGTCATGTCCAAAGTTTGAAAATTAGCAGCACTGCACCAAGAATCTTCAAAAATCCAAGACTCAACAGTGTTTCCGCAACCATCATACATGGAAAGCGTGCATGTCTTTATGAAACCAGGGCTGTTTGGTTCTTTAAAAACACTGTTTGCGTTTGGAGTATAGATTTTTTTAACCCATTCAAAAACGGGATGCTTGTTCTTTACTAGATCAAACACCGTAATTGTGATCGGTTTCCACTCTGGTTTGGCTGGGTAGTAAGCATCCTCGTGTAGGTGTTTTGCTTCCATTTCTTTAAAAGATAGATTTGGTCTAGCACCCTTCTCTGGTGGCAAGGCATTTACTCCACCGTTTTTTGTATCTGCAACCACATCGGGTATTTCCAAGAGCCAACGAAATTGTCGTTTGCAATAAGAACCTGACTCCAAACCGAATTGAAAACCCATTTTTGCCATGATAAAACCTATTTTCATAAAAAAGGGGCAGCAATCGCTGCCCCTTTAAATAATATAGTTTGATAATGAATATTACTAATTTTGAGGCTGAGGCTCTGGATTATTCTCGTTTGTGCCACAACCAGTGCAGCACGGGGATATTTCAAATCCGGGGCATTGGTTGGTGTACTTAACGTCAGAATATCTAAGAGTTAACTGAATGGTGCATTCGTCTGATGTGGCATAATCCAAATCTCCGAAATCTATAGATGTTGGCCAAACATCTTTAAGTTCCCAAGTCTCCATCAAGTTTCCGCAACCATCCCAAAGTTTTAATATAGCCGTGCAAGCATAATCGTTGCGAACGGCACCCATTTGAAGGTTAACAGGGTCGGTAAAATTATACACAGATGCAAGCCAGTTGAATAACGGTAAGTTATCGGCGGTCGCAACATCGATATAAGTCACTGTTATGGATTCCCAAGAAGCTTTTCCTGGAATCCAAGTTTTTGCATTAAGGAAATTAACCTCGGTCTCCTCGACAGAGAGATTTGGCCTTGCGGCAACTTTAACATAATGCTTGGGAACAGACTGTGGCTGACCGGAGCCAGCGCATATATCTTGCAACTCTAATGTGTATCGAAACTTTCTTTTGAAAACAAGGTTTTTAAAACCAAGTTGACCAATTCCCATGGGTATCTTTTCAGCCATTTCTTTCTCCTGTCTTTGTGTTTAATTATTTTCAAATATATGTTTTGTTTGCATATTTTACTTGAGTGCCGCAACCACCACAGCAAGGCTCTGGTTGATAATCTGGGCAGTAACTTCTGTATTTGACATCCGAGTAACGAAGAGTTAACTCTATTGTCGCTATGTCAGAAGATGAGTAATCCAGATCTCCAAAATTAATGGCTGTTGGAAAAACTTTTTGCATCTGCCAAGTCTCTATCAGAGTTCCGCAACCATCGTACATATTGAGCAAGCCAGTTGCATCCCAATCTCTTCTTTCGCCTTGTCTTAAATTAATTGGATCGGTAAAGTCATACACTGTTGCTAACCAATTCCACAATGTTCTCATCTCCGAATGAGCAACATCGAGATAGGTAACCGTGATTGTTTCCCATGTTGCTTTTCCTGGGATAAATGTTTTGGCATTCAAGTGATTAACTTCAGTTTCTTCGATTGCCAAGTTTGGTCTTGATGCAACACTCACAAAGTGTTCCGGAACAACATTTTTCTCATTATCGCAGAAACCAAGAATTTCGAATGTCCAACGAAACTTACGTTTGAACACAACGTCTGGTTGTCCAATAACTCCGATACCCATTGGTTTTTTGTCAGCCATTTTAACTCTCCTGTTTAAAGTTTATTTTATATATGCTTATCACGCACAACCTTGGCAATTTCCTTGAGGAGTAAATCCACAAGCAAGACCACTATAAGTAACTTCTGAAAATCTTAATGTTAAATCAATTGTAGCCTCGTCTGATGAGGCGTAATCAAGGTCTCCAAAGTTTATAGCCTGAGGCCAGCAAGATCTTAGTATCCATTGGTCTATTTCATTTCCACAACCATCATACATTTTTAGTGTAGCTGTTCCGCTATACCCAGCCTTTTCAGATTGCCCTATATGATCTATTGGATTTTGAGCAGTGTAATCAAAAACTCTGGCCACCCAATCATACAAAGGTTTCATTTCTTGATCGTTAACATCGATATAAGTGACCGTTAGTTGTTGCCATTTACCCTTGCCGGGAATCCAAGTTGTTCCATTCAAAAAATTCAATTCTACTTCATCTATGTCAAGTTGTGGTCTTCCTGATGTTTTCACATAATGCCTAGGCACTGGTCCTGCTGGAGTTGAAATTTCTAGTGTCCATCTAAATTTTCTTTTTATTATGACTCCTGGTTGACCCAGTTTGCCTATGCCCATCTGCATGAAAGAGCCTCTTTCTTGATATTGTTAACTGGGTGGTTTTGGGTTAATCCAAAACCACCCAGTTATTTTTATTTCTTAGAACGTATCTGCGTTTTCTCCAAAGCTTCCAGTTCTGTGGATAGAGAATTCAATGAATATGAACTCAGCGGCACGAATTGGCTGTACGCCGATTCTAGCACGCATTTCATTTCTATCGATCACATCTGGTGTGTTGAGTTCTGTATCGCACTTGACACGGAAGTCGTTGACACCACGACCCACCTGAATTTCTGACAGAATGGCTGTAGCTATTCTGATGAATTTTTGGCGGAGAATGTCGTCATGTGGATCGAACAACAGTTGGCGAGAAGCAGCTCTTATGCGTTTTTCAATCACAAACATTAATCGTCTAACGTTTACACGATCAAGAGCAGTTGGCCTCCTCTGCAACGTTTTCTGACCCCAGATGACGAATCCTTCGAAATCAACGAATTGAACTATGGGGTTAATCGCATTTCTGTAGCCGTACATCAAGTCTCTTTCTTCCAGTGTTGGACGACTAAAAACATCTGTGATGTTTGGCACTGTTCCACGATTAACACCTGCTGGTGCGTACCAAGGAGCAGACAGTTGATCGGATCTTGCAATTGTTGCCATTACTGATCCTGATGGGGGTGCCCATATATCAACACGATTAAAATTATCACGTATCTTAACCCAAGGCCAGTAGAGAGCACCAAAGTCACTATCGAAGCGAGTGGTGTTCAGTGGGTGCGAACCATTCTGCCAATGAACTATTTCTTTAACAGTTAATCCGAATGGTGGGTCAACGATTGCTAAGCAATCGCTACGAACATTTTGACACAAGTTCAACAACTCTGTAACCACGGCTGTGCTACTGTGTCCTGGAGCAGCAATCAAATCGATATCGATTTGCTCTGGCTCGGACAAGGCGTACATACCAGTAAAGCCTATTGAATTTCCAATTATAAGTTGATCTTGTTTATCTGGGTCGGATGGTATGCCATCGGATCCACCAGAGAGGGTATAGGTTCCATCTAGAGGTGGAGCGGCATTTGAGGTATTGTCTTCAACTCGAACCCAATCGGAAACCAAAGATAAGAAAGTTTCAACATAGAATCTTGAATTTTCATCTTTGGTTAATCCGCCCCAAGATTCAACTTCAACACCGTTATTATAAACTTGCAAAACAAAGTTTCCTTCACGAATGTTGTTTTCGATAACAACTTGGGTTGCGTTTCCATCAATGCCAGCCGAGTCGGCATTGATTGTGAAACTCACAGCGCCCGTGGCATTTGAATCACCGTTAATCCTGCCGTAGGTATCGTCTGATCCGTCTCCGCTAGTGCCAATTGGACTCAAGCCAGATTTTGTCACGCTTTCCAATCCGAAAATACCAGCAGCGGTGCTATCTGGCTTAATTAACAATCTTGCATCACGACCATGGTGCATCGTTCTGAATGCTAGATTATCGCCATCAGCATATGCTTCCCAACCACCTGGGAGCGATCCACCGTTTTCTACTAGTTGGCTGTTGATTTCATTAACCACTTGAGAAACAGTAACTTCTCCGCCTTCAAGATCAACAAGATCCACGACCTGAACAACGTTATCAATTAGAACATTATCAGTGCCGTCAACTACGATTTGAATATTGAGATCACTGAGACCCGTGAGGTCATACTCACCAGAGGTTTGATAACTTTCAGGAAAGCGATCTTTGCTTCCAGTGAGTTCTGCTTGAGTCATGCCAGTGCCAAGACCGGTGACATTGTTGCCACCTTCACCGCCACCAACGGGTCCACCATAAATAGCATCCTGAACCGATAAGAATTCTAATTCCGAGTCTGGACCGAATGCCCAAGTTGTTTGAACGCCGATGTAATCGTCGCCTTCGTCGGTGATAAACTCAATACCATCAACATCTCCATTAACTTGAAGATTTAATTCCTCGGCTAATTGTGCAGCAGTGTAGGTTCCAGCCAAAACCACAAGTGTCTTGGAGTGAACAACGCCATTTAATTTCCATCTAAAGAAAGAATCTTTAGAAAAAGTATATGGGCCTTGTTGTTGAGACATCACGCTTATGCGACCACCAGCAGAAGGAACGTCCACGGTTGCAATCTCTGCTTTCTCATCACTTACGTTGTCAACATCGGCAACACGAACTACATAAAGTTCGTTAGCAACTAAAAGATATTGCTCTGCGGCATATATCAAGTAAGGATCACCAGATTCTGGATGTGGGTATCCAAACACGGTGTTTAATTGACGCTGTGTTGATATTAGGGTTGGGATATCAATCGGTCCCTTGCTTGCGAATCCGACAAGTCCAGAACGATGAAAAGACTGTTCGGGAGCTATAAAGCTCAAGTCCTTCTCAGTGATTCTAACGCTTGGCGAAATTGTGTTAGATGGTGGAAATCCTCTTAGAATAGCCATTTTTTAGTCTCCCTTACGAATTTCATTGTTTGGTACATATTTAGTTGAAATAAGGCCCATTTTCTCAACTCTTTCTATGTATTCAGTTACCAACTCATCCTCAATTATTCTTATGTTATTTCCTTTTCCTATGCCTGGAATAATTAAGGTTGTGAAAGCACGGGGAGCCTTCCGAGATCTCACCACTAGCTGCACTGGGCTTTTTGTTTTGTTTTTTATTTCGATCATTCTTCCAATTCCTTTACTGCTTGTTCCAATTGAGTCAATACTTCTGTTATATCTTCTTCATTGGGTGAATCAGTTATATCAATTCTAGTTTTTAAAACTGCTTTTCTTCTTACAATTGGTTGGGCAACAAATGTCTCTGCTGTCAGACCAAATTGATATTTAAAAACTCTAATCGCTTTATCCCCAGGTTCGTAGTTAACGTTATTTGCTATGCTTGATAACTTAACTCCGATTTCCCAAGAAATTCCTTTCACCCTTATATATGCTATGGGAGAAAATTTTGTTAATACTTGTGTAAGAATTTGATTCATATCTTCTTCGTACATAGTCCAAGCATATAAAGTGTAACCAATATCTATTGGAATTCCACGTGTTACTCCGAAAATAGTGTCTTTTTCAAATCTTTCACTTGTGGTAAAATTTGGTCTAAAATTATTTTTTGGATCTCTTAAATAATCTATTGCTTTGTGATAAATGTAACGGTCTTGATTAAAATTAAACTCTGAGTTGTGAATTGCCAATATAGGCAATCGAATTCTATCCACCACCAAGCTTTCATCTTTTCTCATATTTTCTTGCAAAATATAAGCTACAGCACGTTCTTGTGTGGCCCATATAATAGGCACACTATGTGCTCTTCCATTTTCATCTATGACAACAAGATCCTTAAAGAGATCTTTAACAGCCTCATCGGTGCCTCTTATAGATTTGGCATAACGATATACCACATTTCTATTGGGCGGGGACATTCCTTGTTCGTTTATTATATGACCAGACTGTTGCGGGTCACATAAGGCACTTGCGCCTTGTCCTAGTTTGCTTTGAGTTGCATCTTGCAGCCAAGATAAATCTTGTGCAACATCTTTTTGAGACTCCAAATAAGGTTTGCTGTGTATGGTGCCGGAACTGGTTTCTACTTTTTGTTCCCTGCAAAAAGGAGGAGGTTTGTCAATATTTAAATCTTCAACAAAATTAGATTCCCCACATGGATTTAAATTTGGTTCGCTCATAAAATTATTTTTCTTTATCTATAATTATAGTATCATGAAGCCTTATAAAATTATAAAGTCTAAAGGAAATTTAATTAAAAAAAATAAATTAATTTTGCCTTTGGAATCAAAAAAAATTCCATTAACTTTCTTTAAGAATGTTTTTACTCCAAAAAAGAAAGAAATATTAGTCAATACTCTGCCCGCCAGCTAAATTCATTTTTTTATTCGATAAATCTTTGACACTATTTAAGCCAAAATCTGGCTGGGATTGTGTGACCTTGCCTTCTCCCGTCGTGAGCGACTCTTGATACCTAATGCACATTACTTGTAATCTTAATTCTCCCCATAATTTAAAAACTTCAACGTTTCTTTGAGTGACCATCCAATTTTCTTTTTTGTGTGGAGAAAAAATTCTCGATCCGATCTTTGGAGCGTGTCCCAGTGTTTTTAAAACGTGTCGGTAATTAAACTCAAACATCATCTCATCCGGAGAGTCTATTCCAAAAACTCCGATGATGTTTTGAGATGGTATAGGTTCATAATATCCATAAATTATTATTGGATTTTGACTATAGATTTTATCTCTTGCTTCAATGTATAAGTCATCGATATTATTTATGTTTATAAAAACATCATAATAATAAAGAGGCGACCCGCCTATTTCTATAACTTCTTGATCCCAAACATTAAAAAGATCATGTTCTAAATTTGTTGGGTCAAATTGATTTAAAGATCCAGAAGTTTTGTAAGCAGATCCATCGGGGTTTTTTATTGCCATAATGTTTATACGCCTCCCGCCAGAAAACCCAGTCCCCTTTAGGGGCTGGGATGAATGGCGGTAAAATTACACACACTATATATGGTGTCGTTCAAGAAAGGTGAAATTATGAAAAGTTTTAATGAGTGGATGGAGGAAAAGTCTTCTTTAAAATTATATCACGGAACCACAAAAAAATTACAAATTGGCGAAAGTTTATTGCCACCAAGCATAACCGGCTCAGATTTTTACTCTCATCCCGACATAGATCCTGCTGAGTTTCACAATTATAATTATGTTTACTTAACTTCAAATTTAGACAATGCAAAACATTTTGGAATGAACAAAGCACTAAAAGGTCAAAATGTATATGTTTACGAGGTGGAACCAAAAAAAGATTTAGAAGAAGATCCAGAAAGTGAATTTACAGGATATATCGGAAACTATCGGTGTTCAGAAGCAACAGTAAAAAAAATAGTTAACATTAGTAGAAAGTAAGTTTTATGTAGTAAAAATTCTTTGGAAATTTTACATAAATCTTACTATATAAAGGGTATGAAGGTCACACGGAACATCAAGTATAGGATATATGCCAAAAATGGCAAGTTAAAAAGGTTGCAACAAACCCTTGGTGTTTGCCGAAATGCCTACAACAAAGTTTTGGAAACACGAAAAAACAGTTGGGAAAAAGACAAGAAAAGCCTTGGTGTTTACGACTGCCACAACTTGATTAAAACTTGGAAAATAGAAGGTGTCCACTCACAAGTTTTACAAAATGTATCAGCAAGAGTTGACCTTGCGTTTCAAGGATTCTTCCGAAGGTTAAAAGAAAGCAAAGACAAAGCTGGATATCCAAGATTCAAAAGTTACGACAGGTATGATTCTTTCTGCTTTCCTCAATCTGGTTTTAAACTCACAGGCAACAAACTTTACCTTTCAAAGATCGGTGAGGTAAAGTTAATCAAACACAGAGAACTAATTGGCAAAGTAAAGACTTGTACCATCAAACGGGAAGCGAACGATTGGTATGCTATTTTTTCTTGTGATATGGAAATAACACCGCAAGAAAGGATTGAGACAAAGGCAGTTGGGATTGATGTAGGCTGTATAGACTTCGCCACCATGAGCGATGGTTCAACAATAAAAAACCCGCACTACCTACGACAATCAGAAGATAAACTTAAAAAGGTTCAATCAAAATACAGCAAGTTGAAGACTTTACCTAGAGAAGACAAGAAGAAGATCAAGACCAAAAAGCAACTTGTGAACCTTCACCTAAAGGTAAAGAATCAAAGAAAAGACTTTCTACACAAGACAAGTAGAAGTCTGGTTGACAAATATTCAGTCATCTGCGTTGAGAAATTAAGCGTAAAAAACATGCTCAAGGATAACTGGAGAAAACTGAACAAAAGCATACTTGATAGTGGCTGGACTAATTTTCGCAATATGCTACATTACAAAGCGGAAGAGGCTGGTTGTGTGGTAGCGGAAGTGAAGCCAGAATACACGAGTCAAATATGCAGTGGTTGTGGAATTAAGGTCAAAAAAGAACTGGGTGAGCGAAAACACGACTGTTTCGCTTGCGGTTTAAAGTTAAGCCGTGACCTTAATGCTGCAAAAAACATATTAAGAGTTGGAATGAACTCTTTAGACAGTAATGTCTTAGAAGCCCACTCCCTTTAGAGGGTGGGAGCATTCACTACATAAAGAAAATTATCAACAGTAAATAGTTATAGAATTTACCCAAGGAGGGGAAGTGAATATTAAGGAAAATACGAACCCGGTTGGAAAAGTAATACCAAGTGATTTAATAGATCAATTTATTGAGTCCATGAAAGCTTTGTGGGACTCTACTCAAGAAAAAAGCAAGTCTTGGCAATTATGGAAAAAAGTTAATTTTATCAAAATAACAAATTTTCTTCTAAATTGCTTGGATGATTTGATTGCTTATGTAGACACAATAACTTTTGCTTCAGGTGCTGATAAAAAAGCTACAGTGTTGAGCGCCGTATCTAAATTGTACGATTACATAGTAAGAGAAGCTCTTCCTGTGTGGTTGGTTCCTTTTGCTAATGTTATACGTGACTATATCATTCAAGTTTTAATATCGGCGGCGATAGATTGGATTGTTCAAAAATACAGAGAAGGCGATTGGAAAAAAAAAAGACAAAGGACAAATTGAGTCTCAATGGATTAAATTACATGTTAAATTTTTCGGAATACCATTGGGCTTAAATTAATTTTTAGTAGGAGGCTAATATGTTTAGACTTTTTTTTATAATTGTTTTTATTGCATTTTTTGGATGTAATAAAAACAATGTTCATCAAGACAAATCTAAAAGTGATTTTTTATTTAATCAAGACAAAATTTATCAAAAATACCAAATAAATCTATTAGAACTACACAACAAAATGAGAGTAGAAAAGGGTTACAAACCCTTGGTAATAGATAAGAATTTGTGCAAATACGCAGAAGTTCATGTTAAAAAAATGGTAGAAAAAAATTCTCTTTACCATTCCAAGATGAGCGATTTAAGAAAAGTAAATAGCGGCACAAATTTGGTCGGGGAAAATATTGCTTTGGGGCAAGACAATGAAGAAAGCGTAGTTAATTCTTGGATGTGGAGTCCAGGGCATAGATGGAACATACTAGGAGCAGGATACAAAAAAGTTGGCTTTGGAATGATTTTAGACAAAAATGAAAGAAAGTATTGGTGTACAGTATTCTCTGACTAGGTGTTTACAAATGTATATTTTTTTAAACTTTATTGTTGTTCCAATTATATTTAGTTTTTTGTTAGCTCTAGTTTCTGTTTTTGAAGATTAAAAAATTTAGTAAAAAGGAGTTTATTGTGAAAAAGTTTATATTTTTTTTGTTTATTTTGTTTATTTCTTGTTATTTTTATAAAAATTATAATTATTTTAAATTTTATTACATAAAACAAGAAGTTAAAGATGTTATAAATGAAATAAACGAAAATAAAAAAATATTAGAAAATATTAAAAATAAAATACAGCAGGCAGATGATGGTAAAAAAGAAATTTTAGAATTTATAGATGTGCCAAAAAAGTCTAACATAGACGACTACACAGTTTACAATGATGTAACAAGTAGGCACAAGTATCCATTTGGAGATAGTGCTGGTAGGCACATAAATGTACACGAAACAGCACACGGAATTCATTCTGATTTAAGAAACGAATATCAAAAAAAATTAAAATATAAATGTAATACTTTTTATTGTTTGAAAGGCAAAGCCGTGGTTCTTAGAGAACCAAAAATAACAATTAAAGATGTAACCAAATACATTCCACCCAACCTCAGATCTTACAGATATCAACTTTATTTTGTAGATCAAATAAAAAATTGGAATGATATGCCCACGTATATTTTAGATGAATGGACAGCCTATATTCTTGGATCGATGTGTGCCGTTGAAGATTATGAAAAAGGTTTGCAAAAACCAGTATCTGACGCAGTTTCTGGTTGTTTAGATTTCAGCATTTACTCGATAGCAATGGCTATGGCTGTTAAGGATTTGGAGCCGAACTACTGGATTGAAAATCCAAATCTTAGAGAATTTATTAAGTTTAATTTACAAAGAGCAGAAAATACTTTTTTGTTGGGAAAAGACGCCTTCAGATCTTCTAAACAAGATAAATTACTAAATTCTTTTTTGAACGAAAAAGAATCAGATAATTTAAGAAATTTTATGAGAAATGAATTTGGAGACTATTTCTTGAAACAAAAATGTGGAGAAGCCTATATGGAAGAAGAGTTTAAAATCGATTTTACATTTGAATAAGTTGCAAATTTCTTAAAAAAATGTTATTAGAAAAAACCAATTTTTAACTTAATGTTAATTTTGCTGTGACACTTATTGTTCCGCCGCCTTCGGGGATATCGAATGGAGCACCACTAAATCTTTCAAGCCACAACAATCTGTTAGATTGATCAGTTACATAATAACCGTATGCAGTAGCGTCTGTAGTAAAGGTAAAAGTTTGCTCAGAATAAACAGCGGTTGTTACGCCATTGCTTTGAGTTGTTGTCCAATTTGATGACAAAAGAGTTATTGGAGCATACCCTTTGCTGGTGGGAACCTCTGTCAAATCTGTTCCAACCGTAGAGTCGGATGGCGTAATGTCGTTTGCGTAAAGATGCAAAACTGGGTTGTCGGCATTTACCATTCCAACAATGTATTGCAAAAGAAGAATTTCACCCCAAACGTCAGGACAAACTAGTGCCATAAAATTTAACCTTTCTTTTTCGTCTACAATATAGATATGTTATAGTAGTAATTTATTTTTAGGATTTAAAATGGCTATAAAAGACAAAGATGGAAATGTTTATAAACTCCGTGGTCCAAACCCATTAGTCAAAAATAAGTCTGATTGGGATAGTTCTAAAATAAAACTTATAAATTTTGATCATCTAAAAGAAGAAATAGTTAAAGACATAGAGAAAAAATTAAATAATGTTAAGAAAAATCAAATTGAAAAAGAAAATAGAAAAGAAGAGTCTAAAGTTGTAAAGCCGGATGATTTTCTTAAAGATATTGCGGATGACGAAGATAAAAATAAAGAAAACAATAATAAAATTGAAATAATTGAAGAAAAAAAAGAAAACAATGAAATTGATCAAATAATTGGAGAAAAAGGAGTCGAATTCTTCTGCGCTCCAGTTATAGGTTTTAAAAAAATAGTAGATGAACTTTATGGAAGTTCTTATAAAAAACCCAAATATGGAACTCCTTTTTTGTTTAAATTAGTAATAGTTGACTCCTCAGACCTGCAAATACAAGTTTGGTCTCCGGTGGAATTGGAAAAAGATTCGATCATTTATAAAAAAAACAAACAAGGAGGAGAAAGATGGTGGAAAATAACAAAAATAGAAGAAAAAACTAAAGGATGGCTCTGTGTCGCCAACACATCAGATATCAATCCAGACTTCAGTTAACAGATTCTGGGGCAACAACTTGAACTTTAAGTCCGAGTTTTTCTATTTCTTTTTTGTAATCTTCTACAGCCTTTCTGTATCCTATGTCATAAACCTGACCAATTAATTTTCCAAAATCTTCCAAATCTTTTTGAGTAGCTAAAGAAGTTCCTACTCTTTCAATTATTGGATCATGTTCAATATAATTTAATTTTAATAAATCATAAAACCATTTTCTTAAAGTAAATGCCCTTGGGTTGGACATATACTTTATAAGATTTCCTTCTTCTTTAGGTTTTTCTTTTTCTTGAGACATTCGAGCCTTTCTTTCCAATTGGATCAATTTTTGATGTGTTGGCATCTCCAGCAATCGAGACTCCATCGGTTTTTCCTAATGATCCCCACACATTGTATCCATCGCCATCTTTTGGTTTTTTAGAAACTATTGCATAAGTTCCTGTAGTTTCTTGAATTTTTTTCCAAGCAGAGTAACTTAGCAGATTTATGTTAAAATTTTCTTTTTTAGTAGTGATGGGAAAATTAGATAATTGCGGCCTCTTAACCAAGGAACCCACTTGGTTTGTAACACCTCTAGCACCAGTATCTGTTACGACAGTAGATGTTGCTGCTATATTTGCAGGCTCTTGTCGGTTAGGTGGACTGGCCCCACCAGCAACAGATACGGTGGACACTGTCGGCCTTATAACTTTAGACACTTGTTGTTTAGGAGGATTAGACTCACCAGCACCAGACAAGGCGGATGTTGTCGGTCTTTTAACTTTGGTATTTTGCTGCTTTAATCCATCTTTTTTAGGTGTTTTGTTTTTAGACTGTGTCTCTGGAGAAACAATTTCTCCAGAGGGCAAATCAGAAGCAGACACCCTCTGTCTGCCTGTATCGTATGTGTCACTGGACGACCGACTGACCATCATTCCAGAATCAATTTCAAAACCACCCCCTTCTTCTTCATCGTCTCCGCCACCAAGACCGGTCATGGTTGTTTTTTTGCTTAATTCTTTTACCCTTCTGGTCATTTGGTCAAGTACATATTTTCCAATCATCCGTTGCCTAAACTTGAATCCATTCTCGGCTAAAGCATCTGCTGACTCGGGGGCCATCTCACGGATGTAATCTATGAGGATTTTTCCTGTTTCTCTAGATTTATTTTGCCTTTCTTGAATTTGTTCTATAACTTTTTCTAAGGCTTTTAAGAGTTCATTTCTTTCCTCTGGTGTTTCACCATTATTCGAACCATCAATGGCACCATACTTCAATAGCAACGGCTTTATTCCGATTGTGGCATCCCCACTCAATCTTGATTTTCTTGCTAAATTTAATTCTGTGATGTCATCAAAATAATCACCATGATAAACTTTTTGCGCTTTTAAAAGTTCTATTTCTTGATCAATATTGTTGGTTTTTTTGATTCCTTTTGAATGAAATTCTCCTATGTATTGTTTCAACTCATCATCACTTATCCAACCAATTTGAAACCAACGTGTGCCACTAAATTGTTTTAGACTTTCAAAGCCCCATTGCAATAGATCATCATCGACGAACCAGTCCGAAGCCCATTTTCCGCCACGGCCTCCCAATTGTGATCCTATTAATTGAAGAAACTTATCTTGGCCAGACTTGGATGAATTAAACCATTTTTTGGCCAAAGCCACTCCCCCAACCACCGAAGGTAGATTTAATTCATCATAATTTTTATCACCAGAGTCTCCTTTTTCAAATTCATGCAACCCACCTTTCCGACCCTGTTTCAATCTTTGTAATAAAGTTTGCCAATCCTGTGGGCCAGCAACATTTCCGGTGAAATGACTTGTTTTGTTGCCTCCCTTGAACATGATATCTTTTGATCCCACGAAAGGAAATTCACGAGATTTAGATTTTGGAGAAGCAACAACAGACCTGGGTACTAAAGAAATAATGTCGTCTTTAAAAGAAGGTTTATAAAAATAAAATTTTAAAACATTGTTTTCGTCACGCTCCAAGGAAACTTTAAAAGAGTCTGGTCCGTTGGTTAAAGAAAAAGAGGTTTTAATTATTGGTTTAAGATAAAACTTGTTTTCTTTTTTGTTGAAAGTAACCTCATACTGCTCGGCCTCTTTAACTAAAAATTCTTTTGTAATTATTTTGTCATAATTTCTTGCATTTTTGAAAGGATGAGGTTTTTTGTTAATATCCTTCCAATTAAAACCCATTCTCATCAATGATCGTATATCAGGGCTACCCATGTCGGGATCATCGGAACTAGGATCCGCCATGATTTGTTTTTTTGGCGAATCTAATTTTGCAATTAAACCCTCAAAAGGTTTGTCGGAGGGGCTATTCCATCTAAAACCTTTGGTAAATAAATTTCTAATTATAGGATTATCTAAATCATCCTTGTCGGGGTTTACATCTTGAAGTTCGAATTTTTCATCATTTGCCACAAATTCAAATTTATTTCTTATTTGACTAAGATCTTTTTTGGGACTGGCAATGTAAATATTAAAATCTTTTAACAGACCGGGGTTATTTTTAAGAGCATTATTTATAATTACATTTATTGACAATCTTTGATTATGGGCAACTTTTCCATCTTTTTTGATTGCTAAATTTTTTAATGATGGTATGTGTGATAGTTGAACTCTTGAAAGATATTCATTGTTGTCAAGCCTTGCTGTAACAGCATCGAAAACTTCTTTTTGCTGTTGTTTGCTTAATTTAAAAGTAACCAGACCGCTGTACTCAGAGAAGGAAAACCAACCATCATAATCTTCTTTTGTATCCGAAAATTTTTCATTTCCAAAAGTTTTATAATACAACTCATCAGTATCGATCATTCCTCTTTTTTTTGTAATCGGCAGTTGTAGACCAGCAATTAATATATTTTTAAAAACTTCTTTCCATTTTTCTTGAGGCAAATTTGTTAAATTTGGTAATTTTTTCCACCTTGATCCACCTATGGCATTGTCAAATCCTAAAGCATTGGCAAACCTATGATCTCCAAGAATTATAGCATCCTCATCATCCTCGTCGTCAGACTTTGATTTCAAAGAACGTGCGTCAGATTGAACAATTGAATCATAATCCTTTATATCAGGATGTTCCGACTCTTTTCTTTGCACTGCGGCAGATAGGTCCGAAAAATGATTATTCAGACTATTAACAAGTGATGTGGATGCAACCTCATCGGAAACAATGCCCCCACCCTGAAAATGATAAACCGGCCTTTTTCCTTTCCCGTCCTCATCGAAACTGATCAGATCGCCTTTTTTTATTCTTTTTCCTTCCTTATTTTGTTCAAATTCTGGTCTCAAATCGATTCCAAATTGATTGTTTCTACTTGATAGGTATGATTTTTTTTCAACATCGCTTTTCCAATCGCCTTTTTCCATGAATTGAATCAAACCATTAAAACCACCAAAATAAAATGGTTTCAAACCTAAACTTAAAGCTGCTTTTCTAATTTCCTCAAAATCATAAACAAAATGACGATTTTTTGTATCGCCTTGATTTACTAAGCATTTTTTTGGCTCATATTTTTCCAACCAATACTCAAAAATTGATCGTCCATTCATTTTTTTCTCTTGATCAATTAGTTTTAATATTGGAATTCTTTTATAAGCTTCCGGAGAAAACAAATCCATTGAATCTATATCCAAATCATCAGAATCTTTTCCATAAAAACTTCCAAAATTAGAGAAGCGAGCGTGCTCCATTCTCATCCCAACTGCTCTCCTGCTACTGCTCGCAGATTTAGGTGTTAGTTTTGCATCATCAACCGATTCTAAACCATTAGCAACTTTTTTTACTTCTTCTAGCAATTTTTCTCTAGCAAAAGAAGCCTCCATAAGACCTTGTCCCATGATCCACATCAAGACTCTGGCCCTTATTTTTTTATTGCCGCTCACTAAAAAAAGTAAATCGGTTAGCGGTCTAAAATCTGTGGAAACCTCAACAACAGCAGAACTTGATCCCGCTACCTCGTTTAATAACAATGAATTTTTATGATTGTAAAAACTTTTCAACACAGCTTCCTTATGTTTTAAGAATTGCTAATTATATATATAATACTATGACTTGTTCTAAATCTAATACATTATTTGTTGGTCGTCCAACTCAACAGCAATATGACCAAAATTGTGGCTCATCATCCGCAGGTTGTGGTACACCCGCTTGCAATTCGCCCGTTTCACCTCATGATAAAAAACTTTCTCCTAGAAAAACAAGAGAAAAAGTTAGAGAGGATTTAAAAGATTATGTTTTGTTAATGTTGGGTGCTCCAGTTGTAAAGGTGGAACTTGATCAACAACAACTAGACCTGGCAGTTGATCAATCGATGAAAATATTTGAAGAATATGCTGGTCGTGAATATTTTGATTATTATACTTTTTTTACAAGCCCAGGAAAAAGCGTTTACAAAATGCCCGATGATGTTGGCATTATTAGAAATGTTTTCTATAAAGAAACTGGACAGATGGGTTTTCAAGCCGCCGATTTAGGTGGAGCAATCCCTTTGGAGTATTTTTACCCAGGCGGTGGCGAAGGTGCCATGGGAGGCATGCTGAACCCAACTCAACCCATTTGGGGCCGTGCTGGCGAGTGGGTTTTATACAAACAATACGAACAAATGTTTAGTAGATTATCAAGCAACATAGGGGGATGGGAGTGGGTATCAGATAAAGATTATATAAAATTATACCCAATTCCTTACAGGTCTGTTAAGGTTATAGTTCACTATATGCAAAAATGCAAAGATTGGAAAGAAGTAAACCAAGCAATGCAAGAGTTATCCTTGGCACACGCAATGATTATGTTGGGCCACATAAGAGGAAAATATGCACAACCCCCAGGTCCAGGTGGCGGTATGGCTCTCGATGGAGAATACATGAAAACAAAGGGCTGGGAGTTAAAAGAAAAACTTCAAGAAGAATTAATTTATAAATTTGGAGATTTGCTTTATATAAGTTTGGATTAAAAATGATATCTTTTATTTCTTGGTTAAAACAAAAATCCGATTTAAACGAAAACAACACTAGGTATAGTGTTGAGGTGAATTTTCGCACAAAAACCGATGAGGTTTTAAAGCAAGCAGCCAAAATAACTTTAGGATACGTGTCGGCTGCTTTAAAAAAAATTAATTATCATGTAAAGCAAGTTTTCGAAGAAGATCCTTTGAGAATTTTAATATCTTCCAGAAATTGGGATAATGGAGAATGGGTTGGTTTAGTTTCTTGGAATCCACAACATAATTGTTACGTAATATCTAAAGGATTTTACAACAAAGACAGAAAGTCAGTTTCGATACAGAATACAAAAAAATGCGAAGCCGAAAATGCGTCAGAGATATTTGCTCAGGTAAAAAATATGATGCACGAATTAAAAGACAAGCCAGATAGAAAAATTCAACAATTAAAAAAGGTTCCTTTGAGAAGAGGGCCAAAGTGAAAAAATCGGCTGGAATTTTTTTTACTGATGGTTGTAGTGTTCTTTTGATGAAAAGAAAAGACAAAAAAAACTTTAATGGTTTTTGGGATTTACCTGGAGGTAAATCGATTAAAGGCGAAACTGAGTTAGAAAATGCTCAAAGAGAAACTAAGGAAGAAACAGGTCTAGAAGAAATACCTGGGGTTTTAATTAATTTTTTAAAAACCAAAGAAGATAACAGGGAGTATACGTGTTATTTTTACAAAGTTGAAAATAAATTTAAAGTAAAAATAAGTAATGAACATTCCAAATATGATTGGATAAAATTCGAAGAACTTAAAGAAAAAAAAATACACCCAAAACTACAAGAAAATTTAGTTTTTTATTTAAAAAAAATATTAAAAAGCACAAAAAAATTCTCTGATTGGCAAAACATAAGACAATGTGTCTAATCTAAAATTTTAATTAAATTTAAGTCTATGTTAATGTTGTAATCTTCGTCTCCATCAACTAATATGTGATGATAGTTTTGACACACTTTATATTTATTTTTAAAACTATAATCAATTCTATTATTTGGACAAATTTCTATTATTTTTGTTTTTTTGTTGCAAAACATACAGTTTGCAAATAGTGATCCATGAGGACCAAAAATTAATTTTGCATTAGCGAAATAATAAATTATATCACTTAAAGATTCCTCGCCGGTTAAAAAAATAAAATCTTTGTGAAATAAAAAGTCATAAATTTGATTCTCATTTTTAACCCCTCTCTTTTTTGGAACAACATGATTCCTAGAAAGGTAAAGATTAAACTTAGGCTCAGGGTTTTTGATATTAAAATATTTAAAATAACGATTTAATATCCAACAATAAGTTTCTTTGGTTAATTGAGTAGGAATGGCTGGTGATAGCCCGTAATATAATTTTTTAATATTGAAATTAACATTTCTTTTGGCCAATATTAAATCTTTTTCATTTATTTCACGTTGACACAAGGCCGATAAGTGTTTGTCAAAATTTTTGACTCTTTGGTAATCACTAACTATAAATTTAATTTCTTTGTTTTTTAATATATTTTTAAAAGCATGTAACCTTTGTAGTGTGTCAAACAAATGACCATAAGCATAAAACCCAAAAGAATGAGTCAGGTCAAAACATGAGTATTCAATATTTTCAAAACTTGAATTTAAATCAATTTTTCCAAAAATATCTTTTTTTTTGCAACAATCTATTAAAAATTCATACCTAGAAAAAATTTGTTTTTTTAACAAGTTTTCGTCTTTGTAATATTCACAAATACAGTCAGGGTTCCAAAAAATATGTTCATCTAAGGTTTGATTTATTGTTTTTTTGTTTTTGTCACAAACAATGGATAGATTTGAATTTTTACCCAATCCATTCAACATTATAGCATCATCAATTTCATAACTTAAATTATCGTGACCATAAAAGTTGTGTTTTTTAGAATTTAGAAAGTTGACACAAGATTCAATTGGCATATTTTCAAAAAAATCTTTAAATGCTTTTGTTTTTATTTTTGTGTACCAAACATTTTCATAAGAAGTTGAATCAATTTCAACATCAAAAGATTCAGCCCACTCATCAACCGCTTTTTTAACTCCAAAATGATTGTAATCGTGACCCCCTAGCACTCCGTTTATTTTTATTTTAGGAAACCAAGAAGACAAATCTGACTTTACACTTTCATAATCATGAGAGGCATCTAAAAAAACAAAATCTAAACTTTCATCTTGGAAAAACTTAGCAGACTCAGCAGACGATTTTTTAATTATTTTGATTTTATCCAAAACAGGATTTAAATTTTTTATAAAATCTTCAAACACATCTTTGTTTTTTAATGATCCATCTAAATCCCCAGCCCAAGAATCCACACAATAAAAATCAATATTTTTACTAGAATTTAGTATCTCAACTGCCATGTAGGCTGCCGAGCATCCCTTCCAACAACCTATTTCAACAAACTTACCATTTTCAAACAATGACAAAACATAAGAATAAAAGCTTTTAAAATTAAACCACCCTTGTATATCTTTATAAAAATGTTCCATGATTTTATATGCTAAAATAGTTTGCATTTGGACCAAATATTTTTGAATTTAAATTTTCTATATTTTTATTTGGCATATTGAGTTTAAAAAATATTCTATACTGGTGGTGTCTATTTTGATCTATTGGATTTTTATTATTTTGAATTTTTATGTTTTGCCAATTCAATTCTAAATTATCTTTTGGAGTTTTTTTTATTATTTCAAAATCTTTTATTTGATCATTTTTTTTGCCAAGTGATTTAGATAACGTGTTCCTATATTGATAATCTGATACAAAATTATCATAACGAATTGAATTAGAAAAAATTAAATTATTGTCCAGCCATAAATTTGCCATTTTTTCCCAAAGATAGCAAGCACCTTCATATGAATCTTCTTGATTTTTTTCATTAATTTGTTTTTGGTATCTCATATAATCACTACACCAATTAAAAAAATCTCTTATAATAGAAATGTGATAAAATTTTATATTTTTTTCTTCACATAGTTTGTTTATTTCATTTAAATCATCGTGGCTCAAAATACCATCAAAAGAAAACAATAAACATTCAACATTCAACAACAAAGAAGCATCTAAAGAATCTGAGAGGGCGTATCCGGAAGCCTGAGGGCTGACAGAGTGTGAGTTGTTAAAATAATTCCAAGCTTGCTCACTTGATTCTATTTTGCTCTCAACCAACCCAGTTTTGTAGTAATCGTTTAAAGGTCCACGAGATATTTGTGGACTCACATTTTGCCAATAATAACAAGAATTATATAAAGATTGAACCCAAGAACAAACCAAATGATTGCCCGATCTTGTCAAACTTTCTACTAAAATTACTTCCACAATTATTCCTTTGCAAAAATTTCACCAAAATTAGGTTTTTGTGATTTTAACATTTTATTAAAATAGTTTAAATTAAGATAAGTTTTAGCATCAAAGTCTATTTGATGATTGTCAAAAACTTTTTGAAGGCAATTAATAAATTTTTTCCTTTGTTCTTTGGCTAATATTATGTGATCATTTCTAATTTTATTAGGATCACGATTATTTCTTAGAAAATATTCAACACCTTCCCAAACCTCATCCTCCTCGTCAGACTCACAAACATAAGAATTATATTCGTTATACCATAGATCTCTGCCCCCAACAGACTGCGTGGAGACAACTGGTATGCCACACAGTAAACATTCACTTGAAGATCCACAAGATCCATCCTCGGCTGACAAGAATAAACCGCAGTAGGATTCATTTATCTTTAAAACAATCTCTTCAACACTTAAATTATTTTTATTTTGATAATCACACTCGGGCATTTTATAGTTCAATTGTTTTTCATCTCCCCAACCTTCATTTAGTATCGCTAATTTTTTTATTTTATTGGCCAAATAGTGTCTTTTGTAAGCAACCTTGCATGCTATCAAAATTGCATTGTATTTTTTGATCACATTATCGCAAACTTTATATAAATTTTCATTTATCCAGCAATTTTGGTTTATAACCTCTCCAAAAAATCCTTTATTTTTTAGAAAATTTTCTTCTTGATTTGAATTGAAAAGAAAAAAGAAATTATCTTTATTTAAATTCAAAAATTCGAACATTTCATTATAATGATGAGCGTGAAATTCGCTCATGTACCAAGGACAAGAAACAAAGAAAAAATGTTTATCGTTTATAAAATTTTTATATTTATTTAGCCAATTAAAATTGTGTACTATTCCTTCTATTATAAAAATTGTTAATTTTTCATTTTTAAAAAACACCCTAAAAGGAAAATATTCATTCGGCCAAACATAACAGGGTTCAAATTTCATAACATTATATTAGAGTGATTTAATTCTCTAAATTCCAGTCTATATCGCTTTTAAAAACGTCTCTTTTTTGATAAATTAAATTTTTTTTAGAAGCATAAACTTTTATTTTTGGATGTATTTTCATAGCAAAAATTTGGTCAATATGAGAATCCCAACCATGCTTATGGTCGGATTTGTAAATTTCGTCTCTGCAAGATAATAATTCTTCGTAAATAAAATCAATTTTATTTGTATTTAATAAGTAAGCGTGAGTATTTATACAAGATTGAACTTGAAGCAAACCATCGCTAACTTCTTTAACACCACCAGAGTATTTGTGGGGGTTTTCATAATAAAAATAAAACATATCCCAATCAACAATATTTTCAAATAATAAATTTAAACAATTTTCTATACTTGTAATATTTGATATCTTTGCATCATCTTCTAAAATTATTGCAAAAATACAATTATTTTTGATTAATTCTAAAATTTTTAAATGAGATAAAAAACAGGAATGAACATTTTTGTTTTGAAAATTATTCGAACAGTCAACAAAAACAGGGTCTATTCTTGTGAATCTTTCGATTCCTAATTCTAAAAACTGCTGTTTCTGAAAAGATAAACGATCAGTTCTGTTTTTTAAATTTAATAAAAAAATTTTATCAATATTTTTAATTTTTTTATTAAATTTAATCATTTTCTAAATTATAATTAAAATTTGTAACTTCTTTATTTATTATTATTTTTCCTTTAATCATTTTTAAATCACAATTTTCAAATTCCCATAATTTACAAATTTCAAAAACTCTTTCTTTTGGTATAATTTTTTCGTTAATGCAATAAAAATCATTAAAATGATTGCTTAAATCAAAATTGTATATTTCATTATATTTTTTATAAATTAAAGTTGCAAAGACCTCAGGAAAGATTATTTGACACTTGCCTTCAAATTCTTTTGAAACTTGTTTGTACTTTAAAGAACACCTTCTAGACCAATCAAAATCAGAGATCGCCGTTGCTTTTTCATCCTTGTTTAAATAAAGGCATTTTCCATTTGATTTATTAAACAATCTGGTGTGGTTTTTAACCAACTGATTTTTGTTATCAAATATTGTTATTTTAAAATTATTAAATCTTAAATTGAATAATTTTAATAAATCTTTATTTTTTTCTAAGTTGCAATCTTTAATTTTTTCTAAATATTTAAAAACATCTTTTTCTTTTATTAAAAAAGTATAATTTTCTTCACCGCCAATAGTTGGCAAATCATTTACTATAATATCGTTCTTTTCTAGTTTTATCTCGTCTCCTCTTAGATCTTCATCGTCATCATTAAAAATAATTTTTGCTTTAGGGTTGAAAATTAAACAACTTTTGCAAGAAACACTTTCTAAACCATCGCCACGATTGGCGTTAACAAAAACAACATTGTGTCTTTTTTCTTTTGTGTTTAAAGAATCTATCGAATTTTTTAAATTATTAAAAATGCCATCTATGGAACCATTTTTTTCAAACCACTCCCAGCAAGCGGCAGACATTTTTTGCCAATCATCTGGACCGACATCTTTAATTATTTTTTTTATTTCACTTTTGTTTTTTGCTTTAAAATAATGAACCCCCTCAAGAAGAGAATCAGGATAATCAACCTCTACGCCCTCAGTAATTATGAGTGGGACTCCAAGTGCCAAATATTCCATGTCTCGATAACACTTTGGTCCATTTCCTCTAAAGCAAACTCCAAATTTTGAATCACTTATAATTTCAAGATATTCATCAAATTGAAATTTGTTTTTTTCATTTTTATTTAATTTATCACTTATATGATAAAATTCTATCTCCTGACCCCAATCAACAAACTCCTGTCGGAAATACTCTTGTGTTTCATTCTCTATCGACCCAATAAAAACACTCTCATATTTTTTTTGTTCAAAATTTTTTCTTATCTTTTTTCTAAATTCCTCCAGGCCGACAGGGTTGTACGAAAAATATCCACTAAATTTAAAATTTTTGTCATTTATCAAATTATATTGATTTCCAAAAAAACCAAATTTATAATCAATTTCACCAATCCATCTAGGAGGATCTTTTTTTCCATCTTTTAAATTAATTATCAAATCCCTGTCGAATAATAGTATATTATTTTTGCCGCCCCACCAAAAATAATTTGACTCATTCGACTCAATGGTATTGATATAGCCTCTATCTTTCCAAGATTTTACAAAATCATAAAAAGCACATTTTTTAGTTCTATAAAAATATTTATCCTCCACACCGTACAGGGGAATTGTTATTGTAGGCAAATTACTTTTTCTTTTATCAATTTCTGACTCCAACCATGAATTAACTTTATAATTTTTAATATTTTTAGTTTTAAGCGACATTATTTCAATATCAACATCGGATGGCTTGTCCGGGTTGTCTGTTGGGTGGACAAATGCTATTGCTCCAAAAATAGAAGTATCTAATTCATCATATTTTCTTAAATTGGATTCATGTTTATGATAGCATTTTATATCTCTACAAGGATTATATAAATCCCAACCATTTATTGTGAAAACATATGCAATTTTATTATCACACCTATATTTGCCGGTAGGAATATCTAATGATTTTTTAAAATTATCATCAATTATATCATTAGATCTAATTGCCCAAACATCTTGAGACCAGTGGGGTGTTTTGTGTAGTTCTACACCTTCATTTAGGTCTTCATAACGTGATACACAAACAAAACTTTTTGCGTTCTTTAAATATTCTGGTATCTTTGTAATTGTTTCATCAAAATAAATATCAGCATTTGTAAAAACTGATACTGAGTCGTCATTTGTCTTATTGTCTATCCAATCTTTATAGGTTGGAATTTTGTCTATTTTTATAAAAGAAACTTTACTAGAAAAAGGTTGGTTTTTTTCTAAAATATCGGACAGATCGGACTCTTTTGTTTTATCATCTAAAAATAAAAATATATTATTAATATAAGGATTGTTGATGTTTTTTGTTATACAATAGTCTAATTCTTTTTTTCTTTCTTCTTCTTTTGGGCAAAAATAAGTTGTATATAAATTAATTATTTTATCACAATCTATAATTTTTTCTTCTTTGTCTTCTTCTTCTAATTTGTTATATTTTTGATCAAAACAATTCAACAATCTAAATTTGATATAAGCGTTTATACAGTTGTTTCTCATTTGATGAATTTTTTCTTTTGAAAAACTCCTTAACAACTCAGGAAATTTTTCAAAATCTTTGTGAGATACTTTCACAACAAGATCTTCCCATTCATAGCCCTCAACACATGGAGGAATCCAATCGTTTTCAAACAAAACTGGAATTGCTCCAACGCTCATGCTCTCCCATAGCCTTAAAGTGTTTGGCCCAGTTCCTTCTGGGCATAATGAAAAAATAGATTTAGATAAAACTTCATTATATTTTATTATGTTTTTTTCTTGCTTTTCATAAAAAGATTCATTTAAAAAAATACTTTTTAGTTGCTCTTCATAAACTATATCTTCTAAAAACCATTTGTTTGTGAGTTCAAAATAAAAATCATTTTTTTCAACCAACTTAGACAGCAAACTCTTGATCCTCAAACGGATATCGGATCGGTGGCTTTCAATATAACTACCAATAAAAGAAAAAAGAAATTCTTTTTGATCCACTTCTAGTACGCTCAATTGCTTGTTGGATGCTTCGTTCTCTACATTGCAAGCTATCAAAGTCCATGGATAAAATTTAATATTTTTATTTTTGAATTTATTTGTTAAATGCGAAACATGAGCGTGATTAATTCCTATTTGTTCCCAAACTTCGATTAATTTAAACCATTCTATGTGTTGGCAGACAGTGTGTATTTTTATTTCTTTATTATATGCAATGCAAAGTTCTTTGTAGTGTTGTATTTTTTTAATGTGTTTATTGAAAAAATAATCAAACTGATCGCTTGATATGTATTCATTATTTAAATCATCCAAAAAACTAGCCCAAGGAAAAGAAAAATAAATATTTATGGAATCTTTATTTTCATGGTGTCCAAAAATATTAGAATGATTATAAAAAGACTGTTTTTCAGTTATTCCTGGATACTGAAAAGGTTTACGATAATCACAATTTATTAATTTTGGAATAAAAGATAAGGTTTGTTTTCTTTTTTGATAAGTGTTAAAATCTATATTTTCATATTTCTTATTATTGTTATGAACAAAATCTTCTCCCTTTAAGCCCTTGGAGTTAAAAGGATGATCGTGTTTAAAAATTACATCTTCAAAATAATGACTTTTATTTAATTTCTTGGATATTTTAGTAAATTCATTATCACAATAATTACATAGATAGGACTCAGAATAAACATAATCAAATCTATCATAATACTTCCTGCCCATTATGGGAATCGTATTAAGGGTGTCCTGCCTGAATCCATCGTTAAAAAATAAAACCGCATCGGTTGTGTTAATTTCTTTTATTTTAGATCTTACAATATTGTCATAACCTTCTTTTTGGGGAATCATATCATCGGATCCCACTATGATAATATCCCAATTAAATGATTTAGAAAATTCATTTATATCCCTGTTTATGGCATTTACTTTACTGTAGCTTTCATCAACAATCACGGTGACATTTGGGTATTCTTTCATTTTGTTTGACACAAAAATAGCGTCCGAATCACTTGTGTCTAAAGAAATTAAAAAATGCGTATTGTTGTGATCCGATGTAAATTTATAATATTTCTCAAAAACTTTAAGAAAATCAATCGTTCTGTTTTTTGTTGGTATCTTAACCAAAACTTTTAAATCAAAATATAAATTTTTAATTTTTGAAACTACATTTTTTAATTTAAAATCACAAATTTCACTTTTGTTTTTTTCAATTAAAGACTTGCTTAATATTTTTCCATTTTGATCTATGTCAAATATTAAACATTTTTTACCACACATCCAGGACTCTAATGCACCTCTTCCAACTAATAAACTTGCAGAATAACTACATTTCTTTAACATAGTGATATACAATGACTCATCTTCTTCAAAATGTTGAACATGAGTATTTTTTTTCAAAATTTCATCTAAAAAATCTCCTTGATTTGAGCCTATTAATATAAGTTGTTTTCTCTCTTGTCTTGTCATGTCAACAAGAACCTTAATTGCCTCTTTTGAGAGATTGTTTATTGTTTCAAAAAAAACAACATAATTATCTTGAGAGATATCTTTTTGGTTAAAAATATTATCGTCTATAGGATTATAAATTAATTCAATTTTTTCCAAAGGTATCTTTAATTGTTGATTCAGTAAATCAACAATTTTTGGTCTAGTTGCTATGTATTTTTTTATAGAACTATGTAAATAAGGAAGCTCCCCAGGAATCACCTCCGAATGGATAGTGTAAACTTTTGGCGTATGAGGAAGAATCTCGCAAATACTCTGGGCAACGGTGTATTGATTTAAGTGTATTATGTTAAAGCAAGAATCACCACTAAGATCAGATATAGAGATATATTTTACATTATGTAACCTCTTGATGTCTTTTGTATGTTCGCTGGCAATTGTAACGTCATACCCTTGTTGATCTAATTCCTTGGCCAAACTGTATACGTATTGCTCGGTTCCGCTTAATCCTCCAGCGTACAGAGAGCATATTAAAATATCTCCCCGCAATTGCTTTTTTTCTTTTTCTTTAGAAAAAAAGTTACTAGATTGCCTTGAGGTAGACTCAAAACTATAGTCGTCTTTTGCCTCTACTTTAATTGTTTGAAAACTTCTTGATTGCCAAGAATGATAAGTAAAATTTTGTAATATTGATGATCTTATCATCTCAACCGCACTATCTTTAGTTATCCGAATCTTGATACTGGCTAGAAGATTTGTTGGGATCCACAAAATCAGCACAGACAGTCTTTGGAATCCTTGTGCTGATTTGCTGGGTTGCCGTGTTTTCTTTTAAAATATCGCTAGAATCTATTTTATCTAAATTTAATTTTTCAATTCTTTTTATTAAATTTGATACACAAATAGAATTTTCTTCGCTGGCAATCGGATCTAATTTTTTACAATTCAATAAATCAATTAATTCTTTTTTTGATTGAATTTTAAAAAGTTCAACATTAGAAAAAGAATAAAAAATTTTTATAGCATTGTCTTGATTTGATCCTAAATAAAAAATCGTATTTTTAGAAAAAACAACGTACATTATTTTTTAACTATTACAAAACCACCTTCAATCGGGCCTTCGTTTAACAAAACATCGGGTTGTTGCTCTTCCGTAGACTTTGTTTCATTTAATTTTTTCTTTTTTTTCGAAACAACATGCTCTACTTTTCCTTCTTCGGTTACCGTATCGGGTTGGTCTAAAATTAATTTTTCTTCGCTCATTTTTTCCTCTTTTAAAACTTCAACATTTTCTTGAATATTTGGGGATTGCAATTCTTTAACAAGAGTAAGTAAGCCCGCTCGCACCAACTGCATATAATAATTATCACCTTGAAACTCTTTTTTTGGACCAACTACTCTTACACCGCTATTTGTTGGCTTTGGCAACTTTAGATCAGCATTGGTGCTGTTTCTATATAGATACAAACCTTCGCCTTTAAGTGCGTTCTCTAACATTTGAGATCTAACCTCTTTTTTTTCTAACTTGTTAAATTTTCTATATTTCATTTTATAAAGCCGATCTGTTTTTGTTGACTTTTGGTCTTATACTTAGTATAGTTATTTCTTGGAAATTATATCTAGGAGAAAAAATGACCGATAATCCAAAAAGATGGACAGAGTTATACCCTTATGGGACAAAGGAAGGCGACGAAGAGGCTAAATTCTTTCGTGCCTTAGCGAGACACAATAAGTTTGAATATAGAAGCACAGGAGCTATAGTCAAAGAAACTGGGCTAAGTCGAGAAAGAGTAGAAGAAATAATCGACAAATATGTTAACAAAACTAAACCACCATTAATTTATCCGCATTCAACGAATGACGAACATTGGGGTTATTGGGAAAGATGCCCAGAAGTTTTAAAAAAAGACAAAAGATCTTTGTCGGAAAAAGACAAAGACAAAAGAATAGACCAACACTCATCAACTAATACAAAAATTGAATGGATTATGGTCAATTTTGATCAATGATTTTTTCAAGCCTGAGTATTGCCTGCGTCTTTAACCATTTTAACATTTTTAGAATTTTTAAGATCCAAATATGCTGTGGCCGAAGTTGGAGCAAAATAAGCATCAGGATACTGGGCACGACCAGCGGCATCAGGATATTGTTGCTTCGGTGCATTTCGGGTTGCATTCTCTGAAGTGGTTAACTCTGGCAATTGCAAACTATTTGAAGAACACCAATTTACAAAATCAAGCATGTTTTACCTCTAAAAATCAAAGATATTCGATAACTTATATAGGCGTGTAATTTTATTTTTTATTTATGGAATTTCAAAAAATTAAAATTGTTAAAATCAAAGAAAATAGTGATATAAACACTTTTTGCAGCTATTGTGAAAAAAGTTTTACTATCACAGGCTTGAATTATTGTTTTTATAAAAAATTGAATAACTCAAAGATATACTGCCCTTTTTGCATTAGGAATAAACATCACCACAAATCTTGTAGGAATATTTTACCTTTTTCTTTTAGGTCTATAATCGGTTATTATTTTTATAAATTTTATAAAAATAGCAAGAACAATGAAATTAAAGATATTATAAAAAAACACAAATTAATAGGTTTAGAATGTCCAATTTTGTCTTACGACGAAGAAACATTCATGTGGTATTTAAATTTTAACTATATTGGCAATAAAAAAGAATTCTCATTTGTTGAAGTCAAAAATATATTAAAAAATATTTTTAAAATATTTGAAATAAATAAAAAAATTAACGCACAAGTAGAAAAAAATCTTTGGATTAAATTTGAGAAATCTCTAGATTTATTTTATTTTCAAAGAAAGAGACCAAAAAATAAAAGATTTTTGATACCAACAATAGAAGACCCTTCATCAATAAACGAGAGAAATTTTTTAGAAAAAACAAAAAATTTCACTCCAAAATGTTTTGATTTTGGAGAATAGCATCAAGTGTTGTTAGTTTTTCCCAATCATTTTTTAAATTAAACCAATCACTTGCCAAGAATTGCTCAAATTCTAAAAATCCAAAAACATTAATTTTTGGATTTTTAGAATTATTCAAACTAAAATTGATTTTATTTTTAACTTCTTTGATCATCATTGAAATAGCCCAAGGCTCAATCAACACCCGCTGCACTCTATTCGAATATTCAAGATCTGTGTGGCAAGCACAGCCTGGAACACAAACAGCCAATCTTCTTTTGTTTTCTTTTCCAAGATCTGTGAATATTTGATGGTCATGAGGGTGATTTTCTTTTGTATATTTTTCCCAAATGTTTAAATCTTTTTTTAATATTCCTACTGTAGAAGCAAATGTCATACATGTACTCACAGTGAACCTCCAGTGACTGGAATTTGTTTTGATAACTTTAGAAAATTCTCCTCCATTATACTGAAAAGTATACTTATCTGGGTGGTCATAAAGACTCAAGTAGTCAGATCTTTTCATTCCTTCTTTTATTAATTGGGGTGATATCGGAAGGTGCAAGTAATCGTCTTCACAAAAATAAACAATCTCATTGTCTTCAAATTCTTCAATCGATTTTTTGATTGAATAAATTAAAGAGCCAGCGTTCCCAAGATTTGTAAAATCAATTGGCAGATTGGTCTTACAAACTATATCCTTGGTTTTTTCACCACAACTATCCGCTATTATCAATATTTGTGGCTTGTTTTCAAAAAATAAATTTTCTTTGAACACATTTAGAAAATTGCTTAAACAAGATTCTTTTGTGGCTCCAATTAATTTAGGTTTTTTATAACTACCGTCACTTATTCGATAAATTAATTTCATTTTTTGTTAATAATTTTTTCTAAATCAATTTTTATCTCTTCGAACACAGTCTGCCAATTGTCACGCTCAATTTGTCGATAAATTTTCATGCTATCATACCAATGCGTAGAGTTGCCAGATATTGTCCAACGCCAATCAGGATTATAAGGAATCGCAACCCATACGGGAACGCCCATAGCGCCTGCAATATGTGCAGTCGCTGTGTCGCAGCATATCAGTAAATCCAACCCAGCTAAAATTGTACATGTGTCATCAAAAGACTGAATCATATTGGTCAAATCAATTATTTTCATATCATCACAATCTTCATTATAATCAACCAAGTCACTTTCGGCGTGAAATTTTTCAACACAAGTATCCGTAATTTTTGCAACGTCAGACTCCATGTTTCTGTATGTGACTCCATATTGTCTTTTTGCACTCTCTAATTGAAGACTGAATAATTTGACTCCTTCAATATCGTGTAAAGATCTGAAAAATTTCAAGGGTATTGATCTTTTTTTATCATGAGGATGAGCGGGGCTTCCGGCCCAGACAATTCCAACATTAAATGATTTTGGATACTCAGACTTGATGTAATCTTTAAACTTATACGTTGCTGGTTTGAGATAAGGTTTTCCCTCTATTTTTTGTATATTTAGCAAATAAGGAAAACTCATTATAGCAAACTGATAATCATAATCCGGAAATTTTTCATTATTTGGATTAACTATATCTTTATTGGTAGTTTCATCCACCCCCTCGATTCTTCTTATAACAGCATCCAAACTTACCGGGCAATGAACAATAACATATGCGCCCAATTTTTTAAGATCTGGAATATATCTTGAAAATTGAATTATATCTCCCAGACCTTGTTCTCCGTATATCAAAACTTTTTTACCACACAGGTCTGATTTTCCATCCCAAAATTTGTTCATATCATAAGCATTGTGATAAAATTTCATTTGAGGATAATAATAAAATCTCCACTCATATGAGCGAAATCCTTCTTTCCATTTGCCATTAAGGTGATTTACAAAAGCTAAATCAACATGAGCGGCAGCATACTCAGGATTTATTTTTAAAGCATTATTAAAACAAATTTCGGCTTCATCAAGATTTTTCATTTCCCCATACATCCCACCAAGATTAAGCCACAATTGTGGCTGCTCCTCTGTGTTGATTGCTTCCCTGATGTATTTAATTGCATTTTCATAATCACCTAAGGATCGATACTGTAAAGCTATATTGTTTTTAAATAAAAATTGCTGGGGCTTTAACGATATTGCTTTTTGTATACATTCTATTGCTTTTTTTTGGTTGCCTAAAGCACCGTAGGATAAACCTAGATTATTCCAGTTATCTGCGTTGTCTGGATCGATATCTAAAGCGGCTTGTATTATTTCTATCGCCTCTGCGTTTTGACCCATCCTGTGTTTACACAAACCAAGTAGTTGCAAAGCAGACAGATGCTCTGGGTCGCATTTTAAAACTTGTTTTAGAATTATCTCAGATATTTCTGGTTTTTCCATTAAAAGATCCCCTGCCTTGGCAACAGAGTCATTCATAATCTCATTCGCTCTGAGAAAAAGGCTTTCGTTCGACTCGCAGGATTCAGTGGCGTTTGACATTTTTTACCTTTCAAAATAATTTTCTTAATTATAACACAAAAAAAATTTTATGCATATATATTTTTGATTAAATTTAGGAGGCAAAATGGGATGTGGTTGCAACAAAGGATCAAGCATTTCCAGAGGTCGATACAGGCCAGCTTTAGGGCCAAGACCAGTTCAGGGGGGGTTGGCCTCTGGGCCAACTCCTTCTCAAATAAGAGCTTTGGGCATGCAAAAGTCTACATCCATTGGAGAAACTCGCAGGATGGACGATCAGCGATTGAAAGCCGAGAGAGTAAGAAGAGATGCAATAAAAAAAAGATTAAATAAGGGCTAATCTTCGGCTATATTAATTTTTTTACCATCAGGCATTTCAAAAAAGTTTTTTATATTTTGATTTATTTTATATTTTTCAATAATTAGTTTCATTTTTTTGTTTTCTTTTTTCCAATAATAAATTATTTCTTGAGGAATATTATCTATTCTAGAAATAATTTGACACTCAGCCAAGATATCGCCTCCAAGATCAGATAAGATGAATCCCGATATTTGTTTTTTATTTTTATCAATTAAAATTGAAAAATTTACATATTGGCTCAATGAATTTAATTGTTTTTTTGATATCATTAAGTTGTTTTGATCTTCAAAAATATCAGCATCTGTTGTGTTTATTTCATCCAAGCACAAAGTAGATTTTATAAAAATCGGATTGAACGGATCTTTTAGTCTTGTTTTTGTAAAATCTCGATGATTAGACCAATAAACTGTTGGTGGAGAATCTCTTTTAGACCAATACCAAAATATCTCTTCGTTCGAACCCAGATCTAGTTCTTTTCCTAAAAAAGAATAAATTTTCATGTGAAAATTTAGATTTTTTTTGTAGTCTATGCTACATTTGAGCCTTAATTTATTTTGAAAAAATTCTACAAAACAATCTCCGGAGCTAAAGGTTGTAATTTTTGAATTAAAATTATTTATATGATCTACGCAAGGGTGTTTTAATATTTCACAACTAGGGTGTTTTTCTAATTGATTTTTTAGTTTTTCTAAATTTAAATCTTTAAACTCCTTCTTAAAATTAAAAAAGAATAAAATTAAAAATAAAAAAACAATATTAAAAGTAAGCAAAAATTTTTTAAACATTTAAAAAAAATACTCTTGGACAAATAAAGTTTGTCCAAGAGTATAAACGAGGTTAAAAATTAAATATATCAAGTTTCGCTTGATAGAGTAAATTTAGGAGTGATATTCAAAACGTCGCCGCTTGCTAAAACACGGCTTGTTGAGAATCGCTCGGCCCACAAACATTTAGACGAAGTTGATCCTTCGACCCAATATCCGTAAATGGTATTACCGGTGGTTCCGCAGGTCCAAGATTGCGGTGTGCTGCCATAAGAACTTTCGGCCTTATTTGAAACAGTAACGGCACTATTCCAACCAGAACGAAGAAGCGTTCTTGCTGCATATCCAGTAAAGTTGGCTTCTGTGAAAGAGGCAGGAACGGATGCTTGGGTTGGGGTTACGTTATTTTGGTAAAGTTTAAGAATTTGATTTTCATTTGTTGACAAAGCAAGCTTGAGCAAAGTGTCTAACATTCTCAACTCACCAGCATCAGGTACTATTAACGGCATAATTATCTCCTTTTATTTGAATTATCACAAACTAATTTAGTATAGTATAATGATTTTTATTTGATTGAATTAATGCTATGAACAAAAATTCTAAAATATTTAGACATCAAAGTAAAAAAATTTTTTCAAAATACTTATTTAACTTGGAAAAATATGATGCCAAAAAAAGAAGAATTAATTAAATTTTTAAAAAATACCAAAGAAGCGGCTGAAAAATATAACGTAACAGAGAGAACTATAATAAATTGGATGAAAAAATATAAAATTTATAATCCAAAATTAAATTATGGTTGCAACAAACTAGACTTTGATAAAGCAGAGCAGATAAGATTTCTTTATCAAGGTAATAAATTTAAAATCAAAGATTTGGCAAAAAAATTCGGCGTGACAATTACAACTATAAGTCGAATTATTAATAATAAAATTTATAAAGAGAAAGAAAAAAACACAGCAACAATAAATGTGATTTATCGTCCTCCAGTTGATTAGAGGGCGACCCTTTCCTTTGCCTCTCTGGTTCTATTCTTAACAGGCAAATATCCTTTTTGTCTACAATTTGAAATTGCAGGGAGTAAGGCCGAAGTTGTTTTGCACCTTCTTATATTTTGTTTATTATATTTGCAATTGGCAAAATACTCTTTAGAATAATCACAAACAATTGAATCGCAAGGCGTTTTTGTTTTGCACTTTAAGCCGCCTTCATCGCATGCCAATTTTTGACAAACCAGTCGGCAATCGGCAAGACCGGATAATTTAAATTGACCCAAAAATTCATTACGATAACTATTCCTTTTGCCGGAAACAAGACCACTAATGGCAATTTGTCCCTGAGATTTGAAAGCAAAAAACCTGTTGGCTACCGGTTGCGAGGTTCCGCCTAATTTTACGCCACTTGCTCCAGAGACGTAGGTGACAGCAAAACTACCACCAACTTTGCATCCCTCCACAGATTGCTCATAGTAATAATTGTTTTCGTCAAACTCGGAATTGCTTCCAAGAGACAATCTATTTTGTCGCTTGGTGGAAACTATGTAATTGTATAACCTGTTGGTTACCGGTTGCGAGGTTCCGCCTAATTTTACGCCACTTGCTCCAGAGACGTAGGTGACAGCAAAACTACCACCAACTTTGCATCCCTCCACAGATTGCTCATAGTAATAATTGTTTTCGTCAAACTCG